>Ga0208789_1000014_pt1 | contig 443708 bp, 475 predicted proteins | sample Methanotroph_Enr_FD_187368 | JGI IMG/M metagenome (GOLD analysis project Ga0208789, IMG submission 187368) | Enriched soil microbial communities from Old Woman Creek wetland in Ohio, USA - Methanotroph_Enrichment_5 (SPAdes) (version 2) | ecosystem: Environmental > Terrestrial > Soil > Wetlands...
GGCCAGGTAGGTTCCAACCTCGTTGTCCATGAAACCCGGATGAATCGTTGTGAGATCAAGCGGATGCTTGTCGCGACGAGTCGGCACCTTGACCCCCAGAGGAGCCTCGATGCTCACGAGCGTGAGCTTCGGTCCACCTATGAGCTTGGTGCCCCTCGTGACGAACTTCGGTGCGAAGTCACCCAGGGTGCCCTGGCGCTCGCCAAACATGAGCTCAAGCTCAGGATGAACTGCCAAAACTTCCGCAACCATGAGCTCGGTCAATTTGCGAGTACCAGGACTCCAGGCCGAGTGATAACTCCCGGCAAGTGTGATGAGGTCGATCGTGTAGTCGAGACCCGTAGGAACGATGATCGGAATGAAGGCACGGAGCTGCTCCTGTGCCAACTTGGGCATCTTCTTGCGTAGATCCTCGGTGAGGTGTGGACGTTCCTGCTCGTGTAGCTGCCCGCAGACCTTGGTCGCTAGGTCCTGATTGTCATGATAAACGCTCAGGCAGTAACCAACGTAGTTGCGGATTGCATCTACAGATGAGGTCTCGAGATCAGGGTAGACCTCGAGAATTGCGTCGATGACCCCGTCTACGGCATTCGGATCTTCGAACATCTTGGCGTAACGACCCGAACGCTGATCAGAGTTGTAGAACGGCGACGTCAGATGCAGACCGAAATCCACATCCCCGACAGAGATGCCATCGATCTCGAAAGTGAAGGAAGTGTGCTCGAGAGTCGTGTGATGACCATTCTCGAAGAGTTCCTCGAATTCGGGCACCTTCTGGTATTCACCTGCAATGATCTTGGCAAGTTCTGGCGTAACCGATCGATAGCAGGTCATGGCGGCGTGCTTTGTGAGTTCAATCGGCGGAACGTTTGTCTCCGCCAACAGTCTTACCTTTATCATGCGGTCCTCCTCTCCCTAAGCCAGTCGCCTAGTTTGTCTTCAACCGCGGCCATCATGGCCGCAGCCACTTCGTCTGGCCCAGGGTTTCCGTCGACAACCTTCAAGTTGTCTATGACCCCCAAGGCAGCGACGCCGTCGAAGCCTTCGACATTCTTGCGGACGCGCTCAGGATCTTCGAAAAGTTCCTTCGCCTGTCCAGTCTTCTTGGACCTGCTCTCAATGCGCTTGTTAGCCACTTCCGCATCCACCCGAAGGTAGATGAACAGATCTGGCGACATCATCCCGTCGTGCCACCCTTTGATGACCTTGGAATCAACTCCCGCGGCCATGCCGTAGGCAAATGTCACCATCCTCTCCCTGTCGGTGATAACCAGCTTCCCTTGCTCAAGAGCGGGGATAATGCACTTCATGTAGTGCACGCAGCGGTCTAGGAAGTACAAGTACTGGAGGCTCTGATGATTCAAGCCCTCCTCTTCAGGCCAAACCTGACGCCGGCCTCCTTCTCCTATCACTTTGCGGATACGCAAACCGATATCGTTGTCCGGCACATCCCAAGGTTCGCGAGTCTCGAGAATCTCAACTCCGGGATAAGCGACCCGAAGTCCCTCAACCAGTCGTCGAATTTGGAGACCCTTTCCTCCGCCGTCTATAGTATCGACGGCTATTAGCCTTCCTTTCATAATCTGTCCTTTCGATTGTCAAGCTGCCACTGCCGCCAGATACAAAAACCGGCGGGCAGTCTATTCCCTCCGTAAAGAGAATTATATAGCTTGACCTAATAATTACAAGGTTATTTGCCTATACAGGCTTTAACAAATCCATCAAAGAGCGGATGTGGTTTGCCAGGACGAGACTTAAACTCAGGATGAAACTGAACCCCGATGTAAAACTTATGGCTAGGAATCTCTACTATTTCTACCAAGTGGTGGTTTGGTGAGAGACCGGCAAAAATCATACCATTCTTAGTAAACTCTTCGCGATGATCATTATTAAATTCAAAACGATGTCTGTGTCGCTCACTGATTTTGCTCTCACCATATAATTTGTAAGACTTTGAGTCTTTATCTAGTACACAGGGGTAAGCACCAAGCCTCATAGTAGCGCCATATTCATCTTTTTCCATAATTGCTTTTTGCTCTGGCATAATATGAATGACGTTACATTTACCCTCTGGTGCAAATTCTTCGCTGTCGGCGTCTTTCCAGCCAATTACATTGCGAGCAAATTCTATCGTGGCAATCTGCATGCCCAGACAAAGTCCCAGATACGGGACATTATTCTCCCGAGCGAACTGAGCAGCCATTACTTTGCCCTTGGTTCCACGATTTCCAAAGCCCCCCGGAACGATAATACCATCTAAACCCTCTAGCACCTTGGTCCCATCCTTTTCTATCTTTTCGGCGTCTACCCACACTACTTTGGCTAGTTTCCCATTGGCCACAGAGGCAGCCTGTATTGCCTCGTTTATACTTTTATAGGTGTCTGCATTTGACATATATTTCGCGATTAAACCTATTCTCAGCTCACCCTTAGTTTTATCTAGATCTACTAAATATTTTTCAAGTCCATTGGTCCTAAACGAACGAACCGGCAATTCAAGTATTTTACAGATATATTCGCCTAAACCTACCTTTTCTAGGTTTCTTGGCACTTGATAAACACTACTAATTGTAGGTAATGGAACCACTGCTTCGTCATCAACGTCAGAAAAAAGCGCGATTTTGTGCAAGTGCTCCGAGCTCATTTCATGATCGGCCCGACAACCGATGATTTGGGCGTGAATACCCAAAGAAAGCAAATCTCTCACACTGGATTGAGCTGGTTTTGTTTTTAGCTCTTCTGATGTATCTAGATATGGTAGATAAACCAGGTGCGCATACAATACATTTTGACTACCAACTTTACGGCGCATTTGACGGATAGCCTCTATAAAATGAAGACCTTCGTAGTCACCAACAGTCCCGCCCACTTCGACTATATGTATATCAAAACCCTCACCGGCTGCTATTATATTTTCCTGAATCTTGCCCGTGATGTGGGGAATTACTTGGACAGTTTTGCCCAGGTATTTACCTTTTCGTTCATCCTCTAGTACATCGGTATAGATACGTCCCGTCATCACAGAACTTTTCTTGGTCAAGCTAATGTCTACAAATCTCTCATAATGCCCCAGGTCTAGATCTGTCTCGGCGCCATCGTCGGTAACAAATACTTCACCATGTTCGCCTGGATTTAGAGTACCAGCATCAACGTTGAGATAAGGATCACATTTTTGCATATTTACAGAAAAACCTCGGCTTTTTAGGATATTGCCCACAGAGGCTGCAAATATACCCTTGCCGAGACCAGAGAGAACTCCCCCAGTTACAAAAATGTACTTTGTCTGCTTGCTCAACTTCTCCACCTGTTACAATTAATATTTTAGACCAACAGGAGAAAGTCTGTCAAAACTTTTTATTTTTACCGATGATATCTCTGATTTTACCTCTTTGATAGGCAATAAAACCGATAAAAAGTGGGATCCAAAAAGTTAAACCTCTATAAATAATGACAGCCGTCGTAGCTATCGGTGCCGGGATACCAAGGCTTGTAAATACCAGATACATACCGCCTTCTACAAAACCAATTCCATTGGGTGTCGGAGATACAACAATAAATGTAGCTCCGACCGAATATCCCGCCACAACTACTCTGATAAGTGGATGCACACCAAGGGAGATAAATATAAAGAAAAGCGCGAAAACAGAAAAAAGGTGGTAGAGACAAGCGAGGCCTATGGCCATAAACCAATCCTTGGGGTCCTCTAAGATAGCTTTGTTTACATCTTTAAACTCTTTGTATAATCCGCTGGCTTTACTACCAAGCTCAACGTGCTTTCTGGTGAAAAAATAGATTAGTTTCTCTGACTTTTTTCCTAAAAATATTATCAGTTTCTCGAGCCCCTTAGATTCCTTCCCGGCAAAATAAGCGAGCGCGTAAACACCAAGCGTAATAAGGATAAATACAGCAGCGGGGATTACTACGTACGGCACCACTCTATCTACTGCATATAAATATATGATCGAAAAAATAAGGAAAAGCGCAATGCTAGTATAATCAGAAATAATAGTAACTATCACTGAATTAACTGTTTTCGTCTGAGATAAATTTTTCTTTTTAGCATCCTCTAGATAAACAAACATCTGAGAAAGCCCAACCATTGGAATAATGACGTTCACTACAACCGCAATAATTCGTAATTTGAAAAGGTCCCAGGTTTTACGCATGAGTCCATTCATTCGGAAGACTACTTGATAGCTTTTTGAAAGAAAATAAAAGGAAACCAGTATCAGCGCTACCGCGACAAAGAAATACCGTGTCATATTGGAAACGGTTGTATTGAATGTAGAAAGTATGAGACCTAGATTTTTGTTGAGATAAAAACCAAATGCCAGAAAGATAGCAACAAAAACGGCCGAGCTAAGATATTTTTTCATAACTTCACTATTCTATAACACTTTATTGATAAATGGGACATTTTGTGCTAAAATCCTCGCACGTACCCAAACCAGTTGTGAGAGGAGCTCGACATGATACCAATGATCTTGCATGTAGTTGATGACGCCGAGCTTCAGTTGGCGCTGGCAATCTGCCTTCTCCATCCAAACAAGAACGGTGGCCCTATAGCGAAAGGCGAGGCAAACCTTCCCGACAACACCTATAGAAGACTATGTAAAGCTCGGATCGATGGCACTGTTCCTGTGGTGACACGTTGCGGTAACAGCTACACGGTCGCCCTCACACTAAGGAAGCAGGTCACACCCGCTCTGAGGGAAGAGCTTCTGGTGTTTGTTTCGCAAGACTCTTTCCATAAGCTAATAAAGTTGTGGAAGGAAGGATATGCGGCCGAAGTCGACGCTCACAAGCGGGCATTGAACACGTCCTTCAGTGCTACAAACCGCGCCACCAATGGTATGTCACCGGATTCTTATCCTCGTGGCTACCACTCTCTCAGGGTATAGGGGGAGATACGCACTCGAAAAGAGCGAGCTGCGTAGCTCCCTCTTTTCTTTTATAGAAATCTGCTTCTTATATATTCTTTTTGAAGTTCTCTCATAGCGTCACCAGCGATGAAGCGCCTAGCCGAATTGCGAGTTTCGAGTTCTGAATTTCGAATCAGTTTCGAATTATTTATTGTTCGAGTGTCAGCCCGGGAACTACCTCCCCTGTCATCCTGAACTTGCTTCAGGATCTCGTCGCTTGCCTCCAGAGCTCTCTCATACAGATATTTATTTCGACTTTTCCCTATCGTCCGCAGGGCCCAATTGACTGCTTTTCGCACAAAGTTACGATTATCACCAGATTCGCGCTTTATGATTTCTAGGAACTCCACAAATTGCGCGTCTTCCATCTTTTTATTGTGTACGGCCAGACCAGCCATAATCACAAAACCGGCCCGTTTCACAAATTCTTCTGGCCTTTTTGACCACTCTACCGCTTTTTTCACTGCGAACTGCGTCCGATCAAAGAGGTTTCCACAGATCATATCGGTTACATCCCAACTATCAAAGTCGAGCACCCAATGTTCCATTTGCTTTTCCGTCACTAGCTTGGGGTCATCGATAAATCCGGCCAAAATCCTAGCTTCATGGATGCCACTGTCCCAAACTTGTAGTGCAAGTTCATGGTTTTTACCAATCTCTTTGGCTAACTTTCTTAGTTTCGGAATACTTATTACCCACGCTTTATCTACATTTATCCCAAACCTGGCCATCCCCGCCAAATCCCGCGGATCGTGGCTAGCCAGTGACTCTAGTTTTTGCGTTACTTCGTCGTAGGTCATGTCCATATTATATCGCAAAATTACCTTCCATGTGGAATAATATAGACATGGAAAAAAACACTATAGTAGATGGGAATGACGTAGTAATAGGTGCCAAATCAAGGAATGAAATCACCCATGAAGATATCTATAGGGTTGCTGGATTGTGGCTATATAACAAAAAGGGGCAACTTCTGCTCGCGCAACGTGCTTTTACAAAATCACATAGTCCAGGCAAGTGGGGCCCTTCTGTCGCCGGCACGGTTGAAGAAGGTGAAGATTATCTAACGACAATCGTCAGAGAAACTGAGGAAGAATTAGGCCTGACAGGCTTAAAGTTCATAGAGGACGAAAAAAACTTTCGGTCAGAAGACTGGCAATACTTTTCACAAAGATTTACCGCTACAACTGACAAAGACATTTCAGATATGAAAATTCAGAGAGAAGAAGTTGAGCAAGTTCAGTGGTTTAATGAGGATGAAATCCCAAAGCTAATACAAAAAGACCCGGACATGTTTATTCCATCAATGAAGGAACATTACAAGAGTTAGTATTTTTATTCATACACAATATTATTCTTGAAACTTATGGTTCGTTCTGATATATTTGCGAGCACTAGACCGATGTGACTGTTTCTGCCTGCGGGCAGAGTCGACTTGGAGGGTGCCATGTCTTCACCTAGAGTAACTTCTATCATGTTCACACGTTTCCCAGGCGTCACATTGCCCACAGAGGAGATCATGCCTCGCAGACAGTCAGACGGCGCAGTCGGCTACGACATACGGGCGGTTCGCGTACTAAATCGGGACCGCACCCTATCTGACGCTAGCTTCCCGGTGACACTCCAACCAGGAGACATTCAGCTCTTTGGCTCGGGCATCATCATGGCCATTCCCGAGGGTGTCGAAGCGCAGGTCAGACCACGTAGTGGTCTCTCCATGCTTCAGGTCACACTCGCGAACGGCATCGGAACTATCGATCCGGACTACCGAGGTGAGGCTGGTCTTCTACTTGAGAACCGAGGAACTGCGCCTCACATCGTGAATGAAGGCGATCGCGTCGCACAGATCCTGTTCAACAAGGTCGAGCTCCCCGAACTTCAGTACGTGGAGAACATCGACCGGCTCCCGCTCACTCGACGCGGAGCTGGAGGGTTTGGCTCTACTGGTGTTGCTGGTGACGGACTCGGAACTTCTGACTACGACAGCAAGATCAAGCGTCTCGACCGATACTTCATGAAGATCGTACTCGAGACTGCCAAGCTCTCGGATTGCGTACGTGGGTGCGACTCTGACGAACTGGGTCATGCATTGCGCGACGAGCGAGGAGATCTCATCGGGCAGACCCGTAGACTCGGCTGCGTTTTCGCCATCGACACACAGATCCTCGCCAGCGGGTACAACTGCAACTATCCAGGAGCTGAACCTTGCTCCATACACGGTTGCCTTCGTACCCAACTCGGCATCGAATCTGGCCACGATCTTGGCATCTGCCGAGCCATACATGCAGAGGAGCTGGCCGTGATTCATGCGGCTAACAAGGGTGTTTCCCTGGCTGGGAGCACGATGTATGTCAACGCGGAGCCATGTGTGGTGTGCGCCAAGACCGTAGCCGCACTCGACATTGAGGCTCTGGTCATCCTCGATGGAGGCTACGGCAATGCAGAAGGTCTCGAGACCGTGCGTCGTTCTGGCACCCAGATACGACATATGACTCTCGAAGATCTCGTGTAGGCGCCCTCCGAATCTCGTGAACATGAAGCCCCCTCAGTCCAAGGACGGACTGAGGGGGCTTCTCTTATATGCCTTTATTCTGCCAATGCGTTTATTAAAATTCTTTGGTCGATGTAGTCACAATGATCGTGACCGTCCAATACATGTAATTTCGCGTCTAACCTGTGGGCTAGCACCTTGCCGTCATCCAAGGGAACCAACTTATCGTCTTTTTTGTATATCAGCGAAAAGTTTTTAGCCTTTTTCTTTATCTCTTTCCAGTCATATATCTCTTCATAACCACAGGCATCCAGTAGACACTCTATGGCGACTGACTGCGCATAAAGCTTAAATGAATGGAACTCTCCTAGCTTTAGTTCCTCACTATATCTAATCGGTGCTCCAGTGAGTAAAACCTTGCCAACTTTATTCGTACTTTTCTCCAGATATTCCAAGATAGTAGTACTACCAAGTGAGTGACCTATCAATATCGAATGTTCATCTGGTGAGAAATCCTCTATCACTTTAACCCACGTATTTTCGGTTGGAGTAAATCGCTCTGGCATTAGTGGTGCCTCTACGTGAAAGCCTTGACCCTCCAGAAATGCTTTTATCTCAGGCATCCAATGCATCTGAGGATTCGCTGTCCAGCCATGAATGATAAGGGCGCGTTTCATTTAAATTCCTTCCAGTGGCCTTCTGTCACTATCTCAAATGTGTCTTCGTCTATTTTGATAGCTGTGTTGTCGTCAATTGCATACAAAGTTTTTAAAAACTTGCTTGCCTGTTTTTGCGCCGTTCTCTCGGTAACTCCTGAGTCTTCTTCATCCAAATGTGGTAAGAAATTAAAATCTACAAATCCTAGCCCCGTTTGTTCTCTGTTAAGTAGATATTCCATCGATTCTGCTTTCGGCTCAAAAGCAATATTTTGTCCCATCACCATACTACCAGCACTAATGCCAACTAACACCTTGCTTTGTACCCATTCGTTTAGCAACCCTTCCAACCCAAATTTCTCCATGCAATATTTGAGATAAAATGGATTGCCACCGCCAAAAATCAATATTTCAGCTTCTGCAAGACGCGGCTTCCAATCCTTTAGATTAATAGCACTGAAGTCTACGATATCAACATTTGGAAATATCTCACTTATGCGAAACATATCATCAATAAGCCAATTTTTTCGTCTAGGAACTACATTCGCTGCTGTCGGCACTATTACAACCTTAATTTCTTCGGGTTTTTTATCAATTAGTGAAAGCAAAGCATGCTCTATTGATTTATTAGCTATTCCATTTGATGTTAGTAATAATTTCATTTCAGTCCCTTCTTCCTCCAATTTACCTCGAATGAAATAGAGTATTTTCCCGGAATTTGCCAGCGTGAAAACCGAAGCCAGGCAAATTGAAATTTGTTTTCAGCAATTTTGCCAAAACCAAATCTATTTAGAGTAAGCTCTATGTCTATAACCATTTATTCCCCAATAGGTGAGAATATTTTTAGAAAATCAAATAGTGTCACAATAGCCAGGATTACGATAGCAATCCAGAGTGCAAACTGGACGATAATGCCTATATTTCCCGGAAAATTGAATGGAAATATGGTCACCATGACAGCCATGGATACAATACCTGTTAGTTCCATGATTACCTTACCGAGCTGGTAAAAAGGTCTCGCTGTAAGCACTATTTGCAGTAGATTTACGGCTACATGGATAATTATCGCGAATACAGAAACCGTATAGACTACCGACCAACCCTCGAGGAAGAAACCGGGAAAATAAGGCGGTATATATGTGAGCATAAAATACGATATCAGCTGGCCAAATATTTCGCCGACTGGATTCTGACGTTTCCACTCACTTTTATTGTTCGAACATTGTGACTGTTCGCCTGTGGCGGAAAAGCTGCTTTCACCTGACTTACCGCCGTACTTTTTCTCCATCTCCTTACCCCAGTCCTCTAGCTTCTTAGCCCACTTTGGCATATTTTCTTTGGACATATCAATCTCCTATCCTTTTGACGCTTTCAACAGTAACAACAACCGCCCCCTTTGCTGGGAAACCCGCGTGTATTAGCTGAACCATGTCAAAAAATTTCCCCGCCGTCTCATAGACAGCACTTCCAGTTATTTTGTACCCAAAACAATCTTTCCGCCAATCAGGGTTCCAGACAGCCAGAGATACCTTTCCATTCTTTTCAATATTGCTTTTGGTTTTAGTCAAGTAGTTATCACCAATTAAAATATTTTCACCAACTATTTTTACGTCAGCCACTACTGCGATATCTGGTTTTTCCATCGAACAGGTTGAAATGGCTACGGGATTATTTTCTATTAGCTGTTTTACCTCAGCCGATAACATAGGCTATTCTACTTCCTTGTGTGCTCTCACAAACTTGAGATAGCCAAGTGCAAAGGTGATAGCGACACCGGCAGTAACAAGGAAAAATCTAAACTTTGGATCTTCACTTTGCATACCCAAGATAATACTATAGGCCATCGTAAATATTCCGCCTAGCAGTACACCATTAGCTATGACTTCCCACTTCACAAGCACTATGAGACTAAGAGAAAGCGCGAGGACAGCCAAAACAATTGCTATCATCGAAGCATTTCGACTATATGGCTTCAGATCGTTTTGATATTGTTTTTGCGCGGCATCAAACTCTTTTTGAGCAGCTAGCTCTTCTGGTGTTTGGGTGGTAGCTGGCGCAGTTTTGTATTGTTCATTTTGCAAAACGGTTGGATATTCTGGCGCCACAGGCCCTGGATAGAATGTATCTATGCCAAGTCCACAGAAAACTGCGATGATAATGCCGAGAAAAATCATGTAGAGTACTTGTAGTGCGTGACCCATGAGATCTTTTAGGTAACTTTCTTTTGTAGCCATATAAACCCCCTTTTATTAATACCTATATTTTACACCCATACTCTGGGTAGTAAAAGCAAAAAGCCCACCCCGAAGGGCAGAACTTTCTACCGCCAGGATAGGCTTGTGTGGTCACTCGACCGAGACCCAGAAGTCACCGTACCTCTGGTGGAACAGATCATCCGGAATCTCCATGAAACGTGCGTTGCTGATGATTCGGTAGAGATCGCCCTGTTCTCGATCAATGCAGTGCATCAGCATGTTGAGACCATGCAACACTGCATCCAACAGACCCGGATACGTGGTGAAGTGATCTGTTGTCGAAAGCAAGAAAGCTTGTCGGGTTATTTCTCTCTCCAGATCGCTCAGAGAAAGGTCCGACTCAGACAGTTCTTGGTACTTCGCAAGCAACTCCCTTGCCCTTGCGGGCAAGATCTCGTTGTTAAGCTCGTCGATACCATCGTAGTGAAATGCACGGAGCGTCACGCCGTCGCCTCCCTCGTCAGTTCGTGCCAAAAGGCTTGAGATGTGTCGCAGGGCCCAAGTTTCCTCAGAATCTGAGGAAGAGCGTGATTGGGCACAATTCCACGACTGGCCGACACCGCGCCCTCGTAGATGCGGCCTTCGCCGTACTTCAGTGAGCCCAGGGTATGCCAGTAACAGTCGATGTAGTTCTGGCCCGCTTCATCCGTCCCTACCTTGTGGAGAAAGACAACCACCCTCTCACCGCAGAGGACGGCGAGAATCTCACTGAGAACGTGCTCGATCTTTTCCTTCATGATGTTCTCGCTTTCCGAGTGATGTAGGGGTACGCTAAATCTTGGCAATTATATAACAAAAAAGCCCTTTTGAAAAGGGCTTTCTATACTCAAATCTCGTTTTAAACTCCTTGGAAATCAACCTGCCGGCGTGAGGCACGACTATCGTCAAAATGGTGTCGACTGGATTGTATAACCGGAGACATCTTTTGACGAAGGAGAACTTGATTTTCTTGAACCTGGCGCCACCTACTTTCAAGAGGAGGTGGCAAAAAGCGTAAAAATAGTTCTCAAATACCCCGAACGATAATGAGATCCTGAAGCAAGTTCAGGATGACGGGGTCTTACCCCTGTTTCCTCATCCTATTACGAACGTTAGGATCTAGGTATTTCTTTCGCAATCTTAGACTTACCGGTGTAACCTCTAGTAGCTCATCATCCTCGAGGAAGTCGAGAGACTGCTCAAGTGAAAATATAGTCGGAGGTGTCAGCTGCAAGGTATCATCGGATCCAGATGCGCGGGTATTAGTAAGCTTCTTCTCACGAGTCACATTAATCTCGATGTCTTCATCTCGAGTATTCAAACCAACAATCATACCAGCATATACTTGGGTTTGTGGACCGATAAAGACCGTTCCACGACCTTGTGCAATATTGAGTCCATAAGTAACAGCTTTACCGGATTCAGAAGCGATGAGTACTCCGTTTCGAAGCCTAGGCATGGCGCCACCAAGTGGGTCAAAGCGCAAAAATAGTGAATTTGTCACAGCAGTTCCCTTGGACATAGTTAGTAACTGATTACGAAGACCTAGAGTACCGCGAGTTGTAATCTCGAAGGATAGGCGACTAGTACCGTCAGTATTATCAACCTGTGAGAGCAACACACCTTTGCGGCGACCAACTTCACCCGTTACAGCGCCTACATATTCCGTAGATACGTCGACAGTCAGTTCCTCTACTGGTTCGCACCTCACACCATCTATTTCTTTGACGATAACTTGCGGTTTACCAACCTGTAGCTCAAAACCTTCGCGGCGTAGTGTTTCTATAAATACGGAGAGATGCAGCTCACCACGCCCAGAAAGTATGTAATCTCCCTCGGGACCGATATCCATCTTCAGTGAAACATTTATCTCGAGTTCTTTGTTGATACGATCCAGTATCTGGCGTCCGGTTACAAACTTACCTTCACGGCCCGCAAAAGGCGAGGTGTTGGCCGAAACTGACATTTTCAGTGTTGGTTCTTCTATAGTAATAGTAGGCAAGGCCTCTGGCAGAGCGGAGTCAGCGAGGGTATCACCAATGCTGGCATTTTTGATACCAGTCAAGGCAACGATATCCCCGGGTTCAGCGGTCGTAACTTCGACTTTTTTTAGTCCTTGAGATATATAAACCTTATCTATTCGGGTATTTTCCTGAGTTCCATCACGAGAAATCAGAGTCACTGACAGTCCAGGCTTTGCAAAACCACGAGTAATGCGACCGATGCTATATTTTCCCTGGAAGTTATCACGCTCAAGTGTAGTGACAAGCATTTGGAAGGGTTTATCCTTATCTATCTTTGGAGCTGGGAAAAAGTTTACAATCCCCTCAAATATTGGAGATAGATCAGCTGCTTCATTGAAATCATGAGGCATCTCGGCCCAAGATTTACCCTCTTTTGCGATCGCATAATAGACTGGAAAGTCTAGCTGATCGGTGTCTGTTGCCATGTCCAGGAAAAGATCATGTATCTTGTCGATGACGTAGCCAACTCTGGCATCTTTTTTATCTATTTTATTTATAACCACGATGATTTTCATGCCCAGCTCGAGAGCTTTTCCAAGCACAAACTTGGTTTGTGGCATTGGGCCCTCTTGGGCGTCAACAACGAGTATGGCGCCATCGGCCATATTTAGGGTACGCTCTACCTCGCCACCAAAATCAGCATGACCTGGTGTATCTACAATATTAATCTTTACGTCTTTATAGGTAACGGCTGTATTTTTGGCCGTAATGGTAATGCCGCGCTCATGCTCCTGGTCGCTGGAGTCCATGATCAGAGATGCCGAAAAAGCAGCCTCGTTTTCACGAAAGACCTTGGTCTGTTTCAAAAAACCGTCGACCAGGGTAGTTTTGCCGTGGTCGACATGAGCGATAATTGCGATATTGCGAATATTCATAACTGGTAAAGTATACCAGAAAAATGCTTAAACGTCCAGGGTTTTGACCATATACTCACCCTCGAGTTCGTAGTCAAATTTGCGGTAGTAGTCGCGCACGCCAACTCCTGAAATGACGGAAATTTTATCGAAACCGGCCTCTTGTGCTATTTCTTCGGCTCTAGCAATAAGCTTTCGGCCATAGCCCCGGTGCTGGGTATCGCCCGATTCACCAACCTCCACTTGTTGTCCGTAGGTGTGAACCTCGCGAATAATAGCCGTCCTACCTACACGTAATCGTAATAATGAATACAAAACGCTTCTGTCCTCAGATTCAAAACTTAGAAAATACTCAGTTCCCTCACCTGCTTTATACATTTCCTCGAATTTCTGTATTCTAGATTCTGTATTCTGTATTCCAGCATCTGCTCCTACTTCCCTGCATCGGATACAATTGCACGAAAGCCCCTCTCTGTCCATTTCTTCTAGTACTATTTGTCTCATATTGGAAAGAGTGGAACCAGATACTATGTTTGGGGCCGGTATATCACGAATAGTCCTCATGATTCGAACCCAGCGGGGTACGATAGTTTTGACATATTTGATCAGGCTTTTTAGCTCCTCATCTGTATAACTTTTGTATTTTCCTTGTTTCCAAAGTTCGTGAAGTGGTGTCCCCGCGATTATCATACACGGGTATATCTTGATGTAGTCAGGCTTGAAACGCTCGTCTTGAAACACCATACGAAACATTTCCATATCTCTTTCCGGGGTCGAACCATAGAGATTTGGCATGAGATGGTAACAAATCTTGAAACCGGCATCTCGGAGTAAATGGGTCGCTTTTTCGGTAGATGCCACCTTTTCTCCTCGTGAATTGGCAGCCAGCACGTCATCAAACACTGTCTGTACACCCAGCTCGACTCTGGTGGCACCCAAATATCGGAACCACTTCACTTCACCTTCGTCTATATAGTCTGGCCTAGTTTCAAGAGTTAGCCCGACACAGCGGGACTTGGCGGTTTCATTCATTAGTTTCGCCGCATCCAGACTGTCAGAGATTTCGCCGTTTAACGCGTCAAAACAATCTTTTACAAATTGTTCCTGATAATCACGAGGTAGGTAGCTAAAGGTACCGCCGATTATGATTAGTTCTACCTTATCTACTGGGTGCCCCTGTTTGGTAAGCGAGGTAAGCCTTGTCTCTACCTGACGCCTCGCGTCATACTCGTTTAATATGGCTCGCATGACCGCTGGCTCATCAGAAAGGTAGCTTTTGGGTACATTTTCCTCGGTTGGACAATATATACATTTACCCGGGCAAGGGTACGGCTTAGTAAGAACTGTAATTACTGACACCCCAGAGAGCGAGCGCATCTTTTTGGTAATAAGCAACTTTTCTATATTCTCATCTGACTCTATATCACCCGCGGCAACCATACAATCATACACCCGGCGAAGTTCGATATTACTATCATAACCAGACGTGTTATTATCTCTATACACACCAGCAACTATACGACGAAAATCGGCACGGGTGCGTGCCTTCTCGCTTATTAAACTCGTAATTATTTCTTCTTGAGGATTCATGGACAAAAAAACCGCCGATAAATTAATAGATAAGACTAGGGATGATTATAACCTGATTGCTGAGCAATTTGCCAGCACTAGGAAGTTTAACTGGAACGATACTACTAGGCCAATAGACGAGCTAGGGCTAAAAGAGGGCGACAAAGTACTTGACCTTGGGTGTGGCAATGCACGTCTTTATGAACTTCTGAAGCGATATAGAGTAAAGTATTTTGGTATCGATATTAGTGAAGAACTGATTAAAATAGCCAAAAGAAATGTTCCAACCGGCCACTTCGAGATTGGCAATATCGTAGAAATATCCCATGATAACAATTTTTTTGATTCTGTTATCTCGATTGCAGTAATACATCACGTTCCCACTGAGAAGCTAAGGCAAGAGACTCTAAATGAAATATTTCGTATTACCAAACCTGGTGGCAAAATCATGATTACGGCTTGGTATTTCTGGGAGACGAAGAAGTTTCTAGCGCTTATAAACAGTGCCGAAAAATATGGTCTACCTTTTGGCGACTTCTATATGCCCTGGAAAACTGGTGATGGGGAAAAAGTAACTGAACGATATTTTCACGCCTGGAAAATAGATGAGTTATATGACGCACTAGAAAAGAGTGGTTTTATAAATATTGACGTTAGACAATCATTAAAATCCAGCAATAAACCAGGCTACAATTTGGTTGCAACCGCCCAAAAACCTAAGTAAAAACATTCTCATATTCTTGCGAATATAAGAATGTTTCATTACCATAATTGCGAAGGACCCAGTCCCCCGCTCGTTGAGCGGAGGCCTGGGCCTTGTGTTTGAGAGTCTCGACAGCTCTCGATTTGCAGTCTTGTGGGTCGTTGGCAGGGGAGCCAACTGAGGGGCATCGAACGTCGAGAAAGTGTGCTCTGACTGCAGCGAAACATGCGCTATCAGAGCGTTGTCAGCAGTGAGAACCACTATAGGTGCAACGCCGCGCGGGCGTAGTGTGTGCGTACCCGACCAGTTCTCACTGATCGGGTCCGGTTGACCTTCCCCCTGGCAAGGAAGCCAACCCGAGCCTCTGTTCCCAAGACTGTTTCATCTCTGAGACTACCCATGGGATAAGTTGCCAGGAGAGCCTTTCGACGGCATCGTTACCGCCGAAGGTTGCATATCAATCGCTTGCGCGATGAGATGCCATGGCAGGGAGTGAGGGATTTGAACCCCCGTTCAGTGATTAGTGGTCACTGCATCCTAAGCTCTAGATGAACTCCCTGATTTGGTGGGGGGTGAGGGATTCGAACCCTCGATCTTAGGGCACCAACAGCTGTCTTCGCCCTTCGAAACACGATTGTCAGTCGTGCGCCGCTACCGCTCGACATACCCCCCGACTAGTCCCTTCCTCTATGTTGTTCTACAGGGGAAGAGACTAGCGGTGCTGACCCGACACAGGTCGCAGGAGGTATTGTACGCCAAAAGGTCGTTTTTGTCAACGAAATTTCCTCACCACTTTTGGCGGAAAAGTTATTCCAAATGAAAATCAACCTGCCGGCAGTTCCCTCCTTCCCCTTGAAAATCATCAAAGCCCGAGGCCGAAGATCAGCGAATGCTAGAAATATAGGCGAAGGCCGATTTCGTACAGAGCTGACGAGTCATGATTTTCTTGAACTTTGGTTACTTTCTTTCAAGAGAAAGTAACAGAAAAACGTAAAAGATTACTTCGTTCCTCGCAATGACGAGAATAAATCAGAATTTATCTCTCCCCATCCCGCTGACTATTTCCTTTATCTTCACTCCAGTCAGCCTGGCTCTGGTCACTACATTAGTACCGTAGCGCTTATTCACGCTGTCCATGGCCGATAGTATTTTGTCGTTCAGTTTATCCTCGGGCAATAAGCTAACGGGAACATTGGTAAGCCGCTGTACCCTCCCCACATATACTCCAATTGCCCGTATTGGTTGCCGTATGTCTAGCTGCCGCAAGATTACATTTGCCGCATCGGCAATCTCCAGCCCATCATGGGTCCATTTGCCTATTTTCATACTCTTACCGGTCCCTGTAAAATCCTTAAACCGAAGCCACAGCCCCACCTCCATACCCATCATGTCATCTTTACGCATATGAGTCGCCACTTTCTCCGAAAGAAGCAGGATGTGCTTTCTGACTTCATTCATATCAGTCACGTCCTTGTTCATAGTACGTCCATGACTATAAGATTTGGCATCAGCACGGTCATGCCAACTGGTGACGGGTGAATTATCTAGCCCATAGGCCATGCGTTTAAGTTTTTCACCCGTCGCTATACCAAACTCTTTATTCAAAATTATATTGGAAATATTTCTCAGATCTAACGTGGTGTGGATACCTAGAGCTCCCAGTCTCTGGTGAATTCGCCTACCAATGCCACAAAACTCAGAAAGAGGAAGCCCGAGCAGTATCTCGTCTTTGTTCTCTGGAGTCACAACTACCAGTCCATCAGGTTTCATGAGATCACTGGCCGTTTTGGCCAGAAATTTGTTACTTGCCACCCCAACTGAACAAGTAATGTATTCGCCAATTTCGGAGCGAATCCGCCGCTTAATTTCATTGGCAATATTTTCCGCTCCACCATAAAGTTTGGCGGTTTTGGTGACGTCTAGAAAGGCTTCATCAATTGAAAATATTTCCACTCTATCGGTATAATCTTCAAATATTTCGATAAATTTTTTGGTGACGTGGGCATACTTTCTGGGCTCTCCGTGAACGAATACAATATTTGAACAAAGTAGTGGTGCCTCCTCTACCCTAGTACCAGTTTTGACGCCAAATTTCTTGGCTTCCACACTGGCGGCGACTATGATCGTCCGCTTGGCGTGACTACCAAGTACGGCCACTGGTTTGCCGCGAAGCTTCGGATTTGCCTGCTGCTCAACTGTCGCAAAGTAAGAGTTCATGTCGATATGAAGTATTTGTCGCATCAGTCACTCCATATTTCGTCCAACCACCAAGTAAGCTTCTCGTCGTTGTAGCGAAGTTTCATGACATTACCATCCGCGGTCTCTATGCCAAAATAGTAATTTATCGAGCGGCCCTCGCGTTCCTCATAACAAATACTAATTTCTTTTACTTTATAGTCACGATTTTGCCACTTAAAAACCTTTGGGATTATCTTCCCACCATCAAATAGTGCCATCATCTTTATTTTTTGATTAATAGTGTTGTACATCTACCAAATGTTACCGCTATTAGATATACAAAACTAGTATACAAATAGAAATCCCGGCTTGTCGCTAGCGCGACTCACCGGGCGTACACCTCCCTTCTCGAGGCGAATGGTAGGACCCCTAGGCCCAGGGATAGGGACCGCCGACGGGTTCCGGCTTCCAGGCCAGAGCCGCTGCAACCGGGTCGGCCATGTCCTCTTCCGAAGAATCATGCGGGATGGGATGGTCACTGCTCTTCCTGACGGGTTTCGACGGTGCCGTTTCTGCGTCAAACTTCGGCAGAGCGTTGGCAACCATCACCACGACCGCGATGAGCACGAAACCAATCGAGACCAGCGTTGCAAGAACGTACTTAACTATCATGCCGTTCGCCCCCTCAAAACGTCGGATTATGCACTTGCCGTTTCTCCGTCATCGTCCTCGCTATGGATCTCTCTGAGAGCATCTTCGATAAGCTCAGTAGTGAGGTCATCGGCGGTTTTCTTCATGGCGTAGTAACCACGAATGACGATTTCGAATTGATCCAGTTCTTCGTGTGTGACATGGTAGAAACCCTTCAAAACAGGTTCACCCAGCAGTGATTCAATAACACGAAGATTGATGTACCCCTCTTCCTTCAGCAGGGTAATGGAACGTTCTTCACCCCAGCTCCGTACTGGTCGCATTGAACCGACTCCACGACCCTCATTGAGAGCCGTGAAAGCGTCGAAAATATCCAGCCACAGGAACTTGTCTTGATCGGTAGTCGTGAACACAAATGAGTCGGGGAACCTGAGCTCAATGTGTTCATCAGACAGAGACAGGGTTGCACCACTTGGAGTGAGCTCACCCTTTATCGACCATCCGTAAACGTCTGTGATTGTAGCACTGACAGTAGTTATGTAGTGACCACAGTCTTCGAGGAGGTACTCGAAATCATCGTCCGGCAGAAATACCCCGTACGCCTCCCGACGGTCCGTGGGGTCACAAACATATACAACCGCCCATCTATCCCTTTCTTTGTCGAAGTGAATTGAGACATAGCAGTTCGACTTGACCTCCATACCAGCTTGAAGCCATGAGGCGGCAAAGTTGGGCGGTGTTGTAGCCAGGCCCTGGTAGTAACCGAAGTCCTTCACCAGCTCTTTGTCAAGGAGCGTTGCTACTGCATAGAGACTAGAGATCACTCCTGAAGCAAGAGGGATGGTCGATTCGTTTGTGATAACCAAGATACCTTCCTGGTAGGTGACAATGGCTGTGCCGATCTCACTGTCAGTGAGAGTAGAAATGCAAATCGGATTACCTCCGAAGAATTCCATTGTGTTCCTCCTGGTTGGTCGTGGTCAGCTTCTGTATGTGTGGAAGAGCCAAAGCTCGCGGGCCTTCAATGAGATTATCTTACTCGTAAACTAAAAATATGCAATAATATTTGTTTCTTTTTAACAAAAATGCTATAGTTTTTAACAGGGTTTAAGGCCTAAATTATGCGAAAAAAATTAATAGCTCGTACGGCTAAATTACTAAGTGAGTCCAGAAAAAATCGGCGCCACCAAGGGGTCGCTGTTGCCTATGAGCACATTCCAAACGATATCGACGAGCGTAAACATGGCGCTATATACGCCGTAATCAATGTCAAAGCCCCTGCGGAGCTCGCCGAAGAGGTTGGCGAGGTAATCGTAGACACTTTTCACGGTGAATATTACCAAGACCTAAGCCGTGACCCTGCCGCTAGCTTTGAAGCTGTCCTGACACGTGTAAACGAGGAACTAGCAGAGATTACACACCAGGGAAACACTGCCTGGCTTGGCAACTTGCATGCTGTCCTAGCCGTTATTTCTGACGATATGATTCATCTTACTCGCACTGGCAAAGCCGAGGCCTATCTATACCGTGGTGGACGTGCCGGTCACGCTACCGAAGGTATTGAAGGCGATAACGTAAATCCTCTTCGCACCTTTGCCTATACCGGATCAGCAGAGCTACTCGAGGGCGACAAGATGGTTATCGCTACACCCGGTGTTTTCTATCATGTTTCCAAGGATGAGTTACAAAAATATGTAGAAGAGTTTCAGCCAAAGGTTGCCATTAGCCACCTCGCGGACCTACTAGAGGACAAATCCGGTGAAGTACATCCAAACTCTATCCTCATTATAGAGGCTATCACTCCAGAAGCTGCTTCCGAAGAGACAGTACCCGAGCTGGATGACGAGGTTTGGATTACAGAACCATCTAAGCCCGTCCAGACGGCTATAGAAGCTGGCACACCATTCGTTAAAAAGATATATTTGTATACAAAAAGAGGCGTTTTGGCCGTTTCTGGTTTCGTAGCAGGCACGGCTTGGCCAAAGCTAAAAGTATGGTCACATGACGCTGTCGACATAGTACGAAGCCTGATCAAAAAAGAAGAAGTCATCACTGTATCCAAGGAAGCCGTCGTTAGTGATGGTGGCAAGATAGACGCCGAGGACTTAACTATCCACGAAACAACCAACGAGCTTGTCGGTGAGGTGAAACAATCTCCAAATGCGATCTACATCAAAGAAACTACGAAGAAGCCAAAGCTTCTAAACATCGACTTTTCTTCTGCCCGAGGTTTGGCTGGTAGCTTTGGGAAAATAACCAAAAAACTTGGTAAAAATAAGAAAACCACTTTATATGCGGCTATAGCTCTGATATTGGTACTTGGCATTGGCTTATTTGGTTATTGGAAAGTGCGCGAGGGTGCCGAGAATCAGAAGCTAGCCGAAGCGTCTCTAACCGAAGCAACTAGCAAATACGATATTGCCCAGACAGAGATAACAGCTGGCAACAAGTCTGGTGCAGCAGTTACCCTTCATGACGCACTTAACATTACAGATGCTCTGCAGAAAAACGCCAAACTAAAGACCCAAGCAAGTGATCTGGCCACCAAGATTCGTACATCACTTGATACAGCCGAGGGTGTAGTTAGAGCACAAGCTTCTAGTCTAGCTGATGCTAGTAATATAGTGGGCAGTGATACCTTCGGGCCATATCTTGTCGGTACAAACCTGTACCTCATTAGTAAAAACGATGCTAGCATCGCCAGTATCAGCGTGAATGGTGGTGAAGTATCACGCGTCCTCGACAAACCAAGCCTAGACGGTAAAATCACATCAGCCACGGCCGTCCCCGTACGAAGTGTCCTAGTCTTCATTACTGACGCTGGCAAGATATACGAATTCGATACCAAGGATGTAAAGCTAAATCAGCAGACTGTAGCTGGCGACTTCGAGCGCTCTACAGCTCTCGCCTCTTTCTCCACAAATATCTATTCACTCGATAGCGCTACTGGAAAAGTGTATAAACGCCTAAAGAATAGTAGTGGCTACGGTGCGAGAACAGAATACATAGTAGATGGCTCTGCTGCCAATGACGCTGTATCACTGGCTATAGATAGCAATCTATATGCTATGAAGGCGAATGGCGAAGTTATCAAATACCTCGGTGGCAAAAGACAAGACTACAATACGAGCGGCCTGCCTATCACCATATCAGCTGCAACATCCGTATTTACCAATGAGGACACCACTGGGCTCTACGAACTCGAGGGGAACGCCTCCAGAGTAGTTCGATATGATGCCAAGGGCGTATTTGTAAATCAATATGTATCAGATAATTACAAGGGTGCATCAGGGATGTATATCGATGATGCAAACAAAGTACTATATATAGTGAGCGGCGGGAAACTTTACAAGACTAGTCTCTAACTACATTCTCTCTGGTGCGTCTATACCGATGAGATCTCGCATGACGATGCCGAGTACTATTTGCGTAGCTCTCACTAGCTCCAGTCTGGCGGCGGTAAGCTCTAGGTTTTCCTCGTCGATTACACGACATTTGTCATAGAACTGGTGAAATTTCTTGGCTGTATCGATGGCGTAATATGTCAGATAGTGTACTGGGTATTCATCAAAAGTAGCTATGCTAGCTACCAACTGCGGCAACTGCGAAAGCTGGTCGATGAGCTCCATCTCATACGGTGTATCAAGCAAAGTTAGGTCTGCTTTTGTGTTTTGTTTTATGTCTTTTGTTTTTGCAAGAATCCCGTGGATACGAGCATAAGCATATTTGACGTAAAAAACCGGATTTTTATCGCTTCGCTCCGTGGCCAGATCAAGATCAAAGTCCATGTGAGTATTGAATGAGCGCATCAAGAAGAAGAAACGTGCCACGTCACTCGCCTCTTTGGTAGGCCCACCAATCAGCTCCAGCAAATCGTCCATTGTCACATAAGTCCCCTTGCGTTTGGACATCTTGTACTCTTTGCCATCTTTTATAAGCTTCACAAGCTGGAAGATGACTACTTTTACTTGATTCGGACAGCCCATGGCGCTCACTGCGGCTAAAAGTCTTGGGACATAACCATGATGATCGGCACCCCAGAAATTAACAACTAAATCAAATTTACGTTTGTAAAGTTTATCAAAATGGTAGGCCACATCATTAGCGAAATAGGTTTTCTCTCCATCAGCTTTTACAAGCACTCTATCTTTATCGTCACCAAATTCCGTAGTTTTCATCCATAAAGCATCGTCTTTTTCATATGTATGACCGAATTCACCAAATTTTTTAACGGCTTCGTCTACTTCACCACGTTCAATCATTTTATTTTCGGAAAACCAATTATCAAAATGAATACCAATTTTTTTGATACTTGGTTTATTGTAGTTTTCAAGTATCCAAGTACCGGCTATTTGGCCCAGCTCAAATGGTTTACCCTCATGCGCAGCAACAATTTCTTTATTTGATTCAGCCCATTCGGAAATATATTCACCCTGGTAAAGCTCTTCGCTTTTCTCAGCTAAACCTGATGCCGCAAGTATAGAATCTCCCAGAATCCTGACTTGGTTTCCACCGTCGTTAACATAATACTCACGCTCTACAGTAGCCCCAGCTTTTGTAAATACATTTGCGAGCGCGTCGCCACCGAAACCACCGCGTCCATTAGCAAGAGTGAGGGGCCCGGTCGGGTTAGCGGAGATAAACTCTACTTGGATTTTTTGACCTTTTAGCACATCTAGGTCAGCATATTTCTCTTTTTTGTCGAGAATTTCCTCAAGAATAGTGTAATAGTGCTCTTTCTTTAGATAAAAGTTGAGAAAACCATTTAGCGCTTCTACTTTTTCAAAAGCAGCCGAGGGAAATGCTCCAGCCAGTTTTTCAGCAATTTCTTTGGGCGCTTTCTTTAGCTCACCCGCCAGCTTGAAGGCAATGTTGGTCGAAAAATCCCCATGTCCCTCACCATCTGGGCGGACAACTTCTATATCGCTCATCTTGAACTTGGAGGTTGGAAAACAAGATTGAACGGCTATTTCTATTTCGGATTGTAACTTTTCTTCTATCATACGGCCAATTATAATCGATTTTACGCTCGAATCATAGTATAATTGCCCCATGAGCAATATAAAAGTAATCGCTGAAAACAAAAAAGCTCGTTTTGATTATGAACTTCTAGAGACCTACGAAGCCGGTATAGAGCTGACTGGGCCAGAAGTCAAATCGATACGTGATGGGCACATAAGCCTCAAGGAATCCTTTGCAAGCGTAAAGGACAACCAGGTCTGGCTTAATAATGCCCATGTTTCACCATACAAACCCGCCGCAGACAACAATGGCGAACCTACACGTGCACGCAGATTACTGCTCAAAAGAACTGAAATCGACAAACTTATTGGTGCTAGCGGGGCGGGTGGTAATACTATTGTTCCAGTAAAAATATATTTCTCTCATGGGATTATCAAAGTAGAGATAGCTCTCGCTCGTGGTCGCAAACTTCACGATAAACGGGAAGTGCTCAAAAAACGTCAGCAAGACCGTGATGTCGCCAAGGAACTCAAAGGGATTAGTAAATAATCCCTTTTATTTTTTAGTACTTTTTATCAACTCTTTGTAAACTTTTTCTAGTTTCGCGGCACAATTTGGTAGATCGTGAACCTCGGCGTACTCTAGAGATTTCTCGCCGAAAGCTTTGTTCCTCTTGGCACTTTCGGTTAATTTCAGCATAGCTTCAGCCATTTGCTTTGCATTCCCTGGCTCCACCAGATAGCCATTCTTATCATTATGCACCAGCTCCGGTACAGCTAGCGCGTCAACACCTATGACTGGTAAACCTGCCGCCATGGCCTCGAGTACCACCAAACCTTGTGTCTCCATAGTGCTGGCCGTGACAAAAAAGTCGTGTCGCTTGAGCGTTTTCTTGATCTCTGCGCGGCTAACAAAACCCACAAATCCCACGCTGTCCGTGATACCTAGTTTATCAACCAGTTTCAGTAAATCGTTCTTTGCGGGTCCCTCGCCATAAATATCTAGTCGAAGTTTTGGATTCTTCTCATGTGCGAGCGCAAATGCTTTTACTACTACGTCAGTTCCCTTCTCTAAGCCAAGCCTACCCACATAAATCATATTGTTCCGAATACGGTAATCCTTCTTTTTGGCAAAGAAGTGAAACTCTATACCATTACTCATATCGTACACAGGCACAGGTATTCGATGACGAATGAGCAATTTAGCCAACACCTTGGATGGTGTAAGCACGATATTGGATTTACCATAGAGAAATCTCGTAAAGTCCCAAGCAAAACGCTCACTAAGAGTCTTCTCGCTTCGACGAGTAAATCTACGAGACAATTTCTTGAGACCACGGATTATCTCTGACTTTTTCAATATATTACCATTTACCTGCTCCAAATCACGATAAACTTCTGACTCGATAATCTTCTTTACAACCTTGGTGCTGGCTATCGCGTCCGCGGCCTTGCCTATACCAAGCAAGTTATATGGATTGAGGTAAGTCATAAAGTCGGGTATGTATGAGTGATATGTCTGAATACTAGGAATATTCAAGATTTTAGCAGCCATTAGTCCTGAAACACCTATGCTCATAGGTGTCTGTATGTGGACTATGTCCGGCTTAAACTTTCTTAGATCCGTAATAATGCTTGTAACGTAAGGGTACGCAATACGAGTATTTTTATTCGACGCAAAGGAGAAGCTAGGATATCGGCGAATAGTGATATTTTCACTTGGATGATCGTGTTTGCGGTTGTACTTTGGCGCAATAATTAGTATTTCATGCCCAGACTTTGCCAGATTCTCAGTAAAATTATGGATACTAGTAACTATACCATTGGTCTCTGGCAAATAGGTGTCTGTAAGATAGGCAATTCTCATACTATTATCTTAGCATAATTTTAGTTATAATAAGGCATATGATTCGAAAAACCATATATTTTATTCTCGTAATAATTTTTGGTATTTTTTTATACTTCAGTAGGCATGACGTAGTCACCATATCTGAGGCCATTCGCCAAGGAAAGACTATTTGGATTCTGGTAGCCTTACTAGTCGAGATGCTCTATTTTATCCTTTATATAAATATTTTCCGAAAAGCCTTTGAGCTCGTCGGCCTAAAAAGGACTTTTCTAGAGATCTCTCCGCTTGTATTTGGAGCTTTCTTTGTCAACATACTTGCCCCTGCCACGGGCCATGCTGGGACCATCCTTTTTGCTGACGATTCCAAAAGACGTAGCGAATCGGTGGGAAAAACAGTCGTTGGTGTATTCATTACATTCTTCGCAATTTATCTTGCACTCGTTGCCTTTCTGATAATTGGGGTCATAAATCTACGGATTATCGGTGAGCTAGGTTTTGGCGAAATTATGGCTTCTATAATTTACCTCGCTATTACACTAGCCCCTATCTTGGCGCTTTGGGCTGGCCATTTCCGACCTAGCGCTCTTCGAAAAATACTGAACTTTATTTTCAACGCTCAACAGTGGCTAAAAAACGTGTTTAGAAAAACCAAGACAAAGTCTAAAAGCTGGGTAGACGAATCGCTAAGTGAAATAATAGAAGCAGCTGAATCAGCTGCAAAAAATCCTAAAAAATCGGCTCAGCTAGTTTTGATAGCTGTAATTTCACATTTTATCAACATTATTTGCCTGCTATTTATATTCTTTTCTATAGGTATAAAGATTAAATACGGTATCGTAATCACGGGTTATGCATTCGGCGAAATAACCAGAGTTATATCACCTCAACCCGAGGGTGTAGGCACAGTAGAGCTGACTATGGTCTTTATCTTTTCTATGTTTAGTATTTCAACCTTACTTGCTACCACCGCTGTCATCATATACAGGGCCATGAATGTCTGGGTACCCATGTTTATCGGTTTTCTATCCCTAAGGACCATAAAATCATTTAAATCGGAGCCACAAAAATCATGAATAAACCGTACTTTTCTGTAGTAATCCCGGCTTTTAACGAAGAGATTTTACTACCACACCTTTTACTCTGTTTAAAGAAACAAACATATCGGGACTTTGAAACAATTGTTGCAGATTATGATTCAACAGACGATACTCCAAATATCATCAAGAAATTCGGCGTCAAATCTGTACGCGGTGGAAATCGCCCAGGGATAAGTAGAAATTTTGGAGCAGAAGTTGCCACAGGTGAATATATAGTATTCCTAGATTCTGACACTACTGTGGGTGTAGGCTTCTTGGAGAAACTGTCGAAACAGATAGAAAAAAGAGGCTTTGTGGCTGCTTCTGGCTTCTTTAGAGGCGACAAAGGCAGTGCTTTTGATAGATTCACTCATCAGTTTTTAAATTACTATTTTTGGAGTCTTCAAAAGATTGACCCGCATGCCTGTGGTTTTTACTTTGTTATTAAACGTGACGTTTTTGAAAAACTCGGCGGGTTTGATCCAAAGATTATCATGGCCGAAGACCATGACTTGGCCCTAAGAGTTAGTAAAATCGGTAAGTTTACCTATCTTAGAAAGCCCACGGTCACAGTATCCACGCGTAGGGTAAAGAGAGAAGGTTTTTTTACTACCGTTGCCAAGGGTCTTTACGTGGAAATATATAGAATTTTTCGGAAAAAAATTACTAAAAAGCTTTTCAACTACCAAATGGGCGGTGGTAACGAAGAAATCCAGAAATAACTTGATTTTTACCATATTTATGTTATAATATAGTAACTCTCTGCCTCGGGATGGGGTCCCCAAAATCCGTAGGATTTAGGGGGAGAGGAGAAACCGCGATAGGATGAAGACAATACCTTAGTATTCGTCGAAATCCGCAAGCGGGTTTCGACGAGGGGCTGAACTTAGCTTCGACGGAAGGTTCATTGAAATCAAGATAATGCAATTCGCGGCCGTATTTCCGCGTTATTCAAAATACAAACAATAAGTGCTAAATCACTTGTTAGTAGAGTTGCCGACGCTTTCCGCGTAGTCAGCTTTGCGCCAGTTGTTGCCTAAAGTGTAACAACCATCCGAACGTCCCTGGCCTGAAAGGGGCGAACGGGTGTCATATATGTCAGGTTGCTGTGCGTGATTTCTCTAATCGTACCTAAGACTAAGAGAATAGGAAATGCGGATTTTCTCTAGTTTCTACCGCAGGACAGAAAACTACCAAACCAGAGTAAAATTGCTAACACTTATCTTGGTCTCACTTTCGGACGTGGGTGCGATACCCACCAGCTCCACCATTCTTCGCTAAAGCTTCGAATGGCAAGCCATTTTTTAAACGAATGGCGAGACATAAGATGATTTTAGAAGAATGTCCACCCGTAGCTATTACGGTTGCGTAGGGGGACTTTCAATAATTTGGCGCAGGATGTTTAAAAACAAGTATTGTATACTTGTTTTTAATTTGCCAAAAGTCCAACATATAGACATGTATTACGCATATCTACTAGAATTATCTAACAACGACTATTATGCTGGGTCAACACAAGATGTGCCGAAAAGATTCGAGAAGCATAAGAATGGTGAAGTTCCGCACACCTCTAAATATCGACCCCTTACTCTAGTCTGGTACGGTGCTTTCGAGAATAAACAAGCCGCTGTACGATTTGAAGACTATTTAAAGACTGCATCAGGCAAGGCATTCCGAAATAAGCATTTAATTTAATCTCACATTTGTGGGGTTTTTTTGTTATTATGTTTATGGAGGGTTTTTACAGTGAACAAATCAGAGATCCGCAAGGACTATTTTAAAGACGAATACGTAATAATAGCTCCGAAAAGAGCAAAACGCCCCCATAAGGTCGAGACTGCGCCCGAACCAGACAAGATGTGCTATTTTTGTCCAGAAAACTTTACTGACGAAGAAATAACCTATCAAGACAACAATGAACACGGTGACTGGGAGATAGTATCGGTCACCAACAAGTTTGCCGCTGTTTCTATAGATAATCCTCGTGCTTATGGTCAGGCAGAGGTGATTATAGAGACTCGTAAGCACGGTCTAGATATCAATGACTTTTCCGTTGAACACATCAGCCGTATTTTTGATGCATACATAGATCGATATGAATATTTGCGTAATATGGACGGCATAAAACACGTTATTTTATTCAAAAATGAAGGCGGCAAGGCTGGTGCCTCTATCGCCCACACGCACTCACAGATTATGGCCCTTCCCCTACTACCACCCAAGGTTCAATCAGAGATGATCGCCTATAACAAATATCGACTCGAGAAAGCCAGCTGTCCTTACTGCGATATTATAAAAGACGAAACCGATAAGTCGCGTGTTATCTGGGAAGATGAAAACCTGTTTGTGCTCGCACCATATGCCAGTGATTCACCATACGGGGTATGGTTTTTACCAAAGAGACACTTTGGCCACATTTCAGATATGAATGGTGCCGAGAAGGAGTCGTTTGCCAAAGCGATGAAGCTAGTCCTGGGCAAGCTAGACGAGCTCGGTATTTCATACAACTACTTTGTTGAAAACGCTGTGAATAGTGAAGACTATCATATGCACATCAAGCTCGCCCCAAGACCAAATGTGTGGGCAGGGGTAGAGCTTGGCACAGGTATAATTATCAATCCCATACCACCAGAATACGCAGCCAGACTGTATCGTGGTGAGATAAAAATAGAGAGCGACCCCGTAAGAGCCGACCACATCAAAATTAGTATGTAATTATTAATAGTTTGCGGTCACTAGCACTTGCATAGTAGTTTGATATGTTCCGGCGGTTTGGCTAGCCAGGACAGATACTTTATTTGTAATGATAAAGCTCTGATCTATCAAATCTCTAGCTCCATCGATGGTGGGCCCTGCATTATCCGCCACTATATTCCCCGGCGCTGTAAGCTGATATGCGGCATAGTTGGTCCCGCTCGCGAACCTATCGGAGCCTTGTACTGAGGTATCATTCGACGTGTAACCAAATCCACACTGTGAATTACTGGTACAGTTACCTGCCCAAGCTGTCGGTGTTGCCCAACTACCAGACCAACCCGCTATAGTATCTGTGGGGGAAATAATATTGGTAAGTAACTGCAAGATATGGCTTTGGACCGTATAACCATTGCTACTATTTGTTCTGGCGGTAAAGGTAACATCTTTGCTGCCCGTCCAGCTATTAGCAGTCCCCAGATTTGCAAAAGATATCGAGTTGGTGCTCATAGAGAAGCTTAGGCTAGCGAGAACCTGTTGCCCACTCGATGTCACGGTGGTAAAATTCCCGGCCAGGTCGGTCGCTTTAACCGTCCAGAAATACATAACGCCTGTATTTACCGTAATTCCCGTAGCCGTAACAACAGATCCCTCGCTATTTGTTGCGGTCCAAGTAAGGATATCTGTACCGCCAGAGGTGGTCCCGATAGCATATTGATATTTATTTGGTGTAGCCGCACCAGAGGCGCCAAAGTTTGCCGCAGACCAGTTGACCTTCAGAGAGTTAAGAGAGGCGCTACTGCTTAGTTTCTGAACGCCGATAGTATCACCGTCGTATACAGATAGTCCGGTTGGACCAGTAGTATCTGTTCCAAAATCGCGCGCACTTTCGGCGTTACCCCCATAGCTAGCAAAGACTGAGTAGGCAGCTACTGCATCCTTCGCTTGTGCTTGCCAATGATATTCAGAAGCATCAGAAAGGCCGGTGATAGTCACTGAGACCGTTACTGGAGTACCAGAGTAGGCAACTCCCGTGCCACAAAGATCTCCGCCGTCAGTTCCCGCAAAGGTTGTCCCCAGTAGGTCTTTCTCAACACAGAGATATAAGGTGTCCGTGGCGTCTGGGTCAGAGACTGTGGCCGTAAATTGAACCTGCGTTTCATTGGTCCAATCACCAGTGGCAAGGGTTGCTCCACCAGTAACCTTTTTTTGAGCCAGAGAAGTAGGCGTATTCGGCGCCTGATTAGTGGTAGAATCCGGCCACTTGAGCATACCAGGGTTAGCTTCATTCGTACCGTCATGACCGTCATATGCCTCACCATCAAAAGTTCCGGCCGAACTCACAAAATCCCAATAACCGGTATCGTCAGATCCCGTCCTGTTTACGTTAAACTCGGCCCCAGATCCAGTATTGTTGAAGGTAACACCAGTTATCGTCTTTGTACCTGTACCAATCACAGAGGTTGCTACAGTAATAAAAGCATCTGCCGTTCCGGCCGTGCCCACAAGGTTATCAAATTTCGTATTATCAAACGATGTCACAGTCGATCCGGCCTGGATGTCTAGCCCAAGTGCGCCATCAAGATAATCAAAATCCGTGTATTGAAGATTGATAGTTCCGCCAGACACTGCAGACATCTCAAAACCGTTCGAAGATCCTTGGCGAGAAACTGTGGTACGACTTGATGCTGTTCCTATAGCCGAGAGTATATCACCAGAGTCAATTGTTACCTTGGCGGCAGGATCCACCCGGACGTCAACCTGGCGGCCGCCAGCGCCCCCCGTCCATGAAACGAGGACGCGGCCATTGGCGCCATACCCCGGAGTACTGCTCCAATGATCTTCTGCACCGCCGCCGCCGCCGCCCGGAGCTGCACCCGATTGCCCATCGTTACCGCTACCATCTCCATCATAGTACCAACCGCCAGCGCCACCAGTCCCTCCATTATAAGCACTTCCACCATCCCCTCCCCAATAGTCAGGGTAACTCGTTCCACCAGTACCACCGTCGCCCCCAGCACCGCCGGAGTCACCAGTGTATGAAGATCCCCCTGCAGCACCGACGCCACTCGAAGCATTAGCGCCACTCTGAGCACTAACAGTAGACGCGTCAACAAAATATGAATAACCGGCACTACCCGCACCGCCACTAGCCACATTGTAACTATAACTATTTCCAGGAGTTACAGAATACGAATTTTTAACTACATAGGCCCCTCCTCCGCCGCCTCCACCATTACCAGACCCATAGCCATTACCACCAGCGCCCCAAACCTCCACCTGGACTGTGGTTACACCCGCCGGGGCTTGCCAAGTACCACTTCCGATATCATATTGTTGGGAACCACTGCCACCACCGACTGCGGCACCATCGAAATCAGTTGCATAGCTCCAATAATCATTGGTGTTCGTATGAAAATCACCCCAGATATATGCATCGCCATCCACATTGGCGTGGTCTTGCGAGTATAGAGATCCGGTCCCGTCTACGGTATAGGTAGTAGCGGACGATTGCCACATCCGAATATCCGTATTGGCTCCAACTTGCAGCGTGGCATATACTTCTGGGCTCTGAGTTTTGGAACCAACGGTATAGCTTGTGCCTGAATTCAGGTACAAGACAGAGCCAGCTCCCCAAGTGGTATTGGCTGTCTGAGCATCAGCGATCGAATACACACCATCAACCTCCAGGGTTCGACTAGCTTCCAGAGCCAGAGACGAAACTGAAGTCACGGTAAGATTGTGGGCCACCGTCATATTGTTTGTCTGGATTGTCCAGCCGCCACTGGCTGAGTTAAAGTTGACATCATAAAAATTGGACACTCGGTTATTGATGGTCTTTCCGGTGGCTGTAGCGTTGAAAACAACCGAGCCGTTGGAGTGAGTAAAAAGTGCGTTCGCAGACGTAGTCCAGCTCCCCCCGACATTGATAGCATTAGAGGCGTTTGCCACGGCCGTAGTGACATTGGTGCCGTTACCTATCGTCAGATTGCCTACAATTGTTATCACCGCAGCCGGGAAATTCTGGGTTGCCGTCCCCGCCGAAACGAGGCCTAGATTACCATAGGTTAAGATTGAGGCCGGAGTGGCCGGCAAGGTGAAGGGAGAAGTGGTCTGCTTGTAGTTTACGGTGCTGGTCGGATCAAAGGTGAAGGTCGATGATGCCCCGGTCGGAGCCGTGGCTGTGCCCGTTAGGTTGAATGTTGCATTATTGTTAACCAAGAAGGTTTTACCTGAAGCAACAGTAATGGCATAGGCAGTGTTAAAGACTGCGGCCAAGGAGTCGTCTCCAACGGTGATGTTACCTGAAATATTTCCAGAAGACGCCGTATTTCCGAGTGTTGCCCCACTAGCATTAGTATTCAAAATTGTCAGATTGGCATAACACTGTGTCGTGCAGGCTCCCCAGTAGGTATTACTGGCCGTCCCCATAGGAATTGTCTGAGCTGTAGCACCCTTATACACCCACGTGCTAGTTGTACCTGGAGTTGTAGTCGCTCCACTCGAGGTAGTAACAGCCCCAGTAACGTTAATAGTTCCAGCCCCTCCAGATGCGTCTATTACCTTAGTTGCGGCGATTGTACCCGCAAAAGTAATCCCACCATTTGCATTTAGGGTTCCCGTAGTGGTGACAATCTTGCTAATCCTAGTCGCTGTAGTATTAGTTCCCGCAAGGGAGATGGCACCACTAGCCGTTGCTGTACCGGCATTGATATTCAAAGCGCTGATATAAGCACCTCCCGGCTGATTCATCGTCACAGTGTTTAGAGTAGCAGTAACAGAGGCCGTATTAAGGGCGAGAGATTGGGCTGCAGCCGCAGTAGAAACAAATGTAAGGTCACCCGTAACCGTAAAACTAGTTTTCGCCGTAATCACCGCACTAGCCGCTAGCTGCAGGGCACTAAAGGTGGTCGCATAATCACCTGAGCCAGAGCCAAGATCCTTGGTACCGGACATTTGAACGAAAGTGCTCGCACCTGTCAGGGCGCTTGTTCCACTATTATTGGTCCAGTTGCCGGCCATATAGAGACCGTTGGCCAAAGTGAGCGTGGAACTTGCGTCCAAAGTTACATTACCAGCCGGCCGAGTACCCATATTTATCGACGCAGACCCTACCGTATGAATAGTGGAGCCAGAGTTAAATGTAACTGTGGCGCTACCAGCTGCTGGCTGAAGAGCCCCCGTAAGATAGACTGTTCCAGCACCAGTAACCGTAAACTGTGAGTTGGCATTACTTACAAGAGATATAGCAGCCTTGATCTTTATCGTTCCTGTGCTGGTCGTCAAAAGGGCTACCCTTGCGGTGTTCGCGCCACCGACCGTAATAAGCCCCCCTGCATCAAGAGTACCTGTTCCTACATCAATCTTATTCGTCAGAGTATTTGAGCTGGGGTTATTTATAGTCACAGTCGATGAGGTAATCAGGGTATAACTAACTAAATTCAGAGTATTTGAGACACCCGTGGAACTCAACGTCAAAGTACTTATCGGATAGGTAGGACTAGCGGAAAGACTCCAAGTCACCGCCACTGTTTCAGAGATTGTCGCACTATAGGTGTTTGAAACGTTAGACTGGGATCCGGGGTACCCCCCGTTACAACTGGTCCAGTTGGCCGCTGTATTCCAGTTCTTGGCCCCACCGGTACCAGTATTGGTTGGAACACAGGCGTAGCTGGCGTCAAAAGCGATCTGCCAAGCTCTGGGCTCACTAAAAATAGTTGTTCTATCGGCAGCAGTACTAGCGCCTTCTACTATTTCTAGCGGTCCGAGGAGGTAAAAAGCAGGTGAAATATCTGGTCCTTTGTAAACATATGAAAGGTCATAACTTTCCCCAGCTTTCATCAAAATCGGCCATAAGATTTCCCTCTTAGAATCTCCATTTTCTTGGACTTTTCCCTCGCCCGAGATCTCAGAAATTGTAAAATCAGAAGATACTTTCTCTATCGCATAGCCACTCACATCCTTGTTCGCTAGTATGGTTGCCTTCACTGTATATGACGAGCTCGGCACAATACGCATAGATGTATCTCTACAAATCACAAAATCGGGGTCGGCCCTAACCTCAAATGAATCACTAAGTCTCCTTACTCCATTCTTAGTCTCAGCTGTTAAGTATGTTTGATATTTACCCACAGCCTTGGGCTGATATATTGCTTTGTAGTCAGGGATGTAGCTGACATTGCCGTTTGCACATTGCTCAGACAAAGTGATCGAGTTATCTGCGGTTTTCAGATTAACTCTAGTATTATCTGGCTGAACAATTTCGAGTTTTAGACTGGCATCACAAATGGTTTTCCCACCATCATCTAGAACCGCCATACCCGTAATAACTTGCTCGTCTACCAGATAAGATGATTTATCAAAGTTTATCGCCAGGACTCCCCAGGTAAAATCCTGTTTAACGTTACGAGTAACAAGTCCGCTAACGATATCTACCGAAACTGTATATTTGCCACCCAAGCCCTCACTATTGTTTGGGACGGAGACGAGGAAATTACTAGGATTATTTGGATTGCTCTGAATCAGGGGCTGCAGACGAACCGGACTGCCCTCTATATTGAGAACCTTTGCGGTTATCTTTCCATTTGGCAAGTCCAGCTCTGACGTGTCTTTGACAAGATTTTTTTCTTGCAGCAAACCGGCTGCATTTACCTCAAATTGCGGAGATTCCTTGGCTAAATAGTTTGCGTCAGAAGATATATCCCCGGTACCCTGGCCGCTTAGCGCCTTTATGGAAACGGGTGAAAATAGGGCTGAAAAAAATATTGCTGCCAGCAAGAAAGCAAAAAACCCCCCTATACTGATAGTTTCTTTCTTATATTTCTTGATATTATAAGCAGCAATCTTAGCCTCGTCCGCCAAAAAACGTGGAAGCTTTAGTGAAATTGTATCAAAACGTCTTTTCATATTTCTGAGTCTTTTCTCTTGCCTATCATGGATCCTTGTGCTAAAATGCGAGGTCCTATAGAGGATGTTTCATATACAAACGGAGGGATAAGGATGCATCAAAATGCGCAAAATCCCTACGTTAATATTAGCACTAATCGTACTCGCGGGCAACGCAGTCGCAGCACCGGTTTTTGCCGTCCCAACAAATCAGATTTCAGTTTCTGCTACTGTCTTGGAACAGCTCAGCCTGGTACGCAGCGATAGCGAAATATTAGTGGAAACCAACTCCAAAACCGGATTTTACTGTTTTATAGACAACTCAGTTTTTTCTGCTTCAAAAAAGGCGGCATTCACCGTCAAAAATAATAGTTCTATTGTCATAGTCGCTAGATTTTAACTATCTCAAGATAACGGGTTGAGGGCGTTCTGGTTCCTTGTTTCTCTTTGAAAATCTTGGCGGTTTTGGTGGTCTAGGAGTACGATTTCTCCTAGCAAGCCAAATCACCAATAATAGGATGAGCAAGAGAACTACGATCGCGACGATAAGCCACCATGGTATAATCCAAAAAACAAAGGTTGATGTAAGTGGCTTTTCTGAAACACCATAGACCGTCGCCAACTCTGCACGATATATACCAAACTGATACCAGGGATGCTTCCACTGGTTTGTAAACTTGCGAGTACTATCTGGTAAAACATTGCCGTTTTGTTCGTTAAATACGAGAGAGGTTTCTTGTCTTCCGCCCAAAACAGATTTGATAACGATATTACCCCTTGGTTTGAAGTGGACATTACCGATATTTGAGATACGAGTAGTAAAATCTGCCGTATTACCACTCATATACAAGCTACTATTCGCATAAAACTCGTCCACAACTCCCTTTTCGATAGTTTCACCAGGAACGGTGAGAAGTACTAGTGACCCCACCATACTACCGATAGTTACCTTGGAGCCGGGATTTGTGTCCGTTGGAGGATCAGAAACAAAGAATACTGCGCCATAGTGCCCACCTGGCTCCGCATCGGCTGGAATAGTTATAGAATATTTGAAATCCACAATTTGCGAAGGCGTAAGGGCTATTTTACTGGTACTAAAGCTAATCCATCTGACCAAGGAAAACTTATCACTTCCATCCTCTGAAGTATAAAAAGCCGGCTCTCCGCTCTCACCTGCTGCCTTAAAATCCATCGCTTGTGGATACACTTCCACAGTTCCCGCCGTAGGATTATTTACCTTTATGGTAAATTCCATCGTTTGGCCTGGCTTAATCTTGGGTTCATTTATGGGTGGGGAAATAGTTAGTCCCTCTCCTGCGAAGGCGGCTTGGACTTCCTTACTCAAAACAAATAAAGAGACCACCGCTATGACGAGTCCCAATATTACTAAAAGCTTCTTTTTCATCAAAACAAACCTAGAAATTCATAGTTCCGACAACAGTCAGGGTATCGTTATAACTACCAGCGTCAGTAGTAGTAGCAACCGCAGCTCGAACACGAAGAGAATATGAGTCACCACCACTGGCTGGCTTGCTGCCAGCCCCAAGAGACGCAAAAGTAGTAGGAGTGGTCACGCCAAAAGCGTTCACATTGTTACTAGCGTTGGTAGGATAGCTACAAGTTCCGTTTGGCGTACCCGAAACGTCGCAGGTTCCGCCATAATTTTCCGTTCCCGCAGATATAGCCGCGGTCGCTGAAGGTATACGATAGCCCGCCCCAGAGTTGTAAAGTCCTGGAAGCGTAGCGTTTCCCACATCGCGAATCGTAATAGTGTAGCCCCTAGAAGAGTTTGAGGCGATAGTGACAGTATTTGGGCCTGCTGTCGCTACCGAACCCGATGTAAGGGTACCCAGTCCAAAGGCTGTTGTCGCTACAGTCAGGGTCAGAGTAGGATCTACGGCAGCCGAAACAAGTATTTGATCCTCGGTAATGATAGCCAGGGCAAAAGTCCCTGTATCGCCAAAGGTTCCACCCAGTGAAACAACATACGTTCCAACTGCTGGATTTGTTATCTGTGCTGACGGAATCTTTATAGTCGCTTGGTGTCCTGCGGCAACAGTACTTGTAGGAGATGCTGTGATCGTAAGTACATCCGCGGCGTAAGCCGCCGAGGTAACGGCAACATCAGAACCCGCGCCATCAGCAATAGTTACTCCCGAAAGTGATGCTCCCATAGAGAAAGAACCGTTTGGATAAGTAAGCGTAATTGTATTGCCACTTGCTATACCCGTAGGAGTTGTGAAAACTATAGTATGGTTTGCCGTCTCACCAGCTTTTAGTCTAGTCAAAGTAACGGACAGACCCGTCACGGATGCGGCCGAAGTATAAGAAACGAAAAAAAAGTTTAATAGCACTATTAGTGAAATTGATAAAAACTTATTCAGATTTTTACTTTTCATAAACCCTCTCGAATATAGGATTATTATGACATTGTGATATACGGGAGTCAACTATGTTTTTTATATATAAAACGATCCGACAAAGGCCGGATCGTCTATATAATAAGTTTGAAAACCTTATTATTTGAATCTCTTACCGATATTTGCGATAAGACCTGCGGCAGCATCTTTACCACCAAGGCCGAAAGCAACACCACCAGCAACAACAAAGAATGCCATCACACCAACAGTAAGCGTACTGATGAGTTGTGGCAAGATGTCAAGCTGTTGTAGTGCACCGAGAACAACAAAGACGACGATAGCCCACTTCGCAAGGTCTGCGAGCAGGTCGGCGTTCTTTGTGCCAACGGTAACAGCGGTTGAGCGGATTACGCGAGCAACTAGGTCAGCGATGACAGCACCAAACATAACAGAGACGATAGCCACTACTACGTTTGGAACGTATGCCAAGATGCTTTCTAGTACGCTACTAACTTGCGCAATGTTTAGGATTTCCAAAGCTGGAATCAAAAAGACAATAACGATAGTCCACTTCGCGATATCACCAAGTAGGCCTGCGAACTCTACCTTTTCGGTAAAGACCTTGCCTAGACCAACTGCGTCGGTATATTTCTTAAGTTTTACGAACCCAAGACCCTTCACAATAACGGTTTTGACAGCCCAAGCGACGATAACACCGATAAGAACCACGAGAAGAGCAGCCAATACGTTTGGCAAATAATTTAGTACTCTTACTAGTTGGTCAGTCACGGTATTCGAAGTCAACTGTGCCCAATCTTGTACTTGCATTTCATTCACCTCCTTTCTATTTGGGGTTTCAAACACCCTCTTAATATCAGTATAGACCAAATATTTAGAAAGATAAAAGTATTTGTCAATGGTATTTGTGCCAATCGATGTTGGCGAATTTCGAGTTCCGAATTTTGAATTTCGAATAAAACCAGAGTTATTTATTGTTCGAGTGTAATCGAGAACTATACTCCCGTTATTCTTGAATAACAGCGCTTTTTCTGCTAAAATATTCTGGTCCCAAACAGGTTGGGGTCCCCGAAAATCCGAAGGATTTTAAGGGGAGAGGAGCAATCGCGAAAAAGCTAAGCATTTGTGCAAACAATATGCGTAGCTTGACAGCGAATTGTGACGAGGGTGATTAGCTCAGCTGGTTAGAGCGTCGCATTGACATTGCGGAGGTCACAAGTTCGACCCTTGTATCACCCACCATTGTATGTATTACGTTTATATATTGAAAAGTGATTTTGACAATAGCCTATATAAGGGGCTAACAGATAATTTGGAAAGACGTTTGAAGCAGCATCAGGATGGGAAATGTCCTTCAACCAAGAACAAACTTCCAATCAAACTGGTATATTTAGAATCCTTTACAACCAGAACCGATGCACGATTACGTGAAAAATACTTCAAATCCGGTATAGGCAGGGAAGAACTTCACGAAATGATAGAATTGATAAAATAATATTTTTTTTGGGCGAGTGGTGAAATGGTATACACGCTGGCTTCAGGTGCCAGTGACAGCAATGTCGTGGGAGTTCGAGTCTCCCTTCGCCCACCACAATGAAATTGGTAGACCTGCCTGCCGGCAGGCAGGCGCGCTACGTTCAGGTCGTAGTGGCCGCAAGGTCGTGGGAGTTCGACTCTCCCATTCCCCACCAAGTTGCTTATTAGCAAGTTAAGTAGTAAAATATCTTAGTAATATAGACCATGACGAGGCATCACCAACCTCCGAGTCTCACCCAGGAGCCCAGGTGCATATGGGCCAAAGAGTGTCTGTCAGCTGGCAGACAAGTCAAGTGGAACCGTCCGATGTTTATCGGGCCTTGACGGCCAATTTTGGCCGTATTTTTAATATCTGAAAGGACATAAAATGCCCGAAAATAGCGAGTTTAGACCGTACACAGAAGACCCAGAAATAGTAGCCGAAGTATATGCTCTCCAAAAGGAGCAGAAGGAACGAGAGAAGAGTTCTCAGCAAATTGAAACTATTAATAAAAAGGTTGAAGAATCAGGAGAAAAACATGAGTAAAGTAAATATTGAAACGAAAAGACACAGCTATAGCCACGTACTCGCAGCCGCAGTACTAGAAATGTTCCCCGAGGCCAAGCTGGCTATAGGCCCAGCTATCGAGAATGGGTTTTATTATGATTTCGATCTGCCAAGAACTTTAATTCCCGAGGACTTACCACTGCTTGCAGAAAAAATGCAAAAAATCATCAAACACGGTTTTGCCTTTGAAAAAACTGAAGTACCTATCGCAGATGCTTTGGCCGAAGCTGGAAAACAGAAACAAATCTACAAGGCTGAGCTGATCGAAGACTTAGCTGCCAAAGGTGAAAAAACGGTTTCATTTTACCGTCTCGATGGCTTCGTAGACCTTTGTGCCGGACCACATGTCGAAAATACCAAAGAATTAGATGAAAAGGCATATAAGCTTATGTCCATAGCTGGTGCTTACTGGAGAGGAAGCGAAAAGAACAAAATGCTCCAACGCATCTACGGGGTAGCTTTCGATAGCAAAAAGGAACTTGACGAGTATCTTGAGATGCAAGAAGAAGCCAAGAAACGCGATCACCGCAAGCTTGGTACCGAACTAGATTTATTTTCCTTCCACGACGAGGGACCAGGATTCCCCTTTTGGCATCCAAAAGGCATGGTACTTCGCGAACAACTGATAAATTATTGGAAAACAGAGCACAAAGCTGCCGGTTACGAAGAGATAAACACGCCCATAATCCTTCGCGAGGAACTATGGCACCAGAGCGGTCACTGGGATAATTACAAAAACAACATGTACTTTACCAAGATAGATGGCCAAGGTTATGCCGTAAAACCGATGAATTGCCCAGGCGGTATACAGGTTTACAAAAACACACTTCATAGTTACCGTGAGCTCCCCCTTCGCTATGCCGAGCTCGGGCTTGTTCATAGACATGAGCTTTCAGGTGTACTGCATGGCCTTTTCCGTGCCCGTGCTTTTACTCAAGATGATGCCCATATCTACTGTCGCGAGGACCAGATTAAGGCAGAGTTAGAGGGAGTTATCCGACTTATAGAGAAAATGTATGCTAGGCTTGGCTTCATCGACTATCACGTAGAGCTCTCTACCCGTCCTGACAAATCCATCGGTACTGACGAAATGTGGAAACATGCCGAAGAAACCATGGAAGTAGTAGCGAAAGATCTGAAACTCAACTTTCAGCTAAATCCTGGCGATGGCGCGTTCTACGGCCCCAAGTTTGACTTTCATATCAAGGACTCTATCGGCCGCACTTGGCAATGTGCTACAGTACAGCTCGACTTTTCCATGCCAGAACGTTTTGACCTAGAATATGTAGACGAAGACGGGTCACGCAAACGTCCAGTGATGATTCATCGCACTGTTCTTGGCTCACTAGAGCGTTTTATTGGTGTACTGCTCGAGAATTACGCAGGCGCTCTGCCTACTTGGCTATCACCCATCCAGGTAGCACTGCTTCCTGTGGCCGATCGTCATGTGAAACATTGTGAAACATTGGCTATCGAACTCGAAAAAACCGGTGTACGCACGTCTCTAGACGACAGCAAAGAATCTGTCGGTAAGAAAATCCGCAATGCCGAGATGCAAAAAGCGCCATTTATGCTAGTAGTCGGTGATAAAGAAATCGAGTCTGGCAAACTGTCTGTTCGTAGTTATGCCGACGGCGACCTAGGCAACATGACCACTGCCGAGCTAGTTAAGAAAGTGCAGAAATAATGTCAGATTCCATCGCTTTTCATCAGAAATTACGAGGTAAAACAAAAGTAGTGTCAAAAACACGGTTATCATATGATAACCTTTCACTCGCCTATACCCCTGGCGTGGGAGAAGTGTCGATGGCTATTGCCAAAGATAAGACTAGAATCAACGAGCTCACTGGGCGCGGAAATACTGTCGCCATAGTCACTGACGGTTCCGCTGTTCTGGGTCTTGGAAACATCGGGCCAGAAGCTGCCCTACCAGTGATGGAGGGTAAAGCCGCCATTTTCTCTGATTTTGCCGATGTAAACGCCGTGCCAATCTGTCTCGATACCCAAGATACAGAAGAAATCATCAAAACTGTAAAACATATTGCCCCAGCTTTTGGCGGTATAAATCTCGAGGACATCTCGGCGCCGCGCTGTTTTGAGATCGAGAAAAGACTAGCCGATGAGCTAAATATCCCAGTTTTTCATGACGATCAACACGGGACCGCTATCGTGGTTCTTGCTGGCCTCATAAATGCGCTTAAAGTCGTAGGCAAAGATAAAAATGTTAAAATCATTATCTCTGGTGCCGGTGCCGCCGGTCTTGCTATCGCAAACCTACTCACCAGCTACGGTCTAACCAATTTCTGTATGTGCGACTCCAAAGGTGTCATTACCGACACTAGAGACGACCTAAACGATCAAAAACAAGCCACAGTATCTAGTAGCTCCGCCTCTTGCTCACTCGGTGGATGTGAACAGTCGCTCGCTGGTGCCGATGTACTGATCGGAGTCTCTCAGCCAAATCAGTTTACCGCAAAGGGCATATCAACTATGAACAGTGATGCGATTGTCTTTGCGCTCGCCAACCCAATCCCTGAAATTATGCCTGAAGAAGCCAAAAAAGGCGGTGCGACAGTTGTCGCCACTGGTAGATCTGACTTTCCTAATCAGATAAATAATGCTCTGGTCTTCCCTGGTCTTTTTCGTGGGTTACTAGACAACAACATCAGTAAGGTAACGCCCGAAATCAAAATTGCCGTTGCTGTGGCTTTGGCAGCAATAATTGAAAATCCAACTGCAGAAAACATTATCCCATCTATTTTTGACGAAAAAGTTGTCCCAGCAATCGTAGGAGCTGTTTCGAAATTCAAATGAAGTACTATTTCTGGATCCTTGGCTGTGCCATGAATTACTCCGATGCCGAACGGCTGGCCGCTGTTTTGGAATCTTTGGGCTACACAAAAACCGAAAAAGAGAGCGAAGCAGACCTATTTATAGTCATCTCATGTTCTGTTCGAGAATCCGCTATGCTCAGCATCTACGGCAAAGTGAAGGACCTCCGAGAATTAAAAAATAAAAATCAAAAATTTAAAACTATACTCACTGGTTGTGTACTCGAGAAAGACCGCAAAAAACTCGGAAAAGTTTTTGACATAATAATGACGATGGAAGATTTACCAAAACTACCAGAGCTTCTCATTGATAATTGTAAATTGAAAATTGAAAATTCGGACACCTATCTTTCCATCACACCCCATTATGACTCTATTTTCCGTGCTTTTGTCCCCATCTCCACAGGTTGTGATAACTATTGTAGCTACTGCGCTGTTCCCTACACTCGCGGCCGCGAAAAGTCTCGTCCAATGGATGACATAGTCACAGAAGTTACAAATTTAATAAAGAATGGTTTCAAAGAAATCACTTTGGTCGGCCAAAACGTAAATAGCTACGGCCACGACATCACGGGCAGCAGAAAAGATAATTCACCGTTTATAAGTTTGCTACTCGAGCTAGACGCCATACCCGGTGACCACCGAGTGTATTTCTATTCCAATCACCCCAAGGATATAACGGACGATTTGATTAAGACGATTGCCGAGCTAAAGCACTTTCCTCACTACATTCACCTACCTCTACAATCTGGTAATGACGAGATCCTGAAGAAGATGAACCGTCACAATACCAAGGAGGAATATCTGGAACTTGTGGCCAAAATACGAAAAGCAATACCCGATGTCACCCTGACCACGGATATCATTGTCGGGTTTCCTGGTGAAACCGAGGAGCAATTTGCAGATACCGCAGATGTAATGCGAAAAGCCCAGTATGATATGGCATTTATCGCCCAATATTCACCTCGCCCAGGCACTGTAAGCGCCAAGTTGACCGATGACGTACCAAAAGCGGAGAAAGTCAGGCGCGAAAAACTACTTCAAGAAATTGTGAAGGCAACTGTACTGGCACACAACGAAAAATTTGTTGGTACCACACAGAAAGTCCTCATTGACGAACAGAAGAAAGACAAATACTTTGGTCGCACCGAGGGGTATAAAGTTGTAGAAATACAAACTGACCAACCCCTAGAGATCGGCCAGTTTGTAGATATTTACATTGAATCCGTGAGCAGCTGGAAGTTATTTGGAACTATTTCCCAGCTAACTTCTCCATAATTTTAGCTATCCAGCTACGCTCTCTTTGTAGCTGATTCCTGGTCAGTGAATTACCGGCTGGATTTTCCGGATTCTCTCCAGGAATAGATTGGTTACCTTTTAAAGCTGGTTCTGTATCGTATGATTCGGCTGCACCGATAGCTTCTCTAGTGTATTTTAATGCATCCGCTTCCGACCTAGCCCTATCAGCTCTCGCTGAAAAACTTTTGTTCACTTCTTGTGTTACTTTTCCGTGTGCCTCTGCCGCTTGTTTTTGAATAGTTTCAAAATCCACGATTTCAGCACCTTTCCCTCCCTTAAACTCTTCTGGCTCTACGGGTTCGACTTTAGGCATTTCCGAAAAATCAACGTTTGCCATACTACTCCTTTACTTTATACGGTATCATTAATGGCTGATTCTCTTGTAATGAGCGTAGATTTATGCCCTTATTCGCAAGCTCAACAGCCTTTTCAAATATTTCGATTCTATATTCATTACCCCAGCCGCTTTCTTCGTAAAAACTATCAACACCACCACCTTTTGGAACTGGTTTTTCTCGTAAATCACCCACCACTATCATCCTAGCGGCTTGCTCCTCTATGCCCTTTTCTGATGTTGCGTGTTCATATTCCTTTGTTCCATAACCTGCATAAGCAGCCGTGACACCCATTGCCAACATACCTTTTAGGAATTTCCTTCTAGAAATAGAATTATCTTGGCCGTTTTCTGGTCCCGGATTTCGCATTTCTGACATTTTCTACTCCTATTTTATGCTTGAGCATAGTATAATACACTGGTTATGAAAAATCCAATTATCGTCCTAACCGGTCCTACAGCAAGCGGTAAAACTGCCATGTCACTCATGATCGCCGATAAATATAATTGCGAGATTATTTGTGCAGACTCCATGACCGTGTATCGCGGCATGAATATCGGTACCGACAAACCAACACCGAGCGACATGAAGGGTATTCCTCATCATTTATTGGATATCGTAGACCCTGATGAAGAGTTTAATGTGTCTATTTTTTGTAAGAAAATAAAAGAACTGGTCGATGAGATTCACGGCCGTGGTAAAGTACCCATGCTCGTTGGTGGTTCCGTCATGTATATAGACGCGTATGTTTACGATTACAAGATGCCAGAAGTCGCCCCAGACATAGAACTTAGAAAAAAACTTGAAGAAAAAACTGCTGAGGAGCTCTTTGCACAACTTTGTGAATACGACCCAGACTGTGAGTGGACCGTAGACCGCCACAATAAGCGCCGGCTCATTCGCGCTATCGAGGTGTGCATGGCTACCGGTAAACCACTTGCCAAGCAGAAATCCAAGAAACCTCTTCCAGGAAACGTACTATACCTCTCAGTCGATTGTGACCGAGAAGAGCTGTACTCAAAGATAAATAAGCGCGTAGACATCATGTTCCGCGGAGGTTTTGTGGATGAGGTGCGCGAACTTTACAAAAAATACGACCACAATACAGCCGTGCAAGCTGCTGGGTATAAACAAATAACACAATTTCTAGATGGCCAGATATCCCTCGAGACAGCCATCGAAAAAACCAAACAAGTTCACCGCAACTATGCCAAGCGCCAACTTACCTGGCTCAGAAACAACCCTGACGTCCAATGGGTAAAAACTGCTAGTGATGCCGAAAGCTTAATCAAACAATTTCTGTTATAATTGACTCATGCGTAAATTTCTTGCCATTTTAGCGGCTGAAACAGCTCGTGCCATTAGCCAAATCACCAAGCGCGGTAGTGGCTCCGCCCTGCCTGGACTCGTGGCACAAAAGGTAGATCCAGCCATTATCACCAAGCTTGCAGATAAGCTTTCTGGCGGAATTATTCTTGTTACCGGGACAAACGGCAAGACAACTACGGCCAAAATGCTTGCGGGCATACTGGAAGCAGCCGGACATAAAGTAATCTATAACTTTAGCGGCTCCAACTTGTCTCGTGGCATTGCTTCATTTCTGATTACACACACCAACTTTTGGGGAACCAAGATGGATGGTGATGTCGGGATATTCGAGGTAGACGAAGCCACTATGCCAGAGATAGTCGCCATGGTACGACCAAAAGCCGTGGTAGTGACCAACCTCTTTCGTGATCAGCTCGATCGTTATGGCGAAGTAGACAAAACTGCCAGTATCATCGGTAAAGCCCTAACCCTTTGCCCTGAAGCAAAGATTATTTTGAATGCGGACGACCCGCTAGTTGCTTCACTCGTTAGTTACAATAAAAATACAGTCTATTTCGGGATAGATGATGATTATAAAACTTTGTCAAAGGGCGCCATAGACAGCCGTAACTGTGTATCTTGCGGCGCCGAACTAGCCTTCAACCCTCGTTTCTTCGGACATCTCGGCAACTACACCTGTCCAAAATGTGGATCCGGTAGACCAAAGTTGGATTACTCACTCACAAACCTTGCTTTTACAGTCGAGGATTCGAAGGCAGTTCTACATACCACGAGCGGCGAAACAGACATTTCTATCCAGCTCCCCGGGCTTTACAATCTTTACAACGCTCTCGCTGCGGGAGCTGTAGCCGATTTTCTAGGTGTAAAAAACGAGATAATCGCCGCCACTCTTGGCAATATCTCAGCGGCTTTTGGCCGTATGGAGAAGATCAAGCTGTCTGATAGTAAAAATTTGTTTCTTATGCTAGTCAAAAATCCTACCGGTTTTACTCAAACCATTGAAACACTGACTTTTGATAAAAAGCCAAAGAATATCCTTATCGCCCTCAATGACAACTTCGCCGACGGTACTGACATTTCCTGGATTTGGGATGCCGAGATGGAAATAGTCAAAGATTATGCGAAAAACATAGTTGTTTCGGGAATTCGAGGTGAGGATATGCAGCTTCGACTAAAATACGCCGGGTACGATATGAGCCTGGTGACACTCGAGAAGGATCTGACCAAAGCTCTAGAGCTTGCTCTTACCACCCTGCCAAGCAGTGAAACTCTGTACATTCTGCCCACATATTCCGCTATGTTGGAGCTACGAAAAGTAATGGCTGGCAAAGGCCTAGTGAAAGGGTATCTAGAGTAATGGCACAAAAAATCACTATCTTTCATATGTATCCCGATGCCATGAACCTCTACGGTGACCTTGGTAACATCATTACCCTGGTCAAACGCTGCGAGTGGCGAGGTATCGAAGTAGAGGTTGTAAATGTCAAAATTGGCGACAAAGTAAATTTTGCCAACGCTGATCTACTTTTCATGGGCGGTGGTCAAGACAGCGGACAACGCATAATCACTGACGATTTGGTAAGCCGTGGACCCGCCATCAAAGCCGCTATAGAAGAGGGCATGCCAGCTTTACTGGTTTGTGGTGGGTTTCAACTTTTCGGTCAATATTTTGAAACCACGGAAGGCGATAAAATCCCGGGTATTTCTGTTTTCAATGCATATACAACCGCCGGGAATAAGAGACTCATCGGTAATGTCGTCGTCGATATCGCCCACGTGGCCAGTGAATGGCAAAATCAATTTAACCTACCTGGCTCTAGTGAAAGCCACACCACTCTAGTAGGATTTGAAAATCACAGTGGCCAAACCATACTCGAGGGTGACACGAAGCCATTTGGCTATGTCATCCGCGGTTTTGGTAACAAAGGTGACGGCGGTTACGAGGGTGCAGTATACAAAAATGCATATGGAACTTATCTGCACGGCAGCCTGCTACCGAAAAATCCTTGGTTTGCTGACCATCTAATCATGTGCGCCCTCTATAGACGTTATGGTAATGTTTTATCGCTTACACCCCTCGATGACTCCATCGAAATTGCCGCCCACGAAGCAGCTATAGAACGCAGTAAAACCGCAAAAACTATCTCAATCTAATTTTGTATACTAGTATTGTATAGCATACAGTATTATGCTTTTGGTATGGAGCGGAGCCCCGCACCTTTTACGCCTTGTTTGTTGTAAGGAGACTATGTGTACTATGTATATCTATTAAAAAGTAAAATAACTGGCAAACTGTATTTTGGTTATACAACAAACCTTAAAGTTAGATTTAACCAACACAATGGTCATGAAGTAAAATCAACTTCTCCTTATACACCTTGGGAATTGTTGTACTACGAAGCCTACTCTACTAAAGAATTGGCACATGACAGGGAGAATAAATTAAAATATTTTGGGAAAGCCTATGGGCAGCTCAAGAAAAGAGTAGGCCTTTAGGCGTGAAAGGTGCGGGGGAGGGTTATTATGTTAGCAAAAATCAATTCCGTAGCCGTGATCGGGCTCTCGGCCGAGCTAGTAGAAGTCGAGGTAGACCTATCTGGTGGTTTACCAGCGTTCAATATAGTCGGATTACCCGACAAAGCCGTTGAGGAGTCCAAAGAGCGTGTCCGCAGCGCCATAAAGAACTGTGACGCTACTTTCCCCTCTCGTCGCATAACGGTCAACCTAGCCCCTGCAGATGTGCGCAAGGAGGGTCCAGCCTACGACTTACCTATCGCTATGGGCATATTACTCGCCAGCGGACAGCTCGCCTTTGACCCGACCAAAACCATCATCATAGGCGAGCTTTCACTCAATGGGGAGATTCGTCACACCAATGGCGTACTCACTGTCACTATAGCCGCCCGTGAACTAGGATTTGAAACGATTATTATACCAAGCAGTGACGCTGCAGAGGCTTCTGTCGTTGAGGGCATCGAGGTTATCGCCGCCGATTCGCTTTGGTCACTTATAGACCACTTTCGTGGTGAAGCCAAGATAGAGCCGACTCCCTACAAGAAATTTGAAGAACAAGAGGGCGGCGTATATGAGATAGACTTTTCACAGATTATTGGACAAGAACACGCCAAGAGAGCACTGGAAATAGCCGCTGCTGGTGGGCACAACCTACTTATGAGTGGTACGCCTGGATCGGGCAAAACATTACTCGCCAAAGCACTCTGTTCTATCTTGCCTCCGCTCTCTTATGATGAAGCGCTTGAAGTAACTAAGATATATTCTGTCGCAGGAGCTCTGACTGGTAAGAAATCACTCATAAAGACTCGGCCATACCGCAGCCCTCATCATACTACTAGTGGTGTTGCCCTCATTGGCGGTGGCACTTGGCCCAAACCTGGTGAAATCAGTCTGTCGCACCGTGGAGTGTTGTTTCTTGACGAATTACCCGAGTTTCCTCGTTCTGTACTCGAAGTAATGCGCCAGCCGCTCGAGGAAGGGAATATCACGATCAGTCGTGCGAACGGTAGTCTCAATTTCCCCGCCAAATTTATCCTTGTGGCCGCCCAAAATCCTTGCCCTTGCGGTTATGCCACTGACCCCGAGAGACAATGTACCTGCAATATGGCTCAAATCGTAAAATACCAAAAGAAAGTCTCGGGACCACTACTAGACCGGATCGACATTCATCTAGAGGTTCCCAGAGTAAACTACGACAAGCTATCTGCGGGTGTACCCGGGGAGCCATCCAAAGAAATACTAAACAGAGTAATCAGCGCGAGAGATATTCAGAAAGATCGCTTCAAGAGTAGCAAAACCCTATGCAACGCCGAAATGACACTATCTGAGATAAAGAAACACTGCAAACTCGGAAACGAAAGTGAAACCTTGCTTCTCTCTGCCAGTAAACAGCTTTCGCTCTCTGCTCGTGGTTTTCATCGCATCCTGAAGCTATCTCGGACCATCGCCGATCTGGAACACTCTAGTGAGATACAGACAAGCCACATCGCTGAAGCACTTCAGTACAGACCCAAGTCTAGACTTGCCATCTAGAAAATTCTTTTTACTTTTACCATTTTCCTTTATACTTGTATTAGTGAGGGTGTATGGCAAAAGTACCTGTCTTTAAGGCAGTTAATATTACAAAAACTTATCAACTTGGTGATATCGAAGTAAAAGCGCTCCAAAGCGTAAATTTAGAGATTTACAGTGGAGAGTTTATTTGTTTCTTCGGTCAGTCTGGTTGTGGTAAATCTACCCTACTATCTCTTATCGCCGGCCTTCAGGGACCTTCCTCTGGTGAGATTTATGTTCGCGGCGAGAAACTTTCCGGTCTCGACAACGAAGGCTTGGCCAAATATAGACGCAGCAAGATAGGAATCGTTTTCCAGTCCTTCAATCTGATTCCATCCATGAATATCGTAGAAAACATTGCTTTACCGCTTACATTTGCAAGAATTAGCAAAAAACAGCGTCTTGAACGTGCCAAAAGCCTACTCGAGACAGTTGGGCTTTCAAAATATGCAGATCATACCAGCTCTCAGCTCTCTGGAGGACAACAACAGCGTGTTGCCATAGCCCGTTCGCTCGTAACTGCTCCTTGGATTCTGCTAGCCGACGAGCCTACTGGTAATCTCGACAGTAAATCAGCCAACGAAGTTATGCGTCTGCTTATTTCCCTAAATCGCAAATCAAAGAGAACCGTTATTCTTATTACGCATAATCCAGAATATTTGGATTATGCTGATCGCGTTTTCTTTATGCAGGACGGTAAAATAGTTAAAACACAGGTAAATAGCAAGGTCAAAGACGTAGAAGACGTGGATAAAGTAGAACACATCAGCGATGAGCTAAAGGAAGCCGCCAAAGAAGTCGGCGCCGTAAAAGCTGTAGATGAAAAAGCCAAGGGTAAGAAGGCAAAGACCGAAGAGGAAGCAGTAGATAGTCCCGAAGATACTATCCCTGATACCGAAACAGTTGAACCAACCGAAACCGCAGAAATTCCCGAGCCAGAAGCAGAAGCTCCTGAGGTTGAGGAGGAGAAAAAGTGAAGATTATAGATATACTTAGACTATCTTTTGGAAATCTCCGCCGTAATATGCTGCGAACAGTGCTTACTGTCTCAGGCGTGGTAGTAGGTATCAGCACTATTGTTTTCCTAGTTTCCCTGGGTTTTGGTTTGCAAAATCTCGCTGTTAGCAAAGTCGCCAACCTTGACGCGCTGACTCTCCTGACAGTAAACGCCAGCCAGAAAGAGGGTGTCGTTCTCGATACTGACGCTGTAGACAAGTTCAAGAATATTCCTGGGGTTATCTCGGTAAGCCCGCTTCTTAGCTACCCCGCCCAGATCATAGTTCCCGGAGCAAGTGGTGACACTATCGCCTATGGCGTTACACCAAAGTACTTTAATCTAGAGGACATAACTGCTGACTACGGCTCCAAAACCTTTTCAAGTGATGACGCAGCTGAGGCAATAGTATCTATCGGCAGCTTGAAAGCGGTCAATCTGACTGATCCTAGCTCCACTATTGGCAAAGAGGTTGATGTAAAGATAGTCAAGATAGCTGAAGGCGATAAAAAAGAAGACTACCTGGTCAAGCTAAAGATAGTCGGCATCACAAAGGATGAGAGCACAAAATACGCCTATATGCCTATAAACATCATCAATAAATTTGATGGCAAGGTATTTAACAGCGTAAAGCTAAAATCGGGTAAACGCGATGACATGGCAAATATTCGCAAAACTGTAGAGTCCATGGGCTATCCGACTACTTCCGTAAAAGACACCGTGGACCAGATAAATTCGATCTTTGTAGTCATACAATGGGTTTTGGGCGGTTTCGGTATGGTTGCCCTCATGGTAGCGGCCATAGGCATCTTCAATACTCTCACTATCGCCCTGCTAGAGCGTACTCATGAGATTGGTATCATGAAAGCTATTGGTGGGCGTAATAGTGACGTCGCGCTTGTATTTACGGCAGAAGCCTCGATGATTGGGTTCTTCGGTGGCACGATCGGACTTTCAACGGGTTGGATCTTGGGCATACTGATCAACTTACTTGTAAACTTTGTTGCAACCAGTGTCGGAGGCACAGCTAATGCTCTATTTTATACGCCGCTTTGGTTTGGCTCTTTTGTAGTCGCGTTTGCCTTTATCATTAGTACTATTGCCGGTATTATGCCAGCCCTCCGTGCTGCTAAGCTTGACCCACTCGAAGCCCTGCGTTACGAGTAATCGCAAATAAAAAAAGACCCCCAGCGGTGTCTTTTTTAGATTAGAATTATTCCGTGCCGCAGCCGCCGCCGCAGCCGGCACAACCGCCGCCGCAACCAGCTTGGAGCTCTGATTCTGACATTGTTACTTTATCTGAATCACATGCAGGACACTTTACTGTGTCCTTTTCATCAGCGAGAACTGCCTGAAATTCTGCCTGGCAACCCTCACACTTACAATCAAATATTTTCATTATTTAGCTACCTTGTCTACGATTTGCTTGAATACTTCTGGCTTAGAGACAGCTAGCTCGGCTAGTATCTTACGGTCAACTTCTACGTTATTTGCCTTCAGAGCACCGATAAAACGAGAATATGACATACCAGCAGCTGTAGCAGCATTACCCACCCTGGTAATCCAAAGTGCACGAAGATCGCGCTTCATATTTCTGCGGTCTCTGTATTGATAGCTCCATGCCTTTAGCAAAGCCTCTTTGGCTTTTTTGATGCTACTTCTACGTACTTTTATCATGCCCTTTGTTTGGGCCATTACCTTTTTATGTTTTGCGTGACTAGCAACGCCGCGTTTTACTCTCATCTTAGCCGACTCCTAGCATTTTCTTTACATTTTTACGATCACCGGCAGAGACATCACTGACACCGCGGTAGTTACGCTTTTGATCCTGTGTTTTGTGTTCTAGCAGATGATTTGCAAATGCATTTTCACGCTTAATCTTACCTGTCTTTGTAATGGTAAATCGTTTTGCTGCTCCGCTATGCGTTTTTATCTTTGGCATTTTACTTCCTCGGTTACTGATTGGTATTTTTTACTCTAATCGGTGCGACCACTAGGGTCATTTCTCTTCCGGCAAATGTAGGCACTTGCTCTACTTCAGCAATCTCTGCCAGTGTTTCTGCGATTCCTAGTAGAATCTTTTCTCCAAGCTCCTTATGCACGACTTCTCTTCCTCTGAAGCGCAGTTGAAACTTGACCTTATCCCCATGTTCTAGAAACTTGGTGGCTGTACGAAGCTTGGTTTCTAAGTCGTGTGAACCTATCTTGACACCGAGACGTATGGTTTTTAACTCGGTTGTCTTTTGCTTTGCCTTAGCCTTTTGCTGTTGTTTTTGCTGTTCGTAACGATATTTTCCCCAGTCCATAATTTTTGCTACTGGTGGGACAGCATTCGGAGATACTTCGACAAGATCTAAACCAGCCTCGATAGCCATTTCTATGGCTGCTTTCGTGGCCACAACACCAAGCTGCTCACCTTCATCTGAGATTAATCTCACTTCTGGCGACTTGATCAGCTCGTTGATTCTAGTTTTTTTCTCTATGTGATCTCCCTAAAACACGTCATATTCTATCAAATTTTGTGACTATTGTCAACGTTACCCGTGCTAGAAATGACGCTTCTTGGAGACAATAACGCGTAACTTATGTTCCGACACCTCTATCGTGACTGGAGTTTCAGCCACAGGTTTACCATCAGCACTCACTACTACAGGTTCTTTTGAGGTGATTTTCATCTTCTTTGTATGAAAAACAGACACCTGTCCAAGCTTTTTGCTAAGATCCAGAGTCCCTTGTCCATATTTTACAGCGTCGCTGTGAGAAAGATGGCTTATCAGGACCGCATCCAGCATGTTGTCTTGTGGCTTAGATTTTTGTGGTAGATAAGTTAGGAATGCACCATTTGAAAGCGAAAAGTTGAAACAATCTGTCTCTACCGAGTATTTATCATCAAAGTTCAGCTCTAAATGGAGTGGTTTAAACGATCTTGCAGTCGTTGAAAGCTTGGTCCCGAAGGCAAATTTACCCCAAGCGCCATCCCGTTTACTCCTCTTGAGATCAAATAAGATATTGTCGAAGCCTATCGAAGCCGCCGTAACAAAAAGCTTATCGTTGATGAGGCCCAGGTCTACCTCTTCTACTTTCCGAGCAGCCAGTATGTTGCATGCCATGGACCAGTCAGTGATGCCAAGCATATTGGCCAGCTCGTTGGACATACCCATTGGTATGATACCCAACGCGACACGGACGTCACCGAGAGCGTTTATAATCTCATTGATAGTACCATCCCCACCCACAGCGACTATAGTTTTGTAGCCTCGTTCTATAGCCATCTTAGTAAGCCTGGCTATGTCTCCTGGACCCGTACTTTTGGCAAATTCACCGGCAATACCAAGCTCTTTCAAGCGTTCTTTCAGCTTGTCTTGGACTTTATTGATTTTACCGCCGCCAGAAGCAGGGTTAATAATATAGTAATACATAAATAAGTAGCTAGTTTCTAGTTAATGCTAATTTTTGAGAATTATTTCTTTGAGTCTTCTACAATTTCTTCTTGAGCTTCTTCTTTTTCAACTACTAGCTCTATTTCAGGACTCTTGATATTCTCGGACATAGTAGATTTACCGCTAAACAATGCCCCTGCAGAAATCGCAAGTATGTTGGCAGCAATATCGCCGTAGATTCGGCCTGACTCCGAAACACTCAACCTATCTGTAGCGACCACATTACCCTGTACGGTACCAGCTACATTTACGTTTTTCGCATGAACATTGGCTATGATGTTGGCATTTGGACCAATGTTTACAGTGCCTTTGGTTTTAATTTCACCATTTACACTACCGTCTACCGTAATATCCCCATCACTTTTCAGGTTACCCTTTAGTTTTACGGAGGTACCAACGACGGTTTCGGCTACACCTGTAGTCACGAATTCTTCTTTTCGATCGAACATTTTGTCTCCTTTATTTCGCACCTGTGGCTCCTTTGATTGCCTCGATTTCCTCGGCACTTAAATTATGTTTTGATTTACCATTTGATATTTCCTTGGCATAGATACGATCTACCTCGCGGCCATGAATACTAGTAATAACGACTCCGTTATCCCGAAGGTCTAGAAGGGCCATGCTAAAACTCTGGTCACCACCAGTTTCTCGAAATGGGTTATAACGAACCATCGCAAACTTCTGGTAACTTCCTTGAAGTATCTTAACTATTTCTTCTATGCCCGCTTCGACTTTGTTTATTCGACCATTTATAGTTTTTTGGTCAGTTATGCTACGGGTAACTAGTTCACGCAAATTTTTGCTACTATCATCAAAAAATATATCGTTTCGTGACTTGGTTTTATACAAAACAAATGACAGAACAATGTTCCAAACGGCAAGTATGCCGAGTGCGCCAAATAAAATAAGAGAAGTTGTATCCACCCTAGTCTCCTTTGCCCACATATTATTGCTTACATTTAGTATATTTTCAAGTATAATATGTCAGATGAGGAGTATATATGAGCAAGAAGAAGCTAAAAACTAGAGAAGAAAAAATCGTTAAAAAACATGACTTTAGCCATCTGGTAAAGACGAAAACAGCCGCCAAAATAGTAGAAGCAGAGACCGTGATAAACGATGACACAAAGAGTCCTCTAGACAAGGAAGTCCGTAAAGACACTAGGACTACACTTATTATTATCTGCGCTTTTGTTGTCGCAATAGTCGCTATTTGGCTGCTATTTGGGCGAAATGATGAAATTTTTAAGTTATATGACAAGCTAAAATTTTTTTAAATAAAAACTCTCGAACATTAGTTCGAGAGTTTTTTAGCTCAGCTAGTCTGTAAGCCGGGTTCTGTCCTGAACAAGTTCAGGGATGACCATCTATCTAAGCGACAGGACATCAGACCTTGCGTCAGATCAAACGCTTGAAGTTCAACGTCTCAGATTTCCCTAAGACAAAGCATGCTTCGTGGGGTCTTTTGCCCACCTGTCTTGCACCAGATAGGGTTTACCTCCCTGCGTAGTCACCTACACAAGCTGTGAGCTCTTACCTCACTCTTTTCATCCTTACCTGCGCACTTACGTGCACATAGGCGGTATTGTTTCTGTGGCACTTTCCCTAGTCTCACAACCGGTCGCCGTTAGCGACTATCATGATCTGTGGTGCCCGGACTTTCCTCCAATTCGGCAATTGCCGGACCGGCGGTCATCTTGGCTAACTGAGCAAGTGTTATTTTAGCACAAATTGAGCACAAAGTCAAGCTAAAAGCCAGCCTCATCGATAGCTTCATTCACAAGTTTATCGGCCAGTTTGTTGTATTCTCTGCGAACATGGACATATTTGATAGGTTTGAAAAATGCGAGTTCCTGGACTTGGGCATTTAACCCCTGAAGCGTGGCCTCTTTACACTTATAGTGTCCTGTCAGCTGCTTTACCACGAGTTCACTATCTAGTCTGCACTCTAGCTCATTGGCTTCAAAATCATTTGCTTTATCTAAAGCCAAGATAAGTGCTTTATATTCAGCAACATTATTGGTTGCCTCACCTATATATTCTTTAAAAGTAGCGATTACCTTGCCTTTTTCATCGCTGAATACTACCCCTATACCTGCTGGACCCGGGTTATTACGCGCACCACCATCTGTATTTATAATCAATTTCTGCATGTTTTCCTTTCAGTTCAGTATTAAGTCAGCTAAAGCTGACTGGTCGGGGTGACAGGACTTGAACCTGCGACCTCACGGCCCCCAGCCGTACGCGCTACCAACTGCGCTACACCCCGATAAGTTTAGCTGACTCCAAGCACCTTCAGGAGAAACTCGATTACGGGCAGTATAAACGCTGTTCCACCTACCAAGATAAACGCAATCAATATAAATGGGCCATACATTTCTATTTTTCTATTCTCAAGAGAAGGGAAAAATAATGCAAAAAACTTTGAGCCGTCTAGGGGAGGTATAGGCAAGAGGTTAAATACCATGATTACCAAGTTGTAATATATAAGTAAAATAACAAATGCACCCGCAGTTGTACCGGAAATAGAAGTAAGCTTATATATTGCCGCACAGATTATTGCCGTAAGAAGATTCGAGGTAGGACCTGCTATAGCAGTTAGGGCGGAGCCAAGCCGAGGATTCTTGAAGTTATTTGGGTTTATAGGCACAGGTTTTCCCCATCCAAATCGTACCAGTAGAAGCATAATACTACCCAGTGGATCTAGGTGTGCTATAGGGTTCAGAGTCACTCTTCCCGCATTCTTTGGTGTGGGATCACCAAGGTAACTTGCTACCCAGGCATGCGCAAACTCATGTACCGTGAGAGCAAGCAGTATTGCAACAATAAAAATTACGAGGCCCCATGCCCCCAGTTGTGGATCTTGTAATAGCTGTAATAAACCCATAAATCCTTGACTTTTATACCTACAAATGATAACATTTACCCCGTTGTAATTCAATTCTTTGGAGATATACATGAGTATCGAGTGTACAATTTGTGGCAAAAAACCAATGGTAGGTAACAATGTTAGTCATTCACACAGAAAGACTAGACGCAGATGGTTGCCAAATTTGCAGTGGTTTACTCCGGTAGGCGCCGAAAAACGCGTCAAAGCCTGTACCAAGTGCATCAAAACAGCCAGTAAAGTAAAATAGTAAAAGCCCCCGTAAGGGGGCTTTTTTGTTAACTAACTTTTAGGTTTACAACTTGTAGTTCGAGCGGCAGATCGCGCTGCGTGATCTTCAGTTTATCCTGCGCCTCTGGCTTTACAGCCATCTCTTGGAAAAACTTGTCTACAGTATCAAATTCTGAGCTTTCAGCTATTTTGAAGTGCATCGGTATCACAATCTTGGGATCAATCTGGTTGACCACTTTTACAGCTGTTTCGGCATCTATGTGTTTGTGTCCTCCTACAGGAACCATCAGCACATCCACGCCGTCAAGTTTATCTAGCTGGTCACTTGTAAGCTCCACGCCTAGGTCGCCTAGATGTGCAATCTTTACACCGTCTATTTCCATACAAAACATGGTTACTTTGCCGCGTTCTGCGCCCTGCTTATCGTCATGATAGGCCTCTACCCCCACAAACTCTGCGTCTTTGACTTCATATTCACCTGGTGAATCAAGAACCAGGTAGTCATCATTCTTCATGACAGCAAGATAGTTATGGTCTTTATGATTATGGCTAACAGTGACCACATCAGCATCTTGTTTGCCGAGTTTTATACCGACAACACTGGGGTCAAATGGGTCTGTTAATACACTGCCCTTTTTCCCTGTAATTTTGAAGCAAGATTGACCGAGATACGAGATTTCCATTAGCGAGCTTCCTCCTCCTGTTTTTTAACAAATTCCTCGAGTAATACTCCTATAGCCGCAGCAATAGGCACAGATACTAGTATACCAATAATTCCTAGCAGTTTGCCACCGATTATTAGAGCCAAGATGACAGCGATTGGATTGAGACCAAGAGATTTTTTCATAATCTGAGGTACTAAAATGTGGTTCTCGGCCTGTTGGACAAGTAAGTACCATCCAAGTACGATTAGTGCCAGTAGTGGGGACTGTGTCAGGGCGATTAGAACCGCCAGACCGCCGGCGACTATTGGCCCAATAATTGGTAATACCTCTAAGAGCCCCGAGATAACCGCCAGCGTAAGGGCGTACTCTACTTTGAGTACACTTAGACCGACCAGGTTGATTGCAAAAATAATCAAACCGAGAAGTATCTGCCCTCGCATCCATTGGCTCATCTTGTTAGAGATTTTACGATAAACAGATAATATACGTTTTTGGTGTTGCTTGGGAACATAAGAGACTACAACGCCCTCAACACCTTTATTATTTTGAAGTAGGTAAAAGCTAAGCACAAGTATGAGAATAAGCTCCACAATACCGTTAAATACTCCCCTAGCGCCACTGATGACACCATCCAGGTTTAAGCTACCGAAAGAACCCAAGAAATTGTTTAGAAAAGTAGTCAGGTTATCACGAAGTAGCGGGCTAAGATTTTGAAGATAACCCGTAATCTTGGCGACATATTCACCTTTATTGGCAACAATATTGGAAAGCTCACTGACAAATGGGGGTACTATCAGACGAATAACTAGAAATATGATAGCTACGGTAGCTATTATAACGCCGGCCACACTTAGAGTACGAGGAACTTTCTTGCCCTGCAAATAGTCAACAAGGGGTGTAATAGCCATTGCCAGAATAAAAGCGAGTAGCAGTGCAACTAAGATATCCTTCAAAGTTACGATAAGCCAAAGTGATAGTACTGCAGCTATAATCCAGAATATCGTTTGAAACGAAAACTCTATAGTTATCTTATGATCGTCCATCGGTTCCCTCCTCCGAGCCTCCTATGTGCTCCATTTTTACGTTATCTACTACTACTTTTTTGGGACTAGACATTATTTCGGTTAGAAATCTGTCAAAAAGCATCGAGCGATCTTCATACTCTTGTTCGCTCATGATACAGTAGTTGGCTTCTCTACCAATCTCTCGCTCCATCTCTGAAAGTGCAGGCTTCAACTTTCTTTTGTCTATCTCGCCGACTATAAACAGGTCTACCTGACTCGTCTGATCACCCACAAAACTGCCCATCAAGGCGGCATAATGTACATTACCAGAGCGCCTAAGGGCAGAAGCTAGACGATCTTCTTCGCTCATGTTTTTGTCAGAGCTACTAAAAATCTTTTTTAGCTCATTGTAATATTCGAAACGAGTATTCACTTCATAGTAAGATTTCCCCTTTTTATCAAGTGAAGTGACTAGCCCAATCGACTTTAGGTTCAAAAGTTCGCGTCGTACCGAGTTTATCTGTTCGTCTATCTTACGTGTAAGCTCACGAACATAAAAAGCGTGTCCAGGATTTGATAAAAATAATGCTAGTAGCTTTACGCGAGTCTTGCTGCCAAATAATGAATCGTACATGAGGGCTCCTTTCGTCAGACATTCTTAAGCGCATTATAAAATAGTAGAACAGATTTGTCTACTACTTTATGCTTATTTTGTATAAATATGTTGTACAAAAGCTATTCTGTCAGCTTCACCACCATCGCAAAGCGGCCTTCTCGCTCCCCCGTCACGGCTGAGCGACGATGGGAATAATAGTCCATGTCCTTATAAGTATCAACGTCAGAAACAGTAATATTCTTCCTACTCACCCCGTTTCGGACCATCTCATCACGTAAATATCCAACCATATCGATGGCCGTAAGGTGCTCGTCCAGATTTACTATATAATTTTGCCACTTTGACTCTTGTCTCTGGAAAGGATCCGGCACAATAAATGATCCTTGATGAATAGCGGGGCCGATAAAAACCTTTAGCTCAGAGAGGTTTGTGGAGTATTTTTCTGTAAATTTCGTCATTACTGCCGGTATAAGCCCCAAGTTCATACTATTTAGATGCGCAAGACATAATACCCGATTTGTAGGATCATACAGAATAGTAGGCGCACAATCAGCAACTAACAAGAAAAGATTGATATCTAAGCTAGTAGTCATCAAAGCATCTGCTGCGAAAGCCTCCTCCAGGTGCAATATACCCCTACCAGCGTCTTGCCTATCAACTACGCGGACTTCGCTACTATCACTCGTCTTTACCGTCACGCATTTATCAAAATCAAATCCGGCTCTCGCAAGAAATTTCTTACGATTTGCCAAAACTTCGTCGTATTCTCCCCAAACAAATGACAAATTACCGTCATTTACTCTCGATATCTCGTATTTATAGCCCTTGGACAGCATCTTTAAACTGGTTTCCTCTATCTTTATAGTCTGCAAACAAACCAAACGAGGCGCAGGCGGGTGATAACAAGACTATGTCACCAGCCGTAGCTAGCTCTGTTGCCTTAGCGACAATGTCACCCATTACAGTCAGGCCTTCTATAGTTTGTCCGGCAAATGAATCTGGTATTGACCCCTTGATATTCTCGGCCATTTCTCCTATCAGGATGACTGCTTTCACCTTCGATTTGGCAATTTTTTCTCCTAGCTCAGTGTAATCTGACTTTTTGTCACTACCACCAGCAATTAGTATTATCGGCTCCTGGAAAGAAGCTATAGCCGCTATGGCAGTCTCTGGCACGGTTGAGAAGGAATCATTGTAGTATTTCACGCCGTCCACTTCACGGACAAGCTCTAGTCGATGCTCTAGACCCTGGAATTGTTTCACGGTTTTACTAATGATATCTGTCTCTACCCCGGCCAGATATGCCGCTAGGGCAGCAGCGGTGACGTTCTCAAGGTTGTGCCTACCGCGAAGCTTCAGCTCGTCAAAACTTGCAATAACTGCTTTTTCTCCTTCAACATTCAATACTATCTGATCATTCCCATCCACATAGCAACCCTCCGTCTTGTGATCGCGGCTAAAGAAGTATTTACTCGCCGGTGTAAGAGCAGCAAAAGATTTTGGCACATCATAATCATCGCAAATTACAGCAAAATCATTTTCTCCCTGATGACTTACTATATTCGCTTTTGAAGCCCGGTATTCCGCTGTATCCGCGTGATAGTCTAGGTGCTCACTGGTAATATTCAGTATCACTGCAATATGGGGGCTCTTTTTCAGTGTTTGAAGCTGAAATGAGGATAGCTCCAGAACTACCCAAGCATCTTCTGTAACCGAATCTAGAAATGAGATTGCTGGAACACCGATATTCCCACCCAAAAACGTCTTCTGCCCTCCGGCCGTCAAGATATTGTATATAAGAGTGCTAGTAGTGCCCTTACCCTTGGTTCCTGTAACTCCAATAATCTTGCCGGGGCACAGGTCGATAAACTCCTCAATTTGACTCGTAAGTACAATTCCGTTCTTTACCGCAGTCACAAGCTCTGGTGAAGTAGGCTTAACCCCTGGGGTTCGAAATACTACCTCGTAATTTCCCACTTTTGAGAGATAATCAGGATCGGTTTGTTGATCTAGATTATCAAAAGGAAGTCCATGGCTCTTCAGATAATCTTGTGTCGCGAGACCCTCCACTCCGAAAGCGCCCAGGATAGCGATTTTCCTATTCTTATATTTTTCTGATATCTGCATCTTTATATCCTACTACATTTTCAATAAATTTTCTGAAATTATCGACATCACCACTCACAAGGTAAGTTTTCTCGCCGATTTCAACATTGCCAGCCACATGAATTATCTGTTTTGCGACAGCGACCGCGGGTTCCACAAATTGTAAGTCCGGAAATAGTTTTTCATATCTTTCACGAACAAAGTAAAAATGGGTACAACCAAGGACAATTGTATCTACTTTCTGCAGAAGGAGTGGCGCAATAGCATCAATCAGATCTGTATCTGTGATATGCAAGTAGTCGTTCTCTATCTTATCTATTAGCTTCGGCGCATGATGCCTAAATATCTGCACCTCACCTACTAGGGAATCGCTCTTGTGAGTTACCACTGTTTTCTTGGTTGCAAGTAAGCCTATACGACCACTTCTCGTCACTTTCTCACCAAGCTTTACTGCCGGTTCTACACCCACGAAGTTTAACCCGGGAAAATCACTTCTAAGCCTGTCAATTACAGATACAGTAGCACTATTACAAGCAACTACGATGGTTCTAGCTCCCAGTGACTGTAGTCTTTTTGTGGCCACTATCGTAATCCGCTCTAGTTTTTCTTGGGTTTTCTCTCCAAACGGAAAGTTCTGACTATCGGCTAGATATATTGTTTTAGCACCCGGAGCTAGTTTTTCTAATTCCAAAAGAACTGAGAGGCCGCCGATACCGGAATCGAAGACGCCAATCATTTATTTCCCCAATGCTAGGAATATATAGAGTGTAATCGCAGCCACACCCATAAGACCAGTGGCTATATAACCCCAGAAGTTTACCCAACGTGGACTGGTAAATTGGCCCATTACCCTTTTATCGTTGCCTACCTTAAAGATAAAATACATCAATATAGGCGAGGCAGTACCATTCACTATTGCAGCATAATAAAGCGCTTTTATCGGATTTATGCCAAAGAAGTTCATTGCTAGTCCTACCAACATCGAAGCAATGATTACACCATAAAACGCTTTTGCTTTATTAAATTCTTTATTTAGCCCCTCTCTCCAGCCCAAAATATCAGATACGGCATAGGCTGAAGAGCCTGCAAGTACAGGAACCGATAGTAAGCCAACTCCAAATATACCAATCGTGAATAAAAGATATGCCAGATTACCCGCAAGTGGGCGTAGTGCCAAGGCTGCGTCAGCGGCAGAATTGATGGTTGTTATGCCGTTATTATGTAGAACAAATGCCGTCGTAACAACGATGAATAAAAATACTATGTTTGCATACGCCATACCAGCGAAGGTATCCTTACGCATATTTTTAAGCTCGACTTTGTAGGCTGCGATGTGATGATCTGACAAAGTCCCTTTGTCTCGCTCTTCCTCGACTTCTTCGGAGGCTTGCCAAAAAAATAGGTAAGGTGAAATAGTTGTACCCATGACAGCCACTAGCGCAGCAAAGAAAGAGGCATCTAATACTACCTTAGGGATAATCATACTTTGACCGACCGCCAACCAATCAGGATGGATAATTATACCGGTTGCGATATACGCAAATAGTGAAATAGTAAGCCACTTCAGAATCTTTGCATACTTATGGTAAGAAAAGAAAATTTCGAGTAGTAACATACCAAATGTCAGGATTATGGCTCCGATATAGAAGTTTATAGGGACAAGAAGCTGAAATGAAGCAACCATAGCTCCGATATCTGCTCCTATATTGATAGTATTTGCAATCACTAGTAGGGATACAAGTAAAAATAATAGCTTCTTGCCATAATGTTTACTAATGACACCGGCTAGTCCCTTGCCAGTAACGATACCAATCCTCGCTACAGTCTCCTGGACGGCCGTGTTCATCGGTAATAAATAAAGCGAAAGCCAAGTAAGACCCAGGCCATATTGTGCCCCGACTTGAGAATAGGTGCCGATTCCAGATGGATCATCATCTGATGCGCCAGTGATAATTCCCGGTCCAAGAGTTTTCAAAAAAGATGTTTGTTGCCCTTTTGTTTCGCTTTTGGGCTGGTGTAAATACTTGTGAATTTCTTCCTCAGTAACGTTTAGCTTTCCTTCTTTTATGGTAGAACCCAAGATATCTTTTCTTATGAGAAACGCTAACTTACGAACAGGAATACCAAACTGTTTTTCTATTTCTTTGAGGGTATAGTTTTTCATTAGTAGCTTGCTTTCATATCCTGCGGAACGGTTTCTATCCAAGTTTGCCCGCGGTTTAGCTTAATCTCAAATCCACTAGCGTCTTTGTATACGGTTCTATCGGATCTGCTAGCCTTGGTCCAAGTAATTTCTGTCGCCTTGCCGTCCTGAAAAAGTACTCCCTTACCACTTGTTGTCCCGATTCGGACCGCTTGTTCACCGGCGGCATTGACATAAGGTGTTATGGACGTGTATTCCACAATAACGTTTTTGGGCGATACCTGAACACCAGTATTCTTATCTTTCGCCGCTACTCCCGCAATTGCTCTGGCATACAAATTTGTCTTTGGGTCATATTTATAAGTTACCTGGAAGAGAGGTCCCGAGAAGTATACCGCGATGTTTTGTTCCGCGGGGCGATCTTTTTCCAAGTTGTCATCTTTGAATAGAAATGCTTTAGGTGCTCCGGTGGTGGCAATTCCCCTCGCCTTGGCCGCTGCGTAGAGCTTTTCGGTCGTCGTATACACGTTGTGGGGAGCATATCGATCATTAGACCGCCAGTAATAGCTGCCATTGTAAAATTGATTAAGGTCAGGGATTTTGGCTGAGTTGATAGTAGCTATAGCTGTAGAACTACCACCGACATGGGCAAATATACCGTTGAAGCCAGAGAGCCACTCGATAAAATAATCACGAGCAGAGCGCACGGGACCGATTTCCTTGCTTTCTTTGGATTGGAAAAGCGCCAATGTACGAGTTATGCCACCCTCGGCAAGCGTTTCGTATACTATATCAGCGTCATTGTAACCGGATTGAGGTCTAGCATCTGGATGATTCTCTATCACCACCGCAAGAACGCGTTTATCGGCTACTGCTGGGTCTACCAGCTCCCCCGTAAGTGGTGCCTCGACTCGGGTCTCTTTGGGAGGATTAAGCTTTAGAGCCGGAGCCTGAAAAGTAATATTTCTATCCAGCATATACCAGATAGTCCCCGCTGCTACGATTATTGAGACCAAAATAATTATCACACTTATACGGTGCTTAAAGATAAAACCCCTCATTTTGCGCCAATTTATCTGTGGTAATTTCATTAGAACTATAATAACAAAATTGCTTTATCAGTGATAGCTTTTTACTAATCCTATTTATTCAGTGCGGCGGTGATTATGTTGTCGAGAAGCTCAGGAAATTCTATCCCCGCGGCTTTGGCACCTTGAGGCAAGAGACTTGTCCCGGTCATGCCCGGTAAAGTATTTACCTCTAGGGTATATAATGTATCACCCGAAAGTATAAAATCAGCTCGTGAAACGTGCCTACAACCAAGTGCTTTATGCGCCACCACAGCTTCGTTCTGTATTTTAATAATCATTTCTTCTGGAAGATCTGGAGGGGTTTTTTCTACACTAGCACCCGCAACATATTTAGCGTCGTAATCAAAAAATGTGTGATCTTTGTTTGGAAGTATCTCTGTCGGCGTTAGCGGAATCAGCTTTCCATCATGACCCTCTATGACCCCACAAGTAAGTTCACGGCCATCTATAAACTCCTGGATCATGATATTATCAGAAAATTCATGAGCTGTTTTTATGGCGCCGTCAAACTCAGATTGGTCTTTTACAATTGTTATACCAACACTTGAGCCTCTATCAGTCGGTTTTACGACCAAAGGATAAGAAAAACCTGAGTCTGACCAGGCACCAACTACAAATCTAGGGACTTTCAAGCCTGCCTCGGTCAAGACACGAGAGCTCTCAACTTTGTCCATGGCGAGAGCGCTAGCCTCACTCCCTGTTCCAATGAATGGGATATTATTATCCTCAAGCAGCTTCTGTATAGTACCATCCTCGCCATATTCACCGTGTATAAGAATAAAGACCATAGCTACTTGGCTCGACTGAAGATATTTTAGACCTTCGGCCTCGGTAAACTCTTGATGGCTCGAGTCATCTACCCATAAGCCTGCTTTGGTAATAGATATGCCTATTACGTCATATTTGTTTGTATCTAATTGTGTTAAAACGTTTTTGGCACTCGCCACAGAGACCTCGTGTTCAGCCGAAGGTCCCCCATAGAGTACTGCTATCTTTACTTTATCCATGTCTCTCCTTTACTTAAAGACTATTTTAACATAAAAAAAGAGGCCGATATGACCTCTTTTAGATTATTCTTCTGTTTTTTCGGCTTCTTCGCCTTCTGCAGGAGCCTCTTCTGTCTCACCATGCTCACTTTCAGGAGCTTCAGCTTCGACAACCGCTTCTTCTAGCTCTTCGAGCTCTTCGTCGCTTCTAGGAGCTTCTACGTGAGCTATAACGGCTTCTGGATCAGTCAGTACTACTACGCCTTCACCTACAACTAGGTCAGAAACATGTAATACAGCTTCAAAGTCTACCAGTGGTGCTAGATCAACCTCTATCTCATGGGGCAAGTTGGCTGGTAAACACTCTACTTCTACTTCAGTAAGAGGAGTTAGCAGTGAACCGCTCTGCTCTATGACAGCTAACGAATCACCAAAGAACTTCAGTGGAATGCTAGTAGTGATCTTTTCATTCATCTTGATCTGCAAAAGGTCTGCGTGAAGAATCTGACTAGTCACTGGGTGTATTTCTACCCGGTGAATCAGAACATTCTTCTTCTCGGTAGTACCATCAGCATGTTCTATGTCGATAGCTACAATCGTATTTCCACCAGCTTTTCGGTGTAAAAGCTCAAAATCGTGACTGTTTACAGTTAGCGCCAGTGGCTTACGATCTCCGCCATATATAACTACAGGGGTCTCACCATTCTTTCGAAGGGCCTTAACCTCTTTACCGATAATATTTCTCTCTTTTGCTATTAGTTTCAGCTTATCGCCCATAATCTTTTGCTCCGGTTTATAAGTAAAAGTTCTACTAGAACTGGTTTATTCTATCAGAAATACTGCTTTTGGTCAATCTTTGTGACGCACACGAACTTTGGGAGTAACCCAGAAAACATCTAGTGATTGGCCTAGCATTAGCCTAGTTTGAGACTCTAGGGCCGGTAGCGATGAGAAGAAGATTGAGATTACTGGAGCAATCAGCCATTGCGCAAACATCCCTATGTAGTCAGTACGTTTTTTGTGATCAGGAAGTGGTGGTAACAGGATGAGGTAGACCCACATATTGGCGAATATACCCACCCAAGCGAGACGAAGCATATTACTACTAAAGATAGATACATTATGAGCAAGCACAGTGTCTTGGAAAGATTGGTTAAATATCAGTGGCACCCAGGCAAATGCAATCAGAAATGTGGCCGTAGACCAGGAGATACTGCCGCCAAAGTGACGAAACGTCTGAAGCATTTTCTCGCCTATTTCTATCTCCGGATGTTTGATAAAGTTTTTAATAATGTATGGGAAGTCAGAAATGCCCCAAGCCCAGCGGCGGCGCTGCAAATATTGATTTTTCAGCGTCATAAAGAAGGTTTCGGCCATAACACAGTCTTGATATACAGGAACCTGCAGGCCCACCATTTCCTGGTCGCCGTTGTAGGCAAAGTAAGTCCTCCAGTACTGGTGACCATCTTCTACAACCGTTTTGTTTGACCAAAAATCAGTTACAAGCAACGTCTTGAGACTCTGGGTATGGGCTGCAAAAGTGCGCATACGATAAGGTCGAACTGATTCCACCATTTGCCAAAAACTCGAGGCTATGGCGAGTATACGACTTGGGGCTGGTGCGTCCCAAATATTGTTGAAAAGAAGCGCAATCGGCTGATATGTTTTTCTGTGTCTGTTGGCATCTATTATGTATTTATATGTCAGGTTGGCCAGATATTCCTTGTGGACTATGTGGTCCGCGTCCAGTGTCGTAATGAGGACGTCCTCTGGACGGATATCTGGGTAGTTTTTCTTGAAATATTTGATAAATTTATGCCCGGCAGAGTAAAGATTGGAGCCTTTACCACGCACTTCACCGTCTTTTACCTCGTGCATATAGTACTGAATATCCATAAAATCTCGACCAAACTTCTTCTGAATCTCCTCTTTCACAACCTTATAATTTTCTTCGTCACGTTTCTCACCACAAGAAACTATCATTATATGATCATTTGGGTAGTTACAGTCTCTCAGCGCTTCATAAGTAGGCTCTGTAATATAAAATTCTTCCTGAAAATTGGTGATGAAGAAGATGTGATAGATTTGACGCCAATCTTTGATAATGGCGGTGTTTTCACCCAGATTATCTATCTCCTGCCAGTTTCTCTGACTAAAAGTAGATTTTGTACGTCTATACTCGCGCCACAACGTGTTTTTGTAGGCTACTACATCTGTTGAAACCGCCTTACAGCGCTCTAGCCAATCTATTTTCATACTTCGCCACATTCTAGTGAAGCTACGAAGCATATGCCTCATAATATTGATAGATTTCGTAAACCAATACAGATTGAAGGCCAAGATGAAATAAGCCACTGCTGCTGGCAAGATACGGGCAAACACAAACGGCAAAAGCAGTATAGACCAAGCTGTAAATCCGGGTAAAATCTCTAGAAATCGCGTAAATATTTTATTTTCAGTCCAGTCTGTAGATTGCATTAGCTCACCAACACAGTCAGATTATAGATAACTATAATAAAAAGTGTACCTAGGATTAGATTGGTGAAACCCATCAGATAGCTTATCAGGCGCTCTTTTTCAAAGAAAGCCCAAGCTACAAACAGGTTTAGAAATCCAAGTAACGCATATCCAAATAGGTATAGATAAAGGTTCAGCCAGGTTCCGAGCGAGGTAACCCCGTATATTACGTTATAGCTCATAGGTATCACACCGGTGCCGATCTTGACTCTAAATATCAGGATTAGTAGTATCGCCGCCAACATGAGCGCATAAAGTGTAAACATGGTTATCATGACGACATCGTGATAAAAAGATTTACCAAAAAGCTCAATGTATTTATCTCTATATTTCTCGTAGATGATATGTGGTTTCATATTTACCTTTCTGTTTTTGGAGCCGAAGGTGGGATTCGAACCCACGACTTACTCTTTACGAAAGAGGTACTCTACCCCTGAGTTACTTCGGCGTGGAGCGGGTAGGGGGAATCGGACCCCCGATTCAACCTTGGGAAGGTCGCGTTATGCCACTTAACCATACCCGCGTAGACTAAAACACGGCTAATCTTAGCATAAAAGAGTCAGTTTCTCAACTAATACTGCCGATATTGCTCCACGTAATTATTATACAGGTTCACCATGTTATTGTACTTATTTATCTTGGATTGAGCGTCGTTATAGCTCGCCAGATATTGGTTGTAAATCTTGGTATAAGCAGCGTAGGTAGCGTTGGTTGGCTGAGCTTTGTAAGCAGCTTCAGCAGCAGCCAAGCTTGCCTCGATAGCATTTAGCTCCGACACTGCCGCTTGATAACCAGCTAGCAGAGTATCTAGCTGTGGTTTCAGCTCTTCTAGCTTTTGTCTGGTTGCAGCCCTATCAACTATTCTTTCGTAGGTAAGACCCGTAGAGACATTTATCACATTGCTTGGGGGACTAAGCTTTAGCTGTGCCAACGTCGTCGTGTTGGTCTCGCCTTGTGGGAGAGTCTGAAAGTTGTTGATAGCCAAACCGGCGCTAGCGTTTAGCTCTGGTACATCCCCGACTAGAAAGCCATTACCCGTAAGTTCCATAATGCCGTAATTTGTCCCGAGGGAGCCATAACCAGCAGGCACCGTGATCCCTAGTGACATATGTTTTTGGGTATCGAATGTCAGAATAGCTGTACCGTAGCCCAGCTCACGTATAATAGCCGCTCCCAGGTAAGTTTTGTCGGTACAAATACCCGTTCTATCAAATAGCGTTTCATAGGGATATCGAGGAATTACTTGAGATATCGGCTGCTTGGCAAAATCGGGCCCCAGTATCCGCGCTGCCTTAGCCTCGTCATAAGGAATGTTTTGGATAAAACAAGCGCTCAGATCGAGTATTTGGTCACTAGACAAGTTATTAGCTTTCCCCACAGCCGCTATCTTGCCCGCAAGCTCGGGTATAGTGCCATCCTTCTCGTAATAAAAAACAAATTTAGCTTCGTCATTGTGAAGATAAGCACTCTTCTTGGTTGGATCAGACCGATAATAGTCGTACAGGGAACCATACAGAGTTTCACTGACTGTTAGGTTCTTGCCATGATAGTCACAGCTTAGAGTTAGCTCAGTAGGACTAGTCAGCGCCGGATATGGTCTAACCGCCGCGATGAGGGTGTTGGAAACCGGGTTTAGCTCTATCTGACCAGAAAAAGTCAAATAATAAAAGTAACCACCGAAGATAGCGGTCACGAGTATTGTTGTAATTATATAGCGCAGATATTTCATATTTACTATTATACCAAAAGAGACCCCTGGGGGTCTCTTTTTTGTTTGTTAGAATTTGCGAAGTGCTAGGCCAAGAGCCCTTTTACCCTTCAGCCAAGCATAGGCTGCACCACTAAGGCCGGTTAGGCCGACGGCTCCAGCCGCAGCTTCCACTGGACCAGAAGTTGGTAACGCGGTAACAGTGGTGTGAGTAACCACGGGTTGAACTGCTGTAGCCTGGACGACCGTAGTCGCCTTTGGCTGAGTCACAATAGGTGTCTTTGGAGCCGGAGTAACAGTTTTCACGGCTACTGGCTTGTGTTTGACGCCTGGGCCCTGAACGATGTTACCACAAGGCTTCAAGATAGCGTAAGCATAGGTCTTGTCGTAGTTCATCGACACAAAGGCAGGCAACTTGTCAGACAAGAAGCTGACGCTAGGGTGACGCAGATATATAGGATAGCTAAAGCGAGTATCTCGCTTTGAACCATCGATATCGTGGCGACCCATGGTCGTAACGTTCGTAGCGACTACCTCACCATCCACAATAACCTTATTGTCTTTGGTAACGTAACCATTTTTTAGTTGGCCAAAGTCGGCCTGTTTGATACCATTGGCAGCAAACAATGCCTTTAGCTGAGCCGAAGACTGGTAAGCTTTACCAGTACCTTCATCAAGCTTTTTATTTAGCTCATCGATACTATAGGCACCACCATAAATAATGGCGTTTCCGTCGTTATCGCGAACCTGCGAAGCCATAGCCGGTACGGCTGTAAATACAGACATTACCACTACAGCAAGAATACTAAATATTTTTCTAATCGTGTATTTCTTCACGTTTTACTCCTTTTCTCAGTTGAGATGATATTCTATCACATTTTCTCTATTTTGTCAAGTTTAATACCCCGTTACCAAAGGTTGTATAATATATATGGGAAACTCATAAATATGAAAGGAGCATCCTTTGTCTAGAGTTGCGATAAACGAAGCTAACAAAAAACACTGTCGTTGCGGACAATGCCCGGTGTTACTTGCCAGCGCGTGTGTAAAAACTACCGATGGCCCGTCTGGGCTACATTGTGCAACCGGCAAAACGCTTTGTAAGGACTATGATAAATTTCAGAAATGTTTGTGCCCCAGCTGTCTGGTTTGGGACGAAAATAATCTAAAATCGATTTACTATTGCCAAAAAGGAAGCGCAGATGACATCAATTAAACAAGTCCTGCCAGATATGATAGATATAGGCGGTGCCCCGGTTACTGTAGTGTTTAGCGCCGATGGGACTTGCTATTGGAGTGAACGAATTACAGGGAATCTATGGGAATACAAAGACGGCAAATACCGCTGTGTTTATCACTTCCCCATACCCACCATCACTGGTCACCACGAAACTGGCCTACTTGGTATAGCGCTGGATCCCAAGTTTGCGAAAAACCATTTTATATACTGTTTCTATAGTTACGGCGACGAAAAAGCGGGCATCAAGAATCGCGTTGTACGCTTACGTGCCAATGGCACGGGCCTAGAGACTATCCTCGATGATATCCCGGGCTCAAGGCTCCATAATGGCGGCATTATCGCATTTGGTCCCGACGGCAACCTATATATCGGCGTCGGCGTTCAAAATGAAATTATGAAAAAATCCCAAGACATAAAGCATTGGGGCGGGAAAGTACTCCGAATAAAGACTGATGGCTTAATCCCAAACGACAACCCTTTCCCAGACTCTCCAGTATACAGCCTTGGACATCGTAATATTTTTGGCCTCGCCTTTCACCCAAAGACTGGCAAATTATACATCTCGGATGAAGGCCCAGACGAAAACGATGAGATCAATATTATCGAACCTGGGGGAAACTATGGATGGCCAATCCATACGGGCAAAGTAAATAAAAAAGGGTATGTAGATCCGATAGCTTCATACACGCCTACTATTACTCCCACCCAAAGCGTTTTTGTAAATAATGACTTGTATTTCGGTAGCTACAACGAAGGCAGTGTTCACAAGCTCACCCTCGGAGGAAAGAACTACGATCAAGTGCTTTCCGATACTGTCGTGTACCAAGGTAAGTCGTTTGGTGTAATCGGTGTTTTCTACGGCCCCGACAAACATTTTTATGTCACTACGCCTACCAAAATATTAAAATTTGAGCCAAAATAACCCTCATTCCCGTTGACTACGGAGATAATTTTTGCTATAATCTCTTTGTTATATTGCGGTGACAGCGCACAAGTGCTTCATCGAAATATACACAGTTTGAACAAATTCTCGTGGCCTCGTAGTTCAGTTGGTTAGAACGCCACACTGTCACTGTGGAGGTCGCCAGTTCGAGTCTGGTCGAGGTCGCCAGAATTTGTTTAAAATTAAGCTGCCTTCGGGTAGCTTATTTCTATTTATGCCACGAAATAGTCTTTCCCAAAAAGGCTTTTTATGTTATAATCACCAAGCTGTAATTAGGATTACACGTTCCTCGTCCAGAAAGGGGTGCAACATGAAGGTGTTCTTGTTTATGTACCCCCTCGGACAGTTTTTCGAGGAAGTACCCGATCTGCTCTCGTTCTCCTTTGAGCCCGAACGTGGGCCATTGAGTCGAGATGATCTCTACGGAATCGACAAGATCATCGACGCACGATATCGCGGGCAAGGTTACGAAATTGCTTGGGTCTTTTACGGCCAAAGAGGGAAGAAACACCTTCCTGACGCGACAAATCTAACCCGCTACGTGACCATTCAACCGGACGATCTACTAATATCCAGTGGCAGCTACACTGGAGAACCGAACTTCGACTTCATCTTTGGGCAGCTGCCAGAAGGGATCGACGAACTAGTCGTTGGTGGTTTTCACTGGACGTCTTGTGTAGCATTTACCGCCGATTATGCGATTGAGGCTCTTGGTCTCAATACATATGTCGACGAAGATACTACTCAGACGTACTTTGTGAAAACATCACTGATGCGAAAGAAACTCGGACGAGATGTCGCACTGATGGGTGAAGTCTGCCAACCGTGGCAGATTGCAGGGACTCATTGGGATCAGGAGTACTACTGTCAGGGCATGATACTCAAGCCCTGGATAGTACGTCAACCACCAACCGATGAATTCACCTTCTTCTTCAATGACAAGCTCGAAAGCTTCCCGCGACAAGAGCTAGAGATGTACTTCGCCCCAAAAGGGCACCAATGACCGCCAATCAACGGATCTACAGAAGACCGCTGAGAGGCGGTCTTCACTTTGTCTTTAAAAAGAAGAGCGCCCCAACCAACTAGTGAACTAGTGGTCGAGGCGCAGCCAGGAGCCGAGTGACACTCGCTCAAACTGGTGTTTGTAAGATGATCGAAGATCTAGTACTCGTCCCGTAGCCTGCGGTCTCTAGCGGAGACCAGGGACGCCATCGAGCTTCGCGGGCTTCAGGGCCTTGGTGAGAGTCTCCTTGTTGCGCTTCGCGCAACGCTCACGGAAGGAGGTGACCGTGGACAAGCTCCCCTTGCTCCGGGCATGCCCCAGACGCTTGAACCGCCTAGTGTAGTTCGGCTTGGTGAGAGCACTACCAGCTCTCTTGGAACGACTCGAGAAGTTCTTCTTCATTCTGACTCCTTGGTCGCGGGTACATATCCTATCGGACTTTGTCCCACACATTCTAACCCATTTTCGACGATACGCAAGGATATTTGACTGTTAGTCCATGCATTGGTATGATTGACATGTTATTAAGACCAGATCTATGGCAATCTTCGCCTCGAGAACACATTGCTACTGGCAAACAGAAAAAATAGAGGCTCATATTATTAATTTAATAAGGAGTCTACTATGGCTAAAAAACCTCTGGAAGAACAACTTGCGGAGTACAAGGCCTGGAAAGAAGCCGATGAATCCTCTATGAGACATTGGCGCGCCTGGGGATCGTGGTTCAGCTGGGGCTCTCCAGTTGGCTTAGGACTGTTCTTTGTCCTACTAGCCGTCACCGCCTGGATACTTGCACAAGCATTCTAGGTCTAAAAGAAGCATCACTAGGTGCTTCTTTTTTTGTGTTATTATTTATCTATGCGAAATTATATTGCTGAAAATGTAGATAGCTATATAGCTAGTGCGGAGCCAGAGGCTAGACCCACCCTCACGAGGCTTCGCGAGCTAGTGAAGTCCACAGTTCCCGAGGCCGAGGAGAGTATTAGCTGGGGTGTCCCCTTTTATAAATACTATGGCCTTCTCGCGGGCTTTTCCGTTTTTGCTCATCACGCAAGCTTTGGGCTAGCCTTCGCACTTGACGACAAGATTCGTGAAACGCTGGAAGCAAAGGGCTACAAGGCGGGTAGCAAAACAGTACAAATACGATTTGATCAAGAAGTTCCAGACGCGGAGATTCGACAAATTCTCGAAATGAAAGCAAATATTAATAAGACAAAAATGAAGGAGAAATCATGAATTTGCATGACAAGACGATTTTGGTTACAGGCGCCGGCGGCGGTATCGGCCGAGAAATAGTCCTTGGGTTACTCGAGAAAAACGCGAAAGTAATCGCAGTTGACTTGCGAGAGGAATCACTGCAAGAAGTAGTCCGTCTTGCCGGCGATAAAGGCAAGGATATTTCTGTTTACGCAGTAAACATCGCCGACAAAAAAGCAGTTGAGGCCTTGCCAGCCAAAGTTGGAAAGATTGATGGTATCATGAATGTTGCCGGCATTATTCAGCCATTCGTCAGAGTAAATGATCTTGATTATGACGCCATCGAGCGAGTGATGAGTGTCAACTTCTTTGGCACTTTATATATGGTAAAAACTTTTTTACCCGGGCTTCTAAAGCAACCAGAAGCCTATATAGTAAATGTGTCCAGCATGGGCGGATTCCTGCCAGTCCCTGGACAAAGCGTCTATGGCGCGTCCAAAGCAGCTGTAAAGCTACTTACCGAGGGTCTCTACGCTGAGCTACAAGATACCAGCGTCCACGTTTCGGTAGTTTTCCCTGGTGCGACTGCAACCAACATTACTGAAAACTCTGGGCTGAAGGCTCCCGCAACCGGCAGTAGTGACAAGAAAGCCAAAGGATTCCCTATGCTTTCACCAAAGGAAGCGGCGAACATAATCATTCGCGGTATGGAGAAAAACCAAGTTCAAATATTTACGGGCAAAGATTCCAAAATGATGAATCTACTCTATCGTGTCAATCCAGTCTTTGCGACCAATCTTATCGCCAAGCAGATGAAATCACTTCTCCCTAAGTAGGTGAAGATTATATTTTATATATTCAAAATAAAATCGACTCAAATAATAGGTTAGCGATACAGCACCAAGTGCGATGATGTTTCCAATCGTATTGTTGGGAAGTTTAAATGCCGCCAGCAACTTGCCTAGTAAACTATAAAAAATGAATAAGAAAGCATTACTTGTAGTGGGGACCTCGAATTCGTTTACCACAAGACCCACAAAAAATATCAAAGCAAATAGCCCCTCTGTAAGCAAAATAAATGTTTCAAAAAGAGAAGCTATGTTTTCTGGCAGGTAAGTCATATCAAATATAGGGTGTTTCTCACCTTTTTTCACTATCATGTAATGTTGCATTATCGTTGGCATATAGAGGTCGCTAAATACGGCAACATAGTTGCTTTCTTTTACGCCTTTCTCAATTTTGTTTAGTACAGTCTGTCTTACCCTACATATATTATACTCTATCAGGACACAAGGGAAACAGGACCTGCTAACAATAAATGCTTAATCGTGCTATACTAAGTCTATGGAAGACACTCAAGCAGAACTCATAGACACATTTATAAAGGAGTACAACCTCCTTTTTAATGTCCCCGCAGATAAGGCTGACCGGTCTATTTGTGAACAATATAAGACTGAACACCCCAATGAATTTAAAAACGGCGACTGGTCTATCGACAGACACCGCAAAAGATTTATGGACTGGATGTCAAAACGAGCTGCTCGCCCCGGACAGTATCTCTAACATCGGTTTTTTATTTAGATTCCAATCGTTCATATAGTGATCATTTAGTTCTATCGTGATTGCTGGTTTACTGTAGGTCTCTTCAAACCACTTTGTCGCTGTACCAGAGTAGTCCCACGCCGGATCGGCATAATACGTATAGCCAGATTCTTCGGCATACCACCAAGCCAGCTCTTGTGAAGCACTAGTAAGCTCTGGGTTTGAGAGTGAGCCATTGGAATGATATGAAATCATTCGATTGGGAAGGTATTTCTCTACCACTGAGCGCAACACGCGGCTCTCCGGCTCTGACCAAGCATACGGTCCTGCATATTGACCCTCACTACCATACATGGCCCAGTCTGAGGTTCCAAAGTTCAGATTTAGATTTACCTCATCAGCATTTAGTTTGTCGGTTCTGTCGTAGTAACCGTCTGGATTTAATATGGGGATTATGACAACCCTTTGTCCCTCAGCCACTGCGCTTGGATTATTCTTTATATATTCGACCAAAGTCTTTAACAAATCCGCTGTACCCATCTCATTTCCATGGATAGAGCCGAACATTAGCGTAGTATCACTACCGCTCCCAAATACATACCCGGTAATCGGTTTGCCAGCCACAGAATAGCCAAATGTTATCTGGGCATCAGCTTGTTCAGTAGACACGACTGTGCTCACTTCAGGGGTAGGGGCTGTTTCATTCTTCGCGCTCGCGGCTACAGCCACATCTTTTGTACTTTGTGACTGATATATATAATAGAGAGCACCGGTTAGGACAAGAGATAGCAGTAGTATACCCAGTCCCAGAAGTTGCCTTTTCTTTAGATATGCCGCACTTAATCTGGATTTTTTCTTCACTGAACCATTGTACACTAAGATAGCTGAGATTTGACTGAGAGTTTCATGTGCTTACTCTCAGCTTTTTCTCAGAATCCAAAAATATACTGTTCCCACAAAGGAGAAACTATGCCAAATATCAACAAAGCCTATCTTGCTCTGATACCCGCAGTCATCGTGGTTGCGGCCCTACTAATGTTTATAGGGAATAACCTAAAAACAAGTACTAACAGCGCAGTCACTACCAATACTTCTACAACAAATAATGATCAAATTTCCATTCCGACGCAGGCCAAAACCCTGGCCATTATCGGTAGTAGGTGCCGCGGCTGTGGTCGGTGTGCCATGATTGATTCAGAACACTTTGAGCTATCTGGCAGAACAGCCACAGTTATCTCACAGAGTAACCTTGACTCCTCATCCCTTACTAATGCTATAAATGCTTGCCCCGGTAACGCCATCACACTGAGTTAATATGAACACTTATCACGTTTTAAATCTGGTCATTGTACTAGTCGCTGCTTATATAGTTAGTCTACTTTTAGTAAAAAGTGAAGTCGTAAAGCTGATTACCCATCGGAGATTTTGGAACTTCACCTTACTGGTCACTTTTCTTGTCATGGGTCTCTTGGGGATACTGCTCGCTGTCTCCCTGGAGTACAAGATATCTCTTCCTGGCTACAGCAATATCCTCTGGTTTCATGTCGAGTTTGGCATAGCCATGACCATGATATCTATATTTCATATTCTCTGGCACTGGCGCTATTTCTTTCAGCTTTTTCCCAGAAAGACTGGCTAGACTGGCATTACCAGAGAAGATATCCCCTAGAGGGATCGGGTCGATAATCATCTGGGATAAAGAAAAGGAGTAAACATGAAACGCAAACAAAAAATCGCCCTCGGAACACTCGTTGCTACACTTAGCGCCGTCGCTATTCTAGGTGGCGGTATCGCCTTCGCCAACACTAGCACAACTGGCACCTCACTTGTAGACAAATTGGCCTCAAAGTTCAACCTAAACAAGACTGAGGTACAGGCTGTGTTTGACGAGTTCCACACAGAGGAGAGAGCTAGTATGGACGCGCAGAGAACAGCCGACCTACAAGCCAAAGTAGACGCAGGCACCATTACAGCAGCTCAAAAAACCTTGATTGAAAACAAAATCAAAGAAATTGAAGCTGAACGTGAAGCAAACAAAGACGCCGGCCTCACACGTGCAGAAATGCAAGCCAAAATGGAAGCTAGCCGCACCGCTCTAAAGACCTGGGCTACCGAAAATGGCATTGATGAAAGTCTCATTATGCCAATGGGTGGCGGACGTGGTCACGGTGGACCTGGTATGGGTTCCGATCAGTAAAACCCCTCCTCCAAATTTTCACCCCCTAGAGCTGCCCTATTGGGCAGTTCTTTATTTTCTCAGCTTATTCACAGGAACTGGAGTATAATGATGACTATGAGAATATTAATTGTAGAAGATGAACATAAGATAGCTGGTGCGGTCAAAAAGGGGTTGGAGCAAGAATCATTTGCAGTAGACGCCGTATATGATGGGGACGATGGCATGGATTCAGCACTTTCAGGTGACTACGATCTAGTGATTCTGGACTATATGTTACCTGGTGACTACAACGGTCTCGACATCATCAGTAGCATGAGAAAAGAAGGCATACACACACCGGTTATTTTCGTCACTGCCAAAGACACGACAGATGACCGTGTAAACGGTCTTGATGCTGGCGCAGATGATTACCTTGTTAAACCATTTGCTTTTGAGGAGCTCCTTGCTCGGGTACGGGCACTCTTACGCCGCCCCAAGGAAACTTTACCCACAGTACTTACCTTTGCAGACCTCTCGCTTGATCTTACTAGTCTTCGTGTCACGAGAGCTGGCCGCGAGGTAGAGCTCACGAGCAAAGAATTTGCACTACTCGAATATCTGATGAGGAACCCGGGTCGCATACTAACCAAGGAGAACATTATTTCTCATGTTTGGGATTATGATGCCGATGTTTTGCCAAATACGGTGGAAGTGTATATAGGCTATCTAAGAAACAAGGTAGACAAGGGCCACAAGGATAAACCACTTATTCATACAAGACGAGGTTTTGGCTATATGTTTGGAGAAAATGGCCATGTTTAGGGCGGCCCTGGTAAAAACCACTCTTCTATACCTTATGATTATCATGACCATAAGCATATTTTTTTCGGTGATTATATATAACGTTTCGACAATCGAAATAGGTAAAAACGCAGGTCGTCAACAAAATGCCATAGACCGACTCGGTCGTGGGAATGCACTGCTCGACGACCCAGCCCTGCTTGCCGAGAGACAAAACATCATAGACGAAGCTAACCAAAATATACTGAATAATCTGCTCTATACCAACGCCGTCATCCTTGTTCTTGGAGGAGGACTAAGCTATTTCCTAGCAGGTAGAGCGCTCAAGCCGATTGTGAGATCCCATGAATCACAAAGCCGATTTACTGGTGATGCTTCACATGAGCTGCGCTCCCCTCTCGCGGCTATGAAAGCAGAAATCGAGGTCGCCTTGAGAGATCCCAAAATTACCAAAGAAGAAGCGATCACTCTACTAAAAAGCAATTTGGAAGAAGTGGAGAGGCTTCGTGCCCTTTCTGATGGCCTGCTCGAGCTCGCCAGAGACAATGGACAATCATTGGAGAAGACCGACATTGAGCTCACCAAATCTATCAGCGATGCTCTCCTGAAAGTAGACAAGAAGTTAGCGGAGAAAAAAATAGTTGTGGAACTTGACCTAGAGGATAAGATAAGAGTCCATGGGGCAAGGACTCAGATCCAAGAGCTTTTTGTCATCGTCTTTGATAACGCTATCAAATACAGTGAAAATGGCAAAAAAATACTCATTGAATCGTCTATTAAGGGGAAAAATGCCGTCATTCGAATCAAAGATGAGGGGGTAGGCATCGGTGCCGAGGACCTAACGAAAATATTTGATCGGTTTTACCGAGTTGAAAAAAGTAGAACTAAAAATGCCACCCACGGGTATGGCCTTGGACTAGCACTGGCGAAAAAAATTGTCGCTGCAAATGGCGGCCATATCTCGGCCGAGAGTAGACTGGGCGCCGGCAGTACTTTTACGATTAAATTACCCCTTTCCCGTCTCTAAGCTGATTCTCAGATAGGAGTTTTAACCTATAAATCAGTAATATAACGGAAAGGATTTTTCATGGGCATTATCCGCAGAGGATTTAAAAATGCGTTTCGAAACGTAGTCAGAACTCTATCTATCGTACTAATACTCGGACTTAGTATCGGGCTTGCAGTTGTCATGCTGGTTTCCAGACAGGCTGTTATTTCAAAGATTGACTCGGTCAAAGGCTCCATCGGGAATATTATCACGGTCTCCCCGGCTGGAGTACGTGGTTTTGAGGGTGGCGGAACACTCCTAACCACAGAAAACATTGCCACTATCGAGGCCGTAGAAAACGTAAAAAATGTTACTAGTACTCTTTCGGCAAGGCTAACCGGCGGTACAGACACGTCACTGACGGCATCCTTGGAGGCTGGAAACTTTGGTGGCGGCAGACGCCCTGGTAGTGAAAGCTCTACCTCGACTTCAACATCTAGTACTAATTCCACACAGACATTCACCATGCCCATCAATCTTACGGGCGTAAATGATACTTCAAATCTCCAGGCGCTTGGTGTAAGTAGTTTAACCTTCTCGTCTGGTAGCAATATAGATGGCACCAGTGACACAAATGTCGCGATAGTAGGGACTGATCTAGCTACAAAGAATGGTCTAAGTGTAGGCTCCACGTTTACCGCCTACAGCACTACTATCACTGTATCTGGCATATATGACACCGGTAACAAGTTCACTAATAGCTCGCTAGTTATGCCACTGGCAACCGTACAGAGGCTTTCGTCCCAGTCTGGCGTATCTACAGCCATTGTTCAAACAAATTCAGTAGATAGCCTCTCGAGTGTTCAGTCAGCCATTACCACAAAGCTTGGGAGTACTGTAGATGTAGTCTCTAGCCAAGATAGTGCCACTACTGCCATTACGCCGCTCGAGAACATCAAATCTATCTCTAGTGTCAGTCTGATGGGTTCTATCGTCGCCGGTGCTGTGATTATCCTCCTCACGATGATGATGATTGTTCGAGAGCGCCGACGTGAAATTGGAATCTTGAAAGCTATCGGCGCCACCAATATAGTAGTCACGACACAATTTATAGTCGAGTCCATCACCCTTACACTTATGGGGACTATCATAGGCGTCATCATCGGTTTCATGGGTAGCAACCCTATGGTCAAGTTACTCGTCCAAAACAGCACTACTGGCACCACACAAACAGGTCCTGGTGGTGGTATGGGCAGAATGATGCAATTTGCCGGGCAGAGTTTGCAGAGCGTACGCGACATACAAGCCACCGTCGGTTGGGAGCTTCTTCTCTACGGTTTAGGCGCTGCCATCGTGATTGCTATAGTTGGTAGTGCTTTACCAGCATTCGTAATATCAAAGATACGTCCCGCAGAAGTAATGAGAGCGGAATAAGGAGATAGTGATGATAAAAGTAAACAAACTTACTAAAGAGTTTAAATCAGGTGACAATACCGTAAAGGCGGTTGATAATATCAGCTTCGAGGTACCACAAGGTAAATTTGCCTCAATTATAGGCAAAAGTGGCAGTGGCAAAAGTACCCTACTCTCCTTACTTGGAGCACTCGACAAACCCACCTCCGGAGAACTATTTCTAGACGAACAAGACATTGCCAAGATGGGAGATAGTGAACAGACCAAGTATCGATCTAGAGAAATCGGATTTGTTTTCCAAGGCTACAACCTAATCCCCAACCTTACAGCTCTAGAGAATGTAATGATTGCGCTCGAGTTTGGTGGGCTACCTTCGGCAAAACGAGCAGAACGAGCCGCTGAACTACTCACCGAGGTTGGTCTAGGTACCGACAAACAAACTCGCAAACCAGGCCGTCTCTCCGGCGGTGAACAGCAAAGAGTCGCGATAGCTAGGGCCCTTGCAAATAAACCAAAACTAATTCTTGCAGATGAACCAACCGGTAATCTAGATTCACAAACAGGCAAAATGATCTTTGATCTACTTCACAAGCTTTCACGCTCAGAGAATACCACTATTATTGCCGTAACACATGATCTCTCGATTGCCGGCAAGACCGATCTGACCTTCAAGCTAAAAGATGGGAAACTACTGTCCTAGTCAAATATAAAAGAACCCGCGGTCTAGCGGGTTCTTTTATATTATTTAGCGTTTTTGATATATATCGTTTTCTTGGCAGATTTTACAGCGTCTACTACCCAGGTGTTGAAGTCTTTGGTCTTTATCAAGATGTGTGAGGCCTGTATCTCGTCACCCTTGATAGCAGTAACCTTGATGATGTGATAGCCATAAACTGTCTTCACAAGCCCGCTTACTTCACCCTCTTTTAGGGCAAAGGCAGCTGCCTCAAACTCTGGAACCATCTTGCCCTTGGCAAAGAATCCTAGATCTCCACCAGCGGATGCTGTGGTGTCCTGACTATATTGTTTCGCTAGTGTTGCGAAGTCTTCGCCAGCCTTTACCTTGGCCAGTACTTCCTCGGCCTTGGCCTTGGCGTCAGCATTTACACTTTCGTCGCTGGCAAATTTCTCAGCCACTTTTTGGCGTAACAGCCTGGATTTGTAAATTTCCTCTTTGAATTCGCTCGGTGTAAGCCCATAATACTGCTTCAAAACACTCGCAAAACTAGTTTCACCACCGTTGCTGGTCACCAGCTGGTTAAATGAATCTGTGAGCTCCTTGGTACTTACTGTTACCTTTAGCTTCGACGCTTCAGCATTTACTACAGAATCCTCAATCATTCGATCCATAGTATCTTGACGTGTTTGTGCAAGAATCTTTTTACCCTCGTCGCTCTTGAAATCGGTCTTTTTAAACTCAACCTGATATTTCTCTACGATAGAGAGCTGTTCGAGATATGAACTATAAAAAATGACGCGTCCATTTACCATTGCTGCAGGGAAAGGAATCACCTTGGTGACACTTTTTGTAAATTGGTTCTCCCAGTTAAAACCATATATACCCACTGCCATAACACCCAAAAAGAGTACGACTACGCCTACAAGCACGCCGACTATTAGCTTTGGGTTATTTAGTTTGAGTACACGGGTTTTCTTCTCTGATTTCTCAGATTTTTTCAATCTTTTAGTGATACCTTCGAGGGACTTTTTGAAATCAAAAGCCATACTCACCTCTCCTTTAAGCTTACTAAATTAATGATACTTTTTATTGCGGGTGACGTCAACCAAGTTTTTAATAGTTTCTTGGACTACCGCAGGGGTTTGTATATTTACGAGCTCCAGCTTCTCACCACTGGCAAGCCCCAGGACCACATTGCCATATTGAAAGAGTGTTTGCCCGATACCTTTTATCGAAAATGAAACATTCATAATGTCGGTGTATGCGACTTCTGTAAATTCGCTATTAAAGAGGTTTCGTTTCGAAAAAGCCAGTATTCTAATGTTCGTAATCGTGTACACATCATAAAACCAAATAATAAAGTAGTAAAAAGCGTAAAAAAGCGCCAAAACGAGCACAATAACAGCTAGCACACTAGCAACCGAGTATTTATAGAAAACTGTTAGCAGAAGCACAGAAATAATGACAGCGGTAGCAAAAGCAAGCATTTGCTTGCCCATCACAAAAATACTTTTATGTAAGTGCATTAGCACTTCTTCGCCTTCTTTTGGGGATATTTTGGTCATAATTTCCTTTGGCGCCCTTGGAGGGAGTCGGTCACTAGTGACCTTCTCACCGCCATCTTTGCTAAGTTAGTTTATTGTTCGAGCAAAGTCGAGAACTGCTGGGTCAATCATTTTTTAGTCTATATTTTGGCAATTGTTTGGGGTTCTCTTCCCTCACGCGGTCGAAATATTTCTTATTTGGCGCCCTTGGAGGGAGTCGAACCCCCAACCTCTTCCTTAGGACGGAATCGCTCTATCCATTGAGCTACAAGGGCAGATGTGGCCCGTGGCAACACATTATTACCTAGTATGTGTCTCGTGAACAGCGGTATATTCGTAGATCTCTTCAGGACTAAACCAGTGAGCTATCTCTTCCACAGCTTCCTCTGAGCTCCCCGAAGCGTGAATAAGGTTTGGTACACCCTTGGACTGACCATCTGCATGGGCAAAACTGATGTGCGCAAAGTCACCACGGATAGTACCCGGCAAGGCCTGTTTAGGCTCTGTAGTACCCACTAATTTCCTGGTGACTTCGACTGCCTCCACCCCCTCGAGTAAAATAGCCATCACAGGGCCCCTCTGCATCATCTCTAGCGTAAAATCAAAGGCTTTTTGCCCTCGCCTCGAAACCATCTTGCCTATGTTCTCGTAATGATGATAATAAAAAGCTTTGTCCGGAGCCATTATCTTGGCCGCGACCAACTTGAGACCCACACGTTCAAATCTTGCCAGTATTTCACCGGCCAACCCTCTTTGTAAACAATCTGGCTTTAGTACAATCAATGTTCTCTCAGTCATTTCTTTCTTCTCCCCTTTATTTCTGTAGTATTTTAGCAAATTTTTGTTCATCTTGAAAGGGTCCGATGAGTGCGAGGCAAAGTCGCGACTCATCAAACAGCTTATTTGCGAGAGCGGCTACTTGTTCGGCGGTGATCGCCTCTACTGCCGTGATCTTGTCATCAAGCGAACGATAGTCCAAACCGTATGACTGGGTAATCGCATTTGTTTCGCTCCTGTGTTCACTGTCTTCGTAGCTAAGTGTAGTGATACCAATTAGGTAATCCTTGGTACGACGTAACTCATCAGCCGGTATACCACTTTTTACCCCGCGGTAAACCTCCAGAATAGTCTCTATAGCCTCCTCTGCTTTTTCGTTGTTTACCCCCGCAAAAGTGACGAAACAACCGGCATCGGCCATATTATCGCTATAGCTTTTGACGTAATAGGCCAGCCCGCGCTTCTCACGCACCTCGCTAAACATGCGTGAGCTCATATTGCCGCCTAGAAGTGTCGAGAGTACCTGGGCCACGTCTCTATCTTGATCGTGTACGTCTATGCCTGGAAAACCAAGCGCTAGATGTGTTTGTTGAGTTTTCTTGGTCGATATATTGACGCGCTTCCGCGGCTCTTTAATCTCTGGCAAATACCCTGTTTCACCGGTCGGAAGTGCCATAAAGGCTTTTTCCAGCTGCTCACCTAGATCTGCGGGTGTAAATCCAGAAACCGTGATAACAGCATTCCCAGCTAGATAATACCGGTTATGATAATCTACTATCTGGGCAGCATGTATACCTGCTAGCGACTCCTTAGAACCGATAATTTCTTGTGAAATCTGTTTGTTCTCATAGATACACTCTTCAAAATAATCATAAATTTTGCGTCTTGGGTCGTCCTCTGACATATTGAGCTCTTCGATGATAGTGCCGCGCTCTTTGTCCACCTCTTCTTCTAGAATAATCGGTGAAAGTGTCATCTCAGAAATTATCGCGATCGCCCTAGATAAAACCTTTTTACTCCCCTTGATGTAATAACCGGTATATTCTTTCCCCGTAAACGCGTTGTACATAGCACCCAGACTATCTAGCTCTTTCGACAGTAAGTCTGCGCCTGGATAAGTAGGCGTGCCCTTGAAGGCCATGTGCTCAAAAAAGTGCGAAATACCCCAAATTTCAGGTGTTTCATTACGAGATCCAGTCTTAAACATCACAAGGATAGTGAACGATTGTGCATCCACTATTGGGTCTTCGATAACCGTAATACCATTTGTCAGTGTATATTTTTTCATTAGAAAATTGCCTTTGCACCGAGAGTAAGCACTAGTACTGCCGCACCCGCTATCACAGTGCCTAGGAACATGAGCGGTAAAGATTTTTTGGGTGGTACGTCAAAAAGAAAAGCTGCTAGCGCAGCACTCCAAGCCCCAGCAAGAGGTATGGGCAGTGCGGCTATAACAAAAACGGTGGCATCCTTGAGCGTTTCTATCTTTTTGCTGTGTTTGTCTCTGGCATAATGAAAAAGCTTAGAAAAAAACCATTCAAAGAATCTACTGTGTTTACGCAGAAAATCAGAGACCGGGCCTAGCAAATATACGATTACGATAGTAGGGGCAAAGCTTCCCACAACGCACAACACATATGCCTGCCAGATAGGTAGATGAAAGCTAAGTATCGCAACGGGTAGAGCTCCTCTGAGCTCAATGATTGGCATGGCCGCTAGTATAAAAACTTCGATGTATTTGAGTAACATATTATCCCCTCATTAAATAAACAATTAGCACAACTCCGGCGAGTATAAATCGATAGTAAACGAATACGTCAAAATGGTGCTTTCGCACAAACTGGAGCAAAAAATGGATGGCGAGTAGCGATGAGACCAGTGCTGCGGCCATGGCTACCCAGAAATTTAGGCTAGCTAGCATGTCTGGTGCCAAATCCTTCAGTTTGACAAGCGCCGCGCCCGCAATAATCGGTGCCGACATCATGAAGGAGAACTTAGCTGCATCAGACCGATCTATGCCTAGAAACAGTCCCGTAGTCATAGTGGCACCAGATCGTGACACACCGGGTATAATCGCCACTGCTTGAGCAAGGCCAATCTTGGCCGAATCTAGAGTGGTAAGTTTATCAATATTCTTTGCCCCTTTGTCATGATGGTCCGCATACCAAAGTAAAGATCCCATAACAACCAGCGCAGATGCCACTAGCAGGGGGTTTCTAAATACGCTTTCGGCGTAGCTCCCAAGCAGTACCCCGAAGATTGCACCAGGGATACTAGCAATCAGCAGTAAACCAGCGAGCTTTTGGCTCCGTGAGGTCACTACGCGCTCACGGGCGAGCTTGATGAGTGAAACAGCAATATCTAGCCATTCTCGCCAAAAGTAGCCCACAAGGGCTGCTAGCGTGCCTACATGAAGGGCCACATCAAAGGCAAGACCCGGGTCGGAGAATCGAAATAACCAGGGTAAAAGCACGAGATGCGCTGAGCTAGAGATAGGTAGCATCTCCGCGAAACCCTGTACGAGACCAAGTAATATAGCTTGCAGTATATTCACTTAGTAATTTTAACATTTACGTCGTACAATATCTATAATGAATCTAGAGACACTCATTGGTGAATTTCTCGAGTACTGTGAGATAGAGCGTGGACACAGCGATCTCACTATTCGTAATTACGAACATTACCTAAGTAGGTTTCTCGAGTTTGCGCAGAAGGAAAAACGCAAAGAAAACATCAAATCCAGTGACATCACCCAGGACCTTGTCCGCAAATATCGTCTTTATCTAAACCGGCTAAATACTGATCAGGGCGAAAACCTGGAGAAAATCACCCAAAATTACCATATTATTGCCCTCCGAGCGTTTCTTAAGTATCTGGCTAAACGCGATATTCCCTGCCTGGCAGCGGAGAAACTGGAGCTTTCCGACGCCACCAAGAAATCATTTACATTCCTTGAAATTACAGAGGTAGAAGATTTACTACGGGCACCCGAGACCCACCCAAACAAAAATCAAGAAATTACTCTTCGAGACAAGACAATACTACAAACCTTGTTCTCTACTGGCCTGCGTGTGAGTGAGCTAACAGCCCTAAACATCGACGATATCAACCTCGAACGTGGCGAATTTATGGTACGAGGTAAAGGCGACAAAGAGCGCATTGTTTTCCTTTCTGACAAGGCCAAAGATACCATCTCGGACTATTTGAAACTTCGCAAAGACAACAAATCCCCTCTTTTTACTCACGTCGGCGGACTGAAAGACGATGAGGAAAAGGGTGAATATATGCGCCTGACGCCACGTAGCGTCCAGCGAATTATCAAGAAATATGCCAAACTTGCCGGAATAGTAAAGGACGTCACGCCTCATGTAATGCGTCACAGCTTCGCCACAGATCTACTGATAAACGGCGCTGATCTCCGCAGTGTCCAGGAAATGCTTGGTCACAGCAGTATTACAACGACTCAAATATACACTCACGTCACCAATAAACAGTTGCGTGAGGTGCATCAAGCCTTTCATAGTAAATAGTGCTCTATTGCGGTGCAGCGGCTCCGTAAAATGCAGTTTCGGGACTTAACCTAACAAAGTTAGTCGGTATGGGATTATATGTTGTCGAATAATATGAATCTGTAGTGGACGTCGCATAATATTGATATACCGGCACAGCACCGTATGCAGATGATGGGAGAGCATAAAATGCAACCCCTTGAGAGACATAACTCCCGCCAGAATATACTCCCGATGAAGGCGGTATGCTAGACGTAGAATACATATGGTCCGTTCGAGTAGTACTATAGTGTTTATATACCGGTATTGCTCCAGGGTAGGTAGACGGAACACTGTAAAAATATGACCAAGTGTTCGCTACGAATCCAGAAGGAGGTGTACTGACTGTGGAATAGTAGTGATCCGTAGTACTACTAGCGTAAAATTCATAAACCTTTATCGAATAATAGAAATTCGCCGTCACGTTGGTATCTGCGCCAAGTGTTACCGTACAAACATTACCAGAAGCCGATGGACAACCAGTCCAATAACCAAATGCATAGTTTGTGGCTGGAGTCGCAGTAATTGTTACCACCGTTCCTTCCGGAAGATTTGTATCCGTAGGAGACTGTGTAAAAGTGCCCGATCCAGATGTATGAATCACGGAAGGAACATTTACTTGGTTCACCACATTATCTATGCCACGTGTCACCATATTATCAAAGTATGCATTGCTGCCGCCGAGCTTATACAAACCAGTATTGTCATCTGTAGAGACATACGTTGGTGTTAAGATGGCTGTATTCTCATAAAAATAGAATTTAGAGAAAGCTAACTCTGAAACATCAAAGCCCTTGTACCTAAGATCCAAAACTAAAATAGGAGAAACACAGTTATAAAACCCCGTACTGTCTCTCATACTTAGGGTCATTTTTGCCATAGTATCTCTGGTATATTCTATCTGAACATTTAGTGCGTACATATCCGTCTTGAGAATACTCAAATCAGCCTCGTCAACTGTCGTGGTACTTGTAATAATACTGTTACCATCTTTTGCTGAGAGCCTTATCAGACCCCCACTATTATCAAAATATATCGCCTTGTTACCCGTGCTGTCTGAGATACCAATGCGAATATCCGAGATGGCCGTATCGTCTTTCCAATAATCAAATTGTTGGAAATAACTTTTCGTTACACCGAATGTGGCTGCAGCTGGATTGAGATAATTCTCTGAGGAAGAATTTGGTGTAACTTTTTGTTCTATTTTTCTATTTACACCATTCGTTGTCCCCAGGCTTTGGATCAAATCATCCGAAGTTCTATCGAAAGTAACTACATAACTGCTCTCCCCTATATGGAAGGTATATGGGCCACTTTTTACATTGTCCAGGCAAGAAGTACCGTGGTTCTTTATACAGTACCTACCCCACTCTATTCCGGACTCTGCTGCAGCATAGGCACTAGCAGAGTCATCTATACGAGAGCTCATCTGAGACTCTTTCATCACAAAGTTTGAAGTAGTCACGGCAACGGTGAAAAGTACCATAGAGACCACTATTGCCCAAACTAATGATGCTCCCCGTTTAATCACTTCAACCCCCCCAGTATCACTGCATTTTCAACAAGCATACTGCTACTAAGGGACGAATAACCCGGCAAAGAATTTACCACATCAAGTTTTAGATTCAAGACTGAAGGGAGTACCCCGCTAAGCTGAAAAACATTTGCATCATCAAGATAAATCCCTTTATCAGTACCGCCTAGTAAACTATTACCAGGGTCTGGGTCCCATGACGTACATTTCTTTTGAGCGTCAAAGGTCTTACAGTCGGAGTAAAGTAAATCTCCTTTGGCATCCACCGCAAACTTTTTTGCGGAAATAGCAGAACTCATATCAAAGTAGAGTTCAAGCGTATCTCCTCCCAAAGGAATGGTTACATATTCCGCTTGCTTCGCAAATCTAGTGATCATTTCATTTGCTACACGAACCTTCTGTTGAGTCTCTTTCATACCGCCCGTAATGGCACGGACCTTACTAATTGCTACAAACCCCCCTACGGATAGCGTAATAACAATAATAAATATTGTCATTGCAACCATCAGTTCTATCAGCGTCAGACCTCTTTTTCTCATTACTTTTTCCTCAACAGTCTACTTATTTGAAAATCCTGCCTATCTGCCACAGATAAGTACCATCTGCCATGAGATATTACCTTGATGAAATTTGCATCTGTAACTCCCCTGGTACTGTCTACTTCAGTTGCAGAGTCTAGTGGCGCTAACTCAATCCAATAGCAAGGCTCCCGATAGCTAGTGTCGGTACTACAACCGGCAACATTCTCGTCCAATATAGGCGTAGCCGTTAGGCCTGCGATGTCGCAAAATCCTGCACCTGAGTTTTCGGCGAGATATTCCGTCATTTTCTTTTGAACCATCGCTATAGATATGGTTCTCTGTCTTGCTGACATATTTAATCTTACGGAACCCACTATCATGCTCACAGCACCTCCAAAAACCACCATAAGAACACTTATTGCCACCAGTACTTCAACCAAGCTTTCTCCACGCTTGTTATTGAACATAGATATCCCCATTCTTCTCGACAGTAATAACTTTTGTACTAGATTTTACCTTTAAGGTTATGGTCGAAACTGTTGCTGTTAAACCTGAGGGTATAGCATCATTCGGTTTTTTCAACCTATAGCTCCAGCTAGATGGCGAATTGTCAGAGGTATAATATTGCCCAAAGGGAGATGTGAAGTAATAAAGTTTCTTAGTCACAGTAAGTTCACTCAGAGCCGGGTTTGGTACCTTTGACAAATTACCTCTGCTGAATGGTGGCACGCTGGCATCATCGTTGATATAAAATATCTGGTAACTCTTATTTGAAGGATCTACCTCTACCCCCCAGGCTACAGGCACAGAACCATCTGGTGCACTTGCTACAGAAATAGCCCTATTTTGTGCTTCACGGAGCGCACTTGATATATCTTGGGCAGCACTGTCTAGTGTCGGCTCAACTCTTAAATTAACGAGTACCCCAATACCTATCAAGGCCAAAATAGCAACTATGGCCGTCACCACAGTCATCTCAACTAATGTGAACCCTCTCCTGGTAGTTTTTTGCATATTTATCCTAAAAATATCTTAACATAAATCGAAATAAGTTGCTCGGAAAATAGAAAAGCAAAAAGTATGCCAGCGATTAAGAATGGGGCGAATGGCATCTCCGACTTTAGCTTCGCATTCTTGAGTAGGTAAACCTTTGCAAGCCCCCAGATAGAACCAACAAAAAAAGCAAAATAGAGGGCAACTAGAGCATGGGGCCAGCCGAGGAGTAGACCGAGCATGGCCGCTACCTCTATATCTCCGGCCCCCATCCATACCCCCTTTGAAATCAAATAAAGTATGGCAAATGGTGTCATCGCCCCAAGTGAGGTTAGAACATAAGGCGATAGATACACAACAACTTCTTTCACTGACCAAGCTCCTGTATAGCTAACTAGCAGGTAGATAAGCGTAAAAGCCATCGCCGCATAGATATAGCCCGATAGTACATACGTCGTTTTCTGATCATGAAGCGCGACAAGGATGAGAATAGAGAATATAGAATAAAGAATAAAGAAACTAAGGGTGTTTAATATTGTTAGCTGATTGAAAGTTGAAAATTGAAAATTGAAAATTCTTGTTGCCACGGCAACAAAGGTAGCTCCCGTCAGTAACTCTACTATTGGGTACTGCCACGAAATCGGCTTTTTACATTGGCGACATTTACCACGAAGGAATAGAAAGCTAAACACAGGTATATTGTCATACCAAGCGAGTTGCTTCTTGCACTTCGGACAGATAGACCTGCCTTTCATGATTGATAGCTTAGTACCGATGCGATATTCGAGTGCATTAATAAAGCTACCGATAATAAGGCCAAGAGTAAATATAAATGTAAGAATATACCAAGTATTCATAGACTTATTATAGGTTAAAACGAGACATAAAAAAAGAGCGCTAGCTGCGCTCTTTTAATACTAGAATAGATTATCGTGCAGTTGAATAGATAACCTTTGAACCAGTGGCGCAAGGACCTTGCGTATTTATTGGATTAACTGTACCGGCAGTAATACCAAGATTCGTTGTTGAAGAATAAGCTGAGACTGTACCCCAAGCAGTATTATCGCTATCACATGCTGTCAGTGTGTAACCAGAACCTGTGCCTCCAACATAATATATTTGGAAAGTCTTAAGTCCAGCGGGTCCACCAGACAAAACCTTAAAGGCGGCGTCTGACTGTAATGTAGCCGATAAACCAGTTGTAGCAGTCATGACATCACCAGTTGTTACTGCTGTAGCAAGAGGTGTAGTCCCTGACGTATTTGGGTAGCTACCCGAAAACTTCGTTGAAAATGTCTCGAGGGCTGTCTCAATTGTCTTTGCGTTACCTGTAATCTGTGTGTTTGTAGCTGCTTTACGAGCTGCAACGATGGCCGTTACCATTAAAGCCGCTAAGACTGCGATGATAGCCATCACCACAACTAGCTCGATAAGTGTGAAACCTTTTTTGTTTTTTGTCATTAGTATCCTCCTTCTTAATATTTTAAGTATAAACCAGCAAAACCCGTTGTCAATTAAATAATTTTACCAATACTGTATATGGGCAACATGATAGCAACTAATATTACACAGACTACACCACCCATCACCACTATGATGAATGGCTCCATAATACTTGTGATGGCTTTGACTTGATTGTCGACCTCTTCATCAAAAAAGTCAGCAAGCCTAGATAACATATTGTCCACTTCACCAGTTTGTTCACCAACCAGTAGCATCTGAGAAACAATCGGAGGGAAAAGTTTCCCCTCTTTTAGCGGTTTAGACAGAGGGATGCCGCCTTTTACTTTCTCAGCCGAGGCAACCAGGAAATCACGATAGATTACATTTCCAACAGCCTTAGAGGTAATATTCAATGAATCAATGATAGACACTCCAGAACCGATAAGCCCCGACATGGTACGGGCAAATCTAGAGGAGTATACCTGCATCAAAAATTTATTTATTACTGGTACCTTTAGTTTGAAGGTATCCCAAGCATAACGTCCTTCTCTAGTACTTTTTACCCAATATTGAATCCCAAAATAGGCCGCTACAATTATGGCCAAAACAATAAAACCAAATTTTCGGAGCATGTCACTAACCGATAGCATCATGAGCGTCAGAAAAGGTAACTTGGCATTAAATCCGGCATAGAGATCCTTCATCTGAGGCATTACATATACAGTCATCAGGACTACTACAAGCACGACCGTGAGCAGTATGAATCCAGGGTATGCAAGTGCGCTACGAAGTTTTCTATTAATTCTGTAGTCACTCTCTAGTGCATTCGCCATACGGAGTAGTGACTTATCTAGAGTACCACTAGTCTCTCCAGCCGCTACTAAAGTAACTTCGACTCCAGAGAAAATATCAGGGAATTTACCCATAGAAGCCGATAGTTGCATACCACCCTCTACGTCACGAATTGTTTGTTCTAGAACCTCACGAAAGGCTTTGTTGGTTATCTGATCTTTGATAATTGTAAGAGCCTGCGTAATAGGTAGTCCTGCGGCAATAGTAGTAGCCAACTGACGTGCAAAAAAGGACTTTTCCTTCATCGAAACACGATTGAAGAAAGTAAAAGATGACTTCTCCTTTAGAGAGATAGAAACGGGGTAAAGCCCTTTGCTAGTCAGAAGCTTGGCAGCAGATGCCTCGTCCTGGGCCTCCATCTGACCTTTGACAATTTCTCCATCTTTATTTTTTGCTATGTAGCCAAAATCTCTCATTTATCTCCTTAACCGTGCATCAATCTTTGGAACTCTGCGGTATCAATAGCATAGCTGACAGCTTCTTCGGCAGTTATTCGTCCTGCCTTTACTAGGTTCACCAGTGCTTTGTCCATGCTTACCATACCTTGATCAGCACTTGTCTGGATGACGGCATCAAGCTGATGAGTCTTACCTTCACGAACGATATTACGAACTGCGGGAGTAGTTACCATTATTTCTGCCGCTGCCACACGACCGCCACCTATTTCAGCAATCAAGCGCTGCGATACAACTCCTTGTAAAATGTTCGAAAGCTGCACGCGTATCTGCTGCTGCTGGTATGGAGGGAATACATCTATCATACGATCAATAGACTGGGCCGCGTTATTGGTATGTAGGGTTGCGAGTACCAAGTGGCCTGTTTCAGCAATGGTGATAGCAGCCGAGATGGTCTCCAGGTCACGCATCTCACCGATCAGTACTACGTCGGGGTCTTCACGAAGAGCACTACGCAGGGCAGCCGAAAATGAGCGCGTATCATAGTGAACCTCACGCTGATCGATAATGGATTTCTTGTGTACATGAGTGTATTCGATAGGATCTTCGATGGTGATGATGTGCACCGGCTTTTCAGTATTTATCTTATCTATCATAGCTGCAAGCGTGGTCGATTTACCGGAGCCAGTAGGTCCCGTGACGAGTACTAGTCCGCGAGGGATCTCGGTAAACTTATCTACAATAGTAGGTAACCCCAGCTCCTCGATAGTACGTATCTTGGTAGGTATCAGACGAAGTGCAAGACCTAGATTACCCTTTTGGTGGAAAGCATTGGCACGAAAACGAGCAATATCTCCAAAAGCAAACGAGAAGTCGACTTCCTTATCTTTGACTAGGATATCCTTCTGGACATCATCTACGATAGAGAAAATTAGTGTCTCTACCTCTTTCTCGGTAAGCGGCTGATACCCGTCCACCTTGACTAGACGACCATCGATACGGAGTGTTGGCTCATTACCAACTGTCAGATGTAAGTCTGATGCGTCTTTTTTTACAACTTCTTCTAGTAGATTTTCAATTTTTAGTTCTGCCATATTCCCTCGCTTTGTACATATTAATTATAACAACAATATCCGTTTTATTACTAGCTTTCCGTGGCTTTGGAAACAACCTCTTCTATAGTGGTTACACCCTCAAGCGCTTTTAGGAATCCATCTTCGCGCATCGTAATCATTTGTTGCACTATGGCTTCGTTTTGTATTTCAGTAGTTGTGGCATGAGTGAGCAGTAACTTCTCTATCTCAGGAGTAACCGGAAAAACCTCAAATATACCGATTCGACCCTGAAAACCAGTATTTCGACAATCGTCACAACCCTTGCCTTTGTACAGATATACTTCTTTTTCCTCTACATTTGGCAAATCTTTGTAGCCAGTATCTGTATTCAACTTTTTGTCAGTGCTACTTGGCAAGTATTTACCAACCTCACGAATAATTGCCTCTGCGAGTGATGGCGAAGCCTTATATTTTTCCTTACACTTTGGACAAATCTTACGCACAAGACGTTGACCAATCACAGTACTGACAGTCGAGGAAACCAAAAACGGCTCTATATCCATGTCCAAAAGACGAGGCAGTACGCCTGCCGCGTTGTTGGTATGAAGTGTTGAAAGCACCGTATGCCCTGTCAGTGCTGACTGAACTGCTAACCCTGCCGTTTCAGCGTCACGAATCTCACCAACCATGATAATGTCTGGGTCCTGACGAAGTATCGACCGAAGTCCTGAAGCAAAAGTAAGTCCCACCGCGGCATTCACCTGAATCTGATTTACCCCGTCTACCTGATACTCTACCGGGTCCTCAAGAGTAATGATATTTACTTCGGGGCTGTTCATCTTGTTCAAGATTGCGTAAAGTGTGGTTGATTTACCAGAGCCAGTAGGACCAGTGGAAAGTACCATACCGTGGGGTCGTTTGATACCGGCATCTATGATTTTATAAGCACGGCCTCGGATACCCAGGTCCTCAAGAGTGATAAGGCCTCCTGATTTATCCAAAAGACGGATGACTATCTTTTCACCAAAAACAGTTGGCGAGATAGAGACACGCAAGTCAATCTCGCGGTTATCAACCTTTATATCAAAACGACCATCTTGGGGTACACGATGTTCATCTATTTTCATATTCGAGAGAATCTTGATGCGGGAGACGAGTGCTGGAAGAATGTGTGTCGGTAGATTCATCGTATCGTGAAGCACACCATCTATACGATAACGCACCTTGACTGATTTTTCTCTTGGCTCGATATGTACGTCAGAAGCTCTTGCCTTTGCCGCATATTCCATAATCGTATTTACAGCCCTCGTAACTGGCGCATCTTGTGCTAGATCTACTGATCCGTCATTTGCTTCCGCCGCTTTGGTAGTATCTATCTCTATACCGCTGAGTGCCTCACCCACCTCTCCAGAGATATCTTGGTATTGATCAAGCGCCTTTTTGATACTGTCAGTCGAAGCCATATACGGGCTTACTCTCAGGCCAGTTTTCTTCTCGATAAATTCTATTGCCTGGACATTGTTTGGATCGAGCATTGCTACACTGATGCTGTCTGGTGTCTTGGCAAAGGGTACTGCTTGAAATTTCACCGACAAATCCCTTGGAACGACAGGTAATATAGACTGGTCCAGCGTTACATTACGCAGGTCTACATAGGGAAGGTTACTGCCTACAGCCTTGGCCTTCATCACACTTTCACCGTCCAAGATACCCAAATCTAAAATCGCCCCCTCAAGACCTCTCCCAGATCTGGCGCTTTCTATCTTTGCCAGGTCTAGCTGTTCAGGGGTGAGCAATTTGAGGTTTAGAAGCACCTCTTCTAATTTTGCTTCATTTCTAGTAGCCAGAATAACCTCACAAAATCTTTAATTTAGAGGGCCGAATGGGTTGGTACGACCAATATTATCTAGGGTTGCCTCACCGTAATCTTTCTTTTCTGAAAGTAACTTCAAAGTAGCGTTATACTCTTCTTCTGAAAGTGTATTGTTGGTCTGTGTATTTGTATTGTTCTGCTGGCTAGCAGGAGTGGGCATCAACATTTTATAGATGAAATAACCCGATACCCCCATCATTACTACTGCCACCGCTACTATTACTATGTCCTTCATCTTCATACTAATTCCTCGTGTAGGCATTTGCCGTTAAATTCACTGTCATCGCACCAGCATCTGTGGCCGCAATACTTATATCATTGATACTAAATAGTCGAAGTGCTTGATCTGAATTTGCGATAAAGTTCTTCAAGTCATAGTAGGTAGGCAACGAAAGTGGCAAGGTATAAGTTGTTTTCGTAATACCGGTAGCGCTAAGACTGGCGTTTGCATCTGCAGCTGCCGCAGTAGACTTACTCACAGACCTCAAGCTACCGTTCGAAGACTTAGCTAGTGCGTCCAACTGTATAAACATACGACCAACTTCTTCTTGTTTAGGAAGAGCGTTACTAACCATCTCTGCCTGCTTCTTTAGTTCGGCTTCTCTGTCCTTCAATCCATCTAGCTTCTTTTTCTTGGCCACTAAGTCATCATATTTTTGCTCCTTAGTAGTCAGCTCTATACCTGCAGCCTGAGTCTTTTTGTAAAGAGGAGCGATGGCAAGAAAATATACGGCAATCGCACCCACCAGGGTTACGGCCCCTAGGACGAGAGCATACTGATATGTTTTCAAAAATTTATTGTCGTTATTCATTTCGCTGCTCCTACTACGTCAAATTTTGATTGGAAAGTAACCTGGCCGTTATCTGCAGCCGTGTATCCATCAACTGCTACATTCGCAAACATTAGATTTTTCTCAGAGTCTTCATATGTTGAGAAAGATTTGATAAATCGATCAATCGACTTAACATCCCTTCCCTTCAAACTAGCAGAGATAGTGTTCCCAGAGATTTGGAAGCTCATAAACTGAATGTCTGTCGGTGTTGCCTTCTCTATTTCCTCAAAGAAAGCAGTCCAATCACGGCCGCCATTTACTATTCTATTGATGTCTGCGAGACCGTTTTCGAGAGTAGTCACTGAGTCTTCGAGCTCTTTGTATGGCTTCAATTCGTCTTCTATCTTTGTCGTATCTTTTTCTACGGCTGCTATACGAGCGGCGCGGTAGCCGTATAGAGAACCGATCATTAGAATTGCGACCAGCAAAATACCGCCAACTACCACGGCCATACTAGTAACCGTTAGGTTAATTTTCTTTAGTTTGGCCTGTTCTTTTTTTACTTCTGGGACTAAGTTGATACTAAGCATTAGTTCTCCCTCATCGCAAGGCCAACGGCACAAGCAAATTCAGCGGCATTGCCATTTAATTTTTCTGTCAGTTCTGGCTGAAATACAACTCGGCTCCATGGATTGCCAAAAACTACTTCTACATTTAGGATCGATTTTAGGTATGAGGCTAACTCTGGCATACGTGAGCTGCCACCAGTCAGTACAATTCTACTTACATTGCTACCGTATTGCTCTTGATAAAATTTGATTGATCTCTGTATCTCATCAGTGATAGTGCCAAGTATAGGACGCATAGATTTGAGAACTTGGCCCTCGAGCTTATCTTGGGACAGACCAAATTTCAGCTTAAATTGCTCTGCTTGAGCGGCGTCTAAACCTAGATTCTGAGCTACAGACCGAGTCATCGCATAACCAGCAGATGGCATAGTTCGAACATGACTTACGATACCATTCTCCACGATGGAAAGCTCCGTTTTGCTACCACCCATATCAACCACCATAAATAGAGGATCAGCAGGGTTTGCCAGCGCTCTGGCCGTAGCTATAGGAGTGGTCTCTAGATACACTACATCTAGCTCTGCCATAGTAAATAGCTCCATCGTCCTGTTTACCTTCATCTTTGGAGCGGCAACCACCATTACAGCCGATTCACCAGTCTCGTTGTTCTTTCTGACAATCTGCCAGTCTATACGAACATCTTCTACTTTTAGAGGAATATTTTGTTCTGCCTGATATTTTACGGCTTGAGTAAGCTCGGCCTGATTCATCGGTGGCATCTTGATAACTGTGGAAAATACCGCGGACCCAGGAAGGGCTGTGACAACATTTTTTGTGCTTACTTTTGAAGATTTCAACAACTGTTGTATCACTTGGGCTACTTTTTGCATATCCAGCTTACTATCACTCTGTGAAATGTTTGGTGGAAGTTGAGCACTACCAAAGGCCATCAGCGAATACTTGTCACCAATCTTCTTTAGTTGCACTAGCCGTATAGCACTACTGCCTACATCTATGCCGATAAAATCATTATTACTACCAAAAATTCCCAATTTATACTCCGTTTATTTCTTTATTATGGTCTGATTTCCCCACCAGTGGTATCAGTAGGGTCTGTTACTGTTACTGTCGTCACCGAAGGATCATTTGGATTTACAGCACCACAATTTTGCCAGGTTACTTTTCTTATAGTCGTTTGATCATTCGTTTGGGCTTTTATCTGGTAAGTACCGGCCCTTGAATAGGTGTACCAGAAAGTGGTGGGTTTATTTGTAAGTATGGTACCATCGCCCATATCATAATCTATCGTACCAGTAGCTCCGCCCGATAAAGTAGTAACCACTTTTACGACCAGAGGGGTTTCACCCGAAGGTGGTGTTACCGGACAACTAAGAGTAGGTGTAAGCACCGTGACCGTTGCGCCTGAACAGTTAGCCGTCCCCGAAGCGTTCGTAGCGGAAAGAGAATAAGTAGTAGTGGTGTTTGGTGTAACTGTAGCAGTTCCGCTTGCTGCAACTCCAGTCCCCCAAGACGCAGTTCTGCTAGTAGAATTCGTCGTTGACCAAGTTAGAGTAGCAGATCCACCTTGCGTAATGGTAGACGGAGAAACCGTAAGAATATCACAGGTTGGATATGTAGGTGGGTTTGCTGTCCATTTGGCAAATATTGTCTTGTCTGCTGTTAATGTTATAATATTGCCCGCAACGTAATCTGTTCCCGAACCGTCAGAGGCGGCATCCCAACCAGCAAAGGTGTAGCCTGCCCGTGTTGGTATCGTCGTCGAAACAGTTGCCTGAGAACCCGAGTAGACAGTCTGCAAGGCAGGAGCGCCTGTACCACCATTTGCATTATAAATAAGATCGTACTGTGGTACCGGCTGGAAATTAAACACTACTCGGGCCGTATAGCCATTGGTAACCGTGAATTTAACGACTGGATCGTCATTCGCAGTTCCCGATAAGGTTGAATCTGCTGGCCTAGCAGTATAGGCCCTGGAGGTGGTCACAAAGTCCGCACCAGATGGGTCGAGGTAATATTTCCACCATCCCGTACTGCTAGTAGTGTGATTAACCTTTGCTGTAAATTGTATGGTGGTCCCACCATCACTTTTACAGTCTAGACCGTACTTGTTCCCGTATGAGTTCGAGGAACCATAGCCCATAAAGACTATTCCATCTAGACTACAGGCCGTAGTTTGCTGGGCTATGTAAAAGTCTCCACCGGCAGTAAAATTATGACTTTGATAGCGATCACTAACAGCATAGCTAGAATTAACCTTATTGATATAGGAACCGGTGTAGCTACTATCCTGGCCAACGGTTATAATATCGTTTATCGCAACATCGTTGTTCTTTACATGAACTATTAACCCGGCGAGATCTGACGAGCTATGGGTATTGATGCCATCTGCTTGGTTGGCGCTAGAAGGACAGGCAGCTCTGACAACCCCAAAAACTGCAAGTACTAAAAAAACAGTTGATAGAGTAATAAAGAATCTTTTTATGGTTTTATTTGACAACATTATCTTGCCTCCTGGTAAATAACCACTTTATATTCATCATATACGTTTTTTAACCATTCGTCATAAGTCAATCCTGTCGGGTCCTTAGTAGATTTAGAGATGTAAATGATGTACCAACCTATATCGGTACCATCATCATTTATAAGGTGTACGGGTTCTGTGTATTCGCCGGCTTTTAGTGTTTTTACTGAATTCAAAATGTTTTGATCGCCAAGAAGGCCGGAACGCTCCTTGAACATCTCGCTATCAAAAAACATACTATGCAGACCAGTATTCGCCGAAGGCGCAGTTTTTCCTATTATTGGATCATTGTTCTCGAGCTTTACAGCTTCTTCTATAGTAATCGTGCCAGCCTTTAGCTTGGCATAAACGTCCTTGATAAATTTTTCAGAATAAACCTTATTTTCTGCTATCTTTTTGGATTGTTCTACGGTCGGATCTGTACCACGATCTGGTAAACTCATGTCGTTTCTAGCCATTATCCAATAGCCTTCTTTTTCGCCCAATACCTTAGAAGCCATCTTTGACTTCCTTGCGAGATAAAGCTGATAGTTTCTAACGACTGGCAAAAGTATATTATTCTTATCCATCCATGGGAACTTCTCTGCCATCATGCTGTCTATTTCACTTTCGGAAACGACGATACCCGATTTAACAGAGTCTTTCTCCAACAGTTTACTTTCAATATACATGTCCAAGAACTGACTATTGGGGACTCCCTTATAATCAGTTAAATCCGGCGATTCTGGGGTTCCGCCCATAGTAATACTATAAATAAAAGCATTTAAATCCTTCTGAGTTATTTTCTCGTTGCCGATCATGGCCAGAACATCTTTATTCATAACTTTGTAGTAATACCAAAGACCTCCACCAGCGAGTACAGATAATACCGCTAGGGAGCCAAGAACTATCATTATTCGTTTCGAGTACCTTGATAAAAAGTCTAAAAAGCTTGTGCCAGACTCTTTTATGCCCATAAACCCCTCCATATTTATTCCTTTCTTCATTATACAACTTTTTTGTGACGCAACAAGTTTTTTATGATAAAATGTCGGAGCAAAGGAGAACTATGGGACTATCTATCGGAATCGTTGGTTTGCCAAACGTTGGTAAATCGACCCTTTTCAACGCTATAACCAAAAATGAAGTAGAAGCACAAAATTATCCATTTTGTACTATCGACCCCAATGTGGGTATAGTTGCTGTACCTGATATCCGCTTGGGCGAGCTTGCCGAGGTAATCCCGACGCAAAAGATTGTCCCTGCAGTTGTTGAGTTTATCGATATCGCCGGCATAGTGAAGGGTGCTAGTACCGGTGAAGGTCTGGGGAATAAGTTTCTTGCCAACATCCGCGCTTGCGATGCCATCGCCGAAGTAGTCCGAGTATTCGAAGATCCCAAGGTTTTACACGTTGCAGGCGGTATAGATCCTACCAGTGACAAAGGAACAATCAAGATGGAGCTGATTCTCGCCGACCTGGAAACAGTTAGTCGTCGCCAGGAAAAGCTGGAGAAAGAAGCCAAGCGTGACCCAAAGGTAAGGCCCGCACTTGACGCAACTCAAAAGGTACAAGACGCTCTAGACTCTGGAGTTCCAGTACGAGAGCTAAGGCTAAATGAAAAAGAGCGAGAGTACATCCGAGACCTAAATCTTCTAACCGCCAAACCTCACATATATGTATTAAATGGTGACGAAAAACATCTTACCGGTACCAAGCCAGACCGCGATTCGGTCATAATTTCCGCCAAGATAGAGTCGGAACTAAACGAACTAAGCGACGAAGAGAAGCGAGAGTATTTACGCGAGCTTGGCCAGGACGAGCCCGGGCTCGATACCTTAGTGCGTAAATGTTTCGACCTACTGGGACTACAAACATATTTCACTGCAGGCGAGAAAGAAATCAAAGCTTGGACTATTCACCAGGGCTGGACCGCGCCACAAGCGGCAGGTGTAATACACGGTGATTTCGAGAGAGGTTTCATAAAAGCCGAGGTAGTAAACTTCAAAGATCTTATAGAATACAAAGGTTGGGCGGGTGCCAAAAATGCTGGCAAAGTTCGCCTAGAGGGCAGGGACTATATCGTTGCAGACGGCGACGTAATGATATTTAAATTCAACGTCTAATGAAAATCACTAAACAAGAAATCAAGAACCATGAGATTTCGGCCCGCAAATATCTGGCCGATTACAACCTTGATAGTGGCCTGATCTTTGACCATTTTGGTCTGCAAGCCCTAACCACCGAGGAGTACTGGGACCTAAAAAGTTATTTTATTGTACGTGGCAAGTTTGAAGGTGAGATACACTTTCACAACCGCCGTCTTGGCAAGTTTTACCTTGGTTATGGTAAGGAAGACAAGATGGAGCTCATCGAGCCACACCCAGGAGAAGTCTTCATCCAATACGATTGTTTCGTCGAACATGTCGCCTTTCGAACCGAGCATCTAGCCGAACTGGAGAAATTTTTTGCCGACCGTATCATTACCGCTTTTCATATAGAAAAATCCAAAGGGTTCAAAATACAGGGCCCCGGTCAGCTACTTATCGAGTTTCGAAATAACGAACTATAAACTTAGATAAAGTAAGTACTCTACATTACCCTTCGCGCCAGTAATTGGTGACTCCACCAGTCCAGCCACCACAAAGCCTTCGTTTGTAGCAAAACTTTTTATATCTTCGACAATACTCTTTCGTAATTCTTCGTCACGAATTACCCCTTTACCACGACTTACGTCTCGTGCTCCAGCTTCAAACTGTGGTTTTATCAGCAAAACTATCTGCGACCCTGGAGCGGCTAGTTCTTTTATCTTCGGCATTATCTTCTTCAGCGAAATAAATGAAACATCACAAACAAATATATCTACCCGGTCTGGCAATGTAATATCACGAAAATCGGTTTTCTCCATCACCACAACCTGGTCGTCTTCACGTATTTTCTGTGCCAGTTGGCCAGTGCCTACATCCACTGCAAATACCTTTTTGGCACCATGTTGCAGGGCAAAATCGGTAAATCCACCGGTGGATGAACCGATGTCACAAACCGTTTTCCCCTCAAAGTCTAGATTGAATGCCTGAAAGGCCTTTTCGAGCTTCAGAGCTCCCCGAGATACATAAGGGAAAGCTTCTTTGACACAAATTTCAGCGTCATCCTGTGTAGGTCGGCCGGATTTGTCCGAGACATGGCCATCTACAAAAACTTGCCCCGCCATGATAAGAGACTGGGCTTTATTTTTACTTTCTACAAGTCCACGATCGACGAGAATCTGATCAAGCCGTAACTTCAAATGCCGCCCCTTTCTATCTTATCAACAAGCTCCTGCTCCAGTACTACTTGGTCTTCTTGAATCTTGCGAAAAGAAACGCCCTCCGGTGAATCATTAATTTTGAAATAAAGAACCTTGCCACCGCGTTTCTTCATCTGAATAATTTCCTTAAATACCCCATCCGCGACATCGCCAAAAACCCAGAGTTCATCACAAATGTCTATGATTTTTCTATTTGCTTGATATACGACCTTCCGGTTCACTGCATCACCCAAGAAATATCGAAACAGCATAAACGGGTTCAGTGGAATCCGTCGCTTTTCTATACAAAACTGACTGATATGCATCTGCCAAAAAAAATTCTTTTTGGAGTACGCTGGGTAGACCACAGGGTAATGCTTCGTGAATCTAAGTCTTGGGTGCCATCTGGCCAGATTTTTCCCGCTTTCCACCCATTCCCACATCCATGGTGAAACGTCCTCTAGCTCAACATCCTTACTAGTAATCTCCTCGAACCTAGAACCGTCAGAATCAAAGATAAAGTAACGTACAACGATGCCTCTCTGCTTTGCTAAGAATATTTCTATTAAAACACCGTCACTTACCTTACCAAAAACCCACAGCTCGTCCACCCGAGAGATAAGTGAATTGTTAGCTATACGAATGTGGTCCTTGTCGACTAGGCCAGACATATTATACTCAAAGTTCATATATGGGCTTATTGGGACGCAATTTTGTTCCAATACAAAAGCTGATATATGTGAGCGAAGATAAAAATTCTTCTTTGAATAAGACGTAAAAACACTATTTACCATAGATCATATGATAACATATTTGCGTCCAAATTTACAACTATTTACTTGGCGCGTTCAACGTAAGATCCGTCAGTTGTGTTCAGACGAACTCTGTCACCTTGCTTGATAAAGAGTGGCACATTGACCTTGAGACCTGTTTCTAGGGTTACGGTCTTAGTAGCTCCACTAGCCGTATCGCCCTTTAGACCTTCGCTCGCCTCGGTGACTAAAAAGTCCATTTTGACAGGTAAATCGAGGTTTATAGGGTTACCGGCGTAAAACTGAAACCCAACTACCTCGCCGTCTTTGAGATAGTTGATATTGCTGCCCAGGTCTTCTGCAGACAGGTCAAACTGTGAGTAATCGTTTTGATCCATGAAATAGTAACGTCCAGCGTCCATATAGAGATATTGGACCTTTTTGCGCTCTATATGAACTTCATTAAACTTGTCACTGCCAGAAAATGTCTTGGAAACTGTGGCTCCTGTGAGTAAATTTTTTAATTTCGTACGTAAAACTGCACCACTACGTCCCTGTTTGGAGTGCTGATAGTCAAGAACTGTGAAAGGTTGCCCGTCCAGCTCAAAAGTGGTGCCAGTTTTTAGGTCATTTATTCCGTACATTGTCGTCTCCTTCCGTCGACTTAAGTTACTAGTTACTAGTCACTAGGTACTAGTTACTTGCGACCCTATCGATTAACGAAGGGGAGCAAAGCCATGATACGAGCACGCTTGATAGCAGATGCTAGCGCACGTTGGTGCTTGGGACAAGTACCACTCTTCTTGCGAGTGTCTATCTTGCCAAGACTAGAAGTGAACTTTTGTAGTCCCTTTACGTCTTTGTAATCGATGTACTCCATGCGAGCTTCACAGAAGCGGCAAGTCTTGCGTACAAATGTAGATTGTTCTTGTTTTTGATAAGCCATAATATTTATCTTCTCCTTAGAACGGTATATCGTCTATATTAATTTCTTCTTCCATTACCTGAGATTCTACAGCTGGGGCTGGTTTATCGGTGCCTTCTGCTGGTGTAGCTGGAAAGTTTGCAGTGCTGCCACCGCCGGCTTTGCTACCAACAAGTGAGATATCAGTTGCGATAATCTCTGTTTTGTTTCGTTTGGCGCCATCGGTGCCTTCCCAACTGCGGTTTTGCAACCTGCCAGTGACGTGAACACCCTGTCCCTTGCCACCATATTGGCTGATGATTTCACCGAGTTTCCCCCAAGCAACAACGTCGAAAAAGTCTACTTCTTCTTTTTTGTCGCCTGCAGCATCTTTGTAAGTGCGGTTGATTGCTAGACCGAAGCTTGCAACAGCTTTGCCATTTGGAGTGTAGCGAAGTTCGGCATCGCGGGTCATATTACCCATCATTATTACCATATTTACGCTTTTCATAATGTTCTCCTTATTTCAAAAGCTCGTCGAGCTTTTCGTCAAGTTTTTTGAGGCGAGCAGCTTCTGCTTTCTCGTCTGTCTTTGCAGCTTTCTTTGGAGCAGCTTTCTTCACAGTGGTCTTCTTCTCCACTACGACTGTTTTCTCTTCTTTTTCTACCTTTTCAGCCTTTTCTTTTTTGGCCTTTGCTGGTTTCTCTTCGGAAACAATGATAGAAGCAGGAGCCTCAACCTTTTCGGCTTTGACTTCTGTAGTTTCTTTCTTTACTCGAGGAGTTACTTCCTTGAGATCAGGTACAACTACTACCATGGAGCGCATAATCTCTTCTGAAAGACGAAGATCACGCTCTACTTCGTGGAGCTTAGTTGGCTCAGTCTTGAAGTTTAGAAGTGTGTATACACCAAAAGCATTCTTGGCGATAGGATAAGCCAGCTTGCGCTTGCCCCAATCCTCATGGGCAGTCACTTCACCGCCAGTTTTGGTGATAAATCCCGTAACCTTTTCGGTTACCTTGTCTGTCGAGCCCTCTAGGTCCGGATGGACGATATAGAGCAATTCATAGTTTTTTTGCATTAAAAAAACTCCTTTCTCACGGATCGCACTCTTTGTGCGAGCCCCAGATTTTGCACTGGAGCGATAACGAGTAAGTATCCGTATTTATTATTTTCTGGATGTATTATAACGAAATTGGCTCCATCTGTCAATTATTTTGCTTGAATATTCCAGAGTTTGGGACTATAATGCCCTCACGTTTAGTTCCTGCACGAATTACTCGCGCACCACAACAATCCAAGAGAGAGGTAGGTACTCCCACATGTCCATGACTATGGAGGAAGCTGCGAGCCGTATCATTGTGGCTCTCGACTTCCAAACACTCGATGAAGCACAGCGCGTGGTCAACATGTACAAAGGTCTGGTAGGCGGCTTCAAGGCCGCTCAGACCCTACTCACGGCTGAGGGCGCTCCGAGGGTTGCCGAGGCACTTGCTGGTACCGCCGATATCATCTTCGGCGACTTCAAGTACCACGACATCCCGTTCCAGGTCGAAGGATCCGTGAAGGCGGCCACCAAGCTCGGCTTCAACATGATCAACGTGCATGCCGCTGGCGGCTCGAAGATGATGTTGGCAGCCATGAGAGGCGCTTATAACGGCGCCGAAGAAGTCGGAATCAAGGTTCCGACCATCATCGCCGTTACCGCCCTCACAAGCTTGAACTTCGACGATCTGGTCGAAGCCGGTGAGCTCGAAGCTCTTCCCAGTATCGCAGACCCTGTAGAACGAGAGGAGCTTCAGAAGCGCGCCATCGAGCGCCTTGTTCGCAACCGCGCTCTTCTCGCCCAGGACTGCAATCTCGACGGAGTCGTCGCTTCACCGCTCGAGCTGCTTGATCTTCGGCAGAACATCCAGCCCGAGTCCAAGATCATCACTCCGGGTATCAGGTTGCCGGGGTCTAGTGTCGATGACCAATCGAGGTTGTCGACCCCCGAGTTCGCCATCGCAAACGGCTCGAACTATCTCGTAGTCGGGCGCGATTTCACCGGAGCGGAGGATCCTCCCAGCAAGCTGACCGAGTACTGCAAGCGAATCATCGGCGCGATCAGCAACTAGGCTGATCAGGAAGGAGCACACGGTGTCTGAACGCGACTATATACGGCAAGTCCTCGATCAACACCCGAACAGCCTGCTTACAGGAACCCATGTCGTGCTGAAGTCCGGGCGACACTCGAACTTCTACTTCGACAAGCGAGTACCACTCCGGGACCCCAAGACTTGCGACGCTCTCGGAAACGCAATTGCGAACATCCTCGACGAGGAAGTCGGGGAGGTCTTCGAGGCGGTCGTCGCGACAGCTTACGGTGCAATTGCCCTTGCGTATCAGGTCGCCCTGCACCTACAGGTGAACGGCCACGAGAACATCAAGTTCTTCATCGCGGAGAAGGCCGCAGAAGGTGGATTCACCTTCAACGGCTCGGACGCCAAGATGCTCGCAGGGATGAGAGTGCTTGTTGTTGAGGACGTCAACACCACGGCTAGCAGCACTCTCGAGGTTCTCGATGCTCTCGATGCCGTAGGCGCGGACACCATTGCCGTCACAACTCTCGTTGACCGCAGTGGAGAACGTGCTTCCCATGAACTTCAGGAACGCAACGTCATGTTCGTTCCGATTCTGGACATGGAAGCCTCTGACTGGCCTCCAGACGACTGCAAGCTCTGCCAGGACAACGTCCCCGTCAACACAGACGTAGGACGCGGCAAGCAGTTTCTAGCCAACAAGGTCTAACTCCAAGGGCGGGAAATCCGCCACCACGCATCAAGCGGAGGTGGGTCGGGTCTCCCGCCTCTTGCTTTTATATTAAGTACTAGGAACGCGATCTACAGCTACTAGTGTCGGCTTCTTCACCTTTACAAAGGCGTCATCAACAGTAATTTTATCCTTTTCTATAGATATAATTTGTTTGTAATCTATGATGTGCTGTTTACCAAATCCTCCCAATATTCTGCCTGCCACATATATGCGGGAAATCATAAAGTGGCGAAGATCTATCGTAAAGTCAAATACTCTGCCCAAATAGGTGCCACTCACTGTACATACCTTGTTTCCTGTGACTTTGATGTTTTTATCGAGAATATTCTTTAGGCGTACTATCTCGTCCATCTCACCCAGGGTCTCATAGTTTGGAATGAGGTAAAAATCAGAGGAAATGCCCAGCACATCCTTGGCTCCAAGTGTTTTGAGACTGTTTTTACCAAAGCCCTCACGCACGATGAAACCAGCGAGCTCACCATTTTCAGGATTTATAATTAGCTCTTCTACCATCCCGACGAGAGCGCCCTCGCCGCTCTGAATTGCCTGCTTCACAAGAACAGGCTTCTTTACTAGTTCTGATGCAAATTTATTCACCTATATATTATAACAGTTTATCCTGTGACGGCTCACCCTTGAAATCATAACCCAAGTGCTCAAAGCCCCTTTGCGTCACCTTTCGACCCCTCGGAGTACGCTCCAGGAAGCCTATTTGTATCAGATAAGGCTCATATACATCTTCTATCGTCTCTATCTCTTCACTCGTGGCAGCGGCAAGCGTGGAAAGCCCGACAGGACCACCCTTGAAGTTCTCGATGATAGTGGCTATCAGTCTACGATCAGTATTATCCAGACCGCATTCATCCACCTCCAGCATATCGAGAGCTTTGTTCGCTATATCGCCATCTATAACCCCCTTTGCCTTCACTTGGGCAAAGTCACGCACACGTTTCAGAAGTCTATTGGCAATACGCGGGGTCTTGCGCGCTCGTTTCGCAATTTCTTTGGCGCCAGCTTCATCTATCTCGATCCCGAGTATCTTCGCGGAACGCTTGATGATGCGCTCTATCTCGTCATCTTCATAAAATTCTAGCCTGTTGACTAGACCGAAGCGATCACGGAGTGGTGAGGAGATGCTGCCGATACGAGTAGTGGCACCGATAATGGTGAACTTTGGCAAATCCAGACGAATAGAGCGTGCAGCCGGCCCCTTACCAATCACTATATCCAGCACGAAATCTTCCATAGCAGGGTAAAGGACCTCCTCGACAGTCCGATTCAAACGGTGAATTTCATCGATAAATAGAATGTCCCCCTCAGCCAGATTCGTGAGAATGGAAGCCAAATCTCCTGCGCGTTCTATAGCCGGACCACTCGTTACACGTATTTGAGCACCAATCTCGGCCGCGATTACGTTGGCAAGCGTAGTTTTACCCAGTCCAGGAGGCCCATACAGAAGTACATGGTCAATTGGCTCTTCGCGTGTACGGGCTGCCTCTATAGTAATGTGCAAGCCATCTTTGACTTTTTTCTGGCCTATATATTCACCAAATTTACGAGGTCGAAGCGTTTCTTCGAACTTCTCCTCCTCGGGCATTTCCACGGCATCTAGTATGTGGTCTATGTCTTCTGTCATTTCCTATTCAAACTCGTTAAGCAGTATTTCAGCTGATTCTCGGCGCCTTCACAGTCTGCAGGCATGCTGGCGATAGCTTCTCTGGCTTCATTTGGCTTAAACCCAAGCTGCATCAGTGCTTCATATACGTCTTCTGCTTTGCCACCCGTAGCGTCAAAGAGCGATCCTGTGGCTCTAACCTTATTCTTAAGCTCAATGACCACTTTTTCAGCAGTTTTCTTACCAACCCCAGAAACACTCGAGAGCAGCGTCGGATCCTGGTTTATGATGCTGGCTCGTATCTTATCTACAGATGCGGCCGAGAGTATCCCCATGGCTGCCTTGGGACCGATGCCAGAAACCGAAATCAGTAGCTCAAAGAGATCCAGCTCCTCAAGCGTTTCAAAGCCATACAAAGCCAATATATCCTCGCGAACTTGAGTATACACATATACCTGGATTTTATCGCCCAGATGAGCATTGGCTCCAAGATTTGGCCCGATGCCAACACGATAGCCCACCCCGCCGACATTGATAATGACGAGGCCTTCGCGAATTAGCTCTATTTTGCCGTCCAGAAATCCAATCATAAGGTTATTCTAGTATAAATAGTATATAAAACAAGTAGACAAGATTAGAGATTATTAAACTTCCTACTGCTCGAGTGACAGATAGCGATCGCCAAAGCGTCTGCGGCGTCATCTGGTTGTGGTGTCTCTGTAAGTTTTAGAAGCATAGTGACCATTTTTTGTACTTGTTTCTTGTCAGCAGCTCCATAGCCGCAGATGCCATTTTTGACCTGATTTGGGGTGTACTCGCTCATCGGAATACCCGCTTTTTGTGTTGCCAGTAGTATCACACCACGAGCATGGCCCACCGACATGGCCGTCTTCACATTGGTGCTGAAAAACAACTCTTCTATAGCAATCTCGTCGGGGTTGTACTCATCGATAATGTCACCCAGCTCATCATAAAGCTTCTCCAGCCGTTGCTCGAGGGTCATCTTGGGCTCTGTAATAATGACGCCATAGTCTACAAGCATCAGCTTCCCAGCCTTCTCTTCGATGAGACCGTAGCCGGTGGTGGCTGTACCTGGATCTATGCCGAGGATAATCATTTGACCGTCAACACAAGCAACGCTACCAAACTCGTAAATATCAGAATATCGGTAATAAACCAGATTGGCTCCTCCTTATGAGGTTGTCTATTTGTGTGCCACTCTGCCCATTTGCCCTTTGTTCTCATAATAAGTACAAAATAAAAATCGACCGATACGCCACCCAGTGCGCCCGCTATGATAGAAGCATTCCGTGTTTCTGGAAAAGCATACAATCCAAACAGAAACAATATCGAAAAAATGTTATCTAACACGATTACTGCACCCTTGCCCATTCTCCCTGCTGGCCAGAAATGTGGAATTTTATCCATGAAGAAATGGATAACTATGCCTGTGATAAAAGCCAGATAGGGGTTGGGGATAAATTCACCGGCGACAGCGCCCGCTGCTGCATGTGTGAGTGATAACATTAGAGTTTCTCCAAAATTTCTTCGGATATATCAAAGTTGGCATGTACTGCAGTCACGTCTTCTAGGCTCTCGAGTGCGTCCACCAGTTTCAGTATCTTGCCCGCAACCACTTCATCAGTTATTTGAACTTCATTCTTCGCAATATATGTAAGCTCGGCATCATCTACCTTGATGTCTGCGTTCTCTAGCGCTTCTTTGACGCTTTGCAGGTCGGTTGCGCGGGTTGTGACCGTATAATCACCATCATGAAGATCAAAGTCCTCCGCACCAGAATCTATGATGGCTAGCTCCATATCATCAGGGGTTAGGCGCTGGTCTTTTTTGTTTAGATATATTTGGCCCTTTTTTGCAAATTGAAAGGCTACCGCGCCTGTTTCGGCCATGGTTCCGCCATGCTTAGAAAATGCTGCCCGCACTTCTGGTCCGGTTCTATTGCGATTATCTGTGAGAGCCTCTACAAGTACTGCCACGCCGGCTTGAGCATAACCTTCATAAACCAACTCTTCTGGCGCAGCTCCGCCCAACTCACCGGTACCCTTTTTGATAGAGCGCTCTATGTTGGCCGCTGGCATATTGACCGACTTGGCCTTGTCTATAGCGAGACGCAAAGTAAAGTTCATCTTTGGGTCCCCACCACCTTGTTTGGCAGCGATAGTAATCATAGCCGCAGCTTTGGTAAATTCTTTACCTTTTTTGGCGTCTGTGGCCGCTTTTTTGTGTTTTATACTAGCCCATTTGCTGTGTCCGGACACGACAACTCCTTTCAGTAACTGAAATAAATTCTTGAGTTTTAGATTATTCTTCGACGATGTCTACGTTCTCGCTGGCAACTTCGTGGTAGCTGCCCATAATAGCGAGAACCAAGATTCCGACGAGTAGCAATGTAGAAACTATAACTAACATATTGTTTACATATTAACTTTCACACCCTCGGGTGTCAAATCGAAGCGCACATTTCCGTCGTAATCCGTACGATAGACTATCTTACCCGTGAGCAGGTCTAGCATGTCACGGCTTGGATGTCCAAACTGATTATCTTTTCCGACCGAGATAACCGCATATTTGGGATTCACAGCTGTCAAAAACTTTTCGTCCACAGAATCTTTGCTACCATGATGTGAAACTTTAAGGATGTCTGATTGCACATTTTGGCCACTTGCTAGCAGCTTCTCTTGCCCCTCGGCTTCCAGATCACCCATAAATATCGCCGATGATTTACCCCATACAAGCCTTGTCACTACCGAGGTAAGATTTAGGTTTTCGGCCGTTTGGTCGCGCAGGCTCTCCAGCGGATACAGAAAATCGAGCTTTATTCCGCCGCCAAAATCGAGTGAATCACCGGACTTCACCAGCTGTACAGACACGTTTTGCTTTTTCAAGATTTCCAAGAATGCTAAATATTCTGGTGCCGTGTGAGTAACACCACTCATATACACCCTGCCAATCTGATATTTTCCCGCCACCGCCACCAGTCCCGCTACGTGATCGGCATGGGGATGGGTCAGTACTACTGTATCTATCTGATGGTTATAAAAGGGGATTTCTTTGTCCAGTTTCGTCACCACGCTGTCGTTCGGCCCGCCATCTATAAGGATGCTTTGGCCCTTTGGCGTGACCGCCAAAGCTGCGTCTCCCTGACCAACGTCTAAGAATGTTAGTTTTAGTGCGGTTTGAGTGGGTCTAGTAAGCGCAAGGCCAATAGTAACAAGCATTCCCACCAGTAATAATAGTAAAAGTGGGCTTACTAAATTGCGCTTTTGTCCTATCATAGCCTCATTCTACCCCACAAATCTTATTAACAAAACATAAAGAAGGTGTTAATATATCGCAGTTACCGGATGCCCCAAGCGAGGAGGTCGCTCTATTTATGAGTGAAAATGGTGGCGAGAAGCCTCTGGTACCATCAGACAAGCCCAGGAAGAAGGAAAAGCCAGCGGGGAAGCTGGCAGACAACGTCCAGGCTGGTCAGAAGAAGACCGAAGGATTCATCCCCGAGGCCGACCAAGGTCTCTGGGAACACGACTGAGGGGGTCTCATGGGTACACTTCCCGAGCACAACGTTCAGGACAGCTGCATGGTACCGTGTCATGGGCTGGACGTTCACAATGTCTCGAAGTTGATTCGGGACGGCGAAACCCTGGCGACGCGCTGTCGCCCGGGCGGTTGCGAACGCCAGAAGGTAGATGGGGTGATCATGTGCGTCGTCCGAGACGGACGGCATCCCACCTGGTGCCCCTTCTACGTTCGTCCAGGCAACTAGTGCATGCTCCACTGCTAGTCAGTGGGGCGTGCACGTCCCACTTTTGAAAAGATAAGCCAAATATCAAATACCAGAAAATACACTAGGAGAATCCAAATCGGATTCTCTATTTTGATACTCTTGCTAGCCGCGGGTAAGCTACCAAAGAAAGCGATTAGCAGGTTTATGGTGTGTAGTATCACATAGCCCGGTATCGCTATCAGGTTTGCTATACCCTGCCAGACGATACCCGCCAAACCAATGGCAAATGCCGTAAGCATACCGACGGGCACTAGCGAAAGTATCAACAGGTTTGCAAGAGGTGAAATGAGTGAAACGCTGCCAAAATAGTATGCTAGTAGTGGCATAGCGGCGAGTTGCGCGCCCGTAGTTTCGGCAAGTGGCCCCGATATGTACTCTGGTAACCTAGCAAATAACTTTGCGATAATTGGGGCAAGGTATATCATGCCCGCTAGCGCCGCGAAAGAAAGTTGGAAACCAACATCGAAAAGAGCTAGGAATGGATTGAAAAGTATCATGATGGCCGCAGAGAACATAATCGCGATGAAGCTGTCGCTCTCGCGCCCCAGATAGCTAGCTACTAGCGGCATAAAACCCATTATAGACGCACGCACTAGGCTCGCTGCTCCTCCTGTCATGACCACAAATGCCAAGATAAAGATTAGGGGCACTAGCAGATTCATTAGTCGCGAGAGTCTACCACGCAAGAGCACAAAAAGCCCGAGAATAATCGTAATATTATAGCCAGATAGTGCGATTATATGAGTTGTGCCACTTATCTGTAATTGTCTCGTCACTTCGGGTGTAATCAAAGCCTTTTCGCCCAGTATTAGTCCACTTCCCAGCCCACTTTCTGCCGCTGGCAGACTACGGCTGATGGCATCATTAAATCGCAGGCGCAGACCAAATAGCCAACCTTTCACAGTTGCCCAGAAGCCCTGGTCTGTGCCAACCAGAGTATAATCTCCTAGATTCGCCTCACCTATATAGCCATCTTTAATAAGGCGCCATTTCTTATCTCCATAAGGCTTTACTTGGGTCTCAAAACGCAATATTTGACCTTGCGTGAACCGTGGATACGTCGGCGCATAGACCTTCAGTTTCGCTGTTTCCGGTAAGTTATTTATTCTTCGCGTATTAAGTACTATAGTTTGGCCAAACTCATTCACTGTGGGAATGCCAGAAACTACACCGACTACCGTAACTTTGTCTGCCGATACAGCTTCATTTCTATTCACAAGACCCACCTCTTTATACTGAAATGAGCTAATAGAGATCAGAAATAATCCCAGGGCAAATATAACCGCAAAAGCATAGCGTTTGCCATATATACAAATAGAGCCAACCATCAGAGTCAGCCCAAGAGTCAAATATATCAGCCAAGAGGTTTCAAACAGTGGCGCACACAAAGAACCTAAGATAAACGAGACTAGCCAAATCGTAAATATTCGCGCCCTCATGCCAAAAGCATACAGCATGTGCTAAAATGTAGCCATGTTTAATTTATTAATAATCTTTCTTTGTATTCTTCTAGTGTTCGTGATTTCACGCGCTATTACCCTTATGGCCTTGGTGTGGAAGATTTTACCTATGAATACACTTTCGAATGGCAAAAGGGTTCATCACTTTGTTTACGGTAATTTTCTCGTCGTCGGTGCTAGTTTCCTTGTTATCGCCCTAAATGTAAACCCAAACAATATATATGTAGTATTAGCCTATGGTATCGGACTAGGGCTGGTCCTAGACGAATTCCCGCACTGGATAGGTAACGTCAAGGAGCTAACCAGAAACGTGCCCGTTATTCCGGGCGCAATCCCGGCGATAATAATCAGCGAATCAGTATTGCTTATACTCATTATCTTGAAGATCTTAAAGCTACTATAGCAAAATCCGTGCTTAACGGCGCAATAAAAAGGCGACCGCATATTTATTGCGCTTTTTCCACCTCAATCACTAATACACAAAAGAACCCCATTGCTGGGGTTCTTTTTGAGATTCTAAAATTAATTAGGCTCTGTGCTTAGCGAAACAGTCGCGGCAGTAAACTGGGCGGTCTGTTTTTGGCTCGAAAGGCACTGTAGTAGTCTGGCCACAATCGGCACATACTACCTCAAAGCTGCGGCGCTCGTTCTTGGCTTCCTTGAACTTGCGGCGGCAATCAGGGCATCTCTTTGGCTCATTCTCAAAGCCTTTTTCGGCGTAGAATTCTTGTTCACGTGCAGTAAACGCAAAGTCTGCATCACAATCAACACATTTGAGAGTTTTGTCTTCATAACTCATATTAGTCGGGTCTCCTTTCAGTAGATTCTCCATCCGGAGTGGGGCTCGACTTAGTGTAGATTGGGGTATGACCTTGCTCTTCCTAAATTAGGGCCAGATATACTATACCATAAGATGGCCAAAAAAGCCAGTAGATAATGTGTTTTGTCAAGGCTTTTTATAGCCTGACATTTTTCCGCTAAAGTACCCATGTGCCGTTGTTCCGGTCTTCAAAACGAATGGCAACTGAACGAACAATAAATTTACTAGTAGTAGATCAAAAGGAAAGAATATCCAGATTACTGCTGTAGAAAAGCTTAATGTATATAAAAGCACATATACAATCTGATTTATCAGGGGGTAATCTTCCTTCCAATGAATATTTAAAATTATCATCCCCAAACACCTGTTTTTCGTCGTAAATATAAATAGCAGATTATAAAGGAAAAAGATGATTACCAGTGCAAGTTTATATGGCACACTAAAGCCGAAAAGCACGTAGAAAGGGATAGACAAAATAAGCACAAAAATCACATTTATGGTAGAGACTGACAATTTCTGCAAGGCATTGGTGTTTTTCGTTTCCATAAGTTGATATTAACACAAAAAAAAGACCTTTCGGTCTCTTTTAACAATTGGTGGCTGCGGGTGGATTTGAACCACCGACCAACAGCTTATGAGTCTGCTGCTCTACCCCTGAGCTACGCAGCCGCGTTTCAGATATATATTTGGAGGGCCCGGTGGGACTCGAACCCACGACCAGTTGCTTAAAAGGCAATTGCTCTACCGACTGAGCTACGGGCCCTCATAACAAAATTTTCTCCGAGTCAAAGACGAGCGGCTCCAGCCGCATTCCGTTCTGTTAAACTCTAGGTGAGAAAACTTTGAAACGAGAATATTATAGCTAATTTTGGCCATATAGTCAATCCAAACTTGCTTCTGTTATAATTAGTCTATGAAGAAAGAATCTGGATATTTTCGTGTTCTCGTCGGGGTAGTAATACTCTATCTTTTGTATGTGGTTGGCAAAACGCTCTATCAAAGCTATCAGGTGCGACGCGAGGTGGAGAATCTAAAGAATTCTATAACTACAATGCAAGAGAGTAACAAGGAGCTTTCTGACAAGATTATCTATTACCAAAGTGCATCTTACCGCGAGAAAATTGCTAGGGAGCGTATGGGACTTCAAAAGCCTGGCGAAGAAGTAATAGTCATCCTGCCTGAGGAGAAACCAAAAACCGTAGAAAAAGACGCAGATGATGGCCTACCGAACTATACGAAGTGGTGGAATTTCTTCTTTAAATCTTGACTTTGTGCTCAAAATCAGGTATTATCTAGTCTGTTAATATCGCGGGGTGGAGCAGTGGCAGCTCGTCGGGCTCATAACCCGAAGGTCGTGGGTTCGAATCCTACCCCCGCTACCAAAAATGAGTCAATTAGCTTGCTAGTTGACTCATTTTTGTTTTGATAATTATATTCTATTTCTTGCCGAATCTTGCCATTACGTTGGCCACTATGACTGCGGCTATAGGAGCCGTTAGCCATACGAGGCGCAGATCAGTAATTCTAGTAGCTAGAGTACTGCTGCTAAATAAGTTCGCCTGCTCTACGCTACCCATAAAGGCAAATACGCTAGACAGGATTAGCCCTGCTGCAAGTAACCCATAAAGCACCGTCCAGACTTTGCTGACCGCAGCATCATCACGAAGTCCGATGAGCTCCGCATTGAGAGTAAGTACGAATACTACAAGGGCAAATACGAATATCTTGGCACCAAAAAGGGTGATGTTGACTGAATGAGAGATCTGAGCGGCGCGAGAAAGATAATCAAAAGCGTAGTCACCAAGCTCAAATGCGATGACATAACCAACATAGCTATTTAGAAGAATAGTAAATACGCGTGAGCGACCGAGCAAAAAGCCATAAACGCCCATAACTACGAATGAAAGTATAATAAACAAGTCCCAAGATAGGGTCATAACGGTCCTTATGTTAGTACTACTATGATTATAGTTCGGTAGATATACGCCGTCAACAAATAGTCAGATATGCAAAAGGACGTAGTCCGTTTGCAGTTTCGCAAACGTTCTACGCCCTTGATTTCGGCTGAATTGCCCGAAACCATCTATCCCCGCCTCCACGCTTTGCAGCGTATTGCTGTTTATCCATCAGGGATAGCAGCCCTGGCAGTTCCAGCCCGTGATTCTCGTCGAGGGTGATGACACCGATCGACGCGGTTACTTGCACGCCACAATCGCGTGCCACATCCCTGACTATCTCGAGTACCAGATCTGCTTTGGCGCTGGAGATGTCTTCGTCCGATTCGGACATTAGGATGATGAACTCATCCCCACCCAAGCGTCCTACCTTGTCCTGATAGCGGAAAGAGCTGACGAAGGAATCTCCGAGCATTTGGAGCAATTGATCCCCGACGAGATGTCCTCTGGTATCATTGACCAGTTTGAACCCGTCGAGGTCGATGAACATACATGAGACATATCCGCCGTAGCGGACAATCCTTTGCAGCTCATACTCCATGTATAGCTCGATAGCGCGTCTGTTGTTGACGCCCGTCAGCGGGTCCTTGAGTGACATCTCTTCGTGAGCGTCTCTCTCTTTCTTCAGAACAGCGTTGCTGGCTACTAGCTCGGCATTCTTGCGACGCAGTAGCCAACCGGATATCAGACTGATAACCAGCACGACCACTAGCGTCAGCTCTAGAGCAACTCGCATCCAGTCGTTCATGTTATCAGCCTCCCTCCGAGGTACGTCGTTGTATCTACAAGCCGCGATACTTGAGGTAGGCGATCAGAAAATCCACCAACCCCACGATTAGGAACATACCGCTGGCTACGTAGAAGCCTTTGACTCCCTGGTCACGTGCAGCAAGCCCCGAGAAGACGGCTGCGGCAAGAAACACAATCCCACTTACGATATAAAGTAACATGCTTTCTCCCTAGAACGAGGGTTTTATGACGATACAAAAGGGCGTCCCAATCACTCGAGACACCCTATTTTATCACTTTTTTAGCTTTTTGTCAATGAATTTACTTCGAAAATGCGAAACGGGCGGAGCCCGTCGCATCGTTCATGCGATCGGACCCGCCCGCCTGACTACTAGACTGAATGCTAGTAGTATTCCTTAGCGGCCTCCTTGAAACCATCCCTCTCGAGACTGCTGATCATCTGGTCATACTGCCAGGTAGCGCTCGAGTATTCCTCTGGAACTTGGTAGCCGGCCTTCTTGAGTTCCGCGAGGAGCTTGTCGTACTTTCGCCACGCACTTCGTCCCTTGATCTGGCCACTGTACCAGTTCATGAAACGCACCGCTGTGGCCTTCCAACGCCACTCGGGATGTTCCTTGCGCCCCTTGACGATCCGTATGGTCGCGTCGAGCGCCATCAGGTAGTGTTCTTCTGTGATGGTTGCCGTCGTGGGGTGCGACTCGCTCCACTCCATGTGGTCAAGGAACTGCTGGATTGGCTTCCCGGGATACCTCCCGTGAGGTTCGAGCTGTTCCGGAGAGCCCGCTTCTGTAGCGGTGTCCACCAGACTCACCTCTCCTGTCGCCATCTGCGAAGAAGCAGTGTCGATCGGAGGCTGACGAAGCGCCGTACAACCGATCATGAAGCCGACCGGCAGCATAACAGCTGCCACAACCACGCACAGGACGAACTTCTTGAGCCTCACGGCTCTCACCCCTTCCCCAGAGCATCTATTTGGTATCTGCCGTACTAGGAACATGTTTATGACAGCTGGATTATATATTAATTGTTATTATTTTTCAATATAAATGGGGACGGGGCGAGGCGCAAGTGCGCTTCGCCCCGTTATGATGGTCTGCGAAGACCGGTTCCTAGGTGAGCCTAGGCAATAATGAGCGAGCCAATCTCGCTGTTGAGCTGATCGCTCTTGAAGACCAAGAGCTTGGCCGGTATCTTTGAGCCAAACTCCCGACCATTCACCATGATCGCATCGCTTGTCTCGATGACCTCTCCGCTTGGATCAAACGCAGATAGGCGCAGGCCACCTTCTTCGACAATGTTGATGTCAAAACCCTTCTTCTTGGCGCTCCTACGAACGTGCTCGACTAGGGCCAGTAGTGTTCCTGAACCCTCTGCGAGTTTAAACACCTGCCCCTCCCGGATAGCCATCTCTATCTCCAATCTTCTTGGGGAATAGTTTTCTAGAAGTGGGTTTATTATCATACATCAAAAAGCACCTTTTGTCAATACAAAAGGTGCTTAGTATTTTTAAAATCAGCTTATTGTTGTTGTTCTTTAGACTCCCAAGTACCGCTATGTTCAACCATTGCACCTTCGACTTCTACAGGTTCTACATCGGCCTGACCAGCTAGTTCACCTTGACTACGAGCAATTACCTGTTTTCTCTCAACAATTAGGTCATCAAGAGCTTTCTGGTCGGCTTCACTCATATTTTTTCGACCGCCATCCATTTCAGTAATATTTTGAGACAATGAAGCAAGTTGCGCATCTGCTTCTGGATTTCCTTGACCTTCTATTTCTGGCATGGTTATCTCCTTATTTATAATCAAAGAATACCAAAACCTAAGCTTTAATGTCAAATAGTCAAAAAGTGAGGGCCGGCGCCCCAAATCTTGGAACACCGGCTAGTGGTACGCGCCATGCAGTAGCCCATAGAGAGTAATGACCAAGGAAACGGTCAAAACAGTCATAGGCACCAGCATCAGTAAGCGCTGATACCACGCTTTGTGCGTCTGGCAGTAATCCCAGACGCACAATCCCAGGGCACCCAACCCCGAGAGGACGATGACGGCCATGCACCACTCTATAGTACTAGGCATAGCAAGTCCCTTCTTCAGTAGTTCTACCTGACGGCTAGTGCTTCTTCTTGGTCTTGTAGGCCGCGAAGAAAACCAAGCCCCAGCCGAGGGCGAACAGAATCTTTTCCATCTTACACCTCCTGTGGCGTCATCGTTTTCTGATTCAACAAGAATCTTCAAAGGTACATTCCCTTTCGCTCTACTATTGAGCTCATCGGCGCAGCAAGGTAGCTGCGGAGGAGCGCAAATTTGCCTTGCGGCCAATCTGCGCGGTTTTCGGCTTTGCTCTACTCAACTTCTCGAGGAGACAGGTTACCGGGAACCTAGAAGGACACGATGGTGCGAGCATAGTCATCAAAAGCCCTATGCTCACTTGTATCGTCGGCCTTGGGCTTGTCCAGTACGAATGTGGAGGCGTCACTTTCCCGCAAAATCTCCGTCAGGTACTGTGAATCGTGACTAAAGGAGATGCCACGCCCGCCCACTGCAGACTTGAACCACACACCGATGTGGTAATCCTCTTCCGGATGGGTCAGGATAACCCCGTCTACCCTGATCGGGAGCTTCATCGTCTTCTTCATCGCCGCAACAAGTGCTTCAGCTTCTGAAGAAGAGAGATGCTTGGAGTTGACATACAACCACTTCGGATCGTCGTCGAGAACGAGGCCTTCCGGGTCAATGACCAGCGCCTCCCGCAGTTCTGCGAGCACGCTCATGAGGAACGCGCTCCGACGACGACTATAACACCAGTTATAGAGCATTACTCTCACCTCCCGTGAGATTGAACCGTTAGAGTTAAGGTACATTCCCTTTCGTCCTACTCTTGGACTCATCGGTGCCACAAGGGAGTGGCAGAGGGTAAGGCCTCATCTTACAAGATGAGGCCTATTGGATAGGCAAACACCAGTTGTTTATTCGGGAGGCCAACTTTCGAGCAATTTCGTAACAGCTGCGCTCAAATACATGCCGTCATTGGTCTTCTTGTAACCTACGAGCGTTTTCACCTTGCCTTGCAAGGTGCCAGTCGCCCCGATGACCGCACCGAGGATTGACGCGCTCTCCGCGATACTATCGACAATCTCCGGGTAGAAACCAGACAGATAGCAGATTGCATTGACAGGACACTGTCGCGGCGACGCAGACAGCAGTTCACGGATCTTGTATGCAGCCGCGATTTGCTCGAGGTTATACCCTTGCTTCATGAGCTTTGCAACGTGGGCAGAACTGGGCTTGCTAATCATGATGTCTCCCAACATCGAGGTATATATGTGCCTCGACCTGGTACTTCTATTTCCCAAGTCGACTGTACATTGTAAACTGTTTTCTTACTTTTGTCAATAATTTACTTGCAATATTATCAAACTTAATTTATACTGTATTTACATAAATTATATTATTTTGTAAATTACTTTTTTACATTTGAGGCGATATGAAGCACAATATTTTAGAGCAGCTAGGGCTCAATGACAATGAATCCATAGTCTCAATATTGCTTCTAGCGGAGGGGCCGAAGACCCCACCAGAGCTAGCTGAAGCAACCAAAATAACCCGAGCAAATGCTTACTTTGTACTTCAAGCACTGATGGGCAAGGGTTTAGTGGAACGAAAAGAACGAAAAAAGAAGTTTCTTTATTACCCCCAAAGTCCCAATAACCTTATCGCTCTAGTAGAGAAAGAAAAACAAGAACTAGCTGAGAAAGAGAAAGTACTCGAAGCAATCATTCCAGAACTCTCCAATATGTATAATATGCACACCAATAAGCCGAGTGTCTCGTATTTTGAGGGTAAAGAGGGTATTCTCACTTTCTACAACGATATTTTCTGGCAAAAGCCTACAGAAGCCATTCTTTTTCGTTCGCCAAAGGACGACGACTTCCTTGGTAACGACTGGATACGTCAGGATATGGTCAATCTTACGAAAGCTGGAATATTTATGAGAGTTATTAGTCCAAAATCATTTGGAAAACTCTTCGAAGAAGTGGGAGACGTCAAAATCCTTCGTGAAGTAAGATACGTAGAAGACAACGAATACCCTTTTGATTCAGAGATATGTGTATACAACAATCACATTGCTATCGTTACTTACGGTAAAAATAAAGTAGGGATGCTCATAGATAACAAGGAACTTGCCAACACTTTGCGAAGCATCTTTGAGATAGTTTGGGCAAACCTAAAGTAGTTTAGAACCAACCCTTGTCACTAGAGAACTCCTCGAGCAATTTCTTCTGTTTTGCGCTTAATTTAGTCGGTGTTTTTACGATTACGGTAACTAGCTGATCACCGCGACCACGACCATGAAGTTGTGGTACACCTCGATCTGTGAGCTTGAATACCTTGCCGCTTTGGGTACCGGCAGGCACCTTTAGCTTCACTTTGCCATCTATCGTCTCTACTTCTACGGTTGTACCTAGCGCAGCCTCGGGGAATGAAATTTCCACTTCACTTTCGATATCATAGCCATTACGCACGAAGCGCTTGTCAGCGGCCACACGAACATGCAAGTACAGATCTCCAGCTGGTACGCCGTGCTCACCAGCTTCACCCTTGCCAGCTATCTTGATGGTCTGACCATCATTGATACCAGACGGAATCTTCACCTTTATCTCTACTTGTTCGCGAAGTCTGCCTTCGCCGTGACACTTGGTACACTTTTTCTCCGGTACTTTACCTTCTCCGTGACACTCTGGACAGACTTGGGCACTCGCAAACGTGCCGAAGATAGTGTGTTGTTCTGTTTGTACTTGGCCATTACCATGACAGGTGGGACATGTTTTCATACCACTACCTGGCTCGGCACCACTACCTTTACAGCGACTACACTGGTTCATCTTTAGTAATGCAAAATCACGCTCAATACCAAAAACCGCTTCCTCGAAGCTAATCCGTATTTCTGCCTCAATATCGGCACCTTTGCGGACACGAGAACGCCCGCGAGAGCTACCTCCACCACCAAAGAAAGTCTCAAATATATCACCAAACCCGCCTAGATCGTCCATATTAATATTGAATCCAGAAGGGTCGAAGCCACCGAAACCCCCATATTGTGAGTAACCCCCACCTGCAGCACCATTACCGGCACCATTTGGATTGGCATGACCAAATTGGTCATAATTCTTGCGTTTTGTGGCGTCAGAAAGAACCGAGTAAGCCTCATTGGCCTCCTTGAATTTCTCCTCGTCTTCTTTGCTGCCGCCCTTGTCTGGATGATATTTCATAGCCATCTTGCGGTACGCCTTCTTGATCTCGGCGTCCGTAGCAGATTTTGCTATTCCCAATACTTCGTAATAATCTCGTTTTGCCATATTACTTCTTCTGATCCACTAATCCGCCGGCTAAAAAGGTTTTGAAAACCAATTCTCCATCATAAAATATCTGTTCTAACCCAGAGAATTCTTCCAAATTGCCTTCCAGGTCCAGTTTATATTCAAATTTGTCTCTTTTATTACCAAGAGGTCCCCTTACGGGTATATGATCATCGGGATTTAAAAGCTGCTCCTTAAGATAAGGATATATGGTATCAATTCCAAGAGTGTTACCAACAACTCCGCCATAATAAACCATTATCCAGGTGGGTTCGCCCTGTTCACTGATAACTGTACGGCCACCATATGGTTCGCCGCCAAAGTAATTATCGGACATCTTGAAACCATCGTTAGAAACCTCAATAGTTGAGGAGCCATCGGCTTCTTTCCGCTCAGTTCTATTGTCGTTTCCGTAACCGTGTTGTGCAGAATAGATTAAGAATTGTTTAAGTTCATCTAAATTTTTCATGTTGTTCTCCCCTTAAGCAACGACTACCCGATTGGTCTCCCGAATGTTCGGGAGACCTGTCGGACATACGAGGTTATTTCTCGTCCACTACTTCGCCTTCTACAGGCTCATCAGTCTTGGCTTCTCCGGTTGCTTCACCTTCTGTGGCAGCACCTTCGGCAGCTGGCTGTTCGTACATAGCAGCGCCAACCTTCTGAATAGCTTCAGAGAGCTCATCGTAGGCTTTTTGGATAGCGTCTTTGTCTTCGCCGTCCTTGACCTTCTTGAGGGCTTCGACCTTCTCGGTCACGAGAGTCTTGTCCTCTTCCTTGGCCTTGTCGCCAGCGTCTTTGACGGTCTTTTCAGACGTATAGACGAGAGCATCAGCCATATTTCGCAGGTCTACCAATTCCTTACGCTTTTTGTCCTCTTCAGCGTGGGCTTCGGCGTCCTTTTGCATCTGCTTAATCTCTTCATCAGAGAGACCAGATGAAGCGGTGATAGTGATCTTCTGTTCTTTACCGCTAGCTTTGTCGGTAGCGGTCACGTGCACGATACCGTTGGCGTCGATGTCAAACTTCACCTCTACTTGTGGAATACCACGTGGTGCTGGTGGGATACCGTCCAGGATAAATCTGCCCAGAGTCTTGTTGTCTGCAGCAAACTCACGCTCACCTTGCAATACATGTATCTCTACGCTGGTCTGATTGTCAGCAGCGGTCGAAAATACTTGTGATGCATTGGTTGGAATGGTCGTATTCTTCTCGATAAGCTTGGTAAATACTCCACCTAGAGTCTCGATACCGAGTGAAAGTGGGGTAACGTCCAAAAGAAGTACGTCCTTCACTTCACCACCGAGCACACCGCCCTGGATAGCAGCACCGATAGCTACTACTTCGTCAGGATTTACACCCTTCAGGGGTTCCTTGCCGAAGAATTCCTTCACGGCAGCTTGTACAGCTGGCATACGTGTCATACCACCGACAAGCACGATTTCGTTGATATCTTCCTTTTTCACACCAGCATCCTTGAGCGCTGTCTCACATGGTTTGAGGGTCTTCTTGATCAGATCCCCTACGATGTTCTCGAGTGTGGCACGAGATAGCTTGATGTTTAGATGTTTAGGACCACTCGCATCTGCTGTGACGAATGGTATATTGATTTCGCTCTCCGTCTTGCTAGATAGCTCAATCTTAGCTGTCTCAGCAGCTTCTTTCAGTCTCTGCAAGGCAGCAGTATCACTCTTCAGGTCGATGCCTTGCTCTTTCTTGAACTCATCTGCGAGGTAACCGATGATTACTTGGTCAAAGTCATCACCACCAAGGTGAGTATCACCGTTTGTGGATTTCACTTCAAACACGCCATCACCAAGCTCGAGGATAGAGATGTCGAATGTACCACCACCAAGGTCGTATACAGCTATCTTCTCTTCCTTCTTCTTGTCCAGACCGTAAGCTAGAGCAGCTGCGGTAGGCTCATTGATAATACGTTTTACGTCCAAACCAGCTATCTTACCGGCGTCCTTGGTAGCCTGACGCTGCGCGTCAGAAAAGTATGCAGGTACTGTAATGACGGCTTCTGTGACTGGCTCACCCAGATAAGCTTCAGCATCTGCCTTTAGCTTACCTAGTACCATAGCCGATACCTCAGCTGGACTGTAGTCTTTGTCGCCCATCTTGACCTTCACACCCTTACCACTAGCCAATATCTTGTATGGCATCAGCTCGATGTCACGCTTGACCTCTGGATCGTCTATGCTGCGTCCTATAAGGCGCTTGACCGAGAACACTGTGTTCTCGTAGTTGATGACGGCTTGACGTTTGGCTACTTGGCCTACTAGTCTCTCTCCGCCCTTTGCGATTGCTACTATAGATGGTGTGGTTCGGTTGCCTTCGCTATTTGCGATTACTTTTGGCTCGCCGCCTTCCATCACTGCCATCGCTGAATTGGTTGTACCTAGGTCGATACCGATGATTTTGCTCATTTTGTCTCCTTTTTGTTAATAAGCTTTTTTACTTTTCCCTCGTCATTCAGAGCCGAGCGAAGAATCTAGGATTGGGTCCTGGATCCCTCGTACCGCTCGGGATGACGGGGAACTTTATAACTTTACAAACTTTTAAACTTTCAACTTATTTACCAATACTTTTGCTGGTCGGACCAGCTTACCACCAAGCATGTAACCTGGGGCTTCTTCACTTACTATTGCTCCTGGCTCTACACCCTCTTCAGTTACCTCACCGACCGCCTCATGAAGGTTGGGGTCAAAGGGTTTCCCCTCGGTTTCCACCCTCTCAAGGCCGTTTGTGAGTAAGATTTGCTCAAATTGCTTCTCAACTGCCTGGATTCCCTGTACCCAGCTATTTCCCTCTAATTCTTTGGGAACGTGTTTGGCCGCTAGGGCAAAGTTGTCCATCACTGGGAGCAGCTGCTCTACTAGGTCGCTAGTGGCTAACTTGACGAAACTCGCCTTGTCTTCCTCATTACGGCGACGGTAGTTTACAAAATCCGCCTGTGTGCGAATGAGGAGCGACTTTAGCTCGTCAAACTCTGCCTGTAAATCTTCTACTGCGGTTTTCTTCTCTTTTTTCATATAATGTCTCCGTATTTTTCACCCATTGACTCTAGCAACTCTTTTACTTCTTCTACTACCGATATCACCTTACTGTATTCCATACGTGTTGGCCCGAGTACAGCGAGTCGTCCGATAGTACCATATGGTGTCTCAAAGCCCGAGACTACCAGAGAGCAGCCAGATGAATGCCCGAGCGGTGTCTCGCTACCCACAAACACGATGGGATTACTAAGCGGCGGCAACTCGTGAACTAGCTCTTGCATGCGATCAAGGATTTCAGCTGCTTTTTCAACGTTTTCACTATCCTTAAACTCTGGTTGGCTAAAGAGATTAGTCAGACCATGGCTATAGACGAGCCCCGAAACGCCGACTATACCCACATTCCCCGTAGCATCTGCGAGCGTCTTCGCGGCTAGGTCCAGTAATTTCTCGTAGCGAATGTGTTGACCGAGCATTTTCTCACGAATTTTGCGATCGTCGCGCACAGTGAGAGTGGTTGATTCGGACAGTATCAGCTTTACAAAGTGCTTATAGCCCTTTTCTGTAGGCACACGTCCGGCAGAGGTGTGTGGCTGAAGTATATAGCCCTCACGCTCGAGCTCGGCCATTTCGCCACGAACTGTGGCTGGGGAGTATGGAAACTCGTACTTTTCCACCAGAGATAACGAGCCCACCGGCTCTGCAGTCTCTACATATTCGCGGATTATCGCGTCTAATATGGCTTCTCTACGTGCGTCCATCTCTTCTCCTAGCACTCTATACTTCAGAGTGCTAAATAAATATTAGCACTCTCATATAACGAGTGTCAAGTACTTTTCTCTACCACTTTTGGCAGCAAAAGTGGTGCAAAACTGCTGCTCGGTACAAAACCGCCAGTGTCACTTCTACCTCACTCCTTCGTAAAAAGCAGAACTCGTTCGTACGCTTCACTCAAACAGCTGTTTTTACGATAGTCGCTCGGGTCGTCGCTCGCTGTGTTTTGTAACTCGCGAAAAGGGCTATTTCCCCTGAAAATCAACCTGCCGGCGTGAGGCACGACTGTCGACGACTGCTAGAAATCTCAACACATGTTGAATTTCGTACGGAGACGAAGGAGAACTTGATTTTCTTGAACCTGGCGCCACCTACTTTCAAGAGGAGGTGGCAAAAATGATTTGTGCTTGACAAATCCCTCGTGCGGAGTTATGATAATCAGTCAAATTAACGGGTGGGTAGCGGAGATTCAAGATGGAATTGTCACCAAAACAACAAATCAGTGAGCTTATCAAGCAAAGCCAGCGCATATTGGTAGTTAGCCATAAACATGCTGGCGGTGATGCCGTGGGCTCTATGCTTGCCCTGGAGCGTGTACTTGCAAAAGCTGGCAAAGAGGTCACTCTAGTTCTCTCTGAAAAGCTCGACGAAAACCTGACTTTTCTACCAGGTATAGAGAAGATTCAACCTGACATCGCTGGCGCCCGTGACCTAATCATTCGCATAAATAAAGATAAATACCCTATCGATAAGCTTAGCTACAATGCCGAAAACGGTTTTCTGAATATCGTACTTACACCCAAGGGGAATTTAGATAAAAATAATCTCGAGTTTGTTCAAGGCACTTTCAAATACGATCTAATCTTTGTCCTTGATACAGCTGACGTGGAGCGCATCGACTCTATATACGATAGATATACCGAGCTTTTCTTTGAAACACCTATCGTCAATGTCGATCACCACGGCGGTAATGAGTACTTTGGTACCGTAAATATGGTCGATCTGACAGCTACATCGACTGCCGAAATCCTTGTTTCTATCATCGAAGCCATGGGGCCAGGCAACTTCGACGCTGACGTGGCCACTTGTCTGATCACAGGTATCATTGCCGATACAGCTAGCTTCAAAAATACCAATACCACACCTAAGTCGCTGACTATTTCAGCTCAAATGCTAGCCGCTGGTGCGAGACAGCAAGAAGTAATCCAAAATCTATACAAGACTCGCCCACTCTCTACACTCAAGCTTTGGGGCAAGTTGCTCTCCAATATGGAATACGACCAAGATCATCGCATGGTTATCTCTTCTATTTCTCTCGCTGATTTCACGGAGAGTGGTGGCAACACAGAGGAAATACATGGTGTCATGGACGAGCTTCTTGCCAAGGCTCCTGGTACAGACGTAGTACTGATACTAGCAGAGTCTGCCAAGGGCCAGATTACAGGTAAACTGAAGGGTATGAATGGCTCTGACGTACTCTTCATCGCAGAAGCGTTTGGCGGTAGTGGCCAGGTACTTTCGGCCGGTTTTGATATGGCAAATGCAAGCCTGGCTGTAGATAAAGATACTATTTTGTCTAAGGTCCGCGCCATTCGTGACCGTCAACTCGGTAGAACTGCCGAAAAGAATACAGAGGTCGTAAAGAAGCACGAGCCTGTTGTTATTGCGCCTACCCCTCCACGTCATTCTGAATTTACTTCAGAATCTGCCAAAGTTATGGCCGAGATCCTGAAACCAGTTCAGGATGACGTAAAAGAGTATATCGAAACTCGAAACTCGAAAATCGAAACTCCATCCGCCAAAGTGGATGTCGCCTCTCCTGCCGAGCTTGCCTCTCTCGACGCCCTAGTTGAACAAGAAGCAGAACTCGAAACGCAGAATTCAAAACTCGAAACTCCGCTGGAGCCAGGCTACAGTGACATATTTACTCCTGAGGCTGTAACTACAGCCAAAGAAGATGAGATTACTCAAGCCATCAAGTCTATCGACGATGAAATAGAGGGCGTAAACGAAGAAACCCCAAATATTGACGTAGAAGACAGCAAAAGCAAAAAGGAAGCCTTACAACAAATCGGTGAAGTAATACGTGGCTATAGTCCTGGCCAAAAGACTGATGAAAAGGGTGAGCAGCCTGTAGACCCTACTATCTGGAGATAATACTGGGTTTTTGAACCCACGATGTGCAGGACTATGTCCCGCCCATCGCAAGTTCACAACCACAACGTTCTAGGGAGAATGTCATGCACAACACGGGTATCGTTCGTCGCGTCGACGACCTCGGTCGTATTGTCATCCCCATGGAGTTGCGCCGCACGCTCGGCATCAACGTGAAGGACCCGATGGCCATCTTCGTCGAGGGTGAGCGCATCATCCTGACCAAGCACAAGGACTCCTGCGCCATCTGCGGAGCGACCGACGCCGAGATCACCCAAGTGAAGAACCGCCCGGTCTGCGCGAACTGCATCAGCGCGATCAAGAAGTCGTAGTCCAGGCACCAAGAACACAGGTCCTCGGGGGAGGAAGTGGCCGGGGTGCGCGAACAGCGCGCCCCGGTCCGCACCACATTTTGACCATATCAGGATGGATACGAGCCCATAGAATTGCTCGCAACTAACCGAATACGGTCAAACCAAGACGAAACGGAGGTTTCAAAGATGACTAGGTGTCACTTTGAATCCTTCACGGGATTCAAATTGCAAGTGTTCGAAAACCGACTACGTGATCAAGGAACGGTAACCGTGTCATGCTATTCGCATGACGGTACGGTAGTAACATTCCCCACAAAGACAGGCAACTTCTCTTTCCACTGCGGTGAGGACAAGCCTATCAAACGGCTTTCCGACGGCAGATACAAATTGCTCGGTGACTACGGTCGCTGGGCATACCTCGTACCGACGGAAAGGAAACGACCATGACTATGCAGGTATTTCCCAAGTGGATCCGTTGGAGCCTATGGATCCTGAGCGAAGATGGCAAGGACTACAGCTACCACGGTATCATCACCGGGTGTTTCACCGAAGACGGCGTCATCACTTTCGTCACCGACCGCGGCGAGTACCAGTTCTACACGGACAGTGGCTTGGCCACGACGTCCCACAACAAGTTCACTGGGGTAGAGGACAACGAGTGCATGTTGCTCCCGCCGAGCAGCGTCTAACCGACCACGATTTCGCGGGGAGTGGTAAACGATGATCAAGGTACTGTTGACCCTCGAGATCAAGTCCGACACGGCCGACCTCAAGGAGGTCATGGTGGTCGAGATGAACAAGAAGCAGAGCGTTGCTGACTCGGTCATCGTGGCTGCCCTCTACAAGCTTTGGCAGGACATCCAAGTCCTAGCCTTCGGCGGTATGATCGACAACGACTCGTTCAGCATCAACAAGACCGTACAAGAGAAGAAACCCAGCTAGGCGGCCGGGTTCCGACACGAACACCGAGGAGGTGAAATAGGATGACTAAATCCTTCACCATTCTTGTCGATAGCTGCGCGCTTTGCCCAGCAATCGAGCTAGGCCCCAACAACAAGTGGGGGTGCGGTCTCACTCTCCAGCCACTAGACGATGCCGGGTTTCCACCCGGAGAGACACCCACCGGCTATGTGGGGCCGCCCCCTTCGCACTGTCCCCTCAAAGACGCGAAGAAGGGTGCCTTCACGATGAGGTTGTGCGACATCGGAGAGATGCACAATCGCGCAATCGTCGTTCGAGACGACATCTAGGCGGCCGGGATCCGACACGAACACCGGGGAGGTGTAAACAAATGGAAAGCAGACCGGACAGGGTTTACTCGGATGAGCTGGGACACAGGGAGTGTTTCCTGGAAATCCGTCGATTCCCTGCCAACGCTGTAGACCCGGCGACACCGGCCGGAAAGGTAGTCATCGCTGACTACTCCTGCGGCGGTAATACCCACGTTTGGGACGCTGATAAGCTGAAAGCAGCAATCGACTTTGCCCTGACGACGGTAGTGCCCACCGAATCACCACACTCGACATAGGCGGCCGGGGTCCGACACGATATACGTATCGCTGCCGGGCCACCGGCCGCGATTCGTTTAAATGAGATATACTATATATATGAACAAAATTATACTTATAGATAAACCCGCTGGTTGGACTAGTTTCGACGTCGTTGCCAAGATTCGTGGCGCAGCCAGAGTAGTTACAGGAAACAAAAAGATCAAAGTTGGCCATGCGGGCACTCTAGACCCTTTCGCCACCGGATTACTAATCGTGCTTATCGGTAACGAAACCAAGAACCAAGATAACTATATGAAACAGGATAAAGAATACTTGGCTTCTCTGCGCCTCGGTGCCACCAGCACTACTGGTGACCCTGAAGGTGTTATCGAAGAATTATCAATTTCCAATTTGCAATTTCCAAATAAAGAACAAATAACAAAAGTCCTCGAAACATTTGTGGGTGAAATCTCGCAAATTCCGCCTATTTACAGCGCCATCAAAGTTGATGGTAAACGTGCCTACAAGCTCGCTCGTGCAGGCGAAACCCCCGAGATGAAACCACGTCTTATTAGAATATTAGAATTAAGAATCACGAATTATGAATACCCCGAGCTTAAGATTATCGTGAAATGCTCAAGTGGAACGTATATCCGCACGCTTGCCGAAGACATTGGTAAAGCGCTTGGCACAGGCGCCTATCTGACGTCACTACGCCGAACCAAGATTGGTGATTTCGATGTGCAGGACGCACAGACCGTCGATGAAGCCCTGAAAACAATTACGGAATCCCTCTCCTGAAAATCAACCTGCCGGCCTGCCTGTCGGCAGACAGGCGTGAGGCGCGACTATCATCGACTGCTAGAAGCTCAACACGTGTCGAGCTTCGTACGGAGATGAAGGAGAACTTGATTTTCTTGAACTTAACTCCATTTTCTTTCAAGAGAAAATGGAAAAAGTATTAGTAGATCCTGAATACAACTATCATATATTTTTCGACTAGTTCAGGATGACGTGGGGTGGCCAGGGATGACAAAATGTTGCTAAAATCCCCATTTTGTGGTATATTAATCAGTCCTATTCCCAACCGACTACGCACGAAAGCGCCTGCCGGAGGCGTATCTCCTAGGAAGGGAGGGATGTACAGATGGATCATGAAGCTATGGCCGAGTTCCTCGAGAGGTTGAGGAAAGACCTCGAAGATTCTATCGACGTTAACGCCGTCGTCGTCCGCAATGACCATGGCAAAGTGTCTGGTGACACGCCGCTCCGCGGGTTTGTCACAGCGCTGAAACACGGAGGGGGCGGAAACACAATCATCGAAGTACAGTGCTTCGCAGGAGCACTCCCCTGGGAATTCAGCAGCAGAACGCCTGCTCTCGAGAAGCTTTCAAGTCATTCCTACAAGCTCTACAACGGGCCGTCATGGCTGACTCTCGAGTTCACCCGGTAATCATGGCCATCTCCCGAGCATCCGGCGCTCGGGAAGACCATTTACTTGAAAATTCATCGAAAACACGCTATAATGAGTACATATTAAATAACACCCACCCGAGGCTTACCCTTCAGGTGTGGCGAGAGGAAAGAAACTGTGTCACTGAAACCAGAAACAAAAGAAAAGATTTTGAAGGATGTAGCCCGAAATCCCAAGGATACTGGCTCACCCGAGGTTCAAGTTGCCCTATTTACAGAGAAGATTAAGCAACTTACAGACCACCTAAAGACCCACAAAAAAGACGAACACAGCCGTCGTGGACTGCTAAAGATGGTTGGCAAACGTCGTCGCCTCCTGGACTTCCTGTCAAAGAAGAACAAAGAAGCCTACGAAGCCCTTATCAAGAAACTAGGTCTTCGCAAATAGTGAACTTATATCGGCTCGGCATCTGCCGGGCCGTAATTAGTTCATTAATAAACAACCGGTAGGTATCAGAGCAGGGAGCAAAGAGCTTCTTACCCTGACTCCTACCAAAGAAAGGAGCATTATGAGCTCAAACAAAGTCTCAACATTTGAGACAGATTTTAGTGGTACCAAGCTAACACTAGAAACAGGCAAGATGGGCCTCCTCGCGGATGGCGCAGTAGTTGCCAAATACAACGATTCAGTCGTACTGGCGACTGTCGTCGTGTCCAAAAGTAAACCCCGAGAAGGGCAAGATTTCTTTCCTCTCTCAGTCGAATTCCAGGATAAATGGTATGCCACCGGCAAGATAAGTGGTTCACGTTTTATCAAGCGTGAGGGCCGCCCTAGTGAGCTGGCTATTTTGCGTAGCCGCATGATAGATCGCCCTATTCGCCCTATGTTCCCCAAGGGTTACCTGCAAGAGGTTCAGGTTATTATATCTCCTCTTTCTCTCGATATGACCATCGATCCAGCCGTACTAGGTCTAAATGCTGCTTCCGCCGCACTAATGCTTACTGGCGCCCCATTTGAGGGTCCACTGGCCGCCGTACGTGTAGGCAGAGTGAGTGACGCATTTGTTATCAACCCTACCGAAGAACAGATGGAGGAGTCTACTCTAGATTTACTCGTGGCCGGCTCCGCTGAGGCTATCACTATGATAGAGGGCAGCGCGCAGCAACTGAGCGAGGAACTGATGGTCGAAGCTCTCGAGCTTGCTCACAAAGCTATACAGTCCAGCATCAAACTTCAGAAGGAAATGGTAAAAGAGCTAGACGTGAAAGCGAAAGATTTCAAATTACATCTTCCAGCTGAGGATGCCTATAGCGAAGTTTCCAAGTTTCTCGCTAGCAAACTAGGCGAGAGCATCCGTCACAAGGACAAAATAGAACGAAATATGCTGATTTCTGGTCTTGAAGACGAAGTTCAGGCAGAGTTCCTAGATAAATACGAAGAAGCCGACATCGCCGCCGCTTTTGAAAAGATTATCAAAGGTGAGGTACGTCGCTCTATTCTCGAGGAAGGTATCCGCCCAGATCACCGTAAGATGGACGAAATCCGTGAGCTTTCTGCTGAAGTGGGCATCTTGCCACGAACACATGGTTCGGGTCTTTTCCAACGTGGTCAAACCCAAATCCTGTCTATCGTCACCCTAGCATCACCTAGCAAGGCACAGATGGTAGAGAGCATGGACCAAGACTTCAACAAGCGCTACATGCATCACTACATCGACACTCCAGCTAGCTATGGCGACACTGGCCGTATCGGTGCCGGCCGCCGCGCTATCGGACATGGTTTCCTCGCAGAGCGTGCCCTCGAGGCCGTACTCCCTAGCGAAAAGGATTTCCCATACACTATTCGCGTCGCTTCAGAAGTGCTTAGTTGTAATGGCTCCAGCTCCATGGGTTCTGTCTGCGGTAGCTCACTCGCCCTTATGGACGCCGGTGTACCTATCGAGGCGTCTGTTGCCGGTATAGCCATGGGTCTCATGACCACAGATGGCGACCTATCGAAGAAATATGAGATTTTGACCGACATCCAAGGTGCCGAGGACTTTGCTGGCGATATGGACTTCAAGCTTGCCGGTTCACGCAAGGGTGTCACTGCTATTCAGATGGACATCAAGGTCAAGGGCCTCACTATCGCTTTCCTAAAAGAAGTGATGAAGCGCGCCACTACGGCTAAACTCCAAATTCTCGATGTTATGGACGCAGCGATTGCGAAACCTGCCGCTGAAATGTCCAAGTACGCACCTCGCCTCACCACGATTCAGATCAACCCAGATAAAATTCGTGAAGTTATCGGTAAAGGTGGCGAAGTCATCAACAAGATTATCGCTGAAACTGGTGTAGAGATAGACATCGAAGATGACGGAAATGTAATCGTCGCTGCTGTCGACGGTGAAGCTGCACAGAAGGCTATCGACTGGATCAAATCCATTGTCGCTGAACCAGAAGTTGGCAAGATTTACGACGGTCACGTTGTGAAGCTGATGGACTTTGGCGCATTCGTTGAGTTTATGCCAGGCAAAGAAGGTCTCGTACATGTGTCACAGATTAGCAATGATCGCGTTGAGAAAGTCTCCGACGTTCTCAAGGAAGGTCAGGAAGTGAAGGTTAAGCTCACCGAGATTGACTCACAAGGCCGCAATAACCTATCGATGAAAGCAGCATTACCAAAAGAATAATCAAATTCTCTAAAAAGAGGCCAAACGGCCTCTTTTTTTGTTATAATAGTGAAAACGAAAGGAGATATTATGAATCCAGGTGAAACAGGTCTAAGAGAATCGTACGAGACGTCCGAGGCAAACTTCACGGCAGGTAAAAACCTTATGGAAAAATCTCAAGGCGAAATGGACAAATTAAAGAATGAAGCACAATTCGTGGGTGACACAATAAATGAAATGGTAAATCAAAAGGCAGAAACTCTTGATAATGATATGGAAGCCGCTAAAGACGCGGTTTTGGGTGCGGATAGGCTAGAAAAAAACGAAATTGCGAAAATTCGTGAAATTGATTTATCAGAAGTAACCAGCTTTTCAGAACTATATTCTAAAATTATTAATAATGGCGGGTTACCAGCTAGCTTTGGCGTAGAAAATGCCGACTACTGGGTTAAGACGATAGAAGACGTTCGTTCTGGTAAGGCGGCAATCAATACAATGACATCAAAATCAGGACTTCGGGCAAAAGTTCAAGAACTTCTCGGGAACAATGACAAAGCGGAAGTCTACTCAGAAAAACCAGAGGAAGACTTGGCAGCCATAGAAGCCGTCCGAGCAGAACACTCACCCTCTGAGTAACCATGAAAATCGCGGTTATCTCCGACATACATGGCAACATGGCTTATCTAGCGAAAGCCAAAGCTATAATAGACGCTGAAAAACTAGAAATTGTGGTTTGTTGTGGTGATATCCAAGACGAAGAAGCCTTCCTGGAATTGGATTCGTGGAAGCAAAAGGTCTATATCGCCTTTGGCAATGCCGACTATGCCATTCGTGAAAATATGGGCAGAGGAAAACTTCTCACAAAACATGTCGAGTTATTTCTGGATTATGGCGTCCTAAATGTCGGCGGCACCAAGCTCGCCTTTTGCCATTATCCACTCTATGCCGAGAAACTAGCTGAGTCTGGGCGCTTTGACGTAGTTTTCTATGGTCACGATCACAAACCTTGGGAGCGCAAAATCGGCCGTACAGTGCTGCTAAACCCGGGTGAGCTGCAAGCCCGTGACGGCCACCCCACTTTTGCCATTTATGACCTTGCAAAGATGAAAGGCGAACTCAAAATACTAGTTTAAACTTGACATTTTGGCCATACTCTGCTACTATATATACAACATTTTTAGTCCTCCAAACCAACTATGAGCAATACCGAAGAAGAAATTAGTCGTGCCAAATCTCTTGTTGAGATACAAGAACTCGTCAGTAAATGCGAGCGATGTTCGCTTTATCAGACCAAAACAACCGACGTAGTCGGTGTAGGCAGCGAAAATGCCGAAATTATGTTCATCGGTGAAGCTCCTGGCAAAAAAGAGGACGAGCTGGGAGAACCATTTGTGGGGGCAGCCGGTAAGCTGCTAAATGAAATGCTGGCAGGCATAAACTTGAGACGTGAAGATATCTATATCGCCAATGTCTTGAAACACAGACCACCAGCCAATCGTGACCCACAGCCTGCTGAAGCAGAGGCCTGTTGGCCGTATCTCAAGCGTCAGATAGAGCTCATCAACCCCCGGTTGATTGTCTTTCTCGGGCGACATGCGATGAACCGATATTTTCCGGAAATGAAGATATCAGAGGCCCACGGAAATGCTTTTCGGACAGAGAAATGGGGTCGTAAACAGGTCTTTCTCGCGCTATATCACCCCGCCGCCGCACTATATAATGGCAGCATGAAATCTACCCTAGTGGACGATTTCAATAAAATACCAAAAATATTAGAAAAAATAACTAAAGAAGGGAACTAATTAGCGAACATATGGAAAAAGTTCTAAAAAAACCAGAAAAAAAGCGTAATTACCAGGGGAAGGGTCCCCGAATGGACGACCCAACACTCAAACGAATGAATATCAAAACTAACGCTGACGCAGCACAACTTTCGTCCCAAACTAGGGATATCCGTAACGGTCTGCTAAAGATTACCCCACTCGGTGGTCTGGGTGAAGTCGGCAAAAACCTAACTGTCTATGAATACGAAAATGACATCATTATCGTAGACATGGGCTTCATGTTTCCAGATAGCGACATGCTCGGGATTGACTATATCATCCCCGACCTTGGCTATCTTGAGGACAAAAAAGACAAAATCCGCGGAATCGTAATCACTCATGGTCACGAAGACCACATCGGTGCGATACCTTTCCTATGGCCCAAGCTTGGTTGTCCTATATACGGCACCAAACTAACCATGGGTATGATCGAAGCTAAGCTTTCTGAGTATCAGTTCGATACTTCAGGGATCTTGAAGGTTATCGACCCAGAAAAAGACGTTTTGAAGCTGGGCGCCTTTGAGGTAGAAGCATTTCGAGTTACCCACTCTATCCCAGACGCTGTCGGTTATAGTATCAAAACTCCTCTTGGTCGTGTCATCTACACCGGCGACTTCAAGATTGACCACTCGCCTATGGACGGCCGCAAGATAGATTGGAAGAAGCTGTCTCGTTACGCCGAAGAAGGTGTACTACTGCTACTTTCAGACAGTACCAACGCAGAGCAGCCAGGATTCTCCATGAGTGAGAAATCGCTCGAGCAGAGCTTTGAGGAGCTTTTTGACAAAGCCAAGGGCCGTGTCATCGTGGCTTCTTTTGCCTCACAAATAAACAGAATTCAAATGATTATCGACTCAGCTCGTGATCACAATCGTAAACTCGCTTTTTCGGGTCGTTCACTCCTAAAGAACGTTGAAATCGCGGTTCGTCTAGGATATCTCCGAGTACCTGCAGGTATGATAGTTCGTGTCCAGGAAATCGGAAAATACCCAGACAATATGGTCACCGTCATGAGCACCGGTTCACAGGGTGAATCTATGTCCGCCCTTGCTCGCATGGCTCGTGGTGAACACAAAAATATCAAGATTAAAAAAGGTGACACCATCATTTTCTCTAGCTCACCTATTCCTGGTAACGAAAGCTCAATTACTGACGTAATCGATGATTTGTTCCGCGAAGGAGCAAACGTAGTATTTGATGCTGAACGCAGTCGTACTCACGTGACTGGTCATCCTTGCCGTGAAGAAATCAAGATGATGATTGCCTTCCTGATGCCGAAATACTTCTCACCATGGCATGGTGAACGTCACATGCTTGTGCGTCACGCCGAAGTGGCCGCAGAAGTAGGTATCGCAGATGAAAACATTTTCATTCTTGATAATGGTAACCAAATCCTAATAGACGAACGTGGCGCCAAACTAGGCGAAACGCGTGTCCAAAACGGCATAATCCTCATCGACGGACTTGGTATCGGTGACGTAGGTGAGATAGTTCTTCGTGAACGTAAATCTATGTCGACTGAAGGTATCTTCGTTGTTATCTGTACCGTCGACCGCAAAACAGGTAAAATGCTCACTAGCCCAGACATTATCTCTCGTGGATTTATCTATATGAGAGAGAATGAGAAGCTGGTCGCTAGCGCTCGTGCTGAGGTCAAGCGTATCGTTGAAAGTGTTGGCAAAGAAGGCGCAGGCCAAAACCATCAGAACCTAAAGGTGAAGTTGCGTGAAAACATCGGCGACTTCCTCTACAACGAAACCCAGAGACGACCGCTCGTCGTCCCGGTAGTGATAGAAGTATAAGAAAAGAGCCCAGAAATGGGCTCTTTTTAGTTTCGAATTTCGAATTCCCTCTATGAAAATCAAACCTGCCGGCGAGAGGCACGACCACTGGCGACGCTAGAAATATAGGCGTAGGCCGATTTCGTACGGAGCCTGGGGAGAACTTGATTTTCTTGAACCTGGCGCCACCTACTTTCAAGAGGAGGTGGCAAAAAAAACAATAGTTCTCGACAAACTCGAAGAATAAGTTCTTTATTAGCTTCTCTAAAAGTGCTACAATAAACACGTTTAATTAGGACTAAAATGGGAAGACACAGAGGCCCAGGCCGACCGAAAGGTTCCACCAACAAGAAAATCGCGAAACAGACTTACGGCGCACTTGCAACCGTAGATCCTGTAGTTCGCAACCAGATTATCGCCATCATATTGATTGTGCTGGCATTTGTAATCCTGGTTAGCTCGTTCGGTTTCGGTGGCAACTTGGGTGTTTATCTCGACCGTTATCTCCGTCTTGCCTTCGGTTGGACCATATACATCATCCCCCTACTCCTCGTCGGTATCTCCTATTCACTTTTCAAACCAGAGGAATATGAAATCACCGGCCTAGTCGTTGGTGCGCTGACAGTACTGACAGCCAGTTTCTCTGGAATATTTCACATATTTATTGGTTCAGCCACTACCGCTGCTGTCGCCAAAGCCGGTAATGGCGGTGGATATATCGGTTTTTACATTCAGAAGCTACTCCTCATGATACTCAATGCCCCAGTTTCCTTCGTAATTTTGCTTGCCATAGCCGTCGCTAGCGCTTTACTAGCCACCAATACTCCGATTACCCACTTTTTCAATCGTAAACATGAAGACGAAAAAGCCGGTGGCAAGAACGATATCAAGATTCACGAGACGGGTCCTGCGCCTCGCACCAATCTAGCTGATTTCAAAAAGGGCAAAACTCCAGAGCCCGTCATTGCACCAGTCATGTCTACAATAAATGCTAGCGGTTGGAAACTTCCTCCACTCGGTCTTTTCGAAGAGATGACCACCCGCGCCGATAGTGGTAATGTCCGTGGCAATGCCGATACCATCCAGAAAACACTCGCAAACTTTGGCATCGAGGTTGGCATGAGCGACGTAAACGTCGGTCCTACCGTTACCCAGTACACACTGAAGCCTAGCGATGGTGTAAAACTAGAGAAGATTACGGCACTCGATAAGAACCTGGCCCTCTCGCTTGCTATGCACCCCATCCGTATCGAGGCTCCTATCCCTGGCAAATCGCTTGTTGGTATCGAGGTACCAAACAAAACTGCTCAGATAGTGCGCATGCGCAACATCTTGGCCAGTGAAACGTTCAAAAATCGCAAGTCCAAGCTTTCAGTAGTCTTGGGTCTTGATACTGCTGGTCACCCACAAATAGCAGACATCGGCAAGATGCCTCACCTTCTCATCGCTGGCTCCACTGGCTCTGGTAAATCCGTCTGTATCAACACACTTTTACTTTCACTCCTCTACCAAAATTCACCACAAGAAGTAAAAATAATTCTCGTTGACCCCAAACGTGTAGAGCTATCTCTCTACAACAACATTCCACACCTTTTGACACCCGTAATCGTAGAGCCAGACAAGACAGTTAGCGCCCTCAAGTGGTCTGTAGCCGAGATGGAACGCCGCTACCACGTATTACAACAAGCCGGTAAACGCAATATTACCGAATATAACGAAGCCAAAGGCACCGAAGCTATGCCGTTTATCGTGATTGTGATAGACGAGCTTGCCGACCTGATGGCCGTATCTGCCAATGAGGTAGAGGCGCTTATCTGCCGTATCGCTCAGATGGCCCGTGCCGTCGGTATGCACCTTGTTGTCGCGACTCAGAGACCATCAGTAGACGTTATTACCGGTCTCATCAAGGCCAATATACCGACTCGTATCGCCTTCTCTGTTGCGTCAAATACTGACTCTCGCACTATTCTCGACCAGGGTGGTGCTGAGAAGCTGCTTGGTAACGGTGACATGTTATTTATGTCTGCCGAACTATCGAAACCTCGTCGTATCCAAGGAGCTTATGTTTCAGAGCCAGAAGTCACTCAAATTACCGAATTTGTAAAGAACCAGGGTGAGCCTGATTACAACGACGAAATCCTAATGCAGCACGCCAAAGTCGGTGGTGGCGGTGGCGAGTATGGTGCTGTCGATGACGATCTTTTCTATGACGCTGCTGATTGTGTAATCCGTGCCGGCAAAGCATCGGCCTCACTGCTACAAAGGCGTCTTCGTATCGGTTACGCCAGAGCCGCTAGACTACTAGATCTTCTTGAGGAGCGCGGCGTGGTAGGCCCACAAGACGGTGCCCGCCCCAGAGATGTAATGGTTGATGATATCAGTGATATCGTAACAGAGGGTGAGGACGGGAGCGATATCTGATGGTCGCCGCCGTTAAATTTACCAAGAAGACTCTTCCACAAAAAGAAGGTCTCGGCGAAAAACTCGCCAAAAAAAGAATCTCACTAGGACTCGACCCCAAAGATATAGAGAAAGCCATTCGTATTCGTGCTAAACATATTGAAGCGCTAGAAAACGGCCGCTATGGCAGTCTACCACCAGATGTATATGTTCGTGGTTTTGTGCGTAATTATGCCAACTATTTACAGCTGGACGCCAATAAAGTAATGAAGCTTTATGAGCGTGAGCGTGGGCTTATCGAGAATGTTCGCAAAGCAAAAGCCGGCCCTCCCGTGGTAAAACCGCTAGACACACCGAGGATAATCATTACACCGAAGACTATCACCATCGGCAGTATCGTCGCTGGCGCCCTGGCAATCCTCCTCTATATTGGTTGGCAAGTGATGATATTGACGGCGCCACCCAAACTTACCGTTACCAGCCCAAAAGATAATGTAAACATCGAGGGAAACGCGGTCAATGTAGAGGGAACTACTGACCCAGGTGCCACCCTACTAATCAATGGCGTCGAGGTCGGTATAGACCAAAATGGTATATTCAAAGAAAGTATTAGTCTCGGAAGCGGTGTAAATATCATTACTGTTCGCGCGCAGAATAAAATGGGCAAATACAACGAAGTCAAAGAGACCGTAGTTGCCAAATACCAAAGCGACATAGCCGCTTCGGGTACAGCTGCTGCAGGTATCGAGGTCAAAATAACGATTGGCCCTCGCTCAGCTTCGGTACAAGTCGAAGTAGACGGCAAACTCGTGACGGACAAACCTATCGTTATGCTCGCTGGGGTCACCCAAACTTACAAAGCAAATGATAAAATCAAGATTATTACTAGCGACGGCGGCTCCGTATCGGCTGTGGTTGCCGGTCAAGATATCGGCAAAATCGGTAAAGACAACGAGGCCGTAAATAGAGAATTTACCAAGGGAATGATTATAAAATAGGAGGACTCATGGCTAGCGACTTTTCATTTGATATTACTTGTGATTACAACCACCAAGAAATGGTCAACGCTATCGACCAAACTAGGCGCGAGATAGAAAACAGATACGACTTCAAGGGCGTACTAGTAGACATAAACCACAATGACAAGGCTGGCGAGTTGACCATCCAAACAGACAGTGACTACAAGTTGACTGCTCTTATCGACATACTAGAATCCAAAATGGTTAAGCGCGACCTCAGTCTCAAGATACTGGATAAGAGTGGCCCTATAGAGGATGCAGCCGGTAGTACTGTCCGTCAAATAATCCTTCTCCGTAGTGGACTAAAAAGCGAGGATGCCAAGGCTATTGCCAAGCTCATCCGTGACCACTTCCCTAAAGCTAAACCAAATATCCAGGGCGAGGAAGTCCGTGTGGTTTCCAAATCCAAGGACGAGTTGCAAGAAATTATGAATTTACTTCGCGAGCAGAACCTAGAAATGCCACTCCAGTTTGGCAACTATAGATAATGGCAACTGAGGGTAAACACTACGATATCTGTATAGTTGGTGCCGGCCCCGCGGGGATAATGGCAGCCATCTATGCCGCCAGGGCCGAAAAACAGGTAGTTCTGCTAGAGAAGAACGCAGAGATTGGCCGCAAAATACTAGCCACCGGGAACGGTAGATGCAACATCTCCAATACAAATATCACTATCGACCGATATCATGGCGAAAGTGTTTCTTTTGCCGAACCTATACTAACTGGTTTTCATACCACTGAATTTTTTGAATCACTCGGAGTTTTACTAAAGGAGGAAGACCGCGGTCGTCTCTTTCCTCGTACTGACCAAGCTACTACCGTAGTAGATGCGCTAAAGGCAGAGCTAACGAGATTGAATGTTCACATTTTTACTAACTTTACGGTTAAGAAGCTAGAAACTGGCTGGGAAATAACCAGCGAAAACCACGACGTCATAACGGCCAACAAGCTTATTCTAACAACTGGCGGCAAAGCCGCTCACGCGCTGGGCTCTAGCGGCGATGGACTATTTTGGGCCCGCAACTGGGGACACAACATTTTACCGATACATGCTGCCTTAGTGGCCATTGAAGCCGAAGAAACTTGGTTAAAAGATATCATGGGCATTCGTCTTGCCACTACGGCCACTTTGTTTGCAGACGGCCAACAAGTAGACAGTCGAAAAGGTGATGTCCTATTTACTCATTATGGAATCTCCGGCCCAGCTGCCATGGGGCTCGCCCGTGAGGTTGATCCGCTACTTCTTGAGGGTAAGAAGGTCGAGATATCGGTAGACCTTGCTCCAGACCTAACTGCCGAGACATTGGATGACACTATCGCCAAGCTAGCCTCTGCTGATGGTAAAAAACAAGTAAAGAGCATCCTCACTGGGCTTATAGCAAAAAACCTAGTACCGCAAGTTTTGGCTTTATCTCTGATAAATGTAGAGACCAAGGCGGCCGAACTTTCTCGTAACGCAAGACAGGCTATCATTTGCACTATCAAGGATTTTCGACTTACAATAAAGAAGGTCAGACCTCTCAAAGAGGCACAAGTCACTGCCGGCGGGATAGATACCACCGAAGTTGCCAAGAATCTGGAGTCAAAGATTGTTCCGAACCTATATTTCGCAGGTGAAATACTAGATATCGATGGTGACAGTGGCGGCTTCAACCTTCAGTGGGCCTGGGCCAGCGGTAAAGTAGCCGGGGAGGCGGCAGCGAGGGTAATAAATGATTAGATTTATCAGAAAAAATATTAGTATCATATATATCGCTGTTGTTTACGTGCTTATCTTATTGCAATACCCCGCCTATATCGCTATTTCCAAGCTCGTTTTGCACCAGGGTGCCACTACCATACAACCAAACTACTTACTAGTTTGGGGGCTTGTCCGCATACTTATCGTCATCCCCCTGCTTTTTACCTTGATTGCAAAAGATGAAGTAAAACAAGAAGAGATCTACCTAAGCTTCGGCAATTATAAAAAAGTAATTTCTATCACCTTTTGGGGGACATTTGCCTTCACCATCCTAGGCATGCTTCTCTACCCTTGGTTTATTCATTCCACAACACTCACTCCCTTTATGTTTGTGGAGTATTTGCCCATATTTATGCTTTATGCTACTACCAATGCATTCATCGAGGAAACCTTTTTCCGAGGTATCTCTCTCCATTTTCTGACTGATAAAACCAAATTCTGGATTGCCAATGTAATTCAATCTTTCTTTTTTGCCCTTATCCATATCATCAGCCCTATGACTAGCAACCCCTGGCTTTTTGTACTGTTGACCTTCTTTTTGGGCCTTCTCTGGGGACTTTTGACTAGACGAACGAAGAGTCTTGTCCCCGCCATTGCCCTCCACGTCATCGCTGACATCTTTGTAGCAATCAGCCTTTTCTAAGATACCAAGATAAGCTATAATGTTTTCATGACAATGATACGAACACAACTTCACCAGCAGCTCAAAGACCTTTCCAAAGCAGACATACATATGCACAGCAATTTCTCTGACGGTGCGGCTAGTGTAGAGGAAATATTGCACTACGTTCAGAAAGAAACCAATCTAGACGTTATCGCTATTACCGACCATGACACCATCGAGGGTGCTCTCTACGCCAAAGAATTGATGAAAAAGCACAAATACCGCTTCGAGCTAATCGTTGGCGAAGAAGTTTCATCTATAGAGGGTCATATCCTGGGTCTTTTCCTAACTAAAAAAATTGAGCCCAATCTGCCAGCACACGAAGTGTTGAAGGAAATCCATGCTCAAGGCGGCATCGCTATTGCGGCGCACCCATTCTATGAGACCAGGATGAATAGTGGCAAAGTCACCTGGGCACACGGTGTCGGCGCTACGACTCTAATCAAAGAGAAAACGCACTTTCACGCCATCGAAACTGTCAACGCGACACCTGTTTTTGAAGAGGAGAACCTGCGCGCCAAATATATCAATAGACTCTTACTAATGAGAGCCGAGACTGGCTCTAGCGACGCTCATATACTTCAAGCTATCGGCAAGGGATACACACTGTTTGAAGGCAAGACCGCCCATGCACTGCGCGAAGCTATCCTGGATCACCAAACACAAGCCATGAATGACAAGTGGGACTTGCTCGGCGTGGTCCGTTACGCATACTTTTTCCTCCCACTAGGCTTACGTACTGCGTTCAATACTCTTATCCATGGTCGTCGAGAGAAAATCCCAAATATTGTAAAGTTCCCCTCTAAACGAAAACTAAGAAAAGAAATAGAGGCTGAAGTTGAGCTTGCAGAATAAGAAAGTCTTATTTATTCTCCCTCATCACGATTTTCGTGACAAGGAATACTCTTGGATAGTAGAGAGACTTGATCCCCTAGGGATTACTCACGAAGTCGCTTCGAGCCACCTGTCCGAAGCCGAGGGCAGATTTGGAACTGTTGTGAAGCCTGACGTTTCTATAAATTTTGTTTCATACAGCGATTATGATGGTTTTATCTTTGTCGGTGAAGAAACGGCCAGCGAATATTACAGCTCTCCCGAGATAAACAAGCTTGTTATCGGTGCTTTAAGCGTACGCAAGGTGGTTGCCGCCATCGGTCACGCCGTGCCCATACTGGGATTTAGTGGCAAAATAGCTGGTCGCAAAGTCACCGGTCCAGACGAAATAAAGCACAATATTGAGGAAACCGGCGCGTTCTTCACAGGTAGGCTAGTAGAACAAGACGGTGATATTATCACCGCCAGCGGTCCCTATGCGGTCCGTGAGCTTGCAGAAAGCGTCATAAAAGCGTTAGAATGGTCGGACGGAGAAAGTAAAGACGGGCGCCCGTATTTGAGGTAACATGCCAGAATTACCAGAAGTAGAAACTATCGCGACTCAGCTCGCAATGACCCTGGCCGGCAAAAAGATTGCTGGCCTCACTGTTCTAAATAAGGGTTCTTTTGTTGGTGACAAAAATCAGGTTATAGGTCAAACTATCGCGGTGGTGGACAGACGCGCCAAAGTCTTGCGCATGAAGCTTGGAAATTGCCTTTATCTCCTATTTCACCTCAAGATGACGGGCCAGCTGATATTTATCGACCATAATAAACGTATTGCTGGCGGTCACGCCGACCACGATTGGCACGCCGAGCTACCAAACGCTCACACCCGCATCATCTTTGATTTTGGTGGTGAGCAAAAGCTTTATTTCAATGATTTACGTAAATTCGGGTGGTGCAAGCTGGTCACCGAGGCCGAAATGAACGAATATTTTACAAAATACGGCCCCGAGCCCTTGCCACACATCGATTTGCGGGCGCTAAAGGCTCACGCAGTGCGTATGTCCAGGTCTGCGGTGAAAAAATTTATCATGGACCAAAGTGTAATCTCTGGCATCGGCAACATCTACGCCGATGAGACCCTATTTGCCGCTCGGATACACCCACGCCGGCTGGTTGGCAGCATTACAGATGCGGAATGGGAAAATATAGCGCACGAAGCAGAGAGAATTCTTAAGTTAGCCGTGAAACACGGGGGCACCACCGACAGCGATTATGTAAATGCCGAGGGCAAAAAAGGCGGCATGCAGGATTATTTGCTAGTTTATCACCACGCTGGTGAACCATGCCCCAGAAGTTGTGGTGGTAAAATAGAGAGAATAACAGTGGGCGGACGCGGAACACACTTTTGCCCAAACTGTCAGAAGGAAACGAGATGATTTACCTATTTTACGGCGAAGACAGATACAGACTGCAGCAACGGTTAAGTGCCATTATGACTTCTCACCAGGGCTCTGCGGGTGATATGAATATATCCAAAATCAGTGAGAAGTACGACTTTGCGACCATCAAAAATGAAGCCGAGTCTCTACCGTTTTTATCTGACAAGCGACTACTTATCGTTTCCAACATCCTAAAAAGCAAAGACAAGACTCTTACTACAAATCTCGCCAAATGGCTCGGCACACTTGTTACCGACAATGACCTAGTCTTTGTAGAGGACGAAGCTCCTGACCAACGCACTTCTCTATATAAAACCCTCGCAAAAGTGGGCAAGATAGAGATATTCGCCGAGCTCAAGCCCTTCGAAGCGATCAATTGGATTAAAACACAGGTAACCAGCAAGGGAGCGACTATCGACGCCGATGCCGCCAGCCAGCTTCAACTTTATTGTGGCAGCGACCTCGCCAGACTTTCGAACGAGATAGACAAGCTTGTTAGCTACGGCAAACATATCAGCAAGGTAAATGTAGAAAAGCTCGTGGATGCTGGATTTTTTAACACTATCTTTGAGCTGACCGATGCCCTCTCAGAGAAAAAATCCAAACGTGCTCTAGAACTGCTGACAAAAACCCTGGATTCGGGTGAAAACGAGATTTACCTGGTTTCTATGCTCGCTAGACAAGTGCGAAACCTGCTTATCGTGAAGGATTTGTCGGAACATCGCCTTTCCGAGTCAGAAATCGTCAGCAAGACTCACCTTCATCCATTTGTAATCAAGAAATCTCTGGCCCAGAGCCGCAACTTTACGAAAAATCAACTCCTAGCTCTTCACGGAAATCTAGCAAATCTCGACCTCGCTATGAAATCCACTAGTACCGACCCACGCGTTTTACTAACCAAATTTGTCACCGAAATGACGATATAATGAAAAAATACAAAATATCTACATCCTATAAACATAAAGCCGTCCTCTGGCTTTCACTAGGTGTGTGTGTCATCTTAACTGCGATTTTTCTATACATTTTTTGGCCCCATACAAATGAAACTATCATCAACCAACAGTCGGCAAAGGAAGACCTTACTCCTTCTCCCATCATTTCGGAACAGACCGCAGCCCAGCCAACACCTATTCCTGACTCATACGACCTTGCCATTCCTTATGCACCCCAAGCACCATTTTCCAACTGGACTGTGCACGAGGAATCCTGTGAGGAAGCGGCCACATATATGTACAGAGCCTATCTAGAGGAGTTAAATTATCCAAACGGGCGCATCCCAGACACGGGGGCCGATACTGCCTTTCGAGCCATGAAAGCCTGGCAAGTGACCAACTATGGCAAAGAACCAGACCTTACCATGACCGCGCTCGGTACTTTTGCCCAGAGTTATTACGGATATACACCAACGGTTGAGAAAAATATCACCGAAGATGACATCAAAAAAGCAATTTCTGACGGACACCCAGTAGTCGTGCCAGTGATGACGCATTCCCTGGAAAACAATATGTACGGCCCTATCTCTGTATACCACGTGCTTTTGATCAAGGGTTACGACGCCACGGGCGTGATTACAAACGATGCCGGTGTCGGCAACGGGGTGAATAAACATTACAATTGGAATGTACTCTGGCAAGCTATCGACGCCCAAAAGGCGAAAATGGGACAAGGACGAGAGCTCCTTTATTTGACCAAATGATTCCTCGTCATAGCGAAGCACGGCTTGTCCTCTCGCAATGAGGTAAATTCTCTTTACGCGACTTGCAAAATACAGCGAGTGACGACCTGAGCGACTATCGTAAAAACAGCTGTTTGAGCGAAGCGAGTTCTGCTTTTTACGAAGAAACGAAGTAGGAACGAAACTGGCGATTTTGTACGGAGCGGCAGTTTTGCGCCACTTTTGCTGCCAAAAGTGGTAAGGAAGAATAACTTGACATGTGGATAAGTATACTATACACTTCTAGTATACAAGGAGGGTTTATGAAGAAATTAACTCCCAAACAACAACAAGTCCTCGGCTGGATAGAGGAAGCCGTACAAAAAACTGGACAGGCCCCTACAGTGCGAGAATTACAAGAAAAGCTCGGCTGTGCATCCCCTATGGGCGCTGTATCGCACCTTGATGCACTAGAGGCCAAGGGCTATATCTCCAAAGTTGACGGCAAGGCACGTGGTATCATGCTAAACTCGACCGAACATATCAAGGCTAACGACGACATTGTCCAGGTCCCACTAGTCGGTAACGTGGCTTGCGGTATGCCTATTTGGGCCGAGGAGATGATAGAAGATATCATCCCCGTACCAAAAGCTTTTGTTCGCTACAGCTCCGACATCTTTATGCTTCGTGCTAAGGGAGACAGTATGAATCTCGCAGGTATAGACGAGGGGGACTATATTATTTTTCACAAACAAAATGTGGCCGACAATGGTGATAAAGTCGTAGTACTGATAGGTTCTGATGCGACCGTGAAGAAGTTTGTAAAAGACAAGAAGCACGTTTCCTTTGTACCTATGTCCAACAACCCTGTTCATAGCGCCATAGTCCCAGAGGATGGCACATTTATGATCCAGGGCAAAGTAATCGGTGTAATGAAGAATAATTTCTGACGTAATTACTAAGTAAAAATAACTAATTACTAATTAATGACAAATTTACAAAAACAATTTGATCTCGAGGAACGAACATCCACATTTGGACAAGACGTAATTGCTTTTTCTGCAAAGATTCAGAGAACCCCTGTTACAATGTCACTTATTACTCAACTAGTACGTTCTGCAACCAGTGTAGGTGCTAATTATTCAGAAGCTAATAACGCATTTTCAAGAGCAGATTTTAAGCATAAAATCAGCATTTGTCGAAAAGAATCCAAGGAAGCTGTGTATTGGCTTAAGATGTTTCTAGCGATAAACAATTGCGATAAAACTCTGGCACGTAATCTGGGAAAAGAGGCCCAGGAGTTAAACCTAATTTTTAATGCTATTATCAATAAAATTGAAATAAATAATAAAATTAACAAATTAGTCATTACATAGTTATTAGTAATTATATAACTAGTAATTTCTAGAAGGGGACACATGACTACCGAAGAGGCAAAGAAATTCGCAAAAGATGCAAAAGAGGCTAAAAGGGTCAGAGATGACTCTAGAACAGAGAATATACAAACGGCAGTAGATGCTATCGAGAAGCAATTTGGTAAGGGTTCTATCATGAAGCTGGGTGAGGCTGGCAAGATAAACGTAGAAACTATTTCTACGGGTTCCCTCTCACTGGACCTCGCTCTCGGCGGGGGCGTACCAAAGGGCAGAATAATAGAGATTTACGGGCCAGAATCATCTGGTAAGACAACCCTTGCCTACCATGTAGTTGCCCAAGCCCAGCGAAACGGTGGCATCGCTGCCTTTATCGATGCTGAGCATGCTCTAGACCCTGAATATGCCAAAAACATCGGGGTAGACATAGATAAGTTGCTTATTTCTCAACCTGATACCGGCGAGCAAGCTCTAGAGATTGCTGAAACTTTAGTTAGATCCAACTCTATCGATGTACTAGTCATCGACTCTGTGGCTGCACTTGTACCAAGAGCAGAGATAGAGGGTGATATGGGCGATAGTCACATGGGCCTGCAGGCTCGTCTTATGTCTCAAGCCCTGCGCAAGATGACCGGAGCCATATCGAAATCCAACACTGTTGTTATCTTTATAAATCAAATCCGTATGAAGATTGGTGTTATGTTCGGTAACCCAGAGACCACTTCCGGCGGCCAAGCGCTCAAGTTCTTCTCATCCGTCCGTATGGACATTCGCCGCAGCGAACAGCTGAAAGATGGTGAAAATGTGATTGGCAACCGCGTAAAGGTAAAGATAGTGAAGAACAAGGTTGCGCCACCATTCCGAACGGCTGAGTTTGACATTATGTACAACGAAGGTATCTCCAAGCAAGGTGAGATAGTCGACTTAGGAGTCAAATACAACCTTGTTAGTAAGTCTGGTGCTTGGTACGAATATAACGAAGAAAAGATCGGCCAAGGCCGCGAAGCTGCCAAGCAGTTCTTGCGTGATAATCCTAAAACTGCTGAAGAAATAGAGAAATCCGTACGTAACGCCGCTAAGTAATGAAAATCACAGCGCTAGAGCCCCAGAAAAAGCGTACAGACAGACTAAACCTATATGTGGACGGCCAGTTCTGTGCCGGGATAGATCCCGGAACAGTGGCGTCTCTTGGTCTGTTTGAGGGTAAAGAGATTACCGACGAAGAGATTTCCAACCTTGCTGATGAGGAATCCTACCAAATTTGTCTCGATAAGGCTTTTCTATTGCTGGGCATACGCATGCAAACTGAGCACGAACTTTGGGAGAAACTGTGCAAAAAATCTCTTAGGCGCGACATTGGCAAAGTGATTGCCAGGCTAAAGGAGCTCGGGTATGTAAATGATGCCAAATTTGCCAAAACCTGGGTAGATTCCCGATCGCACTCTCGCGGGAGTAATTTATTACGGACGGAGCTTATCAAAAAAGGTATAAAGCGTGAGATTATCGACGAAGCCTTACAAAGCTTAGACAAAAATACACAAATAACATCCGCAAAAGAGGCCATAAGAAGTAAAGATAAACCAGGCCTAACGAAAGAAGAGAGATTTAAGAAGCTTGGCGGTTTACTCTCTAGACGTGGCTTTAGCTACGACATTATCAAAAAAGCACTGGATGACAGCGGTGAATAACTGATAACATAAGAGCATGTTAATGCTTGATCATGTATTAATAGGCGCTTTAGCAGGTGGAATGATACAAAATTCACCTACGGCCTTTGGTTTTAGCACATTTATTCATCTTTTTCTCGACAAAATCCCGCACTATTTCCCAGACAAAAGATGGAAAGAAGCTCTGACTATTTCTATAGATTTGACGCTTTGCACAGCGGCGCTTTCTCTGTTTTGGTATGGACCATTCTCCAAAAGTGTATTTTGGGGCGGTCTGGGTGGCATCTGGCTTGACCTGCTACTGGTTGGCATCCCGCCCATTTTTCACTCCAAGCTGGGACAATGGCACGTACACAGACAACCTCACCACGCTGACGAACGATACATCTGGCTAGATGTGGCTGTCATCGCTACAACTACGGCCATAATTTATATCTTGCACTAATCGTCCTCAATCATTCTACCGGCGAGATGTCTCTTTACGCGACTTGCAAAATACAGCGAGTGACGACCCGAGTGACTATCGTAAAAACAGCTGTTTGAGCGAAGCGAGTTCTGTTTTTTACGAAGAAACGAAGTAGGAACGACACTGGCGATTTTGTACGGAGCGGCAGTTTTGCGCAACTTTTGCTGCCAAAAGTGGCAAAAAGATAATAGTTCTCGACTACGCTCGAACAATAACAAAGAGAGATCCTGAAGCAAGTTCAGGATGACGTGGGGAAAACATTTTCCCAATAAAAAAACCGGCTCTTAGTCAGAACCGGTTTTTTAGTGCTTTTAATTTTGTACGCTTAGCACCTTGTAGGTAAACGCAAATGCGGCTCCCCACATGAGTAATGGTAACATCCTACCTCACTTCTACGCATCTCAGCGCGCTCATAATTATAGGCTTGCTACCAACTTCTGTCAACTCTATATTGTGGAAAAGTATCATGTTTTCCTTTACAGAGCCCGCACTTTATGCTAAAATCTTTAAGCGTAAATAACACACAGGAAACATATGCCAATTATCAAATCTGCCATCAAGGCAATGAAACAAAACATCAAGGCCAAGGAACGTAATCGCGCTACCAAGGCTGATTTTCGCGCAAAAGTAAAAACAGTCCGCAAGGACATCACAGCTGGTGGTAAAGAAGTAGAGAAGACACTTGCTACAGCTATACAGGCTATCGACAAGGCTGCCAAAAAGGGTGTAATCCACAAGAAAGCCGCAGATCGCCGTAAATCACGACTTATGCTTGCAGCCAACAAAGCTATCGGCAAAGCAGTTGTCGTAAAAGCTGTCAAAGTAAAAACTGAAAAAGTCGCCAAACCAACCGCTAAGAAAGCTACACCGGCAAAAGCAACTCCGAAGAAGACTACAACAAAGAAAACTACTAAAAAAGAGGCCTAGGCCTCTTTTTTTTATTTCTCCATTGCTTCTTTGGTTGCTCGATACACCTTTACAGTCCACCAAACTAGCCAGACAAGCATACCACCGACTACAGACATCATTATCACAGGGATTAGTCCCACGCCTTGTTGTAGTGCAGAAGCATTCATGCCATAGGTAAGGTAAGTAAAGAGTATACCTATCCAGAGAGCGATGCCTACGAGCATAGTACGTATGAGGTCAAAAGCGTGGTCGCGCTTGTGCTGTTCCATAGTCATAAGCCAAAGAGTCGTTGGCATATCCGAATATTGTGGCTTGTAGTAAAGAAATACAAAGGAACCAAGCATCAAACTCTGTAACCCAGGAATGAGGAAAGCCCACCAGATAGATTTATCATTCCAGGCGTCAGGCTGACCACTAATACCAAAGTGTGTCGGGATTACGCTTGGCAGCTTACCCCAATAGCTTAGAGCTATTACCCAGCTAGCCAGTGCTAGTATTATCGCTACGGCGAAACCTACTTTGTGCCAAGTTTTCATAATTTTTCTCCTATGATTATTATACGACAAAACGGGTTATTGACAAATTGTTTAGTAACTGTTAATATTATGCGTTAATCTCATACTGAGATTGACTCCACCCGTGTGGTGGAAGCCTCGAGGAGGTAGCTTGAAATGAACACTAGTGAAAGCTGGGGCAATCAATACACCCGCAAGCAACGCGACGAGTACGGCAAGAAGGTCGTAGAGGCACTGATCGAACTCGTCCGTCTGTCCGGCGAGCTGTCATTGCCCAGGCTAACGGTGTGTACTTGGGAAGGGTACAGAGCGAGCCTATTTTCCAGCACAATGTCTGTGAGTCTGTGCATTGTTCAGGGAGCCTTGGTCATAGAGCAGCGTTGGGGTCGCAGAAACGACATCCAGCGCTACTACTTCGCCGAGGACTACAGGATACCCCTGGATGTACTTCTTGAGGAGCATCTGGTCGGCCTTCCCGACGTAGACAAACTCACTCAAGCTGCCTGGGCGTGGCCAGAGATTACCCGCTTGGGCAATGACATCTGCGATATTGGGCTTACGAAGCACGTCCCCATAAAGCGCTTTACAGAACACAACGGCGGCCGCGGAGTCTACTTGTATAGCGCGGGGATATTCTTCGCTCATGGAGGTGGCCCATTTAGTGAGGCCGACTTCTCCCTCCAATTCTCTGATCCGCGCTTGCTTGACCTCGTAAGCTCCTGGAACATCCGCTCCTCGGAGATCATCGCGGCCAGGCTCAAGCTCGATCTACCTCGATAAGCCGCTAGGCGGGCGCTACTGCTATAAACAGAAGCCGCTACGATAGCGGCTTCTGTCATTTTATATATAGACTACTTTGCATCTCCCCAATTATTTCCTACACCAATCTCTACAATGACTGGTACATCTAGTTTTACTATATTCTCCATTTTAATCTTAACGAAATCACGAACGTTGTCAATATCTGCATCAGGGACTTCAAAAACAAGCTCATCATGCACCGTCAGGAGCATCTTGGTATCTTTGCTTATTTTGGGCAGTTCCTTATCTATTTCTATCATCGCAAGCTTGATGAGGTCCGCGGCAGTTCCCTGTATTGGCATATTGGCAGCCATCCTCTCGGCAGAACCGCGTACCGCGAAGTTACTGCTCGTGAGCTCCGGCAGGTAACGCCTGCGTCCAAAAAGTGTTTCCGCAAAACCACGTTCTCTCGCCACTTTGACTACATCATCTAGGTAAGTACGAATCCCCTTGTGGGTGTCAAAGTATTTGTCTATGAATTGCTTTGCTTCGGCGTAACTAAGCGTGCTTTGGCGTTGCAGACCGTGTGCAGAGACTCCATATACCACCCCAAAGTTCACTACTTTGGCAGTGCGGCGCATGGCACCGGTCACCTTGCTCTCTGGTACACCATAGACTTTTGCCGCCGTGGCCGTGTGGATGTCTAGACCGTCACGAAATGCTTGCATCATTACAGGGTCGCCAGACATATGCGCGATTACGCGCAGTTCAATCTGTGAGTAGTCAGCTGACATTATTTTGTAGCCCTTGTCTGCTATAAAAGCTTTTCGTATCTCCATGCCTGCATCAGTCCGAATGGGTATGTTTTGAAGATTAGGATTTGTAGAGGAGAGTCGCCCAGTAGCCACAATCGCCTGGTTGAAGCTCGTGTGTATGCGCCCTGTTTTAGCATTTATAAGCTTTGGAAGCGCGTCAATATAAGTATTCTTCAGCTTGCTAAGCTCTCTAAATTCGAATATTTGTTCAATGATAGGGTGAGTTCCGCGAAGCTTCTCTAGCTCTTCTGCCCCCGTAGAAAGGCCCCCGGATGGCAATTTCTTAATTCTTTCGTTATCTAGCTTGTCGTGCAATCGCAACTTATCATAGATAATTTTTTGCAGCTGTGCCGGCGAGGCGATGTTGAAGGTTTCTCCCGCAGCTTTATAGATTTCTATCTCCAGCTGCTCCAGCCTCTTACCAAATTTGAGAGAAAGCTTCGCAAGTAGGTCGGTATCGATCTTTACCCCGTTCATCTCCAGCCGAGCTAGTACCGGGATAAGTGGCGCTTCTATCTTGGCCATCAGCTCATTAAATCCACCTGCGTCCAGGTCCTTCGACAGATGGTGATAAAGCCGCATGGTCATATCGGAGTCCTCACAAGCGTAAAGTGAAGCATCAGCTTCTGACACAAGATCAAAGGTAATCTGTTCTTTCCCCTTGCCTATCAGTTCATCAATCTTTGTCATCTCTATCCCAAGTTCTGTAAAGGCCAGCTCGTCCAGCTTTTGTGCCCTTGCATTGGGGTTTATCAGATAAGCCGCTACCATAGTGTCAAAGATAACCCCTCGCAGGTCATAACCATTTCCGACCAATACTTCATAGTCGTATTTGATATTATGACCCACTTTGGCGATGTTTTCGTTCTTAAGTACTGTTTTTAGCGATTCTGCAAATCGTTCTGGTATATAGTAGGCTTCTCCCTCGGTGTATGAGACAGATATACCAACTAATTTTGCCGAGATAGCGTCTAGGGAATTGGTTTCCGTATCGACGGCGATGACTTTTTGCTTTGTTAGCTCTTTCGCAAGCTTTTCTGACCCCGCCAGACTGTCTATCAGGTGATATTTATCAGAGGTATAGTGTGGCTGGGCCTTCTTTATGTCTTGTTTTACGTCGGCAAATAGATTGCCCTGTTTATTCTCCACAACGGGTAAAGTTTCTTTGTTTTCTCCTGGGAGTCTGGACAACAGTGATTTAAACTCCAACTCACGGAAAAGCTCCGATACTTTGCTTCTATCAAACTCATGCGTTTTACAATCATTCTCACAAATATCTAGCTTTACGTTCTTCACAATTGTAGATAGGTGTAGGCTAAGATAAGCGTTTTCTTTACCTTCTTCCAATTTCTTGGCCATGGCCGGTTTCAACTCATCTAGATGAGCATAAATGTTATCGAGGGTTTTGTATTTTGAAACCAGTTCTATAGCACCCTTTTCACCAATACCCATCACACCGGGAATGTTATCTGAGGTGTCGCCCTTGAGCGCCTTGAGCACCACAAATTCGTCAGGTGTCAGCCCGTATCGCTCCATCACCGCACTCTTGTTATAGATAAACGTGTCTGTAAAACCACGTCTCATGGTATAAACTCGTACGTTTTCATCCACGAGCTGCAGCTCATCCAGGTCACCAGTGACTATGTAGACATCATGGTCCTTTTTCAGTTTTTCGGCGGCACTCCCAATAATGTCATCGGCTTCGTAGCCCTCTTGCTCATAAACAGGTATGTTCAAGGCTTCGATGACGTCGTAAACACGTGGGAATTGCATTATCAGGTCGTCGTCAGCCTTCTTTCTAGTTGCTTTATAGTCGGCAAAGTCGTGATGACGAAATGTCTTACCCGGTAAATCCATTGCTACAGCTACATACTCGGGCTTTAGGTCGCGGAGTACATTGAGCACAATCATTGTAAAACCATAGACAGCATTGACTACTTCACCGTTTCGAGTGGTAAGAGGTGGTATGGCATGGTACGCGCGGTGTATAAGCGCATGCCCATCTATAAGTACAAATTTTGCCCTTTTCATATACATATTTTAGCACAAATTAGGTAAAAAACGGAACGAGGCCGGATCCCACAAGTGGGACCCGGCCTCTGTGTCGAGTTGCGACCCTTTTCACTACACTCGGCGAGTAGAGACCCCTGGACAGCATCCAGGGAGGGGTTGAGACTATTGCTAGTCCCTGGCAAGGTCGCTGACCGCATGACAAGCACCGCTGGCCGAAGCCGACGACGAAAGCATATTACACCCATTAGAACTTTTTGGCTATCGTTTTTCGAATCTTGGTAGCTTATAAACAGATGGCACTGGGTCTGCGCCACCTTTTGCCCAGGGGTTACAGCGTAGTACACGCCAACCACCAAGCAAAAAGCCTTTTATGACACCGTGTTTCTCGAAAGCCTCATATGTGTACTGCGAACAGCTCGGGCTAAATTGACAGTAACCGTAAGGAAAGAAAACCTTCAACGGTCCGTGATCAAAAGAAAGTGTATGTTGATAAAGCCATATGATCGCCAAAAACGGCCATCTAGTTACTTTTTTGAGTATTTTCATCTATAAATAGCTCGAGTTTTTTAAACGAATTTAGTATTTCGCGCTCCATCGTTTTGTAATCGGCGGAGAGAGCCGGCTGTCTGGTAGTGATAACGATGTTTTGGCCTTTTGTAAGACGAGAAAGATTCAAACGCACAATCTCACGTACCTGTCTTTTGACGTTATTGCGATCAACAGCCTTCTTAGATACCTTTTTGTTTACTACGATTCCGACTTTTGTGAGTCCAAGACGGTTTGGTAGTACGTTTACACTAAAAAGCGGGCTCGCTACGTAACGCCCCCGCCTATATACGGTTTGAAAATCTTTATCGCTAGTTAGTCGAAATAATCGCTTAAGCACTTGCTTTTGGCGTAAGGCGCTTACGCCCCTTCAGTCGACGTGCCTTCAGTACATTCTGACCACCGTTAGTAGCCATACGCACTAAAAAGCCGTGAACTTTACCGACTCTTGCTTTTTTGGGTTGAAATGTTCTCTTACTCATTGCTCAGATATTTTAGCACAAAAGAGCCCTCCAGTCAACGCTGGAGGGCTCTAAAACTTTTCTAGTACAAATAATCTTTTAGTTTTTTGCTTTCGCGATGTTTCTTTAGCTTTTGCAGAGCTTTGGACTCTATTTGGCGGATACGTTCACGGGTAACGCCAAATTCTTGCCCAGTTTCCTCTAGAGTATGAGCACGACCATCGTCTAGGCCAAATCTCATACGAAGTATTTTTTGCTCACGTGGCGTGAGTAGCTGTAATACGTCGGCAATATTCTCTTTGAGAAGTTGGTAAGTAGCTGCCTCGTCAGGAGTCACAGAGTCACGGTCCTCGATAAAGTCGGCCAGGCGACTATCTTCTTCCTCACCAACCGGTGCTTCGATAGAAACCGTATCTTCCTTGATCTTGAGGATGTAGTTTACCTTCTCTACCTCTATTCCCATTTCCAAAGCAATCTCTTCAGGTAATGGCTCACGACCAAGCTCCTGCAATAGTCGTCTCTGTGTACGAACAAGCTTATTGATAGTTTCTACCATGTGTACTGGGATACGAATGGTGCGTGCTTGATCGGCAATCGCGCGAGTGATGGCTTGACGAATCCACCAAGTAGCATAGGTTGAGAACTTAAAGCCTTTGGTATGATCAAACTTCACAACAGCGCGCAGTAGACCTGTATTTCCCTCTTGGATAAGGTCGAGCAGGTCCAGACCGCGGCCGATATATTTCTTCGCAATCGAGACAACAAGACGCATATTTGCTTCCGCAAGACGTTTCTTTGCTTGTTTGTCGCCTTGTAATATCTTTTTGGCGAGATCTACTTCCTCGAGCCCTGTTAGCAGTGGGATTTTACCGATTTCGCGCAGGTACATACGCACGGAGTCATCGGCTAGTTCAGAAATGTCATCAAAAGAGGTGTCTACCTCTTCTTCGCCATCTTCACCCCAAATCATCTTTTCGCGGTTGTCCATCACCTCGACACCTTGCTCGGCAAGTGTGGCATATAGCTCATCAAGCTTTTCCACGTTGTCCTCTACCTCTGGGAAACGACCAAGAATCTCTTCTTGAGTTACAAATCCCTGCTCACGTCCCTTGGCTACGAGTGCCTCGACGATTTTGTCAAAATCTTTTTCCTTGGCCATAGTTCTCCTTATATATTTCGTTCTTTTTCGATAATTTTTTGCAAATCAGCAATGAGCTGATGTACTTGCTTCTGGTCCATATCTCTCTGTGCAATCGCCATGCGTTCACCTAGAGACTTCTTTTCCTTTTCTATCGCCTCACGTTTTAGGCGCGTTACTGCATAGAACAGCTCCTCGCTGAGCGTTTCCTCGTCAGCATCAGCAAATTCATTTTCAGTCATGAGCTGAAGCTGACTTATGTAGTTTGCCTCAGCAGACTCGAGACTCTTTTGCCATTTAGCGACGTCGAGTGATTTATTTTTTTCACAGTAGTTCTGAAGACTAAGCACAAGTCCACGTACTTTTTCATCCGAAAAGTCGTCTTGTTCTAGTTTATTAAAGAAAAATTCATAGTATTTTGGTGCCACGAGTAGCATTGACAGCGTATACTCCTCGCGAGTTTGGGCTAGGGCTTTTGTCCCTGCCTCTTTCTGATTAGTCGGTCCCGCTACTTTTGGAACTACATTTTTCACTTTGGCGAGAGCTGCTTCTAGAGCAGTGCTACTAACACCAATTTTTGTAGCCAGTAGGGTGAGATAATGATCTCTTTCGACTGGATCAGGTAATTTTTTTATCGTCGCAAGCAACTCTCGGGTCGCTTGTTTCTTGTCTAAAATATTCGTAATGTTGTATTTGTTAAAGGTGCTGTCAAAGATGTAGTCTACTACATATTTTGCCTTTCGGCAAGCCTCGACCCACTTCTTGGGGTCCGATTTCACTAGATCCGCTGGGTCTTTGCCCTCTGGCACGGTAATTACCTTGATGTTAAAGTCGCGTTCCCAGGCGAGCTCTATAGCTCGTTTTGTTGCATTCTGACCCGCCATATCTACGTCAAACGACATCTTGATATTCTTTGTAAATCGCTTAATAAGATCGAGATGCGCCTCGGTAAGGGCTGTACCGCTAGAAGCAACCACATTTTTTACCCCAGCTTGATGCGAGAAGATAGCATCCATCTGACCCTCCACCACAATAACGTGATTTTGTTTACGGATTTGTTCTTTCGCTTTGTCGAATCCAAAAAGTATTTGTGATTTATGATAAATAGCTGTTTCTGGTGTGTTGACATACTTTGGTAGTGAGTCGTCTAGTACGCGGGCCGTAAAGCCAACTACTCGTCCGCCGGCATTTGTGATAGGGAAGGTAATACGATTGAAAAATTGATCGAGTATTCTCCCATTTCGTTCCTTCACTATACCAGCTTTGAGCAAGTCATCATTTGCGTATCCTAGCGAACCAAGCTCCTTTATAACTATATCGCCACTCTGCGGAGCAAAACCAAGACGAAAAGTTTTGATGGTTTTTTCTTCCATCCCACGGTCAAGCAAGTACTTGAGCACTTTTTTGTTACTTTCCTTCCAAAGCTCCTTTTCGTAAAGGTCACAGGCTTGTTCGTTTATTTCAAATAACCTGTCCGTTGGTTCACGGCGCACGCCACCACGTTCAGGAAGCTTCACCCCGGCCTTTTCAGCCATTTCCCGAAGTGCAGTCGGAAAGTCTACACCCTCAATTTCTTCAGTAAAGGTGAATATATCGCCGCCTTTGCCACAGCCAAAACAATGAAAAATCTGCTTCTCGGGGCTTACCATGAAACTGGCAGTTTTTTCATTGTGAAAGGGACAGCAACCCTTGAAGTTGCGTCCAGACTGCTTAAGTGGCACATATTTGCCGATATATTCGACTATATCGACCTTATTTTTTATCTCTTCTAGTTCGTTCATTTTTTTCCTACGTATTTAAACCTAGGAATTTGACTCCCGCCAATTTCAACATTTTCAGTAAACATCTCGAGTGGTCGGACCCAGATGCCGCCTTCGCCATACAAAGCACGATAGACAACTAGCTCTTCTAGCGTCTCGCTGTGCTTGGCAACGCCTATTACCTCATAGAAATTGCCTTTGTAGTGCTGGTATTTTCCCGCTTTTAATTCTGCCACATCTCACCTCTTTGTGGTCGCATTCTAGCACAAAATGGGCACAAATAGAAGGTTATTACATGAACCTTTCAAATCTGTCGTGAGCCACACCGCAAATAGGACAAATCTCTGGGGCTTCTTCGCGTGCACACAAATAGCCACAAACTTGGCAACGCCAAACAGGTAATTTATCGCCTTTTGTCTGGATTTTCGCTTTTTCTTCCGCCATTTGTCTCCTCACTTCCTTAGTTGGTCTACGCTCAGGGATGGGCCGTAGCTCGACCCTACCCTCGGCGACGTCTTTTGATACATACAAACCGCAATAGCAAGCACCGTGTTCGACTATGTCCTGGTCCCTATAATCACAAGGACAAATAATGTCCAGGTCTTCGGACCTTACTCCAGTTGCCAATCTACAGGGGCAAGCTTCATAGCCATATCTCTCTTTGTTTTTTAGTAAACTGGCTACTAGGTCTTTGGTAAATGTAATATCAGGACCCAGGGAATACCCGCGTTTTTTGTTAAAACTCGCTAGTTCCTCGAGCCTCTCATCTACTGTCGACATATTTTCGTATTTCTTCCTCATCAAATCCGAGAATCACTCTTTCTCCGTCGAGAACAATCGTTGGGAATGAAGTTTCTGGATTCTTGGCCATAAAATCATTCATCACCTCATCTCGTTCGGGTCCGTTGACGAGATCAACGTCTAGATATCTGTAAGCTGCGCCCAGATCAGCGAGCAAGGCCTTCGTTTTCTTGCACCAGATACAAGTAGAAAGCGTAAACATAAATATATCGCCCTTGTTTTCACCTGGGACCGTAGTAATAAGTGCCTCATAGCTCATATTATTCTCCAAAATCTAATCTAAATTCTTTGCCGTGATCTACAAAACCATATTTTTGATACATTTCATGCACTTTAGGGCGAGCATATCTACTGGTAGCGATGATTTTATAACAATTATTTTCCTGGGCCGAGTCTAGTACTTGCTTTATTAGTTTCTTCGCATTCCCCTGGCCTCGGTAATCTTCGTTCACATACAAATCTTCTAGCAAGCCATAGGGTCTATCATTCAAATCATTCTTTATTAGGTACAAAAAAGCACGCCCAATTTCCACTTCACCATCTCGGATGCAGAAACGGATTGCCGTGCTGTCTATCTTTTCAGAATCTATCATAATTAAATTATATCACATGGCGGAGAGGGAGGGATTCGAACCCTCGATACCTTGCGGTATACACGCTTTCCAAGCGTGCGCACTAGGCCAACTATGCGACCTCTCCTCGTCAAAATCAACCGATATTATAGCTCAATATCGGTGAAAAGTCCATCCAGAGAAAAGTCATATTTCTCAGGATTTAGTAGATAATCAAATTTCTCAGGCGCCTCTACAAAAGAGTCGTAAAGAGATTTGTCGCGGGTAAGCCCCCAGTCTGGTCGCTCCAAAGGTCGGACAATACGCAGTGACGACACTTCGTAATTTGGATTCTTACTTAAGCCTTCCTCGGTGCGATAGAAGGCTCCGCCAACACGCTCCTTGAACATCGAATAGTCAGAACCATTCGGATTATCACGTTTTTGTAAGTCCATCTCGATAATTGGTTTAGAGCCCACATTCATGCTGACATGCCCCCAATTTGGTGGCATAACTACTTTATCACCAGGTTCTGTAACTACCCAGATTACGTCTACCTTACCTGATTTGTCAGACTCGCTTTGAAGTAAGTATTCAATATTTGAGGTCAAAGCCTCATAGACTTCTGGATAAGCGACTTTTGTCCCTGGTTTATTCTGATGATAATGTCCAACAGTCTTTACATACTCATCACCCACTTTCCCAGGATTAATGACAGTCATGTCTGCCATAAAGTCCCTAGAGACAAATGTTTCCTCGTCCTTCGTTTTCTCCATATACCTAGCGCCGAAATACAGTGTCTCCGGCAATTTCGAATTTTGAACTTCGAATTTCGAATTATCACTATAGGCGTATTTGCCGTCTACAAATGACTTTGTCCAGTCTACTGCCGGTTTATACGCTGGCTTATCGTAAATAAGTTTATTGTTTTTGATAGCTATGCTCATGGCAAGATTATAACAATATTCTGCCTTAAAAGAAAACGAGACCGTCCCGCGAATGCGGAAAGATCTCGTTCGAGTAGGATGGCCGGCCAGGCTGGTCGGCGTCTGCGGCACGTTTATCGAGTCGCCACAAACGGATTTGCCTGACCGGAACTAGTACACGGGTGGGGCACCTGTGTGCTCAACATAGAGGTCGTCTATGCCGAGAGCTTAGAATCACTCTCACACCCGTGGTGGACTACTTGTCTGGCCAAGGCAACCATGAACGTTCAGATTGCTCTTTAGCCCACTGCCTATATGGAATAGGCATTTCGGTACCTGGTCGGCTATCCTGACGCTCTCTTACGTAGTAGTAGAGCTGATCAAGACCCGTGCCAGCACGTTCTTCATCGGTGATTCGGCTTTCAAGCAATGTCCAGTCAGACTGGGCACCACCTATGAGAACCGGCGTCATCGGCGCTTCCTTCGCCCATTTTACTGGGCTCAGATAGCTATTCACGACACTGAGCACCAGCGCGGTGGCGAACACCATCGCCAGCACTATACCGAGCGCGATATAGGGTCCTCGTGACCCTGTCTTCTTCCTACTCATTGTTATACGCTCCTGTCTACGAATTGGCTGCGTGAAGCGCTCATACAAATGCCGATTACTCAGCACTCGTTGTATATTCTAGCACATTTAGTTCTTTTTGTCAATCATTTTCTGGTACTTTGTGCATGCGTATCATATTGGTACCGCCAATTTTCCCGTGCGTAATACCTGACACAAGAGTCAGATATTCGCCGTTTTTTACGCGCTTTTTGCTCTTTAGTACCTCAGTGATCTTATCCGTTAGTTCGCGATTATGCTTATAGCTAATAACAAGGGGCCAAACACCCCACGACAGCGCCAACCTACGCGCCGTAGCTTCATTATCTGTACCAGCTATCACGTGTTGGTAGGGGCGGAACTTGGCTATTTCCCGAGCATTTCTACCGCTGCTGGTAGCTGCTACGATATAGCGAGAGTTAGTCTCTTTCGCAAGCATAAATGCAGCCTGCGCCACAGCCTCTGTAAGCTTATGTACATCGTGCTTCACGTGCTCACCTATAACAATTTTGTTCTCCACAATCCATGCTTCAGTATCTAGCGCAATCCTATTCATGGCTTGCACCGCAAACTTAGGGTATTTCCCGTTGGCCGTCTCCCCAGAAAGCATAATTGCGTCTGCACCATCCAAGATAGCGTTTGCTATATCGCTGGTTTCAGCTCTCGTAGAGCGAGGATTTCTAATCATCGAGTCCAACATCTGAGTAGCTACTATAGCGGGCTTACCCACGGCCAAACACCTTTTGACGATATGTTTTTGAATTAGTGGGACCTTTTGTTGTGATATCTCAATGCCGAGATCTCCTCTAGCCACCATGATCGCATCAGTCGCCTCTAGTATTTCCTCAAAGTTTTTTATAGCTTCGTGGCGCTCCACCTTGGCAATAATCTGCGCCTCTTTCCCACTTTTCTCTATTATTTTCCGCAGTTCCCGTATGTCACCAGCATCACGCACAAACGACAGAGCCAAGAAATCTACGTCTTTTGAGAGTGCAAAGACAGCATCGCTGCGGTCTTTGTCTGTAATTACATCTGCCGAGATGGTACCAGTAGGTAGGTTGATACCCTTTTTCGGGGTCAGTTTGCCCCCATTTATGACTTTGCAGATTATTTTCTTACCCTCTACGCGCACTGTCTTTAGCTCTATCAGACCATCGTCAAGTAATAGGGCGTCTCCGGGCTGTACATCCTGACACAAACCCAGGTATTGTACTGGAATTTCTTCGCCTTTTGCCTCGCCACAAACGAGCGTAACAGTGTCACCTTTATGCAAGTAACCGTCGTATTCACCGATACGAATCTTGGGGCCCTGAAGATCGGCCAGTATGCCAACGTGCATATCTAATTTCTTGCTAATTTTGCGAATATTATCAATTCTTTGACCATGTTCCTCGTGGCTTCCGTGTGAAAAGTTTAAACGGAATACATTGGCGCCTGCCTTTAATAGCGTTTCTATCATTTCTGGGCTTTCACTCACGGGTCCGAGGGTCGCAATAATCTTGGTTTTCTTCATCATTCTCCTGTTTTCATAATACGCAAGGCTAAATGATAGCAGAAAAATCAGTATTTTAGAACCATTTTGTGCTAATATAGTGAAAAGGAGTAATTATGGCAAAAAAGAGAGTTTTTTCCGGTATTCAGCCTAGTGGTGACCTTCATATTGGTAATTATTTGGCAACCATATATAAGTGGGCTCAGGAGCAAAACGACAAAGAAAATATTTTTTGTGTCGTAGACCAGCACGCTATCACTGTGCCTCAAGACCCCAAAGACCTGAAACGAAGAACCATAGAGATAGCTAAGATATTTCTTGCTGCCGGTCTGGACCCAGAGAAATGTAGCATTTTTGTCCAATCTAGCCGTCCTGAACACTCAGAGCTTGCCTGGATACTCAATTGTCACGCATATTTCGGCGAGATCAGCCGCATGACCCAATTCAAAGACAAATCGGTGAATAAAGGTGAAAATGTGACCGTTGGCCTCTTTGACTACCCAGTACTCATGGCTGCAGATATACTTCTTTATGATGCCGAAGAAGTGCCAGTGGGAGACGACCAGAAGCAGCATGTCGAGATTACTCGCGATATCGCAGAACGTATGAACAAACGTTATGGCAAGCTCTTCACTGTTCCAGAGTTTACAACCAATAAAGATGCTACCCGCATCATGTCTCTCACAGATCCGACCACAAAAATGTCCAAATCTGACGAAAGTGACCACAGCCGTATCAACATCCTCGATACACCAGAGCAAATCAGAGCCAAATTTGCAAAGGCAACCACGGATAGTGGTAACGAAATCAAGTATGACAAAGTGGGCAAACCTGGTATCAGCAACTTGCTCTCTATCATGGCCACTTGCACAGCTACAAGCGTGCCAGCGCTTGAGAAGAAGTATGCGGGCGTATCTTACGGGGAGTTCAAGAAAGACGTCGCTGAGGCCGTTATCGCACTTCTCACGCCCTTTCAGGCACGCTACAGCGAGATTTCAGACGATTATGTCCTAACAGTGCTTCGTGAGGGAGCCGAAAAAGTAGCCCCACAAGCTGGAAAGACGCTTCAACGTGTCAAAGACGCCATCGGCCTAGGTATTTAACCCTCGTCATTCCAGCGTAGGCTGGAATCCAGAACCGAACATTAACCCCTTCGTCATCCTGACCACAGGAAGGATCCAGGACTCGTGAATACGTACTACGTATACATAATCACCAACCACAAAAACGGAACTATTTATGTTGGCGTAACAAATAACATAAACAGACGTATTTATGAACATAAACACAAACTCGTTGAAGGATTCTCTAAGCAATACGGACTAGATACGCTTGTATATTTAGAGCAATTTTCACGGATTGAAGATGCTATTTCGGCTGAAAAACGAATCAAGGGTTGGTCGCGTACTAAGAAGATTGCCCTGATTGAAACAAAGAATCCCGATTGGATAGACCTGGATTCTTCGCACGGCTCTGAATGACAGAGTTGTACTTAGTTTATTTTTACCGCGGGTTCTATTAGTTTAGTAGTTTTATTGTATTTGAAACTCATGAGTGCTGCTGCTTGCCCCGTATTTACAGATTGATTAAAAGTAACTAAATAATAGTCACCTTTATCGGTGATATCACATGGCCACTCGGCCTGGACGCTATTTGCATATAATCTTCGGACTGCGTTACAGACGTTATCGTCCTTATTGATGGTCATCTTATTGGCAAAGTTGGAGAGTACCAGGGCAACTGCCCCGGCAAAAAGAAAAAATATAAATACCGGCATAGCACCTAGAAAAAATACCTTCTTCCCCTTTATTGCACCCTCGTCATATTTTTCTTGTTTAAGCTTTTTCGCCACCTATAACTCCTGTCAGTTCTGCTAGCTTGGCCTCTACTAGCTCCTTACTTTTCCCCTCCAAGCTTAGCCTCAAAAGTGGTTCTGTATTTGAGGGCCTCACGTTGAAGCGCCAATCAGGATATTCTACCGAGAAGCCGTCTAGCTCTGTTATTTGGCCGTCTTGATAATGTGTCTTCACCGTATTTATAGACGCAACGACGTCCTTTACTACAAAGTTGGTCACAGGAAGTGCATATACCATATTTTTGTACTTAGCAATCAGCTCAGAGAGGGGTTTGTCCGACTGAGATAATATCTGCAACATAATCACAAATGGAATCATCCCATTATCAGCGAGCCAAAAATCTTTAAAATAGTAGTGTCCAGCTATCTCAGCTCCAAATAGTGCATCGTTGTCAATCATACTTTGTGTTACATATGAATAGCCGGTTTTACATACTATTAACTTGCCGCCAGTTTTATCCACCAAAGCCTGCGGTAACCAATAATAACAAGAATCTACTACCACCTTGGCATCTGGCTGCTTCTCCAAGAAATAGTCAATCATTAGACCGGTAGCATAATAAGGAAAAATATATTCCCCTTTTTCATCATAAAAGCCACACCTATCTGCATCTGCATCCCATGTCACCCCTAAGTCATAATCTCCAGCTTTTATAAGTGCGGTCGTTTCTGTTCTGTTTTCTGGTTGAGAATGATCAGGCTTACCTTTTGGAAAACTACCGTCTGGCTCGAAATTAATTTTTGTTAGTTGGAGGCCAAAATGCTCTGCAATAGCACTTATCGCAACACCAGAAGCCCCGAAGTTTGGGTTTACCACAACTTTTAGTGGCTTTACCAAACGCCTGTCTGCAAAACTCACGTTCTTTGCCGTATATCCAGACATAAAGTCCAATTTTTCTACAGTACCTTGTTTCGTAGCCGGTTCAAAAGTATTCGCCATAGCCAACTCTCGTATTTCCGCTATGCCCGAGTCCATAGATATGGGAGCGGCCTTTGCGCGAACCATCTTCATCCCGTTATATTTGCCTTCATTGTGAGACGCGGAGAGTGTAATACCCCCATCGAGTTCATAATTTGCCACAACAAAATACAACATGTCCGTAGATATGACACCTACGTCCACCACGTCTACACCCATCTCAATCAAACCATCGCAAGCTGCTTGCCAAAGTTCTGCACCAGAGGAGCGTACATCACGACCTAGGGCAACCTTTTTCGGCTTTAGCCATGCGGCATAGGCCATTGCAATTTTCTTTACGTCATCCGCATTTATCTCTGTCGGATATATACCTCGAATGTCATAAGCTTTGAAAATGTCTTTATTCATAGCATTATTCTAAAGGTCTTGCCTCCAAATGTCCACCGGGTATATATTAATTCTAAGGAAAGTCCGGAACCTACACAACCCGGGGGTGGTTCAAAAGGCTTACGCACAAGCGGGTGCCATCGGAAATGGTCGTCACAAAGGGTGGGATATTGGTCGCAAGATGAATCGAACACCCAAGGACGGCCACGAACGCACGTACCTCAGCACTGCCCCGAACCGTTCGGTAGAGAGGCCCAAGGAGCCTCTGTCGCCTGGATTCACCACGCCAAGCCCTGTCCACCTGAGTCAGCGGGACCTGTCTACGATACCCGGTCTGAGGACGGAGTAGGAGGTTGCCATGAGGACGAAGCGAGCAGATTGGGGCCCCCGACCGCAGCATGACGGGGGCTGGCACCACCAAACTGACCGAGGAGACTAGCGACGAAAGGGGGCTTGCACCACCGTATCTAGCCACCGTTGACGACGGTGACATCCCGGGGCCGGGGAAGGCTAACCCCCTTATCGGGCCATCAGTCCCATCATTTTCCGGACAACAAGCACAAGCCTTGCCCTCCGCTAGGGGGGCAAGGCGCACTACCTAACCCACAGGGGTCTTTTTTAATTTCGCTTTTGAACGTATACTTATAGTCATGAATAAACTATTAGCCAGCTTTACAGATCCCTCAAATAATCTTTTCCAGTCCGATATCTGGCAAGAATACGAAGAGTCTCTTGGCCACACCACTTTTCGTATATCCTGCGACAAAACCTCTGCGTTTTTGGTCAAATTACCCCTTTATAAAGATAAGAATTATCTTTATTGTCCTCGTGGACCCGTCTGCAGCAAAGAGGGCTGGCATTTATTTTTGAAAAAAGCCGAGGAGATTGCTCTACGCGAAAATTGCGTTTTCCTCCGGGTAGAGCCTTACTCATTCCCAAATGGCATAACGAGTGAGCTAAAGTTCCACACAGTCACTCCATATTCACCACTTTCTAGACAGTTTTCACCCATGGATACTCAAATCCTCGACATTTCAAAGCGCGATGATGATTTACTTTTGGAAATGAAACCCAAGTGGCGGTACAACATCAAGCTTGCTTACAGAAAGGGTGTCACGGTGCGCATGAGTAACAAACTAGAGGACATCAAAACCTTTCACGAGATGTCTGTCGCTATGCACGATCGAGGATACACACCTTTTGATATTGAACACTATGAACGGCTTTTGTACACACTTACGAGAGGCAAACACATCAAGCTATATATAGCTGAATATCAGAAGAAGCCACTTTCTATGATCCTTGTCACTCATTTTGGCGAAGTCGCGACATATCTTCATGGTGCTTCAAGCGACGAATACCGCGACTTTATGCCCAATCACCTCGCCCAATGGGAAGCAATCCTAGACGCCAAGAGGGCTGGTTGTACCGTTTATGACTTCTGGGGTGTTGCGCCCGAAAATCAAGAAGGTCACTCATGGGCGGGAATTACCAGATTCAAGAAGGGATTTGGTGGGGAAACAGTCCATTTTCCTGGTGCTTTTGACTATGCTTTTTCGCCACTTTGGTATAATATGTTACACGTTTACAATTTTGTAACGAAAAAACTTAGGAAATCATGAAAATAGACCCTCTTTTAAATATTGGCCGTAAAGTTATACCCAAGCCACTTTTTAGCTTCGGACAGCCTATTTATCATTGGTTGCTTGCCTTTACTGGGAACATTGTTTATCGTTTTCCAGGACGTCGTCTCATTGTTATCGGCGTGACGGGTACAAATGGCAAATCCACAACCGTGGACCTAACTAACGCTGTTCTCTCGGCAAATGGGATCAAAAGTGGCATGATTTCGACTGTGGCTATAGAGATTGCTGGCAAAAGGACAGAAAATGTAACCAATCGGACTACGCTTGGGCGCTGGCAAACTCCCAGGTATCTACGCGAGATGGTAGATGCGGATTGCACCCATGTAGTGATAGAGGTGGCGAGTGAGGGTCTTGTCATGCACCGAGTATGGGGCATTCCCTTCGATATCGCCGTTTACACCAATCTCTCCCCAGAACACCTAAATACGCACAAGACTATGGAGAACTATCGCAATGCCAAGGGGCTACTCTTTGCAGGACTCGCCAAATCTAAGCACAAAGGTGTCCCCAAAACCAGTATCGTAAATGCAGACGATCCAGAATTCCGATATTTTCACTCATTTGATGCCGAAAAGAAGATTAGCTATGGCATTGCCAAAGGTGAGGTGTGGGCGAACAATATTTCACTAGGTGACAAAACTGAATATGAACTAATTGACGACGACCAGAAGTACCGAGTTAGTACCCTTTTGCCGGCTAAGTTTAATATTTATAATGAGCTCGCTGCCTATTGTGTGGGTAAAGCACTTGGTTTTCCTGCGGAGAAAACAATTTCCGCCATACAATCTGTGAAACAAATTGACGGACGAATGCAAGAAATCCCAAATAAGCTTGGTATCAAGATCTTCATCGATTACGCCGTCACGCCAGACGCATTTGAGCTTCTCTTTACCGAGCTTAGACGCATTTCCCAGGGCCGCATAATATCTGTATTCGGTGCTACAGGAGACAGAGACAAGACGAAACGACCAGAACTTGGTAAAGTAGCGGGCAAAATGACCAATTACACTATTCTCACCGACGAAGAATCCTACAGTGAAAACCCCGCCGTCATTGTTGACTCTATCGCAGAGGGTCTAGAAACAGTACGTAAAGGGAATTATGAAATCATTCTGAACCGCCGTGATGCTATTCAGCGAGCTATAGAAGTAGCTGATCCTGGAGACACAGTGGTTGTCACAGGTATGGGGCACCAGAAATACCGCAACATGGGCGGCGATAAAAAGGTGGAGTGGGACGAAGCCAAGGTCATTACTGAAATTCTAACAGAACTAAAACGACCAAAGAAATGATTATTCTTGCCATAGAAACCAGTTGTGATGATACCTCGGTTGCCGTAGTAGAAAACGGCAATCTTGTTCTTAGCTCTATCGTGTCTTCACAGTTAGAACACAGTGCTTTTGGTGGCGTGGTACCAGAAGTAGCAGCCAGAGCACATGTAAAAAATATGATACCTGTGCTTGATGAGGCTCTTAAAGTCGCCGAGATTACTCTTGATCAGATAGACGCAATCGCTGTAACCCAGGGGCCTGGCCTCATAGGCTCCCTCATTGTCGGGGTAAATACAGCCAGAGAGCTTGCCCAAATGACAGGGAAACCCCTGATTGCTGTCCACCACACAGAAGGCCACATATATGCTAATTGGCTACACAAAGCCGATAATGAGGCACCAGCCTTTCCTTTGGTCTGTCTCACCGTCTCAGGTGGGCACACAAATCTAATATATATGCAGGATCACCTTGATTATCAGATAATCGGCGAAACCATAGATGACGCTGCCGGGGAAGCATTTGACAAGGTGGCCAAGCTACTTGGTTTAGGCTATCCAGGCGGTCCGCACATTTCAAAACAGGCAAAAAGCGGCCATACAGAGGCCTTTTCGTTCCCTCGCGTAGATCTGACTAGTGGTGCCATTCGGGACGAGTCTGGCTTTTTAGTAAGGCCAGATGAAAGCCTTGATTTCTCATATTCTGGATTAAAAACTGCTGTTTTGCGCGTAGTAAAAGAGGAAACGAATAATGGTGCAAAAGAGCTGTCCCAAAGCCAAATAGATGACATTGCCGCATCTTTTGAAGCCGCCGCTACAGACATGCTGACTCGTAACCTTGAACGTGCCATTAGGCGATATAAAACCAAAACAGTCCTTCTATCTGGCGGGGTGGCCGCCAATACCGTATTACGCCACAAGATTGGTAAAATGCTAGAAAAGGACTATCCAAAGCTAAAATATTATTACCCAGAGATCAATTGTTGTACTGATAATGCCGCCATGATAGCGGCCGCAGCTCATTTTCACGCACAAAAGAATGATTATGTAACAGCAGAAGACTTGATTCCAGACCCCAACCTTAGGTTGACATAAAGCAAGTATTTATCTATAATTGGGTCCATAAAGCATTTGAGCTGACTAGTCACCAGCAAGCTACGAGCAGAAAGGCAAACGCCAAGTAGAACTCGTCGGGTAAGCCCGTAACAGCAGGAAAGTAAGTATCCACGCAGAACTAGGATGGTACCGCCCGAGAGGGCTCCTAGACAGCGGGGATTTTTTATTAGGAGAAACCATGCAACTACCAAAGAGATTTGAAGCCAAAGAACAAGAAAAGTTAATATACAAGTCGTGGGAAGAAAACGGCTACTTTAAACCTATTTCTCGCGGTGGTGACCGTCCATTCGTAGTTACTATACCACCACCCAATGTAACCGGTGTTTTACACATGGGCCATGCCCTCAACAATACGATTCAGGATGTACTCGTCCGTTGGCACCGTATGCGCGGTGAGGAAACACTCTGGGTCCCTGGTACCGATCATGCTGGCATAGCCACCCAAAACAAAGTTGAACAAAAACTTGCTGCGAAGGGGAAAACCCGTTTTGATCTGGGTCGTGAAAATTTCATTAAAGAGACCTGGAAGTGGAAAGAAGATTACGAGAGCAGGATATTGGGTCAGCTGAAGACCATGGGTTGTTCATGTGATTGGGAACACACACGCTTTACTATGGACGAAGGCTACTCTGACGCAGTTATAGACACCTTTATCCACTACTATGAGAAGGGTTACCTCTATCGTGGTCACCGGATCACAAACTGGTGCCCTCGTTGTGGCACTTCTCTATCTGACCTAGAGGTTGAACACGAGGAAAAAAATGATTATCTGTGGCATATACGTTATGAAATAGAGGGTGGCGGCAATATTATAGTCGCGACTACCAGACCAGAAACTATGCTTGGCGATACAGCTATAGCCGTAAACCCTCATGATAAGCGTTACAAGGATTTAGTTGGTAAAACAGCTATTTTGCCTATACAAGGCCGTAAAGTACCCATAATCACTGACGAGTATGTCGATGCCAAGTTTGGTACCGGCGCTGTAAAAGTCACGCCCGCGCATGATCCAAATGACTATGACATGGGAGAGAGGCACAAACTGGACAAGATTGTCATTATCGACCTCGAGGGCAAGATGACAGCCGAAGCGGGTGATCAATTTGTTGGACAAGATAGGTATGAGGCCAGAGAAGAAGTTATTCGTTTACTAGAAGAGGGTAAATGGTTAGTAAAAACTGAACCTCACACTCATAGTGTGGGCCACTGTTATCGTTGTCACACAGTTATTGAGCCCCTTCTTAGTCTTCAGTGGTTTGTAAACATGAAAGAACTTGCGAAACCAGCTATAGCCGCCGTCAAGAACGGGGAAGTGAACTTCCACCCCGCGAAATGGTCCAAAGTATACCTGAATTGGATGGAAAACATCCGTGACTGGTGCGTATCGAGGCAAATATGGTGGGGCCATCAGATACCTGCATGGTATAGGGAAGTTTACAGCCTCGATGACCTCGAGAGCCTAACTGCGAATAAAAGCGAAAGAAAACCCGGCGCCGCTGATTCTCCGGTCCACGAAAAGCATTCAGATGAGACACGCCTAGTTGTCAATGATGCAGATTTGCTTTGGCTAAAGGAAAACTTCACTGCAAAAGAATCATATCAATCAATTGACTTTTTTGATGGTGTAAACCGAACCAGGGTTTCAGGTAACACGTATGCAGTAGTACCGAAAATTTCTGCGCAAACAGGTGTAGTCGTCAAGGAAGCACAATCGGGTCTGATAGATGGGCAGGAAAGCTATCTTGAGCTCCGAATAACCGCTGGTTTTGCGAGATACGAGCTCGAAATCAAGGGAATCGTTCCCAAATACTTCCAAAACCACAAGGTTATCTCTTCAACTGACATATTGGCCTCACAAAGAGCTGAGGGTGGAAATGTGTCTATTTATATAGGTAAGTCCGCTCCTGTTGGCGAAGGTTGGAAAAGAGACGAGGATGTTCTGGATACTTGGTTCTCTAGTGCCCTGTGGCCATTTGCTACTCTTGGTTGGCCAGAAAAAACTAATGGCTTAAAGAAGTTTTACCCAACTACTTTCCTATCTACAGCAAGAGACATTATTTTTCTTTGGGTTGCGCGCATGATTATGTCGGGAATTGAATTTATGGGAGACGTTCCCTTCAAAGATGTCTATATACATGCAACCGTATTTAACAGTGAGGGAAAGAGGATGTCCAAATCCCTTGGTACGGGCGTAGATCCGCTAGAGCTTATCGAGAAATATGGCACGGACGCCACTAGATTTGGCCTTCTCTGGCAGGTTGCACAGGGTCAGGATATGAAATTTAGTGAAGATGCCCTACTTATGTCACAACGTTTTGTAAACAAAGTTTGGAATGCATCCAAATTTACTATGATGAACCTGGAGGATTACAAACATGTTTCACGTGAAACAATTGCGGGTAAACTGACAAAAGAAGACCAGTCTATCCTTGCAAAACTCGATGAAACTGTAAAGAAAACCAATAAATACCTCGAAAAGTATGATTTTCAACACGCAGCAGAGCTACTTTATGAGTTCTTTTGGCATGATTTCTGTGATAAGTGTATCGAAGACACCAAGGTCCGTATTCGTGATAATGCAGACAGCAAGGTTGCCGCTCAATATACTCTCGAGACAGTACTGAAAACTTCTCTCAAACTTCTTCACCCATTTATGCCTTTTGTTACAGAGTCTATCTGGACAGGTCTTGAGGAAGAAACTCCACTTATAATCTCAAACTGGCCCAAATAGGTATTGTTTCACGTGAAACATTAGAACGTTATTTGGTCGTGGTACTTTTGATATTCGCTTGCTTCGCTCGCTTTGTTCAATTTTCCGCAAACCAGTACTAATTGGTTATAAATCTGTGGATAATACGGGTCTATAGTCTTTGCTCTTTGCAGATAGTCATACGCTTTGGGATAGTCCCCCGCTGATATTTCCTCATTTGCAAGCTCAATATAGCTATCACGGTTTAGATATCCCTTTTGAGACGCTTCGAATAGTAATGTTTTTGCTGACTGTGGATAACCAAGGCTATTTAGTTCGTTATATGACAATACCACCCTATTCGCTTCATCAAATTCAGTGGTGTCTAAGTTTATAAGCGCGAGTAAAGTACTTGCTTCATCTGAAGCTTTCAGCTCAACGGATCTCTTCAAAGCATTCTGGGCGTTTAGTATATCGCCTAGTTTCAAATAGCTTTTCCCCAGCTCGAGATAAGTAACCGCATTTTCTCTGGTATTTAGTGATTTCTGATAATTTGAGGCCGCTTGGCTATATTTCTCAAGGTTATAGTAAGCTCCCGCAAGCTGGAAGTAGCCCTCGGAAGTTTTTACTCGGCTTAGGTATCTCTCTGCCAATGTGTTATCACCCAGCTTTACAGCCGTGACACCTGCGCCAAGGTATGTTTCTTCGTTGGGATTGAGCACTGCCGCCTGCTCATATAACAGCAAGGAGTCAGTTAAGTTACTCGTTTTTTTGGCTTCGTATAGGTATTCTGATGACTTTTGGATACGCCATGCGTTTACCCTAGTAAAACCGTAAGCACCAAGTAAGCCGTAACCAACTACCAGGATGGCGATCAAGCTAATATATTCAACCTTTTTGAGATTCTTCATAACTTGATTATAGTGCAACCAGCCGTGGCGTCTAGTTGTTTAGCTTGTTTCTGGGCACAAAATCGGGTATAATATGGCTCGTTGCTAACAACCGAGCAACACACGCGGAGAGGTACCCAAGAGGCTGAAGGGGCGGGTTTGCTAAACCTGTAGGTCGGGGTAACCTGGCGCGAGGGTTCGAATCCCTCCCTCTCCGCCATATGGAAGGGTGCGAGAGTGGTTGAATCGAACGGTCTTGAAAACCGTCGTACCGCAAGGTACCGTGGGTTCGAATCCCACCCCTTCCGCCAGAAGTAATTGTAAAATACATAAAATATACTCATAATGCCTATATGGAAACATTAGGAAATAACCCCTTTGAATCTGCCCCCAAAAGTCCAGAGCTTGATAACGGTTTTCAAGAAGTTGTGATGTTGTTAAAACCTGGTGCTGCTCAGTTTGAACAGGGTATCTATGAATTTTGCGACAAAAACGGGCTCGTCGTTGTGGGTCGCAACCAACTCAAATTTGATGAGGAAAAGATTAAAGAATTTTATCCAAAATCTGATGGTAGCTCGTGGTTAGAACCAATGAAAGAGTATTTTGCGCAAGACGAGGTCATTGCGCTAATGATAGAGGGTCCTAACGCTATGAGCATTCTAAATAACCTCAAGGAGAAGTTTCGGGGCATAATGAACCTAAGAATGCCAGAGGACAGATTTCACGTTTCTGATAGTGTTCCGGAAACGGAACGAGAGCGAAAGGTTGTAGGTTTCGATAATTCAGAAAAACCTTCCGACATGTAGTATAATTATCTAGTGTAAAAAGGAGGAGATATGCAAAAAACTATAGAAAATCTTGCTAAGGCATTTGCTGGTGAGAGCCAAGCCAGAAATAGATACACATTTTATGCTTCAACCGCTCGCGCAGAAGGTTATGAGCAGGTTGCTGGAGTTTTTGAAGAGACAGCCAATCAGGAGAAAACTCACGCCAAAATGCTGATGAAGCACATTCAAGAGCTCAAAAAGAACGATCTAAACTACCCAGCTATTTCCATACCTGCCGAGGTACCAAATGTTTTGGCTACTACAAAGGATAATCTGAAAGCCGCCATAGCTGGGGAACACTTTGAAACCACTCAAATGTACCCAGAATTTGCCAATGTAGCGAGAGAAGAAGGTCTAGATAAGATTGCTGATAGACTAACAGATATAGCAGAAGCAGAGGCTCATCATGAGGAGCGCTATGCTAAACTACTTAATCTTTTTGAGAAGGATATGGTTTTCAAGCGTGGCGATAAGGTTTGGTGGATGTGCAGGGAGTGCGGCTATGTGCACGAAGGAACAGAACCACCCAAGATTTGCCCAGTTTGTGAACACCCTCAAGCTTTTTATCAACTGAAGGTTGAGGAATATTAGGTGTCTGAAGAAGAAAAAGTCAAAGAAACTGTGCTCGTAGGCTGGAAAGCCCCCGAGTTTGAAACCTACGATCGGACGGTTTTATATTACGTTGTGCTGGCGGTAATGTTCCTCGCCATTATTGGCTATGCCATCTATACAAAAGACTGGTTTGTGATAGGTATCTTTGTCATACTGGCTGGCTTTTTGCTCTGGTATCAGCGTAAAACCCCTGCCGAAAAGACCTACCGCATCACCCAGCTTGGGTTATACGAAGACAACAAATTCTACCAGTATAATGAAATTTTCTCTTACTGGTTCCTGATTGATGGTAAGTATAAAACGCTAAACATCATCTTTGCTAAGAAATATTTACCGCAGCTGACCATCTTGCTTGCTGACACAGATCCTGTGAAGGTTCGCTCCGTTCTAAGTAAATACATCCCCGAGGAAAATACGAGAACTGAAACAGTACTCGATCGCCTCGTCAGGCTGTTTAGATTATAAAAAAATCACCACTTGGTGATACTTGGCGGAGAGGGTGGGATTCGAAGCTGCTCAGCCGCTCTCTCTTTCGTCATTCTGAGCGTTACGAAGAATCCAGGACTGCGCCAGCTTAATCCTTAGTTTTTTAAAAGCGTCATCATGTAGGTTCTCACACCACCAAACAATAAAAAATCCTAGCAAGTGCTAGGCTTATTTATTGGCGGAGAGGGTGGGATTCGAACCCACGATACCTTGCGGTATGACGGTGTTCGAGACCGTTCGATTCAACCACTCTCGCACCTCTCCTCGTCGAAATTCGCTTGCGGATTTCGACGAGGCACAAAAGTGCTAGTCTACATCCTATCGCGGTTTCTCCTCTGCCAGAAAAATTACAAATTTTTCTGGAGTAGGAAACGCAGCGAAAGCATTTCTAGTAGTTGACGTGAGTCAATCTACGGAATGCGTCAGCTTGCGCTGACGTGGTGCGCCTGGGAGGGATCGAACCTCCGACCTTACGGACCGCAACCGTACGCTCTAATCCCCTGAGCTACAGGCGCAAATTTAACTTGCCCATTATATATTAAAATCTTACTTTTTTCTAGTCCAAATGCTAGGCTATAGACATATGGGGAAAATAGTAGCAATTGGTGGAGGTGAAATAGACAGGCCTGAACATACTGCCGAAACCACCGAAATAGACAAAAGAATCCTTGAGTTAACGGGCAAAGATCATCCCTGTTTTCTTTTTATCCCAACCGCCAGCTCAGATTCAGACAAATACTTAGCCCGGGTAAAAAAGCATTTTGGCGAGACTCTAGGGTGCAAAGTTGAAGTGCTACTTCTATTTAATGAAAAAATAAACAAAACTACACTTCGCAATAAAATATTAAACGCAGATATTGTCTATGTCGGAGGCGGGAATACTCTTAAAATGATAAATATATGGAAAAAGCTCGGCATAGACGAAATCCTCAAGGAAGCGTATGAAAAAGACATTGTCCTCTCGGGAATAAGCGCAGGATCGATCTGCTGGTTTAGAAAAGGTAGTTCTGACTCACGTAAATTTATAAACCCGGAAGCAAAATTGATAGAAGTTACGGGCCTTGGACTTATCGATGCGGTAAACTGCCCTCACTATGATGTGGAGTCGGATCGAAAGGATCACCTCAAGAAAATCGCAAAAAATAATCCTGGGGTTTGTGTGGCTATGGATGACTGTTGCGCCCTAGAAATTGTTGATGATAAGTATAGAGTCATCTGTACAAAACCATCAGCGAATGTATATCGTACTTATTGGAAAGACAACCAATATTTTGAGGAAGTTTTGGATAAAACTATCCAAATGAAACCACTCAATGATTTATTGAGCACCTAATTTATGCTAAAATACACATACAACGGAGGGAAATGGACGACAGATCACAGCTAAATAACGTTGCTGATGACTTATATCGCAATGGACAAGAAGCAGAAGCTAGAGCCAAGGCTGCACAGCTTGGTGTTGGCTATGCCGACCTGCGCAAAAGTAGCATTCCGAACGAAATACTGGAGTACTTATCTCGCGATGAGGTAATAGAGTACAAGGCTATCCCGCTGAAAAGTGATCCCAAGAAGCTTGTACTTGGCATAGTTGATCCCGCCAAAGATATTTCACAACTTGCCGAGAGCTTAAAGCGTGATTACAACATTCGTGAGGTACCCATTGCCCTTATTTCCGAGCCTTCTTACCTCGATTGGTTGCCCAGGTACAATTCCCTAACTAAGATGACCCCACTAAATACGGATGACGAGCGCATCGACCTTGGTAAAGTAGCCAAAATAAATAGTTTTGAGGAACTGGCTGACCAGCTAGAGAAGGCGCCGATACAAGATTTGTTAAAAATGATCTTGTTTGTGGCGTTTAATGTGGGTGCCTCCGACGTTCATATAGAGCCCCGCGAAGATTACGCTCGTATCCGTTACCGCCTCGATGGTACGTTACACGAGGTCGCTACGCTGGACGACGACCGATATAGCTACGTTTTGTCACAAGTGGAGCTAAACGCCAATATCAAGCTAAATGCCCCATTTCCACAGGGTGGTCGCTTCTCCATTCGCTTTAATGAAAAGGATTTGGGCGTTCGTATCGAAACCATGCCTAGTTTACACGGCGACGACATTGTCCTCCGCCTCTTCAATACCCAGTCAGAGACGCTGAAGCTCACTGAGCTGGGTTTCTCTGGCTATGCCCTACCCAGAGTCGACAACGCTATTTCGCGCCCTCACGGAATGATTCTAGTGGTTGGTCCTACTGGCGCCGGTAAAACCACCACTATTTATTCCATTTTGAATGAGCTGAACACCGAAGACGTAAAGATTATTACCCTCGAAGACCCCGTAGAATACGAGATGCCCGGCACTACACAAAGCCAGATCAACGACGGTGAGTCCTTTGCCGAAAGACTAAAAGCAGTACTTCGCGAAGACCCAGACATCATTATGGTTGGCGAGATTCGTGAGTCCAGCACCGCCGAAACCGCTATTCAGGCAGCCCTGACTGGTCACTTGCTTATATCTACCCTTCACGCCAACGATGCCATTACCGCCATCACCAGGCTGTATGATATGGTCGGCGACCCAACTATGATTACGGCCGCTACCAACATTATTATCGCGCAACGTTTACTGCGAAAAATCTGCCCTAGTTGCAAAGAGGAATATCAACCAACCCAGTTTGAAATGCAAGAGTTCGATAAGATAATTGCCAAGATTCCTCCACAGCTCAAGCCGGCAGAGCCATATCACTTCTTCCATGGTTTAGGATGCCCTGAGTGCCAATATATCGGCTACAAAGGTAGGTTGGGAATATTTGAGGTGCTTGAGATGAGTGGTGAGCTACAGAAGCTAATCAATGATCGCGCTTCTATATTTGAGCTTCGTGAAGCCGCAAACTCACTAGGCTTTATCACCATGGAACAAGACGGCATCCTGAAGGCGCTGGCAGGCGAAACCACTATTACTGAGCTTTTGCGAGTCGTGAGAGAATAATTAGTCCCTACTAAGTACCAGCCCCCAAACTTCTCTATATCCGGCCGCTCGAAGCACTTTGGCGCACTCCTCTAGAGTTGCCCCTGTAGTATAAACGTCATCTATTATTAATATTTTCTTGTTTTGTATGTCTGTTGGACCTAAATATTTTATTTTGCCTTTGATATTTCGTAAGCGCTCCAGCCGTGTATGCCCTACTTGTGATATCACTTTATTGCTTTTGTATAAGGTATTCTCGCAAGTTAGGCCCAGGTCCTGCGCAACCCGTCTCGCTAACACCTCTGCTTGGTTGTATCCACGGATATTAAGATGCTCCTTCGTAATTGGTGAATATGTAACTATGAATCGTTTATCCACGAGGAAGTTACCAAATCGGGCAACAATAAGCTCACCAAGAGGCCTGCCGATATCTACCACATATTTGTATTTAAACTTCCATATAAGAGCTTTCAAAACGCCTTTGTGTGGCCCCAATATCATCACACCCGTAAGATCCGACCTGTGTCTACAAGCAGAACAAGTACGCCCATAATCAGATATCCGTTTGCAAACAGGGCAAAGGCCCGTCTTATCTACCCTTATCTCCCCTCTGCACTCATCACAAAGCAGCACGCCCCACTTCCCACAAACACACTTGTGGGGAAATACTGCATCCAACGCAATCTCTCTAATATTTCCTATCACTCCCACTATATTCGTCCAGTAACGGCGCAATAAAAAGGCGACCGCATATTTATTACGCTTTTCGTGCTTAAAATATAAATATTAAAGGTTAAATCGCTTTCGTAAAGCATCATCGTTTTCCAGTTTATCCAATATCCCTAGGCGGATATATGATTCCAGATTATAAAGCGAGCGAATATATTCAATCTCGTTATGGCAAGGGTAGGGGTATACATAGGCGCTCTTTTGTATCTGTGCAAAGCCCATTTCGTCAAGTTTCGCCTTAAAAGCATTTCGCGCTGGACGCATAGTTTCAGGGATGTCGAAGATTACGAGTCGCCACTTTTTATCCCAGTTGTCCTGTGCGGGGATGGAAATATCATCAATAGTATATTTAAGGGCTTTCAAATAGCCAAGCTCCTTGAGGGTAATGGTCACAGAATCCTTCTTCTCTTTTACGTCTATGTAACCATAAGCTTTCGCATGCCTTATGGTTCCACGAAACCTTCTACGATCAAATGTTCCATTCTTAATAAAATATTCTGGGTAATACATAGAACCAGCGGGGCGATTAAGTAGAATAGTAAACCCGCTCACTGATTTCAAAATATCTATAAGTAGCCTTTTTGTGGCTTCGCGTTGATATTTTTTGTCTTCACTAACTTCCACAGCTCGTCACACTTTCATTGCTATTAATATGTAGAATAGTTCTAAGGTTTTATTAATTCTAGTATACACATATATTGGCGCAATAAAAAGGCGACCGCATATTTATTGCGCTTTTGAGCACGAATTTCAAGATCTGGTGCGAAATAAATCCTATTGATTAATGAAATTGGATGAATTAGTATGTATATAGATAAAAATGAACTAATTCTGGAGGGAATTATGATGATGCCAAATTTGAAGAAAAAAGTAACCCCAAATCCTGTCACAGAGGAGAGCTTTTTTCTGGAAGAAACAGTAATGAACAATGATTGGCTCGATCTCCCTGGAACCACTTTGGTAGAAGAAGACACCACTGTGGACGGGCAACTGGCCGTCGATGTCTATGAAACAGCCAAGGAAATAGTAGTTAAGGCACCTGTAGCTGGTGTAGACGGGGACGACATCGACATTACTGTTACCGACGAAATGGTCATTATCCGTGGTGAACGAAAAGATGTCAAAGAAGTAGATATGGGATCTTACCACGCACAAGAATGCTACTGGGGCTCTTTCTCGCGCACTGTTTCACTGCCACAAAAGGGTCTTGCCGACGAAGCGCAAGCCTCATTTGCAAAGGGCATCCTAACTATCCGCATACCAAAGGCAGAGACAAACAAGCTGAGGAAAATAAAGGTAAATGCCGGCTAGGGTTTTTATTAAAAGATGAAGAAAATATTAATTATAAGTTTTGCCACCATCTGTCTATCTTTTGGTGTCGCATTTGCTAGTGGTTCTGTCAGCGGTACACTTGCTGGTGTTGACCGGTATTCAGGTACCTACCAATTAAATAAGTCAGGTGGTGGAGCAGTAACGCTACCGACTAATACTGTTTTTGAAGACGGCGCCGTAAATGGAACTGTGTACACATGTACTTACGAGGGAAGTGTAAATGCTATGACATCAGCAAACTGTGCGGTAAAAACAGCTGTTGTAAAAGGAAATCTTGATGGAAACACCATAGTAGATATCAATGATGACACTACCATTCTTGCGAACCTTCCCGCTAGTACCACTTTTTCAGGAGGAAGAACCGATGGCAGTATTTACCTTTGTAACTATACTGGTAGCCTGCCCGATGTAATAACCGCAAAATGCACATTGGATAAAGTAGCAACAGCCCCTGTGGCCTCAGTAAGCGGCTATCGACTTTTCCCGGACCTAAAATGTGCGAACGGTACACAGCCGCTTTCTTGCTTTACCCAGGAAGTGTTTAGTTTTTCTCAAGTAGCAATAGTCGTTTTGGCGGTTGGTGCAATAGTAGTAGCAGGCGTTATTTATATGACAAGCGCCGGCAATCCAAAACAAATAGAACTTGCAAAAAAACTGATATTCGGCGCGCTCACAGGCATAGCCGTAATGGTACTGGGAAGACTATTTCTTACCAAGGTAATAGGTGTAGCATGGCCGCTGTAATGAAAGCTAAAATCAGCATATTATTTTTTACTGTTTTACTTTCATTCTCTTTTGTTTTACCCCAGTTAGTTACGGCGGCAAGTGATATTCAGACGACCCCCATTACAGCCACTGTTTGCCCAGGTGGTGGCACAAAATACGCTAGTGGCATCCTGAAAGGCGTGCCCTGTGATGGTGCGATAGATACTCTGGGAGAAGCTTTAGTGATTGTAAAAAATGTAATTATGATATTTATATTGCCTTTGGTTGGCACCCTATTTCTAATCATGCTTATCATTGGCGGGATACTTTATATCACGTCGCGTGGTAACCCACAACAGCTGGAAAAGGCCAAGAAGACCCTTACCGCGGCTATATTTGGCCTACTTATCGTAACATTGTCCTACACAATAATTGTTGTTTTTGCTAGAGTAATAGGTGGAAGGATTACATGAAGAAATACCAGAAATTATGTCTAGCCCTACTTTCTCTGTTGCCATCAACAACTTTTGCAGCAGATTATGGTAAGTTGGGTGAATATGGGAAAAGCGGCACTCAAGACGTGGGGGATTTTCTAAACAGAATTAAGGACTGGCTGCTCGGTTTTGTGGGTGGGCTCGCGCTACTATTTATTGTCTATGGAGGTTTTCTTTATATAACTTCTGGGGGGAACAAAGATAGGATAGAAACCGCCAAAAAAACTCTCACTTACGCTATACTGGGATTAATTTTAGTAGCTTTGTCTGGGGTAATATTCACCATTATTAATGGGGACTTTCTTACTAGTATTTTTGGGAACAAATCTTTATGATATTAAAAGGAGGAAATATGAAAAAACTTTTCAACGCAGCCTGTATAACTATACTATCGCTTTCCCCAGCCTTTGCCCTTGCTGTAGGCGATGTGGTTATAAAAGATCCCAAATCGGATGCAGATACTTTAAAAGAAATAATTGGGCTAGTTACAGACTGGATTGTCTTATTGGTCGGCGGTATCGCAGTACTTTTCATTATTTGGGGAGGTATCCTATACGTAACCTCTTCTGGCAACAAGGATAGGGCCGAGCAGGCAAAACAAACTCTCACTTATGCTGTCCTTGGTCTTATTGTAATTGTTCTTGCAAAAGTAATCCTAAGCCTCGCAGTAGGTTTGCCAACAAGCCTAGGTATCACAAACTAAAATATATTAAATAGGAGAAAACATGAAAAGCTTTACAAAAATCAGTCTAGGGGCTATGAGTTTGCTTCCAGCCAGTGTATTTGCAGCAGACGCTATTCCTGGTGTTACACCAGTCACGCCCACGGGTAATCTCGATATTGCCAGCGTATTATCAACAATAATCTACTGGATACTTGGTCTCTCCGGCGGTATCGCTGTATTATTCCTTATCCTAGGTGGATTACAATACATTACTTCATCTGGTAATAAGGACAAAGCAGAGCAAGCCAAACAGACCATCCTTTACGCCGTAATCGGCCTAATCGTCATAGCACTTTCGTTCGTTATCGTCGCTTTCGTCGCACAGAACGTCGGCAAAGTAACACAGTAGTCTGACGTAGAATACATAATATTAGGAGGAGTCCGAGAGGGCTCCTCCTATTTGTGCTTGACTTTTACTGACATTTAGGTTATAATTACCCCGTAATCTTCTCGGACGCCTAGGCGCCCGCCACACAAAAAGGCGGGGACCCCGCCAAAGACCCGAGGAGGGTAGGCACAATGACTAATGCAACTCCCGATGCTCCTCAAGGCATCAACACCAGGCTACTGAACCTTGTCATTGCACTTGTCGGTATCGGTGTCCTCATCTGGATTGTCTTCGCGGGTATTCCGATGATCGCCCAGAAGGCGCCCGAAGCACGAAAGAGCGTTGTCACGGGGACCAACAAGATAGCCAGCGGGGTTCAGGAGATTGCTGCCGAACCCACTGAACGTGCCATCGGTGAGCGTCTCGCCAAGGAGAGTGCTGCCTTCATCGTTGCCAACGTACCTGGCGCACGTCAGGTCACCGAGGTACCACCCGGCAAGGGTCCCTTCGGCGCTCCAGACAAGCCATGGTTCGAATGGAAGACTGCTGCGTCTGACATTCGGAAGAACCTGGGCAGGGAGAACTTCCCACTCTACGTGGAATACACGTACCTCGACTACAAGGGGCTTCTACACCACATCATGTTGAAGCACTACGAGGGCAAGTGGGAGATACTCCACAACGAGTAATGTCTTGGCAGCAACCAAGCTACCACCATGGGCCAGGCGGAGAGGAATTTCGCCTGACCCATACCCCAATAACATTTACTTTTTATATCGTTTCTTATATATTTATACTATGACAACTAGGAGGGTTATAAACAGAATACTGGCACAAGTTTTTCTTTGTGCTATTTTTGTATCTATTTTTTCAGCTAGTACTGCGCTGGCAGCAGGTCCATATTCGGGAACAAATACACCCTTTAATATGTCCGCGCTTACATTTAAAGATGCCGACAATATTACAGACGGTACGTATAATTTTCATCATGGCACCGTTTTTGGTAACCCCTACGCTAAAGCCGATGCCGTTCTCGACAATATGGTGAATGACAATCTAATTTATGTGTTAGGTGGCAACTTTCCGTACGCCAGTATATCGAATGGTGTGACCATAAGCTACCTGATAGCGGTTTCTAAAAGCAATGTATCAAATTCCTATCTGTACTTTGGCACGTCTACAGGACCGTGGGCACAGGGACCTAAATTAACAATAGGGAATACTTCGGTCGCACCCGTTGTTAGCACTGGTTCCGTAACCATAAAGTCGGCGTTAGCTGCTCCGGAAGGAACTCAGGTAAATTCTGGCGTATACACTATGATTGAAAGCTTTTTCGATTTTTTAGGTGGCGGTGATGGTAATAATGTTATTTTAACTGATCTAAATAATTCTGGGACCCCTCTTGCGAAGATACCGGTTGAAGCCGGTACCAGAGTTACTGCCGATGGAATAACGGCTTTCTCCCTAAAAGATACTACTCTTGATATGACATGTCCGGGAACCTATAATTTCTCCTACCACGTACAGAAAAATGCAGACAATGTGGTCATCGGAAACGATGTAAATGCGGGGGACTTAACCGAGCAATTTAAGGTAGACTCGGACCTAAAATTCAATGTAGATAACACTTGTCTTGTTAAAATAGATTCTACAGATGAAATTGCTCTTAAATCACCAATAAACAACCAATATCTCTGGTCTGGGAATTTGTTTTATCTTCCCACTACCGTCTCAAAAATAAGCATGTTAAGTAACGCACTTGCTAGTGCAATAGAAACCGTTGGAAATGCAGTGCAGTCCATGTTGGGTTGGGTTATGGGGAAAATATCCCTAATGCTAGAGAGTACTGCAGATTTTGTAATAGGTCAGGTAGGTTGTAAAGGAAGCGCTTGCGGAATGATCGGTCCCTGGACTGTTATGCGCAACATAGGTCTTACCCTGATGGTTATGGCTCTGATAATCATTGCTTTTGCCAATGTACTGCAAATAGACATTGAGCAATATGGGATGAATCGCATGATTCCTAAAATAATTATCTCTATTATCTTGGCCTTTTCTAGCTGGCTCATAGTTACGTTTTTTTTCGACTTTTCGAAGGCTATCCAAGACCAAGCGGTAGCACTATTAACCGGCGGGAAAACCGGCTATGGTGGAATAAATTTTCTTGCAAAAGTTCAATTGCAAACTCCCACAGCCGGTGATATAACTGCTCAAATTGGCTCCGCCTTACTTTTAATCGCAATCCTAATAGGGACACTGGTTTGTGGAATAATATTATTTTTCTGCCTACTACTGCGCATAGTGATGCTCTGTTTCTTGCTTGCTGTCGCTCCGCTTGCTTTCATATTAAACATAGTTCCGTTTACCTCCAGTCTTTATAAACAATGGTGGAGTGAATTCTTTAAATGGATGTTTATGGGCCCCATAGCACTCGTAATTATTTCACTTGGTGCAATAATCGCGAGCAGTGCCGTAGGCACTGGTCCAGCCTTTGGTGATAGTGGCACGATATTAAAGGCGAGTACCGACATGAGTGGCAGGATGTTTATCGGTATCGTGATTTTCGCCGCTGCAATGTATGAAGGCGCCATGTTGCCCATGCAATGGGGCGGTTCAATAATGAAGAGTTTCACCGGCAATTCTAAGAAGTTTGCAGGATGGCTAGGTAAACAGTCTGGGGCCTCTGGTGCAGCTAGCCTGATCGGGGACAAATTTAAAACAATGAGCGGTAACAGTCAGGCCCGACGGGCAAACTGGCTTGCTAGAAAGGCCAGCTTAGGGCGCGTTGGAACATCTGCAGATATTTTAAGACGTCAACAATTTAACGCTGCCGTCACAGAAGCAGGAAAACAAATAGACGTCGCGAACGCTGGACAACCAAAACTTATTGCCAGATATCATGCATCAAAAAACGCTTATGAAAGAGCAGCTATTGAGCGTGAAATGGCAACTCAGGGTGACTTCGAGAAACTCTTTGATAAAACGAACTCACTTGATATGGAAACTGGGGCCTGGAAAACAGGGACAGATACCCAACAGCATATAGCAAGAGAGAAGGCCGGTCTAGCGGTTATAGGAGCATTAGGCAAAGATCAGGTTCTCGAGAAGGCAATTCAAGACAACCAGGGTGAACTAGTGGTGGCTGCCAGAAATGCTACCCAAGGCAAAACTGATGATGTCGCTAGGTATGCAAATTCTAAATATGAAGCACTCATTGCTGGCCAGAGGAACAAGTCGCTGAAAGAAAAGCGAATGAATATTATGGATGAGATAGCTCCAGATCAGGTGGATAGATTCTTAACAGACTTCGATCGAGCGAACTTATTAAATGGGCAGGTATCTTCTGCTAAAGTACAAGCAAAATATAAGAGCTACCAAGAGAGAACAAGTGGTTCGATACAAGCACAAGAAGTAGCGGCTGAAGACTTTGTACGCTCTGAGGCAGAAGCAGCAAATAAGGCTTATGATGCCAAGGTCGCAAGTGCGGCTGCTGCTAGCGCTGCAGCTGTGGCGGATCGCCAAAAGCAAATGGATCAAGCCACAAAAAGAGCTGAGTCTGATGCCAGGGGAATGGCTGATGTTCAAGCTGAGGCAGAAAGAATTAACAAAAACCTTTAATGGCCCAATAAACAATGCAATATAAAGTTCCACAAAATGTAGATATAGAAGACAAGGTAATAGCCGGGCTCACGCTCCGTCAATTTATGTTCCTGATGGTCGCCGGCGGAACGGTTCTGATACTAAAGTATGTCTTTGTCGGCAGCCTCAGCTTTTTGTTTTTACCGGTTTCTGTACTCGTTGGCGGATTCGGTGTCGCCCTAGCATTTGTGAGAATAAACGACCGCCCCTTTGAGATCTTTCTTGTCTCGGCGGCAAAAACAATCATCACCCCTAATAGACGCGTTTGGAGCAAAGACGTAGAAATAGGGGCACCACACCCAGAAACCGTCAAAAAAATAGAAGAAATCCAAAGAAAAAAAAGCGTTGGCGAGATAAAAAGTAATTTAGAGAAACTTGCCACTATTGTCGACTCTGGCGGTGCCCACGAAACTAACATAGCTGATAGCCACGTTACCAACGTAAAGCCTCGCGAGGTAGACGATACGTCTAGGCTTGGGGACGTGCTTGCCCAGGCAGATGAGAAACCAGCCGAACTAGAAAAGATGATGACACAAGCTCGTGACTATGTAGGGAAAAACAAGAAAGAAGAGACTGTCGGCTCTATGGCCACTACAACTACTAAGCCCGGGGACTTCAAGTATGACAAAATTGGCCTTACCGACGAAAAACAAGTAGAAGAAATACTGGACAAAGCTAAGGCAAAACAAAAAGCAGCCGAAGAAGCCCTAGAAAACGCCAAGATAGAGAAGTTTGACCGTAACTAAATTTTGCACGTCATGAGTATTCGCTACATTCAGTAGCTCTTTTGTGCTAATATATATCTGTATATCAGGAGGGACATGCCAACAGCAAACACTAGTAAAAAACCAAAGGGGCCATCTACGCAATCTTTTATCCCCATCAAGGAGATCAAAGAGGGCGTAGTGGTAATGCGTGACGGTTCGTTGCGTGTGGTTTTGATGTTGTCCTCCATAAACTTTGCCCTGAAAAGTGAAGAAGAAAAAACTGCCATCATCGGTAGTTACCAAAGTTTCTTAAATTCTCTAGGATTCCCTATACAAATCTACGTAAAGTCTCGCATGCTGCACCTAGACGGATATCTGGACTCTCTGGACAAACAGCTAGCCAGCCAAACAAACGAGCTCCTGAGACTCCAAACGTCGCAGTACAAAGATTTTATTGGTGAGCTGCTGCAATACGCCAGTATCATGGAAAAAAGATTTTTTGTAATCGTACCCTTTTACCCATCCGGCGTGGGTGTGGAAAAAGAGGGGATTATAAAGGGTCTTTTCTCGGGTAAGCCAGCTATAGACACCACTTTTGAAACTCAAAAAACCGAGCTGATGGCCCGCGTCGACCAGGTGATTACTGGCCTTACCGGCATTGGTGTACGTGTGGTCGCCCTAAACACAGAGGAGCTAATTGAGCTTTATTACACTGTTTATAACCCAGATACATCAGGCGAAGAAAAGATAACGAACGCGGAAGAAATGGAAGCCCCGATTGTAACTACAGGGGCACCACCAGCAGCTCCAGGAGGACAGAATGTTTGATAATCTACTAGATCCTCAAGCTGCAGCCGAGAAAAAAGCCCGTCAGGAAGCGCTCGCACGCAAGGCCGAGGCAGAACGAGTCTATACCGAGGGGGTGGCCACCCTTCGCGATATCATTGCCCCTGCGGCCGTACAGGTGGAGTTCAACTACATTCAGCTGGGTAATTACTTTGTCCGTTCATTTTTCGTATATACGTACCCTCGTTATCTCTATACCGAGTGGCTTTCACCCATAATCAATGCCGACTTTGAATCAGACACATCCATGTTCATATACCCCGTTAGTAGCCAAGAAATCATGGAGAAGCTGAAGGTAAAAGTAGGCCAAATAGAGTCTACTGTTGCCGAGCAGCAGGAGAAGGGCCAGGTACGCGATCCCGTCCTGCAAACCGCTTATGGCGACGTAGAAGAACTGCGAGATCTGCTTCAAACTGGCCAATCCAAATTCTTTAAGATGTCTCTATACATCAGTATTTATGCGAAGTCCAAGGAAGAGCTAGACCAACTGACCGACATGCTCGAGACAAACCTTGGCGGCATGCTTGTCTATACAAAACAGGCTAGCCTGCAACAAGAGGATTGCTTCAACTCCACCCTGCCTCTTAGCAATGACGTCATGCAGATAACCAAAAACTTTGATACGGGTGCACTATCAACTAGTTTCCCTTTTGTTTCGAGTGAACTTTCTAACAACGAAGGTATACTCTACGGTATCAATAGGCACAACAATGGGTTAGTCCTTTTTGATAGGTTTACTCTAGAAAATGCCAATATGGTGGTACTAGCCAAGTCTGGCTCTGGTAAAAGTTACGCTATCAAGCTCGAGGCTTTACGCTCCATGATGTTTGGCACAGAAGTCATCATTATCGACCCTGAAAATGAGTATGAGTCTCTCTCGGACGCCGTCGCTGGATCTTACCTAAATGTTTCATTGAACTCCAACTACCGCATCAATCCTTTTGACCTACCTAGAAGTGCCGCTGGCTCACAAGAAGGCGATGACATCATGCGCAGTAACGTAATCGTGCTTCATGGGCTAGTCCGTATAATGCTTGGTGGCAAGCTAACCGCGCTTGAAGACAACATATTGGACCGCGCCCTTATAGAGGTTTATGCCTCACGTGGCATTACTAGTGATCCTTCTACACATGGTCTCACTCCACCAACTATGGGTGACCTAGAAAAAGTGCTATCTAGCATCCAGGGTGGCGAAACTATGGCCATGAGACTTCAGAAGTACACCACAGGAACGTTTTCGGGCCTCTTCAACCAACAGACCAACATCAACATGGACAATCAGTTCATCGTCTTCTCTATACGCGACCTGGAGGACGAGCTGCGGCCTATCGCGATGCACATAATCCTAAACTTCATCTGGAACCGTGTAAAAAGTGAACGCAAGAAGCGCATGCTGATTGTAGACGAAGCGTGGTTGATGATGAAATATGAGGATTCAGCCCAGTTTATCTACAGTATTGCCAAGAGAGCTCGCAAATACTATCTTGGCCTCACCACCATCAGCCAAGACGTGGACGAATTTGTTAGCTCCGCTTATGGACGAGCTATCATCAATAACTCATCGCTTACATTACTTCTGAAGCAACATCCCGCCACAGCTGACCAAATTGCAAAAGTATTTAACCTTACTCAAGCCGAAAAAATGTTTTTACTCAACTGCGAAGTGGGTGAGGGACTATTCTTCGCCGGCATGAATCATGTGGCTATCAAAATTACGCCAAGCTACCAGGAAGACTTGCTTATTACTACTAACCCGGAGCAGCTTAACGAACTTGGGAGGCAGTAATGCCGGGGGATTTAGAAAAAGATATTCGTGGCGCCAAAGCAGCTATGGGCCTGGCCGGGGGTGACCTAACCAAGCTCAAGGACGCGGACGCAATTGTCAGTGTCGGCGGGAAAGCACTAAAGGGGCTGTCTATTGCTTGTTTGATACAAGCATGTTTAATGGCTTTCGCCGTACTTTTTGTAATAAACCTTTTTAACCCCAGCGATAAGGCGAGTGCAACAGAAACCGACTCGGGCGGCGAGGCTGTGGCCGGCGTGACCGTTCCCAACACAGTAACTACTCTCGGCACCGGTAAAGAAAAGATAACCATACCTTCGACCAAAGGAAAGACCGGGGTAGAAGAATATTTATCAGGGATGACCTTTTCTAGACAATGTAACAGTACAGAAGAAAAGTGGTATATTACCATGCGCTGGCCATATGTGGCCTGGGCATGGAATGGCCGCGCTAAGATAGTAAGTTCAGCCACAACCGCAACAAAGCCAGAGTATGCAACGAAGAGGATAATTGTGTATAACCCTAAAACAAAGAAGTCAGTGGTTACGGCTATTTGCGAAGCAGGTCCTGCCCCTTGGACGGGAAGCGGTCGTGGCAGCGACAACCCCCCAAGTTATTGGACCGGGTATCATCAGTTTGATCCTGATGAGTATGCCACAAAATACGTCGGTAGGGTATCAGGTCTTGCTCCCGCCGCCTTTCGGGCCATAGATGCGAAGGAAGATGACGTTTTGGAATATGGCTTTGCAGAAGATCAAAATATTGCCCTGGGGCCAATAAAATAGGAGTATTTATGAATAAAAAGATTTTATACTTATTGATACCCATTACTACTATCATGGTTGTTATAGCTGCAATATATTTTTTTGCAAGAGGCAGCCTGACTGTAAGCTGTGTACCAAATAGTGGAGTTGTCACCGTGGATAACAAGGCCTATCCAACAATCGGGAATAAACCCGTATCTTTGTTTATGGGATCCCATAAAATTCAAATAACAAGTGACTTTTACGAGCCCTATGAGTCTACTGTGAATATTAGCCTTTGGAAGAATAAACATATTGACGTTGCCTTAATCCCAAATGTCGAGGGAAAGAAAATCTTAGAAATATCAAAAAAAGTAACCGAAGCCACGGCCACTTTTTCAATCGATAAAAATTCAGATAAATACCTGGCTGCCATCAAGGCCTATATAGATAGCTCCACATTTGATGACCTATCATTTCAAATAGAAGATTCTTTGGCGAGTCAGACGACTTCTACTCCAACTGACCTACCAAAGGTTATATTACCCTTAAAGAACAAATATATCACCAAGATAAACGGCGACACCATAGTGACAGTTGAAACTACTAAAACTAGTGACCCCCTGTCTCTGGATAACATTCAATACACTTTTCAAAAGATAAATAACAGTTGGTTAATAACTGACTTAATATACAATTAGAGGAATATGACGCCACAAGATAGTACAAGTAGAGAAACCTATAATCTAAACCGTCTTCTAAGCGAGAGGCGAAGTTTGCTTGGTAATCCCGGGGGCCACCAGGACGCCTTGGATCAAAATTGGCGACGACTTCAGCGCACTGCCTCAAGCTCACGAGAAGACATGGCAAAGCTACCACACTGGGAAAGGAGTGCTCTACAGAACAGCTTGACGGCTGGTACACCGCAAGCACTGGACCAGACTATTGGTAAATCTGCGGTCAAGCAAGCCGCTGACGATGAGCTAAGAGACTTTTGGAATGGCGGGGAGCCTACAACTCCAAATAACGATTTTGGCATGGCTTCAGACGCCGAGAGGTGGAATAAGGCCACGGATGATGACGAAGAACAACAACCAATCAACCAAAATAACCAAACACAAGATCCAGAATCAGAGTCACTAGACAACGACGGGGAAGAAGCCCCCACACCTTCCGAACAAGCTGACGAGCCAGAAGGAGAAACCCCTACAGAAACGCCCGCTGAACCGGGTTCAGCCTCTGAGACAGAAGGCATAAGCCCCGGTATGAGCGGTTCTAGTCCATCTACAGGAGCGAGCGAGGCCGCCGCGGCAATCCCGGAGGCAGCAACGGCTGCCGGTGAAGGGGGAAGCGCTGCTATAGCGGGAGCGGCCAGCGGTGCTGCGGCTCCAGTCGCTGCAGCAGGCGCGGGTGCTGTCGGCACGGAGGCAGCTGCAGGTGCAGCGGTTGCCGGCTTTGCCGGACCTGAATTTATCTTAGCAATTCTATTAATTTTTGGGATTGTTGGAATATTGGTATTTTCCTTTACTGCATTAAATATAAAATATCCTAGTTCTGCCGCCGCGACGGAAACCTCCGGCGGCAATACTTCTAGTTTATTAACGAAGGCCTGTGATTTTGTAAAAAGTGTTCGTAGCGCCGGCTGTGAAGACAAAACAAGCTGTCCAAGCGAACAGCTTTACAACGGTGTTCGCCAAAAAAGCTTCGACGACTGTTACGGTTTTGTTGTTACAAGTGCTATAGAAACAGGCATAATCCCCAAAAGCGATGAGAGCGAAGCCGTTTCCCCGCGTGCAAAAGACGCAATAGATCAATATTATAGTAAACATACAGACAAATATGAAATAATAGGCCCCGTTACTAGTACAAAGGACCTAAAACCAGGAGATATGCTCTTTAATACACGAAATGGTTCACATGCCAGTCTATATACTGCGAATAAATATTGTGGTTGTAGTTCTAACGCACTTTCGGCATCGTTGGGCGATCACGGTCCACAATGTTCTTCTTGGTATGGCGACATGGAATATGCCGTAAGGTTGAAAGGAACTACCCCATGAACAGACGAAAAGAGTTAATCTGGATATTAATTGGTGTTTTTACTATAATTTGCGCCATTATTGCCGTGTTTACCTACCAACAAGTAAAGGGCTTTGCGTATTTAACTATAAAGGTTGCCCCGGCTGATCTAAAATACACCATTGGTTCAACTACTTTATCGGGTGATCAACAAGATGTTAAAGTACCTGCGGGTAAATATAAGGTCACTTTTCAACATGACCTCTACGAAACTCAAAATCTTGACATACAACTTTCTAAAAATGAGAAAAAAACACTGGCAATCGTCCTTAAGCTCGAGGACGGTGTAGACAAACAGTATTATTCCCTTGGAGTCGACGAAAGAAGCCAGATAGATGCATATTATGATAAGAGTAATGAAATAAATATGAATGCGTTTATTTCGTCAAACCCCGTGGTAAAGGTTTTACCACAAATCACTGATGAGTACCGAATAGATTATGGCTTCGATAAAAATAAAACACTCTACTACGAAATAACGCTCTATAAAAACGCTCCTGGCTATAATAAAAATAGCACATTGTCGAAGGCAAAAAACTGGATAAAAGAACAGGGCTATAACCCAGAAGTCCTGCCTTTGAAAATAACCGAGGAGTAATTATTCTACAATACCTACCACAAACACCACCCGTTCTACCGGTGGTGTTTTTAGTTTCCCTACAATGCCTTGGCACTCGGCAGCCCAAGCGTTACTACTAGCTGCTATCTTTAAGACGCCTTTACGGAATGAGGCCGCCCTGAGGTTGTTGCCGCCGCGCTCTTCGCCAAATTTATCATTGATTACTTGTTGTGCTCGAGCCACAATCATAGCTGCATCAACTTGTTTCTTGATACCCAGTTGAGCGAGTCTTTTACTAAAAAATCCTTCATTCATGTTTCATCTCCACCACGCTCGCGGTTTTCAATATATTTTTACTAACATGATCGAGATCAGTGGTCGTAACTATAGTCTGTTGATGTGTGAAAATTTGTGAGAGCAAGTCGCGCCTAGACTCGTCTAACTCACTAAATACGTCATCTAGTAATAAAACTGGTTTTTCTCCGGTTTTCTCGGTAAGAAAGTCTACCTCGGCCAGTTTGAGGGCCAAGATAACCGTTCGAAACTCGCCCCGAGATGCAAACTCTATCACATTGCGACCATCGAGTGTAAAGGCAATATCGTCTCGGTGTGGGCCGATACTGGTGACGCGAGCTAAAATGTCACGAGAGCGGCTCTCTGTGAGCCTAGTGAGCAAGCCAGCCCATCCTTCTGATACCGGAAAGCTGGGTTTATATATTATCTCAAGTTTTTGTTTTTTGCCGGACAGATTTTCATAGTGTGCTGGTAGATATCTATTCACACTGTTTATATATTCCTCTCTTTTCTCCATTATAAAAGAGGCATATTCGGCAAGCTTTCCATCCCAAATCTCGAGTTCGTTCTCGCGGGCTGTACCTAGAAATATTTTTTTAAGTAACGCATTCCTGTGTTCCAGGGTACGACGAAAGTGAATTAGGTTGTGAGCATAATTTATGTCAGATTGACTAATAATTAGGTTTAGATAACGCCGTCTCGCCTCGGGTAGGGTATATATAAGTTCAATTTCTTCGGGCGTAAACAAAACACAGTTCAGATGCCCCAACAGCTTACTACTGGCCACTTTTTGTTCTTTAATTTTGACCGTCTTAGTAAGTCGATCACCATTCTCAAGTACTACCAACAACTCTTCCTCTTGATCATCCCTGTTTATCAGCCCCGAGACACGGGTAAAGTCTGTTTCCCAGCCGATCAAATTTTCATCTTTCGTTCGGAAGCTACGCCCGCAGGCAAGATAATAAATTGCCTCTAAAAAATTGGTTTTCCCAGAAGCGTTCTGTCCAACAAGAATAGTAATATCACCAAAATCAAAAGCGTACTTCTCGTGACTTCGCCAATTCGTAAGTTGTATCGACTTTATGTGCATCTACTTCGCTAGTCCTAGCTACGAAGCGGCATAATAATATAAGTGTAGTCTTTGTTTCCTTCCGGACGTATAACGCCAGGATTAAGCTTCCCAGATATTTCAAATTCTACTTTTTCATCTTTTAGATTACCGAGTACATCTAAGATATAACGGCTATTGAATGAGATCTCTCCGTCTTTACCCTCTACTTCAGCAGGAACTACAGATGAACTATCTCCAATTTGCGAGGAGGTGGCATTAATCTCTATCTTACCTTTAGAACGAACAAATATATTTACACTATTGGCATTTTCCTTTGCAAATAGACTAGCCACCTTCAGAACACTCGCAAAATCTGAAGCCTTGACCACGGCTTTTGTATCATTATTCTCGGGGATGATTTGTTTGTAATTTGGAAAGTTTCCCTCGATTAATCTAGAGGTAAACTCTACTTCTGTAGCCGCAAAGAGTATTTGGTTGTCACCAATACAAACCTTTATATCTTCATCAAAATCACCAAGGGTGCGGGCAAGCTCTATCAGGGCACGGGCTGGTACTATAATTTCGTATTTATCAGTGACCTTCTTATCGAGCTTAATAATCTTTTCAGCGAGACGATAGCTATCAGTAGCGGCGAGGGTGAGCTTATCACCATCTACATTCATATAAACTCCTGATAGTACTGGTCTTGCCTCGTCCAGAGCCGCGGCAAAGTCGACTAGGTTGAGAGCATCACGAAATACTTTTGATGAAATCTTGAACGAAGTGTTATCTATACTTGGAATAAGCGGAAATTCATCCACTGAGATTCCCTTAATAGTAAGCTTATCTTTATCACTATTTAGGTGTAGATTTAGTTCTTCTACAGTGAGCTCCACCTTTTCTGAAGAGAGTGAATTTACAATATCAGTAAGTAAACGTGCTGGGACCGTAATTGCGCCTTCTTTTTCTACTTTTGCTCCGAGCCAATAGTTGATACCTACTTCTAGATTGGTAGCAGATATCTTAAGTCTTCCAGATTCTGTAGAGAGCATTACATTACTTAGTATTTCTAGACTTCCTCTAGTACTAACCACTCTCCCACAAGTTGATAATGCTTTTGCTAAATTTTCTTTCAGTACTGATACTTTCATCTGTTTATCCTTTCCACAGCCTGGGCTCTAGGTTTTTATTATTTATATAATAGTAATCATTGTAATAGGGTATGTGTATAATGTGTAAAACGTCTTTTCTGTACTTAATTTTATCATGTTGCCTGTTTAAATTCACCTGTACAAGTACTTGTTTAACTGCCAGTTAACTTGTGCGTAAACTTTTTCATATTTGATTTTGTGATTTTCTGGTCGCACTACAGACACAGGCTTTACATATCTTTTAAACAGGTTTATCCACAGCCTTAACCGTATAATCTTTCTCTTATCAGGCCTATTTCATGTCGTAAAACCTCATTGTTATCCAGCTCTTTCTCTATTTTGTCGCAGCTATGTATGGCGGTAGTGTGATCTTTTTTACCGAGCTCACGAGCGATTTTGGGGTAACTAAGCTGCAACTCTTCACGCATGAGATACATAGCTATTTGGCGAGGAAGCACGATTTCTTTGTCACGTTTGGTACCCAGTACCTCATTGACCGATATATCATAAAAGTTGGCTACCTTCTCGATTATTTGACGAGCAGTAAAGCCGCGCCTACGACTACCGGCAATTAGACTAGTGAGAACGGTTTTAGCCACATCTAAGCTTGGCTGGCTACCGTTGAGCTCACAATATGCAAGAATTCTGTTTAGGGCACCTTCAAGCTCACGGATATTGTTTTGGATATTCCGAGCAATATAGTCGAGTACGTCTAGAGGAACTGCGTAACCGCGCTGTTGACTCTTGCGTTGCAAAATAGCAATACGTGTTTCGAGATCTGGTGGTTGAATGTCTACGATGAGACCCCACTCAAAACGGCTGCGGAGGCGCTCCTCGAGCGTGGGAATAGCTTTTGGAGGGCGGTCACTTGCGATAATAATTTGTTTATTTGCCTGGTGAAGGGCATTAAACGTATGGAAAAATTCTTCTTGGGTCTGTTCTTTGCCAGCGAGAAATTGCATATCATCCACAAGTAATACGTCTGCTTTGCGGTATTTATCTTTGAAACCGCCAGTTTTTTTGTCAGTAATAGATGAGATAAAGTCGTTGGTAAACTTCTCGCTAGTTACATAAAAAACCTTTTTACTGGGTGCTTTCGCGTGGATGGCGTTGCCAACAGCCTGCATCAGATGAGTCTTACCAAGACCAACGCCGCCATATATAAAGAGGGGATTGTACTTATTCCCAGGGTTTTCGGCCACACTTTGACAAGCCGCAAAGGCAAGTTTGTTACTATTACCAACAACAAAGGTGTCGAGAGTATATTTGGGATTCATATCACCGGTACTGGCGCGAACCTCTTCTATTTCTTCATGTTCGTGTACTTTCTCTTCAACTTTCTTGACGGCTTCCTTCTCGACAACTTCCTTTTCAAGAGTTTTCAGGGAGCCAACACGATATTCGACTTGTTTTACGGTAGTGAGGGAGTGCCCTAGCGCCTCAAGTATTTGAGGGTGATACTTCTTCTCTAGCCACTCTTTGGTAAAAACATTAGGAACACCAACTACAACCAACCCATCGTCCACAGATACAATCTGAGTATTCTTGAACCAAGTCGTAAAGTTGGCCTTTGAGAGAGAAATCTCAAGCTCGCCAAGAACTGATTTCCAAATCTGTTCCTTCTCCATATACCACCCCAGGGGTGCCCAGCACCCGCAATTTAGCTAATAGTGTGCTCATTATAGTACAAGAAAAAGTTTTCCACAACCCCTTTGTTTTGTACACATTTTAGTGGATATGTTGGTAAATCAAGCGTAGACATGATAGAATATTTTAGCTAAACGGAGAAACAAATGTTCAATACTATTCTCGTCAACCCTATGATAAATGCTCTAGTACTATTCTATAGCGCCATCCCTTTTCATGACTTTGGGCTTGCTATCATATTACTTACACTGATCATCCGCGCGATTATTTGGCCACTACAGAGTCAAACGTTGCGCAGTCAAAAAGCCCTCAATAAGCTGCAACCAGAAATCAAAAAAATCTCTGAGAAATATAAGAACGATCCTAAAAAAGTTCAAGAAATGACGCTGGAGCTTTACAAAGAAAAAGAGGTAAATCCACTTTCTTCTTGTCTACCTACGCTTATCCAGCTACCACTACTCTTTGCGCTTTTTTATGCACTTATAAAGTTTAAAGACCCAAACTTTATCAAACTTTCCGACCCCAATGCCGGGCTTTTGAGCCTTCTCTACCCATGGTTGAAGGATCTAGGCTTTGTGAAAAATGCAATGACAGGGACTTTTACCACTAATTTATTTGGCTTTATCTCTTTAGCTAAGCCCAATATCTTCCTTGCCCTTATAGCGGGTGCAACTCAATTTTTGCAGACTAAGCTTATGACGCCAAAGGACCAAGGTGGTGGTCAAGCAGCCCAAACCATGAATATGATGCTCTATATGTTCCCAGTTCTTACTGTATTTATTGGTCTCAGCCTTCCAGGTGCCCTACCACTTTATTGGATTATCACTTCAGGCGCAGCCGCCCTACAACAGTATCTAGTAATGCATCATGATGTAGAAGAGCTGGACAAGGAGGCCGTGGTAGAAATAGTGGCCGAGGAGAAGAAAACAAAGCCAACGAAAGCCAAGAAATAAATGTCTATTACAAACACTGACATAAAGAAGACTGAAGAAATAGCTACAGCCATGTTGAAGCGCCTTAGCGTTGCCCTAAAAGCAGAAGTGAGCGGGGATACTGAAGGGATAAAGGTAAACCTGGTTGGTAAAGACACCCCAATTATTATTGGATTTCACGGCGAAACACTGGCTGATTTCTCATATATTTTAGGAAGTATCTTGCGACACAAGCTAGATAAACAATTTATGTTGCGTGTTGATGCTGGTGGTTATCTCGCCGGCAAGGACAAGCGCATCACCGACATCGCCGAGAAGGCTATCGAAAAAGTTCGCCGCAGTGGCTTTCCGGAAACACTCGATGGACTTAACAGTTATGAGCGCCGCCTCGTGCACAGTATTGTAACGAAGGAAGGCCTCATCAGTGAATCCAGTGGATATGGTCACGAACGTAAATTAACTATCAAACCAGGGAAGGTAAGTGAGTAAGAAAGTTCGAAAAGCAGTTATTCCGGCCGCAGGCTTCGGTACGAGGTTTCTCCCGGCCACTAAATCTATGCCCAAAGAAATGTTGCCGATTATAGACCGCCCTGCCATACATTATGCCGTTGAAGAGGCAGTGAAGTCGGGTATTACAGATATTATAATTATTACCGGTCGTGGCAAGAACGCGATTGAAGACTATTTTGACCATAGCTATGAGCTGGAACACACCCTCGAGCTAAAGGGTAAACTCGAAATATTGGCAGAGGTGAAAGCTATCTCCGATATGGCTAATATTGTATATATTCGTCAGAAGGAACCACTTGGCCTTGGCCATGCCGTTTTGCGCGCCAAGGACTTTATCGGTGATGAGCCCTTTGCTGTAATATTACCAGACGTTTTGATTGCCAACGGTCCAGATTGTTTAGAGGGATTAATGAAAAAATACGTAGAAACTGGTGTTTCCACTATTGCAACTACTATTGTTCCAGACGACCAGGTACATCAATATGGCATCATTGATCCCGAGGGCGAAGGATCTGAGTTCAAAATAAAAGGAGTTATTGAAAAACCCACACTCGAGGACGCGCCGTCTCGCCATTCTATACTCGGAAGATACGTGTTTGACCCGGTTATTTTTAAATATCTTGATGGCATAGGGTTTTCAGAGCGTGGCGAAATAGAGCTCACAGACGCTATACTGTCTATGTCTGAAAAGGAGGGCCTAATGGGGAAGAACTACGAAGGAACAGTCTTTGATACTGGGGATAAATTAGGATTTTTACGAGCAACGGTACATATGGCCCTCAGGCATGAGAAGTTAAACAGGGACTTTAGAAAATATTTGAAAGGAATAGGGGACAGTGAATAAAAATTCAAAAATATTAATAACTGGAGGTGCGGGATATATAGGTAGTCATGTCGTAAAAGAACTTCTTGCGGCTGGGTATACCAATCTAGTTGTTATAGATGATCTCTCAACCGGGGAAAGAAAAAACGTACCGCAAAATGTTGAATTTATAAAGGGTGATTTTGGGGACAAGAAAGATCTAGAGGATATTTTCGCCAAAGAAGTGAAGACGGTAATGCATTTTGCTGCTTCGAAAATCGCACCGGAGTCAGTCAAAATTCCAGAAGAATATTATGACAACAATGTAGCTAAGAGCATTGTTTTTGCAAAAGAATGTGTCAAAAGAGGTGTTAAGAATTTTATATTCTCATCGAGTGCCGCAGTGTATGGTGATGTTACATCTTATCCCATAACAGAAGATTTTGAAACAAAACCCACCAACCCTTACGGTTGGACAAAGCTTATGTTTGAACAAGTCTTATCTGATATCTCTTTTGCTCATGGCATGAGACACGTTTCTCTTAGGTATTTTAATGCGGCCGGCGCAGATCCAGAAGGGGGGCTAGGCAACAACCACGCATTGGGAGAAGATGTAATTTCTATATTGATGACTTCAGCCAGAACAGAGAAACCGTTTGTTATATTGGGAACGGACTATGATACAAAAGACGGAACTTGTGTTCGCGATCTCATTCATGTTTCTGATCTTGCCTCGGCACACGTACTCGCACTCGAATATTTAGAAAAGGGGGGCGAATCTGTAACACTAAACCTGGGAAGTGAAGAGGGTTTCACTGTCCGTGAAATTTCTAATAAAACAAGAGAAATTACAGGGGCCCGATTTGAGATTTTAGAGGGCGGGAGGAGAGCTGGGGATATTGCGGTCTCCATTGCTTCGTCTCAAAAAGCGCAAGATTTATTGCACTGGGAAAAGAAATTTAGCGACATGGACATCCTAATAAGAACGGCCTGGGAATGGGAAAATGAAAGACAGGGGAAGTAACTAGGCGGTTTTTATATGCAAGGTTCTCGTCCGGGTAGTATAATATAGGAAGGCTAAACAAACATGAGGCCACTTGGCTGCGTGCTCGTTTAGTGTTAATATGGGGGGTGTCCGCCGGACATTAGATGAAGAAATTTTTACTACTTTTACCAATATTTGTAATCTCAATAATCTTTACTTGTTTGCCAGGTAAGGTCTTAGCCGCGTATAACCCCAACCTGGTTATAACGGATGCACAGCTGACGGCGAACAACACCATGTCAGAGCAACAGATTCAGGATTTTTTGGTTGCAAAGGGGAGTTTTTTGGCCAATTTTACTGTACCGGCACCCAGGACAGTTACTTATTATATCGATAGTACAAGGACCCTAACAACTTATGAAAACACGACCATAGGTCCATACGGCGTTTCCACGGAAGTAGATGTCCAAGGTTGGCGAGCTTCTCGCGTTATTTGGCAGGTCTGTCAGTGGTATGGGGTGAATCCCCAAGTAGCACTCACTATTATAGAAAAAGAATCTAGTTTTATTCTCGGTAGGACCAGTGGTAGAGCAGACGGAAGTATTGCTGTTCCTGGGGCTAATAGTTATGCCACGTATGCCTGGCTTATGGGTTATGCCTATACTGAGGATACAAGTAACCCGGCGGTAAACGTGTGCGGGGTAGCAACACCAGGGGCAAACCCAAGCAAATCCTGCGCAGGATTTGCATCTCAAATTGACAACGCCATCTGGGCAGTAGCCAATTGGATGAATCTCGCGAATGCGCAGAGTACGGGAAATAACTATAGCTGTTCTGGTGGCTGGAGCGGTTCATATAGAACAAATTATAGTACCCGTCTTTGTGATGGTGATTGGATTACACCTACAAGTGGGGCTACGGCAGCACTTTATAGATATACACCGCATACAGGACTAACGAATGGCTACGCGGGGAATAGAGCATTTTATTTGATCTATAGTAACTGGTTTGATTTCTCAAAGTATTTGGGCGATAACATCCGCCTATCTTCTTCACTTTTACTTTCGAATTATGCACCTGCAATAGGTGAAACCGTCACTGATACTTTTACGATTAAAAACTATATGTCGTCCCCGATTGCGCTCGAAAAAGTCGTAATTACAGGCAGAGATCCTGGTGGTGCGCCCGTAGATTACCCGATTAGTTACAACGTAATGTTGGACGCAGCTGGTGGTAATGATTCAGCCTCCTTTAGAGAGGAGAGAAAGTTTCAGTCAACTGGGGTACATTCTGTCTGGGTAAGCTATCTTTATGGTGGTACATGGTATTCTGCAGCTGTAGACAATGGGAAAACAAACTATATGACGTTCAATGTTCATATGCCCAACCTCACTGTCACGGGGCTATCAATAAATCCCGGGGCGCCTAATGTTGGGCAAGAGGTTTCAATAACTTATACAGTCAAAAACAATGAAGCAAAAGATATCAAGGCTGATGTACTTTCTGTTGGCAATAGACTAACAACCCAGTGGTACCCTGCTCGGGACTTTGGTGGTTACACAGACGTTGCAATACCGGCGGGACAGACTGTAACCTATACTGTTAAAAGAACTCTAGATACAGCGGGTCTTTATGTTGCCGTTGTATCGGCCAGAACTGGCAACTATTGGACCGATCTAAATTGGGGTAACGGGGTAAGTAGCAGAAGCTATTATTGGGTAAGATAGCACGTGAATCATACGAAGATAGAAGATAAGTCCCGATTAGAAATTATTGATATAGTAAAGACGCTTGCGTTATTTTTTGTTGTATTGGGTCACGCGGCGAATGCATATACAGGAGAATATGTTATTAATTCATTGAGAATGTCGTCTTTTTTTCATTCTTTGACATTATATTTATATTCTTTTCACATCCCTTTATTTATTTTTGCTTCAGGTTATATCTATTATTATTGCAAAAAAGAGCGTGGAAAATATTCTAATTTTATAGAATTATTCGAAAAAAAAGCAAAAAGACTGCTAATACCTTTTGTGACAGTTTCATTACTGTTTACACTACCCATAAGGTTTTTACTCGGTTTTCATCCGCAGTCTCAAAAGTATCTAGAATTCATGGTACACAATCTAATCTACCCACTAAATAATTTATGGTTTCTTCTAGCACTGTTTGTCGTTTTTGTTTTGTTTTACGCCTTAGAACCCGTAGTAAATAAGATTCATTGGTCTTTGAGCGTTATATTATTTGTTACCATCTTTTTTGTGGCTAGTTCCCCTGCGTATTACTGGAATATATTTATGACACAAAGCGCGTTTGGACTTTTGATATATTTTTATTTAGGGTATCTCTTTAGGGAGAAGAAGATTACAATCGGGGAAAAAACTATTTTCCCGGTAATTTGCGTTGGTGTTACTCATTTCTTACTATTCCAAATAACGCTATTTAACAGACTTCAATTTAACCCAAATCTAATATTAGCAGCGAACCTAGTAAAAGCAGTATTGGGGATACTTTTTGTCTTAAGTTTATGTAATTATGCATTTTCTCGTGGAGGTCTGCTAAAGAATAGATATACAAAAATGATTGAGAAAAGAAGTTTTGGGATATATCTTTTTCATGAGCCAATTATTTTTCTTGTTTTAATTGTAGTGTTGCCTAAACTGTGGTCGCCTTTACTAGTTGTTTTCATGGCGCTTACTATTAGTGTTATTGTATCTATTATAATCACTATATTATTAGAAAAAAATAAACATACGAAGGGAATAGTTGGCGGTTAACCCTTATGTTGTAAAAGATTCTTATAAATTGCTTTTAGGCTAATCGCAGTGTAGTCTGGAACAATTTTACTAGTGTTTTTAGGGTGATTTGGGTTCGAGTTTATCCAAACGGTCTTTATGCCCTGAGTTTTTGCCATTTCAAGATCGTTTTTAGTATCTGATATAAAAAACGAGACTTTAGTATTAATGTTGTATCTAGTTATTAATCCTCTAAGAATTTTTGGATTGGGCTTGCGGCAATCACATGTGTCTTCTGGACCATGGAAACAATAATGAATTTCTTCAATTTTTCCGCCTATAGTATCGAGTTGAGATAATAAATAATCTGTAGTTTCCTCTACATCTTCTTTTGTGTAGTATCCCCTTGAAACACCCGACTGATTAGAAATAACGAAAACTAAAAAACCGGCGCTATTAAAGCCCTTAATGGCCTCTAGGGCACCCGGTATTATGCGGAAATCTTGAAGTTTTCCAATATACCCCCGGCCTTCTTCGTTGATCACACCATCCCTATCTAGAAAGATGGCCTTATTTATCGCCGTAGGCATCTAAAACTCGCTCTATTATGGATGTTGTGGAAATTGATTTTGTACCGATTTTGGGTATCACTATGCCGCCGTTTTTTTCTACAGTTTCTTTTTCAATGCAATCCTTACCATAGTCTAGTCCCGATACATATATGTCTGGCTTTATAATATCAAGAGTCGGAATAGGCGTTGGGCCATCAAAAATATATACGTAGCTTACGTATTTGATAGCATCGACCAATCTGCTACGATTGGTTTCGTCAAGAATTGGTCTTTTGGGTCCCTTATTCTCTTTGACAGATGCGTCACTGTTAATCAAAACTATGAGCCGGTCGGCCTTTTCAGAAGCTTGTTTAAAAAGCTCGATATGATCCATGTGTAAAATATCAAACGTGCCGTTGCATACAGCAATTTTAAAATTGTCTTTACGCAAAGCGCCTACAGTGTTTGCTAGATCCTTGCTAGTTTGTAGAAACATTTATATTCCTTAGTTCGAGTTCTTTGATAAGTTCTATAATCTCGTTTTGCGAAGCAACAGCCGTTCCGGGTTTACTAACGACTATTGCAGCCGCGTAATTTGCGATTTCTGCAGCCTCTGATAATGATGCTCCCACTGAGAGTGCTGCTGCCACGGTGGATATAACGGTGTCACCTGCCCCAGTAACGTCGTAAACCTTAGCACTCTTTGACTCAAGATGTAAAGCCGAATCATTAGAATATAGAAACATGCCATTCTCGCTAAGAGTTAGTAAAACATTCCCAGAGGTTATTTGGCTAATTTTCTTTGCAACTTCTTCGTACGAAGAGGAGCTGATTTTATTATCAATCATTATTTCGGTTTCACGGGTGTTCGGAGTAACGAGATAAGCATTTTTGTACTTGATGCTTGGTCGTGGCTTAGGGTCAACAATAACCCTTTTCCCTATACTAGTAATATGGTCAAAAACATCTTGGTTTATTAACCCTTTGGCATAATCCGAAACCACTATTATGTCGTAATCCTTTGAAGCTTCGCTAATAATATTTTTCAAATCTAGGTATTCAGTATCACTAAGGGGAGATTGTTCTTCATAATCAAATCTAATTAACTGCTGTCCTTGTGATATTATACGAACTTTTCTAATTGTCGGGCGCTCTTTTGAAACTAACAATCTAGATCGAATTTGGCTCTCAACCAGAAGAGACTGAAACAAAGTACTGTCTTCATCTTTGCCAACCACCCCCACTATACAAACGTCTCCCCCATATGCTGCCACATTTCTAGCTGCATTTGCTGCGCCACCCAGGAAAAATTGTTCATTTGTTACGTTTATTATAGGAACAGGAGCCTCAGGAGAAATCCTCTCGACTGAGCCTTGTATAAATTTATCAAGCATCAGGTCGCCAATAATTAATACCCGTGCCTTGTTTAAGTGTGATATGTGTTTTTGGAGATTACCCAAGGCTTCTTTCACTCAGCTCTTCCTCGATTATCTTACACAAAATATGGATTATAGTAATATGTGCCTCTTGGGTTCTAGCTGTTTCTTCATGGGAGACGACCAGGGGGTAATCAACCATATTTTTTATCTTTCCACCGTTACGACCTAAAAGGGCGATAGTTTTAAGACCCTGTTTTTTAGCTGCTTCCATGGCGAGAACAATATTTTCCGAGTTTCCACTTGTGCTAATACCAATAAAAACCTCATCTTGTTTCCCGAGCCCTTCGAGCTGGCGAGCAAATATCTTATCAAAGCCATAGTCATTGCCCACAGCTGTTAGAATAGAAGTGTCTGTGTTCAAGCAAACCGAAGGGTATGCCCCTCTCTCTTTTTGAAATCTACCAATTAATTCAGCAGCAAAATGTTGTGCATCAGAGGCGCTTCCGCCGTTTCCTGCAATATAGACTGTCTTCTTGCTGCCGATTGTTTCGACTATAAGATCTGAAATACTAATGATGGTTTCTATGTTTTTCCCTATTTCAGAGATAGCTTGGGCGTGTTCTTCGATTGTTTGTTTGATTATTTTTTCTTTATTCATACAAATAATATTAGCACAAATAGTCTTTTTTGTTAACATACCTAGTTTACTCTTAACTAATCACCTAAAATGTATTATGATATAGCGGTGAAAATTGATGTGATTGAACTAACAAAATATGTAATAGTAGGTGGTTCCTCGGCACTTTTTGAGTCATTTCTTTTTGTTATATTTCTAAGTAGACTGGGTATGCCTACCTTGGTGGCAAATTCACTGGCCTTTTTTATAATATATATTTATGGTTTTTTGATGCAAAAGTACTGGACATTTAAAAGTGAGTCGGCCGAATTTCATAAAGAGGCGTTGAGATTCTTTATTGTAGTAGCAGTAGGATTTCTCTTAAATAACTTTTTCGTCTATTTATTTGTGGACATATTTAAAATATTGCCCTTAGCAGGAAAATTACTCGAGGTGGGCATTGTGTTTTTTTGGAACTATTTTGGCCAAAAAAAATGGGTTTTTAACAGATGAATCTAGATATAATGCGAAAAATTGACCGTTGGATAGGAATCCCTATCTGTTTTACTTTAACCGTTCTCCATGTCGGAAAGAAAAGGATTATTCCTAAGCCAAAAACTTTTAGCCCCAGGAAAATACTATTTATTAAGTTGTTCGGACTTGGTAGTGTAGTCCTTAGCTTTCCGGCGATTTTAGAAGCGAGGCGTAAGTTCCCTAAAGCAAAAATATACTATCTGACTTTTGCACAAAATGCTGAAGTCTTTGATTTTATGGATGATGTCGTTGATGAAGTTCTGGTGATAGATAATAAAAAGGCAATTAAATTTGTCACTGACACATTTAGGACTATCAAATATTTAGCTCATGAGAAAATAGATGTTTCGATTGATCTTGAATTTTTTTCCCGGTTTTCGGGTATTCTTGGGTTTTTATCGAGATCAAAATATCGAGTAGGTTTCTATAACCCACATACGGAAGGCTTATACAGGGGTAGATTCTTGACGCACGAGATTTTTTATAACCATTACGTTCACGCGGCAGAATCATTCAGAAGTATGGTGAGGGCTTTAAATGAATACCAAGAGGAGAAACCACTGGTCAAAGATACGTATAGAATCTCAGATATTTGTTTCCCCACATTTATCTCTAGCAAGGAAGACAAGGATTCTTTGAGGAAGAAGCTGCATCTTTTGAACCCATTATTCTCAAGTAGTTCAAATATTTATATATTGAATAATAATTCTAGCGATCTTGGCCGAGAACTTCGAATATGGGGGAAGGAAAAATTTGCAAAACTTGCTGACCTAATTTTAGAGAGTAACCCTGATAATCTAGTTATATTTTTGGGAGTAGAGGGGGAAAAAGAAAAAAATAAGTCAATCATTGATTTAATTAAAAACAAAAATAAAACCCTAAATATGGCAGGAGAGACTTCTCTGAAAGAGCGGCTGATGCTTATAGATATGGCCCATAATTTTATAACGGTAGATAGTGGATTAATGCATTTGGCTTCCTTGGTTAAAACAAGAGTAATAGCACTTTTTAGTACCGAAACGCCAATGTTGTTCGGGCCCCTTAACAAGGGGAGTAAGGTAATTACTATGGGTTTATTGTGCCAACCCTGCTTAACTATATATAATGGTAAGGTGCCGGCCTGTAATAACAACCGTTGTATGAATGAACTTTCAGTTGAACGGGTATTTAACGAAATTGACTAAAGCGGAAGTTACAAATGAAAGAGATGTTTAGGAAAATTATCAATTATTTTAAAAATCATGAATTGTTATTTGCGACGATTATTCTGATTCTCTTTACTATATTATATTTTCTTCCTGTCAGTATTGGCAAAAGCACACTTTTTACCCCCGGCGATGGCAACATTATGTCAAACGGCCCCTGGGAATATGTAGGCAAAATCAGATATTGGGGAATGGACTCTTGGGGGTACATGCTAAATGAGGTCCCCGGAACCATTCTAATAAAGAAATATTTAGCTCAAGGGATTGCACCAATGTGGAACCCTTATGGCGGTGTTGGTGCTCCACTCCTTTCTTCATCACAAACCGGACTTTGGAATGTTTTTCACATACCGTTATACATAATAGACTCTCTTAAAGCATTTGATTTTTATTTGATGTCCAAGATGTTTTTTGCCGCACTTTTCTCATATATGTTTTTTCGCGAACTGGGTCTTCGCAAAGAATCAGCGGCCTTTGGGGCTATAGCATTTGGGTTTTCTGGTTTCTTTATGACCTGGTTAAATTTGTGGTTTTTGACTATTGATTCGTTCTTACCCCTCGTTCTTTTCCTGATCTTGAAATACATTAAGTCGAAGAACATAAAATGGATGATCGGTAATGGTTTGCTTTTAGCTGGGTTAATTTTAATGGGTAATGTTCAGCCGGTGCTTTTGATTTCTGTGTTTGCAGGCTTTTTCTATATTTTTTATGACAATACCTTGGTTGAGCTAAGAAAAAAACGGGATTTTCAGGTACTATTGCCTCTTATTCTTGGTTTTGCTGTTGCATATGGTCTTGCGGGTCTGATAACTTTGCCCTATCTGTTGGCCTTCGCCAAGGACCTCTCTCTCGCCTGGAATATTCATCACCCTGGCGTAAGCGCTGTCCAGATGGCTGATTTTAAGTCACTGTTTGGTTTCTGGTTTACTCCGTATAAAGTCTTTAACCATTACCAATTTGGGCCTGTCTGGCAATCAGTGTATATTATGTATCTTGGTTCAATAGCAACTTTTATGGCACCACTTGCGATTTTAACTAAAGATAAAAGGCTAAGAAGGCTAATTATCTTTATGATGATATTCTCTTTCTTTATACTAAGTAAAATTTCTTTTAATCCTTTTTATACTTCTTGGCTGGATCATGTTATATTCTTCAATCAAATCGCATATAACAAATATATGGCAACCTTCTTTTTTGTTGTTGCATTTATGGCTGCTGTCGGGCTCGACCGCACCTTAAAGGCGGAACTTAAGGCAAAAGAGCTTCTCGCACCTATTGGGTTTTTTGCGCTTCTAGCCTTTGTGTACATATATAAAAGTAAGGGCTTTTTAAACGTATATCACTTTAACTATACATATCCAGTTGTAACTACTTTCCTTTTTGCCGGAGTAGCATTAGCACTTACTGTTTTCGCTATTACATTCAGTAGTAAATATTTTACTGCTCCTAGGAAGAAACTCATTATTTCGGTTGTAGGATGGGTTTTTGTATTAGCAATAGCCTTTGAGTCTTTTGCGTATTCACCAATTTTCCGATTACCAAGTGAACATAATCCAATAAATGAACCCCCTTATATTTCTTTTTTACAGGGGCAATTAAAAAACGAGAGCTATCAAAGGGTCGCACCGATTGGTCTCGTATTAGCCCCATCAATGCAATGGGTCTATCAAATCCAAAGCATAAATATGTTTGATGCATTTATGCCGCAACGATTTTTCGACTTTTCTGAGAAGCTTATCGGGTGTTCAACAAACTTTTATATGGTTACACATGACTGCCCTGCTACTGCACAGAATAAATTTGTTGACCTTTTGGGTGCGAAGTATTTTTTGAGCGACAATTACCTTTCTACTTCCGACGGGAAAGAGCTCATTTATGACAAAGAAATAAAAATATATAAAAATAATAACGTTCAGCCCCGCGCTTTTGTAGCATACAATTATGAAGTGGCAAAAGGTGAAAATGTGTTAGATAGTCTCAAGAAAAGCAGTGACGTTGCTAATAACTTGGTGCTCGAGAAGAAGCCAAGCTTCCCTGCAGTCGCAAAACCTATCACAGCTGCTGTTATCACGAGCTACACTCCTAATAAAGTTGAGATTACTGTAGAGAGCAAGGGTGATGGTCTTCTAGTTCTTTCTGATCTAAATTATCCAGATTGGGAGGCTAGGGTGGATGGCAAAAAAGTGGAAATTCAGGCGGTTGACTATATTTTTAGGGGTGTTGAGGTTAAGAACGGTGACCACCAGGTCATCTTTGAGTATAAGCCGGTCAAACTATTATATCTGTCCCTTGTTAGCATGTTTGCCATTATCACGTCGTGCGGATATCTTTTCTTTGATAAATATCTTAGAAGAAAGAAGTAGAGTTGCGCTTCTTAAGGGGAAAACTTAGTCTAAAAAAAGACTTTATTTATATTTTTGCGCTTGTATTGGTTCTTGTGGTGGGCTTTTACCCAGTGATATTTAATAACAAAACATTTTTTACCCCTATCCCAAACGATAAGTACGGCGCAAATATGACGCCGACTGGGCCAAGTGGCTTTACAGACAAGTTTGTAAACTGGAATTTGGACCCCTGGGGTTATATAAATATAGAGGTGCCTGGGCTGGCGCTCATGAAAAAGGAGCTATCCGCCGGCAAAATGCCACTCTGGGATCCCTTTGTTGGAGCGGGCACTTCCTTAGCGGCAAATTCAATCGCTGGGTTTTACAATATTTTTCATCTACCTATGTACATATTTAACAGCATGAAGACTTGGGATTATTATATCCTCAGCCGGTTCTTAACGGCGGGCATATTGGCATATTTTTACTTCAAGAAACTAGGAGTTGCAAGGTGGATTGCGTTTTGGGGAGGGGTAACATGGATGTTCTCTGGTTTTTTTGTTCTTTGGACCAATCTTTGGTTTTTGCCGATCGACGCTATGTTACCAGGACTCTTGCTGTTAATTGAATGCTATTTGCAGGAGAGGTCGTATAAATCATTTTTGTTAATCCCTTTAATTGTGGGGGTAATGATTGGTGTCGGTAATCTCCAGCCCCTAATTCTCATTCTGATTTTTTCAACAATGTATTTTGTTGCTAGATTCTTCGAGATAAATGAGAACGCTCGCCCTCGTGATATCACAAGGCCTCTTATAGAATTTTTGCTTCTAATAGTCCTCGGCTTCTTGATTTTAATGCCGTACCTCTATCAGTTCTACACCGTTTATAAGAATGCATGGAGTATACACGACAGTAAGGCTGCTCTTCTTGCAGTGCAACCGATATTGGTATACCCAACATATTTGGTCGAGGCCTATATCATTACGCCGTATAAGCAATTTGGCTCTTTGGTGGTTAACTATGTTGGCCCTAGAACAGTTTGGATTCCGTATTTGTTGACTTCCACCTTTTTGGCGGCTTTTATGATTAAAATTAAAAAGAAGTCGTATCTGCCTATTTTTCTTATTGCATATATTTTTTTATATTTAACCAAGATTTTCGTGAACCCCTTCTTTTTGTCGTGGATAGATAGGATGCCGATTATGTCCAACATCTTTTTTTCTAAATACCAGGGCACGTTGACCTTCGCCATTATTATTTTATCGGTAATGGGATTAAAAGAAGCTAGTTCGAAATTTGATACAAAAAAGATAATATTACCCACCACAGTGTTTGCTGGAGCATTGGTCGCAGGAGGCATATTCCGTAATGAGCTTGTACTTAAGAGAAGTGAGTTTTTGTTAGTAGCGGGGGTAACAGTCATCTTTTATATTTTATATATCATTACCCTCTTAGCGGCTGGACGGTCCCAGGCGGAATATAAAAATAAGATTATTGCTCTGTTTTTAGTCTTGTGCATCGTAGAGGCGCTAGTCTATTTGCCTCACAACTTCGCGCCGATTCACAATCCATTAGCCGCCCCTGACTACGTCACATTTCTACAAAATAAACTAAAATCGGATTCTTCTAGGGTAATCGGTGAAGGTTATCTGTTTGGTCCTCAATACTCAGAGGCTTTTGGTATTCAGAACCTAGGGACATTAGACCCAATCATGCCAAACCGTTATAGCAAATTTGTGCGAAAATACGTTTATAAAATGGACGACACGGGGCTTGTGACCGTAACTTATAATAGAAATATTCTTGACAATAGATTTATCGATTTGTTAGGTGTAAAATATTATATTTCAGAAGGTCCGATATCAAATAGTCGCTGGAGAGAGGTTTACTGGGACAAAAGTAATGTCCATATTAGTGAAAATATAAATGTTTTTCCGAGAGCCTTTTTGGTGTACAATACTTCAATTACCAAAAATGAAACAGAATCCTTCGAAAAGGTGTCGGTCCAGAATTTTAATCTAAGCGCTGTTATAGAGGGTGGTAAGAGCCTCTCTGGTAAGGAACCAATCCAGGCTGTGACGATAGAAAAATTTGAATCTAATGAGATATCTTTAATAGCATCACCAAAATCTGACTCATACCTTGTGATGATGGACACGTATTTCCCAGGTTGGAGTGTTTATGTTGATGGACACAAGTCAGAAATCCTTCCAGCAAACTATTTAGGAAGGGGGGTGTTTCTCTCGGCAGGACAGCATCGGGTTAGATTTAAGTATGAGCCAGCCGAGCTACCGTGGTTATATCTAATTTCATCGATAGGAATATCTGGCGCAGTATGTTGGGCCGGGTATGTGAAGAAGCATAAAAATAAGATAAAATAACAGAGTGAATTTGATGGATAAGATAAAACGATTAATACGTTACAAATTATGGGATATGATGGACTTTTTCCAAGGCCACGCACCACTTTTGTATAAATTTATCAAAAAGGGTATTCCGAGATGGTTGAAACAACCAATCTTACAGCTCCTTACCTCAAAGGAGCCGGAGCTTATGTATGAGGATGCTGAAGCAGTACGTGTAGCTAAGGGTGCAATCAAGATTTCATTTATTATCTCTAGAGAAAATGATGAGCCCGTTGATTTATTAAGAATGTTTGGTTTTTTGCTCTTTTCATTTAATAGGCACAAGGAGTTCCTTGTTGTGTCGAAATCCAAGCCGTTGATTCTTCGCCCTTTCCATTATCAACCGAAGATAGTTAGGTCGCTGGATGAAGCAGTTTTGAAGGCAACGGGCGATTATCTTTTTTTTGTCGGAAGCAGTGAGAGTTTTACCAGACTTGCCTTAAACACGACATATCAATTAGTCACAACCACAAAAGCAGATATTTATTTTGGGAACTATGTGGATGACGCTGGAGAGCTTGTAAGAGTCCATAATCCAGAGTTAAAATATGCTTTTGACGCGGCAGCTTTACCTGTAGGTGCCGCATTTGGACCAAAAATTGTATCACGTGAGCTTGCAGCGAGAGTCCGACTCCCCAGGAAAGATGTTTTTACGTACTTACTTGAGGCAACTGATAAAACCAACAGGGTTGTTTTTATTGAGAAGCCATTAGTAAAAAGTTCGATTAATGCTAAAGACCGGCAGAAGCTTGAAAGCGAGTTAGTTAGAAGCCAGGAAGAGACGCTTTCGAGAAGATATATATACTCAAAAGATGCTGGTACAGGGAAAACTAAGAAAGTGTTATTCATCGCACCATTCCTGGTTTTTGGTGGAGCGGAAAAAGTACTTTATGACTTGTCCTGTGGGTTTATTAAGAGGGGAATAAAAGTTGATATTTTCTGTACTCATAGAGGTGGTGAGTGGAAGGGCATGTTTGAGAAAGCCGGCGTGCGAGTTTTTGTTTCAAAGAAAGCTGATGCAAACAGCAAGATAAATGAGATTCACTTTCTTGTTAAGAAAGAGAAGTATGACGTGATCCATACCTCAAACACCGAGTATGGACACTTCTATGCAGGCAAGGCTAGGGAGTTACCATATCGACCGATATTTATTGATACGGTTCACTCTCAGAATAATCCGCTGACTGAATTTACGAGGGCATACCAAGCGAGTATTGATAAAATAATCACTGTTAATAAATTGATTAAGGATTGTTTGAAAGATTGTATCGCTGAAGACAAATTAACCCCGGTTCTAAACGGGGTTAATGTAAGCGTTGAGGCACGGGATGTGGCATCTCGGTTTAAAGACGTAGAAATTTCTTTTTTGGCCAGGATTTCAGAAGAGAAAAATCCACTTCAGTTCGTAAGGGTTGCTAGTAGACTCGTCATAAAGCACCCAGCTTGGAAGTTTAAAGTGATTGGCGATGGCCCAATGCTTGAAGATATGAAGGTTGAAGCAATGAAGCTTGGGATTTTAGAGAAGATTAACTTTCTTGGTGGAAGGCCTGAGGGCGTTAAAGATATGTCTACAGCCTCTTGTCTCATTATCTCTTCATATACTGAAGGCTTGCCGATTACCCTTCTCGAAGCTCTTTCACTTGGGTTGCCTGTTGTTAGCTCAAATGTTGGCGGAATCAGTGAAGCACTGACAGACGGGGATAATGGGTACTTCGTAAGCGAGCCGGATGCTACTGACAGCTATGTTGAAAAGATTGAAAGGATGTTTTCGGACCAGGCGACATATAAAAAAATGTCTGAGAGGGCTCTTGCGTCCTCGGTGTTATTTACCTCAGATAGAATGACTGAGAGTACCCTTTCCGTATATAGTGAGGCGAGGAAGACTTTACCCGAGAAGTTTAAAAAGGTTACTACCATAGCGATGCTTTCCTTTAACCGGACGGAAGAGATTAGGAGAACCATTGAGACAATTTATAAAAATACTGATATCCCTTTTAATCTGCTGGTTCTTGATAATAACTCTGAGAAAGCCACGCGGGATTTTCTAAATGACCTTGAGGAGAAGAATGATAATCTTAAGGTGTTATTTGAGACTAAGAACCTCGGCTGCCCAGGAGGAAGAAGAAAAATGCTCGATATGATCAGTTCCGACTACATTGTTACAATCGACAATGATATGGAGGTGCCGAAATTCTGGTTGAGAGATTTAATAATGCGAATAGAAGAAGACAAGAATATTATGGGGGTTTGTGTTAAGGATATTTTTCCTTGGGGGAAAGTTGAGTTTACTGGTGGTAAGATAACTAAGGATGAACGCGGTTTCTCATTGTTCAACGCAACATATTATCGGAAAAATTATAATGATCTTTCTACTCTTGAAGAGTTCGATTGCGACTGGATTCCAGGGGGTGCAACGCTGTGGAGGGGAAATATCCTAGATATCGCTGAACATTCGCCAGAATATATCAATGCCTTTGAGGACTTTGATTACTCTTTGCAGATTGTTAAAAAAGGATATCGCATTGTCAATTGTCCAAGTGTAATCTTTATTCATAATCACGCAAGTGGCTATGATAAGAAGAAACAGGCAAAGGAGTCGAAGTACCTAAAGGACCGTAATGATCAGTGGGGATTTCTACTTTCTCTCGCGGCTTTCTATAAAAGAACTGGGCATATCATGAGGAATGACAAAATATTTGAAATGCTAAAAATACCACTTGATGCTACGCCGCAGGACGTGGAAAAAACCTTAAAAGAGCTTGTGGCGAAGGGGGCAAAAGATGAACAAAAATCTTGTTAATCAAGACTACTGGGATAATAACTATCAAGATCTAACCTTTTTTAAGGTTCCCGACGAAAGCGTTATTAAACAGTGGGTAAACAAATATATACCAGATAGCGATGGTGATTGTATAGAAATTGGGACTTTCCCTGGCGGTTATCTAGAGATGTTTGGACAGAAGGGGTACCGACTTAATGGTATCGATCTCACGCCTCGCGTAAAAGAAGAGGAGGCCGGATGGTTAAAGAGTCTTGGCCACAAGGTTGGGGAGTTTGAGCAGATCGATTTCCTTAAATTTAAACCAAATAGAAAGTATCAAGTAGTTTGCTCCTTTGGCTTTATAGAACACTTTTCGGATTACCTCGGTATCCTAAAGAAGCAAGCTGATATGGTTACTACGGGTGGTTATCTTGTGGTAGAGGTTCCGAATTTTAGGGGTTTTGTGCAACGTTTTCTTCATTCATTTTTAGACAGAGAGAATTACGAACGCCATAACATTAAGTCTATGAAGACAAGTGAATGGGTTGAATTGCTGGAAGCGAGTGGTTTTGAAATCGTTACGCAGGGGCCACTTGGGGGGTTCGATTTTTGGCATGATAAGCAAGAAAGAACAGCACGTCAGGAAAAGTATTTAGGAAAAGTGATGAAAAAATTACCAAAATGGAAAGTTAGGTACAGGCGCCCAACAAACCTGTATTCACCATACCTAGGAGTAATAGCAAGAAGGAAGACACCCTTCATTGATAAATAACATATTTCGCGGTATAATTTAACACTAGGTTCACGAAGGGAATAAATGTTCAATAAAGAAACAAAAAAGTATTTAGGAATAGTCCGGCAAATTGCTATCACTGATTTTAAATTAAAGTACGAGGGTTCAGTCCTCGGGTACCTATGGTCATTAGTAAAGCCAATGATGCTTTTCAGCATATTATATTTTGTTTTCACACAGTTCTTTAAAATAGGTAACGCAGTCCCTCACTATCCAGTTTATTTGTTGCTCGGCATCGTGATGTGGACATTTTTTGTAGAAATAACATCGATGTGTCTGGGTTCAATCGTTGGCAAGGGTCAGCTTATTCGTAAAGTCTATTTCCCAAGAGCAATCCTTATTTTTGCAAATAGCATGACCGCTTTTCTTACTTTTTCACTAAATCTTTTTGTGGTTGTTTTATTTATGTTATTCATGGGAGTAGTTCCTACTTTTCAGGGGGTACTGCTCTTCCTATTGGTGTTAGTTGAATTTTCTTTCCTAGTTTTAGGATTGGCTTTATTTTTGAGCTCATTATTTGTTAAATTCAGAGATTTAACTCACATTTGGGAAGTGGTACTTCAGTTTATGTTTTATGCAACACCGATGATATACCCCCTCTCAATAGTTCCTTTAAAAATCGCGAAGATACTGATGCTATCTCCGTTAGCACAGATTATACAAGACGCTAGATTTGCTCTTATTACACCTCAGGCCCAAACTGCGTGGCAAGTACTAGGAATTAAGTATTTTTGGATCCCCTATACCTTGCCCTTTGTAGCATTTATAGTTGGGGTATTTGTTTTTCAGAAAACAGCTGATAAATTTGCTGAGGAGGTATAATGGATAACACAGTAGTTAATATTCAAAATGTTTCAAAAACCTTTAAGATTCCCCACGAAAGATATTCTACGCTAAAGCAGCATGCGTTAAATCTATTTAATAAGAACCGTACTTATACAGAACTGAATGCTCTTAAAAACGTCAATTTTGAGATAAAAAAAGGAGAGTTTTTCGGCATCATTGGGCGTAATGGCTGTGGGAAGAGTACGCTCCTCAAAATAATTGCTAAGATTTACTCAACTACGACAGGGAAAGTAACTGTTGATGGCCAAATATCTCCATTTATTGAGCTTGGTGTGGGGTTTAACCCGGAGCTTACTGCCCGAGACAATGTCTATCTGAATGGTGCGCTCCTTGGACTTTCAAAGAAAGAAATTGACGAAAAGTTTGATGATATTATTAAATTTGCCGAACTTGAAGATTTTGTTGACCAAAGATTAAAGAACTTTTCTAGTGGGATGCAAGTGAGGCTTGGTTTTTCACTTGCCATTAAGGCATATTCAGACATATTACTTCTAGATGAAGTACTTGCCGTGGGAGACGCGAACTTCCAAAAGAAGTGTATAAACGTATTCAAGGAGTTAAAAAGACAAAAGAAAACAATCATTTTTGTATCGCACGATGAAACCAACATTAGGAGATTTTGTGATCGTGTTGCTCTCTTAGAGCAGGGGGAATTAGTCATGATAGGAACGCCTCAAGAGGGACTAAAGAAATATAATGAGATACTTGCAGCAGCACAGAAGTGGTTAAAGGCACACGGCGAAGCCTAATATTTTACACGAGCGCGTAAAGATGAAAAATGTAACAATTAACTTTTGTGAGATTGATTGTTTTCACAAAGAAGACTTATACCGGCGTGTGCTGGCTTATTTAAGTAACAATAAAAAAGTATGTATTGTAAAGATTAACACGGAATTTTTAGTACGTGCTATAGTAAACCAAGATTTTAGAGAAACTATAAACAAGGCAGAGATTAGTATCGCCGACGGCCGTGGCGTCCTTTGGGCTGCTAGGTATTTAACACTACCTATTTCAAAATATAGGGCAGTTAGGATTTTTCAGGCCTTTTGGCAAATGATATATAGTGGCGCGGCAATTGTCATAAATCCCGGGTATATTACTTCTCCAATTCCTGAGAATATTCCTGGAGTTGATGCACTAAGGTTAATGTTAAGGGCGGCTATCGATACAGATTCAGGTGTCTTTTTCTTTGGGGCTTCACAACCAGACCTTGATGAGGCTATCAAAAACATTACTAAAGAGATGCCCCAAATACGTATCAGCGGTTCCCTGAATGGTTATGACTTTCAAAGAGATAAGGATATTAACCCGGTAGACATTATTAACAAGACAGATGCGAAATTATTAATCGTTGCCCTGGGCTCGCCGCTACAAGAATATTGGATTAGAGATAACCTAAAAAAGCTGAAGAATGTTAAAGTTGCGGTTGGCGAGGGTGGGTCATTTGCATTTCTTGCGGGTACATTGAAAAGGGCGCCTATCTGGATGCAGAAATTGGGGCTTGAATGGTTGTGGCGTTTATTTGCGAACAGATCTCTTACTCACCAGACTGGTAGTCGTCTGAGGCGGGTCTGGAATGCGGTGCCGGTTTATATCTATGAAGTGGTAAAATGGAAGGTAAAGTATGGTGCAACTGAAGTTAAATAATTTAAATATTATTGATGTGGCCGTAATTATCGTCGTGTTTTTAGTTGTTGTCATGGGTGGTGCTTATTATCTCAATAAACCTCATGGGGTTAATACATATCTTAAGGTTACTTTCCACGTCGGCGATCCTGTGATTTCTGCGGCCATACATGACCAGGCCGTAATTGACAAAACTGTTTATCTAAATAGTATAGATGCCCCAGTCGACGTAGTCTCTGTAAATAAAGTTACTAATGCTATCGGCAATTTGGAGGCTCTTGATATTGTGCTAGAAGGCCCTGGGTATACAGACGAAAAAGGGAATTATGTGTTTAATGGTCAGCGTGTACTTATAAACCAAAAAGCAGAGATTCATGGCAATTATTTTGTGTCAGGTGCAATAACTAAAGTAGAAAATGCAAATTGACAAATTTTTGTTAACGGATTCCTGGACTGGCAAACTGACTCAGAAGATGTCAGCCCCGGTTCTTACGGAATGGTTACTACTAGCCTCTGTCTTTTTGCTTTGGTACGAAGGATTATTTACGAAAATCGGTCTTGGCTTACTAAACAGTTATTTTATAGTCCCCGTATTACTTGTCTTGGCATTCTTGTTCGCGGATAAATCAAAAATACGAATAAGTAGATCGACCATATACCTGATAAGTTTTTTTGTACTGCTACTAGTTTCGGGTGTTTTTGCAGCCGGCAGGGGCATCAGCCCGAAACTTATCATCTTGGGTTGGTTGCTATATATCCAGTTTCTGATATCAATGATAGCCAGTGCTGGTAGTATAAATGCAGGTAGATTAATTAAAAATATTATTATAATATCAGTTCCTATGGTTATTGCCGGGGGCTACCAGTTTGTGACAAAACAAACTACATCTGCCCTATGGATTACTCCAGTAGAAGCTAGTATTACCACTCGAGCCTTTGCATTTCTGGGTAGCCCCAACGTACTTGGTGGGGTACTTGCCATCACGGCGCTCTTGTCTGGGAGTCTGTATTTTGAGAAAAAAGACAAGTTTATGCTGGCCGTATCAGTCCTATCAGTAATAGTGCTGGGTTTTACATTTTCACGCAGTGCCTGGCTTGGCTTCGCTATCGGTTTTTTGGTAATATTACTGGTTAAAAATTGGAAACTGGTTATTTTATTACCTTTGGTGTTAGTCGGCTTACTCTCGTCTCAGATTAGGACCCGCATCTATACCGTTTTCACACCGACCTATTGGTTCGATTCTGCGCTAGATGGTCGCCTTTGGTCGTTGAATAATGGTTTCAATTTATTGTCAAAGTACCCACTTTTGGGTACTGGTCCCGGCACCTATGGAGGACAATTAGCCGTGCATGGCGCAAGCCCAGTATATTTGCAAGGTATTCAGAACGGTTACGTTGCTCTATATTTCACTGATAACCAATGGCTACAGATACTCGTACAAACAGGGCTGGTCGGTTTTCTCTTGTTTACACTATTTGCTGTAAACATATTCGCAGAGCTAATTGTTAAGTATAATAAAACCAAGATTTGGACATACCTTGGGATCACTGGTGCCCTGGTTGCGTTTTCGGTTACAGCTATTTTTGGGAATGTGTTAGAATTTGGAGCCATAGCAATACCTATGGGAATAATATTAGGAGCCGCACAAAGTGAGTAAAGTTGATAAAAAAGTGGCGATTGTTTATACCGGAGCAAAAAGCTGGGGTGGAATAGAGACCTACCTTGAGCTTCTTTTTAATAATGCAACTAAGACAAAGACCGAATTGACTTTAGTCTCTCTAGGCGCATGGCCGTTAACTGAAAAAATACGATTGTCGGGCCATCGAGTAGAACTATTTTCAGACATTCGTATTAATCTAGTTACAATTTTAAAAATCTCCAGATATTTAAAACGGAATAAATTTGAGCTTATTGTTTCACAGGGAACTGTTGCAAATGCATACGCAAGAGCTGCGTCTTTTTTTTCTAATGTTCCGAGCCTGGTAACACTTCACTCTGATCCTTTTTATGATTATCCTAATTCTGCTATCAGATTTATCTATGCGGTTATTGAGAAATTAACCAGGTTCCCGACCAAATATTACATAGCAGTCTCTGAATATTTGCAGAAGATGCTTTTGCAAACAGGTATAAACAATACGAAAATATGTGTTGTTTGGAACGGAGTAGAGGACCCATTGATAGAATCTCACGTATTCTCTAAGGACACTGTGACTATTGGCTCGATCGGAAGACTTCATGGGGTAAAAAACTATTCAGAGCTAATCTTTGCCTGTGCTTCGTTCAAAGGTGCAAATTGGAAATTGAAAATCGTAGGAGAGGGCAACGAGCGCCAAAATTTAGAAATATTAGTGTCAAAGCTTGGTCTGTCCGAAAAAATTGAATTTGTTGGTTACGTAGGTGATGTTTATAAAGAATTAGAAGATATAGATATATATGTTCAGCCATCACTATCTGAGGGTTTTGGGTTGACGGTCGTAGAAGCTATGTTGGCTGGTAAACCCGTGATTGTTTCGCCCTTTGGGTCGTTGCCCGAACTGGTACAGAATGGGAAAACGGGTATTGTGATGAAAGGAACGGACAGTATTGATATAGCGGAAGCAGTAAATGAGCTTTTGTCTGATAAAGAAAAAGCAAGGCGTTTAGCCAGAGATGGTCAGAGTTTCGCAAGAACAAATTTTGGCATTGAAAAATGGGTTAGGGAAACAGAAAAAGCATATGTAGGGGCTGCTGAATGAAGATAATTTATGTAGAGGCTAATCCTGGAAATGGTGGCGCAGAAGAATACGCCATAAATTTGGCCAACCAAGCAGTGAGGGCTGGACACGAAGTTCTATTCGTTTTGGGCTTAGAAAAGGGACAAATGGTAGAACGTGTTCGAGATAATCACTTCGATATGATGATAATACCGATGCAAAGCTCATTTAATCCGCTTGCAGTATTTTCATCTATTTTGAAGTTGCGAAAATTCATAAATGAACAGAAACCAGATATTGTACACACTCAGATGTTGCGCGAGCAGTCGCTTGTTATTGGAGCTAAATTATTTGGCGCGAAAACCAAGCTTATTAGGACGTTTCACCGCCTGGATCAGTTTAACAGCAAGATGAAGCCGTTATTACCGATTTACCGCAAGTTTACCGATGCTTTTATCGCGCCAAGTGAATACGCGAAGGATTATTTGACCGAGAATGGGATAATTAAACGTGTTTACGTAGTTCATAATGGTGTAGCCGAAGTTGTCACACAAAGAAAAGATAAAGCGCTTGGGTTTCTGGGAAGACTTTCGGTCGAGAAGAGAATAAAAGAATTTGTGACGGCAAATTCGAGCATGTTCCCAAATACGAAACTACGTATTGGTGGGGATGGGCCTGAAAAGATTGACATTGAGTCATTTGTTAACAAAAAGAATTTAAATATAGAAATTCTGGGCCAAATTACGGATAAAAATATGTTTTTCAGCTTATTCAATGTTTTAATACTCCCGTCCTATACTGAGGCTTTACCGCTCGTCGTGCTGGAAGCTTTCTCGGCCGGGACACCCGTTGTTGCTTTTGATATCCCACCACTTAGAGGCCTGATTACCCAGGAGAATGGTGCTTTGGTAAAAAATGGTGACTTTAAACAATTAGCCAAAGTGGCCACTGAAATATCTGAGAGTAAAGTATATAAAAAGTTTTCCGAGAAAGCCCGGGAAACGTATTTGCGTGGCTATACCATAGAAAAAATGTGGTTTGACACAAGTAGACTCTATGAACATCTCTCCCGAAAGGGGTAGACTTGTGGTAGAATAGGTTTTAATATGATCGATCTGATTACGCCCAAGTTAATTATCCTTCCTCTCTTAGCCGCCGTCGTAACGGCGCTTTTGACACCTTTTGTTCGTAATTTTTCGACCAAAGTAGGTGCTGTAGCGATACCAAGTATTCGCAAAATCCACAAAAATATCACTCCTTCCGGCGGCGGCTTAGCTATCTTCGCCGGCTTTTTAGTTGCAGCACTCTTTTTCAATCGTACGTCACCAGAAATACTCGGATTTCTGATTGGCGGAACTGTAATTACTGGTATTGGACTGCTAGATGATATTTTTGATTTGCCTCCAGCTACTAAGTTTTTTGGGCAAATTCTCGCGGCCCTTATCGTTATTTACTCGGGCGTTCGTATTGAGTTCGTAGCTAACCCAAGCGGTGGCGGACTCGTAAACCTGGGATTCTTATCTTTGCCGTTTACATTTCTCTGGATTGTTGGTATTGCGAATGCCATCAATTTTATCGACGGACTAGACGGCCTAGCTGCCGGTGTTTCTGGTATTTCGGCAGTAACACTTGGCACGGTAGCACTACTCTCGGGTCGCTATGACGCAGGGGTGCTCGCTTTCACCTTGGCTGCAGCTTCATTCGTCTTCATTCCATTCAACTTCTCTGAAAAGAAGAAAATTTTTATGGGGGATAGTGGTTCCAACTTCCTTGGCTACTCGCTTGCGGTAATCTCCATCCTAGGTATGGTGAAGGTAGCCGCTGTTTTTTCCATGCTTATACCGATTCTTATTCTAGCTATTCCTATATTTGATACGGCTTTTGCTATTATTCGCCGCTTGTTATCTGGCAAGAGTCCTTTTCAGCCCGACAGCCTCCATCTTCATCACCGCATCATGAATAAGGGTTATACCCAAAATCAAACTACCTTTATAATCTACGGGATCGATATTATCCTAGGCGCTGTCGCCATACTTACGACTCAGATGACTGACGGACAAGCACTCTACACTTTTTGCGCTGTCGTTGTCGTCCTCATCCTTTCCGCTTGGATTATGGGCCTCATCAAAGTGGAGAGAAACGGCTTTCACAAGTCTGAATAACATTGCTGGAGCTCCACATTTGTGCTAAAATCTTGCCATGTCTTTATACGTAATTGGTCATAAAAATCCAGATACCGACTCAGTCGCTGCCGCCATTGGTTATGCGGAACTTTTGAAGCGCCGTGGAAAAGATGCGGTGCCACTGATTGCTGGCGAGATAAACAAAGGCACCAAGCTGGTCCTAGAGAAGTTTGGTATCGAGAAACCAGCCCTCGCACACATGATAGACTTTCCAGAAGCTTCTGTGGTTCTGGTAGACCACAACGAAGCCGGCCAGTGGGCAGACAACCTGGTTAAGGAACACGTCACGGAACTTATCGACCATCATCGATTTGGTGATTTTTCTTCAGCAATGCCTATCTATGTCCGCACTCAACCCGTTGGTTCTACCTCTTCAATAATTACCAAGATGTATCAGGAGTGTGAGGAAGTACCGGAGAAGAGGGTGGCTGGGCTCATGCTTTCTGCTATACTTACCGATACTCTCATGTTTAGATCGCCTACAACGACCGATTTTGACCGTGATATGGCCAAATATTTAAATGAAATAGCAGTCATCGATATGATGAAACACGCCGGAGAAGTGTTTGCTGCCAAATCGGATATTTCTGATATGCCGCTTATCGACGTGATCAACAAAGACTTCAAGGAATTCCATTTCAATGACCACGCCAAGGTGGGCATAGCGGTGTTTGAAACCGTCGACGCTACCGGTCCACTGGCCCGCAAGGACGAATTTGTAACCGAACTCGCGAAGGTAAAGCAGTCGAATAAGCTAGATTACCTTCTCTTTGCGATTGTAGATATCGTAAAACAGGTGGCCAATTTCATTATTCTCTCAGAAAAAGAACAGGAGCTACTGGAACACGTATTTTGTGGGAAAGTAGTGGATGGGGTAATGAGCATTGAGGGCCTCGTCTCACGCAAAAAACAAATGGTCCCACCTCTCGAGGAACACTTTGCCAATCACGACGAAAAACACTGTTAAATATAATTACAAAGATAACATTCTCACATTCTTGCGAATGTGAGAATGTTATTTATCTGTGAATAGTTCGAAGGATTTGACAATCTTCACACCGTAGGGGGAAAGGGTGTGAGTGACATAACGCCCGACATACTCTTTGTTTATTAAACCTGCCTGTGCCAAGCGTTTTGTATGCTCTGAAGTGGTTTTCATATTACATTTTAGGGTCTCTGATATTTCTTCTAGTGTTAGACGTTTACTTTTTGACAGTAATATAAGAATCGAAATTCTGCGATGGCTCGCGACACCTTTGTAATATCTTTCTAATTGTTTCGGAGTTTTCGTCATAGCTTCATACTAACACAACATTCTTATATTCGCAAGAATGTGAGAATGTTATATAAATAATATTATTGACATGTGAGTGAATAAGTCCATAATGAAGCCATAAAATGAGGTTGTGATGGAAGCATTCATTAAGAAAATGTGGCCGATGATAGTGGTTGGGGCATTTATTTTAGTGCCAAAAGTATCATTCGCGGCTGATTGGGTGAACATCGGGTATCCAAATAACAATATAAAGACAGTTTTTGTAAATCCAAAGAATAATCAAAATATTATCATCAGCCTAACTAGTTATATAGATAATAATTACGATTATTACTCCGAAGACGGTGGAAGTACTTGGTCACCCGTGGGCATGGGTGGTGCCATGACTCCATGTAATAACTTTGCTATTAATCCTAAAAACGTTAAAGAGTTATGGGCAGGCTGTTCAGTTGGTCTATATAGGTCAACTGATGGAGGTAAGAATTTTAATGTAATCGACAAATATCGAACCACTCAAGGCGTAAATGTCAGTATTTCTTCAGACGGCGTAATATATATGGCTTCAACGGGTAATAATTTGCATAAATCGGTTGACGGCATTTTCTGGGAAGTTCTTAGCGCACCCGGAGGGAGCAGCCTTCCGGTAGTATTTTTAAATAAACTTAACCCAAATGAAATATATGTTTCAGCTGTAAATAGTGGGCTCTACAAAAGCAACGATATGGGTACAACGTGGGCTCTTCTAAATAATCAGGCGCAAATACGCAGTGGCATAGGGCAGATGACTTTCAGTCTATCTGGAAAAATTTGTGCGTCCGTCAGCACAGTTGGTATCGGTTGTTCCGAGGACGGAGGTTTCTCCTGGAGCACATTTGTTTCACCAAACTCAGCAAAACCCGTAGAATATCAGCATTTTTACCAGCTAGTTCAGAATCCAGATGACGATGAGAATTTACTTGTGTTAGCGGGTACTTGGGGAGGCTTGGATACAAAAATATATAATTATAAATCTGGTACGCCCACCCCCGAAGTAATGGCAATTCCTCAATCATTTAGCTCCATTACAGTCTCGCAAGGCGTGGTTTTCGCCTGGAGCTTTACTGCGAGCTGGACAAAGGGCTTGTGGCGCAATGACGGAATTGCGGTCGTACCAGAATACTTGATGAAACATCCGGTGATTATAGTGCCGGGGATTTTGGGGAGCTGGTTTGTTCCTAGTACTGGTATGTGGGAGCTGGATCCAATTCTTAAAACATATGATGATTTATATAATAATTTTGTAAATGCTGGTTATGAACCAGGCAAGAGTTTGTTTACATTTCCTTACCAATGGAGGAATGATAATAAATATACTGCAGGACTATTGGCAAACAAAATAAATGAGGTAAAGGCAAAAAGTGGTTCAAACAAAGTCGACATTATAGCCCATAGCATGGGAGGACTCGTCACTAGATTCTATGCGGAAAGTGACATTTATAACGGTGATATTAATCAAATTTTCTTTCTTGGTACTCCGCAATTGGGGTCAACAAAAGCATACCCCCTTTGGGAAAATGGGTACACTGGATTTGAAGAAGATACTCGTTTTAGAATACTTCTTAATTTTATATTGAGCGAAGAATCACTAACAAATGGTTATAAAGGCGTCAATGCGGTTAAGGATTATATTCATGAACGGATACCTTCTGTTCAACAATTATTACCAACTTATAGTTACCTTAACGCGAATGTTTATCCCGAGGGGTACCCATTAAACAGCGACTTGGAAATACTTAACCAGAACAAACAGATTTTGTTGAATAGAAACATTAAGGTAACCAATATAATCGGGGATACTGGACCGATTACACTTAATAAGCTTACTGTTAATTCAAGTATGAACCAACCAACCTGGGACCATGGTGAGCCTATTGGATTGAAAGCGGGTAATATTTATGAAGGGGTTATCTTCGCACATGGTGACGAGACAGTAAATATAGAAAGTCAGTCATATATACCCGGGATAAATTATCAATTAGACAATGTTAAGCACTCAGAGATTCCGAAGAAAGCAATCGGTTCTATATTTACGGAGTTAGGAATTGAAACAGCCCCTAAAATTACGGATACTGTAAACAAAATATTGATGATCAAAGCCTACTCCCCCGTAGATTTCTACGTTGTTGCACCCGACGGCAAAAAGATCGGCTTCAATAAAGATGGCGGTGTATTTAACGAGGTAGATGGGGCGTTTTATACCGGGAATGATTCAGAAACAGAGTTTCTTACTATTCCTAACCCGCTGCCAGGAGAGTATAGGGTAATGACATATGGTACGGGAACTGGTGATTATAAGATTGAGGCAAATTATGCTGATGACGAAAACAACACTAGTATCTCATCAAGTTATCAAGGTCAAGCAACTCTTGGAAAAGAAGATAAAATCCTAGTTAAATTTGCACCCAATTTGGGCACTATAGAGACCCAGATTGAGGATAAAACCTCCCCCACGACCGAAGTAAATGTAACCGGAGCCGAATCTAATGGTTATTATAATTCAGATGTAACAGTTTCATTAGTCGCTATCGACACTGAAAGTGGCGTAAAGAAAACAGAATATTCTACAGATGGTATAGCTTGGCAAAGTTATACTACCCCGTTGATATTTACTACGGATGGCGAGATGAATGTTGCATATCGTTCTGAGGACAAAGCAGGTAATCTTGAGAGTCCGCGGAGTCTTGTACTAAAGATTGATAAGTCTGCGCCCGTAGTGGTAGTTAATACCAATAAATCTACTTTTACTCGCTGGGATAGTCTAGTAGCAAAATGCTCAGTCACAGATAATTATTCTGGTGTCCATGATTTTACGGTGCAATTTGATGGAACAGTTATTGATTGTACTAAACCGATTAACTTAATGGAAAAGAATTTTGGCTCTTATAAAATTGAATATTTAGCTACCGATAACGCAGGTAACACGACTTCAGGAGAAATCTTGCTCACAGTTATTGCGAATTATGAATCAACAATTAGTGATATTTTGTGGCTTTACGAAACTGGCCAATTTAAGGCAAGGGGGAATGCCATAAGTTTAATAGCTCAAATTGAAGTATCGAGCTTATTTAGTTTGATAGGCTCTAGAGAAATGGCCGAGAATATGTTGGAGCACACCATGTCCGCATTGGTTAGCCAGTTTGATAAAAGTAAAATAACTAGTTTTGGATATGATATGATAAAGAAAGACATAAATTATATTTTGGAGGTGAAATGAAAATAGATGTGGGGAAGAGAAAACAGCTAGAATTATTAGTTTTAGGCTTACTGTTGTCTATTACTGTTGGTGCTTATCTTTATTTTGCGACGGCCTTCGGGCACGTATTTTTTATTTCTTTTGGATTGTTAATGGTACTTTCTCTGATTATTGGCTTAGCGCTAAAGAAAATATGGCCCCCTGTTATAATAAACTGTTTATATAATGTGGTCTTACTGGTTGATTTGCTAGTGATAAAATCAAGTGATAGTACTGTTGTTACTAGCAGCCAAACATGTATGGACGTCTGTATCGCAGGGCCGATATTTTTTCAAATAGTAAAGGTCATTGCTATTATCTCATTTTCTGTAGCTTGTACATTAGTAATTAGATTGCTACAAAGGAATAAGATAATTAATGACTTTATTTACCGGGTTTTAACAATATGCAGTATTATTTTCTCTGTTTTGCTGATTATAATCTCTTGTTTTACTTTTTAGTCTTCTCATTCGTGACTTCATCTCAAATATAGAGTAAAATAAGCCTATCGATAGGGGAGATTTGAGATGATGATAAATGAACTAGAAGTTGTAATAGATAGATTTGAGGGGCACTTTGCTGTGCTTGTGTTTGGTGAGAATGAGATATTGTGGCCCAAAAACAAATTGCCAGAACATGCCCACGAGGGAGATGTGATGGTACTGGTGGCGAAGAAAGATGCCGATGCTACCAAAGATCGCACTGAACTTGCCAAAACTATGCTAAACGAGCTTTTGAAGAAGGATGAAGACTGATACGCCCAAAAAGTTAGTTGCTGGGCTTGGGTTCTTGCTTGGTTTTTACGTTTTGGCTGTATTGCTACAGCCAATCTTTTTTGCCGATAGATTCGGCGCTTCCTCGATGATTGCCGGAGTGGACCTAAGCTATCAGAATTCTGCCGCAGCGAAGGTAAAATTGGACAAAGCCTGGGCTGATTATGCTGTAAGCAAAGTATCTATCGGTGGTCAGATGTATACTGCTGGGGACCTAGTGCAGAGTATAGATATGTCGAAGACGGTGGAAGAGGCCATGCTCGAGGAGCAACGAGGTTACTTCAACTTCACCAAATTTACCGGTGCCCATCACTCACTGGAAATTACGTTTAATGACGATGCGATTTCCAAAATTATATTACCGGCCTACGACAAACTTTCGATAGCTCCAGTAGATGCTAGCGTCAGAATAAATGGTAAAACCACTATTACGCCCGAAGTAAATGGTCGTCGCTTGTTGCTGTCCGAGAGTAAACAAAATATTATGGCTGGCCTGGCGGTCATGCAAAAAAATATTGATCTGAAAGTAGTGTCGCAGGTGCCTACACTTACTGCTACCGAGGCTGCAGACGTAGCTGTAGACGCGGAAAAGCGTGTTTCAGAGCCGATTACGCTTCTTGGTGATGGGGTCACCTATACTATAAAGCCCTCAGATTTACACAGTTGGTTAAAAATCTCCTCAGCGAAACCGAAGTCACTGGTCGCCAGAGAGACCTTTTTACCCCAGGTGAGTGATTACTACTATTTGGATCAGAATAAAGTATTCTTATATGTTGATAATCTCGCCAAGGGTATCGACCGCGCAGCGGTGAATGCCAAGTTGACCGCGGTTAGCGGCAAGGTGGTTGTAGCTACCCCAGAGCAATCTGGACGCACAGTGGATAGAAGAGACGCCATAAGCCAGATACAACAAGCGGTGACTGGTGAGCGTGTTGCCACCTTGCGCATCACGACTGTCAAACCTGATATCCGTGCCGATAACTTGGCGGAGCTAGGGCTGACAGAGCTAGTATCTACGGGTTGGACCGATTTTAGCGGGTCACCTGTGAACAGGATTCATAACGTCCAAACGGGGGCATCCAAGTTTAATGGCGTGCTCATAAAACCAGGCGAGAACTTCTCCTTCAATAAAGCCCTTGGCCCAGTGGATGCTAGTACTGGCTATTTGCCAGAGCTAGTGATACTTGCCGACAAGACGGTTCCAGAGTATGGAGGTGGGCTCTGCCAGGTGTCCTCTACGGCCTTTAGGGCTGCGCTGAACGCCGGTTTACCTATCTTGGAGCGTCATGCCCACGCTTACCCCGTAAGCTACTACAAACCCTATGGTGTGGACGCTACGATATATCTACCAACCCCAGACCTACGTTGGCAGAACGATACTGGTAAATATATCTTTATTCAGACCAGAATAGAGGGTAAAAAGCTATTCTTTGATTTCTATGGCACGAAAAAGACTGGCTCCATCAAATTCTCAGGCAATGCTGATGCGACTGGGGCTGTAGATATGGTTGAAAAGATTACTCCTACGTTATCTGAACAGGGCGTTCGCGGCAAAAACAGCTTTACGGCAGTTTTTTACCGCCATATATACGACGCAGCCGGTAAACTGACTGATAATGATAAATTTACCAGCAAGTATGATAGTCCAGATAAATATCCGCACTAAATATACTACTTTTTTAAATCAATTATTTCTTTACGGTAATACTGGCTTTTGATTGGTTGCCACTATTATCTGTCGCGGTGACGGTGATAGTGTGCGTGCCCTTTGTTATTTTTTGCCAGTTGTAGCCGTAGCTACCGTTTATGGCGATAACAAATGATTTTACCTGAACGTTATCTATGGTCAAGATGACTGAGCTTACAATCGAAGTATCTATCGCCGAGAAGACTACTGTGGTTCCGCTACTTTTGATAGTCGCGCCGTTTTTGGGACTAGTAATGCTGATAGATGGTGCAGCAGTATCAGTCGCATTTAGTACTGTTACACTCACAGTGGTATTTGCTGTCAGCCCAACAGCGTCTGTAACAACCGCCTTGATGACGTGACTAGCGTTGGTGAGTGCCCGTGATTCTAGACCAAAACCATAGTTGCCGTCGGCACCAGGTGCTGTCTGAGAGAGTTTTAGTATGTCATCAACGTAGAAGTTCACTTTTGCGACCGCCGTGTTATCTTTTGCAGAAACAGAAACATCTACAATTCCGGAAACAATACTACCGCCGGTAGGTCTAACAAAACTAACAGTTGGTGCTGTAACGTCATTGTTTACGGTTACTGCTACTTGTGAGGTGGCTGTTAGGTTTGAAGTGTCTGTGGCGACTGCCCTTATAACGTGTGAGCCATTAGCAACGGTTTTTGTATCTAGGGCAAGGCCAAAGTTGCCATCGGCACCTGGCGTAGTTTGGGTAAGTTTTAGCGCGCTGTCTAAGTAGAAGCTTACATTAGATATTGCAGCATTGTCAGTAGCTGTCGTCGAGACGTCCACAATACCGGTAACATTAGCTGTCGTAGTTGGCTTAACAATGTTTACGACTGGTGGGATAGTGTCGGTAATCGCGGGTAAAGTAACTGTACCCGTTAACGACCAATTTCCTAGTGAACCGTAGCTAGAATACCCAGTTACAAGCGGATTGCCTTCGCCAGTACCACTGATAGAAAGATAATACGTTCCCTCTGCAACGGTTGTTGAAATTGAGGCATTTAGTGCACCTAGTGGATTACTGGATGCGATTACCGTACCCGCAGAATTTCTTAGCTCTAGGGCAATATCTAGGTCTGGTCCCAGTGGGGCTGGGTTGGCAGTAAGTGTAATGTTACCCGCGCCAGTTCTAAATGAAACTACATCTATGTCGCCAGTATGGTCGATTACGCCAGCTGTTGATAGAGAAGTACTGGCAGGAAGTAGGGTGGCGCCCGAAGAGTTGTTGCCGAAATCATCAATTCTATAGGAGATGTACTTGGTGATAATAGCTAGTTCATCTTCTGAGTTGTTTGCTTGGGTATATTCACCACGCGACCACTGTGTAAGATTTTTGTAATAACCATTCCCCAATATTGGTGCCCAAGCAGTGGTGCCGGTACCCTGCCCGGCATAATAGGTAACACCAGCAGTGACGCCTTGATGTAAGAGCCCAAGAGTGTGACCCGATTCGTGAGCGCATGATTCCGCGATATATTTTTCTGTCTGAGCTAAATTCTCAGGAAAGATAATGGCAGTTCTATAAAAAGAACCCAATGTGTCGAAAGACCCAACATAGGCAATGCCACCGTAATTTCCGAAATAGCTAGACACGGGAGAGATAACAATATGGATACCGTAAGTATTATCGGAGGCATCTATTTTTGTGATGGCAGCGTCACCCGGATCTTGGGTTGTAACGTCAACATCAAAAGGAGCATAATCCTCTACAACTCTCTTCCAAATTTGTTGGATTCTAGTACGTTCTACATCGCCGAAAGTAGTTGCTGAGCCATCAAGATCCCAAGCAGGTGCAGTAATAGTTTCCGGGGTGGTTACGCCGTTCCAAGCCGTCCCCGTAATAGTGTCGCCATTGAAATCTAGATAAATAACTTTGTTAGAACCGGCACGACTATGAAGCGTAAAGGTATCAGCTAAGGGTGCGCTGGCATAAACTGAGGTGTCAGTGGTTGTAGATCCGTCGGCAGCTACGGCTTCTTCAACATAATAAAGCTTACCCTTGGTATCAACGTGTAAAGATTTGTCTCCACGAAAAGCTTTTTCTAGAGCATCAGTACTTTTGCCGTAAGCCTTGGCGACATCGGGCAGATCTGTACCTAGGGCACGGATAGCTTCTTCACCCGAAGCTGACTTCTCGAGGGCAATGGCAGCTTTTGGAGGTTCAGGGACCGCGGCGCTCGAGTAAAAAACAATATATATGCCGATTAGGGCAAAGACCAATGAAAAAACGGCAAACGAGACGATGGAAAATCGTGGATTTTCCTTGAACGTCTTGGATTTAAACGAGAACATGCAACCTCCTTTTTATAGCGCTTCGTGTTCAGCTTTGAACGTTTCGTAATCTTCTAGCTTTTTGATAAAATGCCAAATTGTTTGGATGATGCCAACAAGTGTAATCCAATAGATAGCAAGCGTGGCTACAGGCACCGCCACTATGGTTATCTGATTTGTGCTAAATTTTGTGACATATGCTTCGGCCAAGACACTGATTTTTGATGAAAGTGGCAAAAGAGCAAAAAAGTAAACCAAAATAAAAGTGATAAATCCAAATATTGCGACAGAATGCACTATTAGACGCTCAAGAGGTTTTATTTTTATCGCGAACTCGACGCCTCTGCCGGCGTTTTTATAGCTGGTGATGAGAAAGCGGTTGTAGGCAAAGCTGTAAACATTGTTGAGTGAATAATATAGAAAATACATCAGAGCGCCGATAAAGAACCAGGCCATAAATACGGGAAGCATTGGGAGGTATTTCATGACAGGACTGTTAGTCAGATAATCTATAACAAAGGGCTGACCTCCCAGTAAAAATGCTTGAAGGTTGACGGCATCATTAAAATTAAAAAGAGTGTATATGTAAGATATAAAAGTTAGTGAAGCCGACAAAAGCAAATTAATAAACAAAACTTCACTGATAGTTCGTTTTTCCATAGCTAAATCATACTACCTGAAGGGAAAATGTAAATAGTTGACTAAAGGGCGTCTACGGAGTTAAATAGGAGTATAGTGGGAGGAAAATATGGACTTCAAAGTATATATATCTAAGCTCAAGGAACCTCGTTTTTCAATTATGGCCATGGTGGCTTTTGCGATTGTTTTTGCTTCAGTTGGGACTTATGTCGTGCTAAAAAGTTTGGCTGCAACCAACTTTATTACTACTACGAATACTACGACCACTTTGGCAGTGCCGAAAATAAGCTATCCTCCAGATGGCAGCATTCTATTTGCTAAGCGCCCACAACTTACTTGGGCAGCTGTGACAGGTGCCAATAGCTACCGCGTAAAAATTTATCAAGACGATAATCTAGTCATCGATGATCTGGCAAAGACCAATAGCTATACTCCAATTTTTGATCTGCCTGATAAGGGGAATTATTACTGGTCGGTACAGGCACTAAATGCCACTGTTGCTCTCAATACACCTACTTATGAGTTAGCTGCAAGGAGGATAAAAACAACCAATACTGCTCCTTCAGCTCCAGCTCTTGTTTCCCCAGCGAGCGGCACGCACTATACGGGCACTAGTGTAGCCGTAGACTGGAGCGATGTGACTAGCGCATCGGCGCCAGTCACTTATGTCGCTCAATATGCAGGGTCAGCAACATTCAACGCAGATGGTTCATATGTAACCCCTTGGTATACTACAGGTACTTTGACAGGTTCTGGAGTTACATTTCTCCAGCTTCAGCCCAATACCTACTATTGGCACGTAAAAGCTGTCGATAGTCAGGGTCGTTCTAGTAGCTGGAGTGCGACTAGGACATACGTTGTTGATGCGCCAACCGTAGTAACGCCGCCACCTCCTACAACCACAGATACCAACGTGACGATTAGTAACCAATCCAAAACTGACTTCCTATATAACTTTGCCATAGACTATGCGCGTACCAGCAACTTTCTGATGCCTGATCCCAATACAAAGTGGCTAGGGGCATTTGTACCGGATACAGCCGGCGACGCTCTCGCTAGTTTCAAGGCATATGAGACTATGGTGGGAAAGCCAAATCAGGTCGCACAAAAGTTTCCCTCATTCTACTGGGATGCCAACTTCCCGTCGGCTACAGCGACAAATTTCTACAATAGCGGACATTATTACATGGCAACCTGGGAGCCTTGGAATCCAAGTGCGGGTGCTAGCCAAGCAGAATATACAAACAATGCCATTACCAACAACCAGATTTTTACGCCAGGGAACAAGATACCAATCAATTTTGATGACTATGTAGATCGCTGGGCAAAACAAATAAAGGCCTATAAAAAGCCAGTTTATCTTCGTTTTGCTCATGAAATGAACGGCAATTGGTATCCTTGGGGAACTGTCAGTGGTAATACTTCAGCTAGCTACGTTGCCATGTGGAAACATGTTCACGATATTTTTGAAGAAAATGGTGTTAAAAATGTGAGATGGGTCTGGTGTGTAAATAATGATCAGACGTCCGGCTTTAATCCATCGGCTTACTATCCTGGTGATAGTTACGTAGATGTGATGGCTATCGACAGCTACAACTGGGGTACAAGTCAGAGCTGGTCATCTTGGTCAAACTTCAATACAACTATCGCGAACACATACAATAAGCTGGCAGCGCTGTCTTCGAAAAATATTTGGATTGCCGAAACAAGCTCGGTAGAAACAGGTGGAGATAAAGCTGCTTGGATTACAAACGCATTCAGTTCACTAAAAACCACTTTCCCGAGGATTACCAATTTTATGTGGTTTCACTCGACTACTTGGGCCGTCAATACGTCTACGAATGCCCTCAACGCTTACAAGACAGCCGTCACAAATTACTAGCACAAATACTTAATATTTGTCTGAAGACCAGTTTGTTGACTGGGAGGGCTTTTTTTGCTATAATTTGCGGGTTGAAAACATAATATTCCCGGGTAGCTCAGCGGTAGAGCAGTTGGCTGTTAACCAATTGGTCGTCGGTTCGAATCCGACCCCGGGAGCCAAAATAAAAGCGGCAATAAGCCGTCTTTTTTGATAATATAGACATATGAGTAGTTTACTTGTAAATGAATACCTCTCAGGGTTGAGTGGACCGGACAGATTTGAGCTGGAAAGAATTAGAAATATAGTAAAAGAGCTAGCTCCTGAGGCAACCGAAGTAATTAGCTATGGCATGCCTGGTTTTAGATATAAGGGGCAATATCTACTGGGCTATGCTGCTTTTCGAGATCATCTAAGCCTCTTTCCGACATCCATACCGATAGAGGAACTGAAAGATAAACTTAAAAAATTTAAGATTGCAAAAGGTACCATTCAGTTTAGTGTGGAGAGGCCTTTGCCCCGAACCTTGATTACCGAGATTGTTCAAAGCCGTATGAAAAGCATATCCATGAAAGTGGTATAATATTTGTATGTGGACATGCCCAGAATGTAAGAGAAAATTTGATAAAAAAGATCAAGTGCATAGCTGTCAAACAATACCGCTAGGCGAGCATTTTCGTGGCAAAGAACTAGCTAAAGAAATTTATAACACTTTGCTCGAGAGGATAAATAAAGAAATAGGTAAATGCGAAGCCATATCACTTCCTTGCTGTATCCACTTGGCTGGCGAATATGAATTTATGGCGATTTTGCCAAAACGAGATAGATTAGAGATAAGAATTGGCCTTCATCGTACGCTTAGTGGCGGTAGGATCGGGCAAGTGGTACCGGTATCACAGCACGGCTACAAAGTTTGTGTGGACCTGAAAAGTGCCACAGATATAGATGACGAACTGATGGGTTGGCTGAAAGAGTCATACCATCTTAGGGAAAACGGTGAATAAGGAACTAATTGCACCGTGTGGGATGAATTGTGGGCTATGCCAAGGCTATTTGAGGTCGGAGGATAAATGTCCAGGGTGTTTTAGCGGCCGAAAAATCAGCGGTAAATGTATAAAGTGCGGTATACGACTTTGCAAAGATAGACACGGAGAGTATTGTTTTAGTTGTACTAAGTTTCCTTGCGAAAGACTCGAGCGGTTAGACAAGAGATATCGTGAGAGATATGGCATGAGCGAAATCGATAATCTAAAAGCTATCAAGAAAAATGGGATTGATGCGTTTATCGCAAATGAAGAAAAAAAGTGGGTAAACAGCGAAGGTACTTACTGCGTCCACGATAAAAAACGGTATAAAAGTTAGTTCTTTTTCAGAAGCTCCATGAAGACGCCGGACGGAATCTCGACTTTACCGAGTTTTTTCATTTTCTTTTTGCCGGCCTTTTGTTTGTTTAAAAGCTTATTTTTGCGAGTTACGTCGCCACCGTATAACTTAGCGGTGACATCCTTGCGCATGGCGGGGATATCCTCACGCGCAATAATCTTGCCGCCGATGGCAGCTTGAATGGCGACCTTGAACAGTTGTCTAGGTATCAGCTCTTTTAGTTTTTCGACGACTTGTTTGCCAATAGTTAGTGCTTCGGTGTTGTGGATAAGCAGTGACAAGGTATCGATGGGGGTTTCGGCAACGAGGATATCCAACTTCACTAGATTTCCCGCACGAAACTCGATAAATTCATAGTTCATACTGGCGTAACCACTAGAGATACTTTTTAGCATATCGTAAAAATCAGTCACTATCTGCGCGAGTGGCATTTCGCATTTTACAATTACTCTCGTTTCTTCGAGGTAATCGATGTTTTTGAAGACCCCGCGTTTGCTAGATATCAGCTCCATGATGGCGCCGATATAATCGCTTGGGGTTACTATCTCTACTCGAACCCATGGCTCCCTAATCTCACGTATTTGTGAGCGGTCTGGTAGTTCGGCGGGACTATTTAGGGTCAGGACTTCGCCACCATTTTTCACTACTTCATAGGAAACTGATGGGGTAGTAACGATAAGATCCAGGTTAAACTCGCGTTCAAGGCGTTCCTTGACGATATCCATGTGGAGAAGGCCGAGGAAACCGCAGCGAAAACCAAAACCAAGTGCGCTGGACGTCTCGGGCTCGTAAACAAGTGAAGCATCGGATAGGGCAAGCTTGCCGAGAGCTTCTCGTAAAAGCGGATAATCATCGCCTTCGATGGTATATATACCTGCAAACACAAATGGTTGGACTGTTTTGTAGCCAGGCAGAGCCTCGACCTCTTTTTCAGAGGTAAGCGAAACAGTATCACCGACTCTAGCTCCAGAAATATCCTTTAGCCCCGTCACGATGTAACCGATATCCCCAGTCTCAAGCCGATCCTTTGGGATGAACTTTGGCTTCATGTAGCCGATTTCTAGTGATTCTGCCCCGGTATTATTACGAATCATGTGCAGTTTTTGACTCTTTGCGAGTGATCCATCCACCACTCGGATGTATGCCACTACGCCTTTGTAAACGTCGTAAAATGAATCAAAGATAAGTGCGCGAAAAGGTTTTTCAGCGTTACCCTTTGGCGCAGGGACTCGTTCGATGACCCGGTCCAGGATAGCTTCGACACCTTCACCTGTTTTACCTGAGGCAAGGATTATCTCTTCTCTCTTTACACCGAGCAGATCTATGATTTCCTGGGCGATTCGGTCTGGCTCGGCATGTGGTAGGTCTATTTTGTTTAATACTGGTATAATTTCGAGATTATGCTCGAGAGCCAAGTAAATATTGGAAAGCGTTTGAGCTTCTATACCTTGAGAAGCATCTACGACCAAAATAGCACCCTCTACGGCCGCCAGGGAGCGTGAAACTTCGTAAGCAAAGTCGACGTGTCCAGGTGTATCGATAAGGTTTAGGATGTGTCCTTTGTATTCCATGCGTGCCGGCTGAAGCTTAATAGTTATACCGCGCTCTTGCTCTAGTTCCATGGTATCTAGCAGTTGATCGTGCATGTCCCGTTTATCGATCGTGCCCGTCACCTCCAAAAAACGATCGGCCAAGGTAGATTTACCATGGTCGATGTGGGCGATAATGCAAAAATTACGAATAATTTCTTGATTAGCCACGGACTAAACCAACCTTCCTGAGCATATACATGGTTTCTTCACAACCAAAAGCCCAGGTAATGACGAAGTAACTTAGGGCCCCCACGGTTACAGAACCAACAGTTTGTAAAAGTAGACCAATAACGTAGCTGGTATTTACAAACATGTCGAAGAAATAAAGTGAACCGTATGTCACAAAACCCATAAGAAGAGAGGCTAGGATAAGCCTAGCGGTAGACTCAAAAATCTTATGATCAGGATCGAGGGCGCCAATCTTGTCGTGTAGCCAGAAAAAGAGCAAAACAGCGTTGACGATACTGGCTATAGAGAAGGCGAGAGCGATACCAGCGACTCCGAGCTGAAGGGAAGTGATAAATGGCAGTGTGAGGGAGAGAGCAGCATTGATAATCATAGTGACAAGACTAATGTAGAGGGGCGTCTTCGTATCTTGAATTGAGTAAAAAGCACGGACTAATAGAGGAATCAGGGCTTGAGCGACCAGACCAATCGCAAAGAAAAGTAGTGCCTTGGTGGTCCAGTAAGTATTGTTCCAGCTAAAGTTGCCAATACCATAGATAAGTCGAACAATTTGAGCACGTAGAATGATAATGCCGGCTGTGGCAGGAATCATAAAGAAAAGAATGCGCCTAGCGCTCCAGGAAAAGCTTTTCATAAACTCTTTCATGTCGCCTTTGCTGAAACTTTCAGAGAGAACGGGGAAGATGGCAGTGGCGATAGAAATCCCGAATATTACGGTTGGCGTGGTTTGGATATTGTTGGCGTAGTTTAGGACTGTTATGCCGCCAACAAAGAAGGAAGCGATAAACGTATCTATAAGTAAGTTAATTTGGCTAGCGCCGATAGCCAGGGCTCTTGGAATCATAAGCTTTATGATCCTGGCTACTTGGCCGCGTTTGAAATCAATAATCGGTTTCCAGCGGTAACCGGTGGCGATAACAGATGGAAGCTGTATAAGAGCGTGAAGTATGGCACCTACAATTACACCCACTGTCACAGCGTATATCGGCGGATTGAAGTAACCTTTTAGGAAAACCACTGAAACGATGATTGAAGTGTTGTATATCAGCGGTGCTAGAGAATAGGCGACAAATCGTTTATAGGAGTTTAAGATGCCACCGAAAACGCCAGAAATAGAGAAGAAAATCGGTGAAAGTATCATAATTCTGGTAAGATTTACGGTTAGCCCATACATGTTGAAGCTATCGGTGGTAGTGGTGTTAAAGAAACCCGGGAAAAGGAAGGGGACAAGCTTCGGGGCAGCCACAAAGATAACGCCACCAAATAGGATGGCGGCGATAAGGATAAAGTTCATGAAAGAGTTGGCTATTTCCTGGGCGTCTTTGTCATTCTTTTCGGCTAGCTTCTCTACAAATACTGGGATAAATGCACTCGAAAGGGCACCAAGAATTAGTAGGTTAAAGATAGTGTCTGGTAGTCGAAAAGAGGCGTAAAAAGCGTCAGTCATACGACCGGCGCCAAAAGCTCCGGCAATCATTCTCTCGCGGTAAAGACCAAGAACATTTGATAGTAGGCCAGTAGCAGCCAAGATAAAAGCGGCATTACCGATAGTCAGCTTTTTGCTGCTAATTTCATACCAAAATTTCTTGACTCTATTCATACTTATTTGGCGTCCATAATTGCGCGGAACTCGTCGGCATCCAGGGTTTCCTTCACGAGTAGTTCACTGGCAACTTTTTCCATCTTCTTTTTGTATTTGGTAATAGTAGCGAAAGCCTTTTTATAGCCGTCTTCAACAAATTTATCTGTTTCAGAGTCAATCAGAGCGGCTACTTTCTCAGAGTAATCTTTGTCGTGTTCGCCTAGCTCGCGGCCCAGGAAAACCATTTCGTTTTTACGGCCATAGACACGATTTCCAAGTACAGGGCTCATGCCATATCTAGTGACCATTTCACGGGCGAGCTTGGTAGCGCGTTCCATGTCGTTGCTAGCACCGGTGGTGACGTCGCCAAAGAAGATGCTCTCGGCAGCTCTACCACCAAGCATCATGGCGATATCGTCTTCGAGCTCGGATTTTGAAGAAAGTTTCTTGTCCTCTTCTGGTAGTGACCAGGTTACGCCGAGGGCCATGCCACGAGAAACAATCGATATTTTGTGAATTGGGTCAGTGCCGGCGAGCAGGTGTCCGACAATAGCGTGACCAGCTTCGTGATATGCTGTAATTTTCTTTTCCTTCTCATTCATACCGGCGCCCTTGTGTTCTGGTCCGAGGTAAACTTTTTCGACAGCGTGCTCTACGTCAATCGCAAAAATTTCCTTTTTGTTTTCACGAGCGGCTAGTATAGCTGCCTCGTTCAATATGTTTTGGAGATCGGCACCAGAAAAGCCAGGAGTTTGGCGGGCGATAACCTTTAGATCAACATTTTTGGCTAGTGGCTTATTCTTGGCGTGAACAGCCAGGATTGCCTCGCGGTCTTTGATATCAGGCATGTCTAGGACTACTTTGCGGTCAAAACGGCCAGGACGTTGCAGGGCAGGATCGAGCACGTCGGGGCGGTTTGTGGCGGCCATCACGATGACATTTGTATCTGTTTCAAAACCGTCCATTTCGACGAGGATTTGGTTTAGTGTCTGCTCACGTTCGTCGTGTGAACCACCCATACCGGTACCACGTTGGCGTCCGACAGCGTCTATCTCGTCGATGAAGATGATACAAGGAGCATTCTTTTTGGCTTTGGCGAAGAGGTCACGAACACGAGAGGCACCAACACCAACAAACATTTCTACAAACTCGGAACCAGAGATAGAGAAGAAGGGAACCCCGGCTTCACCAGCGACAGCACGTGCCATAAGGGTTTTACCAGTACCAGGAGAACCAAAGAGCAGGACGCCTTTTGGAATCTTGGCTCCAAGAGCCAGGTATTTCTTGGGATGTTTGAGGAAATCGACAATCTCGTAGAGGTCTTGCTTGGCCTCTGCGGCTCCGGCGACGTCGGCAAAGGTAACTTTGTCTTTGCTAGCGTCATTTAGCCTAGCTCCAGATTTACCAAAGGACATAGCTTGGTTGTTGCCGCCCTGAGCTTGGCGAAGCATAAACCAAAACAGACCAATTATTAAAACTGTCGGTACAAGGGTTGTGAGTAAAGTAATCCAGATAGAGTTGTCGGTACCTTGTTTTATGTCTAGTTGTACCTTGCTAGGATCTGCCCCTAGATCCTTCAGAGTAGTGGTAATCTGCTCATTGGTACCTATCTCAGAAGTTTGTTTGCCACCATTATTCAGGTTTATCGAGACACTCGTACCAGAAACCACTATATTCTTGACGCCGCCAGCCTTTACTTCCTCGGCTACTTTACTGATGGGCACTTGCTCTGGCTTTGTCCCTTGATTTAGATAAGTCACTGCTACCGCAGCCACTACGATGACTGCGATTAGGACAATAAAGCTAGTATATTTATTCTTTTTCATTGGTTTCATGTTCTGCCTCTACTATATTTATGGTTAATAATTTCTTGCTAGAGTTTGTATATTTTGCCTTTGCAAGGCCAGGAACCCAGAGTATTTGACCTGCAAGTGTGTCTACAAGAATCGGCCAAACCTCTCTTTTGTCTCTATCTATTTTAGCATCTACGAATAGGTCTTGCAGCCTTTTTCTGCCTGTCATACCAATAGTTGCGATGCGATCGCCGGGCTTACGGGTACGGATAACTAGGTGGGGAAGCAGGCCAGCGTCTATAACTAGCGTGTTACCATCGGCCTTCGCTGGGATGACGGAAGAAATTGTGATTTCCCAAGTCCCAAAACTTTGCGTGCCTATTTTCAACTTTTTTGTGCTCGGTGTCGAAGGAACATTATGCGCTTTTTTACGATAAAAATCAAGCTTATCATAACGGCGCCTGGCGGCGATGCCGCCCGGTAAATCTAGGGTCTTAGTACCAGTGGTTTTTGCGATCAAACTTACTATATCTTGCAAATGGGCCAGGGATAAATCTTGCCTATTACCTCGAACTTCCTCATACATGAGGCCCAAAACCTCATAGAGTAGGGGACTATCGAGACGACGCAACCTCTCAACGTCTGTCTCTTTCATCAACCTGTAAGCCTCTTCTTTGAAGTGCTCATCTATTTGCCGTTGCAAGTGGGTGGTACGGTGAATGGAGCTCAAGTACTCGGGGTTTAGACGCGCAAGTAGGGGTAAGATGTGGTGGCGAACGTAGTTTCTGTCGTAACTGATATCTTTATTGGTTTCATCTTCATGCCAATTGAGGCGATTTTGTCTCGCATATGCCTCTATTTCTGCACGACTAAAGTTCAAAAGCGGTCTAATAATCCTATCTTCAGACATATTCATAGCGCCTAAACCTGCTGGGCCACTGCCTCGGACGGCATTCATGATAAATGTTTCGGCTTGATCGTTGGCATTATGAGCAAGGGCGATAAACTGGGCTTGACTATTTTCCGCAGTGTCGAGCAAAAACTTCCTACGTTCATCTCGAAGATTTTCTTCTAGATTTCCGCTCTCTGGCTTCGCTATTCTCTTAGAAACAAACTCGAAGCCGAGTTTTTTAACTAATTTTTGAACAAATATCTCGTCCCGTTTTGCCTCTTCTCTGACGCCATGATTTAAGTGTGCCACTATGACACGCACCTTTATGTCTGATTTGGTGAACAAATCAAGCATAGTTACTGAATCCACACCACCAGAAACTCCGAGCACGATAGTCTGGCCTGGTTTTACATCACAATAAGCGAGGTTTTTATTAAATTTCTCTACGAGTTTACCGTTGTTTTCTTTCATGTCATCCTGAACTTGTTTCAGGGTCTCAGTTTGCGGATTTTGCACTTCTTCGACGCAATTCCGGCACAAAACTTGCGCATTAGTAACCCTTTTTACCAACTTCTCATAGTTCGAATTAGCTAGAACATTGGTGTCGATGTGGAGGGTTTTCCCGTCTTTGTCATAAAACGAAAGGGCATCTAGGCTCGCATTGTAGCCGCACCGCTGGCAGCCATTACTAGCACCGATTAAGCGTGATTTCCTCTCAAAAGCCCTCTTTTTTAGTGCGTCATAGCTAAGGAAATAATCATTTTTACATTCTATAGAACAAAACGATCGTTGTTTCCCGGAGAGGGGTTTCTTGCAAACAATACAGTTAGATACAGTCTTCATAACTATATTTTAGCACATTATCTTGAATGCAGGACACTTTTTTGCTATAATCTACCCGTTCCCCTCGTAATGGGGCCCCCGAAAACCGGAGGTTTTAAGGGGAAAAGGAGAAACTGCGAAAGGATGCAGGCTAGTACTTTAGTGACTCGTCGAAATCCGTCAGCAGGTTTCGACGCGCGGGCCTGTAGCTCAGTGGTTAGAGCAGTCCCCTCATAAGGGATTGGTCGTAGGTTCAAGTCCTACCAGGCCCACCAAGATATTAATGGCTTATTTGGGCTATTTTTATTTATGTTATACTTTCATTATGAATACTGATATGGGTCTTGTTTTGCTAAAGACAAAGAAAACACTAATTAAATATTTAATGCTTACGTTCGCTAGCCTTGGGCTTGTTTACTTTGTGTCCTATCTTGATGAATCGTATGGAATTATTTTAGCTGTACTTATTTTGTTACCATGTTTCTTAATTGGTGTCGTCGGCTCCCTTTATTTTACCTGGAGGTATTTTAGTCAAAGAGACGCTGCCAATAATCAAACGAAACTGGTAAAGCAACAAAAGCAAGATAAGTATATTGGACTAATTGTGTCCATTCTTATTACTCTAATTTTTATTTTTCTAGCGACCCGCGGTATCAAAAGTGAATACCTATCCGGTGAATCATTAGTAAATTCTGTTATTTCACAGGCTACCAATATAACTTTTACACTCGGTGGCATAATAGGAATATGTAAATTCTGCTGGGATATTAGACACTCTAAGTCGCTGACTATTAAATAAGAGTAACTATTTTGTTTACTTCTTCAAACACCCGGTCTAATCCCCGATCGTAGGGGTATATGTGGGCTGATGAAAGAATATATAACTCTGGAATGGAATAAGTATATGATGGTTTTTTGTAACTTTTCGTAATTATCGGTTGGGCATATTTATCACGAAAAACGTGATATTTCACGATATTATCCCGCAGATTTGGGTAAATGCTTTCTAGAGAGGTGATGAAGCTATCAGCAATATCGTCATCAGTTTTCTTATACATTGGGTCGGTGTTCTTTTGGTAGCGGCCAAGATAAATTAGATGATGGGGATAATGTTCTGGGTCAATCAAATTTGTCTGTTCGACCATAACATTAAATCCAAGATTCTCGTCTAATATATTTGTCCAATAACAGTCTGTTATTTTGTCCTTTGTCTCTAGGAGAACTGTGACCGCTGCCAAGTGTTTGATTTGTTTTAGCTCAGCCTTTTCTTTATCTGAAATTGGCAATATTTCAGTTGCAACAGGCAGTGGCGTGGCGCAAATAAGACTGTCAAATACTTCATTCCCGATCATAAAGTGGTTCTCTTTCCTTTGCACCTGTGTAACGGGGTGATCTAGCACGATTTTCACATTCTGCGCACTTAGCTTATCTGTAAGTTTGTCTAGCAGTACCTGAAAACCGCCGTCAGGGTAACCAAGCAGTTCGCCACCGTTTCTAGAAGAAACCCGGTCTTTTAGACGTCCCCAGAACCAAACGCCAGAGATTTCTTCGGCATAGTCTGCAAACTTGAGCCGGAACATGGGTTCCCAAAACTTAGTCCAGGCCTCCGCGCCCATCCATCTAGTAATCATTTCTTTGGCGGTTACATTTGCGAACTTTCGGTAGCTAATATGGGGGATAATTTGTGAACTCATACCCATCCTAATCTTGGTGAAAAGCGGTAGTCCGGGTAATTTAATTAGATCCACAGGTGATGAAAAAGGAAAAGTCTGGCCATCTTTTAGCACAGAAACGCTGCTTGGGTACCACCTAATGCTTTTTTCAATGCCTAAATCTCGGAAAAGCGCCAAAATTCGGTGATTCCCAAGGAAAATATGGTGATAGAAATATTCTATGGGCCAACTATAGTCTAGACTGATACTGGCCAGCTCGCCGCCAAGAAATTCGTTTTTTTCAAATATAGTGACTTTGTTTCCAAGTCTGGACAGTTTGTAAGCGGCGAGTATGCCCGAGAGGCCGCCGCCGATGATGGCGATGTGTTTATTCTTCATTTTTCTTCATCGCAAGGGCAACACCGTTGGACGCCAAGTGTAACATTTTAATTATGCTGTAATGACCTCGTCCGGCGGCACGGGCGGAGCGCGTTATAGGTATGATAGCTAATTCCTTTGCTTTTTTTGCTACTAACCCTCGCAAATATGGCTTTTCGCCTGCGTTATTTACTATCTCTGATGATACCTTTTTATTAATCAGGAAATAATCGCCACAGTCTCTGGGTAGTTCTCTGTCGATAAAATGGAGCACTTGGTAATAAATACTGGCGAACAGCTTTTTGACGAAACTATCGGCTCGTTTCTCTCGGAAGCACATGACTGCGTCAGCACCCCCCTCCCAAGCTTCAAGAATAGCGGGTATAGACTCCGGAGGGTCTTGCAAGTCTGCGTCGAGGACAATGATTGCATCTCCGGTGGCAACCCTGAGTCCTGCCAAAATCGCCTTTTGTTGGCCAACATTATCAGGAAGTGTCACGATATCTATCAGGAAGTGGTACTTTAGCTTGTCTAAGATTTTCAGGGTTACATCTGTGGAGCCATCATTTACGAGTATCACCTCAAATTTATATTTCTCCACCTTGTCGCAGACTGAAAAAAGACGGCTGACAAAATCAATGATGCAGGCCTCCTCATTATAAACGGGCGATACTATGGAAATCGTAGTTTTAGCCAATTGCGGTCCCTTCTGAATCAGTTTATAATAAGCTTAACAACAATTTTGGGAAAAACAAATTGGTCGAAACAGCGCAAAATGTGACTGCAAATAGGTATCGTATGCTCGACTTACTGCGGGGGGTGACGGTATTTTTGATGATCGCAGCCCACGCGGTTTATTTTTTTCATAATGACACAAACGTACTGCTTACACTTTTTGAGAAGTTTGGGAATACAGTTGCCTTCACGGTCTTCCTGATAGTCTCCGCAGCCACGGCAGAGATAGCATATTTTTCAAAAGAAGAAGTGTGGCCTGAGAAGAGGAAAAGGCTTCTAAAGAGGGTCGCAGTGCTGACCGCTGGTTATTTCGCCCTCGCTTTTATGGTCTTTTTCGCCAATATCGTCTCCACTTATGGGCTAGATAGGCTGTGGCTAATCCTGAATATAATCTCTCTTCGGAACCTGGCCCCATTTGCGGAATTCTTTATTCCATTTATGGTTATACCGCTTATCATCGCTGCATTTCCCAAATTATTCCGAAAAATTATTCAGTCGGTACCCCTGGCTCTCATCGTGGGTCTCGCAGTATATCTGCTCGGGATGTTTTATTACAAACAGCCGATTTGGGACTTTTTACTACCTTGGAAAGCACTATTTTTCGGTGCAGCCGGCTACTTTCGATTCCCAATATTCCAGTATTTCCCTGTTTATCTGCTAGGTATGGTGTGGGGAAATAGATTACTCAAAACAAAAAATGTGAAGCACCAGCGCGAGATGTCTTGGGCAGTCATGGCAACTTCGGCCGTGGCACTAGCGCTTATTGTAGGAGCGACACTCTTTACAGGTGGGGCTATGGACGGAATCATCAATCGTTGGCCGCCATCGGTACCATTTCTCCTAGTTGGGACATTTTTTGCAGCTTTTCTGGCCTGGATTTTCTATAAAACTAATCAACTAAAGAAAATACCGGTACTTCGAGATGGAATATTGGTTCTTGGTCAAAATGCTCTGGGACTGGCCCTGATCCACGTCTTTTTGCTTCAGATATATTCACTATCTGGAGGGTTGAAGACTGGTTCAGTATTCCTATACTTATTCAGTTTAGTTATCTTGCTAATAATATCGGTGGCCCTAGCGGCTGTGATACCCTTTAACTTCCGTTTTAGTTTAAATCTAGAAAAAGGAGACTACCACGAGGATGACCTAGAGGCCGAGACGCTGGTTCAGTTTGAAGAAGAAGTGGTGGAGGATGTAGAGGAAGAAGTGGGTCTTCTAAAGAAGTTCTTTTACTTTGGTACCAACAAGCGCGGCTCTAAAAAATTAATCAAGAAACGACATCTCATGGGTGTCGCCCTGGTTATCTCTCTTGTGGCACTAGTGGTTTTCCCACCAGTGGTTCAGGAATATGTGTCAAAGAAACAAGACGCGCAACAGGTGGCTTGGGATGCCGCTAGTTTCGGTTGGCGCGAGAGATTGACCATAACAAACAATGAAAATCTGGCCGAGATTCCGCAAGGGAATATGGTGAAATGGCGGCTTGATCATGCTTCATTAGTGACGGCAAAAAAGGCTTATCCGGATGGACGCGACCTCTGGGTTCGCTATTGGGACGGTAAGAAATTTCAGGCGGTTAACTACTGGTTGGTGACAGAACCCAATACCGCGAATACCACTATAGCCATCGAAATGAAGGAGAGATTGAAACCCGGTGACACTACGAGCAGCTATTACTTGTATTATGGTAATAATCTTGCAAAAAGTGCTTTTGCAACCAAATCTCAGCCTACTCTCTCAAATATAAAATATTTAGTTTCTGCAAAAGACGAGGAAAGCTATCCGTTGCTTCTGACCGTAGATAGACGTTGGTCGATACTTTCGGAAGATAAGAAAATCCCCACAACCCTGCGAGTTGCTCTACAAACTACCGGTGATTTTGTGACCAAGGAGGCTAGCTATGTGGTGGCTGGGACAAATCTATCGGGTAAGCTAGAAAAGACCGCCGACAATCTGTGGGAAGGGGTAATAAACGTTCGAGACTTGAAGCCGGGTCAATACGAGATAACGGCAGTTGCAAAAGACGGTCAAACGGCTATCAGCTCCTCACACGCTGGCTTTTTTGTCTCTTATCCTCTCTATGTGGCCTGGACTCAGGACTGGGAGGGCTATGATGTTCCAGATGTATATTTAAGCGCAATTACTCAAGTTGCCAGAGATCATGGGGTCGTGATTACTCATTTCTGGAACCCTCGTCTGACGACTACAGATACAGTCTCTCAGGCGCGTAAGGACGCCCTGCTTTCCTGGATAAAAGAACGCAAAGATTCATTTGGAGAAAGTATCCAGATGCACCTACATATGTTTAATGATTTCGTTACAGCTAGCGGCGTAACGCCCAAAAATACTGCCAATTGGGGTGATTCAGGGGATGGTTACGGCTCACTTACGACCAATTACAGCGCCGCCGATCTGACTAAGATCATTAAAAAAGGCCTGGAAGTGATAAAGTCTAGCGGTTTGGGAACACCGACGATTTATCGCGCGGGGGGCTGGTTTGCAAACGAAGACACACTAAAAGCAGAGTATGACAGTGGACTACTAGCAGATTCATCTGGACGTACGTCATATAAATTTTACAGTCAGACTGGGCCATGGGATCTCTCACAAACAGCCCAACCTTACTACCCATCTGTTAGCGATCAGAACAAAGCAGGCACTCCGGCGGTGGGTATCTTGGAAATCCCGAATAATGGCGCCGACTCATATTGGTTTTCGACCGAGGAAATGAAGAAAAGATTCACTGCAAATTATGGTGGTGGTATCCTCACCGACCCCAGGCAGATCACATATTTGTCCCATCCCCATTGGTTCAACAAGGCTGAACAGTCAAAGATAGAGAGCGTTTTTGCCCTTGTTGATAAATATAAATACGACAACGACTCTGGACCAGCGGTTTATGTGACTCAAGACGAAATATATAGTGTGTGGGCAAAGAGATGAATAAAGTGGTGGAAATAGTAAAAAGCGATATATTTCTAAAGTACGGGTTAGGAATATTCTTATTGCTTTTCATATTCTTCAACTTGTATTTACTTGTCAGGTTTCTGTTTAAAAAGTTTGCACCAACCAAGTGGTGGCTATCTAAATATTGGAGTTTACTGGGTCTAAATAAAGAAATAAATAAGTGGATATTTGTTGCGGTTGAGGCAGTCGTTTCTGTTGGACTAGTTGTATTTGTGCTAGCCGTCATATTACCAAATCCGAAGGTTAGCTACCCCAACTCGCCTTCACTAGAAGCCGTCGAGATTACTCCAGATAAGCCCTTCAAGATTACTTTTGATAGGCCGATAAATACTCAGAAGCTAGAAAAAAGCATCAGCCCGGAGATAGAAGGCGAGTGGCAGTACCGAAGTGCTAACTATCTATTTTTGTCTGATACGCTGGTATTTGTCCCCAAAGTAAGTGCTGCCGCAGAGTCGCGCTACACGATTTCGCTGAAAAACATTCGTAACATGGTTAGTGTAGGTGGCTCTGAATATCTGCTTAGTTTTATGGCGCCGCCTCTTCCTACGGTGAAAAGTATCACGCCAGCAAACGGAACCGAGGGCTTTTTACCCGGACAGGAGATCACTGTAGAAACAGATTTTGCGCACGCAGACTTGGCTCGGCTGGACTTCAGATTTACACCAGAGGTGGAGATAGAGACTACTAAAGTAGGTGATACGAAATACACCATAAAGGCAAAGAATGGTTTCAAAAAAAGTACGACTTATAACCTAGAGATAATGCGTACGCCAATAGTGAAAAATTATGCTGAAGGCACGACAAAAGATGTTGGTGAGCCGGTCTTGATATCACAGAATACTTTTCGAACTTTGGAAGCCCCAGGAGTGGCAGATTATGGCCCTAAGGGCTCTGGTATTATGACAGATAGTGCTATCTGGATTGAGTTTAAACAAGACATGGATCACGGAAGTGCTGAAGGCGCAATCAATATTAGCCCAAATGTTACGGCAACAAAAACTTGGGAAACAAACCGTAAGGTTGTTATCCGGCCCACGTCAGCTATGGCAAAAAATACAACCTATACCGTATCTGTGTCAAAAGACGCCAAAGCAGTCGACGGCAGCCCTTTTGAAGACAATTTTAGCTATACTTATACAACCATCGGTTATGTGGCTGTCAGTTCATTTTACCCAGGAAATAACGCTGGTGGGGTTTCTACAGGAACTAAAATCTCGGTAAGTTTCAACCAAGCCGTTGATCATGCATCAGCCGAGAGTAAATTTGCCTTTAGCCCGAATGTTGGTGGTGGCTTCAGCTGGTCGGGCAATACGATGACTTATAGCCAGAGCGGGCTGGCCTATGGTACGAAATACACGGTCAGTATAGCTACAGGCGTGAAATCAGTTTATGGTTTAGACTCGGCCCAGGGTTACTCGGCGGCCTTTACCACTCAATTGCAGTCAGTGATGCTAAATGTGCCATCGTACCATCAATCTCATATGTATTCTTGCATGGCCTCGGCTGCCAGAAGCGCACTCGCCTTTAAGGGGTCATATGTTAGTGAGGACTACTTACTTTCGCTTATCGGTTATGACTCCACGCCTTTCTCGGGCACTTGGGGAGATCCGAATGCAGTTTGGGGAAATCCTTACTCGGGGATTGTCGGAAACGTAGACGGTAAATCTGGCGGCGTAAACTGGGGTTACGGTGCATACTGGGGACCAACTGCAAAGGCAATAAATAATTATCGTGCGTCTGAGGTAAAAACTGGCTGGAATGTTTCTGGTATAGCCCAGGAGATTGCGAATGGTAACCCAGTCATTGTCTGGTGGGTTAATGGTGTTTGGCCTGCCTATGAGGTATTTTGGAAAACAACTGGTGGTGATTCAGTTCGAGGGGTCAACTCGATGCACGTACAAGTAGTAAAGGGTTTCACGGGCACAGTCGATAACCCAACCTCATTTACTGTGACTGATTCGGGGTACGGCTACCCAGCGAGAACTTATGACGTTGGTACCTTTAAAGCAAAGTGGGGCTGGTTCGGTAATTCAGCTGTAGTTGTTCGCTAATCTTTTTGATAAATAGTCATATCTAGCGCTGGGAAAGTAGCTATGTTCCTGCAGTTGTTCCGTACCCAGCTACCAATTTCTTTGGCGTAAACATATCTCTCATCGCTTGGCCACAATATGACAACATTATGAGTATTTTGAAGCGTTTCGAGAGTTTGTTGGCGCGCATGTTCTCCTTCATTTACTTCGGTTAAATATATATATTTTGTTAGAGGACTTTTGTTCGACAGAAAGAAAAAACCTGTATAACGATTTTCGGTCAAGATAGTCGGGCTGGATAACTTATTTATGATTTCAGTGGCCTGTGTTTGCTCTGTATCTTTGGGTGCGTTCAAGTTTGCGGTAATCCAGCGGTACCAAAGTGCATTTTGGCCAAATGAAGCGATTATTACGACGAATATTATAGGTAATATGTAAACGTTATTAGGGAACAAATATTCTTGTAATCTTAAGAAACCGATTCCTGCCAGGATGGCCATAAAGGGCAACACCTGGATCCAGTAATGGGGATAGGGGCGAACGAAGAAAGTAATCACCGGCAACAAAGACAGAGAAATAAGCAGCCACGTTTTGCTGTCGAATTTGATATTTCCTATGAAAAACGCCATTAAACCGAGTATTAACCACCAAACCCTACGGAAGACGTCAAACCAGGCAAGGATAACCTTGCGAAAAGGCTCACTGGGATATGCCGCTACGTTTGCGACAAATGCCTGCTGCCAAAAAGCCGTGAAAGAATGAGTGCCTAAAAGATAAGAAATAAAGATAAGCGTAGGGGTGAGTAGTCCTACAAAAAGTGGCCACAACCCGTCCTTTTTATAAATATATACATAAACCACTAGCGGAATGAGGCTAACGGCTGCGGTCTGTTTGAAAAGTACAGCAAAAAACATGGTTAGGCCAGCGACAAAATACCAGGAGCGGTGTTGGCTAGGTTTGAGTATGAGAAACAGTGCAGAAGCCAGGGAAAACGCGACAAAAGGCTCTGCAACGAGATAATTGCCTTCAAAGAATATTAGCGACGCGAGAAATAGAGGGGCTGAATATTTACCACTGGATTCTCGGTAACGCTCTGAAATCTTATATACAAAGCCGGCTGTTAAGAAGTTGATTACCCAGATAAATATTTTATATAAAATGATTTTTGTTCCTAAGAGGGGGTAAAGTAATCCCCAAGTCAGGTAAATGCCAGGGGTTTTGTGATCCCAAAAGGCTAGATAAGGCAATTTACCGCCCGCGATACCCTTGGCAATAGCGAGGAAAACACCTTCGTCTTGGTATAGCGGTTTAGTAAAAGAAAGTATGAGAGTGAATAAAAATATTATCCAAAAGGCAAGCAAAAACAGCCGAATTATACGTGATTTATTGGTTTTTAGGAACTCTTGAATCATCCAGCTAATGATAACATTTTGAACCAATTTCGTGTACAATATTGCCATGTGCCTCGCAACACCCATGAAACTAGTTAGAGTAGAGGGAGAATACGGTTTTGTAGAACACGGTGGACAAGAATACAAAGTCGAGCTTTCTCTGATAGACAATCCCAAAGTGGGGGATTGGTTACTCGCTCATGCCGATTTGGCAGTGAGTCGTATACCCAGTAAAGACGCTCAGGAAATACTGCAACTAATCAGCAACACTAACCACTAGGAGGTGGTACGCATGAGCACGAAGATGACTGCTGGTGGCAAAGACGCACTCGTGCGTATCTTGCCGGGATGTGGTGGTACCCTGGGAGTGATGTGGCTGCTGGCTCAGAGAATCAGGGACAGTGGGAGCATGGATCTGCGCGAGATACTCGGGTCCGAGCTTGATCACCCAGACAACGCGGCACTGATCGAGCTTCTCTCAACCTGCGAAAAAGTGAACGGCCTTATCGACATCGATGGGGTAATCACACATTTCGCCAGCTATAAGCACTTGCACAAGTTTGACGAAGTCCAGACAACAGTTGCAGCAGAGCTCCCTAGAGAGGTTCAAGCCGTTGCGCATACTCTGTTGCCGCTGACTCTCTTGGCGGGGCAGTATGCGTATGAGAATGGCGATGTGAGTATGCCCATCTCGGGACTGACTCAATTCGGACCAACCAAGGGGACGCCATACGCCCATCTGGCCAGTCTAATCTGGCTCGAAGATGGGGGATTGTCTGCCAAGATCCTAGAGAGGCAGGCTGTAGGCGGAGTCCTCGATAGGGCGGCCCAGGTAGAGGAGCTTGACTACCATCAAGCACCAAAGCTGATGGCTGCCACAGCAAAAGCCAACGAGATGTTGAACAAGTAGGCCGTCATTCCCAACTGGGGCTGGCGGCCTCTGGCTTATTGCACTATAATATGCATATTAATGTGAGGGTATATGCCAAAAGTTTTAATTATCGAAAGCGATGAAGGCGCAAGATATCTCTACGATATTGCGCTTAGATTTCAAAATCTAGAAGTAAAAACGGCACCTACCATGATGAAGGGTTTGAAAATTATTCCTGATTTTAAGCCAGAACTACTACTTTTTGACCAAATGGTACCTGACTTTGATAGCGTAAACTTGCTTGCGAAATTGGAAAAAGAAGTTCCAGAAAATATGCCCATCATTATTGCAACGAACCTAAATGATGAAGATCATAAGCAAAAAGAAGAGGTAAGGATATTGAATGCTTTTGAGTATCTGATTTCGGGCAAACATACTGTTGGTGATGTAATACGTACTTCTAGAAAAGCAGTCAAAATATGACCAAAGTTGTGATAATAGACAATAGTAAGGACAGCTGCGGTATATATACAGATACCTTGAAATGTGCTGGTTATGATGTGGAATACATAAACGACGAAGAAAGAGCGGTAGAGAGAGTCTGCAAGATAAAACCGGATTTAGTCCTCTTGGATGTACTTATGCCCAAAATTAATGGATTACATATCCTGGATATGATTACAAAAGATACAAATAAAGAGATGGTAAAAGTAGTAATGCTTACAAATGTATCAGATTCAGCGATTCGCGAAAAAGCTCTAAAAGCGGGGGCTTATGATTATTTGGTTAAATCCGAAATTAACGCATCGGAGCTACTGCACCGAATAGATAAGGTTCTTAGTAGATGAGTCTTAGTATACAAACAAAAGATTTGAAGCATTTTCTTGGAGAAATAATCTCTAAGTGGCCAACTTATGGTCCTACCGAGGATGTGTTGGCAACGAGCTCTCGCTTCCGTTTTGCCAAGCTAGAGTCTGCCAAGGACTATGTTATTCGCTATGGGGCCACCGTCATACCGCCAAAGAAATATCTTTTTCCGGCTCGAGAAGACATATTTCGCTTTGAAAAGGGTGAGATACTGCCACCCAGTAACAAAGAATTTGTGGTTTTTGGGGTTAGTAAGAAAGACGGGGAGGGGCTTTTTTATTTGGACCAGGTATTCGCGGAACCAGTGGCAGACAGTCACTATGCTGCCAAAAGAGCCAATATGCGACTGGTGATAGTGGATCCACTCCCGCCATCAAATAATATAAACTGTGATTTGTACCTTCAGATTTCGGACGAAAAGCATATTGAGGCTTACCCGTACACAGAGTTTGGAGAGAAATTGGTTAGGGGAAATCGGCTTTTTGGCCATGATGCAGAAATCGGCTCTATCTCAGTCAGGCATATGCCAGATGAGGTAATATTTCACCCTAGAATCGCAGAGATTATAGAAAAATCAAAGGACCACCCGGTTTGGGACAGACTTACGGATAAATGTTTTGCTTGTGGTGTTTGTAGCTATGTTTGCCCATTGTGCTATTGCTACGAAGAGAAAGACAGAGTGAATATTACGACCGATGTCGCCAAAGATATGGAAGGCGCCAGAGAGAGACGCTGGGATAGCTGTATGCTACCAGATTTTGCTGCGGTGTCTTTCAAGAATTTTCGTCCAGAAGTAAAAGATCGGATTTACAATTGGTATTATCACAAATTTGTGCGGATGCCACGAGAATATGGTTTTCCTGGTTGTGTCGACTGCGGTCGTTGTATCGTATTTTGCCCTGCCAAGATAAACTACAGAGACGTTCTAAAGGAGCTTATAGACGATGACAAACATCGAAAATAAAATGTATCAAGTAGAGGTGACAGCCATTCTGGGACTAAATAAGTTCACAAAGTCCCTACGCCTTCGCTTTGTTGATAAAAAAGAAGCAAAAGACTTTACCTTTGAACCAGGGCAATTCGTGATGCTTGGTATCTTAGGTTATGGCGAAGCGGCACTTACAATCACTACAGCCCCAGCAGAACTTCCCGAGTTTGAGGTCGCAGCCAGAAGTACAGGTGTAGCCACACAAGCGATGCACCGACTAAAAGTGGGCGATAAGCTTTACTTTAGAGGGCCACTCGGCAACACAATCTTGACGGACAAGATTTACGGCAAACAAGTTATATTGATTGCGGGCGGTCTGGGGCTAGCGCCACTAAGATCAATGATTCATGTCCTTCGAGATGATGAAAAGCTGGCCGGTTCACTTGAAATAGTCTATGGAGCAAAGTCGCCGGAAGATCTTTTATATAAGGGGGAGCTGGCTGTTTGGGGCAAATTTGCTGATTTACAACTAACTGTAGATAAAGCAGACAAACAATGGACGGGTCACGTGGGCAGAGTTGAGAAATTGCTCACGAAGATACAGAAAGAGAAAGATGCAGTGGCTATCATTTGTGGTCCGCCTGTTATGTATCCAGGAATTGCCAAAATACTTCTAGAGGCTGGTCTGGATGACGATAACATTATGTTTATGCTGGAAAGACGCATGAAATGTGGTATTGGTAAGTGCCAGCACTGTACTTGCGGCGAGAAATACGTTTGTATCGACGGACCCACTTTTACCTGGAAAGAGCTAAAGAAGAATCCGGAGGCACTTGTATGAAACCGCGAATTGCTATATTCGATCTGACGGATTGTGAAGGCTGCGAGCTTGAATTTATAAACCTGCGCGAGAAACTGACAGAAACGTTGGGCCAGGTAGATGTGGCAAATTGGAGGCTTGGTAGCACCAACACCGATTCGGGTCCTTATGATGTTACGTTTATCGAGGGTACACCAATTACAGAAGATGACATCGCAACGGTCAAACAGGCCAGAGCAGTATCGAGACTTGTAGTATCGCTGGGTTCTTGCGCGGATCTAGGTGGTGTGCAATCGTGGCTTGGGGTTTCCGCTCGAAAAGAAGGATTAAAACTTGTGTATGGTGAGAAATACAAATCTAGCGGTATGGCTCCGAAACCAATTTCATACTATATCGACGTCGATATTCACCTGCCAGGTTGTCCGATAAATCCGAATGAACTGGCTGACCTATTGGGAGCACTACTAGCTGGACGCATGCCAACCGAAGCGAGATTCCCGGTGTGCTTGGAGTGTAAAGCACGTGAAAATGAATGTTTGCTTCTAGCGGGCCAGGCTTGTCTTGGACCAGTGACAAAGGGTGGTTGTGAGGCTGCGTGCCCAAGCAAGGGGCTTCGGTGCTGGGGTTGTTTTGGTGCTTTAAGGGGTGGAAATCTAAAGGCTATGCAGAAACTTCTCAATGAAAAATTTGGCAAAGAACGCACCAATCAGTTGCTCGCAATCTTTTATTCGCAACAAGATGAATATAAAGAGTTGAATTTGAAGACAAAGGGGGAGAAATGAGTGAATCGGTTCTAACTCATTATGTTTGTAAGATAGAGGGCCATGGTGCCCTGAAGCTTAATTATAAAAGTGGTAAAGCAAAGCTAGATATAAATGAGGGTGAACGGTTATTTGAACAGCTTGTTTTGGGGCGCCCCTTTGAGGATGCACCATTTATAACCGCGAGAATTTGTGGCATATGTCCTGTGGCCCATATTCTTTCGTCTATAGCGGCCCTGGAAGACGCTTTTGATGTACATGTACCGAACAATATCGCTAGTCTTCGAAAAGCCTTGTATGCTGGCCAGATTATTCAATCTCACGCATTGCATCTATTTTTCCTAGCGCTTCCGGACTATATGAATGTTGCCAACGCAGTTCAGTTGCACCATGAAAATCCGGAAATTTACAAAACAGCAGTATCGCTGAAGAAACTGGGCGACAAGCTGGTAGAAGTAATCGGTGGTCGCGCTGTTCATCCAGTGACGCCGATTGTGGGTGGATTCACGAGTGTGCCAACTGATAAAGAAATACGAGAAATGATTGCAAGTTTGGAAACACATATGCACATGGCCCTGGCGGCAGTAGAGCTATTCTCTGGTTTTAAATATCCGTCCATGAAACGTGAGACAGAATATTTGATGATGAAAGAGGGGCGTATAATTTCGAACCGTGGCCTAGATACACCGCTTGAAAATTATGTGTACGCCTTCAAAGAGAGCTTGCGAGAGGGGACTCAAACAAAGTTTGGAACGAGGGATGGACACGGCTTTATGATTGGGGCTCTAGCCAGGTTGACGCTTGACCATGAATCTCTAAACCCTAAGGCTACCTATGCTTTGGAAAAGATTTGGAACAAAACCTTGCCAACCTACAATAGTTTTCACAATAATGTGGCGCAAAGCATAGAAATCGTAAACCTGATCGAAGTGGCAATCTCGTCTTTGAATGATTACCTAGATGACAAAAATAGAGTGGCCCGAGTTCCTTTCGCTGTAAAGGCAGCATCGGGAGTAGGTGCGGTAGAAGCCCCACGAGGGACGCTTTATCACGCAGTAAAAACAGACGACAAAGGCAATATAGTGCTTTATGACATCGTTACACCAACTGTTCAAAACCTGGTGAATCTAGAAGAAGATGCTGACTTTTTGATGACAGAACATGCCGATCTAGCACCCGAAAAACTATATAAAGAAGTAGAAATGCTGATTCGGGCCTATGACCCCTGCATTACCTGCGCAGTACATTGATGAAACTGCTCTTACATACATGTTGTGGCCCTTGTTTTCTCGGAGTATGGGAAGACTTGAAAACAAGAGACTTGGAAATAACCAGTTATTACTATAATCCCAATATTTACCCTGAGGCAGAACACAATAAACGCTTAGAAAACTTGAGGATAGCGGCTAGCGGTAAAACTAAAGAGGTTATAGCAGCTACTTATGAACCAGAAAAACACGCCCAAGCTATACTGGGCAAAGAAAATGATTTTCCTGGGAGATGCCCCGAGTGCTACCGACTTCGACTCATGACTACCGCGAAATATGCCAGTGAACATGACTACGATGCTTTTTCAACTACACTGCTAGTGAGCCCATACCAAAATCACGGAGCCTTAAAGGAAATAGGTGAAGATATTGGCAAAGAATTCAATGTTAAGTTTTATTATTTTGATTGGAGACCATACTTCAGAAAGGGACAAGACGAGGCGAAGTTTATTCCGATTTATAGGCAAAAATACTGTGGTTGCAAGTATTCATTGCCAGGAGATAAATAATACTTTATACTGATGAAGAGGGTGTAATGGCAATATTTTTACTATTATATATACTAATCTGCTTGATCTGGTTCTTTTGGGCCATCATTTTGTCCTATTTGATTCTTCGTTATAGATACCCCGACAATATGGGTCCTGTCCATCTTGTTGTGTTTTGGGGTGTCTCTATATTTATTTTTGTTATTTCCATTAGTTTTATCTTGAAAGCTGATTGGGTCACTGTTCCGACTATTTTTAGAGGGGCTGGAGTATAAAGTGGCAGAAGTAAAACAGGTTAAATATTTTGAGTCGCAACAACCGGACGAGGAAGTAATCTTCCTTGTCAGGAGACATCTTATCGCTTTGATGCCGGTTTTCGCCATATCCTTTTTTCTTTATCTTATCGGTTTTATGGCAATATTTATCTTTCCCCGGGTTATGCCGATGCTTGTGGAGGGTTTTGCCTACAACGTATATGTTCTCGTGGTTAGCTTGTTATTTCTTTTTAATACAGTATTTTTGTTTAGCAACTGGGTGCTTCATTATCTGCATATTGCCCTTCTTACGACAGAACACTTTGTAGAAATTGACCAATATGGCCTATTTGGTAGAAGGATATCGGCACTAACACTCGACAAGATACAAGATGTTAGTAATGATCAGAAGGGTTTAGTACACACACTATTTAATCTTGGTCTTGTTCAGATACAAACAGCCGGTGAGGCGCCAAACTTTGTTTTGCAGTATGTCCCGGACCCATACAAAATTTGCCAAACGATTATGGAAACAGAAGAGGAATATAGTAGTAGACACGGTATTCGCGGGACTGGTGTCAATGGTAATGCCAACATTCACAATGTAGAGCCAGAGAAAGCGGCAGCTACCGAAGAACCTCAAATAGAATACCCAGGAGAAGAATGGAAGAAGTAGAGTCAAAAGCAGAATCAAAAGTGGAGCCCTCAACCGAGATAAAGATTGATCCTCCTAAACCTGAGACCGAGACAACTCCTGCTCCAGAAGCAGAGGTTGAGAAGGTTGAGAAGGTTGTGGAGCCGCACAAGGTGGATGCGAAGATTGATCCAAAACCGGTATTGAGCTCCAAATATGAAACAAAGATTGACCCAATATGGCAGAAAAAAGACATTTTGGGTATGGATATTGGCTCAGGTTCTTTGAAAGTAGTGCAACTAAAGAAGACGGGGCTTCTTACTAAGCTTGTTGGTTATGGACAGATGGCGGTACCAGAGAACTTTATTATTGAAGGCATCATAGCTGAGCCTGAAAAGTTGGCCGAACTAACAAAGAAATTTTTTGAAACAACGGTATGGGGCAAGATAACCGCAAAAAGAGTTTGTACCTCACTTCCTGAGTCAAAGATATTTACACGCACCATTACTCTCCCGCACATGAACGGGAAAGCGCTAGAAGAAGCTGTCAATTGGGAGGCTAGCCAAACCATACCGATGGCAATGACAGATTTATTTATTGATTATCAGGTTATAGGTCCAAGCGCCGAAGATCCCAAGAATGACGAAATTATTTATGCAGCTGCACCAAAAGCAATCGTAAACTCTTATATTCAGTTTTTTAACCTTCTAAATTTAGAAATAGAGGGCATCGAGACTAGTTTGACAGCGATTATTCGAGCCGCAGTGTCGAAGAAGAAAGCGGGTGAAGCAGTGATGGTGATAGATATTGGCAGTAAAACGACTAATCTGGCGGTATTTGATCGTGTAATTCGTCTTACGGGTAGCACGCTAATAGGCGGTGACCAGGTAACTTATAGAATTGCTGAAGCCCTTGGCATCAACGAGAAGGAAGCGGAAAAGGTAAAAAAACAAAAAACTACTGATAAGACAAAGGTACGAGAAGCGATAGATTTTGAAGTTACCGAAATTACAAAAGAAGCTACGAAAATGATTAATTACTATGCTGAGAAGAATAAAAAAGCATCCCCCGTGTCTAAAGTAATTCTATGTGGAGGAAGTGCTAGTCTTGATACGTTGAGTGAGATTATTTCTGAAAAACTGGGGGTTCCTGCTGAGCTTGGTAACCCCTGGGCAAACATATCAGTATATCCGCTCAAGAGTGTACCAAAGGATGAAGCACCAGCTTATACAAACGCTGTCGGTTTGGCTTTGCTAGGAGTGATGATCGATGATTAGATTAAACTTACTACCACCAGAGATAAAAGAGGACATTGCCTACGCCAAGAAAAACGCGGCGCTATATCAGCTTCTTATTAAGCTATTTGCCCTTTTCGTTGTTATGGCGGCCGTGGTGGGCGTGGTTGGTTACGTTACCTATACAAATCAGAAAATTGCTGAGGAAGAGAAAAATGTTTCAGAGTCTCAGCTCGCTTCGTGGAAAAATACTGAGAAGGATGCCAAGGACTTTGCGAGTAGACTGAACCTAGTATCCAAGATTAGTGCTGATAAGCTGGATTGGCAACTTGTGATAAATGAACTGGCTGCTGCAACCCCCGCAAACGTAAAACTACTATCGTTTGACTTTACCACGACTACAGGTACCAATAGGGTTGGTTTGACGGGGCAAGCACTTTCGAATACTGATATTGGCACTTTTAGGGAGCTCTTGTCGAAATCAAAATTATTTCAATACGTAGACATAGAGAGTACATCTGCTGCGAGTGATTCTACAAATAGTGGGCGAAAAGTGATTTCATTCAAGATTACCATGAACCTGAACCTGACGGAGGCAAAGAAATGAAAAGACCAAAGCAGGCATTTAGGGTACTTTTGACAGCACTATCGATATTGGTTGTTATTTGCTTGCTAGCGATAGCCACTGGTTGGTTTTACGTTTTTCAGATGAGTAAGCAAGTGAGCGTTTTGAGTACCGAAATCTTGAATAACAGACGTGAATCAAGCAAACTATCAGAACTTTCTATCAGCTACCAGAAGGTTCTTGCTCAAAAAAATGTTGTTTTCGGGGCAATACCAACCACAAAAGACGAATCTACGTTTATGGCTGATGTAGAGGCAGCGGCGAAAGCAAACGGTTTATCTATCAACAATACCAATGTCGGTGGATCGCAAGCGAAAGCTCAAAAGAGTGGAGCTTTTAGTCAAACTGTAAAGAATCCAGAATATTATGAGCTTACTATTCGTTATGAGGTAAATGGTCAATATGCCAATTTTACCAAATTCTTATCTGATCTTTCGGCATTACGAAGACTGAATAGCGTTGCAGATGTAGCCGTAACTGCTGACCTATCAGAGAAAACGAATGTAGGTAAGGTAAAAGCAACATTTAATGTTACTATCTACACAAAGGATAAATAGATGAATGTAATAAAACCAAAATTTGATGCAGACAAATTAATCGAATTTGCTCGTCCAAAGTTAAAATATCTCCCAGCAGTTGGTATATTTGTTATTACTATCACTTTTGTAATATTGTCTTTTCTAGCACTTTATCCCCAAAACGATGCGTCCCTGATTGCAGAAGGCGAAGCTAGATTAAAGAGTTTGGATATTCGTTTTGATACTAAATTATTAAAGGAACTAGAAACTACCAAAGCCCCCACCCAGCTGGGAACTGCTGGGGGCAGGGATCCCTTCTCTAGTTTTTAGGAGAAATATGGATAAAGTAGATTTATTTGAAAGCCTGGTACGTTTCTTTGCAACAAAACCCCTTCCGATAGACAGGTTAGACTTCGAAAGTGCCCAGAAGGTAATAAAAAAAGACAAAGCTTCTGCTGTTACATTTGTAGGCGAACACGATTATTTCGAGCGAAGCCTTGGCGCCATCCTTGAGCAGGTGGGGTCACCCGGTATTAAATCAGGTTCTTTGTATATTAACGTCAAGGGGCAGGGATGTACAGAAAAGGTGAAGCGGAAATTAATTGAGCTTTCTATGTCCGTCAATGAAATTATTATTTTCGGAAATCCATCAAACTGGCCGAATATAGGTGCAAATATTAAGTTTACATCGAATGACGAAATATTTGCTGACAATCATCAGAGATTTTTTATCTGTCATACTCCTAGTTATAATATAGCGCTTGTGTCTCGACAAGAAATTCATGATGATGAAACAAAAACGGAAGCGATTATCACAAACGATCCAACCGCCGTGGCGATGTTGGGTGTGACAATCGGGACTAAGATATATCCTCTAGTCTAATATTAACCACTCCGTGATAGTCCACTTGCCAGCCGGGCCGGTGGATATGCCGCTGTTGCCCCAATTGCCGTCGTAATCTAATACAGAATTGTTATAAAGTAATAAACCGTTTGCGACAACGGCTCTGATTTGCGCTACTTGACTCTGCGCATATGAACCATATGGTGCATAATACACACCGCCATGAACATTATTCGAGACACTTATTGCCGGATAATTTTTCCAGTTTGATGGTTCTACGGGTGCTTTGGGGCTTTGAGTTGAAAACATAAGGATATAGCTAGGAGTTTTAGGATTATTCTTATCGGTCCCACTAACAGTGGCGCCATTATTAACGTTTATAAGTCCCTTTGTCCAGTCTGATCGGTCACTTTTATAATCAGCAATAAGAACCGCACTGTTATTACCGAAGCTAGAATCTAGGTATACCTTTGAGTTATTATTTAAGGTAACATTGCCGTTTACCCAGATATTACCCGTTAGTTTTAACTCTGAGTTGTTGGTGAGTGTTAGATTTCCGTTTATCTGCCTTGGACCTAGTGTATTGTTAGTACCACTGATGGTAACATCGCCGTTAGTTACTCCACCCGCTGTAGCACCAGCTTCAAAGCCGTCTATGGTGGTCTCTAGGTCGGTGGGCGCAATCGGTGGATTTTGTGAAGGCGGATATACTCCCGTTGTCTTAGTTCCGAGCACGAAACCACTAGAAGGTGTGATAGTGTAGGCATCTCCATTGCCCCATATTCTTGCTTTATTTCCGCCGGATATGTAGCTAGTAGAAGGACTATTGCTCGAGCTAGTCGCGTTGCCAGTGATAGTGGCGTTGTTAGCAAGGTTTATGGGGCCTGCGGAATATGCGCTCCCCTTGATAATCGCATTTTCTGATAAGAATATTTCATTTGCATTGGACTGGGCGCTAAAGCTAAAGTTTAGGGTTGTTACGTTCTGAACCCCATTTATCTTTACTCTAACTGTTTTTATAGCATCGGGCCTTGCTTCAGTGGGGAGATATCCAGTTGACTCAATGTATTTGCAGTCAGCAACACTGGGACAGTTTGTTACTTTTACCCTATATTCACCGCCGGAGATATCTGTTTCCAATATACCGTTGGCACCGGTACCATAAGTAAGGTCGCCGGTATTTATCTTCCAAAGGCCTTTATTCACGCCAGCTTCAGCGTATGCCAGTGCCGAAAGTCTCTTGTATTGTCTTTGTATCTTTATGGATGACGAATTAACGACTGACGTAAGAGCAATTCCCACTGTCATTAGACCTGAAAGTATAAGCATTACTGCTAGTAGTACACTACCTTTTTTCATTAAATATGATTCCTTAACCTGGCTTGGCCTGAAATATTAATTTCTTTATTTCTATTACTAACTCTGATGTTTGAACTTAAATACACTTTTACTAGGGTAGCGGTGCTTTGATCTGGGTCATATTCAAAGCTCAGACTTAAGGCATTTCTATCTAGAACGACATTTGACCCGTTGTTTTTATATCGTATACTGCCACTTTCGGCGTATGTGACCTTATGGATTTCATTATTATTGTAGTAGTAGATAATGTGGTCGTAGAGCATGTCGGTTCCGTTATACAAAATATTTTTGCTACTATCAACGGCGGGTAAGCGGATAATAATAGTATTGGCCCCAGTAGTAAAAGTGCCATAGGCGGTGTCTAGGGTTGGCTCTATTAGCATGCCATTTTTTGTGTCAGTAATAATGGCATCCAATATGGTTTGAGCGTCAGATTGTACTGTAGAGCTAGCAAGCTCCTCACGAAATGTGCGGATGCCAACCAGATAGATGCTAGAGATAACGGTTAAAATAATTCCAATAAGACCCATGGTGATAAGTAGTTCTATAAGAGTAAGGCCTCGCTTAGCTTTCATTCGATACTCCCGTAAAGATAAGTTTTTATCTCGGTTTTTTGTGCCTTTTTATTGAACGTCCAATTGACCGTGACGTCTATATTGGCAATTTTTTGATCACCGAGTGTCTTGGTGACGTAAACATCGCCAACGGCTCCAGGTATCTCGGGCACGTCGAATGGGATGTGGTTTGGAGCAACTAGGGATGAAATCTTCGTTTCACGCAGCTTCTCAATTTCGTTGCTAGCCGCTTCGTAAGCTATTAGACGTAGTCTTGTGTCGCGATTTTTGCTAATAGTTGCAAAAAGCAGGGGAATAATAGCCGTAAAAATAGCCGCAGTTATGGTAACTGCCATCACGACTTCTATATAAGTAAAGCCCCTCCTCTTCATGGGTTTATTATATAACAAAATAGGTAGCAATTATATGCTACCTATTTTGATTTGTGTCATGACACAACTATTACTGTTGTTTTGCAGTAACAGAGTATACTTTGTTTGGCTTTGTACCAGTAACATTGTCACCAGTATCATTCTGGTTCTTCAGAACGAAGCTAAGTGTATAGCTTTCTGGAGAAGCAGTGTGGGTATATGTGAGACCTGTCACATTGGAAGAATCACTTAACAACTCTGCGTCAACAAGCGCTGTCTTCATGGCAGCAGCGTCAGCAGCAGCTGGGTAAGTTGAATTATTATCTAGGAAGTATTGTTCCAAAGCATTTTGTACTTCGTGAACAACAGCTTTTCCTTTAGCATCCTGAGCTTTATTATTTGCGCTAGTACCTACGACACCTACCACAATACCAGCTAGGATACCGATAATTACGATTACGATCAAAAGCTCGATAAGCGTAAAACCACGTTTTGCCTTAAACATTTTTTCACCTCCTTTCTAAATTGTTAATTTAACTCTATATCATATCGGTCATAGTGTAAATAGGTGTAATGATGGATACAATTACATACCCAACCATGATACCGATAACGATCATAATCATAGGCTCAAGAAGCGTGGTGAGGTTTCTGGTGATGTTTTCTACCTCACTATCGTAGAAGTCGGCTACTTTCTTTAAAATCACGTCTAGAGAGCCAGTTTCTTCGCCTACGGCCACCATCTGGGGGACTAGGATGGGAAAGACTTTATATGCCTTGAAAGTTTCAGCAATGGTACTACCATTCTTTACCTTTTCGGAAGCTTTGGTGATAGCTTCCTTGAAAAGTAAGTTTTCTGTAGAGTCTGCCACGATATCTAGGGCTTCTACGACCCCTACGCCACTCGATACTAGGCTACCAAGCGTGCGAGTGATGCGGGCGACATTCATCTTGGTGCTAAGTGTTCCCACAACAGGAATCTTAAAAATAAGTTGATGCAAGACGCGTCTAAAGGGGATTACGTGCTTTTTTAGGTACGTGAAGGCAAAATATATAGCCGCGAATATGCTAGCGGTTACTAGTCCATAAGAAGTAAATGCCTTAGAAAGAAAGATAAGAGATTTGGTAGTGGCAGGAAGCTCACCGCCAAGCTCTTTGAACATGCTGTCAAGCTTGGGGATGATGGTCACAAGCATAAATATGAGTGCGCCAGTCATAGCGACAAAAATAACCGAGGGGTAAATCATGGCGCCCTTTATCTTGGAGGTAAGCTCGCGGTCCTTATTCATCTGTTCGGCGAGTCTCGTAAGTGCTTCGTCTAGGGTACCACCGATTTCTCCAGATTTGACCATGGAGATAAATAATTTAGAGAATACCTTGGGGTGCTTCTCGAGAGCGCCAGATAGGGTAAGACCGCCGTCTACATCTTTTGAAAGTTCGGATATAGTTACTTTGAAGCGGGCATTTTTGGTTTGCTTCTCAAGAATTCCAAGAGATTGAGATATGGGGACACCGGCGTTGACTAGTGTGGCTAGTTCTTGTGAAAACAGTACTTTTTCGGATACAGGAATAGTGCTTACGCGCATTAGCATCTGGCCAATACTTGTCTTGGTAGTTTCGGTGATAGTAATAGGTGTAAGACCTTGATCAAGAAGAGTTTTGGCGACATCTTCTCTGCTTGGCGCCTCTACATTGCCACCAAGTATCTTTTGGTCTTTATCTCGAACAGTATAGCTAAATGTGCCCATATTCTACTCTCTTGTTACTCTTAATACTTCCTCAACTGTTGTTATACCCTCAAGCGCTTTTAAGAATCCGTCTTGTTGCATAGTAATCATGCCATTTTCTACGGCAACATGTTGAATATCTTCAGTAGAAGCATGGCTAACAATCAACCTGCCTATCTCATCGTTCATTTCTAGTACTTCGTAGATACCCATACGCCCTAGATAGCCGGTATTGTCGCATTTGTTGCAGCCCTTACTCCGATATAGTGTCAGGTTCAGTAATCCTGGTTTGGTGGTTGCCTTAGCGGTTTTTTTGTCTTTTTCGCTTTCGGATAAAAATATTTTGTTGCGCAAGGTAATTTCCTCGGCTTCTTTGGCACTTCTATCTACCATCTCAGGGTCGGCGGCCATTTTGTCGAGGATTGACTTCTTGGCAAGCTCTAGGTCGGCGGGAACTGCGATCTTTCTCTCACCGAGAGGGGTATCAGCGGGAGTAGCCTTTTCTGCGGCTGCGGGGGCTGCTGCTAGAGGTTTATTGTTTGCTAAAAATTCCTTACGAAGACCAAAATCCTCGATGATTTCTTCGATAACATTTGGATCTGGTGTGTATGCTTCTACACAATGTGGACAAAGTTTGCGCACAAGACGCTGGCCGACTACCGCATTTACAGTCGAAGCAATCAGGAATGGCTCTATCTCCATATCCAAAAGACGTGGCAGACATCCAGCGGCGTCATTGGTATGCAGAGTCGAAAGCACTACATGACCTGTGAGGGCGGCGTGAACGGCAATTTCAGCGGTTTCACTATCACGTATCTCACCAACCATTATGATATCTGGATCTTGACGGAGTAGAGCGCGAAGGCCAGAGGCAAAAGTCATCCCAATCTTACTGGCCACCTGAGTTTGGTTTACACCCTGGATGCGGTATTCGACAGGGTCTTCGACTGTTGAGATGTTCACGCCGATAGTATTGAGTGCCGACAAAACACTATAGAGAGTAGTGGATTTACCAGAGCCAGTAGGACCGGTGACGAGTAGCATGCCGTGGGGTTTCTTCAGCGCGTTTTCTATGGCTACCAGTGCTTGCCCTTTGTAACCCAGGTCCTCAAGTGTCAGGGCCTTGGCAGATTCGTCAAGCAGACGCATAACAATCTTTTCGCCATCCATGACGGGTAGGGTAGAGACACGCAGGGAAATATTCATGCCGGCCATGTTTATCTTGATACGACCGTCTTGCGGTATACGGTGTTCGTCGATACGGAGGTTGGAAAGTATCTTGATTCTAGAAATAATAGAGCTCATTAGGGCTTTTGGTAGGGTCATAGTGTCATGGAGAATGCCGTCTATACGATAACGAACCTGAACATAATTTTCTCTAGGCTCGATGTGTATATCTGAGGCGCGAGACTTGATAGCGTATTCAATCAGAATGTTTACGGCGCGAGCCACAGGTGCCTCTGAGATGATAGATTCTACCTTGTCTGCCGAGGTTCCAACCTCCAGCTCTTCTTTGTCTATCGAGACTTCTTCCTCGGTTTCTTTGATAGCTTTGTTGATTTCAGAGCTTAGACCTTCTTTATACTGTTCTAGGGCACCACCAATGTCATCTGGAGTAGCTAGAAATATCTGAATGTCGTAGCCGCACTGTTTCTGAATAGATTGGACTGCTTCTACGTCGTTTGGATCGGCCATGGCTACCTTGAGGTGACCCTCTTCCTCGCCAAATATGACTGCTTGGTAGCGTTTGGCTACACGTTCTGGTAGCTTCTCAAGTAAGTCCTTGGGAATAGTCAGCGCGCCAATTTCCATAAATTCTATACCGATACTAGCGGCATAAAGCTTCGAGAATTCGACTTCAGTAATTACTTTCTTTTGATAGAGAACATCAAGAAAAGGCTCCTTGCTCTGTTCGGCAAGCTTGGCAACCTCATCTAGTTTTTCCTGAGTGGCAACATTGTTGTCTATCAGGAGCTTTTTCAGGTCTTCCGACTTTAGTTTCAATCGCCCTCCATGTGCTATACTCTATTCTAGCAAAATTATGAAAATAAGTGAATTCAATTACATATTACCAAAAGAACAGATTGCAACACATCCCGTAGAGCCTCGGGATGCGGCGCGGCTACTAGCCATGGACAAACATAGCGATGCGCTGACAGACGCACATTTCTATGATCTACCAGATTTACTGAAAGCTGGCGATGTACTCGTTTTTAATGACTCAAAAGTGATCCCAGCCCGGTTATCAGCCTTTTCTAACGGTAAGACATTTGAGGTATTACTTATCAAAAATGTACATGAATCTACTTGGGAATGCTGGCTCAAGCCCGGCCGCAAGGCGAAAATAGGGGACAAGTTTACTTTTTCGGATAAACTCTCGGCTACTTTGGTTCGCCGCGAAGATGATATCTTTATCTTAGATTTCAATCTGTTCGGTCATGATTTTTATAGCGAAATAGCAAAAGTAGGGGAGATGCCCGTGCCACCATATATTTTGAAAGCTAGGCACGAAACTCATGACGAAATAGTCGACAAAGATGATTATCAAACTATATATGCAAAAAGTGAGGGCTCGGTGGCGGCACCAACAGCGGGTCTGCACTTTACATCAGAACTATTACAAAAATTGAGCAAGAAGGGTGTTCAGCTAGAGTATGTCACGCTCCATGTTGGACTTGGCACTTTTCAGCCAGTAAATACGGATAAGGTTGAGGACTTTCAGATACATAGTGAATATTACGAAATTTCTAAGGAAACGGCGGAACGTTTGAACGTAGCAAAAAAAGAAGGCCGTCGCATTATCGCTGTAGGTACTACTTCTGTTCGCGTTCTCGAGAGTGCCGCATCCTCCGTCATTCCAGCGAAGGCTGGAACCCAGACTATCGAATCCAAAAGCGGCGACACGGCTATCTACATATACCCAGGTTACGAATACAAGTTTGTCGACGGCATGATTACTAATTTTCATCTGCCTAAGTCCTCACTTCTTTTACTTGTGGCCGCTTTTACTAGCAAAGAACAATTGTTAGCAGCTTATCAACACGCTGTTGAAAATAAGTATAGATTTTACTCATATGGCGATGGAATAGTTATCATATGATAACCGGTAAATAAACGGTTATCATAAAATAGTATTTACATATTAAAACCTGGCGCCTAGTATGTGGATATGTATTTTAGCCTATTCTTAAAGCTAAAAATCAGTTTGTTAGTACTACTATCACTTTTTCTTTTCGCGCCTGTCTTGGCGTTTGAAGGGTCAAGCCCCCTCGTTATAAATGAGTTTCAAATATCTGGTGAAAGCAGCACTCAGCTTCACGAGGAGTACTTAGTCCTAAAAAACGTTAGTTCGGGACCTTTTGATCTCAAGGATTGTGTCGTGAGTAAATCCGCTACCTCCGCAAAATTGTACCCACTTTACACATTCGACGCCTTAGTTTTAGACGCGGGCGACACTCTGAAGCTAGCTCATCTCGACTACACTGGGACGGCTGATTACCGTTTCATTGCCGGTACTAGTAATACCCTTTCTACCAGCAACTCCATAGTATTGGACTGTGGCGCCAGGGCGGGTGATAAAGTTGGCTTTGGCGACGGGTTTTACTTTGAAAAAACACATTTACTAAATCCTAGCTATGGGCAGATTTACACTCGCGAAGGTGAAGACACAGACGATAATTTGGTGGACTTTGTGCTATTTGTGGAGCCTGTGAAAATAGATCTAAACGCTAGTCGTCTGGTAATCAGTGAGCTACTACCCAACCCAGAGACGGGGGAGGAGTGGTTTGAGCTATTTAATCCAACTAGCCTAGATATCTCTCTTGCGAATTTGAAGATTTGTGATGTGCTCGGTGCTAGACACTGCTATCCGTTTAATGATTCAGACGTTATCACAGCAAACAGCTATAAAACATATGGGCAAGCCGCAACCAAGATTACTCTGAATAACTCTGGCGATTGGCTGGAACTTTACGACGTTTCTGATAATTTACTTACCGATACGGGTGGCAACTATGGCACTGCTGATAAGGGGATTTCGCTAGCGCTTTTTGGCGACGAATACCTCTGGACGAAAAGTATCACACCCGCCGCAACTAACGTTTTTACAGATACGGTTGAGCTCGAGACAGATACAGCCACTTCAACAGCGAAGAGGGCTAGTACCAAAACAGTGAAAACTAGCAAAAAAGTCGCCAGCACGACAGGTGGGGCAGATCTCGGTGGTATAGAGGCAGAAGCCGAGGTAAAAGCCGCCGAAACCGCGGACAACCAGCCGCTAATCAGCAAGACACTTGTTAGTAAGAAGACAATTGGTTGGGCACTTATCGGGCTGGCAATTTTGCTCGTTCTCGGCTATACTCTCTGGTACTTTAGAGATTATGCAAAAGAAATTTATCACAAAATCAAACCAGGAGACGATAGCGCTAGGTTCTAAACTCGGCGCAACTCTTCGTGGTGGCGAATTCATAGCGCTTACTGGAGATCTTGGCGGCGGCAAAACTCAGTTTACCAAAGGGATTGCCCAGGCTCTAGGTATTACAGAGACGGTGGTTAGCCCAACTTTTACCATCGAGAGAGTATATGGCAAACTTCACCATTTTGACCTATATCGCACTATGGGTGACCAGGAAATAGCTGCCGAAATAAAGGATTTGGCCTCAGATGGGCAAAGTATAGTCGTGGTAGAGTGGCCAGAAAATATAGCGGGAATACTGCCTGAGAAATATTTGGCATTTGACTTCAAATACATCAGTGAAAATGAGCGCGAAATAACGCTTGAGGAGCACAAATGATACTGGTAATGGACACTGCCAGCGAAAATGTCTTCATCGGCCTTTGGGACGAAGAATCTTCGACGTGGAAACAAAACGAAATCTTTGTCGGCGGCCGCGAACTTAACTCGCTAATCATCAAAAAACTTGATATAACATTCTCAAATTCTCAAGAATTTGAGAATGAGTTGATAGGTATTATCGTAGCGGCGGGGCCAGGGAGCTTTACTGGTTTGCGTATCGGGATGTCGGTAGCCAATACGATTGCGTATGTTCGAGATATCCCTATAGTGGCTGTGCCGGACACAAAAGACGTAGAAGACCTTTTACAAAAAGGCCAAGCTATGCTAAAATCACGGGGCGAATCATTTGAAGAGGCGGTGACGCCTCACTATGGTAGTGAACCTCACATTACAATCCCCAAGAAGGGGTAGGTGGCTGACATGGCTACTAGGCCCCCGAATGGGTTGGTCCAGTCTGCTAGAAGACGTGTGAAGAATCTCGAGTCGAAGACACTGGCATGGAAACTGCTATTGCTTTGTCTCATTGTCTTACCGTACGCAATATACAACGTGGTCCGGCCCAAGCCGGACCCAGACTCGCCGGGGAGGTGATAGCATATGGCACTCGTGAACGGCGACCAGGCAGAGAGTCATCTTGACGTCCCTAGTGGTCTCCCCAAGCAGTGTGAGGAGTGTCTAGACATCAACGATGACCCTACTGGTCATGGCTGCCCATGTGGTTTGGATATTGGAGCATGCATGACCGACGGCGAGCCTGGTTGGCGAGCTCTCGGCTCTGAGTAGCTTCGGATCGACAAGTAGCCACAGCTACCCCGGACGGCAGCCAGAAATTACCTCGAAGGGAGGTTATCGAAATGGCAGCAAGTCTTAACAACGTCAAGATTGCCGGTGTCAAGCTACGTTGGCAACGAAGAGACAAGGATACGGAAGTCCTTGTCGACAAGGAAGGGCTTGTTCACTACACCATCAAGAAGCTTCGTCGTGGTGATGGTACTCTGGTCAAGGATGAGTTCAATCGTCCTCAGTATCAGGTATTCATCGGCACTACGGATGAGAAGCTCGCGGACCCAGAGCCGTACCTCCCGTGCGCCAAGACGGCTGCGGATAAGCATTTCGGCGAAGCTCACAACGGGTGCTACGAAGGTCACTGGACGGCTTGGTAGTCCAACGAACGGTCGAGATCCAAATGCTTTAGGGCAACGGAGGGTTTCGGCCGTTGTTCTTTATATATAAAAATTGCGGTTGCCATTTTCGACCAAAAGTCGTATAATAAGGACGTTAAATTAGCAAACAAACTAGTTGACGAGCCAATAAATCACAATTTTAAATAACAGTTTTAACTAAAAATTCAATCTACAAAACTAAATATTTGAAAAATCAGAGACTGATTGGTCCTGTCAGCTTTTATGAAACAAGGAAGGAGACCGTATGAATGTACTAAGCATAATACTTGCTTTAGCGGGTCTTGGTATTGGTGGAGCTGGCGGTTATGCCTATCGTAAGGCACAAATCTCTAGGGATGCCAACAATGCAGAAGCCAAAGCCGAAAAGAAAATCTCTGATGCAGAGACAAAAGCCAAAGAAATCATCCTAGACGCCAAAGATGAAGCTATGAAGATAGCTGAAAACGCCAAGAAAGAGGAACGCGAACGTCGTGACCAACTTTCCGCATCTGAACGCCGTGTCTCACAGCGCGAGGAAGCTCTAGATAAAAAGAGTGACGAGCTCGACAAAAAGCGTGACGACCTCGACTCTAGCAAAACCGAGATAGAGGCGACCAAGAATGAGCTTCGCGAGATTCGCGTGAAACAACAGGAAGCCCTGGAAAAGATCTCTAAGCTGTCCAAGGAAGAAGCCAAAGACAAATTACTTGGGATGGTCGAGAAAGATTACAAGAAGGACGTCGTCAACTTTATCAAGAAAATCGAAGAAGAAACCAAGGAAGAGGCAGATACTAAGGCTCGCGAAATCCTGGTTACAGCTATCCAACGTGTTGCTGGCGAACAAACCGCAGAAAATACTGTTACCGCTGTCGCATTACCAAACGATGAAATCAAAGGACGCATCATTGGTCGTGAAGGCCGCAACATTCAGGCAATTGAACGTGCTACTGGTTGTGACATTATCGTAGACGACACTCCAGAAACTATCGTTATTTCTGGTTTCGACCCGGTACGTCGTAATGTGGCCAAAGTCGCCATAGAAAAGCTTATCTCTGATGGTCGTATCCACCCGGGACGTATCGAGGAAGCCGTTGCCAAAGCTCAGGAAGAAATTGATAAAACTATCAAGGAAGCCGGTGAAAAGGCCGTTTATGAGGCTGGTGTCGCTGGCATACCTGCCGAAATGGTCAAATTACTTGGACGTCTCAAGTACCGCACATCATTTGCGCAAAATGTATTGCAGCACTCTGTAGAAACAGCTCTTCTCGCAGGCGCACTAGCCAGCGAGCTTGGCGCAGATGTCGCTATTGCCAAAAAAGCAGGTTTACTGCACGACATTGGTAAATCTATCGACCAAGACATGGAAGGTGGACACGCCACCATCTCTCGCGATATTTGTAAGAAATTTGGGATGAGCGACGAAATAGTTCATGCCGTAGAAGCTCATCACGAGGATGTACCTTTCCGCACCGTCGAAGCCGTCATCATCCAAGTGGCAGATGCAATCTCAGCTGGCCGCCCTGGTGCTAGACGTGACAGCCTAGACAATTACGTAAAGCGCCTTACCGAGCTCGAAAACATCGCCAACGGTTTCGAAGGCGTAGAGAAAAGTTATGCTATCCAAGCTGGACGCGAAGTACGTATCTTCGTAACCCCAGAAAAAGTAGACGATCTCGCAGCTTTGAAGCTAGCCAAAGATATTGCTACCAAGGTAGAAGCTGACCTCAAGTATCCAGGTCAGATAAAGGTTAATGTAATCCGTGAAACACGGGCGATAGAGTACGCAAAATAAGATGAAGATATTATTTATTGCCGATATAGTCGGCGAATCAGGCCGAAAGGCAGTCAAAAAAGTTCTCGGTTCTGTAAAAAGTGAATATGGTATAGATTTCACGATTGCAAATGGTGAGCATCTTTCTGATCGGGTTGGAGTAGATGTGGCCATAGTAGAGGATATGCAAAATGCAGGCATTGATTTCTTCACTACGGGCAATCATGTCTGGAGACAGAAAGATTTTGCCAAGCATATCGACAATGGTAATCTACCGATTATCCGTCCTGCCAACTTTCTTGGCGACACACCCGGAGAGGGCTATCGTGTGGTCGAGACTGCACTTGGAAATATACTGATTGCCAACTTGCTAGGACAACATGATATCAGGGCCAATCTAACCAATCCGTTTACCCGGATGGACGAGATACTAGAAACTGCAAAAAATTACAAATATTCGTTTGTCGACTTTCATGCTGAGATGAGCAGCGAAAAAGTCGCTCTGGGTCGCTACCTTGATGGCCGCGTATCAGCGGTCGTCGGTACTCATACCCACGTACCTACGGCCGACGCTAGGGTACTTGCTGGGGGCACAGCTGTTGTTTCGGATGTTGGCTTTGTTGGTCCTATGGAATCTGTCTTGGGCGTAAAAGATGAACTAATCTTCAAAACTTTTATCTCGAGCATGCCACAAAAGTTTGAGCTTGCAGACGGTCCAGCTCAGTTCAATGCAGTCGTTATCGACCTTGGGCCAGATGGTATGGCCCGTTCTATAGTACGAGTTGATAGGGTTGTAGAAGTTTAAATTACTCGTCATTGCGAGGAACGAAGCAATCTCTTTACGGCTTTTTTGCCACCTCCTCTTGAAAGTAGGTGGCGCCAGGTTCAAGAAAATTCAGACTCTTTTGTCAAAAGTAAGCTCCGGTTATGCAATCCAGTCGCTCACATTTTGACGATAATCGGCCCTCGGGCTGTGATGAATTTTCTGGGGGAAGGAGGGATGCTATGTTTTGCAAGTCACGTAAAAGATTCTGACAATCAAAATTCACTTAAAATTCGAAACTCAGAACTCGAAATTATAAAGCAATGCCTTGGCATTGCTTTACGTGTATAGTATAATTATCTTGTAATATAGGTAAAAGAAAGGGGTCATCATGACAAAAAGAGAACTCGTAGACGTATTATCTGCTGAAACAAAATATAGCAAAAAAGAAGTAAAGGAATTTGTTGAGAAGCTAGCAGAGGTAGTTACTCGCACCGTGAAAAAGGGCGAGAAAGTATCGGTTACTGGTTTCGGTACATTTGACCTTGGCAAACGTGCCTCTCGTCGTGGGCGTGACCCACAAACTGGCGAGATTATCCGTATCCCTGAGATGAAGATGCCTCGCTTCCGCGCCGGCAAAAACCTCAAAGAATCGGTTAGATAAATTATCTTAAAAGAGGCCTCTTGGCCTCTTTTTAAATTTCTATGGGGCGGTCGATGGGATTTGAACCCACGACCCTCGGTACCACAAACCGATGCTCTAACCAACTGAGCTACGACCGCCATGTTTTGGAGCGGGTAGAGGGGATCGAACCCTCATCTCGACCTTGGAAGGGTCGCATAATAAGCCATTATACTATACCCGCTCATGAAATTTTGGTGCGCCCGGAGGGGCTCGAACCCCCGGCCTTGTGGGCCGAAACCACACGCTCTAATCCAACTGAGCTACGGGCGCCCGCCAAAATGCCTAGTTATTTTAGCACAAATAGGCGTTTTCTTCAATATTTATAGGTCACGACCTATTTTCTTTGATATAATGATTTCTATGAGTAACAAACGTACTATTTTGGCACTTGTGGGACGAGCAGTCAGCGGGAAAGATACTGTTGGCGCATATCTGGAGAAAAACTATGGTTTTACGCAGGTTATTACTGGGCAGCTGGTGCGTGACTATATAGTTGAAAATAATCTTGGCGAACAGACCAGGGATTTGATGATAAAAGTCGCCAATGAAGCCCGCGCTCAGTTTGGCGCAGACTACTTTGTCCAGAGAGGACTAGCCATGGACGTTGACAGGCTGATAGTGAATGGGGCACGGGCTGTTGGGGAAGTAAACGCGGTCCGGGAAGCGGGAGGTGCGGTTGTAGCCATCGATGCCCCGATTGAAAATCGATATAAGTGGGCGGGTGGTAGAGGCAGAACCAGTGACAATATATCATTTGAAGACTTCGCGCGTCAGGAAAAGCTAGAAAGCGCGAACAAGTCCGCAAGCGCTCAAAGCATTGATGAGATTGTAGCTGGGGCAGATTACGTAATTCATAATGACAAAGATTTGAGTGCACTCTTTCAAAAGGTGGATGATTTAATGCTAAGCTTTGGTTTGGAGAAAAATGAAAAAGCTACTCACTAATCCAAAATATTTCTGGCCACTCGTAATATTTATCTACATACTGTCACGTGTCGCGACCTGGGGATACCCATTTGATAGTGACCACTGGATTTTTTATTACGTTGGCAAGATTTGGGCACAAGGGGGTACCCTCTATGTTTCTGCTTGGGATCATAAGCCACCGCTTATCTTCCTTTTTAATGGCCTCATGCACATCATGTTTGGCGGCAATCTTGTCTGGCATCGTATCTGGCTGGCCCTTCTTAGTGTCGTAGATATTGCGCTTTTCTGGCAGCTGGCGAAGAGGGTGATACCAGAGTTGAAACTTAAAAATGCTGAACTAGCTACGAAAACATCTTTACTTCTCTACGTTTTTTGGCGCAATCTTTCACAATTTACCAGTAGTGGAAATAATACCGAGAACTATGGTCTGATATTCCTACTAGGTATGCTGCTTAGCTATCTATCGTTTCGAAAAGACCAAAAGTGGTGGAAAATGCTTATCGCGGGTGTTTGTTTTTCGGTCCTTTTCTTTCTAAAAGGTAATTTTCTGCTGCTAGGAGTGCCGATTGGCATCTTACTTCTCGTCGATAATTGGAAAAGTATCCAAAAGTTCTTTGGATACGGCATTATCTTCGTTACACCGCTAATACTTCAGGCCAGCTGGTGGTTGTATTATTTCGCCTCGAGGGGTGCTCTGAATGATTTCTGGATTGCATCTTTTCAATTTAGCGCCAAGTATGCCAAGAGTGCTTGGAAAGGGGACGTCAGCAATAATATAGTGCTTCTACTTACTTTGCTAATCTTTTTGCTACCCTTCCTTTTGTTTTTTGCGATTTATCTGAAGGATGCGAAGAAAAATCTCCAGAATCACGACTATTTACTGGTCGGGCTGCTAGTATTATCAGGATTGGGACTTACCATCGGGGTGGGCTCTTTTTACCCATATTACTTTTTGATCGCCATGCCAGCTTTTATCCTGGTTTTTGTCTACGTTTTGTTCCATTTCTCTGACCTGCATAAATATCTGCGGCTGTTATTGTGTTTGGCTCTTGGGACAAGCATGCTCTTGTCTCTGGGCATATCCATGAAGCAGCTTTACAATAGCTTTGGCGGAAATGTAAGCACGGAAGCTCAGCAATATCGCGACATTGCAGATTATGTAAAGGCCAATACGGTTCCGACGGACAAAGTCTTTGCGTATGATTATGGCGCTACGTTTTATAGACTTTCGGAGCGCGATAGTGGCTCTCGCTTTGTTTCGGCCAGCGTACTTCTGCTCGAGAATCGAGATAACTTTGGCTATCACTTTGACGATACATTCATCGCGGATATGGATAGGTCTCAAGCAAAGTACGTAATTGCCTACAAGGATAGAGATACACTTTACTATCAGAACAAACCTGTAGTTGAATATTTTGACTCACACTACGTAGTGGAGAGGACGTTTACCAAGTTCGTAGTTCTAAAACGAAAATAATCCGCGTCAGCAGATTATTATTGGTCGGGGTGAAAGGATTCGAACCTTCGACCTCGCGGTCCCAAACCGCGCGCACTAGCCAGCTGTGCTACACCCCGGAACGTAGCTAATTATACGACGTTTTCGCACTATTTTCAAGGATAACCCGTTGACAAGAGTAAGCGATGGAAGTATAATCTTACAAGTAAGAAAAGTAAGAGGTATAAAAATGATGAAAAAACCAGAGTTTTATGGCAGTACAGTCATTAGCGATAAGGGCCAAGTAGTTATCCCTATAGAAGCTAGGAATGATCTCGGGCTTGAAAAGGGTGAGAAGCTACTAGTGATGGGTATGCACAAAGGTGCTCTAATGCTCATGAAACTTTCTAGCTTCGAGAAGATGTCCGAAGAGATGGCGAAGAGGCAAGAGGAAATGAATAAAGTAATTCGGAATGTATAAATGAGGAAGCTTGCGAAATATCTGAAGCCGTATATTATTGGGATTCTGGGAATCCTGATTCTTACCTATATTCAGGTTCAAACCACACTTAAGCTCCCAGATTATATGTCCAAGATAATAAATGAGGGTATCGTATCCCAAAATAATAGCGTGATTTGGAACAACGGACTATGGATGTTGGTGGTGGCTCTATTGGGTGCAGCCTGTACAGTAGCCCTCGGTTATCTGTCTGCCAAAGTGGCGACGGGTTTTGCGCGCGACTTACGAGCGGAAGTCTTTACGAAGGTAGAGAGCTTTTCTATGCGCGAGTTTGATAAATTTTCCACAGCATCACTAATTACTCGTTCGACAAATGATGTACAACAGATTCAAATGGTGTTTCTGATGATTCTACGAATGGTACTCTCGGCGCCAATCATGGCTGTAGGTGCTGTAATCAAGGCATATCGTATGGCACCGTCGATGACCTGGATTCTGGCTCTGGCCGTAACAGTACTGATGGGTATGATTATGTTGATATTTGCCATAGCACTGCCAAAGTTTAAGATGCTTCAAAAGTTGGTAGACAAGCTAAACCTTGTAACGAGAGAAAACCTGACAGGTTTGCGGGTTATCCGCGCCTTCAATGCAGAGAATTATGAGGAGAAGAAGTTTGAGCGGGCCAATCGTGAGCTTACCGACGTAAACTTGTTTGTTAATCGTCTGATGGTCGTGATGCAACCTATGATGACACTGATTTTTAGTTTTTCAGCTGTCGCCATAGTTTGGTTTGGCGCCCACCTGATAGGTACCGGAAACCTAGCGATTGGAGACATGGTTGCCTTTATGCAGTACGCAATGCAAGTAATTATGTCATTCCTGATGCTATCGTTCATATTTATCATGGTACCGCGTGCTTCGGTCTCGGCTGGACGTATTGCTGAGGTTGTCAGCACCGATCCAATCATAAAAGACCCTGAAAAACCTAAGAAATTTGCGACAGGTGTGAAGGGTGTTATCGAGTTTAAAGACGTAACCTTCTCTTATCCCGGTGCCGATACGCCAGTCCTGAAAAACATAACCTTTGAGGCACACGCTGGCGAAACGACAGCCTTTATTGGCAGTACTGGCAGCGGTAAATCTACACTTATCAATCTCATCCCGCGATTTTATGACGTGACCAAGGGACAAATACTTATAGATGGTTTGGACGTCCGAGAGGTTAGTCAGCGAGATCTGTGCGACAAGATTGGTTATGTACCACAAAAGGGAGTTTTGTTCTCGGGCTCGGTGAAATCGAACATAAAATATGGTGCGCAGAACGCTACGGATAAAGAACTAAAAAAGGCGATTGAAGTGGCTCAGGCTTATGACTTTGTAAATGATTTGAAAGATAAATTGAATACAAATATTGCTCAAGGCGGTACCAATGTTTCCGGCGGCCAAAAACAACGACTTTCGATCGCTAGAGCCATTATCAAGAAACCCGAAATATACATTTTTGACGACAGTTTTTCGGCGCTCGACTTCCGTACAGATGCCGCCTTACGGGCAGCTCTGGCCAAAGAAACCAAGAATGTAACAGTACTGATAGTGGCACAACGCGTAAGCACCATTATGAATGCTGACAAAATCGTAGTCTTGGATGAGGGGAAGATAGTTGGTGTAGGTACACACAAAGAATTGCTTGCAAGTAATTCTGTTTATCGGGAAATAGCTTCATCACAGCTGTCCCAGGAGGAGCTATCATGAGTGAAGAAAGAGCCAAAGTAGTTGCACCAAAACCAGCACAAGGACGTGGGCCTATGGGTGGTGTTGGAATGTTTGGAGGAGAGAAAGCCAAGAATTTCAAGGGCACCATGAAGAACCTGCTCGGCTATATCAAGCCATTCTGGATTTCTACGTCTGTTGTAATCATATTTGCAATTGCAAGTACGGTGTTTGCCATCGTGAGCCCCAAGATATTGGGAAATATGACGACTCAAGTGGTGAACGACTTTATCGACATGAAGGCCTATGATTCGCTGGTGGGTGGTTTGCCGAAGGGAATGACCATACCAGCAGGGACAACTGGTGCTGATCTTTTGAAAAAGGCACCAGCGTCTGTGACCGAAAAGATTCCATCGAACATGCTCGACAAGATAAAAAACTTGGATTTGTCCAAACGACCCGAGATAAACTTCAAAAAAATTGGTGACATCGCATTACTACTGGTCGGTCTCTACCTCCTTAGTGCTCTATTTAGCTTTATTCAGGGCTGGATAATGACCGGGATAACTCAGAAAATTACCTATCAATTTCGTAAGGATATTTCTGACAAGATCAACAGGATGCCGCTGCGCTACTTTGACACGCGTACTTTCGGAGATGTGCTCTCCAGAGTAACTAATGACGTAGATACTATCGGCCAAACGCTAAATCAGAGTATGACTCAGATCATTACCTCTATCACCATGATTATCGGTATCTTATACATGATGCTTACCATCAGCTGGCAGTTGACGCTGGTGGCACTCATCATCGTGCCACTTAGTTTCGTGACTGTCGGTCTGATAGTCAGTAAGTCTCAGAAGTACTTCAAAAGTCAGCAGGCTTCACTGGGTGAAATCAATGGCCACGTAGAAGAAATGTATGCCGGTCACAAGATTGTGAAGGTTTTCAACGGCGAGCAGCAGTCTATCAGTATATTCAAAAAGATTAATAACAAACTCTATGATAGTGCTTGGAAATCACAATTCCTCTCGGGACTGATGATGCCACTCATGAACTTCTTTGGTAATCTTGGTTTCGTCGGTGTGTCAGTCTATGGCGGCTACCTTGCGATTCGTGGCACGGTCAACATAGGGGATATTCAGGCTTTCATCCAATATGTAAATCAGTTCAACCAGCCCATACTTCAGACTGCAAATGTGGCGAATGTGCTGCAATCCACGGCTGCGGCAGCCGAACGCGTATTTGAATTTTTGGGTGAGTCAGAAGAAGTACCAGAAGTAGAAAAACCCGTGAAACTAACAAAAGTACGGGGTGATGTAGAATTTGATAACGTTGTTTTTGGCTACAATCCAGGGCAAAAGGTTATTAAGAATTTCACAGCCGCGGTAAAATCTGGCCAAAGAATTGCGATAGTAGGGCCTACAGGTGCTGGCAAAACGACGATGGTAAACCTATTGATGCGTTTTTATGATGTAAACAAGGGTGCCATTCGTGTGGATGGGGTAGATATCCGCGAGATGAAGCGGTCAGACCTACGCAAAATGTTTGGCATGGTACTGCAGGATACTTGGCTTTTCCACGGAACTATCCGCGACAACATCGCCTATGGTGACCTAAAGGCGAGTGAGAAAAAGGTTGTGGAGGCAGCCAAAGCAGCTCACGTAGACCATTTTGTGCATTCTTTGCCACATGGCTACGATATGGAGCTCTCTGAAGAAGCGGACAACATTTCACAGGGCGAGAAACAGCTCATGACTATTGCCCGAGCAATGCTTGCTAATCCACCGATGCTCATCCTGGACGAGGCGACAAGCTCTGTGGATACACGTACAGAGGTACTGATACAAAAAGCCATGGATAAGCTGATGGAGGGTCGCACCAGCTTCGTGATTGCTCACAGACTCTCGACCATACGAGATGCCGACCTGATCCTTGTGATGAATGAAGGAAATATAGTCGAGCAGGGGAAGCACGAGGAACTGCTAAAAAATAATGGTTTCTATGCTAAACTGTACAATAGCCAATTTACGGCCCCGATGACCGAAACCGAATAAAAAGGAGTAGTTATGGATTCAGCGATTGAATTAAAAAAGGTCTACAAAACTTACAAAACCGGAATGGTCGATGTCCAGGCTCTGAAGGGTGTCGATATCAGCATCAAAAAAGGTGAAATGGTAGCTATCATGGGGCCATCAGGGTCCGGAAAGTCTACTCTGATGCATATACTTGGTTTACTTGATCGTCCTACCAAAGGGGAGTTAGTCATCGATGGTAAAAAAGTGGACCTGAAAATGCCCGATGCCAAACTTGCTAAGCTTCGTTCGGACAAAATAGGTTTTGTTTTTCAAACGTTCAACTTGCTTTCCAAGCTGACAGCACTGGATAACGTGCTCATGCCGACGCAATATCGCAAGTTTGGGAAAAGAGATAGACAAGAAAGGGCTATGGAGCTACTTGCAGAAGTGGGGCTAGCCGGACGCGAGAAACATCGTCCTACTGAGCTATCTGGTGGTCAGATACAACGTGTAGCCATTGCGCGGTCGCTTATCAATAATCCTGATATTATTCTCGCAGATGAACCTACCGGAAACCTAGATAGTAAAAGCGGTACCGAGATTATGAAAGTTCTAACGGAACTAAATAAAAAAGGGAAAACGGTGGTACTAATCACACATGATCAACGTATTGCTGACTTCGCGAGCAGGACTATAAGACTCCTGGACGGCGCTATAGAGAAAGGTAAGAAATAATGGAAAGCATAAAGACGGCACTTCTATCTATTTGGACGAACAAAATACGTAGTATGTTGACAGTGTTGGGCATTGTAATTGGGGTTGCCTCAGTGACTACACTTGTTTCTCTAGGGCAGGGGCTAAAAAATGAAGTTTCTTCACTGATTCGCGGTTTTGGATCAAATCTGATGTTTGTTACTGCAGGAAAGATTGACACAAAGAGCGGAAGCAGTGCTACTAGCGCCAATCCCGCTAATTTTATCGCAGGAGATATACTGACGGTAAAAGATATAGACGCGATCAAGTCGGTCAGTGGTGTCACTGAAGTTGCCCCCATGTCTCTAGTAGCTGGAGTAGTCACAAGTGAAAACAAACCAGTGGGCGCGACCGTCACGGGTACATATCCCAACTTTGACAAAGCTCTCGAGGTTTTAAAGATAAAAGACGGTAAAATGTTCGAAAGTAATAGCGCGGGGAATGTAGTTGTCATCGGACCGCAGGTCAAAAAAGACGTTTATCCAGATACTGACGCTATTGGTAAAACCATTGAAATCAATAAGATTCCGTTCACGATAGTGGGTGTTTTTGCCGATGTAGAGGCCTCAAGTATATTTGGCAGCGAGTTTGGCTCGTTAGCTGTGGTTCCATTTGATACAGCCACGACCCTAAATAAAGGCAAAGTGACTATCAATCGTATCGTCGTCAAGGCGGCAAATGATGCCAAGGTTACGAAAGTAAAAGAAGATGTCACTGCAGCCATACTAGCTTCTCATAACGGCGAAGACAACTTCTCGGTCCTGACACAAGACGACATACTGGGTCTCTTTGACCAGTTCCTCTCACTTGCGACTACGCTTGTTTCTGCGATTGCGGCTATCTCACTCGTGGTTGGGGGTATCGGAATTATGAATATCATGCTTGTTACCGTAACAGAAAGAACCAAAGAAATAGGTCTTCGCAAAGCCGTTGGGGCGACAAAGACAGAAATTGCGCTTCAATTTCTTGTCGAAGCGGTCTTCGTTACTCTGATTGGGGGTCTCATCGGGCTAGGTATTTCATTTGGCGTTGGTATGATAGTAGCTGCCAAAACACCGCTTACACCATCCATTACACCAGACGTTATCTTTGTTGCACTGGGTGTATCTACAGTGATCGGTATCATATTTGGACTATGGCCAGCCCTGCGAGCCGCAGGAAAAGACCCTATCGAAGCACTTAGATACGAGTAATTTGAAAATTGAGAATTTATAAATTGTAAATTATAAAAAAGGGCATCTAGCCCTTTTTTAGTATTAGTATTTCTCGTCCGACAAACTGGTCGGCTCTAGAGTAGGTGAGGTTACCTCGTCCAAATAGTCGCAGCTCGGCTTCACCAATGTTTGGTTTCGCGAGCTGAAGGCCGATTTGGGGTAGTTTATCTATTATTGGAAGGTAAAAATACTCACTGCCAACGATGAAGAAGGGGATTGCAAGTACTATCTGGCCATTTTGTCTTAGTTGTTCCCGCAGATTTGTAAGTGCTTTTACATAAAAATCTACTAGTTTCTCTACGTCTTTTGCTGCTTGTTCGCTATTTCTACGATAGGGTTCGCCGAGGAATCCCTCGCCAACTATAGCGTCAGCCTGTATTTCACGTGACGGCGTGAGAACGTCGGAGACAAAAATTCCCTCGTCATTGCGAGGTACGAAGCAATCTTTTCCGTTTGTAAGAGATTGCCGCGTCGCCTTCAGCTCCTCGCAATGACGAAGTAGCCACTCGAGGTTCTCCTTGGTATCGGCTACGTTTCGTTCACTGATATCGCTGCCATAAACATCTTGGTAGCCAAGTAGTAGTGCTTCTTGCAATACAGTACCGCTTCCACAAAACGGATCGTAAATAGTGCCTTTTTCTGGTGCTTTGGCGAGATTAATCATGATTTGGGCTAGCTTCGGTGGTAACATCCCGTTTCTGTCGTCACGCTGTGGACGGCCAAAGTCACGTTTGGAGTAGGCCTTGTAGTCTTGTACCGAGATAGTACGCCCAAGTATTAGGGTTTCCCGGGTACGAATCAAGATTGCCTCGAAGCCGCGCTCGATTAGCTTGTTCTCGTGTACGATTACGCTTGAGAGGTCGATACTTTTACCAGTAACGAAACGAGATTTGTAACCCGCATCTAGTATAGATTCTTTGATTTCATAACCCAGATTTAGAACAACTTTTTTGCTCAATTTGCCGTATCCGGAGACGCCAAAGTTGATGCGTTTTTCAGATTCGAACGGAACAACCTCGAGTAACTTTGCCTTTACATCGGCAATATCTTTGTATTCACCGAGAATTTCGAATAACTTTATTGTACCGCCTAGTTCGTCTATAGAAAGCAAGCCAGAGTCGCCATCTATCTCGGTTATGAGTATATTATTTTCAAAGTGAAGTGTGCGAGCCTCGATGCCTTTGCGAGAGAGAAGTGCAAAAATCTCCGCAACACTAAGTGCGGAGTCACGACCGAGGACAAAACCAAGTTGTGTATAGTTTGTGTTCATTGCCAGGAGATTATACAGTAAATTAGGTAAGTTTGCGAGCATTTGGATTGAAAAATAAGCCATTTTGAGCTATAATCTATTCGTCCTTGAGCGCCCGTAGCTCAGGGGATAGAGCAGTAGCCTTCTAAGCTATTGGCCGTTGGTTCGAATCCAACCGGGCGCACCAAAATCATTGAAGTAATAGAAAAAAAGAAGTATAATATCCAAGTTTTCATGGGCCTGTAGCTCAGTCGGTAGAGCAATTGCCTCTTAAGCAACTGGTCGTGGGTTCGAGTCCCACCAGGCCCTCCAGATAAAAAATTGACCCAGCTTGGGTCTTTTTTGTTAGGCTAGTATGCGGTATAATAGGCAAACTAAATAGGAGATACACATGGCCGAAGAGAAACAAAGTAAGACTTGGATGATAGTATTTTGGCTGGTTTTTGCAGCAGCCGTGCTGGGCGGAATCGGATATTTTGCTTGGAGTGGTGACAATAAAACAGCAGATCAAAACACTGAGACTGCATGTAATGTGAAGGTGGCAGATGGTACTGCGGCTGATGTAGACAAATATACTGCGAATGAGGTCAAGCTGACCTCAGAAAACTTCGACGCAGAGGTGGTACAGGCAAAGGGGGTGGTACTAGTAGATGCATATGCTCCCTGGTGCCCTCATTGTCAGAGAATTTCTACAACTATCGCTAAACTTGCTGATGATTATAAAGGTCGTGTGAAGGTGGGCAAGATGAATGCCAACAATCAAGATACAGCTACAAAGGCAAACTTTGACTTTGCCGTAGCCAAGGGGCTTCAGGGATACCCAACTATCTGGATATACAAAGACGGGCAGCTGGTAGACTCTTTCTCGGGCGAAAAGACATATTGTGAAATCAAAGCGATGCTCGATAAACAACTACAATAAAAAAATAGGCCTTCGGGCCTATTTTTAAATATCTATTTTTTCTTGTAAAACGCGATTAATTCTTTGACCTTGGTTGAAACCTCTAGTGGGGTTAGCTCTGCTTTGACGAGGTATTCAGTAGCGCCGAGTTCGTAAATCTTTTCGGCTGTTTTCTCATCCGAGAGGTTTGTTAGCATGATTACTATCACGTCCTCGAGCTCTTTTTGATCTTTCATGAAGGCGAGTACCTCGAGCCCGGTAACCATAGGCATCATGACGTCTAGGATGGCGACATCAGGAACATAGCCGTCTTTTAGAGCATCGATGGCCTTTTGGCCGTCCTCAGCAATTACTGTCTCGAAACCATCCAGTTCAAACTTACGACGATACATGTCGACTAATTGAATGTCATCTTCCGCGAGCAAAATCTTGATTGCCATAGCTTCTCCTAGATAATATTGTACTCCTGTAGGCATAAGTGTCAACTTAAGTAAAAAGTGTTGACATTTATCGCGATTTGCGCTATAATCTCTTTATTGTGAATTTTGTGATATAATGATTCACCGCACCACACAAACCGTATCTAACGGTGAGAGGACAGCATACCGCGACGAGGCAATGGGATGAACAACGCCTCACATCCAAGTAGCGACGAGAAGAGTCGACTGCTCTCCCTAGAGGAGGATTGGACATTCGCCAATAGCTGTATAACCACCGTGAACGATAGCGAGCCAAGGGGCATAACTCAAGAATGGGAGTTCCACAAGGAAAGTCATGCGAAACGTCATGCCAGTTGAACTGGAAGACGGGAAGCTGCTTCCGGACACCCACCTGCTAGTGAACCCTATGAGCTTGCGGCTGAAGGCTACATCCGGGCCCGGATGTCTTCGGAAGATAGAAGTAGTTGCCTGGGTAGGACAGAAACCAACCCAACGCACCGCGTCAGGGCTTGACCCTGGGCACTCTCTCGCCGAGTTCGCGCGAACTCGACACTTCCGTTGGAAAGCTGACAGTCGATAGCGGGGCGCGCACCTAGCGCCCCGCTATCACCACTATTTTGACCATTTGTGGTCTATTTTTGTATCTGGACATCTATATTTTGTGGCTCTATAATTGTGTTTATGAGTAATGTAATAGAAATCAAGAACTTAAAGAAATATTTCGGTAAGACACATGCCGTAGACGGCGTTACCTTTGAGGTAAAAGAGGGTGAAACCTTTGGCTTTCTAGGACCAAATGGTGCTGGCAAAACCACTACGATACGTACGATTATGGACTTTATCCGCCCGACCGAGGGCTCAGTCTCTTTATTTGGCCTAGACAGTCGGGAGCACTCTGTCGCCCTGAAACAGAAAATTGGGTATCTCCCTGGTAACATAAAGTTAAATAACAACTGGACTGGACACGAGCATGTTGCTTTTGTCGAGGGAATTCGTGGTAAAAATCACAAAGCTTCCGAGATTGCGAGGAGACTAGATCTCGACTTAACGAAAAAGTTTAAGTCACTTTCTTCTGGGAACAAACAAAAGCTTGGCATAGTTCTCGCGCTTATGCACTCGCCCCAGCTTCTCATCATGGATGAGCCAACTGTTGGTCTCGATCCGCTACTTCAAAACGAGATTTACGATATGCTTACTGAGCTCAAAAAGCAGGGTACTACCATATTTATCTCTTCACACAATCTGCCAGAGGTAGAGCGTATTTGTGATCGTGTCGGCATTATCAAAAAGGGTCGTATGGTAGCCGTCGAGACATTGAAAGAGCTTTCGGGTAAGCGACTTCATCGTGTCGAGGTTCGTTTCGCTGACAAATTTACCAAGAAAGAATTTGATTTTGACGGTGTAGAAAACATCGAAGCTATGCCTGACGGGCTAATCTTTAGTGTTGGCGGAGATCTCAATCCAGTGCTCGCAAAGATATCAAAACACAAAGTAACGGATTTATCTATTTCGCACGCCGATCTCGAAGAAGTTTTTCTAAAGTTTTATAAGAGGTAATCTATGAATTTACAGATATTTTGGCGAATACTAAAGGACAAAAAAGTTTCCCTCATTGCCTACGTGTTGGGGGCCATCGCGACAGTGGAAATGTATATTGCGCTTTTCCCAGCGATTCGTGATCAGGCAGAGCAGCTAAACCAAATGATGGCGGCTTTCCCCAAAGGTTTCATGGAAGCTTTCGGATTCAATGGGTCGGAGGCGCTTTTTTCCCGAGTTGAATCCTATATGTCCACGGAGTACTTTAGCTTCTTCTGGCCGATTATGGCCGTAACTATGGTGATTGCTTTTGCAAACCTGATGATAGTGACCGAGGTGGAGCGAGGCACTATAGAGCTTACCCTTGCACAGCCTGTCTCACGTCTCAAGCTTTTCTTTAGTCGTTACTTGGCTGGTGCTTTCTACTTTTTGGTTTTTGATCTTGCCTCAATCTTCGTAATGATTCCTATCGCCAAGCTAAACCACGTTGCCTACCAAGCAGAAAACTATTTTACTATCACTGGTATCAGTTTACTCTTCGGTCTGTCGATATTTAGTATAGCCGCGTTTTTCTCGGCGCTTTTTTCGGAGAAGGGCAAGGCGACAGCCATGTCTACGGCGCTGCTGCTAGGTATGTATGTGCTAAATATCGTGGCAACACTCAAAGACAGTGTTAAAAACATTCGTTATGCTTCGCTTTTTTACTATTTCAACCCATCAACAGTTTTTGCAAATAACGAGGTTATCCAGTACTCTGTGCCGGTATTTATAGGGGTCATCGTCATCTTTACAGCCGCCGCCGCGTGGTGGTTTAACAGGCGAGATATCGCTGTGTAACTAGACATGATGGTTATCATATGATAACTTGTTTGTGAAAGGTTATCATGAAAGATAGATACTTAAGTACTATAGAAGCAGCCAAGGTGATGGGGATCAGCCGGGTTGCTGTGCTCAAACAGATAAAGACTGGTAAGTTGCGTGCCGAACGTGTGGGTCGCAACTACATCATAGATAGGGGGGATCTCGCTGGGATTTTTCGGCATATTACACCCGGTGAAAAGCGAAAAGTTAGCGCTGCGGTCAAAAAAGTGGTGAAGCAGTATGGGCCGGCGCTAAAGAAGCTGGGTAAAGAGTGATGAAGGCCATTACAGTTGCCGAAGTAGAGTACCTCGCTTATGAGCTAGCACAAGACCAAATGGCTTGGAGTGAGCCGATTCCTGACTTTGGCACCCGTTACCCGGGAAAGCTGGAGAGCTGTCTCTCGGCGGCTTTTCAAACCTATGCCAAGCGTGAGCTTTACCCGACACTGGTAGACAAAACCTCGGTACTTTTCTACATGATGATCAAGAATCATCCTTTTATGAATGGCAACAAGCGTCTCGCCATCTCGACGATGCTGACATTTCTGCATATCAATGGCAAGTGGCTCGATGTCTCCAATGATGAGCTTTACCATTTCGCGGTTTGGGTTGCCGCCAGCAATCCAAGACTCAAGGACGGGGTAGTGCTCGCGATACACGGATTTATTAGCGGCAATATGACAGAATTGTGATAATATAATATCTGTATGATTTATTATTGGTTTTTGAAATACTTACTTTCGCCTATAGTTCGTGTACTGTGGGTTGGAAAGGTGGAGGGAAAGGGCAACCTACCAAGAAGAGGTGGGGCAGTGCTCGCATCTAACCATCAAAGTTATCTAGATCCGCCGCTACTCATGGCTATATCAAGTCGGCGTATTTATTTTGCTGTTGGTGACTTTGTATATCGTTCAAAGGCCGGAGCTTGGCTTATGGATAAGACAGGTCAGATAAGGGTGGATCGCAAGAAACCGGGCCAAAATACTCATGTTTACGACCAGGCAAGAAAAATCATTGCCCGTGGCCATCTATTGAGCTTATTCCCAGAGGGCTGGATGTCAAAAGATGGACAATTACAAAAAGCCTACAAAGGCGCTGCCCGTATCGCACTCGATAACCAGGTGGACATCATTCCTATCGTGATAGCGGGATCATACGATATTTTCCCTGCTCATATGAAAACACCAAAATTCTTTAAAAAATGCCGAATCGTTATACTGCCGCCTATTCGATACGATGACTTTAGGGGACTGACACCCGCGGTGATAGTGCATGAAATGTTGATGCCGCGCATTGCTGCTGAACTCGGGCAGGAATACGCCCACCGTCACCTGGCCGAAGAGACGGAATAAAAGGATATTTGCCTACACATCACCTCGTGAATGCGGTAAGATAGATGGGTGAAAAGCAAAAGTTTTAGTGTTATTAGAAATGGTAAGCGAGAAGAACTTACTATTGAAGTTGTAAAAAATCCAAATATTTCTTTAGACGTCAAGGATCGGAAGAAGCTTCTAGTAGAAGTAGAATCTCTAGTTCAAGACAGCTGGGGCGAGTTTAAGGATGAATATCTAGAAAAAAGCGTCTTAAATGTTTATTTGCTTTGTCTGATTAGAAATAGTAAGAACGAAATCATTGCGCTTGCGCCAGTGAAAAAGCTTTTAATAAAAGATAAAACCATTTACTCCTTTGGATTAACAGTAGTCCACCCAAAATATAGACGGCTAAATCTACTCAATAAGATGGGGCTTCGCCTGGCGAGTTCGGTAATTTTTGAGAATATATTACGTGGTAGATTTTCGATTGAGGTAATCTTCATAACTCCAAACATCCTAACGATTGGAACAATTGCTAAAAAAGCCAAATTTATGTACCCTAATCCATATTTAATAAAAAAAGATGGTACCCTTGATGAAGCCGATGACGAAACTTGGGATTTAATAAAGAAATATTTGGATGTTTCAGGGGAAAGATATCGCAGTCTTGATAGGCGAGGGAGCATAATGGAAGGATTTTACGACGATAAAAAGGAGTTAGTTGTAAAAAAACGCGAGCATAATGATGAGAAATTAAACATCTTCGGCGAAAAATATCTTTATGCAAAATCTGGTCGCGAAGTAGTTATTTACGCGAAAGTCAGTCTATTCAAAGTTATTTTTACTTAACAAAGGCAGGAAGCTGTTGCAGTATATAATTGATTACTTTAATGAATTTAGATTGTTAGTTGTTAACAATTACGGTGTTGATCCAACTATCTTTATAGTTATCTATTTGGTTGCCACGCCTTTTTACTACTGGGGAGCATATCTTGCCGGTAAAGAGTTTATTGTGTTCAGAAAATTACAAAAACAAAAAAAACAAAGATTTAATCTGCATAAGCTCCTTTTGGAAAATGGTTTTTTAAAAGGGTATTCAATGAATAGGGTGTCTTGGGTTTCCCCATACGCATATGTAATTATGGTCGGGGAAAAATTACCAGGTAAATTCTACTTCCTAATTGCAGCTTGGACGCTGGTATCATCTTATATATTTATACATAATTTAAAGAATAAAAGTATGTTAACTAGGTCGAAAAAACGCTAAGATAGAAGTATGAGTAAAACTGTTCTAAACAATTATCAGACATTAACACTCCGAAATGGTTATTTTATTTCTGAGAAGCTACAAAAAAAGATATCAGAATGTAAACTGGTATTTATAGGTTGTGGTTTAGCCAGTAACGTGGCAATAGCTGCCGCTAGAATGGGCTTTTGCAATTTCTTATTAGTTGATGGTGACGAAGTTGACCTTTCAAACTTGAATAGACAAGATTTTTACATTGAAGAGATAGGAAAGAATAAGGCGGCAGTAATTGGCAAAAGGCTAGGCTCCATAAACCCAGATTGTCATGTTGAAGTGTTACCAAGATTCGTCAAAGTTGAGGATATAGAAGACATAGTAAAAAGGGGTGACATAATAATAAATTCCGCTGATTTTAATGAAGTAACGTACGCTGTCGACGAATTGGCGGCAAAACACTCTAAACTTTCCATTTCGCCACTCAATATGGGCTTTGGGAGTGTGGTAACTGTTTTTGACCATAACTCTCAAAGATTAGAAAAATTGACCAATGGTGTTTGTAAAAGCGACCAAGATTATTTACTAAAATTGTATAAGAATTTAGAAGATTTTAAGTTGCCCAGCTATATTAGAAAACATATACCAAAAGCATTGTTGTTCATTGTAAAAAAAGGTTTTTTCCCGCAGAACATGATTGCTGCCCAAACCTCTAGCCTTTTAATACTGGATATCATTGTTCGCCACTTAAAGGGCGAAAAGTTGATTACCGCTCCGAGGGCAGTAGCTCTTGATGTCGAGGAATTGTATGATTGATTATCTAATAATTATTGTTATTATATTGGCAAACTTGATCCTTGGCCTTTTAGTATTGTTAAAAAATCGTAAAAATCCTATCAATATTAATTTCTTTTTGTTAACAATGTCACTTGTAGCTTGGAACTTGTCGGCTTTTGCGGCTGATATATCCGCAACCTATGATTTAAGACTGTTGTTGAGTAAATTTTCTTATCTCTTTTCTTTCGTAGCATTATATTTAGCTTTGAATTTCGCATATTATTTTTTGTCTTCGAAAAACCACAAACTGATATTAATTGTGAATTCACTTTTTGTAGCTTTTTCTTCCGCCTATCTCTTGTTAACTGATAAAATAATTGGCTCAGTCACAGAGTCTGGGAGCGGATTTACTATTAATCCTGGTCAATTTTCCTACATTCTGTTAGTTGTTGTCATATTCTTTTTGTTGCAACTGATATATTTACCTTTTAGGTATTATAAGAAATCGGATAAGTTGAGAAGGAACCAAATTAGATTCGTCTTTTTGGGTTTCATTCTTTTTGCGTTGAGCGTTCTTTTCTTTAATTTTGTACTAAAAGCATTTATCGGGACTGATGTTTTTTATAAATATGGTAATTATTCAGTTTTATTTTTAGTAGGCTTTACTTCATACGCACTTATTAAACACCGTCTTATGGATATTCGCATGGTTGTTGCGCGTTCCTTAGCTTACGCGATATTACTTGTAATCTTAGCAGGCTTTTACGCCGGTGTAATGATTGCAGCACAGAATTATATTTTCCCTGAGACCAACTATAGTATCGGGTATATAGCACTTCAGATTTTGCTAGCTATCATTATGGCGTTCTCATTCCAACCTCTTAGGCGTTGGATTACGAAGGTTACCGATAAGATATTTTTCAAGAATGCCTACGACAAAGACGAGTTACTTAGTGAGCTTTCGCATATGCTTGGCTCGACCATAGTCCTTATCGAGATGCTATATCGAGTAAGCGATATATTGACTCGAGAGATGAAGGTGTCACGGACGCTTTTTGCCCTTGTGAAGGACGAAAATAGGCTATATACAGTTCAGGCAAATGGCTACAAAACAACCCCTGATGTAGACCCCCTAGATATCCGTCATATTACCAAAGATGGGGCAATCATCGCCGATGAGTTACCTGATAATAGTACCCGTAAGCGCATGCTGCGCAGTTACGACGCGGCCATCGCTATCCCGCTAAAGACTGAGAAAGAAGTTGTGGGAGCATTGCTTCTGGGCGAGAAGAGTAGTGGCGATATGTACAGTCAGCAAGATCTGGCCGTGCTGGAGATCATCGCACCAGAGATAGCGGTCGCTATAGAAAATGCTAAATCTTATGAGGAGATAAATCGTTTCAATGTTACTCTGCGACAAGAGGTTAAACGTGCCACTAGTAGATTGAAGTTGAAAAACGAGCAGCTGATGGAGCTAGACAAAGCCAAGGACGAGTTTATCAGCATGGCTAGTCACCAGCTACGTACGCCTCTTACGGCCATCAAGGGCTACCTGTCCATGCTTCTCGAGGGTGATGCGGGTGACATCAAGGTGAGCCAGTACGACTTTATCAACGAGGCTTACAGTGGTGCCAACAGAATGGTGGGACTGATCAATGACCTGCTAAATGTCTCCCGTATGGAAACAGGGCGTTTCTTCCTGGAGCCCAAGGAACTTGATATCGAGCGGGTAGTGGATGAAGAGGTCAAACAGCTTACCAATGCGGCCAAAGCCAAGGGGCTTTATCTCAAGGTTGAGAAAAAAGGCAAAGTACCACACATTTGGGCCGATGAGACCAAGATTCGCCAGGTTATCATGAACTTTATGGATAATGCCATCTACTATACCAACAACGGCGGAGTGACGGTGGTGCTGCGTCATGACAAAGAAAATTTCTATTATGAGGTTCATGACACCGGTATTGGCGTGCCTCGTGCCCAAGTAGAACACCTTTTTGAGAAGTTCTTCCGTGCCGACAATGCACGTACGGCTCGTCCTGATGGTACCGGACTCGGTATTTACCTTGCCAAACGTGTCGTTGAGGATCATGGTGGGGAAATAATCTTTGATTCAGTTGAGGGTAAAGGCTCGATGTTTGGTTTCAAGTTTCCACTCAAGAAAAGAGTTAGCGTAGAAACTCCGACTTCGGCCCCAGCACCAAAACCGGTTGCTCCTGTTATCGAGATGCCTACAGCCACCGAAATCGCTGAGAAACACCCCTCTGAGTAGAATATAGAATTTGGAATATAGAATATAGGGCGATGGAGAGAACATGGGAGAGAAGATAACGAGTTTTAAGGACTTAGTTGCGTGGCAAGAGGGGCACAAATTGGTGCTTCTCGTTTATACTTTGACCAAGAAATTCCCTGCGGACGAACGTTTCGCACTTATAGACCAATTACGAAGAGCTGTAGTATCTATTACTTCTAATATTGCAGAGGGATTCTCTCGTAAAACAGCCTCTGATAAGGCCTCTTTTTATCAAATCGCGCTAGGTTCACTAACTGAGGTTGAAAATCAGATGATAATAGCCAAAGACTTGGGCTATATCGCACAAAACGATTTTGATGGCTTTAATGAGCAATTTATTATTTGTTCTAAGTTGATACATGGTCTGGTAAAATCAACTCGTGACAATAAATTCTAAATTCTGTATTCTAGATTCTATATTCTATTGAGCGAAGGGAAACATGATGAGCGAAACACTAGGTCTAACCACGACGGAGGCGGCTAAAAGATTACGAGAAAATGGCTACAATGAGCTGCCTACAGCCAAGCCAAAGAGTTTTCTTCATTTTTTGATTGAGATTGTCAAAGAACCGATGATTTCATTGCTTCTGGCTGCGGGAGCACTGTATCTTTTTCTTGGTGATGTAGCTGAGGCACTGCTACTGATGCTTTCTATAGTCGGTGTGGTGGCTATTTCGCTTTACCAAGAGCGCAAAAGTGAAAAATCATTGCAAGCCCTGGTGAAGCTATCTAGCCCTAGGGCACTAGTCCTACGTAGCGGTCGAGAGATTCGTATCGCGGGAAGAGATGTAGTGGTGGGCGACGTGGTTTATCTGGTTGAAGGTGATAGAGTACCAGCCGATGCAGAGCTTTACGAGGCCGAGAATGTAAAAGTGGATGAATCTTTGCTTACTGGTGAGTCTGTGCCGGTGGACAAAAATATTACAAATACAAAACTTGTCTACTCTGGCTCTATGGTTGTCTCTGGCCATGGCAAGGCGATAGTGCGGGCCATAGGTACCGATACAGAGCTTGGCAAAATAGGTAAATCACTAAAGTCTATCGAGATAGAGAAAACCCTTTTACAAAAAGAGATTACGACACTTGTAAAATATCTGGCGACCATCGGACTCGTTATGTGTATCGTGTTGGCGCTGGTATACACCTTTACGAGAGGCGATCTGGTACAGGGAATCTTGTCTGGTTTGACGTTAGCGATTGGCATCTTGCCAGAGGAATTTCCGATAGTTTTACTACTATTTATCACTATGGGAGCCTGGAGGCTAGCCAAGAAGGATGTGCTCACGCGCCGCGCCGCATCTATCGAGACCTTGGGTGCCGCGACTGTGCTTTGTGTCGATAAGACAGGTACTTTGACCGAGAACAAGATGACTATCGAGAAGATTTATCTGACAAACGGCGAGACGCTCCTAAATGATTTTGTGGATGACGAAGACGTGATAAAGTACGGACTACTTGCCTCACAAAGGAAGCCATTTGACCCGATGGAAGTAGCTTTTGTGCGCGAAGGCAAAAAATATCTAGATCTGGATAAGATATATAAAAGCCTTACCCTGGTCAAAGAATATCCTGTGGCCTCCGATTCTCTTAGCGTGGCGCATGTTTATAAAACTGGGGACAAATATGAGGTAGCGCTAAAGGGCTCGGCTGAGGCCGTACTGGAGCTTTGTCATATGCCCGCAGCTGAAAAGAAAAAAATATTGACTGAGGTTTCGGCCATGGCGAGTGACGGCTACCGCGTTCTGGCTGTAGCTAGAGGTGAATATGATGGGAAGACCTTACCCGCCAGTAGGCACGACATTCATTTTCAATTCCTAGGGCTGACTGCACTTGCGGATCCGATACGTAGAGGTGTGGCCGAGTCAGTGGCTTTGGCCAACGAGGCTGGGGTTCGTGTGATTATGATCACGGGCGACTACCATGATACGGCGCTTTCGATAGCGAAACAGATTGGGCTTACCACAGAGGGAGTGCTCACCGGAGCGGAATTTGAAAAAATGAGTCTCGCAGAAAGAAAGCAGGCACTAGCAAAAACCAGCGTTTTTAGTCGAGTTGTGCCCGAGCAAAAGCTTTTAGTGGTGGAAGCGCTGAAAGCTATGGGCGAGGTAGTGGCGATGACAGGGGACGGTGTCAATGACGCCCCAGCTCTCAAAGCGGCGCATATAGGTATTGCCATGGGTCAGCGTGGTACCGACGTAGCTCGTGAGGCTGCTAGTCTAGTATTACTAGACGACAATTTCAACTCTATCGTGGGCGGTGTGAAGCTTGGCCGCAGAATTTATGATAATTTACAAAAAGCAGTCGGATATCTAATCGCGGTCCACATACCGATAGTGGCGCTAGCTATTGTACCTGTGCTCTTGAAGCTTCCACTGGTTCTACTGCCGGCCCATATAGTGTTTCTTGAGTTTATCATAGACCCGACTTGTACTATCGTTTTTGAATCGGATAAGGCTGATCGCGACATAATGAGCAGAAAGCCTAGAAGTATGGCAGACCGAATTATTTCGTTTAGAAACCTACGCGGGCCTATCACCAGGGGACTGGTGAGTGCTGCCGTACTTGTAACCTCTTATATCGTACTTTTGCCACAAATTGGTGAAAATGCCGCCAGGACATTTACGTTTATCTTGCTGGTAGCTATAAACATTATGTTTATACTTGCTAGTCTCTCAAAGAAAGAGTTCTTTTTCCAAAAGATGATACACAACGACAATCGGGCGTTGCTTCTAGTAGTTATCTTTACGAGTGTGGTACTGTACCTGGCTGTAACCGTACCGGTTGTCACTGGTCTCTTCCACTTTGCGGGGCTACAAAACTACTTAATCCTATGGATTATCGGGCTTTCGCTAGCCACACTAGCGCTAAACGAGATTACGAAAATAAAGATTTTCTTAAAATAAAAAAGAGACACAATATTTCCACAAATATTATGCCTCTTTTGGTAGTCTCAAGGGGATTCGAACCCCTGTTACCAGGATGAAAACCTAGCGTCCTAACCCCTAGACGATGAGACCGCGATTTCGGAGACAATTATAGCAGATTTTGACGCGCTTTTCAATGATTACTCTTCATTTATTCCTTTTCTCGAAGTAGAATATGTACAGGATGGAGCGGAGTCCTGCACCTTTCGTACCTTGTTTGTTGTAAGGAGAGTAAATGTATTATGTTTATTTACTAAAAAGCACAAATACTGATAAATTATATTTTGGCTATACAACAAACCTAAAGAAAAGGTTTATAGAACACAATAGTCATGAAGTAAAATCCACCTCACCCTATGCACCTTGGGAGTTGGTGTATTACGAAGCCTACTCAGATGAAGAGTTGGCACGTGACAGAGAAAAGAAGTTAAAATACTTTGGTAAAGCTTATGGTCAGCTCAAGAAAAGAGTAGGCCTTTAGGCACAAAAGGTGCGGGAGAAGATATATGAAACTCGCCATCAATGGTTTTGGCCGTATCGGCCGCCAGGTATTCAAGATTATCACAGAGAAATATCCAAAGGTAGAGATAGTGGCTGTAAATGATCTTACAGACAACAAGACTCTGGCCCACTTGCTAAAATATGACAGTAACTATGGTGTTTGGGATGTTCCTGTCGCTACAGGGACTGGTTATATCGAGGTGAAAGGTAAAAAAGTCGTTACCTTTGCCGAGAAAGACCCCAGCAAACTGCCATGGAAGAAGCTGGGCGTGGATGTAGTACTCGAGTGTACCGGATTCTTTACAGATGGTGAGCTTGCCAAGGCACATCTGGCTGCTGGAGCAGACAAAGTACTCATCTCGGCACCCGCGAAAAACGTTGATATCACGATGGTTCTAGGGGTAAACGAAGAGAAATATGACAAAAAGAAACATCATATCATCTCAAACGCTTCTTGCACTACCAATGGTCTGGCGCCGATTGTAAAGGTGCTTGTCGATAACTTTGGTCTCAAGGCTGGCCTCATGACTACTATCCATAGCTATACTAATGATCAAAGAATTTTAGATTTACCTCATGAAGACTTGCGCCGCGCTCGTGCCGCAGCTCTAAACATCATTCCGACTTCGACTGGTGCTGCCAAGGCACTGAAGGAAGTAATCCCAGAAGTTGAAGGCAAACTGGACGGTATCGCCCTGCGTGTGCCAACTCCTACGGTCTCGGTGACCGATCTAACGGTTGAGCTGGAGAAGGCAACAACAGTGGAGGAAATCACCAGGAAGATGCAAACCGCGGCCCAGACACGCATGAAAGGCTACCTATTTGTATCAAATGAGCCACTTGTTTCGATGGACTACAAGGGCAATGAATATTCGGCTATTTTTGACAGTCTGATGACCAAAAACATTGGCGGCAACTTTTTCAAGATTATTGGTTGGTATGATAACGAATGGGGATATAGCTGCAGGCTAGCTGACATGGCAGTTTATATCGCAAAGTAAGATGAATTTTATTAGAAAACACAGAAATTTCATAATAGCACTAGTAACCAACAGTTTTCTGTTGGGGTCGGTTTGGTTTCTTCGACAGATAGATTTTACCTATGTCACTAGTTGTGAATCAGACTTCAAGATTACTATTGCCTGTGATAGATTTGTTCAATTTTTTAACCCAAACATGCTTTGGTCTCTATATGGAACTGGAGTGGTTGCCACCATATTGTGGCTATTTATCTTTCGTGGTCTTCTTGAAAGTGAAAATAAAAAAATACAAAAAATCGGCTGGATTACGGGATTACTTCCAGGATTTCTGTGTATCGGTCTCGTGACATATTTTGTGTTTGGTTATAACAATGGTTGGTTCTGATGAAGAAAATCCAAGATATAAAAGAATTAGAGGGTAAATGCGTACTCGTACGTGTAGATTATAATGTGCCGATAGAAAATGGTCTGGTTACGGACGATGAGAGAATCGCCGCAAGCCTAGAAACGGTAAATTATTTGAGTGATAAGGGTGCCGTGGTGATACTTTGCTCTCACCTGGGTCGTCCAAAGGGGGAAACAAATCCTGAATTCTCACTGGCTCCTGTTGCTGTAAAATTGCAAGAATTGAATAAAAAAAGTGTTCAATTCATAGATGATTGTATCGGTGAAAAACGAGATAAAGCCGTCTCAGAGGCAAGAAACGGCGATATTCTGCTACTTGAAAATCTGCGTTTTTATGCCGAAGAAGAGTCGAATGATTCACTTTTTGCGCAAAAGTTGGCTAGGGGTTGTGACCTGTATGTCAATGAAGCCTTCTCTGCGAGCCACAGGGCTCATGCATCTGTTGTTGGTGTGACAGAATATCTCGACGGTTATGCCGGTTTTGGTTTGCAACGAGAAGTGGAATCACTCTCAAAACTACTAGTAAATCCTGCTAAGCCTTTTGTATATATATCAGGCGGAGCCAAGATCTCTGATAAGATAAATGTTTTATCGAATATGCTAGATAAAGTGGATGTGATGCTTATCGGTGGGGGAATGGCCAATACTTTCCTCGCTTCGCAGAAGCATGAGGTAGGTTGCTCACTTTATGAAGAGGACTTTGTAACCGTAGCCAGAGACACTGTTCTTAGTGCCAGATCCAAGGGTGTAAATGTCGTTTTGCCTACTGATGTGGTGGTGACAAAAGCAATTGTCGAAAATGCTAGGGGAAGGCAAGTGGCGCTGGCCGAAGTGGATGATATGGACATCATCGCAGACATTGGTGAAGAAACAGTCAAAGCTTTCGAGAAGCAGATCTTGAGTGCTGGAACAATATTTTGGAATGGACCTCTGGGTGTAGCTGAGTTTCCTGCTTTTGCCAAGGCCACCCTGGCTATCGGGAAGGCTGTAGCTGAATCGGCGGCCTATACCGTCATCGGTGGCGGTGATACGATTGCGTCTTTACCAGATGAGCTGAAGAAAAAGTATGATTTTGTCTCCATGGCTGGAGGTGCTAGTATGGAGTTTCTCGAGGGTAAGGAATTGCCAGGACTAAAGGTTTTAGGTTAAGCACAGCATATCTGCTATAATATATGTACAAAACTGGAGGGTTTTATGAATAAAAAACTGGTTGTTGGTAACTGGAAGATGAATCTAACAGTGCCAGAAAGCACCGTACTTATAGAAAAATTAAAAAAAGAGGTAGCTAAGTTTAAAAATGTGGACGTGGCTATCTGTCCAGGATTTTTGGATATATATCCTGCGTCCAAGGAGCTGGCTGGCAGCAACTTGGTGCTTGGAGCCCAAGATCTTTTTTTCGAAGAAGAAGGAGCATACACAGGAGCTGTTTCGCCAGTCGCGCTATCGCATTTTGTGAAGTATGCCATCGTGGGGCACTCTGAGAGACGTAGGCACTTCGGTGAAACGGATAAAGTAGTCGCAAAGAAGGCTGCAGCGGCCGTAGCTCATGACATCGTACCTATTATCTGTGTTGGGGAGACACTTCATGAAAAAGAAGATGGGCTATCAAAAGTGGTAGTTATGAGCCAGCTAGAAACTGCTCTTTCACATCTGACAGCCAGCGAAATTGCCGAGGCTGTAGTAGCCTATGAACCAGTTTGGGCGATAGGTACTGGTCATATTTGCAGACCCGCAGATGCCGAGAAAATGGCTGAGAATATACGGGTTCTGATAAGAGCACTTTATGGTGAAAAGGCTTCAGAAGGAGTACGGGTTCTTTACGGCGGTAGTGTTACTGACGAAAACGCAATTGACTTTGCCAAGCTCAAAAAAATTGATGGTGTTTTAGTTGGTGGGGCTAGCTTGGACCACAAGAAATTTAGTCAAATAGCCCTCGCATTTGCCGTAAAAGCAGAGAAGACATCTGTCGCAAAACCTGTAGTAAAGAAAAAAGTAACGAAAAAGACAACTAAGGCTAAGAAATAATGTCTACGATTGCTGATTTTGCACAGCCGCATACCGGGATCATCGACTTTCTCTTTGGTGGTGGTTTGCTTGCTATCATATTTGCTGCCTTTTGGGTGGTAGCCCAATTTTTTACCAAAAAACCTACGGATAAGAAAAAATGATAGTTACGACGAAGGAGCTATTTGAGAAAGCTCGAGCCGGTGGTTATGCTATTGGCGCCTTCAACGTGTCTACACTTGAGGCCATCAAGGGCATCCTCGACGCAGCTGCGGAGCTGAAAGCACCAGTGATTATAGAAACCAGTGAAAAAGAGATGCGATATCTCAATCCGCACTTAGTTGTGGATGTGGTGCGTGAGCTGGCAGAAGACCTTGATATACCCGTAGCGATACATCTGGATCACGGGCAGGGTATGGATGGTGTGCGTGAAGCTATAGCCGCTGGTTATACCTCTGTCCATATCGATGCATCGGCCCTCCCGTATGAAGAGAACCTGTCGCTTACGAAGGAAGCGACAGACTTTGCGCACAGTCGTGACATCACAGTAGAGGGTGAGCTGGGTCATGTGGGTGGCGCAAGTGAGATTCACGACGAAAAAGCCAAAATGGAAAAAAGTACCTTTACCGACCCCGAACAAGCGGCGGTATTCGTGAACGAGACGGGCATAGACGTATTGGCGTCTTCTATTGGTAATATCCATGGTATTTATGAAAATGAGCCAGAGCTAGATTTCGTGCGTTTGGAAAAACTAGGTAAAATCGGTATTCCGCTGTCGCTTCATGGTGGTTCGGGCATACCAGAAGTCCAGATAAAAAAGGCGATTTCGCTGGGTATCACCAAGATAAATGTAAACACCGAGCTTCGTCAGGCATATACAAATACGCTGCACGCAGAGCTGGACGCGCATCCAGAAGAGATAGTGCCATATAAGTATTTACCCGAGGAAATAGAGGCTGTTAAAAAAGTTGTTTTAGAAAAAATAAATATGTTTGGAAGTGCCGACAAGGCATAAGGAGGGGTTATGAGCGTGAGGGAGCGGTTAACAGTCAAAATAGATTTGAAGGACGCCATATTTGGCGGTGTGGCGATATACGTCAGTGTGTTCCTAGTTACTGCGATGCTAATTTCTATCGCGGATTATGCTTTTAGGTTTTTCAATATTATCGGTGAAAGTGGGGAAATAGTCGCCAGAGCGGGTATGAATGCGGAAAATATGTACCCTATTTTCATCTCAGTCATGCTAGCCATTTTCCTTGTTACTTTCCTCATGGTAGTACTATTCGATGAAAATCTGTTCTCAAAACACGAGAAGAGTCTGGTGGATTTGTTGGGCCTCGGCCTAGTCTGGGGCATGGCATTTGTGACCATAGATACGCTAGTAGAAACAGTGATTATGTATATATCAATGTTCCAGGGGTGGGAAAGCTACTACTCTCTAACACTGGGTAGCTTACTTTACGGACTTCCTTTTTGGCTTGCAGTAGCATATATCGTTTTCCTGCCAGCATTATTATTTCATCTAAGGAAAAATCACAAAGAACATATGGAGAAAGTTAAATGAGTAAAAACATACTATGGTTCGAAGAAGTAGGCAAAGATGATGGGGCGCTAGTTGGAGGTAAGGGAGCCAACCTAGGCGAACTCACAAAGGCGGGTTTACCCGTCCCAAATGGTTATATCATTACTGCCCAAGCATATTTTGATTATCTGAAGGCTACCGGTCTGGATGCAAAGATTAGTGCTGTTATAGATGGTTTTGATAAAGAAGATTCCAAGGATTTACAGGCAAGAGCTGAAAAAGCCAAGGAGCTAATGCTGGCAACGCCCTTGCCAGAAGATCTAAAAAAAGAAATTTTAGATAATTTTGCTAAGCTTTCAGAAAAAACAGAGACACCCAAGGAAAAGCTATATTTAGCTGTTCGTTCGTCGGCAACTGCCGAGGATTTGGCCGGAGCTTCATTCGCCGGGCAACAGGCTACGTATCTGAATGTACTTGGCGAAGATGCTTTACTCGAAGCAGTTCTAAAGTGCTGGGCGTCGCTTTTCGAAGCCCGTGCCATTTACTATCGTGCTGAGCAGGGCTTTGGTCAGCTGGATGTTGGTATCGCCGTGCCCGTACAGCAAATGGTGGACTCACAAGCAGCGGGGGTAATGTTTACTATCGATCCAACCAATAATGACCTAGATCACATCTCGATAGAAGCGGCCTATGGTTTGGGCGAGGTAGTAGTGTTGGGCGCTGTAACACCGGACCGATACCTCGTGGACAAGAAAACCCTCGAGATTACTGCCAAAGATATCTTCAAACAAACGTGGATGCTTACTCGAGAGTCGGGCTCGGGTGATACTGGTGATTTGTCAGTTTTGCAAAAAGAGGGTATCCCTGTGGCACCTGAACTCCAAGAAAAACAGAAGATTACCGACGAACAGATTCTTGAACTTGCCAAGCTTGCTATGGCCATCGAGAAACATTATGGCAAACCTCAAGACACAGAATGGGGCATCAACAAGGGTAAAGTCTTTATGCTACAGAGTAGACCCGTAACGACGTTAAACACGGAAACTGACAAAACTCAAAACACAAAAGACGAAGAAAACAAACAAGAAACCGCTGCCAGTGACAAGCAAACTGTGATCCTAAAGGGACAAGCGGCCAGTACCGGTATCGCCAGCGGTCCCGTGAAGGTAATTCACAGCCCTGCCGAAATAGATCAGATACTTGAGGGAGACGTGTTAGTCACAGAAATGACGACACCTGACTATGTACCGGCGATGAAACGCGCCGCCGCTATCGTTACTGACGCTGGTGGGCGTACTTGTCACGCCGCTATAGTCTCTCGCGAATTGGGTATACCTTGTGTAGTTGGTGCAGGAACAGCTACAACAACGTTGAAGGTTGGCCAGGTTGTAACCGTAGATGGGAAAAACGGTGTGGTTTATGATGGGGCGGTGACGATAGCTGAACCAGTCGCTGCAGCGACTAATCAAGCAGCAGTTGCGACTGAATCGGCACCAGTTACGGCAACCAAGATTTATGTTAATCTCGGTGAGCCGGAGCTTGCAGAGAAAATAGCTGCCATGAATGTAGACGGTGTCGGATTACTCCGTGCCGAGTTTATCATTATGGAGTCTATCGGTGAGCACCCAAAGGCGATGATAAAACAAGGTCGCCAGGAAGAATATATCACCAAGCTTGCTGAGGGATTAGAGACCATTGCCAAGGCATTTCATCCTCGCAATGTTATCTATCGCGCCACCGACTTTAAGACAAATGAGTATCGTGGTTTGAAGGGTGGGGAAGAGTTTGAGCCAGAGGAAGACAACCCCATGATTGGTTACCGTGGTTGTTTTCGTTATCTGAAGGATCCAGAAGAGTTTGGGCTCGAGCTCGAAGCACTCAAACGAGTTCGTAAAAACTATAACAACTTACACCTAATGATTCCGTTTGTACGCCGTACCGATGAATTTGCCAAAGTAAAAGAAATAGTTGAGAAGGCAGGGTTAAATAAACAAACTGATCCTGATTTCAAGCTTTGGATAATGGTAGAAGTACCTAGTGCTGTTATTGAAATCGATAAATATTGTGAGATGGGGATCGACGGTGTCTCTATCGGTTCAAACGATTTGACACAACTAACACTTGGTCTTGATAGAGATAGTAGCACTGTCGCCGAGCTCTTTGATGAGCGTTACCCGGCCGTGCAGTGGATGATTAAACGGACTGTTGAAGTATGTGCTGAGCATGGAGTAACCTGTTCTATCTGTGGCCAAGCCCCAAGCGTCTATCCAGAGGTCGCACAAAAGATGGTAGAATACGGCGCTACCTCTATCTCAGTGAGCCCGGATGTCATCGACAGCACCCGCAAGCTTATTGCCGCCGTCGAAGAAAAGATTGTCCTGAATGAAGTAGTCAAAATGAAAGATGAGATACGTGAGCTCGAGGCTAGACTCGGCACAAAACGTGACGACAATTAATTTTTCTGTCATAATAGGGAAAAAGGAGGGTGGCCTTGATTTGTCCAAATTGTAAAACTGAACTAGTCGAAGTAAATGGCCGATTTATCTGTTCAGATTGTGGTAGAGAAATTCCTGAAAATGAAGTAATGGCTAGCGATTGGGGCAATGGCGGTACCGCTAGGGCTGGACTTTATGGCGCTGGTACCGACGAGACACCTGAAACACCTGAGGAGGGCAGCAAACCAATTACGGATTATGAAAGCTCTCTCACTGAATCAGAAAACGAACTCGTAGCTGCTGCAGAGGCTGTTGCGTCCGAAACCACGACTCCTGAGGCAGAGCCGGAGGTGGTGGCTACGCCCGTCCCGGAAGCGGCTCCAGATACACCACCTGCTGCCGATACGGGTTTCTATACACCAGAAGCGGTAGTTTCTACTCCAGAAGTTATCACGGAACCAGTAGTTACAACCGAAGCTGTCGCTACATCTGTTCCGACCCCAGAGATACCTACTGTTCCAGCCCCTGAAGTGCAAGAAATACCTATAACAGTCCCCGAGACTTCTGCTGCAGCATCGTTACCTCAAGATCCGGGTATTTATACTGATCCAATGTACGAAAATACACCAACTGTTGAGGCACCAGTCGCAGCCGTAACACCGGTAAGCGCTCCCATGCCAGTAAGTAAAAAGACCAATCTGATTGTAATCATCAGCGGTATAGTCCTAGTGGTATTACTAATTACGGGGGGTACTTGGGCCTATTTTTCTTTGAACGCCAAGGTCTCTCCGGTTACGCCTACCCCAACACCAGAAGTAAGCACCTGGCAAGAATTTCAATCGGTTGACGGCGGTTTCAAGATTACTTTTCCTGGGCAGCCGGAAACAAGTGACCAGAGTATGATTATAAATACTATCGAAAACCCTCTGAAGACATATATTTATTCCAAGGATAACACTGTTTATATGGCCAGCTACGCAGTCCTGGCGGATACGCAGGCCCAGACAATAAAGGCAGATCTGGCTACTACGTTACCGATACTTGCAAACGAAGTGGCCAAGGAGTTCGACCTCACAATTACTGACAAGAAAATTGGGACATATTTTACGGCTGATGCTATAGATATCACTATGGGTAGTGATACGGCCAAATACCAGGGCAAAATAATGCTTCTGGGCAACAAATACATCCTTGTCCTCGCAGGTGATGATAGCGGTAAGACAGTCGAATACGACAAATTTATTAAATCATTTAGCTTTATAAGCACGGGAACCGCCGAGTAATGAAAGTAACCGACCTTTCCGCCGTCCAGATACTTGATTCGCGCGGTAACCCAACCATCAAAGTTACAGCATATGTCGACGGGGTAGCCGGCACCTTTGCCGTTCCCAGTGGTGCCAGTACCGGAGTGCATGAAGCTCTAGAGCTCCGAGACGGTGGTAAAGATTTTGGTGGGTTGGGTGTAACGGGGGCAGTTGCTAATGTAGTGGGGCCGATTCGAGACGCACTGATTGGTAAAAATCCGACGAATTTAGCAAGTATAGATAAGCTGCTGATAGAGCTCGATGGCACAAAAAATAAGAGTAAGCTAGGGGCGAATGCAATCTTGGGCACATCTGGGGCTGTGGTCCGTGCCACGGCAGCGGCACTGGGTTTACCTCTGTATGCATATTTACGTGAACTTTTTGAAAATGACGGTGTTTACAAATCTGGCCAAAAGCTTTCCAGAAACGCTTACATAATGCCAAAAATGTATTTCAATATTATAAACGGTGGTGCTCACGCGGCTAACAATGTAGACATCCAAGAGACCATGATTGTGCCACAAAAAAGTAGTGTAACCGAAAACTTACAGATTGCGAGCGAGGTTTATCATTCGCTAAAAGAAGTGTTAACGGGGATGGATCTTTCTACGGGCCTTGGCGATGAAGGCGGATTTGCACCGAACTTAGAATCAAATACGAAAGCACTGGATATTATCATAGATGCTATACAAAAGGCTGGTTATAAACCCGGGCGTGATGTGTGCATAGCACTCGATATCGCAGCGAGCGAGCTTTACCGCGGTGATAAATATGTACTTACTAGCGAGGGCATCGGACTTTCGGCCCAACAAATCGGGAGTTGGTACAAGGAACTTATAGAAAAATATCCGATTATTTCTATCGAGGATGGCCTAGCGGAGGACGATTGGGAAGGATGGTCCCATCTGACGGCTCGAATCGGGGGTTCTGTTCAGCTCGTAGGCGACGACCTGTTTGTTACAAATGTTTCTAGAATACAACAGGGCATCGATAACAAAGCCGCCAACGCAGTCCTAATAAAGGTAAATCAGATTGGTACAATTACAGAAACTTTCGATGCCATTCACTTAGCAGTGGGAAATGGCTACAAATGTATGATTTCTCATCGTAGCGGTGAAACCGAGGACTCTTTCATTGCCGACCTAGTAGTGGCCACTGGAGTTGGTCAAATCAAGTCTGGCGCGCCTGCCCGCGGCGAGCGCACTGCCAAGTATGATCGTCTAGTGGAAATAGAGAAAGAACTTAACTCTTAATTATCTCGTCGTATAGCTGTATAATATGTTTATGCAACGGAGGGTAATGCTCGTAATTTTAGATGGCTGGGGCCTGGCTCCTGCCAGCGCCAGTAATGCTGTAAGTGTGGCTAACACGCCAAACTTCGATTTTTTGTGGTCGCATTATCCTCATCTCAAGCTCGCTGCATCTGGCGAAGCTGTCGGATTACCGCCTCACCAGATGGGTAACTCCGAGGTGGGCCACTTGAATATTGGCGCGGGGCGCGTGGTTTGGCAAGACTTACCCAGGATTTCAAATGCGATAAAGGATGGTAGTTTTGCGAAAAACAAAGTGCTGGCGGACACTTTTGCTTATGCGATAAAACATGATAAACCAGCACACCTCATGGGGCTTGTGAGTGATGGCGGGGTCCACTCACATATTACACACTTATTTGCGCTTCTCAAATATGCCAAAGCAGCCGGTGTAAAAGATGTCTATGTTCATGTCTTTACCGATGGCCGGGACGTGCCACCCAAATCGGCTGTAAAATATGTGGCCACGCTTGAAGACGAGATGAAAAACATTGGGATCGGCAAAATCGCTACTATCTCTGGACGCTATTTTGCTATGGACCGAGACAATCGTTGGGACAGGGTCCAGCTTGCTTATGAAGCCATCGTGGATGGGCGGGGAGAACTGGCGGATACTGCTGAAGAAGCAATCGAAGATAGCTATGCTAGAGGTGTGACTGATGAATTTATTCGCCCAACTATTATAGACAAGAAGGGCAAAATAGGGAGTGGTGACGCTGTAATTTTCTTCAATTTACGATCAGACAGGCCCAGGCAGCTTAGTAGGGCACTTATAGATCCATGTTTTTCAGGTTTTCGTTGCCAGAATACTCCAGAGAAGCTATATTTCGTAACCATGACCGAGTATGACCCAGAGCTCAAGACGCAGGGAGTAGTTTTCCCTTATGAAGAGATAAAGAATGTGCTTTCCGAGGTTATTTCTGGGGACGGTTTAACACAGCTTCACATTGCAGAGACGGAAAAGTATGCGCACGTAACTTTCTTTTTGGATGGCGGGAAAGAGGCAAAAACAAAAGGTGAAGACAGAATAATGGTACCATCACCCAAAGTAACAACCTATGATAAACAGCCGGCCATGAGTGCTCCGGAAGTGGGGAAGCAACTGCTAGAGCAAATTGGTAAATACGATTTTATTGCAGTCAACTTTGCCAATGCTGACATGGTTGGGCATACAGGTATTGTAAAGGCGGCTGCTGCAGCTTGCGAAGCAGTCGATGTGGAACTTGGTAAAATAGTGCGTAAAGCCCAAGAATCGGGCTATAATATTATAGTTACAGCAGATCACGGTAATGCAGAGAAGATGTTGAACGGGGACGGTACACCTTGCACGGCGCATACCACAAATCCAGTGCCTTTCATCCTGGTAACTAAAGATGGTTATCATATGATAACCATTAGGGAGCCAAAACTGGGTAATATAGCGCCAACAATCCTGGATCTGCTGGGCCTGCCAAAGCCAAAAGAAATGACGGAGAAGAGTCTATGTTTGATGTAATTACAATTGGGGGTGTTTCGCGTGATACCTTTTTCCTGACACATGAGGGTAAGGTTATTAACGATTTGAAACATCACCAGAAGCTAATCGCCTTTGGCTACGGCTCAAAGATAATCCCGGACAAAACTGACTTTAGTTATGGCGGCGGCGGCGCAAATACGGCGATATCCTTTGCCAGGATGGGGCTTCACACAGGAGCTATCTTAAACGTTGGACTAGAGGGTAGTGGTAGTATGGTTGTTCGGGAGCTAGAGGAAGCGGGTGTTAGCTGTCAGCACATAACTCGTGATAAAGAACACCACACGGCACTTTCGATGATTGTTTCGGTGGATGGCGGCGATCATACCATGTTTTTGTATCGCGGCTCCAACAACTTTATCCACGTTGATGATTGGCGCACCGTTCACGCCAAATGGTTTTATCTGACTTCCCTTACGGGTGAGTCAGCGGAGCTGATCCCTGAAATATTTTCATACGCTAGGGCTCATGGCATCAAAATTGCTTGGAACCCCGGAAATGAGCAGTTGGCAGGAGGTCTTGCTGATATTGCAAATTATTTGGAAGATACCGAAGTCTTAATTTTAAACAAAGACGAGGCCTGTAATTTACTTCGGAGCACGGATAAGAAAATTGATTTTGCCAACAATGAAGCTCTGCTCAAAGAGTTGAAAGAAAAGGCTGGTAATATAGTAGTGGTGACTGATAGCGAAGATGGTAGCTATCTGATGGATGATAAAAAGTATTTGCACGAGCCAGCACACAAGGCAAATGTGGTGGAAACCACAGGGGCGGGTGATGCATATGGTTCTACTTTTGTGGCGTCCATTATCAAAGGCTATGGCCCAAAACACGCGATGAAAATGGCTGCGGAAAATGCGGCCAGTGTGGTTTCTTATCTGGGAGCGCAGAAGGGGCTAATGACTTTTTCCGAACTTAGCGCTAAAATAGACATTGGGAGACCAGATGAAGATAAATAAACTTCTCAAAAACAAGAAGGCAACATTCTTGGTTGCTTCAGCCCTTGTCATTACCGCTGTGGCTGGTGGCGCATATTATCTAAGCACAAAGCAAGATGCGAAACTTTCCACCGAAAATACAAGCACTGGCACTACCACTGATTCACAGGTTAAGCAGAACGTAGAGCAGAAAAATGCCGCAGCTTCTGGCGAGGTGACAACTACACCTTCTGTTGTCGCGCAGACACCTGCTACGACTTCTTTGAAAGACGTTTCCTTGAGTGTTTATAGGAGCGATAATACGGCTGAAGTTTCTTTCTTTGGCCCCGCCGGCACTTATGGAGTGCAGAAATTAGTAGGCGGTAGCTGGACCACTCTGACCGCAAGTTTTGATTTTTCTGGTAGAGGAAGCAGGGGTATCGATACGATAGAAAACGCTGCCTCAGAAACACATTACCGGATAATTCTGTTTGAAAGTGGTAAGCAAACCGCCATCAGCGGTGATACAATAGTATATTGGCAACAATTATTGAATAATGGGGGCACCCTGTCGGTGCCGCTAGCGGAGTAAACATGCAAAAAAGAGCGACTATCATCACTATTATCGTCACAGTACTTGTCTTTATCGGGGTAACGCTGGGTATTTATTTTATGGTTTCAGCGAAAAATAGTCAGAACTTGGCAGATATCACGAGTAAAGTAGAGACCAAACAAGCAGAGGTAAATAAACTAAAGGCAGCAAAAGATACAAACGGATTTACACCTACAGAAGTGGTACAAGCCTTTTGGACAGACGTAAAGGCTGATTCGACAGATCAGGCCAAGCTGTACCTCGCTCCAGAAGTTCAAAATATGGATATCAAAGCTTCTCTGAAGCTTGGCAGCGACCTTGTAAACATAACTCTTGGTGAGAACTCCCAGGAGCTAGACAGTGATACGGCAACCGTAAATATGACTTTTTTACTCACAAATGATGAAACTACAGTCCGAACATTTAATCTATCAAAGTATGATGGTGCCTGGAAGATAACGGGAGTAGTTGCACAGTAATGGCCAGAAGAATGTACAGAATGAAAAAGAGCCCACTTTCAAACAAGCGAAATCGCATGATTCTCGTGCTTGTTGCGGTGGCGGCAGTTGTACTTATTGGTTTTGGATTTTATAGTCTTACGAAGAAAAAAACTTCTAACGCCGGTAAGGTAGAGATAAAGCTAGAGACAGGAGACCGACCTATCGCCAAAGAGGATGCTATCTATGTAAATGCTGATGGTGGACTAAGTCTGCGCGCTGACCGAAATCCCAATTCGCAACGTCTCTTGCTGATACCAAATGGAACCAAGCTAGTAGCGACTGAAGAGCTAGACGGCTGGTATAAAGTGGTTTACAGCGACAAAACCGGTTGGATTTCCAAACAGTACACGACTGCGGATGCTCCAGCCGAGGACCCTTCAAAAGGCTGGGGGACATTTACTTCGACCGCTGGTTACAAAATAAAGTACCAACCCGGCTGGAAGGCTCAGGATTATGGTGCCAATACGGTACTTGCAGCCAGCTCGCTCGTAGCATTTAGCAATCTAGATCTACCAACCACTATGCCTGCTGGTAGCGAATTTATCGCACCGGTAACGGTAGCTGTTTCTACAAAAACCCTGGATGAGGCCGCAAAGAGCTATACCACAATAGCAGGTGTGCAGGCCGAGGCAGTATCGGTAGGTGGTATTGCCGCAAATAAATATACCTATACATCGACTAGTTCCAATACACAGATGACGGCAATAGTTTTCACTGCTGGAGGTAAGGTATTTGTACTTTCTGAAGCAGGTGGATATGCCGATGATTTGCTAAAAATGTCAGCAACTTTTACAATAGGTTAAGGAGGGAAAATGGTAGATACAATAAATCCAAATACTGGCCAACCAGATGTAGCGGATAATGGCCAACCACCAGTACAACCAGCAGCCCCCGAAAATAGATTTTATGGTGGGTTTGATAAACCAGACGATACTCGAATTAATCTGGCTTCGGATGCACAACCTGCTAGTGCCGAGACGCCAGTGGTAAACCCTGCACCGACGCAGGCCCCCGTGTCTGCTCCACCAGTTGCAGATGTCGCCCCAGCCACTGCGCCCGTCGCACCAACAGAAGTCCAGCATACCAGCTATACCAATGCTGCGGCTGCGATAAATTGGAGAGGAATACTCGTTATAGTAGTTATTGGCTTCCTTGCGACTGCAGTAGGTGGAGCTGCTCTGTATTTTGGTCTTAGTGCTTCAGGTACGGCTAAGCTAGAAGAAGAACAAGCAAAGCTAGACAGCTTGCAGTCCGAGCTCACGACGCTACAGGAAACACCAACGCAGCTCGAGCTTCCAAAGACAGAGACAACTACTCCCACTACTCCAGTAGTAGAGACGCCAGTTGTTACTCCTGTGGTTACACCTACTCCAGTTGTAACCCCAGATACTACCGTCCCAGCAGCCAGTGGTGAAGATAGGGACGGCAGCCTCGGTTAATATTTTTTGGGAGGGATTTTGAACTTGAAAGACTTTTTTACGCCGAAATCGGTTGCCATTATTGGTGCTTCTGCTCATCCAGAAAAAATTGGATTTGCTGCCACCAAGAATGTTCTTGATGGCCGTTTTGGGGGTAAAATATATCCCATCAACCCTGATTGCGACAATATCTTGGGTCTTAGATGTTACCCAAACGTAGCTGCCGTAAAGGGTGATATTGATCTTGCCATTATCATAGTACCGGCAGTAGTTGTTTCTAGCGTTCTTATAGAATGTGGCAAAAAGAAAATCAAATACGCTATCATTATTTCGGCTGGTTTTGCTGAAGCGGGTCCAGAGGGTGAGAAAAGGCAAGCACAACTAAAGAAAATAGCAGAGCTTTATAATATACGAATATTGGGCCCAAATTGTCTGGGTGTTATTGATCCAATTCACAAGCTAAATGCCTCTTTTGCCACCAATATGCCCGAAAAACGTAATATCGCGGTAGTTTCACAAAGTGGTGCTACTTGTACTGCTATCTTGGATTGGGCCAATGGAAACGGCGTTGGATTTTCACATTTTGTTAGTCTCGGCAACAAGCTGGATCTAAATGAAAATGATTTCTTAGATTATTACGCTTCAGATCCTGATACCAAGGTCGTCATCGGTTACCTGGAGTCCATCTCGGATCCTGAAAATTTCTTGGAAATAGCCAGACGAGTGACCAAGAAGAAACCTTTGATACTACTAAAAGCGGGTAGGTCAAATCGGGGTGACAAGGCTGCTAGCTCACACACTGGCGCACTTGCTGCAGATGACGAAGTGGTCGAAACAGCTTTTCGTGAGGCTGGTATTATCCGAGCGGAAACACTAGAAGACCTGTTTGAGCTCGCCACGGTTTTCTCTGACATGGATTTGCCAAAGGGTGGCAAAACTCTCATTCTGACGAATGCCGGAGGACCAGCGGTCATGACTACAGATGCTATATCAAAAGCTAAAAATTTAAGCTTTTTTGAGCTAGAGAGTGCGCAAAAGGACGTTCTTTCCAAGGTATTACCTTTTGGGGCAAATGTCTCTAACCCTATTGATCTACTAGGGGATGCTACTAGTCGTACCTTTGAAGTAGCCCTCAAGATTCTAAAGGGCAAACATGATGCAGACCTAAAGCTGATTATACTCACGCCGCAATCAAATACTGATGCAAAACGAATCGCTGAAGTAATAGTAAAACATGCCGGTAATGATGTAGTGGTAGTACTGATAGGTGGACCAAAGTTTGATGAAGCGCGGGCAGTCCTTACAAAAAATAAGGTTACAACCTTTTTATACCCAGAAAGAGCCGTGTTCGCCCTCGATAAACTGGCTTTTTATGGCACATATATTCACAAAAAGGTAACTCGTGAGACTTGGCCAAAAGTAGAGATGAAGGTGGCCGAAAAGGTGCTTGTGAAGGGTGGACCATACACCGACGCAGATATTGCCAAGATTTTGATGGCCTACGGCATCCCAATGGCTGGTTCGAAGCTTACGACTAATGCTAATGAGGCTATCAAAGCCGCTAATGAAATAGGTTATCCGGTCGTGCTTAAGGTTACTTCTCCAGACATTCTGCATAAAACTGAGGTCGGAGCCGTCAAAGTAGGCATAGAAGACAACGACGACCTGCGAAAGTCGTACCAAGAAGTTCTTCGTAATGCCAAAAAGAATCATCCGAAGGCCAAAATCTTGGGTGTGACTGTCTATCGTATGGTCAGATCTAGTGTCGAGGTGGCGATAGGCGCCAAGAGGGATCCGCTGTTCGGACCTGTCATTATGTTTGGGCTTGGCGGTATATATATAGAGATACTAAAAGATTTTCAGCTTGGGCTTGCCCCCGTCAGCATAGAGCGAGCCAAAGAGATGATTCGGGGCATCAAGTCGTTTGAAATGTTAAATGGCTACCGTAATGGCGAGCGTTTCGATATAGATTCTCTAGCAATAGCCATATCGGGTTTGTCTATGTTGATGGTAGATTTTCCTAGGTTTAGTGAGATAGATATCAATCCAATCAGGGTTAATACTGACCACCATGGTATATTGGCGCTCGATGCCAAGTTTATCTTTGAAAAACCGACGAAATAACGTAGAATAGAGAGACTTTGGAGGGAAAAATAGCGAAAAAGATTACTCAAAACAAGGAGTTAGTGACTGGTAATGAGGTGGTGCTGCGAGCAGCACTGGCTTCTGGCGCCAACTTTTTTGCTGGATATCCTATCACGCCTACGACCGAGGTTTTGTCGGGCTGGGCAAAGGTAGCCGCAAAAGACAAAAGCCTCGAATTCATCCAAATGGAGGACGAAACAGCCTCTGGTTTTGCGGTTATTGGGGCTATCCTCGCGGGCAAGAAGGCCTGGACCGTCACAGCGGGCCTAGGGCACGTTCTTATGCAAGATCCCTTATCTCTAGCCGAATCACTCAGATTGCCGTTTGTGATGTATGTAGGACAGCGTGGGGGCCCCTCTACGGGCACAGTTATTTACTCTCAGCAAGAGCTGACGCTGGCTCGTTACGGGGGTAACGGTGAGGGCTTGCGCGTGGTTTATGCTCCTTCAAACCTCGAGGAACTTTATGAGCTAATGCAACGCGCCTTTGATACTGCCTGGAAATATCGTTTTCCAGTGATTGTGCTTGGTGACGGCTATCTTTCCAAAACTCTTGGAACTGTAGATATGAAGAAAAAGCTAGAAGTTACTCCTGCTAGGCCGTATTTCCTAAATGGCCAGATCAAAAATATGCGTAATTGTTTCTCCATAGAGGAGGAACTTGCTGAACATCTAGGAGTACTTTTCCATGATTTTGCACAGGCGAGCAAAGAAATCGTAGAGTCAGAAAGCTACAAGACTTCAGACGCTGAAATTGTAGTGTTTGCTTGGGGATCTGTCGGTTTTGCAGCCAAAGTCGCCGTGGCTAAGCTTCGTAAGCAAGGTATCCGGGCGGGGCTTTTTCGACCTATCACGATGCGTCCATTTGACAGCGCTGCGGCCATAAAATCTGTAGCAAAGGCAAAAAAGATACTGGTTGCTGAGTCTAGTGCCGGCCACTTTGGCCGAATAGTGCGGGAAACGCTGTCAGGCATCAGTGAAGCTGACTTTGTTCGGCTATATAAGCCTGCCGAGGGCATAACTGTAGAAGATATTGAAGAGAAAGTCATCGAGGTGGTCCGTGGTTGAACCTAGAATGCCAAGAGTTGTAAATATGGATTCCAAACCAAGCAATTTTTGCCCCGGTTGTGGCTATGGGATTATCCTCAAAACTCTGGGTGAAGTGATAGACGAGATGGAGATTGCGCCAAGAACTGTATTTGGTATCGATATTGGTTGCAACCTGCTTGCTTGGAATTACTTCAACCTAGATACGGTCCAGACCCACCATGGCCGTGTCACGCCAACTATCGCTGGCTATAAAAAAGCGCAAAAGGAGAGTGTGACCATCGGTCTCGCCGGAGACGGGGGATTATACGCCATCGGACTACAGAGTCTTTTGCATACAGCTCATCGTGATGAACCGGTGACCGTAATCGGGGTAAACAACTCTGTTTATGCTATGACTGGTGGACAGTCGGCTCCAACGACCGTTTATCACGAAGTTACAGATACCACGCCAGGTGGAGAATTTACAAACAAACGTCCATTCCTTGGTCCAGAACTTGTCGCAGACGTAACCGAAAAAGGTGCTTTTGTCGCTAGAGCTAGTGTAAATAATATTCCAAATATGAAGGCGTTGATGAAGCGGGCGATTCAGGCGCAGCTTGCAGGACACTTTGCGCTTCTAGAAATAGTATCGCATTGTCCGACAAACTGGCGTACGGATGCCAAGAAGACAATTGAGTTTACCGATAAACTGGCTGAAACATACAAATTGGGGGTAATCAGTGAATAAAGAAGTTTATCGCATCCTTATAGCGGGCGAGGGTGGACAAGGTGTCCAGACGATAGCCCATGTCCTTACGGAGGCCGCTTATCACGCAGGCCTGCACGTCGCTTATATGCCAAATTATGGTGTAGAACAACGTGGCGGTGTGTCGCTTGGTTTTATCCAGCTTGGCACGGGCGTAATTGGTTTCCCTAAGTTTTCGACAGCGGACATCATTATCAACCTTCGCGAGCGGGCGATACCCAGGATTGGTGAATATGTCGGTGAAAATACCCTATATATTTACGACAGCGATCTAATCTCTGGGGTTGAGTTAAAACATGTAAAAGCAGAGAAATTGGCCATTCCCGCAACGAGCAAGGCGAGCGAGAAGTTAACAGCGAAAGTGTTCAATGTAATTATGCTTGGAGCTCTCGTGTCGGAGCTGGATGTGTTGACTGTGAAAAATCTAGAGGCTGCCCTAGAGGAAGAACTGGCCGATAAATATATAAAACAGCCGCAACTACGAAATTTTAACAAAAAAGCGCTCGATTTGGGCATAAAAATGGCTAAAGAGGCTTATAAGGCAAAATTATGACAAAGATAGAACCAAAAGTATATGAAGATAAAGCCAAGCGTTGGGTACAGTTTCCGGAGCAATGTAAAAGCTGTGGTCTTTGTATCGAAGTATGCCCAGTCAAGTGTCTTGCCTGGGATGAGGAAATACTCGGTCATTTTGGCAGCCATACTGTGAAATGTGATATCAAGAGCTGTATTCAATGTAAAAAGTGCGAACAAATATGTCCTGATATGGCAATACGGGTAAAAGATTAACTTGTCTACTATTTTTGGATGACGGTTTCGCGTATAATTGATCCATGCAAGATATTCTAACTGGCCTAAATGAGGCACAAAAAGAAGCGGTTCTGGCCACTGAGGGGCCAGTTTTAATTTTGGCGGGTGCTGGAAGTGGCAAGACAAAGGCTCTGACGCATAGAATTGCTTATCTGATACGAGAAAAAGGGGTGGCGCCTGAAAACATACTCGCAGTTACATTTACTAACAAGGCCGCCAAAGAGATGACAAAGCGTGTAAATGCCTTAGTCGGTGGCGGCACACAACCAAATATGGGTACCTTTCACTCGATTTGTGCTCGAATAATGCGCGAAGACGGACATCATCTGGGTTATAAACGCAGTTTTACTATATACGACGAGTCTGATAGCCAAACGGCTATTAAGCAGGCAATGAAGGATGTTGAGCTTCCTGATCAAAAGATTTCCATCCAAACTATCAAATCATTTATTTCTAGTGCCAAAAACGAACTAGTCGGACCAGGGAAATACCCTAGTATGACGAGCGGTTATATGCAGGACATCGCGGCCAAGATTTATCCAAAATATCAAGAAGTACTCATGCGAAATAACGCCTTAGATTTTGATGATTTACTCATGCAAACTGTGATTTTGTTTCAAAAATTTCCGGAAGTCTTGGCAAAGTATCAAAATACTTGGAAGTACATCCACATAGACGAGTATCAGGATACCAATCATGCCCAATATTTATTTGCCAAGCTGCTTGCCGCTAAATCTAGGAATCTGTGTGTAGTAGGTGATGACTGGCAATCTATCTACTCGTGGCGTGGGGCGAACTTCCGTAACATACTCGACTTTGAACGCGATTGGCCAAACGCGAAGATAGTTAAGCTTGAGCAGAATTACCGCTCTACCAAGGCAATACTAGAGGCAGCTCATCATGTTATTGCTAAGAATGAGCAACGCAGCGAAAAGAAATTATTTACTGACAACCTGGCGGGGATGCCGATAATGGTAATGGATGCCAGGGATGAACACGAAGAGGCGCAACTGATTATTCGTGAGAGTGAACGACTAGTTCGTGAAGAAAATTACAAGCTAAACGATATCGTAGTTTTGTACAGGACCAACGCGCAATCCAGAACGATTGAGTCAGAATTCGTAAAGTTCAGAGTACCATACCGTATAGTCGGCGGGTTTCGCTTCTTCGAACGTAAAGAGATAAAAGACATAATAGCGTACCTGCGTGTCATCAATAGTAATGACGACTGGGTTGCTTTCGAGCGCATCATCAATGTACCAGTACGAGGTATTGGTGATACGTCGCTTGCTAAAATATTGTCATTTGGGCGGCAAACCAACCTAGGTATTTCAGCCGTCATGGAGCGAGTAAATGAACTCGGGTTGGGGCCGAAACAAACATCGGCCCTGGTAGAGTTTGCACGTCAACTTGAGGTATTTCGTCGTTCCAAAGAAATAGAGACATTGCCGGAGCTCATCGATCTCGTCATTAAAAAGAGCGGCTATGAAAAATATTTGGATGACGGCACGACAGCGGGTGAGGAGCGCATAGAGAATGTTCGCGAGCTATTGTCGGTCGGACAAGAATATCTGAAAAACCACGTCGAGGTTAGCTTGGACGAATTCCTCGAGGAAATTGCCTTGATTGCCGATATAGATAACTGGAATCCAGACGAAGAGGCGGTTACTCTGATGACATTTCACGCTGCCAAAGGTCTGGAGTTCAAAGCTGTATTTATGGCCGGTATGGAGGAAAATCTATTTCCACATGCCAACAGTGCCTGGGATAATGAACAGCTAGAGGAGGAGAGGCGTCTCTGCTATGTTGGCATTACGAGGGCCGAGGAACGGTTATATATGACTATCACCAGATCTCGCATGCTTTATGGCCGCACGATGAGCAACAGTCCTTCTAGATTTCTTGCCGATATCCCTGCTCACCTGATTGCTGGATACGAAAATGTGCTTGATTCTTCATCAAAAAATGCCATTGAAGCCGTGGCAGAGGAATCACTTGGCGGCTACTTAAACGTTGGTGATAAGGTAAGTCATGAAGACTTTGGCAACGGTGTTGTCACGGCGATAGATGATGACGAAGTGACAGTAAATTTCGACGATTACGGCATCAAATGGCTCTCGCTTAGCTATGCGAAACTGAAGAAAGTGTAGGTAATTATGCCAGATTATAAAATTGATTATATTGGGAATCAACAGCAATTTATAGAAGAAATTGCTTTACTGTGGGCAAAAGAATGGATTCCAGAGGCAAATGAAGCAGACGTAGAAAAAAAGATATTTAAGTTTAAAAACAGGGTTAGCACCGAAGGACCTCCTTTTGTTTTGGTTGCTTATAAAGATAATATTCTTATCGGTTCGGCTGGTTTATCTGATCACGATCTTGCTAAGCGTCCAGACCTATCACCTTGGCTTGTTGGGGTTTTAGTAAAACCCGAGTATAGGAAAAAGGGAATCGCGTCTGCTTTGGTGGGGAGCGTTGTAGACAAGGCAAAAGAACTTGGTTTTAAGCATTTATATTTACACACAGAAGAAGCCCAGGGCCTTTATGAGAAATTGGGTTGGACTTTTATGGAGCACACCACAAATGATCAGGAGCAAGAAAGCGACATATACTTTTTAGATTTATAAGCTTCTAAAATAGACTTTTTACACAGATTGACACGGGTAATAATCCGAGCTACAATAGCTATTACGTTAAGAAAAGTAATTTAGTTCATGAATATTCCCTCCAGGTTAAATAAAATCCACTCCTTCTATGGAAAGGCAAAGTATGCCTTTTTAGCTGTTTTTGCACTTACAATTATGTTCTCTGCATTTGTTTCACACCGAGTTTATGGCGATAGCGTGGTGGGCACGGTGGAGACTAGTATCGCTCTTAAAGTAGATGGAAAAACCAAGAATCTTACCACGACTCAAAATACGATTGAGGGCGCACTTGCGCAAAATAACATTAGCCTTGGTAAATATGACATCACTGAACCAGCTCTAAATACTTATTTGACCGGGAAATCACTGAATGTTTCCGTTATTCGCGCGTTGCCAGTACTGGTTTCTGATAATGGTCAGTCCTGGGCCGCATCCTCTGCTTATACTCAACCAAATGATATACTCCGTCAGTTGGCAGTAGAAATCTATCCAGAAGATAAGGTCTCTGCTGAGCTAATTCTAGATCCAGCGGCAGAGGGTACTATCGGTCAGAAAGTGATAATATTACGCGCCCCAGTCTACACAATTTATGTGGATGATACTACGCTGATTGTTCGCAGCTGGGCTACAACTATTGGTGATATCTTAGCCGAAAAAGGCATCTCGATGGGTGTAAACGATGTTGTAGAACCTGGCAAAACAGCGGTATCGACTGGTGTCACAGAGATTACAATTACTCGCATAAACTTTGCAGATGTAGAAGAGACAGTGCCGATAGCATATCAGAGCGTGAACAAAAATAGTTATGATATGTATAAAGGGCAAACCAAAGTGACCCAAAATGGAGTCAACGGGAGTAAGAAGCAGTCTCTACATATTGTTTATCACAATGGTATCGAAGTTTCACGCGAGGTTACGTCCACGACAATTATTTCAGAGCCGCAGACCAAGATTACACTTATCGGTATGAAACCATACAACGCTGGAATGTGGTGGGACACGCTTGTAGCTGCAGGTGCAAGATGGGGAGTAGACCCAAGCGCCATGTTTAGTGTAATGACTTGTGAGAGTGGTGGGAACCCTTACTCTGGTGGTTATTACAAAGGACTTTTCCAATACAGTCCCGATACTTGGGCTGGTGCCAGTGCAGCTTATCCTGGTGGCCAGTTTACAGGGGCTGCTATCACTGATGGCAATGCCCAGATCTGGGTAACAGCCTGGAAAGTTTCCAGAGGTGGTTGGTCAGCCTGGGGTTGTAAACCATAAACTCCTTCATAAATCGTGCTTAACCAGGTATAATAGGGTCCGAAAGGGCCCTTTATTCATGAACTTGACTGATATAACTGAAATAAAACGAACTCTGAAAGCCTATGGTGCCTACACCAAGAAGGATCTCGGACAACATTTTCTGGTAGACGCGGATGCCCTAAAGTCCATTGTCAAAGCGGCTGAGCTGACCAAAGAAGACAAGGTGGTCGAGGTGGGCCCTGGTATGGGTGTGCTGACGCGAGAACTTTGTGCAAAGGCCGGTGAAGTGATAGCCCTTGAATTTGATAAAGCGATGATATCTATTGTTAAGACCACTTGTATCAAAGACAAGAACCTCAAGGTTGAAAATATAGACGTTTTGAAGTTTGATCCGTCTGAGCTGGGCAGGTATAAGCTGGTCGCCAATCTGCCATACTATATCACTTCTGCGGTACTTCGTTTATTCCTGGAGACGCAAAACAAACCTGAGGATATGGTAATACTAGTACAGCGTGAGGTTGCCGAACGTATCTGTGCCAAGCCATCTCGTATGAGCATACTGGCCATTTCCGTTCAATTTTACGGAAATCCTAAAATTGTAGAGGTGGTACCTAGAGCCTCATTTTTCCCAGCACCCAAGGTAGACTCGGCGATTTTACGCATAAAAGTATATAAAAAACCACTTTTTGATGTAGATAAACACTTATTTTTTAGAATAGTAAAAGCTGGATTTGGTGAGAAACGAAAACAACTGATCAATTCGCTGGCTGGTGGCCTGACGTTAAACCGCGAAACCACAGAGCAGCTTCTGAAAGAGGCAAATATCCGAGTAATCGCCCGAGCCGAAAGCTTAACCATGCTTGACTGGTATAATCTATATAATGCATATCTAAAGATAGTAAAGAAATAATAGGAGGGGCAAAATGGCAGAACCAGAGATGAAAAGAGTAAAAATGAACGTGGTTGGTGACGTACAAGGTGTTTTTTTTCGTCATTTTGCCAAAAAAGAAGCTGATTCTCTCTCACTTACTGGTTGGTGTCGCAATGAGTCAGATGGCAGCGTCTATGCAGTTGTTGAGGGTGAAGCTAGAAACGTAGACAGATTTGTTCACTGGGCACGTCAGGGAAGTGAGCTTGCGACCGTGGAAAATCTAGATGTAACTGAAGAAAAATACACTGGTTTAGAGAAGGAATTTGAGATTAGATAATGGGAAAGCTATATATAGTATCAACGCCGATAGGGAACTTGGGGGATATCACTCTGCGTGCTCTAGAAACCTTGAAGGGTGTGGATGCGATTGCTTGCGAAGATACTCGTCACACCCTACAACTCCTGAACCACTTTGAGATAAAAAAACCACTTATTAGCTACCACCAACATAGCAAAGACAGCAAGATTGAACAAATAATTAGTTCAATCTTGGAGGGCCAAGATATCGCCATTGTTACTGACGCGGGTACGCCTGGTATTAGTGATCCTGGTGAGTTTTTGATACAAAAAGCGATAGAATCTGAGATTGAAGTGGTACCAATCCCAGGTGTTTCAGCTGCCATCACCGCCTTGTCTGTGTCGGGCCTAAATACTGACGAATTTGTCTTTATCGGCTTTTTACCACACAAGAAAGGCAGACAAACCAAGCTGCGCGAGATAGCAGAAGAAAAGCGTACAATTATTTTGTACGAATCTCCGTTTCGAATCATCAAATTGCTAAATGAGTTGCTAGAATTTGCCGGAGATAGGGAAGTATCTGTGTCTCGTGAACTTACGAAAAAGTTTGAACAAACGTGCCGGGGCAATATTTCCGAGGTTTTACCGCAAATCAAAGAAAAAGGTGAATTTGTAGTAATTTTGGGGCCAAAGAATGATTAAGGCAATTATTTTTGATAACAACGGGGTGCTCACCGATAGCGACAAAGAGCGCACTATAACAAATTTCGCTAAGTATTTTGACATTCGAGAAAAAGAGCTGGCCAAAGTTTTTGATGATTTCTCGAAGCCACTTGATGATGGGTCCATTACGACCCTGGATTTTTATCAGAGGATTGCTGATGAATTTGGGAAAGGTTTCGATAAAAAGGAATTAAATAAGGTCCATATACATAGTTATCAGCCAAAGGACGGCATGAGAGAACTATTACTTGAGCTGAGAAATAATCATGATATAGCCTTGCTCACGAATTTTGGAGACACTTTTGACATAGCAAACGAGAGAATATGGAACTATACCGAAGTATTTGATGACGACAAACTCTTTGTTTCCTCGAAGCTAAAAATGAAGAAACCAAATCATGATATATACTTGCATGCGTTAGAAAAGCTTGGTCGAGAGCCACATGAAACCGTATTTATAGATGACCGTGAGTCAAACCTTGTGCCGGCACGTGATCTGGGAATGAAGACAATCTTGTTTACCTCTCCCGCACAGTGCAAAAATGAGCTACAATTACTCCTAGAGGAAAACAATGGCAAAAAATAAATTCTATATTACTACCCCTATATATTATGTAAACGACGTGCCGCACATCGGGCACGCCTATACTACTATCGCCGCTGACGTACTGGCCAGGTATCACCGGGGTATTGGTGACGAGGTATTCTTTCTTACTGGCACAGACGAACATGGGGCCAAGATAGCGGAGGCTGCCTGCAAAGCGAAGCAAAGTCCGAAGGAATTTGTAGATAAGTTGGTCCCGAAGTTTCAATCTACTTGGGAAAAACTAAATATATCAAATGATGAATTTTTCCGTACTACAGACCCTAAACACGAAAAAATAGTCCAAGAGGTTGTACAGAAGCTACAGAAAAATGGTTATATCGAAAAGCGCCAATATGAGGGACTATATTGTGTTGGCTGCGAGAAATATTGGGCAAAAGATGACCTGGTGGATGGTAAATGCCCAGATCACAAGAAAGAGCCAGTACTTCAATCTGAAGAGAATTATTTCTTACTCCTGGGTAAAATTGCGGAAGACAAGAATCTTTACGAGAAAATTAAAAGTGATGATATACTCGTTCGTCCTGTCTCTAGGAAAAATGAAGTTCTATCAAAAATAAAGTCGGGTCTTGAAGACGTCAGTATTTCACGGGAAAATGTCGAGTGGGGTATCAAGTATCCTGGCGATGATACTCAAACTATCTATGTTTGGGTAGACGCACTAATCAACTACTATTCTGCCACCAAGATGTATAAAGACGGTCCAGAGTGGCCAGCGAAGATACATCTCATGGCAAAAGATATCCTTTGGTTTCATGCGGTTATCTGGCCAGCTATACTACTGGGGATAGGTGAAGAAACACCAAAAGAAGTATTTTCACATGGATTTTTTACAATCGGCGGTCAAAAGATGAGTAAAAGTATCGGTAATGTGATTGACCCCGTAGTGATGGCCGAGAAATATGGTGCGGATGCGGTCCGTTATGCTCTACTACGTGAATTTCCGTTTGGTGAGGATGGGGATATTTCGGAAGAAAAAATAGCTAATAGATACAACAGTGATCTTGCAAACGACTTAGGTAACTTATTACAAAGAGTTGTGACCATGATCGAGAGGTACTCGGTCAAAGTAGACACAAAAACTGATGGCCAGTCAGTAGAGCACGATTTCGAAGAAAAAATGGATAATTTGAAGTTTGATCAAATGCTCGTGGATATTTGGGCCGAGATAAAAGGTATCAATCAGCAAATCGAAATAGATAAACCCTGGGAAGTGGCAAAGTTTGACACTGGTAAGCTGGCTGAAACTCTGGTAGGTTATCACGAAGAATTGGTCGGTATAGCCAAAGTATTGGCACCATTTATGCCAGAAACGTCTGAAAAGATGCTAATACAGTTAAAAACTCTGAAACCAGAACCGCTATTTCCGAGACTTGAGCCGAGAACTTAGATGCGAGAGGAGGGTGAATGCTTTTTGCAATCATTGGTACGTTAGCTAGTTCCGTAATGAGTGTTTTTGATAAGATAATTCTCGACTATAAGAGATTAACTTACAAGCAGCTTTTGCCAGTCTCGCTAACAACTACTTTTGTAATTTGTCTGTTTGCCTTTCCCTTTTTGGGGCAAATTAGTCCAAAGTTTTTTGCTTTGAAATATGAGATTATCTTTGCGTTAGAAATTTGCACTGCATTTTTCTTAAATATATTTTTTTTCTATAGCATGAAAAGGGAGGAGCTATGCGATATCGAACCCTTTGTACTGATGGACGGACCTCTTACAGTAATTTTAGCAGCACTGCTTTTCCCTTCAGAAAGGAATCTAATACCCCTCGTTTTAACATTAATCGCTGCATTCGCTCTAGTTTTATCAAGAGTAAAAAAACATCATTTCAGGCTTGTTTTTAAAAAAACTACACTTGCTCTAATGGCATATGTCATCCTTTCATCATTTGAATCTCAGTTTGCCAAGGTTTTACTAGAAGTGTTATCTCCTGTAGCGCTATATGCCATCAGAACAGGTTTTTTGGCGACACTTTTTTGGGTTTTTCTCAAACCGCGGCTAGCTAGACTACCAATGACTCAAAAACGAAACCTAGCTATAGATGGGGCAATATCATTTATTGTTTTTATCTCACGTTTTTATGCAATCATGTATATCGGGATTGTTCAGTCGACTCTGATTTTCCTTTTAGCGCCTGTGTTGACACTGGGGTTTTCAAAGTTCTATTTGAAAGAAAATCTTACGTTTAGGAAAATTTCTGCTGATATAATAATTATAGCTTGTGTCGCAGTGACACTGCTAACGAGATAGGAAGGGTAACTTGTCACTAAGTGATCATCAAATGACGCAGCATCAGCTTTTTCGCATTCGCTTCACGGAGCTGAATGAGATTTTTGCTGTGATGAGTCTGCGTTCTTTTGTTACTGGCATGATAGGAATGTTTGTCCCAATATACATGTATACGATTGGCTTTTCACTTGCAGACATTTTTTATCTACACATCATTATGTTCTCTGCTGAATTTGTATCTGAATACTTAGCAGCAAAAATAATTTCAAGATTTGGTCCAAAACATGCTATTGCTATCAGCATGCCATTTTTAATCGCATTTTTCTGGATGTTAAATACGGTTAGGGCTTTTGGCTGGCCGCTTTGGCTTATTGGCATAATGGGCGGGATTAGTCTGGCACTATATTGGGAAGGTTATAACTTTGATTTTTCGCGGTCCAAATCAAAGAACGGGGTAACAAAGGATATTAGCAGACTGTATATCATTCTCGCTGTATTGGGAGCAATTGCTCCATTCATAGGGGGCAGTATTGCAACAAATTTTGGTTTCGGTGTGCTTTACGGCGTTGTACTAGTACTACTAGTACTGGTTTTCTTACCACTTATCTGGTTTAAGGAAAGGCATATCCCCAAGAAATTTGACTCAAAAAAAATCAGAATAACTTCTATATCTAGAGAATTAATTTCTTATGGAGGTAGTGGCATGGAGGCTTCCATCGCCATCACTGTTTGGCCGCTTTTTGTATTTGCTATCGTCGGCACTGCACAAAAAGTCGGTTTTGTGACCTCTCTGGCACTGGTTTTGACCATCATTGTGACATACATCGTTGGAGTAAAGGTAAACAACCGCAACAGACACAATTTTGTGAAAGCGGGTGGTGTAATGGATGGCATGATTTATGCACTAGTTGTATTTGTAGATTCTTTTGGACAGGTACTTTCTCTCAATTTCGCTAGGAGCCTAATAGGCTCACTTCGTTCCGCACCCTTTATATCTGAATATTATTTACATGCAGATGAGGGTAATAGGGCAGAATATATCTATATCATGGAATCAGCCATAGACCTCTTCCGTGTTTGTATGTTTACGGTATTGTATTTGCTTACATTTGTTTTTACGACATCGCAAGTACTCATAGTCGGTCTATTGTTTGGGGCTGCCGGCTCATTTCTTACTAGTCTTATGCCTAGGGCCAAATGCGAAATGCCGGCTTGCTTACATAAACACATCAAAGTTATCCCTAAACTAAGGCCAAAAAATGCAACTAATTGATAGTCATGCCCATCTTGATTTCGAAGATTTTCACGGTGATTTTGATACCGTTTTGCATCGAGCAGAGCAAAGTGGCGTAGAGAATATCATTTCCATTGGGGTTGATTTGACCCAAAGTGGGAAGGTAGTCACTCTAGCCGAGAATTATCCAAATATTTTTGCTACAGTGGGTGTTCATCCAGAGGAAATGGGGGGCATAAACTTGGAAACTCTCCATGACGATCTATTGGAGCTTGCTAAGAGTTCAAAAAAGATCGTTGGTATAGGGGAAACTGGTTTGGACTATTATACTTCTCCGTCCGTCATTCCCGCGAAGGCGGGAATCCAGGGTTCCGTGGCTCTGGATCCCAGCTCAAGGGCTGGGATGACGAGAGAACTTAAAGAAAGACAAAAGCAGCTTTTTCAGATTCATATAGATGTTGCCAAGCACCTTGGTTTACCGCTGGTTGTTCATATCCGCAACGGTGAGGATGAAGAGGCGGCAAATACCGCCTTTGAAATTTTGAAAGATTCTGGTTATACAAAGGGGGTCATCCATTGCTTTACGCTAAATGCCGATTGGGCCAAGCGCTTTGTAGGCCTGGGTTTCAAGATTGGCTTTACCGGTATCGTCACTTATAAAAGCGCAGAAGAAATACGAGAAGCCGCGTCTTCGCTCAGTCTCCAGGACATACTTTTAGAAACTGATTGTCCGTTTTTGGCACCGCAAAAATATCGCGGCCAGCGCAACGAACCTAGCTATGTCACAGAAGTAGCTCTCAAAATTGCCGAGATAAAGGGTATAACACTAGAAAAAGTTGCGAAACAGACTACAATAAACGTAAAGGAACTATTTAATATATAGAAGGGGGATTTATGGACAAAGATAAGAAGTCAACCCTAGAAGATCTCATGAAAACAGAGGAAACAGATGCCGTTAGGGCAGATGACAAGGCCGATGCAATCACTCTGGACGAACCAAAGAAGAAGACTTGGCTAGTAGTGCTGGTCACGGTAATTGTACTCGCACTTCTCGCTGCCGGAGGGTATGTTGCTTGGAAATCATATCAAGCTGATAAAACTCTGAAAGCCGAAGAGAAGATCGAAACGCCTGTCACTACCGATACCAAGACGACGAATACCACCACCGCTCCTACAGAACAGATTATGTATATTAGTGCTACCGAAGGCCTGAATCTCCGTAAGGAAGCTAGTTCTTCCGCTGAAGTACTGGCTATCATTCCTTTTGGGACCAAGCTGACAGTGCTAGAAACTAGTGGGGATTGGTACAAAACGACATACGACAGCAAAACCGGTTGGGTGGCCAAGCTCTTTACGTCTGAAACCGATCCACTGGTCTATAAAAATACGACCTATGGATTCCAAGTTACCTTTCCCGCCACTTGGGCCTACAAGTTTTTCCCTATTGCTGCCGAGAACGGGGTAACTGCCGCATATTATGTGGCTGTGCCTACCACAGACACCACTATAGATGAAAGCAGTATGGGCGTAGACAAAGGTTACCAGAGCCTATTTGCAGTTTCTGTTTATACGCCATCACAATGGGACGTGGTACAGGCAGCAGAAGGGCCTAAGCCAACTCTAGCTACTCAGAATGCGAGTTATGTAGTAGGTTATTCAATGCCAAACGGTATACCTGGATCAGACCTAGCGGCCCGCGTAGCTGAGGCAAAATCTGTTATTGCCACCATCAAATTTTACTAATTTGTGTTTTAAGATATAATTAATCTAAAGTAAGGTTTGGAGATAACCTATGAGGCTGTCAAAGATTAAGGGCAACCTAAATAGGGTTTTAGCCATACTGCTGCTTATTTTGCCAGTGGTAGTCTTTTTATTTGTAGTCCAAACAAGACTATTTGCCGCTGGCAATACCTATTATGTTTCTAAGACCAGTTGTTCAGACTCTTACGTTGGCTCAGAAGCTCAGCCATGGTGTACTATACAACATGCAGCTACCACCATAACAGGTGGTGACACGGTCAATATAAGTGTAGGTACATATTCTGAGAGAGTTACAATTACTTCTGGAAAGTCAGGAACTGCACAAACAACGACTAAATTTATTGCCAATGGAACGGTTATAGTTTCGCAAGGGTTTGTGGTAAATTCAAGTTATACCGACCTAACAGGGCTTGAGGTCACGCCGGGGGGGAGTGTTGGAGGCATCACTACCGGTCAATTACATATAACTGGTGATAATAATCTTATTAGCAATATCAGTGTCCATGATACTACTAACGGCTCAGCAGTGGTTTTTACTTCTGGAGCGGCAAACAACATAATACAAAACTACACCATAGATACAGTTGCCGGTTTTGGTATCAATTTTGATCGTAGTTATCTGACAAATCCCGAGACTGGGGCTGTTGATAATCAAGCACTGAATGGTACAATTAGCCACCACAAAGGATCATCCGCTGTATATCTTGACGGTGCCCGAAATACTGTAGATGGTATTACGATTAATGGCGGCCCGAGCGGCGCGGATGCGGGAAGTATAGATGGCGATGGTATCAGGGTTAACGGGCCAGATATGACTATTAAAAACTTTACTATTCATAATCTTTGGGAATGGTATAACTCGGGACAACATACCGACGGTATCCAGTTCTATACCGGAGACGTAGGCAATCTTCTAATTGAAAACGGTAAGCTGGGAACTTGGGAACCAAGCGCTGGTTATGATACAGGAACAAAAGGGCCAAGTCAGTTGATTATGGCAGAGAATAATGGGACTGGCTTTTCTCAGATACCTACCAATGTGACAATTAATAATGTTGTCTTTATGGGGGAACCTCAGGCTGTAAATGGAGATGGTGTACATGTTGCTATTAACTTTAACAACGGGAGTCCTCTTTACGTTAACTTTTATGTGAATAACTGTACTTTCTGGGGTCTACGTATGGATACAGCTGGCGGCGGAAGAAAAAGCTATCATGCCTATAATAATATTTTTACTATGAGGCACGATTTTTCGTGGGATGACGGCTTGCGTCAGTACGAGGGTGACTCCAATCTATATGTTACAGCTCCGAATTATGGTAGTGTTGTGGCGCCCAAGTTTCGAGACGGGATACATTCGATTATAGGAGCAAGTCCGCTATTTACTAATCCTGATAGCACTCTTACCACAGATTACGGTCTGACGGCTGATCTTACACCGCAGGCTTCATCTTTGGCGGTGGATGCTGGTGATTTAGCTCACGCGCCAGTAACTGATTTATTAGGATTCCCCAGAGATGCTACCCCAGATATTGGTGCTTATGAATATCAGGGAGTTTCTGTCCCTACTTACTCAGTTATATACAATGGCAATGGAAATACTGGCGGAACAGTACCAAGTGATGTTAATACTTATGAAGAAAATGACACAGTTACAGTGCTTGGTAATACTGGTAGCCTAGTAAAGACTGGCTATTCTTTTGCTGGTTGGAATACGGCGGTAGATGGCAGTGGAACAAATTGTGCACCCGCCGATACCTTCTCCATGCCGGCAGTGAATACCACCCTTTATGCCAAGTGGACGATAAATAGTTATACCTTGACGTACAATGGCAATGGTAATACTGGTGGTACGTCGCCAACAGACCCCAGTAGCCCCTATGACTACAATGTTTCTGTTACAACTATCGGAAATACGGGTGACCTAGTAAAAACCGGCTATTCTTTCGCTGGATGGAATACGGCGGTAGATGGCAGTGGCGCAGACAGAACACCGGCCTCCACTTTCTCTATGCCGGCAGCAAATACCGTCCTTTATGCCAAATGGAGCATAAATACTTATACTATTACAGCTTCCAGCGGGGCAAATGGTGCCGTAACACCAAGTGGCGTCACTACCAAAGATTACGGATCAAGCCAAGTATATGCTGTTACTCCCCAGACACATTATCATATTGTGGATGTACTGGTTGATGATGTTTCTGTAGGGTCCGGTAGTTCATATACTTTTTCGAATATTCAGAGTAATCACACTATCTCCGCCACTTTTGCTATAGATACATTTACACTTACTACTAGCGCCAATCCACCAGCCGGTGGTACTACTAGCGGCGATGGGACATACAACTACAATACTAGCCATGACCTAGTAGCCTCTGCCAATGCCGGCTATACATTTGATCATTGGTCTGGAGCGTGTGGGGGAACAGATGCCACGGTGAGTGTACTGGCCACCTCTGACATACTTTGTATCGCAAATTTCACGTTAGATTCTGCGCCAACTTTTACTTTGACTCTAAATATCTTACCGACCTCCTCTGGTACGGTAACGGGTAATGGTAGCTACAATGAAGGAGAAACAGCCACCATTACTGCTCTTCCGGCAGCTAATTATACTTTCGCTAGCTGGAGCGGAGATTGTAGCGGTACTGATAACCCCACGACGCTAGTTATGGATGCGGCCAAGACTTGTACGGCAAGCTTTACCGCCATCCATGTCTATGATATTACTAGTGAAAAACTAACGCACAATGAGGGTGGTGTTTCCTTTAGTTTTGTGTCTTTGCCGGTAGGAGTTTCGGGCATAGACATAGTTGTTACTCCTAGCGATACCACCATTCATACTTTACCGAGTGGTAAAACGCTTTCGCGATTATTTGATATAGTGGTTACTGATCAAGACGGAAATCCGGTTGTAAATGATCTAGATATTGGCATTACTTTTACCTATACAGGGGTAAAAAGTTCTGATACTGTTCTTTATTGGAACGGAATCGCATGGTCAAATACGGGTATTAGTAATGTAGTTCCAAATGTTTCTGGTGGCAATATTTCATTCTCTACGACCCACTTTACAGAGTACGCTGTATTCGCAGATGCAGTTGTACCTAATGGTACAAACATTCAGAATAACAGCCAAGCTGGCGTAAGGACACTGCCTTCTACGGGTGAACAGAGCATCCCGTTGCTCTTCGTAGCGGCACTCGGAGCCTTGTTTGTGTTCACCTCTGGTAGAAGAAAACCAGTTTATGCAGCTGAAATAACTCTACGAAGTCCTATACAACCCCCAAAGGTGAGAAAGACTGTCGACGGTATTTATAAAATTGGATGAAAAAATATTGACAACTGTTACCGTGAATGTTACCCTACTTGTAGGGTAACTTTTTATTTAGGGGTTTCTCACCCCTGTCATCCTGAGCGAAGCCGAAGGATCTCGGGATATGCGAAATATTTTGCCACTTTCTCTTGAAAGCAAGTGGCGCAAAGTTCAAGAAAATCAAGTTCTCCTTCGTCTCCGTACGAAATTCGACATGTGTCGAGATTTCTAGCAGTCGTCGATAGTCGTGCCTCACGCCGGCGGGTTGATTTTCACAGAAAGGACCGATATGAAAGAAAAATTTATTACCACCGCCGAACTGGCGAATGACGCCTCGAAGCTGCTTCGTAACCTAAAGAAAGGTGAGGGGACAGTGATTTTGCGTTATTCAGAACCGGTTGGGGTACTCATCTCTTGGGATGATTACAAACGCATCGAGAACATGGAAATTGATAAAGTAAGTGAATGCAAAGCTTGCCTTGGAGCTATCAAGAAGGGAACAAAATCATGATTTATCTTGATCACGCGGCGACAACGCCGGTTTCAAAAGAAGTTTTAGACGCAATGTTGCCATATTTCACTGAAAAATTTGGTAATCCTTCTAGTATATACAGGGTTGGTCGTGAGGCCAAAGACGCCGTAAATGAGTCTCGTGCAACGGTAGCCGGGTTACTTGGTGCTAGTCCATCTGAGATTATTTTTACCAGTGGTGCCACCGAATCAAACAACATAGCCCTGAAGGGCGTTTGCCAATCGGCCGCTAATATATTGATGAATACACCCCATGTCATCGTTAGTTCTGTAGAGCATCATTGCGTACTAGATAGTGCAAAATATTTGGCCAAAAGCTATGGCGTGGACGTTACATATCTACCGGTAAACAAAGAAGGTTTAGTAAATCCTGAAGATGTAAAGAATGCGATTCGTGATAATACTGCTATCATCTCCGTGATGTATGGCAACAATGAAACTGGAGCGATAGAGCCAATTGCCGAAATTGGTGAAATAGTGAAAAAGGCCAAAGAAGAGCGTAAGAAGAATGGCAATGCGTTACCGCTAGTGTTTCATACAGACGCCGTTCAGGCATTTCAATATTTAGATACAAACGTTGATACGCTTAGTGTAGACATGCTTTCGCTTACGGCTCACAAATTTTATGGGCCGAAGGGTGTCGGACTGCTCTACATGCGAAAAGGGACAAAATTTTATCCTCAGCAACAAGGTGGGGCACAGGAGCGGGGGCTGCGAGCTGGTACTGAAAACGTACCATATATTGTAGGAATGGCGAAAGCAATGGAGTTGGTCAAAGCAGACATTGAAAATTATAAATTAAAAATTGAAAATTTACGTGATTATTTGATTGAGAGAATTTCAAAAGAAATTCCTGAGGCAGAGCTGGTCGGGCCAAAAGATTCCGAGAAGCGTTTGCCACATATCGCCGCGTTTCTTTTCAAAAGAATAGAGGGGGAATCAATTCTTATTAACCTAGACATGCTAGATATTGCCGCTTCTAGTGGCTCGGCCTGCACTAGCGGTAGTCTGGAGCCAAGCCATGTGACGAAAGCGATGGGTTTTGCTGACATGGATGCTCATGGAGCGATTCGCTTTAGTCTGGGTAAGATGAATTCAAAGGCTGATATAGATGAACTGATGAAACATCTACCGGGGATTGTAGAAAAGTTAAGAGCGATGAGTCCTATAAAATGAATGAATTAATAAAGAAATTTTACCAAATTAGGGATTTACCATATCATATCTCGACAAATAACGAGCTCGGTAGTGATTGTGAGGATAAAGCGAAAATGCTGGTTGCTGCGGCAAAATCACTTGGATTTGAAGCCAGGACCAGAATAGCTCTATTTGATTGGGAGGTTCTACATTTACCAAATGAAGTTACGAGAGTTCCACACGACTCTGAATGTTCGCACTTTTTTGTGGAACTTAGAAAACCAGACGGTACTTGGATTAATCTAGATCCAACTTGGAACAAAGAACTTTCGGCTGCGGGGCTAGCAGTACAAGAGTGGGATGGAGAGCAGTCTACGAGTCTAGCTATGGAGGTAAAGGAAATTTTATCACCAGAAGAATCCCAGAAATATATTGAGAATATTGATTATGAGGAAGACTACAGAATAAATAGGGCGTTTTATGAAGCAATAAATAGTTACTGTGATAGTTTTTTAACAAAAGGAGCAAAATAATGGCAGATTTATATGGCGAAAAAGTAATGGATCACTTCACAAATCCTAGAAATGTGGGTGAACTGAAAGATGCTGACGGTGTCGGCATGACAGGCAACCCGACTTGTGGTGACATCATGAAGATTTACCTCAAAGTCGGTACTAAAGATGGTGTGGAGATCATCGAAGACGTGAAGTTTCAAACATTTGGTTGTGGCGCTGCAGTAGCGACGTCGAGCATGGTCACCGAGATGGTAAAAGGTAAGACCCTAGATGAGGCAGAGAAGATTAGTAATGCCGCCGTGGCTGAAGCCCTGGGTGGCTTGCCACCGGTCAAAATGCACTGTAGCAACCTAGCGGCAAACGCCCTACATGAGGCGATCAAGGATTACCGCGCCAAGCATAAAAAATAATATTTGTATATACCCCTTGACATACTGGATAGGGGATATATAATAGATATAACAAACCCCCATGGGGGGATGGGGGATAACAAAAGGAGAGTTATGGCAAGTGAAAAAGTGAAAAAAGATATCATGCATCGAGCCAAGATAATAGAGGGACATCTGAAAAAGGTTATTCAGATGATTGAGTCGGATGCTTATTGTGTCGATACCCTAAACCAATCATTAGCGGTACAGAATGCTTTGAAAAAAATGGATGAAGCGATTTTAGAAAACCACCTAAATACTTGTATTGCACACAAGATACGAGATGGTCGTACTGATGAGGCGACGAAGGAAGTTCTCGAAGTTTTTCGTAAGAGGAGAAGCTAGTGGCTTGTAATTGCGAAGAAGAAAAGCTGGAAGTTATCACCAGTGACCCTGGTGTCTATAAACACCTGACTATTTCACTGGTTTTGATCATGGTAATGGGGGCTCTCCTATACTTTTCGAAGCTTTCAAGTGTTATTGCACCTACTACTAGCGAAATTACACTGGGTGTGGCCTTGATATTTGGGATAACGGCCGGTTTTTCCACTTGTATGGCGCTAGTGGGTGGTATAGTGGTAGCAATATCAGCTAGATTTGCCGAAAATCACCCCGATGCAACACGAGTTCAGAGGTGGAAACCTCAAATCGTATTTAATCTTGGCAGAATCATAATCTTTGGTTTACTGGGTGGGCTGATAGGGTATTTGGGTTCATTTATTAGTTTTACACCCGCATGGATTGGTATTATTACACTTTTGGTCGCCATATATATGCTTTATTTGGGTCTGCAACTGACGGGGATTTCACCGAAGCTAACTAGCTATACGATTACTCTGCCAAAGAAAATGGCAAATATAGTCCATAGTGAATCCACCTTTTTACTTGGCGGTATGACCTTCTTCTTACCCTGTGGCTTTACCCAAGCCGTGCAGCTCGCCGCAGTTGCTAGTGGAAGTGCCTGGACGGGAGCACTGATAATGACACTTTTCGCCATCGGTACAACACCAGGGTTACTGGTAGTGGGGCTGTTAAGCTCCAATATCCGAGGTAAGTGGTCACAAGCAATATTTACTTTTGTTGGAGTGCTTGTAATCTTACTTTCCCTTCTGAACATACGAAATTCCTGGAACCTAATGAACCTAGGAGGTACAACTGCACCAGCAAAACAAAACGCAGTTATGACTGTGGATGGAACGCAAGTGATTAAAATGAATGTTACAAATACGGGATATTCACCTAACAATTTTGTTGTGAAAAAGGACCTGCCAGTGAGATGGGAGATAAATGTGGAAGACGCTAATACTTGTGCCAGCTTCCTGGTTGCTCCCAAGATAATTGATTATAAAGCCTTGAAACGAGGAACAAATACTATTGAGTTCACACCTACGGAGACGGGGAATCTAAACTTTTCTTGCTCCATGGGTATGTACACCGGTAGATTTGTTGTTGAATAAAATAATGAAAGGAGCATATATGTCTACTTGTGATTGTGGAACGGATTGTACTTGCACCTGCGGCTGTGCCGAAGGTAAAGAGTGCACTTGCGGACCAGACTGTGTTTGCAAATGCGGCTGCGCTGACAAAGCCACCGAATAGTAAACCTGGCGCCACTCTGCTAAAATATTATCTATGAATTACGTTGATTTGATAATTTTGGTTGTTGTGGCGCTTTTTATGTACATGGGTTATCGACGCGGTTTTATTCGTGATTTTTTGGACTTGCTAGCGCTCGCGGGCGCCATAGTTATCGCATATCTGACATATAAACCAGTTAGCCAAGGTATTGGGAGCCTTTTTTCGCTTTCTGAAAATTTGGCGGAAATAGTCTCATTTTTTGTTGTTTGGTTTGCGGTCATGTTTGTTTATTATGGCCTGATGACATTCTTTTACGAGAGAGTGCCCGAGAGAGTACAAGTCTCAAAATATAATAGGTGGCTGGGACTGCTTCCTTCACTGGTTCGAGTAATTCTCTTTGTTTGGTTTACTATAAACCTGTTATTCTTGTTACTTGCTTCAGGACCAGTTCATGGGGCCTTAGAGGGTTCACTATTTTCTCGATATTTGACGAGAAGTAACAGTACGGTAAATGCATTTTTGGATAAAACTTTTGGTACAACTGCAAAGAGCGCCGTAGAATTTCTGACAGTAAAACCACAAAGTAGCGAGACGATATCTCTTGGATTTACGACCACCAAAGTTACTCGGAATGCTGCCGCAGCGCAAGAAATGTTTGGTCTTGTGAATGAAGTCCGTCGTGAAAATGGTTTGCCAGAGCTTACCTTTGACGATAAACTAGCTGCAGTCGGTGAAGAACACGATCATGATATGTTTGCTCGGGGCTATTTCTCGCACAACACGCCCGATGGTAAAACCCCATTTGATCGAATGGACGCAGCCGGCATTATCTACCTTATAGCTGGAGAAAATCTGGCACTTGCTCCGTCTGTCCAGGAAGCATTTGATGGGCTGATGAATAGCCCGGCGCATAAAGCAAATATACTGTCTAGTGACTTTGGGAAGGTGGGCATAGGCGTCATGGACGGCGGTACCTATGGACTAATGTTTGCGCAGGAATTTACAAACTAATGATAAAGAAACTACTTATCTCTATTTTCATCGCCATAGTGGCAGTTATTTTTGTGCCCATGCTGATTGCGGTTTATCTGTCGCCGCAGGATTCCCTGTCAAAAGTGGATGCTATTGTGGTGGTGTCTGGCGGTGATACAGATGCGCGTATTGCAGAGGGAGTAAGGCTATACCTGCAAAAGTGGGCCCCCAAAATCATTTTTTCTGGTGCAGCGGCAGAGGGGGATGTATCGAACGCACTGGCGATGAAGCGAATTGCGATAGCGAGCGGAGTGCCGGCGGGAGACATAATAATTGAGGAAAAGTCGAAAACTACTGAGGAAAATGCCGATTTTACGGCAAAAGTAATCGAAGAAAATAAGGTAAAAAGTATAATATTAGTCACTTCGCCTTATCATCAGAGGCGGGCATACAATCAGTTCCGATATTATCTTGGTAAGGATTTTGTGATACTCAACCACTCTGCCAAGGATACTACTTGGCGCAAACAGGGTTGGTGGGAAAATGCGAATGCTAGATTTCTGACGCTCGGGGAAGTAATGAAGAACTTTTATGAACTACTTCAGGGAGCTACCAATGGTCGGTAATTGTATTGAGCTTTTTCGTTCTGGTTTACTCACGAGTTTCCTGCGATTTATTAGCTTTTTCGGGGACGGGGTTTGGATACCAGTAATCTTAACCATTATTGTGGCAATGATATTTTGGTTTAGAAAAGAGAAAGCCTTTGCTATCACGTTAGCAATTGCGCCACTGGTAGGGCAGATAGTCAAGTCCTTGCTCAAGAATTATTTTCAAATCCCACGCCCGGAGGCTTTTGGTTGCAACGTCCTGACCACTTATGCCGACAAATATTCTTTCCCAAGCGGGCATGTGATTTTTTATACCGTTTTCTTCGGATTGCTGGCGTATTGGGCCTGGGAAAACAGGAAAGGTGTATATGCGTGGGCACTCCTAGCCGTTTCTTCTTTAATGATTTTGCTCGTTGGGTACTCACGTATTTATCTGGGGGCTCACTGGCACCTCGACATTATCGGTGGCTACGTCGTCGGCGGAGCGATTCTGACGGTGGCGATTTTGCTTTATGAATATTGGGAGCGAAAAAATGTTAATCGTTAGTCATATAGCAGCTGGAGCGGTAATCGCAAAAGCGATTCCAAATCCATGGATAGCAGCCCCACTCGCATTTGTCGGCCATTTCTTGTTGGACATGATCCCGCACGCACAAGCTCCGACGGATGAGGGTTATCGTCCAAATAAGCGAACCTATGTCGTTGTTTCTTTAGATTTGATAGCTTCTGCCGCCTTTATCTTCTATTTTCATTTAACCGGGACGTCGCTAGTAGTTCTACTGGGGGCAGTGTTACCTGATCTCTTGGATTTAACTCGATATAATGGGGTATTTTATAAGATATTTCGCGCGTATTATGATTTTCACGACAAAGTTCAAAAAGAAACAAATAAACCAATCGGCTTTGTTACACAGATTTTATTGTTGATGATTTGTATTATTTTTTTAAACAGGAGCCTTTGATGGGTATAGTACACGATGAAAAGGGGAGAATTCTGAAAGCCGGAATGATTGTGACTCGAAATGATAATGCCGAGGTTCTATTGACCTATAGAACTAAGCTTGACGACTATTCTTTCCCAAAGGGGCATGTGGAAGTAGGGGAAACCGTAGAACAAACTGCAATCCGGGAAACAGAAGAAGAAACAGGGTACGAGGTTAGGATAATTAAGGAGCTAGAGTCTGATAGTTATCAATATCCAGAAGGTCCGGAGATACTGGTTCGTCTCTTTTGGGGCGAAGTAGTAAGTCAGGGTACCAAAATAGAGGATGATGAGGAGCCGCTTTGGCTGAAAATTGAGGACGTTCGGGATAAGTTATCCTATGATAATTTAAAAGTTATTTTTGATAAGTTTGTTAGGGAATTAGAAAATGACTAAAGTTGCTGTGGCCATGTCTGGTGGGGTGGATTCTTCTGTCGCCGCCGCTCTTGCGGTAGATAAGTATGGCCGAGAAAATGTTTTTGGTCTGACGATGAAGCTGTATTGTTATGGCGATGACGATGCTTCCGAAAAAAGTTGTTGTTCCTTAGATGCAATTACTGATGCCGTGTCTGTCTGTATGCGACTTGGTATCCGCCACTATGTGGTAAATTTGGAGAAAGAGTTTCGCGCAGAGGTAATCGATAATTTTATTTCAGAATACGAACAGGGGAACACGCCGAATCCGTGTATACGTTGTAATAGCCTTATTAAGTTTAGACATTTGCTGAGTAAGTCACAGGAGTTGGGCGCCGACATGCTTGTTACTGGTCACTATTCCAGAATAGAAAAGACCAAAGACACCTTTCACTTACTTCGAGGGCTTGATAAAACCAAGGACCAATCATATTTTCTATATGGTCTAGGCCAAGATCAACTTTCGCATATTTGGTTTCCACTTGGTGAAATGACAAAGACCGAAACCCGCAAACTAGCTGAAAAATATGGTCTTAAAACTGCTCAAAAAACAGAATCGCAGGATGTTTGTTTTATATCAAGCACGACACAGGAGTTTTTGGCGGGAAAAGTGAAGGCAGCCTCTGGTAATATAATCGACAAAGAGGGTAAAGTACTCGGGAGGCACGAGGGTTTGCCGTTTTATACTATAGGCCAACGCAAGGGTCTTGGTGGTGGATTCACTGAACCTATGTACGTAGTCGGTGTTAATCTTGAAAATAATGAACTAATAGTTGGAAGAGAAGAAGATTTGTATGCGGATGAGATGACTGTAAAGGGGGTAACTTGGACGAATGTTGCTCCGGATTTCCCAGCAGAACTAGAGGTGAAAATTCGTTATAACTCGGAGGCAACGTCCGCGTCATTGCGAGGAACCGAAGGCGACGCGGCAATCTCTATTAAATTCCATAAACCTCAAAAGGCGATAACTCCTGGCCAAACAGCAGTATTTTACTCTGGTGATGAGGTAATTGGTGGCGGTACAATTTTGTCTACTTGACGCCCCTACGCTAAGTGCTATAATACTAGTCCTCGTAAATGTTAGTACCCGTTGCTCCCAGAAAGGGGGTGAGAACGATGTCAGTTCCGAAAGAGCTGAAAAGGGAGATTGCTTCCTATGAAGAGGACTACTACAACTTCCTGAAGGAAGGACGAGATCACGAAAGTGGTCCACTCAATCACAGGGCGTCTATGCTCGAGTCCAAGCTCGGTATGGCAGGGGTAAGAGATCCCCGGCGAGTCATGGATGCTTCTCGTGACAAGGCACAATCTAGGCTCATCGAAGAGCGGCGCAAAGCGAAGCTGCTCAAGGAAGCGCAACAGTCCGTGTGAGGGGGCGCTCACTGTGTCAGGAAAGACATCGTTGAACTGAAGGCCACCGTGCGTCATAAGCGCGAGTGGCCTTCAACCGTTTCTATCGACAAAAACGTTATTTTATATTATAATACCCGCGAGATTAACGCACAGCGCCAATCTAGCATTAGGGGGGTATCCCATGTGGTGCCATAACTGCAAAAACAGCAATTGCTGGGTAGTGCGTGAGAAGCCCTCGCTAATGGTTAGGCAAGGCACGATATATCCCTTGCTTGGACCGCTAGACATCGAGGCAATACATGCACATGAAACCAAGATGGTTGCCATCTATCATCCGAAGTATGAGGGTCCGAAGACTGCTCTGAAGGAGTATGACGACGTCTCTGGATAAGGGGTGCAAGGCGTATGACCGAACACAGTGGTGTAGATGTCGCGGCCTTCATCGACAAGGTAGAGACTGTGGCTACGCTCGAGAAACTCTGTGAGCTCTTCCACGAAGCGAGCGACCTGCCCGCGGGCGATGACCGCAGCTACTTGCGGCAGCGTTGCCTCACCAAGGCACAGAAGGAGGGCTGGTCCGCTCCGGAAGAGCCGGAGTTCGGCTGCTGACGAACAAACGGGGTGGCCGCCAACAGGCGGCCACCCCGGCAAGACTATCGACAAAAACAACTTTTTATATTATAATTACCCCGAAACAACCACTTGACTACCATCCGGTAGTCTCGTTTTCGTTTAGAACCGACACAACAAATGCCTGAGGAGGCCGAAATGATTGAACTGCTTGTCAGTCCAACAGCGAGATGTGACCGAGGTTGTTCTCACTGCATGTACGATTCCAATGTACTGGGGGAGTCTATTTCCCCGAGCGTGCTGTCTACACTGCCTCGTGAATTCTCGAGACTTGGGAAGGGTGAGAAACGGTTTTGTGTCACCGGTGGTGGTGAACCGCTTCTATATCCCTGGACTCCCAAGTTGATATGGGAAGTCATGCAGGACCGACGTAACTGGGTTGACCTCGTTACCTCTGGCTGCACGGACGAGAATGACAGCGGTAACAGGTCACTTCAGCTCATCACGGACATCTTTCGGTCTGCTAGACTGAACTCGTACTTGAGCTTTAACGTTTACAACAAGACTGCGGAAGCACGAGTGCGGTATACTCTTCCGCTGTTGCGGAAGATCAACGGGCTTGTCACTTTCAAGGTGGCTATGTCCTATGAGGACAGAAGCCCGATAGAACAGCTCGATGGGATTCTGCTTTCCATGGGGTACAGACCAAGGCTAATTGAGGTAAGGAAACCTCTAAGCAAGAGAGCATTGAGGTGTCTCGGCGAACCAGAATATCTTGGGGAACTGTCAGACTTCTCGGACCAGATCTATTTCCGAGATAATGACTTCGTTGACCCGAGCCTCGAAGACGGTTTCTGCTACTACACCCAACAGCTCATCAGGGTTCGGCCCCAGAACCTGTTGATAGAAGGTAGAGCTGAAAAGCTCGCCCCAACATTCGAGGAACTGTTGAAGCACACCTCGATCCGCAGGCATTGTGCTTACCAAAGAGAAAGTCGTGATGAGCTACTCTCCATAAATCACACGGGCGCTATCTACCCGTGTTCTATGGATATGGTTTGTCCTGACCCTGAGCTGCAACTAGGGGTGCTTGGAGAGACCCCTCTTTGGAAGGCTCTTGCTCTGAGGAAAGAGAAGATCGCAAAGGCAAGGCGACGGACACTATTGTCGCCAATCGGGATAAGCAGTAATCCGTGTGGGTATTGTTGTGACGACCGGACGGACGCCTGAGGGCGTCCGTCCGAAAGGACTTTCTTTTGTTGAGATAAGCGTAATTTGTGCTAAAATACTCTTATGACAATAAACGAAATTCGTGAAAAATTTATAAAATATTACCTTGAGAAGGAACATGTAGAGATTGCGTCTTCTTCATTGATTCCAAAAGACGATCCAACAACGCTCTTTACTGGCTCTGGTATGCAGCAGCTGATGCCGTATTTACTTGGTCAGGAACACCCGAAGGGCGTGCGTCTGGTAGATAGTCAAAAGTGTTTCCGCGCTGAAGATATAGATGAAGTGGGTGATAACCGTCATACTACCTTCTTTGAGATGCTGGGTAACTGGTCGCTTGGGGACTACTTCAAAGAGGAGCAGCTAGCTTGGGTTTTTGATTTTCTGACGAAAGAGATAGGTCTAGATGCAAATAGGCTTTATGTAACTGTTTTTGCCGGAGATATAGAAAACAACATTCCGAAAGATGATGAATCTGTCTCTATTTGGCAGAAAATGTTCAAAAGTATCGGGATAGATGCAAAAGCAGTCGAAATTGGCTCTGAAGCAAATGGCTATAAAGTGGGTATGCAAGAGGGACGTGTTTTCTACTATGATACCAAGAAGAATTGGTGGAGTCGTGCCGGTGTGCCATCTGCGATGCCTGCTGGTGAACCAGGTGGTCCCGACAGTGAGATTTTCTATGAATTCACCGAGATAAAACACGATAAAAAGTGGGGTGAGCACTGCCATCCAAACTGTGATTGTGGCCGTTTCATGGAGATTGGTAACTCTGTGTTTATGCAATATATCAAGAACGACGATGGTACCTTTAGCAAGCTGCCAAAGCAAAATGTAGACTTTGGTGGCGGTCTCGAGCGTATTGCAGCTGCAGCCGCAAATGATCCAGATGTATTTAATATAGATATTTTTGCCAAGATAATCCGAGACATTGAGAAGGTGACGGGCGTTAAATACAAAGATTCAGATGCAGAGACCAAGCGCGCTTTCCGTATACTTTGTGATCACTTGCGAGCTGCAACATTTCTGATGGGGGATGGCGTGCGTCCATCTAACCTAGGACAGGGCTATGTGCTGCGCCGCCTAATACGTCGAGCTATCAGATTCGCCAAGCTTGCTGACGTTTTTGAACAAAATATGTGTTCAAAGATTGCAGGGTTTATTATTGAAGATTATCGGGATCACTACGCAAACCTAGAGACAAACAATAGCTCTATATTGTCCGAATTTGACCTTGAAGAAGCCAAATTCTTGAAGACATTAGACGCAGGGACAAAAGAGTTTGAGCGACTGACCTCAAAAGAAAAAGTGATTACCGGACAACAGATGTTTGATCTTTTTACTACTCATGGTTTTCCAAAAGAAATGACCCTGGAGATAGCTGTAGAAAGAGGTATAAAAGTTGTACAAGACAAAGATTTTGATAGAGAGTTTGAAAAACACCAGGAAGTTTCACGTGCTGGAGTTCATGAAAAGAAGTTTGCTGGTGGCATGGAAAACAAGGAAGATCCCCAGATAGTGCGTTTTCATACGGCAGCACATTTGCTTCTGGCAGGTTTGCGAGCTATCCTCGGTGAAAGTGTCCACCAAAAAGGCTCCAATATTACTGCGGAACGCATTCGCTTTGATTTCTCATGGAGTGAGAAAATGACCGATGAGCAGAAGAAAGCGGTAGAGGACTGGGTAAATGATAAAATTTCTCAAAACTTGGATGTTACTATGCTAGAGATGAGTGTGGAAGAGGCTAAAAAGTCTGGCGCAGAGGGTGAATTCGCAACCAAATACGGTGACAAAGTACGTGTTTATAGTATTGGTAACGTTTCAAAAGAAATTTGTGGTGGACCACACGTTCAGAATACTAGCGAACTGGGGCATTTCAAGCTAGGTAAAGAAGAGTCATCTAGCGCTGGAGTACGTAGGATCAAGGCAACATTAGAATAAATCTATGAAACTAGAGATAACGCAGTCTGATTTCGAAAAAATACAGAGTCAGCTGGCCGAAAAACAGAAAAAGCTTGATGAGCTTGGCCTCGGACTCGGTGATGCTATGAGTCGCAGTGGTTCATTTCCATCTGCGAATCCAGAATATGCTGCGGTTCATCTAGAAATGAAAAATCTGCAAACAAATGTAGATAATTTGAAAAAAGTCCTCTCAAAATATACTGTTACAAGTATTGAGAAGATAGATACTAAAAAAATAAGTATATACTCAAGTGTTATACTAAACGATTTGGAAACTAACGAACAAATCTGCTACTATATTTCGCTTGCTGAATTGGACAAGAAGCTCGAGGGGGATTGTTACCTTGCCACACCCGAAAGCCCGGTCGGGCAAGCACTTCTTGGTCATAAGATAGATGACACTGTCGAAATTACGTTACCCGTCGGCACGAAAAAATATCTGATTACAGGCCACACGAAAGAGTACTAAAAAACCGCCCAGTGGGCGGTTTTCAATAATGTTAGGCTCCTCTAATTTTTTTGCGTTGTTCTTCGATTCTTTCTTTCGTCAACTCTTCTTCTTTTTCCCTTAGCTCTCGAGTTGCGTCGTACGTTTCTTGTTGGATTGCCTCTTCATCATGAACATTGTTAGACTCCGCGGCAGCTCTAACTCGAGATTCAATTTCTGTTTTTGCGGCCTGGTTGACATCATTTTCTTGTCTTTCACTATCGGTCAAACCCCTGCGTCCTGAACCAGCGGCAATTACTTCATCGGCAAAAAAACGCAAGGCCTTTCTAATCTTGTGACCGTGATATTTGTCTTCAGCGATTGCTTCTTTCTCTGCGAGTACTTTGTCTTTGACATTTCCTTTATTTTCGCCCTCTGTTTGTAAGAGATCTTCTGGTGTATATCCCGTTCCTTCTGCGCTCATAAAAACCTTTCATTTTATGAATTTATCTTAACCTCAATTATGTTTATAGTCAACAATCCATATATTGTTCTCGTAGTTCTCGACAAGTTCGAACAATAATTGTAATATATACACTAGCAATATGAAGAACTTATTTTCAAAAATCACAAGCAAAGAACCAAAAGTGCCTTACTATGTAGCACTAGATATTGGTACGGAGTTTGTGAAGGCACTAATATTCAAAATAGAGGACCACAAGGGGATTGTAGTAGGTACTGGCCGTCAACGTCAGCGACTTGGTGATATGCACGGTGGTACGGTGACAGATATCGCTGGTGTGGTAGATAACTGCAGTAAGGCACTTGATCAGGCAGAGGAAATGGCTGGGGTGGTGGCTGACCAGTGTATTATTGGTATTGCCGGTGAACTAGTGAAGGGAACTACGACCACTGTTCACTACGAAAGGCTTGTACCGGAGAAGAAAATTGATCTCTCTGAACTAAAAAATATTGTAAATAAGGTCCAGTGGAAAGCATTTGATGCCGCCCGTGAGCAGTTGGCCTGGGAAACCGGTCAAGCCGCCCTAGATGTGAAGCTTGTTTCAGCCAGTATAGTAGATGTGAAAATTGACGGGTATAAAGTGACTAATCCGGTTGGATTTCAGGGCAAAGACGTCTCCATCGGTATATTCAATGCTTTTGCGCCGATGGTTCATCTGGGTGCTTTGCAAACTATTGCCAGTGATCTCGGGCTGGAGCTTATCAGTATTGCGGCCGAGCCATATGCTGTCGCTCGTTCAGTTGGAGTCGATGAGGCAGGCGAATTTAGTGCTATATTTATAGATATTGGTGGCGGTACCTCTGATATTGCGGTTGTCCGCAACGGAGGGCTAGAAGGCACAAAGATGTTTGCCATCGGTGGACGTAGCTTTACCAAGCGCCTTTCGCAAAGTCTCAATGTGCCATTTGCCAAGGCTGAAGAGATCAAAATTGCATATTCCCACGATATGTTGGAAGAAAAAGATACCGCGATTGTGCGTGATGCGCTCGAGCTGGACGTGGATGTCTGGCTTTCTGGCGTGGAGCTTTCACTTTCAGAGTTCCCAGATGTCGATAGTTTGCCATCCAGAGTGATGCTTTGTGGTGGTGGTGCAGCACTTCCGGAGATAAAAAAGGCGCTCGAGGGTAGTGTATGGTACAAGGATTTGCCTTTTGCCAAAAAACCCAAAGTTACCTTTATAAAACCTGAGGATGTATCAAACATCATAGACAAGACGGGCACTATAAAGGACCAACAGGACATTACGCCGATGGGACTAGCTTCCCTGATTGTGGATATGGATTTGGATGATGAGGTGCTACCAGGTATACTTAGCAAGGTAGTGAGAGGAATGCAATAATGGCCGTGTCACCCAAGACAATATATCTAGAGATTGATGAAGAGGTAACTTCGGTTATCGACAAGATTCGTAAAACAGAGTTTACGGACGTTGTGCTTGTGGTGCCAAAAGATGCCAGTATTTCGCAAAGTGTGGTAAATCTAAAACTTATCAAGAGGAAAGCCGAAGAGCTAAATAAAAATGTTTCACTAGTAACCCAGGATAAGGTTGCCAGAAACCTAGCTGGGAAAATTGGCCTTGCGACCGCGGCAACAGCGGCAGAAATGCCTCAAGTAGCAACTGCTGCCAGCGCTGCTGTAGATACAGCCGGTCCGCTAGAAGAAACTAGCGAAGTGATATTTGATAAAGATCCTGTGGTTCATGAGCCAGAAGAGTTGACTGTTGTTGAGGGTGAGGACGTGCAAGAAGAAGTGGAAATGCACGAAGATGTTGACGAAAAAGTGGCCGAGAAGACCAAGAGTCTGGCGCCGAAGTTCCCCTGGAAGTGGGCCGGTCTCGTAGGAGCAATCGTTGTAGGGGCACTGCTTGTGACAGGTTATGTATATTTGCCACGAGCAAAGGCGACCATCTATGTTGCTGCTGAGAAAAAGCCCGTTACTCTAAACTTTTCTGGGGAAAAAGATGCCAAGCTGGACACAGAAAAAGTAATCATACCGACACAGATAATTGAAGTTACGAAGGAGCAGAGCAAGAAATATCCCGCTACGGGCAAGAAAGATGCTGGGACCAAGGCAAGTGGAGTGGTACGCGTTTCCAATCTCTCTGGTAGTACCATTACCATTGCTACTTTCGTACCAAAGGGTCGTACGGACCTTGTATATGTAGCCAATTCACCGGCGACTATTGAAGACGGCAAAATAGTAGATGTCCCCGTGACAGCGCAAAATGCGGGTGAGGCGTATAACGGTTTTTCGAATACCGATTTTGCCCCTGCTAAGGGCGAGATAGCTGGTATGTCACTTCGTTCGAATGCCTCGGGAATGTCTGGCGGCACGACTAAACAAGTTTCCGTGGTTTCTCAGGGCGACGTAAATGCTGCCAAGGACGCACTAGCCAAAGAAGTTGGGGATACGGTGACAGCGGAATTTAACAGTAAATCCAGTGAGCTGAAGGTGATTGATGAGACTAAGAAATCAGAAATTGTGTCTAGCTCAGCTAGTCCAGATGTAAATGGTGAAGCCACAGAATTCAATATGACTGTCAAGGTAACCACCAAGGCTCTTGGTTTTAGTATGAATGACGTAGCGAGCATCATAACTGCTGAAGTAAATAGGCAGCTAGGCTTCACAAAGTCAATCATTGATGATGGCTCCAAGAGTGCTGAGATAGGCGTGGACTCGTCGGATATTGCAACTGGTAAGATATCTGGCACCATCAAAACAAACGCGTTTGTGAGCTCCAAACTGGATGAAAATGCTATCAAAGTCGAGCTTGTCGGGCTAAATGATGCCAAGGCGACCAACTATCTGGCCGGACTTGATGGAGTATCTAGTACAAAGTTGGAATATTGGCCAACATTTATAAAGAGTTTTCCTAGACTGAAAAATCATATTTTCTTGACAGTCACGGTAGACGATAGCTCGAGGAATTAATTTGACGAAGATTTTATCCATTGATGTAGGTGAAAAGAGAGTGGGGCTAGCTGCTTCTGACGAGACACAGATGATAGCGGCTCCGTTTGGTTATCTAGATCGCGCAGATGCGGTTTCCAAAATTGTAGATATAGTGACACAGGAAAATGTCGGTCAGATAGTGGTGGGAATACCATTTTTACCTAGTGGAGGACTCGGATCACAAGCCGAGGACGTGCAGCATTTTGTTGCTGAGTTGCGCGAGAAAACTACGGTCGGTATAGATTTTGAAAACGAAGTACTTTCATCTGTAGAGGCCACGAATAGGCTAAAGGCGATGAAACAAAAGATAAAAGACAAAGGCGAGGTAGACGCAATGGCGGCGACCATAATACTAGAAAGCTACATGAACAGGAGTCAGAATTGAATAAAAAATTTGTACAAAAATATAAAAAGTATTTATTGCCTGCAGTTATAGCAGCGGGAAGCTTGCTATTAGCTTCTACTTTAGTTATAAGCTATTATGCGTACTTTCTGAGCACGCCAGCGGACAAAAAGGCCGCTGAAGTCACATTTGTGGTTGCCAAGGGCGATGGTGTACGCAAAGTTTCGGCTAACTTAGAAAAAAACAAAATTATATCTCAGGATTTTACCTTTATGGTCTATCTGAAACTATCGGGACTCTCGAGTAGTATTCAAGCGGGTGACTACAAGCTTGCTGGTAGTATGACACCTCGCACGATTGCCGACATACTTACCAAAGGCAAAGTAACTAGTAAAAAAATTACTATTCCTGAAGGTTGGACTATAGATGATATAGGCGATTATCTACAAAAGCAGGGTGTGACTACAAAGGCAGATTTCGCCTTGGCGACACAGAAGACATATAGCTATGACTTCCTGGCAGACAAACCAACGGATCAGGGTATCGAGGGATATCTTTTCCCAGATACATATCAGATCTCTGCCACAGCCACAGCGGAAGATATTGTCAAACTAATGCTAGAAAACTTTGGTAGAAGGCTCACGCCAGATATCAGGGCCGCTATCGGTGGCTCTGGCATGAATATATATGAAACGCTTACCTTGGCCTCTGTTGTGGAGCGCGAAGTCTCTAAACCAGAAGATCGCAAAGTTGTCGCAGGAATCTTTGAAAATAGATTAAATATCGGCATGGCATTAGAATCTTGCGCAACTATCCAGTATATATTGAAGTCAAATGAAGAGCGGTTTACCTATGAACAAACCAGGGTAGAGTCGCCATATAATACTTACATCCATGTTGGCTTACCAGTAGGTCCTATCGGAAACCCAGGCATAGATTCGATACAGGCTGTTCTGTATCCCGAGCACACAGATTATCTGTATTTTTTCTCTTCAAAAGGTACGACTTACTACTCTAAGACGCTTGATGAACACGAAGAAAAGATTGCGAAATACCTAGACTAGGTCACTTGACACGGACCCAGAACCAACGTAAAATAGTTGCTGTTTAAGTTTTGGAGGTGAGTATCATTACTCTCCTAAAAAAGCTAACTAGATGGCTAGCGAAAGCACCCTCTAAGTTGGCCAAAGTCAAACCGGCGTTAAAAGAAAATATTAACGATAAAGCTCTTGATACCAAAGAGAAAGTTATTCGTGCTCGCAAGAAGACAATTGCTCTTTTTAGACGCCCCATGAACGATGTTTCCCATATCGGAATAATGATTGTTATCTCGATCGCACTCCTTAGTGGTGTCTCGGCCATGTTTGGCACAAGTGCTGAAGTAGATGTAAACCCATTTATTCCCGAAAAAGAGACTACCAAGCAATATGTTTCCAATATGGAAAAACGCATTGTTCAGGCAGATTCCGTAACGACGGTTGCTTATTATATAGATCAGACCAAGCTTGGTCCTGATGCAGCAGCCGTAACGGAACAGCTAAATACACAAGTTAGCTCAAACTATGGCGGGACAGAATACCTGGCGAGCTTGCCGATAGTAGAAAACTCAAACGCGGGAGGCGCTCAAAACAAAATTACAGATTATATAGTGCTTAGTGGTGATACTCTGTCCACTATTGCGACGAAGTTTAATGTGTCTACAGACACGATTCGTTACGCCAATAACATTACAGATGTCGATAGTATTGCGCCTGGTGATAAACTGGTGATTCCACCAGTAACTGGTGTTTTGCATACTGTAGCTGCTGGTGAGACTACTGCAGGCATCGCCAAGCGTTATAACGCCAATGAAGCTCTTATCATTGCGCAGAATAATCTTTATGGTGAAGATCTGACAGTTGGGATGAAAATAATGGTACCAGACGGTGACATCCCTGAAGCACCAAAACCGGTGGTTCAAACACAGGTTGCTTCGTCTACTAAGACAGGTGGGGTACAGGGCAGTTCACAACGAACCATAGCTTCTGGTCAATTTATTTTCCCAACCGTAAATGCACAAGGTTATTACAACGGTTATCATTATTGGGCTATAGACATCCCAGGTGCCTACGGTACACCTATTTATGCCGCAGATTCAGGCAGAATCGTGGAAGCGCAATATGGCTGGAGTGGTGGATTTGGTAATACCATCCTTCTGGATCATGGAAATGGATATACTACTCGATACGGACACATGTCCTCGCTCGCTGTAATCGGCGGTTATGTGACGAAGGGCCAGGTGATTGGTTATATGGGTAGTACGGGGCGCTCTACAGGCACGCATCTTCACTTTGAGATAATTTACAATGGTACTCAGATTAACCCATGCAGTTATTTCGGTGGCTGTAGCGGCTAAGCCGTCTCGTGACAAAAGGCCGTTTTTGTGCTAAAATATTCTTCTTGCCACCTCCTCTTGAAAGTAGGTGGCGCCAGGTTCAAGAAAATCAAGTTCTCCGTCGTCAAAAGATGTCTCCGGTTATACAATCCAGTCGACACCATTTTGACGATAGTCGTGCCTCACGCCGGCAGGTTGATTTTCAAGGCTAGAGAACGTAGTATTAACCCGACAAAATTTATCTAATTTTGTCGGAAGAGGAGAAATCGCGAAAAGGTGAAACCTTTTGCGAAAGCAAAAGTAGAACCTAGTAGCGAATTACGACGTGTTTTGTGATAGAGCGGAAATAATTGTAAAAGCAGGTAAGGGCGGCGATGGCGGCCTCTCCTTTTTGCATGAAAAATATCGCGAATACGGCGGGCCAGATGGTGGTGACGGCGGGGATGGCGGAAGTGTAATCTTTCGAGTAGATCCCAGCTGGAATACTCTCTACTACTATAAAACTAATCGTAATATGGTTGCTCAAAATGGTGAGCAAGGTAAGGGACGTAAGAAACATGGCCGAAACGGTGATGATTTAGTGGTTCCAGTGCCAGTAGGTACGGTTATCTTTAATGCCGAAAATAATGAGCAAATTGCCGATTTGTCGGTATTGGAATCAGAATTTGTAATTGCCAAGGGCGGCGAGGGAGGCTTCGGTAATGCTCACTTTACTTCCTCGGTTCGTCAGACACCGAAGTTTGCCGAGCTTGGGACGCCAGGAGATGAATACAATATTCGCTTGGAACTCAAACTTATTGCAGATGTAGGTTTAGTTGGTCTTCCAAACATTGGCAAATCGACCTTTCTTTCAGTTGTTTCTAGCGCAAAGCCTAAGGTGGCTGACTATCCATTTACGACGATTATTCCCAATCTAGGAGTTGTAGAAGGTTTTGGCACAAGAGGATTTGTAATCGCTGACATGCCAGGGTTGATAGCTGGTGCGGCCCAAGGCAAGGGACTTGGTGATGAATTTTTGCGTCATATAGAGCGCACCCGTGTAATTATACATATTCTAAATGCCACAAGTGAGGATCTTGCGGCAGACTTTACGACTATAAATAATGAGCTGGCAGAATACAGCAAAGATGTCGCGACTAAACCCCAAATCTTGGCTGTTAGCCAGGTAGATTTGCTCGATGAGAAGACAAAAAAGAAAGTACTCAAAACTGCGGAGAAGATAATTGCTAGCAACCCCAAAGTTTTCAAATTTGATAAGAAGCCTTTTCTTTTCTCAGGAATTACCAAAGAGGGAATCCGCGAACTAATCCTAGAAGCTTCTGCGGAGTTGGATAGAATACCTAAGAAAGTAGAGAAGAAGGCCGTCAAAGTATTTACACTTGCTGACTCGAAGCGCTCCACTTTCAAGATAACAGTTGAAGGCGAAAAATTTATAATTACTAGCGATAGGCTTGAGAAGTTTGCGGCAAAAACTGATTTTAACAACCCACATGCCGTGATGCGCATATATGACATATTGACGCGCATGGGAGTTACTAAAGAACTTACAAAAAAGGGTGCCCACTTTGGAACAAAGATCAAAATTGCGGATAAAGAATTGGAGTTTAAAGGATAATGTTGGGACACGAGTATTACAATTCTAGGGGCGAATTGCATAATTTCGAAACACCTAAACAACCGATGGGTAAGGAACAAGTCGAGATTGCTATGGAACCAACGCACGCGGCTATTATTTTGCAGAAAAACCCCTATGTTTATGCCGAAACAAGGCCGTACTCAGGTGGAGATCTAAGCGCCGAGCGGACTGGGCTAAAAGCAGATAATAAATATATCCTAGCAATCAAAGAGGATAACTACGTCATCGGGTATACACTACGAAGCGCTGATGAGGTAATTACATTCTTAAAAAGTAGTTATAACGGCGATAAAGCCGCCTAGATTGTAGACAATGAATCTTTCAAAACAATATTCAGATAAACTGAACGGTCTAGTCTTGATGAAAGAGGCGGGTCTTCCTGTTCTTCCATTTTTTATTTTAGACAAAAGAGGAAATATTGAAGGGCATATCAAAAAGTTTATAAAAGACAATAAGGTGAATAAATTTTGTGTCAGGATTGATGATATTTCTGCAAAAATGGGTTTAAACAGCATTATAGACGCGACATTAGAAAAAGACCTTGTGAGAATTGAAGAACTGTCTTCTCGGCATGTGGTTTTTATAAGTCACCCTGGTAATATCTACAGAAATCTTCATAGTGTGAATATTATGAAAGACTATAACGAAATTGTACTTGAAGCTATCGGGCCCGGGTTTATCACACCGGACATGGATAAAAAAGGACTTCTTCATGAACAGATAGTCTTTGATCATAATTTCAAGCAATTGACTAGAGAACTTATTGTTGATAACAAAACATATTTACTTCACAGAAACACAAAGATTGGTTCAAATATCGATATTCATAAAAAGAATAACAGTATGCTGCTGCAGTATCAGAGTTATTTACCACTATCTTCTGACGAGATTGAATATATAAAGTCGGTTTTCCCAGTAATTGAAAAAGTGGCTCATAATATGAAATACGATAAATTTGTCGCATCACTTAGCTTTATTGAATTGAATAAAAAGCCTGAACCAATATTTTGGGATTTATTTGGAATCACGAAATGACGATTTCTACAGCATTGGAGTGGGCGAAGAAATTATTAAAAAGCAAATCTGTCGATGGTCCTGAAGCCTCGGCCGAGTTTCTATTGCAGCAAATAATAGGGGAAGACAAAGTATATATTTTTTCACACCCAGACCAGGTACTTACCGCCGAACAACAAAAACAATTTGAAGAGTGGATTTCTCGTCGTGCTAAACATGAGCCTGTTTGGTATATCACTGGCAAAATAGAATTTCTGGGACTATATTTTACTGTTAATCAGAGTGTGCTGATTCCTCGTCCAGAAACAGAGCTTTTGATAGAAAAAATCGCCGAGCATATTCGTGAGGGATTTGCGCCCAAGAAAGTCCTAGATGTGGGCACTGGCAGTGGGGCTATCATAATTTCGCTTGCCAATATGTTGAAGGGTAAATCTGAATATTTTGCGTCTGATATTTCAGCAGAAGCTCTCGAAGTAGCTAAAGAAAATGCTGAAAATCTGGGATTATCAGATAGTATCTGCTTCAGACTAGGGGACCTTTTTGAACCTTGGAAAGGGCAGAAGTTTGACCTGATTGTTGCGAATCTGCCCTATGTACCAGAAGCTGATCTAGAAACCTTGAAGCCTGATCTTGTGAATTATGAGCCTCACATAGCACTCTTTAGTGGTGAAGATGGACTAACGCTGTACCGAAAGTTCTTTCAAGAAGTGGGTAAACACCTAAACGAACACGGTAAGATATTTTGTGAAATTGGCTATAATCAGGGGGATAAGATAAAAGACATATTGACGCAGGTTTCCCCGAGCGCAGAAGTGACTGTTCTGAATGACTATGCTGATGTCGATAGAATTGTTATCATAGAAATATAAGAGGAGGCAATATGGCTGAAAAAGTAGAAGAAAAAGTAACACTCACCATAGGGGATGGGATCCGATTTGGTCTTGGGTTTTTCATGGTTGGTCTAAGCGGACTGGCTGCAACCATGGTAGCCGCCTGGCTCATTATCATTGCCGCAAGATATTTTGGTTTGGCTTTTTAACCTTCTCAAAAAGGCTATTTTGTGCTAAAATAACGCTCGGAACTTCGGTTCTTCGTGGGCCCGTAGCTTAGCTGGTAGAGCGCCTCCATGGCATGGAGGAGGTCGCAAGTTCGAATCTTGTCGGGTCCACCATTTTATTTAGAAAATATAGAAGAGGGGCTTATGGATGTAGTATATCCACTTAAAAATATGACTGATAATGATTATGTTGAGCTAAAGTATTCACTCCGTAGTTTGGCTAATATTAAACATGATCGAGTAATCGTGGTGGGGGGTAAGCCTGACTGGATAGATAACATAATTCATATAAATGAATATGATGTTCATTCTTTAAAAGGTTCTAATTCTTTACGTAAAATCTTAGCCACGTTTAATATCGTTTCAGATGATTTTATATACATGAACGATGACTTTTTCTTGTTAAAACCACAAGAGATTAAACATTTTCATCAGGGTAATTTCAAAGAAAATGTTGAACGCAAGGCACCACTATTAAATTATTCGCGCTACTGGCAGGGCATGCACAGAACGGCAATACTTTTTGATGAACCCCTAGATTATGAACTGCATTATCCTTTTGTTTTTAATAAAGAAAAGTTTATTGCAATGACTCGAAAATATGACATGAACAATGCATACGCTCTTCGCTCACTTTATGGTAATGAGTACAATGTGGGTGGAGAATTTCGTAAAGACAGAAAAGTTTATGATTTGGATAATTTCAAAAGTGCCTTTAAGGACGATTTCTTTGTGAGTTCATCGGACCAATTGCCGGTTGACGAGGCATTTGTGAAGGTTCTGGATGACTATTTCCCAGAAAAAAGTCCTTATGAAAAATAAACATTATTTCAAAATCACTTAATTTTGTGCTAAAATAGCCTTACTTATGGCTAAATACGATCACATCAAAATTGAGAAGAAGTGGCAGGATGTTTGGGCAAAGACTGACATTTATGCCGCAAGGGATGATAAGCGCGAGAAATACTATAATCTCGTGATGTATCCATATCCGTCTGGGGACCTGCATATAGGACACTGGTACAATTTTTCGGGCGGTGACTTCTATGCTCGCTACAAGCGAATGAATGGCTTCAATGTACTTAATCCTATCGGTTTTGACTCCTTTGGGTTGCCTGCAGAGAATGCAGCCATTAAGCGTGGCATTGCACCGAAGAAGTGGACTTACGACAACATAGACAATATGGTGAAACAGCTTCACCGCTTAGGGCCCAGCTATGACTGGGGCCGTATGGTTATCACCAGTGACCCCGAATATTACAAGTGGACGCAGTGGATGTTCCTCGAGCTATATAAACGCGGGTTAGCCTACAAGAAAAAGCAGGTGGCTAACTGGTGTACTGATTGCAATACGGTACTTGCCAATGAACAAGTTGTAGATGGCAAGTGCGAGCGTTGTGGTAACGATGTGATTCAAAAAGAGCTAGACCAATGGCTTTTCAAAATTACCGACTACGCCGATGAGCTAATATCTGGTCTCGAACAAGTGGATTGGCCAGAACGCACTAAAACTATGCAACGCAACTGGATTGGCCGCTCTGAAGGCGCTGAAGTTGAATTTAAAATACAGAATACAGAATCTAGCATAAAAGTGTTTACCACTAGGATTGACACGTTATTTGGTGTTACCTTTATGGTTTTGGCACCAGAAAATCCTCTGGTGAGTGAGATTACAACGAAAGAGCAAGCAAAAGAAGTAGAGAAATACGTCGCCAAAACAAAAGGCAAGACTGAGCTCGATCGCATGCAGGAAAAGGTCAAATCGGGTGTCTTTACTGGTAGCTATGCTATCAATCCCATAAACGGTGAGAAAATACCTGTTTGGATAGGTGATTACGTACTTATGGGTTATGGAACTGGCGCCATAATGGCAGTACCAGCACATGACGAACGTGACTGGGATTTTGCGAGAAAATACGATTTACCAATTACACAAGTCGTAATTCCTTGTGAAGACGATCCCGTGAACCCACCCAGAGAAGGTTTTGAAATGGTCAAACGACCTACTGTTATTGTCCATTTGATAGATAAGTCGACTGGTAAATATGCTTTACTGGATTGGCACGAAAGCCTGGATGGTATATCCACGGCTATAATGGGCGGTATCGAGAAAGGCCAAACACCCGAAGAAGCTGCTCTAGCGGAAATACATGAAGAAGCTGCCCTTGAAGGGGTAAAAATAGTCAAAAAACTGTCGTGGATTACGGGAGCTACATATTGTGCATCGCACAAAAATCAAAATCGGAAGGCAGTTGCTTACGGATTCTTGGCCGAAGTAGATAATTTATCAAAACAAGGCGTGATTGATGAAAAAGAACTAAAGAATCATACATTAGTTTGGGTTGATAAAGAGGATGTTCTTGATCATCTCACACCAGTACACCAAAAATTAGTTTGGACGCAATTGAATAAAGAAACTGCGCTAAAAGGGACAGGGGACCTAGTAAATTCGGGGAAGTTTGATGGTTTATCAGCTGTCGAGGGAGGAAAGCGAATTGTAGAGGAGCTGGCAAAAAATAAATTGGCTAAGAAAACTACTCAATATAAACTCCGTGACTGGCTGATTTCCAGACAAAGATATTGGGGTTCACCTATACCAATTATCTATTGCGATAAGTGTGGTGAAGTGCCAGTGCCAGAGAAGGATTTGCCTGTAATCTTGCCAGAAGAAGTAAAGATGAAGCCAACTGGTGAATCTCCACTACGTTATGAAAAGGACTTCTACGAGACTACTTGTCCCAAATGTGGTGGTAAGGCTACCAGGGAAACCGATACGATGGATACTTTTGTGTGCTCAAGCTGGTATTACCTTCGCTATACTGATCCGAGAAATGACAAAGAATTTGCTGACAAAACAAAGCTGAAGAAGTGGTTGCCAGTAGATATGTATATTGGTGGTGCGGAACACACCGTCCTTCATTTACTTTATTCTAGATTTTTTACAAAAGCACTTCGAGATGGCGGGTATCTGGATTTTGATGAACCGTTCATGAAGCTTCGTCACCAGGGCATGATTCTTGGTCCCGACGGTTTGAAAATGTCCAAATCAAAGGGCAATGTTATCGATCCAGACAGAGAAGTAGATAAATACGGTGCTGATGCTGTGCGCATGTATCTCTCATTTATGGGCCCATATGAGCAGGGTGGCCCTTGGAATCCGAATGGACTAGTAGGGGTCCGTAGATTTTTAGATAAATTTTACGATTTTGTACAAAAAGTTTGTTTAGAAACGAAAGACAGAAAAATCGATGACATTCGACTAACGGAACTAGATAGAGCGGTTGCAAAACTTATTGATAGGGTCTCAAATGACTTACCGGAGATGAAATTTAATACTTGTATTTCCGGCTTCATGGAGGCATTAAATAGCTTAACGTCTTTGGAGAAAGAGTTCAAAATCAGTGAAAATACTGGGGCCTGGAAGCATGCTATTTCCAATGTTTTATTAACTATGGCACCATTTGCACCACACCTTACAGAACAACTTTGGGCAGACCTTGGTAATGATGGAAGCATCCACATCCAACAGTGGCCAGAGCTGGATAGTTCGCTTCTTACTGACGAACTGATTACAGTTGCTGTGCAAGTAAATGGCAAGGTGCGTGATTCGTTACTTGTTTCACCAGATGTGGCTGAACAAGAATTGTCAGATTTGGCACTAAAATCTGAAAAAGTAACCAAATACATCGAAGGTAAAGAAATAAAGAAGCAGATATATGTTAAGGGGAAGATACTAAGCATTGTCACAAGCTAGATTTTGTGCTATAATTTGCTCTGTTTTACCAGGGGTTTACAAATGAAACTTATCAGTGTGAAAAATCTTCTTCGAGCCGAGCTAGGGACTTCCGAAAAGTTCGAACTTACTGAAGATATTTCCAAGATTGATCTACCAGAAGAGATAGAGGGTCATCTGCTTTCTATCCAAGGCAAGATTATGCGCCTTGAAGACAGCGTGGTGGTTTCTGGGAAAGGCAATGCGTCACTAACGCTTATCTGTGATCGTTGTCTAGACAACTTCGATACGAGCGTTTCATTTAACTTTGAGCGAGAATACATACTAGATCGCAAAGAAAAAACCGAGGAAGACCTGTACGTTGATAAATATCTAAACATTGATCTGACAACAGAGCTTCGCGACGAGATAATCCTGGCAGTTCCAACGCAGAATTTCTGCCGCAAGGATTGTCCCGGCATATGCCCTGGTTGCGGAATCAACTTGAATCATGAAGCATGTAAATGTATCATTAACGAAGAAATTACTAAGTAAAAAAAACTAATAACTAAGTAATTCTCAAATTAGCAAATTAAATAGTTATTAATAATTCAGAAATTAATAATTACGACTGTAAGGAGTAGAAATGGCAGTACCAAAAAAACGTAAAACATCGTCTCAAGCAAAGCAGAAACGTTCACACGACGCTTTGACCAAAATAAATCTGGTTAAATGCGGCAAATGTGGTGAGCTGCTTCAGTCTCACACGGCTTGTACAGTTTGTGGCTACTATGGCGACAAAAAAGTACTAGACGTAGAGAGCAAGCTCGACAAAAAACTCAAAAAAGAAGCCAAGAAAAACGAGAAAACCGAGGAATAATGGCAAGCAATAGGCACCTTTCACGTATAGTCGCATTCCAAACCATGTATGAGTGGGAATTTCTTGCGGGCAAATGCACCGAGGATCTCACAGGTGGAGTGGATGTACATACAGGCATGGTGCCTATGTTGGAGCGAAATTATAACGAATTCGCTGCCAGTATAGAAAGTCGCGATTTCATCGACAATCTGGTTTGGGGAGTCGTGGACAATGAGGACAAGATAGACGCTATCCTTGTCCCAGCGGCCCCAGAGTGGCCTATTGATCAAATCGCGCTAGTAGACCTGATTATCCTACGTATGGGCATCTACGAGCTTCTATTTGCGGATGAGGTACCACCGAAGGTGGCTATCAACGAAGCGGTAGAGCTAGCAAAGGCTTTTGGCGGGGAACACTCCAGTCGGTTTATAAATGGGGTTTTGGGTACGATCTTCCGAGCTAGTGATAAATACGATCCTAGTGAAGATAAACATATCCAGAACACAAAAGCGATAACACAAAAAACAAAAAAAGAGAGCAAGAAAAAATAACTTACGGCAAAGTGTTCGGTTTTTGACACAGGTGGAAAGTCGAACACTGGTCCTGAAAGGGAAACATGAGAGATCTAACGGAATTTATGAAGACACTGGGCGTAACTTATCGCGACCAGTCATTTTTGGAAACTGCACTCACGCATCGTTCTTACCTAAACGAAAATAAGTCGGTCAAAGAACACAACGAAAGACTAGAGTTTTTGGGCGATGCTGTACTTGAGCTAGTGGTAACAGAATATCTTTACAAAAACTATCCAAATCCAGAAGGCGAGCTAACTAATTGGCGTTCGGCCCTCGTAAAAACAGAAACGATTTCTGATGTTTCGAGAGAGCTGGGTGTAGAAAATTATCTACTCATGAGCAAAGGTGAGTCAAAGAGCTTTGGACGAAGTCGTCAGCTGCTACTAGCCAATGCTTTTGAGGCTATCTCGGGATCGATATATCTGGATCAAGGCTACGAGATTGTAAAAGATTTTATCGCCAGAAATTTACTTAAACGATTGGACTATATAATCAAAGAAAAGCTTTATATCGATCCCAAGAGTGAATTCCAGGAACTGGTCCAGGAGCACGAAGGCATCACACCTCGTTATGAAGTTATTTCCGAGGAGGGACCCGATCATAATAAGAAATTTTTAGTTGGTGTGTTTGTTGGTGATACCAAATGGGGCGAAGGAACTGGTTCTTCCAAACAGTCTGCGCAACAGGCCGCAGCTATAGCAGCTGTGAAAAAGTTCAAGAAATAGTTATACTGGATATGAAAGGCAAATATGCAAAGAATTAACAATCTAGAAACAACGGGGAAAATAGGCGAAGATGTAAAACTGGTCGGTTGGGTAGATAGTGTTCGGGATCACGGCAACCTGGTTTTCATCGATCTTCGTGATCGCACCTCGCTCATTCAGCTGGTTGTATTTCGCAAAGAGCTAGTGTCAACGGCCTCTGGGCTATCTGCCGAAGATCTTATTGAAGTTGTGGGGGAGGTACAAAAGCGTCCCGACAAACTGGTAAATGCAGACCTAGCTACCGGTACTGTAGAAATTGGTGTGAAAGAGATTAAACTTATTTCTGCAGCCGCGCCGTTGCCTTTCGAGGTAAACCAGAATACGGTAGGGATAAACGAACTTTCTCGTCTTAAATATCGATATCTCGACCTCCGTAGTGCTCGAATGGCAAACAATCTGCGTATGCGTCATGAAATTAATTTATTCTTTCGCAATTATCTCGCAGATAAGGGCTTTTGGGAGGTAGAAACACCCGCACTTACCAAGGGAACACCAGAGGGAGCACGCGAGTTCGTAGTACCTTCTAGGCTTCAGGATGGCCACTTCTATGTCTTACCTCAGTCTCCACAGCAATATAAACAGTTACTGATGGTTTCTGGCGTTGAAAAATATTTCCAGATTGCACGCTGTTTTCGCGATGAAGACCAAAGGGGCGATAGACAGCCCGAATTTACCCAGCTGGATATGGAAATGTCATTTGTAGAACAAGAAGACATCCTAAGTCTCATGGAATCCATGCTTATAGAACTTGTCGAAAAACACTATCCAGAGCACAAAATTGCGACTAAACCATTCCCTCGCATGATGTATGCTGATGCTATGAAAAAGTACGGCAGTGATAAGCCAGATATTCGAAAAGACAAGAATGATCCGCACGAACTTGCATTTTTATGGGTAATCGATTTTCCGTTATTTGAGAAGAGCGAGACCGAGAAGAAGCTAGTTTCTAGTCATCATCCATTTACTATGCCGATGGCAGAAGATTTGGCAATGCTCGACAAAACCCCCGAAAAAGTACGCGCTAATGCCTTTGATATTGTCTTAAATGGCAGCGAAATCGGTGGCGGCAGTATCCGTATTTTCGAACGTGAATTACAAGAAAAAATATTTGAAATTCTGGGTATTTCCAAGGAAGAAATGCAATCAAGGTTCGGTCATATGCTAGAAGCGTTTCGGTTTTCACCACCACCACACGGAGGTATAGCGCTAGGACTTGATAGACTGATTTCGATCCTGCAAAACGAAGAAAACGTTCGTGAAGTAATGGCTTTTCCTAAGACAGGAGATGCTAGAGACCCACTTACGGGTGCTCCAACTGTGCTACCTGAGATCTTGCTCAAAGACGTTCATATAGAGGTTATAAAAAAGAAAAAATAATTAACTAGGAGGGATTATATGGAAACTAGACTTTCTAAGCTACGAATCTACAATGCCTTAGTAGGTGTGATTTTATTTGTCCAAGGCATCGTGATGTGGGCTATTTCCAACAATACTTATGCGCAAATTACAACGAGCTACCTGGGTAAGAAAAGCAATATACCGGGTATCCCGACCACTCTAGTTCAGAATTTTGCACAGTGGCGTCTCGGCCCAATCGTGGCATCATTTTTGCTATTATCTGGTCTTTTCCTGTTGGGTTCAGCGTTTATTTGGCGAAAACAGTATGAAGCACAGATTCAGAAGGGGATAAATCTTTTCCGTTGGGCAGAATACGCGATTACTTCTTCTATGATGGTGGTTGTTATCGCCATACTTTGTGGTATTTATGACCTATCTACTCTGATTCTCATCTTCTCTCTTAACGCATGTATGATTCTATTTGGCTGGATGATGGAGATACATAATCAAACAACGAAGAAGGTTGATTGGACTGCTTATTACTTTGGTATATTTGCCGGCGCCATGCCCTGGGTGGTGATGGGTCTGTATTTCTACAATGCTCTGGCTGCAGGCGGAGATGCTGTGCCTAGCTTTGTTTATGCTATATTCTGGAGTTTATTTATCGCTTTCAACGTTTTCTCGGTAAACATGATCTTACAATATGCCAAGGTAGGTAAGTGGAAAGACTATCTTTACGGTGAATACGCATATATTACTTTTTCGCTTATTGCAAAAGCACTTCTTGCTTGGCAAGTTTGGGGCGGTACGCTGAGATAACCCGAAATCGTTGCGACGACAGGGGAAAATCAGGTACAATTGATACGTGTTTCTGAAACGAATAGAAATTTATGGGTTTAAATCATTTGCACAGCGAAGCGTGCTTGATTTTGAATATGGAAATAGTGGCAATATTACGGCCGTGGTTGGCCCCAATGGTTCGGGCAAAAGTAATGTGGCAGACGCCATACGCTGGGTAACCGGTGAACAAAGTACTAAAAATCTGCGAAGCAAGAAAAGCGAAGACGTAATATTCTGCGGTAGCTCGGCGAAGCCAAAGGGCTCTTACGCCGAGGTTTCACTGTTACTATCGAGTGACAAACCCGTTCAGTTTGAACTAAATAATAAACAGCATGAGCTCACGGAGATAGAAGTATCCCGTAAGCTTTATCGTTCTGGTGAGTCTGAATATTTGATAAACCATAAAAAGGTAAGGCTGACTGATATTCAGCAGCTTCTTGCCTCTCTTGGTTTTGGTCAGTCTAGCTATACTGTCATTGGTCAAGGGATGGTAGACCGGCTACTTTTCTTCACCGCTTCCGAGCGCAAGGTTCTCTTTGACGAGGCGGCCGGCGTAAAACAATACGAGATAAAGCGGGAACAGTCGATGCGTAAGCTTGAGTCCACCGATAGCAATCTGATTCGTCTAAAGGATATACTGTCAGAGTTGGAACCCAGGGTTGTAAATTTGCGACGCCTAGTCAAAAGGGCCGAAGGACGCAAGGAATTTGAAATCGAGCTGGCGGACACGCAGCAGAAATATTATGGATCACTCCTGTCTGAATACAACTCTAAAATAGAGGAGACGGGTCGGAATAAACAAGAATTGAATAAAAAATGTATTCAATTAGATAAAGCTATATCTGAACTACTGAGTAAGATAGAAACACGCGCAGAAAATCCTCACAGCCAGGAAAGAAGGTTACTAGAAGGCAAAATTTCGGAAATCACTAACCAGCGGGATACGCTCATGCGCGATGTAGCATATCTGAAGGGACAAGTAGAGAGTACTAGTCGTAATAAATCACAGGTTGTTAGTAAAAAGGCCGAACTTGTCGAAGAGAAACAAAACATTTCAGAAAAAATAAGGTTTTTAGCTTCCAAAATTGACTCAGAACAACAGTCTCTTAATACCGCTACGAAAGCAAAATCTGAACTGGAACAACCAACACAGCTACTTCTTGACGAGATACAGGCGGTTGAGAAAAGCCTCCTAGAACCAGTATCGAACCAAGCAAATCAGGCTGATGAACTAAAAAATAGACTCAGGTCTCTCACAGCAAAAAAGTTAGCCATGGAGGAAGCGAGTAGACGACTTTCTGAGCTTGAGAAAACGGCAAAAGTTCTTTTACTTGAGGTAAGTGAGGCGAAACGGGATCAGCAGAAAGCTCAGAAAGAAGCAGATAGATTACAGTTAGAACTGGATGAACTGGAGAAAGAAGTGAAAACGCTATCTTCTCTCGTAAACCCAGATACACTCTCGAATCTAGAAAAATCTATGTTAGAAATAGAGAAGTTGGCGCCAAGTGACAATACATTTACTGAAAAACTGGACAAGTTATTCTCTCAATTTCGAAATATCTCAAAAGCCATAAATAACGATGAACGCGAGAAACTCGAAACTAGAATATCGAAAATACGTAGTGAATATAGGATAACTTCCGATAAGTTGGTTAATTTACGGGTGCTACTAGGGACAAAGGAGTCTCAACTTGCCAGGGCACAGGCAGAAATAGCTGAAAATAATACAAAGCTAGACCAAGGTAACATTAGCGAAGAGGAAATAGTAGAACTTCAGGAGAAGATTGAGAAACATGAGGGCAGCGTCAGTGAACGTCAAAATGTGTTATTGAGGCAAAAGGATGAGTTGCAGGTGAAACTTGCTGCGGCTCGAGACGATTTGCACCGTGCAGAACTAGAATATAGCCGACTTAGTACGCTGGTTACTAATCAACGAAATGAAGCAGATAGTGCCCAGAGACGCCTGGCTGGCATAGAGAAAAGTTTGGCCGAGCTAAAGTCTGAAGAATCAGTCGGAGAGACTACCGAGCTCGATGAAAAGTTAAGAACAAAAGAACGTGAGCTGGATAAAAAAGAAGAAGATCTGGCAAAGTTACGTGGTGGATTGACCCAGGTGATTACGGCTGAGCGAGAAGTAGAACAGTCTGGCCTAGTCCATGAGAGGGAAAGGCGGGATCTGCAAGACGAGAAATCGAAGATTATCTCAAGCTTATCAGCCCTGGAAGTGGAGATGGCCAAAACGCAGGTGAGGCTAGAGGATTTGAATGAAGAAATCAGACTGAGCGGCCTGAAGATTGATACTGAAAAGAAATATAGTCATCTAGATCAGATGGAAAAAGACGTACTGAAGCTAAAAATGGAGAATTTGCGTCGTAAACTAGAGAATATAGGTGGGGTAGATCCAGAAACAGAAGCGGAATATGCAGAGCTAGAGGCTAGAGCCACCGAGATGTCTGCACAAGTGACAGACCTCACAACAGCGAAAGCAGATTTAGAAAAAGTGGTGGGAGAGCTGGACGAAAGGATAAAGCGACAATTTTCTGATGTATTCAAAAATATTTCGAGTGAATTTAGCCGATATTTTTCTATGTTATTTGGTGGCGGTACCGCAAATCTGAAGCTTGGTGAGGATGAAGAAGGTAGTTTCGGAATCGAAATATCGGCGAATCCTCCTGGCAAGCGAGTAACTAGTCTAAATGCACTTTCTGGAGGTGAGCGCACACTTACCTCGCTGGCACTTCTTTTTGCGATTTTGTCCGTAAACCCTAGCCCTTTCTGTGTTCTGGACGAAGTGGATGCGGCTCTGGACGAGTCAAATACAATTCGTTTTGTCAAAATACTCGCCGATCTTGCGAAGAAAACCCAGTTTATCATTATTTCACACAACCGTGACACCATGAAGGTTGCCAGTTCACTTTATGGCGTAACCATGAATGATGAGCACATTTCCAAACTGCTTTCGGTAAAATTAACTGAAGCACTGGTTTCGGCGAAGTAGACAAATCGTTGACATTTCGCTCAGAATAAGTTAAAATTCATTAGTCAAATAACAGGAGAATCCCTTGGTAGTACTGAGACTGACTCGAATAGGTAAGAAAAAGCAGGCACAATATCGTGTTGTTGTTGCTGATAGCAAAAGATTTGTAAATTCTAAGTTTATTTCTATAGTTGGATGGTACAACCCTCATACTAAAGAATCAGAACTGAAAAAAGACGAAATCATGACTTGGCTTGAAAAAGGTGCACAACCATCAAATACAGTAGCTAAGTTACTTGTCGCAAATGGCGTAAAACTACCAGACTGGGTCAAGATTACTAGTAAAGTAAGTAAGCCCAAAAAAGAACCCGTTGAGAAGCCAGAAAAGGTAGAAGCCCCAGCCGAAGTAGAAGAAGCAGCGGAAGAAGTCGCAGAGGAAGCCGCAGCAGAAATTGCCGAAGAGATAGAGACAGAGGCTGAAGAAAAAGCAGAAGAAACAGAAAAAAATCCTGAGTAATCAGGATTTTTTGTTGAATTATGTAAAATAGTATATAATCGAAATATAAAAAGGAGTACCAAATGGCAGCTAAAGAAGCAGATCAGGAATTTGTGGAGTATGTCGTAGGGCAACTCGTTACAAAGCCAGAAGCCGTAGTAACTAAAAGAACCATAGATGAGTTGGGTGTTCTCATCGAACTAACCGTAGATCGCGAAGATATGGGTGTTGTAATCGGTAAAGAAGGTAAAACCGCAAAGGCTATCCGGACACTATTACGTGTTCTAGGAGCCAAAAACGACTCTAGAATCAACCTAAAAATTGTAGAGCCAGAGGGCGGCGAGCCTAGACCAGCCAAAGAAGAGACACACGTAGAAGTGGAAGAAGAAGCGCCAAAAGCAGCTCCTGTGGTAGAGGTAGAAGAAGACGATGAGCCTCCAATGGCTGATCTAGATATTTAGAAACAGAGGAAAAGACAAATAATATTAAAACGGAGCCACAACGTTTTGGCTTCGTTTTATTTTTAAAGTAATTGAGTTAGAATAACTCTATGATAACCAAGCAAAAACCAAATAATTTTAATCCAAAGTTTGAAGTTTCTATCTGTTTCTGCGAAAACGATGGGAAGTATCTGATGTTAAAGAGAAATAGCGATAAAATGGAGGGCGGTAAGTGGGGTCCACCTGGCGGCAAGCTGGGTTCGAAAGAGACATCGCTCGATGCAATTCAAAGAGAGGTAGAAGAGGAAACCGGTTTATATTTCCCCAAATCAGCGTTCGTTTTTTATGCGGATTATTATGTCAAATACCCTGACACTGATTTTGTTTGTAGCGTTTTCAGTGTTGAAACCGAAGATATGGAGATACGGTTGAATACCGATGAGCATAATGACTTTCAGTGGATAAAACCTTTGGATTCGCTAAAGTTGGAGCAAGTGTTAGAACAAGATGCTGTAGTTAAAGATTATTTTGAATTAAAAGGAAATTTATGAAATTTATAATTATTACATTATTCCCAGAAATGTTTGAAGGGGTTCTCACTTCAAGTATTTTGGGACGTGCAAAAGAAAAAGGAATTTTGGAAGTTGAATTTGTCAACTTACGAGACTTTGGTGTTGGCCCACGAAAACAAGTGGATGATACCCCGTATGGTGGTGGAGCCGGTATGGTATTACGCGTAGATGTCGTCGCTAAGGCTATAGAGCACGCAAAAGGGATAATACTAGGAGACAAATGCCAAGTTTTGCTGATGACTCCACAGGGTGAGAAGCTTATCCAACCTAGATTGCAAGAAATGGCTCAGTTTGACGGAGACTACGTGATTATTTGTGGTCATTACGAAGGTTTTGATGAGAGAATCAGGAGCCTGGTGGATAAAGAAGTATCGGTTGGTGACTATGTACTCACCGGCGGTGAAATACCTGCTATGATACTGATAGACGGGGTGGCCAGATTATTGCCAGAGGTTCTCGGTAGTGCGGAATCACATGTTGACGAGTCTCACTCTGAAACGGGGCGGATAGAATATCCTCACTTTACTAGACCAGAGGAGTGGAAAGGCCAGGGAGTACCAGATGTTCTGAAATCTGGAAATCATGCTGAGATTGCCAAATGGCGATTGCAAGAGTCAGTCAAAAAGTCTAAAATGTAAAAAGGAGGAAATATGACAAAAGTAACTGTAGATCAAGAAGTTTGTATCGGTTGTGGCGCATGTGTAAGCGCTTGTCCCGAATGTTTTGAACTAAAGGAAGATGGCAAGTCACATGTGATTGGTCAAGCATGTGAAAGTTGTGATTTACATGAAGTGGCTGTAGATTGTCCAGTTCAGGCAATTACAGTAACTGACGAGGATTAATGAACCAAAAAACACTAGGTCTAATAACGATATTTGCGGGGGTACTTTTTGTAGTTGCCCTAGGTTTTGCAATTTTATTTGGTGTAAAGCTAAATGGGGCAAACACGCAAAAGGCGAGTGAAATAACTGCCGCACTGACTGCTCAATCAAAAGAGTTAAAGGCAGCTTTCCAAACAGAGAAAGAGACCACAACCACAAAGTATGTCTCGGACGAAGTATTTGGGTCGTTTGAATTTAGCTACCCCAAGGTATGGTCAACAAATGTAAAGCAAGAAGTTGGCGCGGCGCAAGAGCTGCTTTTCCTAGCTGATCCCAATATGATTGTAATAAACAAAGACGTGGCAGGTCCATATCCTGCGCTTCGCGTGGTCGTCTATCAGAGTAAATATGCTAGCAAGCTAAGAGATACAGAGAATAGTAACAAAAATGTTACGAATCCCATGACAGAAACTGAGGCTACAGTATCTGGTATCGCTGGCAAAAAATTTGTCGGCAAAGAGGCGAAAAGTGGTAAACAATTTGCTTATATTATCCTACCGCTTAGGGACAAAACCCTATTCATTGGTACAGACGATCTAGAAAATTATTCCAAGAATTACGACACAATCCTCGAAACATTTAAGATTAGTAAATAGTAGAAGCGGCTCTCGGGCCGCTTTTTTGATTCTAATTTGTGTATTTTGGTGTTAAAATGGTCTCCGAGTTTATGATGGAACAAAGAAAATTTAAGCTACAATCGAGATACAAACCTGAGGGCGATCAACCAACGGCGATTGCGAAGTTGGAAAAAGGTTTGGCAAAGGGTCTTGCACACGAGACTCTTCTTGGCGTAACTGGTTCTGGAAAAACATTTACTATGGCAAAGATAGTCGAAGGTGTGCAAAAACCAACACTTGTTATCTCTCATAACAAAACCCTAGCTGCTCAGCTTTACGCCGAGTTTAAGGAGTTTTTCCCAGATAATGCTGTCCATTACTTTGTTTCATATTATGATTACTATCAGCCGGAAGCGTATATACCAAGAAGTGACACATACATAGAAAAAACTTCTGACGTAAATGAAGAAATAGATCGATTGCGCAATGCTGCTACTAGTGCCTTACTTTCTAGGAGCGATACGCTGATTGTGGCTTCGGTTTCTTGTATCTATGGGTTAGGAAATCCGGAAGAATATGAAAATTTGTCCATCGAGCTAAAAGTGGGGGAACAGCGCAAACGTGATCGTCTATTACGCCTACTGGCTGATATCCAATATAGTCGAAATGACAAGAGCCTTGAGCGTGGTAGCTACAGGGTGCGCGGTGATATCTTGGATATTTTTCCATCTTATGAAGAATTGGCCTTCCGAATTGAGTTTTCTCAAGATAATCAAATAGAAAGAATAAAAGTGATAAGCCCTCTGACTGGTGAAATACTGAACAGTTTGGATGAGATCACCATTTTCCCGGCCAAACATTTTGTAACCACAAAAGAGAGGATTATAGACGCAACCAAGCAGATTCAAGCAGAACTGGAAGCGAGAGTTAAGACTTTTGAAAAAGAGGGGAAGCTTATCGAAGCGCAACGCATTTCTCAAAGAACCAATTATGACCTTGAGATGCTGAATGAACTTGGTTATTGCTCGGGGATTGAGAATTACTCGGCATACCTAGCGAACCGTGAAATGGGTGATGAGCCGGCGACACTGCTGGATTACTTCCCAGAGGATTTCCTAGTGCTTATAGACGAATCTCATATGACTATTCCGCAAATTCGCGGGATGTATAACGGCGACAGGGCGCGCAAGGAAAATCTGGTGAATTATGGGTTTCGTTTGCCTAGCGCACTAGAAAACAGACCGCTCAAGTTTCATGAGTTTGAAAAACATGTTAAGGAAGCTATCTATGTTTCGGCTACACCTGCGGAGTACGAGCTGATGCACAGCACGAACGGCAAGATTAGGTCTAGTGCCGAATTTTACGAAGCTAGACGAAACGGAGATGAATTTGAAGGAGTGTCAGAGCAAGTAATACGACCTACTGGATTACTAGACCCAGTGGTTGAGGTTCGTCCAATCGATGGTCAAATAGATGACCTAATATCTGAAATACGCAAATCAGTGGCAAAGAAGCAACGTGTTATCATAACCACTTTGACAAAACGAATGTCTGAAGAATTATCTGATTATCTATCAGAGCTTGATATCAAAGTAAAATATCTACATTCTGACATCCATACGCTGGAGAGGCCCGAGATACTGCGAGATTTGCGCTTAGGTGTCTATGACGTGATTGTTGGTATAAATTTGCTGCGAGAGGGGATAGATCTGCCAGAAGTTTCCTTGGTAGCTATCTTAGATGCAGATAAAGAAGGATTCTTGCGTAGTGAACAGGCGCTCATTCAGACTATAGGTCGTGCTGCCAGGCATGTTGAAGGGCGGGTAATCATGTATGCAGACCAAATGACTGGGTCTATGAAGCGAGCAATATCAGAGACAGAACGAAGACGTAAGATACAGGAAAAATATAACAAGGCACACGGCATCACACCTCTTACGATTCAAAAGGCGGTTTCTAACCTTGTTCATGCGAAACATGAGGAAAAACCAGAGATAAACGTCGATATTACCAAGATTCCGGCCGAGGAACTAGCCAGACTGGTACGTGAACTTGAGAAGAAAATGGATATGGCAGCGAAGAACCTCGAATTTGAGAGAGCAGCTGAGCTTCGAGATCAAATCGCTTCTATACAACGTACAAAAGAACAAAATAAAATAAAAAAGCAGATATCATCTTTATAAAAGGTTCAGGGCTGGGACGCGAAGTCGCGTCCCAGCCCTGCTGGAACCATGGAGCACGGTTGCCTAGAGCGTAAGGGTCACCGCAACAAGTTGCAGGAAGACCGTAGCCGCCGCACGCAAGAGACGGCTGATGCGCATGGTGTGGGTCGGTGTAGAAACCGACTCAAGCACTTTCGGGCAGATACCGGCGCAAGCGTGGTACTCCTCGTGAGTACTAGTGTGACAATCGCCACACACCTCACTTGCGTATTTGTTGTGCTCACTGATGGTCATGATCGTCACCTCCCTGGGTGAGTTGAATCGATGCCTGTTAGAACAAAGAGAGAGCTATAAACACAGGCCTTTCGGCTAGCGTTTATCACTCTCTCGTATTGCTTCTATCACCTCTATATTATACTCCTTTTACTCCATTTAACCATTGAAAAATGTTGACAAAGATAGTAGAATGGTGAAGTTTCTGGCGCTAAAAAGTGAGGTAAGTACAAAATGAGCGAAAATATCGTCATTCGCGGTGCACGCGAACATAATCTGAAAAATATTGATGTCACCATTCCACGTGACAAATTGGTAGTTATCACGGGTTTATCGGGCTCTGGTAAATCGTCGCTTGCCTTTGACACCATATACGCCGAGGGTCAGCGCCGTTATGTCGAGAGTCTTTCTAGCTATGCGCGCCAATTTCTTGGTCTTATGGAGAAACCAGACGTCGACCAGATAGAAGGACTTTCTCCGGCTATTTCAATTGACCAGAAATCAACCACTAAAAACCCTAGATCTACAGTGGGTACTGTAACCGAGATTTATGATTATCTCCGCCTACTATTTGCGCGTATTGGTGTGCCACATTGTCCTGTATGCGGTCGAGTAATTTCCAAACAGACGATACCTCAAATTGTTGAACAAATACTGTCTAAGCCCGCTGACACTAGGTTTATGATCCTAGCTCCGATAATCAAGGACAAAAAAGGCGTCCATAAATATGTTTTTGAAGGACTCAAAAAGGCTGGTTATGGTAGAGTTCGTGTTGATGGAAAAATATATGATGTCGATGAGGAGCTATCTCTCGATAAAAATAAAAAACATACTATCGATGCAGTAATCGATAGGTTGATAGTAGAACCAGAAATACAGAAACGCCTGACAGAATCAGTCGAAAACGCCCTAAACCTGGGTGAGGGTGTGATGATATTTCTTGATAATGACAAAAAAGAAGAGGAAATTTTTTCTCAAAACTTTGCATGTCCCAATTGTCATATTAGTTTACCTGATATATCTCCCAGGTCCTTTTCTTTTAATAGTCCTCATGGGGCTTGTCCTGTCTGTACGGGTCTTGGTACCAAGCTGGAGATAGATCCAAGCCTAGTGATGCCAAACCAACGGCTATCTATCGCTGAGGGTGCAATTCGTCCTTGGAGTCGAACTACCGCCAGAATGAGCTGGTATGCGCACGTCTTGGAAGTTGTCGGTGAGAAATATGGCTTCTCGGTCTATGAGCCAGTTGAAAGGCTCAAAGAGAAAGCTATAGACATAATAATGTACGGAGCCGGGGAAGAAACATTTACGGTCAGAATGGGCTCTCGTACATATGAAGCTACATATGAAGGCGTGATTGCGAATCTGGAAAGACGTTATCACGAGACAGATTCTGATTATGTTCGCCGCGAAATTGAAAAATATATGGCACTTCGAATTTGTCCAAAATGTAAGGGGAAACGCCTTAAACCAGAGTTCTTGGCAGTCACGGTAGGTGGAAAATCTATTTATGATATTACCAACATGCCGATAGATGAGCACTTGAAGGCATTTGAAAACATCGAACTCTCTGAGCGTGACCTGAAAATTGCACAGCAAATTTTAAAAGAAATAAAAGAGCGCCTCGGATTTTTGTTAAATGTAGGCCTAAACTATCTAACACTAGATCGTGCTGCCAATACACTTTCGGGGGGAGAAGCACAGCGCATTAGACTAGCGACTCAAATCGGGTCTTCACTCATGGGCGTTATCTATATATTGGACGAACCTTCTATTGGTCTACATCAACGTGATAACTATCGCCTTATAGAAACCCTAAAAAATCTGCGTGATCTGGGTAACTCGGTGATTGTGGTAGAACACGATGAAGACACCATGAATGAGGCTGATTGGATTATCGACGTTGGTCCTGGTGCAGGTGAACACGGCGGTAAAATTATCGCTGAAGGTACACCGGCACAGATAAAAGCTGATAAAAACTCCCTAACGGGTAAATATTTATCTGGAGCGGAAGTAATAGAGACGCCTGCAAAGCGTCGCCCAGGGAATGGGAAGGAAATTACTGTTGTCGGGGCCACAGAAAATAATTTGAAAAATATTACCGTGGCCGTACCGCTTGGTCGTTTGGTTCTGGTAACTGGGGTTTCTGGATCAGGTAAATCTAGTCTAGTAAATGACATCTTGGCGAAGAAACTTTCCCAGGTTTTTCACCATGCGCAAGAGCCTGCCGGGAAACACATGGAAATAATGGGACTAAAAAACCTAGATAAAGTGATAGATATCGATCAGTCGCCAATAGGACGTACACCGAGGTCAAACCCAGCTACCTATACCGGTGTTTTTACAGACATTCGCGATCTATTTTCGGGCACGCCAGAAGCAAGAATCCGCGGTTACAAACAGGGTAGATTTAGTTTTAATGTAAAAGGTGGCCGTTGTGAATCTTGCCGCGGTGAAGGTATCCTCAAGATAGAGATGCACTTCTTGCCTGATGTTTATGTGACATGTGAGGAATGTGGCGGCAAAAGATACAACAAAGAAGCTCTAGAAATACATTACAAGGGTAAGAATATATCAGACGTTTTGGATATGACAGTGGACGAGGCTTATGAATTCTTCAAGAATATCCCACAGATTAAGCGCAAGTTAGAGACACTGGTGGAAGTTGGCCTGGGTTATATCCGTCTTGGACAACCAGCAACCACTCTATCTGGAGGCGAAGCGCAGCGTGTCAAGCTGGCTAGTGAACTTTCCAGACGTTCTACAGGTAAAACGATGTATATCCTCGATGAACCTACGACAGGTCTTCATTTTGCCGATGTGAACAGGCTAATGATAGTACTAAATAAGTTGGTTGATGCGGGGAATACAGTACTTATTATCGAGCATAATCTCGAAGTTATAAAATGCGCAGACTGGATTATCGATCTCGGACCAGAGGGTGGCGATCGTGGTGGCGAAATAGTTGCCGTGGGTACACCAGAACAGGTAGCAAAGAAAGCTGGCTCGTTCACTGGACAGTATTTGTCCAAGATTCTTGTGAAATAGTAATATTATGGATACAAAAGTATTGAACACTAAAATTGTTCAAGAAAAACTAAAAAAACTACCAACAAGTTCGGGTGTTTATCTCTACCGAAATGACAAGGGTAGAATTATTTATGTAGGGAAAGCAGTAAACTTAAAGAACCGGGTAGGCTCGTATTTTATAGGTGATCATGAACCTAAAACAGAAGAGCTGGTTCGCAATATTGCGGATATGGAGTGGATTGTTGCGGGTTCAGAGATAGAAGCTTTGTTACTCGAATCAGAGCTAATCAAGCGCTATAAGCCAAAATTCAACATACTACTGAAAGATGATAAAAACTATTGTTACATAAAAATTACAAAAGAGGACTATCCGACAATTTCGGTGGTAAGGCAGATTGTTGAAGATAAATCAGAGTATCTGGGACCATTTATAGATGCAGGTTCTGTTCGAAGTGCGCTGAAATACCTACGTAAGGTATTCCCATATTGTACCTGTAGTTTAACGGGAGATAATATCTGTCTGTATTATCACCTGGGGCTCTGCAAAGGTCATGGGCCCAAGTATATATCGCCTAGCGAGTATCAGGCAAACATACGAGGTTTAGTCGCTTTTTTATCTGGGAAAAAGGATGCTGTGATTCGTGATTTGACTAGGGATATGAAGGCTTTTTCAAAGTCCAAAGAATTTGAAAAAGCAGCCGAAACCAGAGATCGATTGAATGCTCTCAAACGAATCCGCTTCGAACATGTAATAGAAGAAAAACGAGAATTACGTCTAGACAAAGCCCTAACAGGATTAAGAGATGCGCTTAATCTCGCCGATATTCCCAAAAGAATTGAGTGTTACGATATTTCAAATATATTTGGACGTGCGGCAGTAGGCTCAATGGTGGTATTTGAAAATGGAGTTCCCGCAAAAAATGATTATCGTAGATTTGAAATAAAAACCGTCAAGCGTATAGACGACTTTGCCATGCACCAAGAAGTAGCGCGCAGAAGGTTTAAATACCTCCTGCAGAATAAAGAATCTAGAATAAAGAATAAAGACCGAAGTTTTGCGAAGGTTCCAGATTTAGTGATTATCGATGGCGGCAAGGGACAAATATCTTCGATCATGGAAATAGTCGGACCACTTGGTTTGCCGACTAAGTTTGTGGGGCTTGCCAAGAGGCTCGAGGAGATAGTAGTTCAGGAAGAAAATGGATCTTTTGATATAGTAAATCTCGTGCCCGACTCGGAAGCATACTTTTTGGTTCAGCGAATCCGGGACGAAGCCCATCGTTTTGCAATTACATATCATCGAAATCTTCGATCAAAGGATCTGACGAACTCGAGATTGGACAATGTTCCTGGGGTTGGGCCCAAAACAAAAAAGAAATTAATGGTAAAGTTTGGTACCATAGAGAAGATAAAGTCGGCTGAGACCTCGGAACTAGCGGCACTTGTCGGTGATAAAATAGCAAATATGATAAAAGAGAATCTATGAAAAAGGTAGTTGTGATAGGTGGTGGCTCTGGGCTAGCTACACTTTTGCGTGGTTTAAGGGATTATCCGTTTGATATTACTGCCATAGTTACCATGACCGATGACGGTGATAGTAGTGGTAGGCTTCGACGTGATTTTAAGCTGCTTCCCCCAGGTGATATTCGTAAATGTATTGCGGCTCTTTCTGAAAATGAAAATGCCCTTACGGATCTCTTCCAGTACAGATTTAAAGGCGGCCTGGGTCTCAAGGGACATAGTTTGGGAAATCTGATTATTTCAGCGTTAAGGGATATGACTGGAAACTTTGAGTTGGCAATTGAGGAAATATCTGGACTTCTAAATATAAAGGGGCAAGTAATCCCAGCGACACTAGATGATGTGGATTTAGCTGCAAAATATGATGATGACAACAGGATAGTGGGCGAGTCAAAAATCGCTACTTATGGCTATAGCCACAAAATAGAGAGAGTGTACCTAACCAAAAAACCCAAGACAAATCCGCGGGCGATAGCGGCAATCGCTGCAGCAGATGTAATCTTGGTTGGTCCTGGGAGCTTGTTTACTAGTGTAATCCCAAATTTTTTGCAAGATAAACTGTTGCATGCTTACAATACCTCGAGTGCACTGAAGGTATATATCTGTAATGTTTCGACAGAACGCGGTGAGACAACAGGATTTACAGTCTCGTCGCACATAGAGGAGCTAAGGAAGTACGACATAGGGCTGGATGCCGTCCTGGCAAACAACCATGTGGTGGCTCTGGGAGGAAAAGACCAATATGTAGCTCCGGTCCTGCTAGACTTTGATAAAATTAGTAAAATTAACAAAATATCCGCGAACATAGTGGATACTGGCAACCCTCTTTATCACAACAGTAAGAGCTTAGCTGTGGCAGCGGGGGAAATTATAAAAAATTCGGATAAGTTTACGAAACAGGGATTTTCTGATAAAATAGTAGAGTTATGAAAAACGCATTAAATATAATTATTGTAATATCATCCATACTCACCATATTGGCAATTATCTTGCAACAGAAGGGTTCTGGCTTATCCGGTGTTTTCGGTGGCTCAGACGTTTCGTATATGACCAAGAGGGGTGCAGAGAAGTTCCTAGTAGTTTTTACTATTATTAGCGCCACCGTTTTGTGCGTTAGCGCTCTTTTAATCTTATTTGTCTAATGAAGCTAAAAAATCTAAGCATTAAGCTGCGCTTAAAGCTAAAAAAGCTATTTATAGATGTCAGACATACGCATCTTCGTGATTTGCGTAACATGACGCTTACAAATCTGAAAAAAATACCAGATATAGTACACCTAAAGAACCTGGTTCTTTTTAGCGGTATTCTCTCTATACTCATAATCGCTATGTTTGTTAATCGTTTCAACAGTCTCGGAAGTTACTATATCAAGGAGAATCCTGATTTTGGTGGAAGCTATTCACATGGAGTGGTGGGGAATATAGAAAAGATTAACCCACTATTTGCTCAGAATGACGCAGAAAATGTGGCAAACAGACTTATCTACTCTGGTCTTACTAGGACTATTTCCGCGACAGAAAACGTTCCCGATTTAGCGGAAAGCTGGAGCGTGTCTACTGATGGGCTTACATATAACTTCAAGCTTAAAAAGGGTATCAATTGGCATGATGGAACTGTCTTTAATGCGGATGATGTGGTTTACACTATAGGACTTATCCAAAACCCAGACACTAGAACGGCACTATCGCAGATCTGGCACGGGGTTACAGTAGAAAAGAAAAACGATTTCGAGGTTGAGTTTAAGCTACCGAATCCTTTTCCAAACTTTTTACAAGTTGCTAGCCAGCCGATATTACCAAAACACCTGCTTAGTGCAACGGACCCAAAGAACATCAAAGTAGCTGAGTTTAACACGAAACCAGTCGGTACTGGTCCATATAAGTTTGTTCGTTTTGACCAATTCGGTACTCAGACAGGTGTAGTGATGGTGGCTAATAATGATTTTGCGATTCATAAGCCCTACATAGAGCAGTTACGCTTGATTCTTTATGATGACAACGAGTCCTTAGTAAGAGGGCTTTCGCGTAGACAAATATCTGGAATAGCTGACTTACCTGGGAATGTATTAAGTCAGGTGGGCAAACTTACAAACTTGTCACTAGTACAGAATTATCTTCCCCAATACGAAGTGTTAAATCTAAACTATAAGAATGAAATTCTGGCTAGTAAGGATATCCGTCGTGCTCTTGCAGCAGCGATTAACCGTGATCAGATTATAAAAGGTGCCCTGTCGGGCAATGCCAAAGAGGTTACTGTACCTATACTTCCAGGTAGATCGGGATATGATGCGACGGCAAAAGGGATTGCATTTGATCTAGCCGCGTCTAATGACGCCCTAGAGAAGGCTGGTTGGGTAAAAGGTGAAGACGGTATTCGTCGAAAAGATGGCAAAATACTAAAGTTTAGATTTGTTTATATAGACGACAAGGGAACCAGTGACGTTGTTAACATCATTAAAAATCAATTTAGAGCAGTGGGTGTAGACCTAGAGCTAATACCAGAAAACATAAACCTAATAAGTGCAAACTATATTCGCCCCAGAAACTATGACATGATTCTGATTGGACAAAATGTGGGGATAGACCAAGATTTATATAGTTTTTGGCATTCATCGCAAGCTACAGACCCGGGTCTCAACCTTACCGGCTTCAATGACAAGAAAGTAGATAAACTACTGGAACAAGTGCGAAAGAGTAGCGATGCCCAATATCGAGCCGATAGATTTAAGCAAATCCAAGCAGTTATCATAGAGGAACAGCCGGCTATTTTCCTATATTCGCCACTGCACACATCTGCAATTTCAAAAGAAATCTTTGGCTCAAAACAAACTAGAATTTCACAATCAATCGATATGCTAAACAACATTTATGATTGGTACATAAATACTAAGAAAACTAGATAGTTCCCGTTGACTATTGGGCTCAAATAACGTATAATTTTCCTGCGTTACAAGTAACTTTGTAAGCGGGCGTGGCGGAATTGGTATACGCGCTAGCATGAGGGGCTAGTGGCCGCAAGGCCTTGGAGGTTCAAGTCCTCTCGTCCGCACCACGTCGCATTTCCTAGGGGCGCCTAGCTCAGCTGGTTAGAGCATCTCGTTTACACCGAGAGGGTCAGGGGTTCGAATCCCTTGGCGCCCACCATTTAAAAAATATTTGGCTCGGTAGCTCAGTTGGTAGAGCAGAGGACTGAAAATCCTTGTGTCGCCGGTTCGAACCCGGCCTGAGCCACCAAGTTCTTTATAAAATTAGCGGGAGTAGCTTAGCGGTAGAGCGCAACCTTGCCAAGGTTGAGGTCGCGGGTTCGATCCCCGTCTCCCGCTCCATTTTATTTATGCGTACACGGCCTGATGGCGGAGTGGTTACGCAGCGGTCTGCAAAACCGCGTACCCCGGTTCAATTCCGGGTCAGGCCTCCAAATTGCATCTATCGGCCCGGGTGGCGGAATTGGTATACGCGACGGACTTAAAATCCGTTGGCTTCGGTCTTGCGGGTTCAAGTCCCGCCCCGGGCACCAAAAAAATCATCAAAATGATGATTTTTTTAATTTTAGGTGTATAATTATTTTGTTATGAGTAAAGAAGCAAACAGTCAGTTATCTGACGAATTTAAAAAAGACATCCGTGAGAACGGCGGGAAAAAGAATATTTTTGGAACGCTGTTGGCTATTTTGGCCATCGTTTTAGTATTCGGGACAGTGGGAGTGGCTGGGTATGAACTTATCTTTAAGCCAGAGAGCATCCAGCAAAAAACGGCAAGTGAAAAAATAGAGTCTAGACCAGCGGAAGCAGTGGAGACACCGAAGACGGAAGAAACCACTACAACTGCTCCTGCAGCGACTACAACTCCTGCTGCGACCACCACGACACCTACATCCACAGATTACACAGTTGCCAGCGGAGATACTTATAGTTCTATTGCCAACGCAAATAACATGTCTTCGGCTGCTTTGATGAAGTATAATAATGCTACTACCGAAGACTTACAAATTGGTCAAGTAATTAAAATACCTAAACAATAAAGGGGGAATTATGCCTATCTTATGGATTGTTCTAGGAGCCGTCGCTCTACTCGCGGTTTATATCATCGCTACTTACAACGGGCTAATAACGCTCAAAAATAGAGTGGCCGAGGCTTCCAGCGATATCGATGTCCAACTTAAAAGACGTTATGAGCTTATCCCGAATCTTGTTAGTACAGTGAAGGGTTACGCCAAGCACGAAAAGGAGCTTTTAGAAAAGGTTACCGAGGAAAGAGCGGGGCTGATGAAGGGCTCTACTGCTGACAAGATAAATGCCAGTAACCAGATGACAGAAACCCTGAAGTCTCTCTTTGCTGTTGCTGAAAACTATCCAGACCTCAAGGCAAACGCAAGCTTTTTACAACTGCAAGCCGATCTGACTGATACTCAAGACAAAATTATGTCTGCCCAGCGTTTTTACAACGGTAATGTACGTGACTTCAACACTAAGATCGAAGTTTTCCCAACCAACATCTACGCCAAACAACTTGGTTTTGGTAAGTTTGAGTTTATAGAAGCTGCTGAAGGCGAAAAGGAAAACGTCGAAGTTAAGTTCTAGATATGGCCACGACTTATACACATATCGCTGAAAATAAATGGCGAACAGGCGTCATTGTAACGCTTTTCGTGGCATTTACTATTGGACTCGGGTACGTATTTAGCAGAGCTCTAGGAATAAACTGGATTTTTCCAGCAGCGATAATTATCGCTATTTTCCAGTCATTTTCTTCATATTTTTGGAGTGACAAGATAGCTCTGGCCATATCCGGCGCCAGAGAAGTGCAAAAATCTGATGCTCCAGAACTTTATAATCTGGTCGAAAATCTATCTATTACAGCCGGACTACCCACACCACGCGTGTATATTATTGAAGATGATTCTCCAAACGCTTTTGCCACGGGCCGTGACCCAAAGCATGCGGCAATCGCCGTTACCACGGGACTGCTTGCAAAACTAAACAAACCAGAACTCGAGGGAGTGATTGCTCACGAATTTTCCCATATAGGAAATTATGATATTCGTTTGTCGGCAATCATAGTGGTGCTAGTTGGTTTCGTAGTACTCATTTCGGACTGGTTTCTGAGATTCAGTTTTTGGGGTATCGGGGATGATGACAATAGGGATAGTGGCCAGCTCGGTGCCATCATGATGATAGTTGGGGTTATCCTGGCACTTTTATCTCCACTTTTTGCTTCACTCATACAGCTGGCTATCTCTAGAAAACGTGAGTTTTTAGCTGATGCAGATGGGGCACTCCTTACACGTAATCCAGCGGGGCTGGCGAACGCCCTTGAGATAATTTCTTCAGATACGGCTGTATTTCGAAGACCAAACAAAGCCACGGCCCATCTCTTCATAGCTAGTCCGCTGAAGGATGAAAACGGAAAGAGTAAAGGTCTGTTCTCAAGTCTGTTTGATACTCACCCTGATCCTGCGGAGCGTATAAAACGCTTGCGCGAGATGGCAATGTAGTTGCATAATATATGCATATAGTCTGCGAGGGCAGACAAGGAGGGGAAATGGACACAAAAGAAAAATTTATCAATTGGCAGCGTCTTGTTATTACTACTTTACTCATAGTGGTGGCGTCGACTATTACTTCTAGTCTTACCTGGTTTATCCTCGACAGAACTTTCAACGAGAGCCAGGAAACCAATGCAAAATTGGTTTCGGACCTAGAGAAGAAAATAACCTATCTTGGTACAAAAATAGATGATACAACCGCTACTACAACAACGGTAACTTCAAACGGTACAGTGAGCGGTAATATTATGTACCCGTCCTCTGGTATTCCTACTAAAATAAAGGTATTCGCTGAGGATACAAAGACAGCCAAGACGTATGAGGCAACTGTAAGCTTCGTTACAGGGACATCTACTGATATGGCAGCATCTGCAACCTACTCGGTCAGCGTTCCCGCTGGTACATACTATATTTATGGTACACTGACTGATTTCAACGATCAAAACGGCACCCCTTGGAAAGCATATTATAATCAGTTTGTAATTTGTGGTATGGCGGCCAGCTGTAAAGACGCTACAAAAGTAGTTGTAACGGTGGCAGCGGCTGGTAAGGTAGAAAACATCACGATTGGAGACTGGTACCCAACAAAATAAATTACGTCTATATGATAAAAAGAGCCCGCTTTGGGCTCTTTTTTGCTATAATATAGCTATGACTAAGCTAGATTTTACAAAAGCACAAGACAGAGCTGCAAAACTGCGTGAGTTGATAGACGAATTCCGTTATCAATATCATGTTCTCGATGACCCGACTGTGAGTGATGAGGTATACGACTCACTTACGGTTGAATTACGTGAGATTGAGCATGAGTTTCCTGAACTTGTGACACCGGACTCACCAACCCAGAGGGTGGGTGGAGTGCCGCTAGAAAAATTTGAGAAGGTACGACACATTGCACCAATGCTTTCTCTAAACGATGTTTTCAATAAAGAAGATATATACGATTGGGAGAGAAGGGTTCAGAGGTTGTTGCCTGGGGTGAAACTAGATTATTTCTGTGAGCTAAAAATTGATGGTTTATCGATGATGCTTACTTATGAAAATGGCAAACTAGTTCGTGCCACTACACGTGGTGATGGCCAGGTGGGTGAAGATGTGACTTCAAATGTTCGAACTATCAACTCGATTCCACTTGTGCTTAGAAAAGCCTTACCTGGTCGTTTGGACGTTCGCGGCGAGGTGTATATGTCCAAGAAAGTGTTTGAGAAGGTTAATAAGAAGATGGCTGACGAGGGGTTACAAACGTACGCAAATCCTCGCAATTTGGCCGCAGGCAGTATTCGCCAACTCGATCCTAGCGTAACTGCCGCGAGGCAGCTGGATAGCTATATTTATGACATTATGGCAGGGTTAGATGTATCCACCCATGAGGAAAAACATATTGAACTCGCTGAGTTGGGCTTCAAAACAAGCAAGTATGTGAAACATTGTGAAACAATAGATGAGGTTATCGAATATTGTAAGTATTGGGATGATAAACGTAATTCACTAGACTTCCAGGTCGATGGAATTGTCGTGATTGTAAATAGCAACAAAATATTTGATAAGCTTGGCGCAGTAGGCAAGGCACCTCGGGGCGCCGTGGCTTACAAATTCCCTGCCGAACAGGTAACGACTATTATCGAGGAAATTCGTGTGAACGTTGGACGTACCGGTGCCCTAACTCCATTTGCTGTCATGAAGCCAGTCAAGGTGGCGGGTTCGACTGTTTCTAGGGCAACTCTACATAACGAAGACGAGATTAAAAGAAAAGATATACGTATCGGAGACACGGTTGTCTTACAAAAGGCAGGGGATATAATCCCAGAGATTATACGACCACTTCCAGAACTGCGAGACGGGAGTGAAAAAATATTTAAAATGCCTACGATTTGTCCTATGTGTGGTGGTAAGGTGGTGAAACCAGAAGGTGAAGCTGTCGCTAGGTGTATTAGTACGACCTGTTTTGCTATCGAACGTGAGCAATTAATTCATTTTGCTAGCAAAGATGCTTTTGATATAGATGGTCTGGGTGAAAAGATTGTTGACCAATTACTGACAGAGGGAATCATCTCGGATGCGGCTGATTTTTTTGCCCTCAAAGAAGGAGACTTAGCTGGCCTTGAACGTTTTGGAGCAAAAAGTGCCGCAAATTTGGTGCAAGCTATTGCGGACAAAAAAACAGTTAGTTTTTCTAGATTTTTGTTTGGACTGGGAATTAGGCACGTTGGAGCGGTAACAGCGAGTGATCTAGCAGCTCACTTTGGTAATATAGAGAGTATTCGGGGCGCCACGGTGGAAGAGCTGTCAGAAATAGAGGGAGTTGGTGAGGTAGTTGCCAAAAGTATTTACGACTGGTTCCGCGAACCGAGAAACCTGAAACTCCTTACAAAACTCAAGGATAATGGGGTCGGCTATGAGGCTGCAAGACGAGGTGACAAGCTGGCTGGACAGACATTTGTTATTACTGGCTCACTTGAGAGTATGACCAGAGAAGAAGCTGAAGAAAAGATACGCACCTTGGGTGGTAAAGCTTCGGGATCGGTATCAAAAAGCACTACTTATCTAGTGACAGGAGCTGGTGGAGGCTCCAAACTTGCAAAGGCCGAATCGCTTGGAGTAAAAATAATTAATGAAGAGACGCTAGCCAAGCTTCTTGTAGAATGATATACTTCCTACGTTAAAAGAAGAGATTTATGAGCAAAATAACTGCAGCTGAAATAGAGAAGTTGGGCAAGCTCGCCAGAGTTGGTCTAACAAAAGATGAGATAGAATCGCTCACACACGACATGAGCGCGATACTGGATTATGCCAAACAGCTGGATGAGGTGGATGTCTCGGGAGTAGAACCAACTAGCCAAGTGACTGGGCTTACCAATATTTCCAGAGAAGACGCTGTTGTCCGCAGTGAAATCGCCCGCGCGGAACTAATCAGTAACGCCCCAGATACAGAAAATGGCTTCATAAAGGTAAAGTCGGTGTTATAAATGAAGAACCAAACAATTGTAGATTTGAATAAAAAGTTTATACAAAATCCTGAATTAGTTTTGACATCGACACAGGAAACCCTGAAAAACATAGACTCTAAAGAAGATAACATAAACGCATATGTTACAGTTACGGCTGAGTTGGCTCTAGGTGATGCCAAAGATGCGGTCAAGAGATACGCGGATGGACAATCCAGAAGTTTCCTTGACGGTGTGGCAGTGGGTATAAAAGATGTTTTTTGTACAAAAGACATACGAACAACGGCCTCCAGCAAAATGCTTGATAATTTTGTGCCTGCATACGACGCAACCGTCGTCCAGAAACTTAAGGATGCGGGAGCAGTAATTGTCGGTAAAAACAATTGTGACGCCTGGGCCCATGGTGCGAGTACAGAGAATTCAGATTATGGCGTGACCAAGAATCCTTGGGATCTCACGCGAGTATCTGGTGGTTCTTCGGGAGGTTCTGCTGCAGCTGTAGCTGCTGGTGAATGCGTTTACAGTATAGGCAGCGACACCGGTGGTTCTATTCGTCAACCTGCAGGTTTTTGCGGCGTAGTGGGGTTGAAACCCACCTATGGTCGCGTTTCTAGATACGGGCTAATTGCCATGGCTTCATCACTCGACTGTGTCGGGCCGATCGCCAACACCACAGAAGATGTGGCCAAGATAATGGAAATAATTGCTGGGTATGATAAGAAGGATTCTACTTCCGTAAATATACCTGTGCCTGAATATTCAAAGAACCTTGATAAACCACTTACTGGGAAGAAAATTGGTTGGGTAAAAGAGTTTTTTGAAATGGGGCTATCTACAGAAGTCGCTAAAGCAATCGAATCGTCTAGAAAAGAATATGAGAAACTAGGTGCGGAATTTGTAGAAGTGGAGCTACCACATCTCAAATACGGCGTACCCGTGTACTACATTATCCAGCCAGCCGAAGTAAGCTCGAATCTTGGTCGTTACGACGGAATAAAATATGGTTACTCATCTGAATCTTCGGATAATCTAATAGATCATTATTTCAAATCTCGTGATGAGGGCTTTGGGGCTGAGGCCAAGAGACGCATCATGCTGGGTACTTTTGTATTATCAGCTGGATATTATGACGCGTATTACAATAAGGCAATGAAGGTTTGTACTCTCATCAAACAAGATTTTGAAAAAGCTTTGGAAAAGGTAGACGTGATCCTAGCGCCGGTGTCACCTACGACAGCCTTTAAGATTGGTGAGAAATCGAATGATCCACTTCAAATGTACCTAGCCGATATCTATACAGCAGCTGTCAATCTTGCCGGTAATCCAGCACTTTCACTTCCTTGCGGAGTCGATGAGAAGGGGTTACCAATCGCGATGCAGCTTATCGGGAAACACTTTGATGAGGAAACAGTGTTAAATTTTGGGCATATGTATGAAGTAAACACGGTGAAACAACATGGGTAAAGCGGAAAAGCTAAAAGAACAGCGCAAAGTCGAGAAGATCCGAAAACAGCTGAACAAAGAGCGAAAAATAAAGCTTGCCATATTTATCACCTTCGGTATATTGGCGGGGGCAGCGCTGGGGACGGGTGTTTTCACGGGTGTGAAATTTGTAAAAAATAAATATTTTACGAAAAAGACAGTTACTACCAGCGAGAATATAAACCGTAAATATGAAAAGGCACCAGAAATGCAAATAGATACAAGCAAAACATATATCGCGAAGTTTGAAACAGCCGAAGGCAACTTTGAAGTTACGCTAAACGCAAAGGATGCTCCAAAGACGGTAAATAATTTTGTTTATCTCGCACGAAACAAGTTTTATGATGGTCTTACATTCCATCGTATTGTCAAAGACTTCATGATACAAGGCGGAGACCCTGACGGAACTGGCAGTGGTGGACCTGGCTACAAATTTGATGACGAACCGGTCGTAGGTGACTACACCCCAGGTACAATCGCGATGGCAAATAGTGGCAAAAACACCAACGGGTCACAATTCTTTATCATGACAGGTGATTATAGCGGCGGAAAACTCTCGAAGGATTATGTTATCTTTGGTGGCGTGACTAGCGGCCTAGATGTAGTCATGAGGCTAAACGAAACATCCACAACAGATAATGGTTCAGGAGAAAACTCTAAGCCTACGAGCACGGTCACAATGAACAAAGTAACCATAGAGGAAAAGTAATGGCTTTTAAGCTTTTATCAATTTTTAGCGGCTTTGGCAAAAAGTCAAAACCAAAATACCAGACTTATGGTAACGCTATTTCAATTGATAAAAACCAGATTGCTACCAAATGGAATGAGATAGAGGCGGTGGCGAATCTCGGCGCGCCTGCGCAACTGAAAGCATCTGTCATGGATGCGGATAAACTACTAGAACAAGTACTTGCCTCGAAGGGGCTACCTGGAGCAACTTTCGCCGATAAACTGAAGGCTGGACAAAAGCTATTCCCAAACTATGACGACTATAACAATCTATGGTTTGCACACAAAGTTCGTAACTCAATCGCTCATGATAACGGACTGGATTTTAGTGCCACAAATGCCAAAAAGGCGATTGAATATTTCAAGAAATCCTTAAAAATATTAGGAGCACTGTAATGAGCAAATATGAAGTAGTAATCGGACTAGAAGTACACGCCCAGCTCAAGACGGTCAGTAAAATGTTTTGTAGTTGTGACAATATGTCTGTTGATGCTGAACCAAATACCAACGTTTGCCCTGTTTGTCTAGGTATGCCTGGTATGCTTCCTGTAGCCAATAGGCAGGCCATAGAGTGGACTTATCTCTTCGGTTTGGCAATAGGGGGCAAGATTGCTGAAAACTTTAATTTTGAACGCAAAAATTATTTTTACCCTGACTTACCAAAAGCTTATCAGATTACTAGCAGTACGAATCCGCCAGTGTGGGGAGGTTTGGTAGAGGTTGATCTGGATGGTGTAATATCTAAAATTCGTATCCATCATATTCATCTTGAGGAAGACGCTGGCAAGCTAGTTCATCCAGCAGGCGTCAAATACAGTCTGGTCGATCTAAATCGTGCTGGTACACCTCTGATGGAAATAGTTACCGAACCAGATATTCGAAGTCCTAGAGAGGCGAGCGTTTTCTTGCAGGATTTACGATCCATCTTGCGATATTTGGGTATTTCCGATGCCAATATGGAACAAGGCAACCTGCGCTGTGATGCCAACATCTCAATTCGAGTGGTGGGTCAGAAGGAGCTGGGCACAAAAGTTGAGATAAAGAACATGAATTCTTTCCGAATGATTGAACGAGCGCTGAACTACGAAGTGGAACGACAAACTGAGATGCTAGAAAAAGGCGAACGGATAACCCAGGAAACTAGGGGTTGGGATGATGCAAAAGGCAAGACAACCGAACAGCGTAGCAAAGAAGAGGCAAATGACTATCGATATTTCCCAGAGCCAGATTTGCCACCATTCAGCCGAATTAATAAAGATATTGATATTGCAGCGCTTCAAAATATGTTGCCAGAGCTTCCAAAAGACAAAAGTGTTCGTTTCGTAACCGAATACGGATTGTCACAGGCCGATGCAGCGCAGTTGACTTTTGACCTTGAAATGGCCAGGTATTTTGAGCAAGCTATAGAGGTATTACCGGATAATGTCCTCACAACCGATGAGCTTAAGCGAAATGCGGCCAAGAAAGTGGCCAACTGGATTATAGGCGAGCTGATAGGCAGGATGAACAAATTTAGTGTTCAGTTGGCCGATGTGAAAATATCTCCAGAAAGTATTTCAGAACTTGTAGTGCTTATAGACGCTGGTAAGATATCTGGCAAGCAAGCCAAGGAGGTATTTGACAAAATGTTTGAATCTGGACTTAATCCAGGAGAAATAATCGAAAAAAGTGGTTTAGGACAAATCAGTGACACAGGAGAGCTAGCAACGATTATCGATGATATATTATCGAAAAATACAAAGTCAGTAGAAGACTACAAAGCTGGTAAACAGCAAGCTTTTGGCTTTCTCATAGGACAAGTGATGGCTGCGACACGTGGTCAGGCTAACCCGCAAATGGTTAATGAAATATTGAAGGAGAAATTACGATGATTGATCTTTTAACACAGTATCTCAATATGCTTATTAATTTTGGAAAGACATTGCCTCTAGTAATCGGGGGCTTAGTAGTAGGTTGGTTATTTATAAAAGTATTTATCTTTTTCCTTGGTCGCGCTATAAAACACGCTAGAGTGCCGAAGGATATTCGTGGTCTCATTATCACAGTTACAAAGCTCGGACTCTGGGTAGTACTTATAGTAGTTCTTGCGGGTGCGGCGGGCCTCAGTCGGTTTGCGATAGCAATATCTGGTTCAGCAGCTATAGTCGCATTTTTTCTTTCAGCAAGTGTGGGTCCCTTACTTTCAAACATTTTCGCTGGACTCTTCCTAGCCAGTGATCCTGATATCAAAGTAGGTATGAAACTTATCACAAATGATGGCAAAACCACTGGCATCATTCGCGGAATTGACATGCGCAAAGTACGTATAGAAGACGAAAAAGGACGCTTGCATGTTGTACCAAATTCACTTGTCGAGGGTACAGAGTGGATAATACTAGAAAGAACTGAAAAGAAGTAGACAATGAAAGCGATTAGCGCAAAAAGTGATGATCTCTGGGGAGAAGTAGAACGAGCACTGAAGGAACATACGGCCAGTGGCTACAAAATGGCTTGTATAGAAGCTCAGAAAGTGTTTTATTACTTACTTAAGTCCAAGGGATATCCGACAAAAAATATGAAACAAGTGTTAACAGTGTTTGGTTGGAAACTTTCGGATAAAAAAGCACTTCAGGACGCCCTAGAGAAGACAGAGCTGATTAAAAATAGCTTTGAATATACACTTTCTAGTTTTGAAACAGAAGACATTGTGGCGAGCTATGCAAAAGCCGTAAAAGACTTTTCGCATGCCAAAAGCCTTACCTGGCAGCGTAAAGTAGGTTTGATATGGGATAATTATCTCTCCTTCAAATCTTCTTTTGCGAAAAAGGCACTGGTTGGAATCTTTCTGTTTTTTGTACTGGTAAAGCTACTTGCCTCTACAAAATTTGGATTGTCCGTAGTGGGTGCTACTGTAGCAGTTTCTAACTTCTTCTTTTCATGGTTCCTGGTGGTAATAGTGGGCGCCGGAATACTAGTTTTTGTGATTTTCGGTATCATGACCCTACTTGAGAAAAATAAATCAAAAATACGAGAAATAAAATGAAAAACGAAGATATTGTTCGTGAAACCGAGGAATATGTTCGCGGGCACGTACCGACATCGAGAAAACCAGATGAAGATTATTTTAATCATATTTTTGGTGCGAGGAAATTTGCAAAAAAGTTGGCAAAAGAATATAAAGCCGATGAGTTTATTGTAGATCTTGCAATTTTATTACACGACATCGGTGCAAACGCCGGTGCGACTCACGCACAAAAAAGTGCGGAAATGGCTCAGAAGTTTCTGGAGACGTTGGAAGTGGATCATGCCGCGATAGCCAAAATTGTGGATTGTATCAAGTCGCATTCCATGGGCTCAAAAGTAGATACTCTTGAACAGCAAATAATTCAAGATGCGGATGGGCTAATCTTTATTGAGGACTCTTTTAAATATTTTTATGAAGAGGGTAAGAGGATACACTCCTCGGAGACTGTGGCCAAAAAAGACGTTATTTCGAAAACCACTGGTATGACTGCAAAGATAAAAACCCCAATGGGTTGCCAGCTAGCTGAGGATTTGCTGCCCAGGGCTCTTTTTTGGATTGAATCTAAATAAGGGCATTTTCCCTCTTGTTTTAGCTCTCACGAAGTACTAAAATTGAATATAGATTTTGAGGTGTGAGAACTCTTTTTTATTGTTACTGTAACGGGGGAAAGCTTTGGCTGAAACGAAAGCAAAATTTGTTCATTTGCACGTCCATACTCACTATTCGCTTCTAGATGGTATGGGGAAGATTCCTGACTATTTGGACAAAGCGAAAGCGCTTGGCATGCCCGCAATGTCGATTACAGATCATGGAGTCATGTACGGTGCGATTGAATTCTACAAAGAAGCCAAGAAACGTGATCTCAACCCAATTATCGGCTGTGAATGTTATGTGGCCCCTAGGTCTCTTCATGACAAAGAAGCTCGTGTCGATATAAAACCATACCACCTAGTGCTACTTGCCAAAAACAATGTTGGCTATCAAAACCTAATGCAACTAGTAACTATTGCGCATATAGATGGTTACTACTATAAGCCCAGAATCGATAAGGAGACCCTGAGAAAATATTCAGAGGGTCTGATAGGCATGTCGGCCTGTCTAAACGGTGAACCATCGCGAAACATCGTAAATGGTGATTATGATCGTGCCAAAGCCGCAGCGCTGGAATACCAGGAAATATTTGGCAAAGATCACTACTATCTAGAGCTTCAGGATCAACCTGGCGCCGATGAGCAAAGAGTAGCCAATGAAGGTTTGAAAAAAATTGCCAAAGAAACTGGCATTGGGCTTGTCGTGACCAATGACGTCCACTATGTGAATAAAGATGATGCTGAAGCCCAGGACATTTTGCTTTGTGTTCAGATGGGCAAAACAGTGGCCGATGAAGACCGAATGAAGATGACTATGGACAATAGTATGCGGACATACGAGGATTTGTTGGCTGCTTTTCCAGATGTGCCTGAAGCTTTTGAAAATACGGTAAAGATTGCAGAAATGTGTAATGTCACCATAGAGCTCGGCGGAATCTTGATTCCTGACTTTCCGTGTCCTGATGGTTTGACCGAAGGTAAATATCTAGAAAAGCTGGTAGACGAGGGTATCGCGAGACGGTATGGCAAGAAAACCCCAGAACTGAAAGAAAGACTAGAATACGAGCTCAAAGTTATAGAAAAAATGGGTTACGAGGGCTACTTTCTAATTGTTCAGGACTACGTAAACTGGGCCAAGGGACAGGGTATTGTGGTTGGTCCAGGTCGTGGCTCAGCTGCGGGCTCGGTAGTTGCTTACGCTTTGGGAATAGTAGATCTAGAACCGATGCAATACGATCTTCTTTTTGAAAGATTTTTGAACCCAGACCGCATATCCATGCCTGATGTGGATATGGACTTTGCTGATGACAGAAGGCACGAGGTTATAGCGTACGTGACAGAAAAGTACGGCCAGGATCGTGTGGCACAGATAATTACGTTTGGAACCATGAAAGCACGCAATGCTATCCGTGACGTTGGTAGGGCGCTAGGAATGGCTTACGGTGACGTGGATAGGGTAGCCAAGATGGTACCGGAAGTTTTGAATATTAAGCTTGCGGACGCTCTAAATACTAGTGATGAGCTGAAAAAAGCTTATCTGGATGAGCCCGAAGTGAAGCATCTCATTGACCTTGCATCCAAGCTCGAGGGTGTTGCTAGACATAGTTCTACTCACGCTGCGGGTGTAGTAATATCCAAGGATCCTCTGGTAGGTTATACACCGCTACAAAAGGCAACCAAAGGCGACCTGGCTACCAATACTCAATACGAGATGCATGCTATAGAGGACCTGGGCCTGCTGAAAATGGACTTCTTGGGTCTTTCCAACTTAACTGTTATAAAAAATGCAATGCGCATAATCAAAAAGGTTTATGAAAAAGATATCGATTTATACACACTGCCGATAGATGACGCGAAAACATACAAACTTTTGTCAAAAGGAGAAACGACTGGAGTATTCCAACTAGAATCTGCTGGCATGAAGCGCTATATCAAAGAGCTGAAACCAACTGTTTTCGAAGATATCATTGCTATGGTGGCACTGTATCGCCCGGGTCCCATGGAAAATATCCCAGAGTTTATCGCTCGTAAGCACGGAAAGAAAGCAATTAAATACCAGCATCCTTCTATGGAAGCGGCGCTGAAAAATACATATGGCATCACTGTTTATCAGGAACAGGTGATGCAAATATCCAAGGATCTGGCGGGCTTTACTGGTGGTCAGGCAGATACACTTAGAAAAGCGATCGGTAAAAAAATTGCAGAGCTGCTAAAGCAAATGAGGGGACAATTTGTTGACGGCGCCAAAAAGACTCATGGCGTTCCGGAGAAGCTAGCTAACGAGATATTTGATGGTTGGGAAGCTTTTGCGGCCTATGCTTTCAATAAGTCTCATGCCGCCTGTTACGCCCTTATATCATATTGGACTGCTTATCTAAAAGCGCATTTCCCAGCGGCCTTTATGTCGGCACTTATGACCTCTGACTACGGTAATATGGACCGAATTGCTATCGAGATAGATGAATGTCAGAGGATGGGAATCGAGGTTTTGCCGCCAGATGTCAACGAGTCATTTGCTGAGTTTGGTGTGGTCAAAGAAACCGGTAAAATCCGTTTTGGGCTTATGGCCATCAAAAATGTAGGCATGGGGCCCATAGAGGCAATCCTAGCCGCTAGAAAAGAGGGTGGTAAGTTTACATCTATAGAGGATTTTGCCAAACGAGTTCGCAATGCTGAAGTAAACAAGAAAATGCTAGAATCATTGATAAAGAGCGGAGCCATGGACTCCTTTGGGGATAGGGCAACGCTACTACTCAACGTCGAAAGGATACTTTCATACTCGTCAAAGGCTCAGGGAAACACAGCCAATGGACAAATAGACCTCTTCGGTGGTACTGGCGTAGAAATGCCGGGTCTCAAGCTAGAACCAGCTCCCAAGATGCGCATGGCGGAGAAACTAAGACACGAAAAAGATCTCTTGGGAATATATCTTTCTGAACACCCAATGAATGAATATAAGGAACAACTACTCAAATTGAACGTCAATCCGATTGTGGAACTAGATGAAACGATGAACAACCAGACGGTCAAGATAGGCGGCGTGATTTCAAATGTTCAGAAAGTAATGACCAGGACCAAGCAGCTGATGTATTTCTGCTGGTTTGAGGATAGTATTAGCAAAACAGAACTGATTGTGTTTCCTAAGGTTCTTGAGGAAAGTGCCGATCTCTGGGTTGCTGGGAATGTGTTGCTGGTTCGAGGGAAAGTAAGTACAAAGGATGCACAAGTCAAAGTAATTGTAGATAAAGCTATTAAATTGGAGGGAAACATGGGAGATGCCGATATTCAGGTAGTTGATCCGTTGATCACGCAGTCAGTAAAGAAAGAAGCCGATGGAAGTATCAGTATTTTTATACCTAGAGGCACTACAGCAGACGCCCTAAACGACATAAAGTATAAACTGGCCGCTAACAAAGGCGACTCTCCGGTAATCGTGTTTGTTCCCAATGGACCATCTGGTCCCAAGAAAGTGAAGCTGCCTTTTGGCATCAAATATACCGATAAATTGGGTGATGCTATACGCAAAAGACTTCACGAGAACTAAAAAACTATTGTAAATAATGCTTCTTTGTGGTATGATATTCGCTGTTTAGTACCTCCGCAATCTATTGAAGGAAGAGGGTGGGACATTGTCCAAAGCTGAAAGCCCCTAATTGGGGTCTGTCCTGGTGAAGGGTCAGACTTTCAACGAAGGGGGCACACAGCATGTCACGAATGAGGGACAAAGTCGATGTCAACGTGGTGAGGGATTTCAGGGATCAGATCATCGGGCGAGTTGCTCGGCGTGTGGGTCCCTGTGGTCATATCCACGAGGGCCACGGCGCCAAGAACTACCAGGCAAGGAATGAACTGGCCAGGGTTATCGAAAACTGCCCTGGCTGTATCGCTGTTTCGGCCGCTCAGTCGCAGCCCGCGGCGTCGTAGACGTCGTACTCACAGAAGGGGCAAATCTCATGACCGACACTGATCGTCGCAACAAGAGTCAGGCTACACTGTCCAGGGAGACGGCGGAGAAGCTTTTCGCTGACTGTCCGTGTCCCTGTGTCGTCAAGCCCGGGGAAGCCGCCAAGACGCCAAACGAGGTCGCTCAGGCCATCTTCGTTTCTAGCGTCGATCACAGCATCTGCCTCAACGGAATCGGTATCGATACCGGAGAGACAGTGCAGTGTCCGTGCGTGGAAGCTCGACCGATGGCCATGGCCGCATTGGCGGGCATCGTCTCTTCCGCTCATGGCTAAGCTGGCCAGAGAGCTTGCACCGGCTCTCCAGATTCTGTCTGCTTTCGGTGTAGTGGGCTTGGCCGCGTTTGGTCTCATCTGGACGCGTCCGAAGTCCTAGGAGCACGCCACGCTTCACTAGTTTGCATATCCCCGCCTGAATTGGCGAATGCTAGGGTCACCCCATACTTTCGTGAGAATGAATGGGAGCCCTCAGCGGATGTGGCGCACAAACCTTTACACAAGGGATGTGCGCCTTTGCATTTTATAATTGACGGAGCGGCAAAAATCCGCTATAATATTTCTCGCGTGTTACATCCTCCTGCGCTCAAAGAGCTACGGACGGACAAGGGAGAAGAAAATGAAAGCATTACTAGACCTAACTACAAAAAATCAAAAAGCTGTCCCAGATCTAAAACCTGGTGACACTGTTCGAGTACATACTAAAATTATTGAAGGTAGCAAAGAACGTATCCAGGTATTTGAAGGTGTGGTTTTGCGTGTTAAGGGTAGTGGAAATGCTCAAAGTTTTACTGTACGTAAGCTTTCTTATGGTATTGGCGTGGAACGAACCTTTTTGGCACAGTCACCTAGACTCACCAAGATTGAGATTAAGAAACGTGCTAAGGTACGTCGTGCTTATCTGACCTATCTTCGTGAACTTCGTGGCAAGGCTGCTAAACTGAAGGATCAAAGATTTGACGCTCTTGCGGTAAATGTAAAAGAAGAAGAGCTAAAGCCAGAAGATTTGGCACCAGCTGAAGAAGCTGAAGACGCTGAAGACGCTGCGATTACAGAACTTGATGAAACTGAAGTTCAAGATATTGAGCTAGAAACAGATGAAGTTACAACCGAGGAAATTGCAAAAGCTGAAGACCAAGAAGCCGATGCAGAAGATCTAGTAACCGAAGCAGAAGCTGAAGACGATCATCAGCTAGTTCAAGAAGAAGAAATCGCTGAAGGTGTAGAAAAAGCCGAAGAAGACCTAGAAAAAGGCAAAGACGGTGAAGGCGCCGAGGTAGAGAAAAATACCGAAGACGGGGAAGCCGAAAAAGAAGAGAAATAACAAAAGCCCCTTCGGGGGCTTTTTTGATGATATAATTACGTCATGAAAATAACTCCAAATATGAAGCGCGAAAAAGAACTTTGGAAACAAGGGCGGGTTGTAGTAGGAATAGACGAGGCTGGTCGCGGCGCTTGGGCGGGTCCTGTGGTTGTGGCCGCGGTAATATTACCGAAAGGGCACAAACAAGTGGACGGTATAACTGATTCCAAGCTCATGACACCTGCCAAAAGAGCCGAATATTATGAACTAATTACCGATTTTGCTGTTGACTTCGGTGTAGGTATTGTAAGCCACGACGTTATAGACAAAGTTGGTATACTCGAGGCTACTAAGTTGGGTGCCCGCGAAGCAGTATCAATGATGACAGTCGGGGGCGACTATATTTTGGCAGACGCACTGGATCTCACGAAACATATAGAATGTGAACAGGAAGCCATTATAAAAGGTGATCAAAAGGTTTATTCAATTTCTTGCGCGTCAGTAATTGCGAAAGTAACTAGGGATAATCTGATGTCTGCTCTGGGTGGGGAATACAATAAATACTACTTTTTCAAACACAAAGGCTACGGGACCAAGTTGCATCAGGAAATGTTGGCCAAACATGGCGTTTCAAATATCCATAGACTCAGCTATAAGCCAGTGAAGGCGTATAAATGAGCAGAGAGGTTGGCAATGAGGCCGAAACACTAGCTGCTCAGTCCCTGGAAAACGATGGCTACTATATAATTGAGAGAAACTACAACTGTCGCGTTGGTGAGATAGATATTATTGCTAAGAAGGATAAGGTCATCTGCTTCGTGGAGGTGAAATACCGTAATCCTAGGGGGTTTGGTACCGCCGTAGATGCTATTACGCACAGTAAAATGCAGAAAATACTTAAAACAGCAAAGAAGTATTTATATGAAAATGATTTGTCAGATGCTGATTATCGCATCGATGCAGTGATAATAGACGGCGACAAAGTTGAAATAATGCAGAATATTTTTACAGAAGGTATGAGTTGAGTTTGACAACAAAGGCTCACTAAGTTATAATTACGTTGTTGTATTTGACCCGTCGGATTTCGCCAGAAATGCGACATTTTTATTAAAAGGAGAGAAAATGAACAGTTTCACAGACGCTATTGCACAAATTTGTGAAGAAAAGAATATCAGTAAAGAAGTCGTACTCGAAACTATTGAGGCCGCTCTTGCCGCTGCCTATAAAAAAGATTTTGGTAGCAAGGAACAGGAAGTTCGTGTAGAGATAGATGCTGATAGTGGCGAAATAGTTGTTTACGTACAAAAAGAAGTCGTAGATGAAGTAGAAAACGAAATGACCCAAATGAGTGTCGTCAACGCCGCAAAACTGAAAAAAGGCGCCAAAGTGGGTGATATAGTAGAAATCAAAGATTTACCAAACGATTTTGGTCGTATCGCTGCCCAAACCGCTAAACAGGTTATCATTCAGCGTATCCGAGAAGCAGAGCGCGACATGGTATTTGGTGAATACAAAGATAAAGAAGGCGAAGTTATCAACGGTTCGGTTCAGCGTGTCGAGGGTAACAACGTCATTGTCGATATGGGTAAAGCCGCTGGAGTACTTTTCCCAAACGAGCAAATTCAGGGAGAACGTTACTATGTTGGGCAGAGGCTAAAGTTTTTTGTAGTTCGTGTAGAACAAACCAACAAAGGTCCACAAATCGTTATTTCACGTTCACACCCAGGCCTTGTAAAACGGTTGTTTGAGCTGGAAGTACCAGAAGTACTTGCTGGCATAGTAGAGATAAAAGCTATCTCTCGTGAGGCTGGCCAACGTACCAAGATGGCTGTCATCAGCAACCAAGAAGGCGTAGATCCTGTTGGTTCATGTGTTGGGCAACGTGGTGTTCGTGTTCAGGCTGTTATGAACGAGATTGGTGAAGAGAAGATTGACATCATCCTTTGGGATGAAGATCCTAAGACATTTATTTCAAATGCACTTTCTCCTGCCAAGGTAAATAGCATCGAACTAAACGAAGAAGAGAAAAAAGCCGAAGTTTCAGTACCAGAAGATCAGTTATCCCTCGCTATTGGTAGATCCGGACAAAATGTTCGCTTGGCCGCTAAGCTAACCGGTTGGAATGTCGACATCAAGGGCGGTGATGAGTCTGGTGTAGAAGCCGCGTCCAACGTTCTTCGCCCAGTAGAGGACAAACGGGACCTTGAAGAGGAGATTCTGAAGGCCGTTGGTACCACCGAAGAGCCAGCTGTAGAAGAAGTCCCAGCGGAAGAAGTAGAGGCCGCCAACGAGGCTCCTGTAGCAACTGAAGAAGTATCTGAAATCATAGAAGACGAAAAAACAACACAAACCGAATAATCATAAAAGAGGAGCAAATAGCTCCTCTTTTATCTATTTAGTTGTATAATATAAAAAATGAATACATTATCTAGTTTTGTCTTTATCTCTATCGCGTTACTTGTAGTGGCTCTAGCCGTTATTGAGAATTTTTCGCGTTTAACTATGAAAAGACTTTTACTAGACTTGGCTGCGATAATCGTAGGGTTAATCATTGGGGCATTACTTTCAGCACCGCTTTCTAAACTTCCGGGCTTGTATGGCGAGGTACTGCCACTTATCGTCAGTGTAATTGTCGTATTTGCGACCATGATACTGTCTAAGAATATGTTGCCACAGATAGATAAGTGGTTAGAAAATATCAGAAAATTCTTCCGTCTTCAGCCAATTCACCTGCTTCCACGTCATGACGAAACCACCAAAGAAATAGTGATAGACACATCGGTTTTGATAGACAAAAGAATCGTGGCTATTGCTAAGGCTGGTTTTTTGGCGCAAAAGGTTATTCTTCCCAAGTTTGTACTTGCAGAGCTACAGAACATTGCTGACTCCAAGGATGGGGATAGACGAGATAAGGGCCGTCGTGGACTAGAAGCCCTAGAAGAGCTGAAGAAAATAAAAAGAGGCGAATTTGAAGTGGTGGGTGATGAAGTGCCAGATGTCATAGCTGTGGATGACAAGCTCGTGGCTCTATGCAAGAAAAGACAGGCGAACCTGGTGACAACAGATTTTAATCTAAATAAAGTAGCTACAGTACAGGGTGTACGAGTTTTAAACATAAATGATTTGGCTCAAGGGCTTAGGCCAGACTTATTGCCCGGTGAAACATTTGAAGTCAAAATAGTACACATCGGTAAGGATAAGACCCAGGGAGTTGGTTATTTGGAGGATGGGACCATGATCGTGGTAGAGAGAGGATCAAACCAAATAGATAAGAAAGTTAGGGTAGAAATAAGCAGGTCTTTACAAACATCTGCCGGCAAAATGTTCTTCGCGAGAATTGTGAATGCTTAATATTCAGGATAACGTAAATCTCGCAAAATATTCTACAATGGGCGTGGGTGGCCCCGCCGATTATTTAGTCGTTGTAGAAAATAAGAAGGAGCTCGTTGACTCTCTAGATTATGCGAAAGAACACAATTTACAATATGTGGTTATTGGTGCAGGGAGCAATGTAATATTTCATGATGATGGTTTTCGGGGTTTAGTCGTCATAAATAAGGCCAGGCAAGTGATTCCGAAAGAAGCTAGCCGGGGAAAGCTTGCTTTACATGCAGAAAGTGGCGCAAATCTTGGTAAGATTGCTAGAGAGACCCTAGTTGATGGCTTTGTGGGATTACATTTTGCCACCGGAATACCCGGAACAGTCGGAGGAGCCGTCGTTGGAAATGCTGGAGCACTGGGTTGGGATATAGCGAAAACTTTAGTATCGGCCCAAATTTGGGAAAACGGGCAAGTGTATGAATGGGAAAACGCTGATTTTGATTTTGCATATAGATATTCAAAACTGAAGAAAAATTTTGGCGCGGTAGTTTTGGGTGCGACGTTTGAACTGACAAAAGGTGATACAGATGAGATCCTGAATCAAGTTCAGGATGACGTAATTAGACGCGGCAAAAGCTATGGTGGTAAAACTTGCGGTAGCTACTTCAAAAATCCTGAAGGGAAAACAGCAGGAGAACTAATAGATACCCTGGGACTAAAAGGAGAAAAGGTCGGCGGAGCAGAAGTTAGCCCGTTGCATGCCAATGTCATACGAAACACGGGCGATGCCACAGCATCAGATATCTATAATCTAGAGCGTCGTATTCAGATAAGTGTCTACGAAAAATACAAGATTTGGTTAGAGCCAGAAGTAGTAAAGGTCGGTTTTTAGTACTATTTTACAGTTATCTTGACCGCGGTTGAGGTAGCGACCTGATATTTGTTATCTTTTATCGTTGCTGTGAGATTATATGATCCAGCAGCCACTCCGGTAAATTTGGCTAAGTAGTTTTTGCTAACACTATCATAGGTTGCGTCTACAGTTTTGTCTCCAGCTGTGACTGTTACTTTCATTACTCCAGCTGGTGCGGTGGCCTCAACAATCACATCAAAAGCAGGGGTTAGATTGCCGGCACCCGTTGGTGAAATGATGCTGATAGAAGGTAGGTCTGTACCACTACATTGGTCGGTTGTCTGGGTGGGTATGGCTCCCGTGTCTGTAGATAATCCTTGTGACGCTGCCCAGGCAGCTATAGGAGCAAACCACCTAGAGTAGGCGCCATCAGTGGCGGGTATCTCAGCAACTATGCTGGTATATGTTTTTGACTCTACCAGCTCAGCAGGGCATTTGTCGGTAGCTATCTTGCCATCCGGTTTGTAGATATTTAGTGTTTGACTGTTGCCAGCAGCGGCGCTTGGTTTGTACCAAGAAGGGTATATATCGGTGGAAGAATTATTTCCGCTGGTTACTGTAACGGTCTTGATGCCGCTTGGTTTATTGAATTGTTCAACTTTTGATCCAGCCAGTGCTTTGGTCATAAAGTCGTGCCAGATAGGGGCTGCAGCAAAGGCACCACCACCAGATGACATAGGAGTACCATCGTTGTTACCAGACCAAACACCGGCGACGAGACTAGGTGTGTAACCCATCGTCCAAGCATCTTTATAACTATTGGTAGTACCGGTTTTGGCGGCGGCTGGTCGTCCTGATAGAGTAAGGGCACTGCCTGCACCAAAGGTTCGAGCGCGAGAAGCGTCGTCAGAAAGGATGTTGCTGATAAGGTATGCGACTTGAGAATCTAAGACGCGTTTACCTGTTTTGTCTTTGTATTCGTCCATTACTTTACCTTTACTATCCTCAATACGCATCATCCAAGTAGGATCTTGCTTAATGCCCTCGTTGGCAAATACTCCGTAAGCGTTAGTCATATCAAGTAACTTTACTTCACCAGCTCCGAGAACTAGAGACAATCCGTATTGGCTAGTATCGTTGAGTGTGGTAATACCCATGGCGTGGGCGGTTGCGATAGTGTTTTCTAACCCAGCCATATATAGAGCCTTAACCGCAGGTATGTTTAATGAATTTTGTAGGGCAGTACGTACAGTTACGGGGCCCCAGAACCCGCCGCTATAGTTTTGTGGAATATAGCCGCCACCAAAATCGGTCTTCAAGTCATACATCCAGCTGCCAGCTCCCCAGTTTTCTTCTTTGAAAAGAGTGGCATAAGCAAATGGCTTAAATGATGATCCCGGCTGCCTGTCTGCTGTCGCAATGTTGACGGCGCCGTCTATCTCTTCATTAAAGAAATCTCGACTACCTACCATAGCAAGAATCTGTCCTGTCTTTGGGTCCATGGCAACAAGCCCAGCATTTGAAGCTTTGTAATTTTTCATGTTTTTATCGACATTTGTGTCAACAGCTTCTTCGGCGTACTTTTGTTTTTCTAGATCGAGTGTGGTGTAAACCTTTAGACCACCGGTATCTACCATGGTTTCGCCGTATTTGGCGACCAATTGCTCGCGTACATATTCTACAAAGTGAGGTGCTGTGATAGAACCATAAGGGTTGTTCGAAAAGGCAATCTCAGTTTTTTTGGCTGTCTCGGCTTGTTCTTTGGTGATGTATTTCTGATCTGCCATAAGATCCAGAATCATGTTCTTGCGGTTCATCAGGTCTGCTTTGTGGCTACCATATGGTGAATAATAGGTTGGGGCTTGGGGCATAGCGGCGAGAGTGGCGGCCTCCTCAAGTGTCAGATCTTTCATTTCTTTGTTGAAGTATGTCTTGGCAGCGACTTTAATACCATAGGCATTGGAGCCGTAAGGGATTTCATTGAGATACATCTTTAGGATATCTTGCTTGGTATAGCGCTGGTCGATCTCGGTAGCGAGTATCAGCTCTTTAATCTTTCTAACAAAAGAATATTCATTCGTAAGAAGGGAGTTTTTCACATATTGTTGGGTGATAGTGGAGCCACCACCAAGAGAGTGGTTACCGGTGATAACACCAAATACAGCTCTCGCGATACCTGTGACACTGAAACCGCCTTCGTTATAGAAGTTTTTGTCTTCCACAGCGATAGTGGCGTTTTTCACGCTATCGGGGATTTCGTTCCATTCAGCGAGAAGCCTGTTTTCATCCCCGTGTATTTCATAAAGAAGTTTGCCATTTCTATCAAATATTTGGGTTGATTGAGCGCTCATGCGAGCATTTATCTTGTCTGGACTTGGTAAATCCTTGGCAAACCAGATAAATAAAGCAGCGATAAGAGCAAAGCCTGCAAGGGCAGTAAAGCCGAGCTTTTTCCAACCCTCCTTGGTGGTAAACAGATCTTTTACCCATTTTTTGATACCATTCCAATTGAAAGCGGGTATGCTGAATCCAGCAAATGCAAACTTCTTACCCGTTGTTCGGGCATTTCTTACTGGGCGACTGGTCGGTTTGATATAGTTATTTGTGACTGGTTTGCGCTTTGAGCGTGGTGAGCGAGGGAAAGAAGTGTACTTCTGCCCCGAGAATCTAGAACTTTTTCTGCCAAAAGGCATATATTGCCCCCTTTGAGGTTATATTGTATACTGCTAGTATTATAAAGGAAAATGTCAATGAATAAAATAGATGAAATTCTGACTCGCGGTGTTACCAACATTGTCGAAAAATCACATCTCGAAAAAGTCCTCAAAGAAGGTAAGAAACTACGTATAAAGTTTGGGATAGACCCCACAGGGCCGAATATACATATCGGACATGCGATTACTTATTGGAAACTGCGTGAATTGCAAGAGCTTGGTCACAAGATTGTACTAATTATTGGTGATTTCACAGCGCAAATAGGTGATCCATCCGACAAAGAAGCCGAGAGGCAGCCACTAAGCGGCAAGGAAGTCGCGGCGCATGCCAAGGGTTATTTGGACCAAATCGGGCAGATTTTGGATTTAAAGAAATGTGAAATTAGAAATAATTCAGAATGGCACGCCAAGGGGACTAAGCAAGATCTAATCGAAGAAGCGATGAACTTCACAGTCAATCAGATGGCACAGCGAGACAACTTTGCCAAGAGGCTCTCTGCGGATAAGCCGGTTGGTCTTCATGAGTTTCTGTACCCATTACTTCAGGGGATGGACTCAGTTGCCATAAAGTCGGATGTAGAGCTCGGTGGTAATGACCAGTATTTCAATCTGCTCGCTGGACGTACCTTGCAAAAAAGATATAACCAGAAGCCACAGGATGTGATTACTTTTGATCTGATAGAAGGCACTGATGGCCGCAAAATGAGCAAATCATATAATAACGCTATATATCTGCTAGATTCTCCTGAGGAAAAATTTGGTAAGATCATGTCTATAAAAGATGAGCTAATTGTTAGATATATGACTCTAGTCACCGATATGGATTTAGTTGAAGTATCTGAAATAGAGAAAAAGCTAGCAAAAGGCATGAATCCGAGAGATGCAAAAGTGATTTTGGCAAAAGCGGTTGTTTCGAGATATCACGGAGATAAAGCTGCTGAGGCAGCAGCCACAAATTTTGAACAAATCTTTGTCAAAAAAGAAAATCCCGAGGAAATGGTAGAGGTTGAAGTGTTAAACAAAAATTGGCCGCTAGCAGAACTGCTAGAATTTACTAAACTTACATCCTCGAGGTCTGAAGCAAAACGTCTCATCGAACAAGGTGGCGTGAAAGTAGATGGAGCGGTCATAGGGGATAGAGACGCTACCATCAGGCCACAAACGGGTATGATAGTGCAAGTCGGTAAACGAAAATTCGTTAAGATAAAATAAGGATAAGGAGTTAGAATGGGAGAATTTTCAGCATTTAACCCTGAGCAACAAGAGGTTTTAGATAGCGCACGTTATCAAGTCGGCCAAGAGATTTCACTCGGCGAACATGAAGGAGAAACTGTTAGGGGAGTAATCACCAGCGTTGAGGTTGTTATTGATGAAGAGTCCGAAGACCATAAGGGAAGTATCCCGTATTATCACATAAAAGGACACAGTGAAAAAATGGGCGACTTTAGTACAAGCAGAACAGAAAAACAATTAGATCAAGTGGCTGCTTCCGTAGAGAGTTCTCAAAGTTGATTCATGTCGAAACAAATTAGTAATGAATCTAAAAACTCCAATAAATGAAGTAGCGGGGGTAGGCGATAGCCACACGAGTCTTCTGGTCGGTCTTGGTATAGAGACCATTGAGGATCTTCTTTGGTATTTGCCCAGGCGCTGGGATGATTACTCCCATATAGTTCCGATTCGACAGGTCAAGCCGGGCGAACCAGTCAGTATACGTGGTTTTGTGAAACAGATTGCCAATCGTCGGGTAAAAAATAATATGAATCTGACGGAGGCAATTATTGCCGATAATACTGGGATCGTGAAGGCAGTTTGGTTTAACCAGCCATTCCTCACAAAAAGTATACATATAGATGATGAAATATACCTGGCGGGTACGATAGAGTTTAGTTTTGGGTCGATTCAGATGGCTAGTCCCGCCTATGAGCTAGTAAAAGAAGATGATGATAATCCTACACATGTGGGAAGAATCGTGCCAATTTATCCAGAAACAGCGGGGCTGACTTCGAAGTGGCTGCGAACCAAGATAAAACCACTGATGAAATATATGTATAGTATCAAGGACTATATGCCGGAGGAGGTAAAGCGAGCCGAGGAGCTAATTGATTTGCCAGCAGCAATACGTCAGCTTCACTTTCCTGAAAATACGACTCAACTGAAAAAAGCGATGGAACGGCTCGACTTTGATGAGATGTTTCTGCTCCAGCTCTCTGTACTGGCGGCTCGCAAAAGTCTAGCGAAGGAACAGGCGATCGCAGTGCCATACAATGAAGAATTGATCAAAAAATTTATTCAAAGCCTACCGTTTGAGCTTACTACCGCCCAGAAGAAGTCTGCTTGGGATATTATCCAAGATACGAGCAAAAGTGAACCGATGAACCGTTTACTCCAGGGGGACGTGGGTAGTGGTAAAACTGTCGTGGCGGCGATGACCATGGCGAACGCAGCCAGCAGCGGCTCACAGGTAGCCCTGCTTTGTCCTACAGAAATACTGGCGAAACAACATTTTGCCAAAATATCTGAACTTTTGAAGCCTCTCGAGCTAGAGTGTGCACTTCTGGTCGGCTCTACACCCAAAGCCGAGAGATCGGAACTTCTGACCAAGATTCGCGAAGGGGAAGTGAAAATAGTTATCGGTACCCATGCTATATTGGAGCGTGACGTCGAGTTTTGGCGCTTAGCACTTGCAATAGTGGATGAACAACACCGATTTGGCGTGGATCAGCGCGCGGCTCTGAAAAAGGAAAGTCTTGCCAGTAAGACTTTGCCACATTTTCTATCGATGACAGCGACACCGATACCTCGTACACTTTCGCTTACATTATATGGTGACCTAGATCTTTCGATCATTTATGAAATGCCAAAGGGTCGTCAAAAAGTAGTTACCAGGGTTATCCCGGCTGAAAAAAGACAAGACAGCTACTCTTTTATTCGTAAAGAAATAGAGGCGGGCCGCCAGGCTTTTGTCGTTTGTCCGCTGGTTGAAGAAAAAGAAGACGAACGTAAATCTGTTATGGCAGAATATGAAAAACTAGCACACGATATTTTCAAAGATATCTCGGTGGGCTATATTCATGGGCAAATGCGAGCTGACGAAAAAGCCATCGCTATGAGCCGCTTTGTCTCTGGTGAAACCAAAATACTGGTTAGTTCATCGGTGATAGAGGTGGGCGTAGACGTGCCGAATGCGACGATTATGATTATTGAAGACGCAGAAAGATTCGGTCTGGCGCAACTTCATCAGTTCCGGGGCAGAGTGGGGCGGGGTAATCACCAGTCTTATTGCTTGCTTTTCACTAGCTCAAAAGCAGAAATCGCTTTGAAACGACTGAATGCGCTAGTTCACACTGATGATGGGTTCAAGCTTGCCGACCAGGATTTGGAAATCCGTGGTCCTGGGGACTTTATCGGGGCGAGGCAACACGGTTTGCCGGATATAAAGATGAAAAATCTTACGAATCTGGAGCTTATAAGCCGCTGTCGTGAAGCCGCCAAACACTTCCTTGCTAAACACGAAATTACAGCCTATCCTTTACTTGCCGGGAAAACTGCTAATTTTGATAAGATATTAAACTTAGAGTAACAATGAGCGAAGAAGCTAAAAACCAAATACGCGAGCAGGTGGGTGTTATTTTGCTGGCGGCGATACTCGTAATGAGTGGGCTTCTTCTCATAAAACAAAAGGATACGCCACCAACATTCACTGAGAGTGCTGTTTCCTCTTCGAATGGAGTGAGGAAGGCTACAGAGAGTAGTTCTTCCGCCACAGGCGGACAGGCAACAACTTCGAACAGTAATAAAACAACTCTGGTAAATATAAACAAAGCCTCACTGGAAGAACTAGATACACTTCCTGGTGTCGGTCCGGCGACGGCGCAAAAAATAATCGATTATCGCACTCAAAATGGGCCGTTTCCAAATATCGAGGCAATTGATAATGTCTCTGGCATAGGACCAGCCAAGTATGCAGAAATAAAAGATTTGATCTCGATATAACCAAGCGTTGAAAAACTCAAAAAAAAGTGCTAGAATCATGTAGTTGTATATGGGGATGTGGTGAAACTGGTATACACGCCAGTCTTAGGAACTGGTGCCGCAAGGCGTGGAGGTTCGATTCCTCTCATCCCCACCAATAATAAACTAGGAGGAAATATGTTACACATCACGGACGAGAATTTTGAAGCAGAAGTACTAAAAAGCGAATTGCCAGTAGTTGTAGACTTTTTTGCTGAGTGGTGTACTCCATGTAAAATGATGGGACCAATCTTCGAAGAAGTTGGTAAAAAGTACGAGGGTAAAGTAAAATTCGTCAAACTGAATGTGGATGAGGCGCGCGAAACTGCTATGAAGTATAGTGTTATGAGTATCCCAACTATCATTACATTTTCAGCCGGAGAAGCCGTCGAAACGTTAGTTGGCTTGCAAGACGAGGACTCGTTAGATGAAAAAGCTAAAGGACTATTGAAATAATGAAAGTAACTCGAGAAAATCTAACTGATAATAAGGTAAAGCTAACTGTAGAAGTAGAAGCTGGGAAAATTGCACTTGCTAGTGATGCGGCTTATGCTAAGTTGGCACCAAGTGTCAAAGTGGCTGGTTTTCGTCCAGGTAAAGCTCCAAAAAATATTGTTGAGAAGGAAATCGGTAGTGAACGCTTTGAAGCCGAAATCCTGGATATCTTACTACCAGAAAGCTACTACGAAGCCGTAATATCTGAAAAATTAGAGGTAGTAGGCTCACCAGAAGTCAAAGTACTTAAGTTTGTGGCTTCGGATGGCTTAACTTATGAGGCGACAGTTGAAACCATGCCAGTAGTAAAAGTGCCTGATCTAAAGAAAATTTCCGTAAAACGCCAGACGATTAAGGTCACCGATAAAGAAATTCAGGAAGTGCTAGACGATCTGGCCAAACAACTTTCCAAAACTGCTCGTGTAGACAGAGCTGCGAATCTTGGTGATAAAGTCGAGATAGACTTTGAAGGTTTTGTTGGCGGAGTACCATTCGATGGCGGAAAGAGCCAAAATCATCCGATTGTTCTAGGCTCTGGCTCCTTTATCCCAGGTTTCGAGGATCAAGTAGTGGGGATGAAGGCAGACGAGGAACGAGAAATCGAAGTATCTTTCCCAGCCGACTATCATGCCGAGAATCTAAAAGGTAAAAAAGCGACTTTCAAGGTTAAGCTTCATTTTGTTGAGGAAGTAGTACTACCTGATATAAATGACGATTTTGCGTCGCTTGTGGGCCCTTTCAAAGATTTACCAGCCTTACGCGCCGATGTTGAGAAACAACTTGTTTATACCAAAGAGGTACAGGAGCGACGCCGCGTAGAAGATGAAATACTGGCTGGCCTCGTAGAAAAGACGAAGTTTATGGCTCCAGAATCTCTGATTCATCAGGAACAACATCGTATGCTCGGTGAAGCCGAGAATAATTTGGCTCAGCAGGGGATACAACTTCCTCAATACCTAGAAATGGTAAAGAAAACCCAGGAAGATCTAGAAGCTGAGATGAAACCAGAGGCCGAAAAGCGTGTCAAAGTCGGTATAGTACTGACACAGATTGCCAAAGACGGAGACTACAAGGCTACCGAAAAGGAAATAGAGGAGTCCATCGCGCGTAAGATAGAGCTTTATCAGGGACCAGAGCGCGAACAGGCCGAAAACTACTTCAAATCACATGAAGCTAAGCACCAAATAGAAAACTCAATCATTGGACAAAAGGTTCTCGACTATCTCTACGAAACTTGTTCTAAATAACTCTAGGTTGTCATCCCTGGCCGCAAACCAGGGATCTTTATTGTTCGAGGTATTCGAGAACTACTCAAGTGTTTGTAAGTATTTTAACAGTGTTGGATGTAGAGAGGTGGTGAAATAATTTTGAACCTCGGAAGGTTTTACCCATTTTAGTTCTGTGATACTACCGCCGGCTTTGAACTCGTCAATTGATGTAGTTTCACAATAATAGTAAATTGATAGAAACTCTCGTTTCTCTGGATAGGTTTTAGCAAATACAGCCATTTTAATATCAACGTTTAGGCCCGTTTTAGCGATAATCTCTTTATCCAGACTACTCTCTAATTCATCTTTATAATTAGCTCTACCGCCTGGGAATACCCATGAAAGATTTTGTAAATAAAGATCGTTTTCTCTTTTCCCAATCAAAATTCGTTTTGTTTGGGGATTGTAGATAATTCCAAGCAAGTTAACCAAGAAAATACCTTTTTCAAATTGATCCCAATTCATCAAACTACCTCACTTTTGTTACTAATATTATAGCATGATACAATATTGCTACTAAAGTGGAGAAAATCATGGAAAAAGAACAATTCGATTTTTTAGAAAAGCTAATCGATGCTCCTAGTCCATCCGGTTATGAGAGTGCGGCTGCAAAGGTTTATCGAGATTATGTAAAACCATATTGCGACAATGTGACTACTGACGTAATGGGTAGTGTAGTTGCAGTCAAGAATCCTGGCGGAAATCCCAAGATTATGCTTGCTGGTCATATCGACGAGATTGGACTGATTATCCATTATATAGATGATAAGGGTTTTCTATATTTCCAGGAGATTGGTGGTATAGACCCAGGAGTTTTACCTGGTTGCAGAGTTAGTATCTACACTGATAAAGGACCAATCACGGGGGTTATCGGTAGAACGGCCGTTCATCTAATTGAAAAAGAGGACAGAGGCAAGGCTCTAAAACTCGCAGACCTTTGGATAGATATTGGAGCAAAAGATAAAAAAGAAGCCCAGAAGCTAGTTCAAGTAGGTGACGCGGCTACTGTGAGCTACAAACTAGAGAAATTGCAGGGGAATCTGGTCGTTTCCAGGGCCTTTGATGATAAAGCGGGCGTATTTGTAATTGCCGAAGTTCTGCGACTTCTACAGGGTAAAAAGATAAATGCTGCCGTCTATGCTACCGCCACGACGCAGGAAGAGCTCGGTCTTCGTGGTGCCCGAACAAGTGCATTCTCGATTGATGCCGAGGTTGGAATTGCGGTAGATGTGACTCATGGCAACGATTTTCCAACTTCAAGTAAGACTAAACATGGCGAGGTAGACCTAGGAAAAGGTCCAGTGATGACTAGAGGTGCCAATGTTACGCCAAAAGTAGAGAAGTTGCTCGCTGAAACTGCAAAAAAGAACAAAATTCCGCTTCAAGTAGAGGCTCAGGGTGGCGGTACTGGTACCGATGCCAATATCATGCAGATGACCAAGTCTGGTATGGCAACTGGGCTTATCAGCATCCCACTGCGCTACATGCATACACCAAGTGAGATACTTTCCACCGAAGATTTGGACAACGCAGCCAAACTAATCGCCGCCTTTATAGAACAGCTAGAGCCCAAAACAGACTGGACCCCATAAAAATCGTTGACATTACTCTAAAAATAGTATAGATTAGTTTATACGTTTAAACGGATTTTTCCGCTTACTCTACAATGAGAATAGAAACAACCCCTTAGAAATTAGCAAATTAACATAAGGAGCGAGCATTTTTATGGCCAAAAAACAGCTCAATTTTGTTTCCGAATCCAAGCTCGGACGCAAATATCTCAACCCATCTCCAGACGTGCTGGCACTCCCGAACCTAACCGAGGTTCAAACAGATAGTTTCAAATGGTTCCTTCGCGAGGGACTGGCGGAACTTTTTGAAGAAGTATCACCAATTGACGACTACACAGGTAAGCTCGTCTCTATTTCGTTTAAAGATTACTGGCTTGGTGATGCCAAATACAGCGAAAAAGTCTCCAAAGAGAAGAAGGTAACCTACGAAGCTCCACTAAAAGCGAACGTAGAAGTACATATCAAAGAGACAAACAAAAAACGTGTTCAAGAGGTCTTCCTGGGCGACATGCCTGTGATGACCGAACGCGGTACATTTATCATAAACGGCGTCGAACGTGTTGTCGTATCTCAGCTGGTTCGTTCTCCTGGAGTGTACTTTACTTCAGAAGAAACCAATTCTGGTACTACTTTTGGCGCAAAAGTAATCCCTGGCCGTGGTGCTTGGCTCGAGATAGAGACTGCTGCCGGTGATGGTATCTATGCCAAAATCGATCGCAAGAGAAAAATTCCTATCACCACACTTCTTCGTGCTTTCGGCTACAGCACTGATGAAGAAATCAAAAAGCTTTTCCATAGTGTAAACACCAATAAAGAGCGTGATTACATCGCTACGACTCTAGAGAAAGACCCTAGCAGCAATCAAGGCGAAGCTTTTGTAGAAGTATACAAACGTATTCGTCCTGGCGACCTAGCTACAGTAGAAAATGCTCGTAGTTTTGTCGAAGGACTTTTCTTCGATGTAAAGAAATATGATCTGTCCCGTGTTGGTCGCTACAAGATGAACAAACGTCTTGGTACAGATATCAAGAATACACGCGCCAATCGTGCTTTTCGTCGTGAAGACCTAGTTGCTATCGTTAGTGAAATTATTCGCTTGAACAATGAAGGTGGCGTCGCAGACGATATTGATCATATCGGTAATCGTCGCGTTCGTACTGTTGGCGAACTGGTTCAACAGAAGTTCCGTATTGGACTCGCTCGTACTGAAAGAAATATCAAAGACCGTATGTCTATCTATGACCTGGAAACTGTGACTGCAAGCCAACTGATCAATGTTCGCCCGATAGTGGCTTCTGTACGCGAATTCTTCGCTAGCTCTCAGCTTTCACAATTTATGGATCAGACAAACCCACTGACTGAGCTTGCTCACAAACGTCGTCTTTCCTCGCTCGGGCCGGGAGGTCTATCTCGTGAACGTGCTGGATTTGAAGTTCGTGACGTTCACAAGACTCACTATGGTCGTATTTGTCCTATTGAGACTCCAGAAGGACCAAACATCGGTCTTGTAAACTCACTTGCATCATTTGCGAAGATCAACAGTTATGGTTTTATCGAAACTCCATATCGCAAAGTAGAAAAAGATAAAAACGGCAAACCACGAGCAACTAACGAAGTGGTATATCTTGCTGCTGATGATGAGGAAACTTGTATCATCGCACAGGCCAAAACACCGATTGATGACAAGGGATATTTTGTAGAGAAAACTGCTATCGCTCGTCGTAACGGTGAAGCCGACGAAGTAAAGGTAGAGAGAGTAGACTATATCGACGTTGCGACCGAGCAACCGGTTAGTATTTCTACTTCACTGATTCCTTTTGTAGAACATGACGATGCACGTCGCGCGCTGATGGGTGCAAACATGCAACGTCAGGCTGTTTCTGTAATTCGTCCACAAGCACCTATCGTAGGTACCGGTAACGAAGCAAAAGTAGCTGAAGACAGTGGTCAGATAGTACTTGCTAAGGCTGCTGGTGAAGTCGTTTCTTCTACCGCAGACTCTATAAAGGTTAGATACACTGACGGCAAAGAAGACATCATTGTTCTAAATAAATTTAATCAAACAAATAGTGATACTTGTATCAACCAACATCCAGCCGTAAATAAGGGCGATAAATTCAAAAAAGGCCAATTGCTTGTTGATGGTGCTGCTACAGAAAATGGTGAGCTAGCGTTGGGACAAAATGTTTTGGTTGGATTTATGTGTTGGGGTGGTAACAACTTTGAAGACGCTATCGTTCTTTCTGAGCGTCTGGTGAAGGACGACCGCTATACCTCTATCCATCTAGAAGAGTTCCATATTGATGTTCGTGATACCAAGCTAGGGCCGGAAGTAATCACTCGCGACATTCCAAATGTTGGTGAGGAAGCACTTCGCGATCTAGACGAAGAAGGTATTGTCACGACTGGTGCTGAAGTACTAGCGGGTGATATCTTAGTTGGTAAGATCACTCCAAAGGGTGAAACAGAGCTTACAGCCGAGGAGAGACTACTTCGCGCCATCTTCGGTGAGAAAGCCAGAGACGTCAAAGATAGTTCTCTACGCGTTCCACCAGGAGTACACGGTAAAGTTGTAAACATCGCTATCAAGAGCCGTGACAAAGGCGACGAACTGCCAGCTGGTGTAATCATGCAAGTATATGTCATGGTTGCTCAGATGCGTAAGATCGCTGTCGGTGACAAGATGGCTGGACGTCATGGTAACAAGGGCGTTATTGCTCGCATCTTGCCAGTAGAGGATATGCCATATCTAGAGGACGGTACTCCACTAGACGTACTTTTGAACCCACAAGGTATCAGCTCTCGTCTAAACTTCGGTCAGACACTCGAGACTCATCTTGGTTGGGCTGCTCAAGCACTTGGTATCAAAGTTGCATCTCCAGTATTCAACGGCGTCAAAGTAGACCAGATCAAAGAACTCTTGCGTGATGCTGGACTTCCAGAGGATGGCCGCGTACAGCTTTATGATGGCCGCACAGGTGAGCCATTCGTAGAGCGAACCGTAGTTGGTTACAAATATTTCCTCAAGCTACTGCATCTTGTGGAAGACAAGATTCATGCTCGTTCTATCGGGCCGTACGCCATGGTTACACAGCAACCGCTTGGTGGTAAAGCACAATTCGGTGGTCAGAGATTTGGTGAAATGGAAGTTTGGGCACTAGAAGCCTATGGCGCCGCCCATACTCTACAAGAAATCTTAACTATCAAATCCGACGACGTAATAGGACGTTCCAAGGCCTATGAATCAGTAATCAAGGGTGAAGATATCAAGGAACCACGTATTCCAGAATCATTCAACGTACTTGTGAAGGAACTACAGGGTCTTGGTCTCGATGTTGATCTTATCCAAGAGGATAAGAGTGGCGCCGATGTTACTATCGAAGCAGAGGAGCTAATCGAGGAAAGTTACGAAGAAAATATAGATGAACTGAAGGGGGCAAAGCTTATGGAAGGCACTGAAGCCGAAAAAGAATTGCCAGCAGTAGACATATCCGAAGATCATGGGGTCGACGACTTCGAAGCACTAGAAGAAGTAACAGCAGAGGAGAAATAAAGTGATAATTTCTGAAACAAAAAACGACAATTTTAAAGCGATTAAGCTTTCTATTGCCTCACCAAAACAGATCATGGATTGGTCTCATGGTGAAGTACTCAAACCCGAAACTATCAACTATCGCACACTAAAGCCAGAAAAGGACGGCCTTTTCTGCGAAAAGATTTTTGGCCCTGCCAAAGACTGGGAATGTTATTGTGGTAAATACAAACGAATCCGCTACAAAGGTGTAGTCTGCGATCGTTGTGGCGTAGAAGTCACTAGATCTATCGTTCGTCGTGAACGCATGGGTCATATAAAGCTCGCTGTTCCTGTTACTCATATCTGGTTCCTAAGAGGCGTACCTAGCTCTATCGGGCTAACACTCAATATGTCCGCTCGTGATCTTGAAAAAGTAGTATATTTTGCCAACTACATCATCCTTTCTGTTGATGAAGAGGCAAAAGCTGCTAGCAAGAAGCAAATCGACGAGGAATTCAAGGCTCGTAAGGCCGAGATAGAGGCAACCGAAAAAGATGCTGAAGCTCGAGATAAACAAATAGATGAGCTAGAGCATTATCGTTCTACCGCTCGTGATGAGCTAAACCAGATTAATCCACTTGAGATAATCTCAGAGTCGAAATACCGTGATTTCTCTCTCAAATACGGCGAAGTATTTACGGCTAGCATCGGAGCAGAGGCCATCAAGACCCTTCTTGAAGCTATTAACCTAGATGACCTAGTCGCTTCACTTCGAACAGAGGTAGAGGGCGCCCAAGGCGTAAAACGCAAGAAATCCATCAAACGACTCAAGCTTATAGAAGGTTTTGTCAGCGCTGGTATTCGTCCTGAGTGGATGATTACGACTGTTCTTCCGGTTATTCCACCGGACCTTCGTCCTATGGTACAGCTAGACGGCGGCCGCTTCGCGACTTCTGATTTAAATGACCTATATCGACGTGTAATAAACAGAAATATCCGTCTCAAGAAATTGCTCGATATGGATGCTCCAGAAGTTATCTGCCGTAATGAAAAACGTATGTTGCAAGAAGCCGTCGATGCACTTATCGACAATAGCGCTCGTCGTGATAAAAACGTTTCTATGGCAGTTAGCCGCAAGAAACTTCGTTCACTCGCAGACATGCTGAAGGGTAAGCAAGGACGTTTCCGTCAGAACTTACTTGGTAAGCGTGTTGACTACTCTGGTCGTTCGGTTATCGTCGTTGGTCCAGAGCTCAAGCTAGACCAATGTGGCCTACCAAAGATGATGGCCCTCGAGCTATTTAAGCCATTCGTTATCAGTAAGCTTATTCTCGACGGCATCGCGCATAACGTAAAGAGCGCAAGCCGTATGATAGAACGCAGCCGAAATGAAGTGTGGGACGCACTAGACGAAGTGATTACTGGTAAGTACGTACTTCTAAATCGCGCTCCAACCCTTCATCGTCTTGGTATTCAGGCCTTCAAGCCTGTGCTTATCGAAGGTAAAGCGATTCAGATTCATCCGCTCGTTTGTTCGGCTTTCAACGCCGACTTCGATGGTGACCAAATGGCTGTCCATGTACCGCTTTCCATCCAATCACAAAAAGAAGCAGCTGAAATAATGCTTTCTACCAAGAACTTGCTGAAGCCAGCCGCTGGTGAGCCTGTGGTAAAGCCAAGTCAAGATATCGTGCTTGGTTCATACTGGATGACACTAGAAGATGAAGACCAAAAAGTCGTCAAGATTTTCACCGATACCAACGAAGCTATCGGCGCATACAATCTAGGCGAAATCGGTGTTCGTACCAAGTTGAAAGTTCGTTTGAACGGTGAAATAGTAGAAACTACAGTCGGTAGACTACTTTACAACGAAATTTTGCCAGATGGTTATCCATTTATCAACGAACCATTAACTTCCAAGAAACTCACTGGTATCATTGAAAATATTTTCCGAAATTATGGTCAAGAAGAAACCGTAGTATTCGTCGACAAGATGAAGACACTCGGCTTCGAATATTCGACTCGTTCTGGTATCTCGATGTCGATGGACGACTTCAACATCCCAGACAACAAAGCAGAAGTTTTGGCTAAATACGGCGAAAAAGAAGACCACGTTTTCACTCAGTATAACCAAGGTCTTATCACCGAAGACGAAAAATATGCCAAGGTTCTCGACATCTGGATGGATGCTCGTGACGAGATCATGAAGGAAATGGAAAAGCAGATGGATGTGAAATCATCGGCTGCTATCATGATGAATTCGGGTGCTCGTGGTAATCTTTCACAGATGGCACAGATGGCCGGTATGAAAGGTCTTGTGGTAAATGCTTCTGGCCGCACCATCGAATTCCCAATTAAATCTAACTACAAAGAAGGTCTTTCTTCTCTAGAATACTTCTCGTCTACACATGGTGCACGTAAAGGTCTTTCCGATACAGCACTGAAGACTTCTGACTCAGGTTATCTGACACGTCGTCTTGTCGATGTAGCACAAGAAGTAGTCGTTGGTGAAAACGATTGTGGTACCAAGAGAGGTACAGTGATTACAAAGGGCGAATCTAGCAAGATCGGTGAAGACTTTGCGGCTCGCGTAATCAGCCGTGTTCTAGCCAAAGAAGTAGTAAATCCAAAGACAGGTGAGATAGTTCTGAAGAAGAATACACTAGTTACCTCTGACGACTTTGCCAAGATCGAGGCCGCTGGTGTAGAAGAAGTGATGATTCGTTCCGCGCTTACTTGTGAGTCTGTATGGGGCGTTTGTCAGAAATGTTATGGTGCCGACCTGGCTCGTGGCGGTCTGATTGCCCTCGGCGAAGCCGTTGGTATTATCGCTGCTCAGTCTATCGGTGAACCTGGTACACAGCTGACGATGAGAACTTTCCATGCTGGTGGTATTGCGGGTGTAGACATTACTCAGGGTCTGCCTCGTGTTGAAGAGCTTTTCGAAGCTCGCCAGCCAAAGGGACAAGCTATACTTGCAGACATATCTGGTAAGATTCGTGTCGAATCTGCACATGGTAAACACAAGATCGATATCATCTCTGACATTCTGTCCGAGGACGTTTATGACGTTACCGGTCTCAAGCTTGTTGCAAAACACAATCAAACCGTAGAAGCCAAAGATGTGCTCGCTACCAAAGAAGACGGCAAGAAGCCAGTCAAAGCCAAGAATAGCGGAACCGTCAAGATCAAGGACGGCAAGCTGGCTGTGGTTCGTGACGCTGAAGTCAAATCGTATACAGTTCCATCACAAGTCGGTCTGTATGTGAAGAGTGGTGACGCCGTAGAAGTGGGTACTCAGATTACCGAAGGTTCATGGAATTTGCAGGATGCACTTCGCCTGATGGGTGAAAATGCCGTTGAGCGATATATCATGACCGAGGTACAACAGACTTATGCTTCACAAGGTCAGTCTATCAATGACAAGCACATCGAAGTAATTATTCGCCAAATGTTCAGCCGTTGCCGAATCGATGATTCTGGCTCAACGCCTTTCATCGCTGGTGAAATAGTTTCACGTTCCGCTCTTCAGAAAGAGAATAACAAGGCCAAGAAGAACAAGACTCCGCTTGCAGAGTTTGTAAACTTGTTACTATCTATCACCAAAGTTTCTATCACTACCGACAGTTTCTTATCATCTGCATCATTCCAAGAAACTAGCAGGGTGCTTATAGGTGCGGCAGTTGCCGGTAAGGTCGACGAACTCAGAGGTCTAAAGGAAAATGTGATTATTGGTAAACTTATTCCAGCTGGAACAGGTTACGTACAATCATTGACCGAAAGTAAATAATCTGTTAAAATCTATTAGATTTTTAAAGGAAAAAAATGCCAACAATTAACCAATTAATTCGTAAACCACGCAAGAGCAAAGTGAGCAAATCCAAGTCGCCTGCTCTTGGTCGTGGCTTCAACGCCCTAAAAAATAGGGCAACTAGCGAAAATTCACCTCAAAAGAGGGGAGTATGCGTCAAAGTAACCACTACTACACCTAAGAAGCCAAACTCGGCTCTACGTAAGATTGCCCGTGTCAGGCTGACAAACGGTATGGAAGTGACTGCTTATATCCCAGGAATCGGACACAATCTTCAGGAACACAGCGTTGTCATGATTCGTGGCGGACGCGTAAAGGACCTTCCTGGTGTTCGTTATCATATCGTTCGTGGAACCTTGGATGCTGCTGGGGTTACAAATCGTAAACAGGGTCGTAGCAAATACGGCGCCAAGAAAGCGTAAGGAGTAATATGCCTAGAGATCCAAGAAAAGTAGAAAAAAGAAAACTAAACCCAGATAGCAAATATCACAGCATTATAGTTGCTAAATTTATCAACAAGGTTATGCTGGATGGCAAGAAGAGCTTAGCTCAGAACCTAGTTTATGGTGCTATCGAAGAAGCCGGCAAAAAGCTAAGTAAAGATGGTCTCGAAGTTTTCGAAACCGCTATCAAAAATGTTTCACCAGCTGTACAGGTAAAATCACGCCGTATTGGTGGTGCTACCTACCAAGTACCTATCGAGGTAAGAGGTGAGCGCAAGCTTCACTACGCTTTTATGTGGCTTCGTGATGCTGCTCGCAAACGAAGCGGCGTGTCATTTGACAAAGCTCTCGCTACTGAAATAGTAGATGCCTACAACAATGTTGGCACCGCTATCAAGAAACGTGAAGATACTCACAAGATGGCCGAAGCCAACAAGGCTTTTGCTCATTTTGCTAGATACTAAATAAAAGAGGGGAACTATGCCCAGAGAATATTCATTAGATAAGACACGAAATATTGGTATTGCCGCACACATAGACGCCGGCAAGACTACTGTTACCGAGCGTATCCTTTATTACACTGGTCGTACTCACAAGATTGGTGAAGTACATGAGGGCGCTGCCACTATGGACTGGATGGAGCAGGAGCAAGAGCGTGGTATCACTATCACTTCCGCTGCGACTACTTGTTTTTGGCATAACCACCGCATCAACATTATCGACACACCTGGTCACGTAGACTTTACTGTAGAAGTAGAGCGTTCACTTCGTGTGCTAGATGGTGCCGTCGTGGTATTTGATGGTAAAAATGGTGTAGAGCCACAGTCAGAAACTGTTTGGCGTCAAGCTGACAAATATAATGTTCCTCGTATTGCCTTTGTAAACAAGCTAGATGCTATCGGCGGTGACTTCTATATGTCACTCGACTCTATAAAGGAGCGCCTCGGTGCCAATGCGGTAGCGATGCAGCTGCCTATCGGTATGGAATCAGGTTTTTCTGGTGTTGTAGACCTTATGGAAATGAAGGCGATTACATACGGCAACGAAGACATGGGTAAAGAAGCCAAAGTGGTCGAGATACCTGCTGATCTTGTCGAGAAAGCCAAGGAATTCCGCGCTACTATGGTAGAGAAAATTTCTGAAACCGATGATGCACTGCTTGAGAAGTTCTTTGATGGCAAGGAAGCCACTGTTCCAGAGCTCAAGGCTGCTATGCGTATTGCTACTATAAAAGGTGAAATAGTCGGTGTTTTTGCCGGTACAGCGCTAAAAAACAAGGGTGTACAGCCTATGCTAGACGCTGTGATTGATTATTTGCCAAGCCCACTCGACGTACCAGCTGCCAAGGGGATAGACCCCAAGACAGAAGAGGAAATTGAGGTAAAAACCGACGATACCGCTCCTTTCTGTGGACTTGTATTCAAGATTGCTGCCGATCCATTTGTAGGTAAGCTGGCCTTTTTCCGCGTTTATCGTGGTAAGCTCGTCTCTGGTAGCTATGTGCTAAACACTACTACTGGCGAAAAAGAGCGTATCGGACGTATTGTGCGTATGCACGCCAATACTCGTGAAGAAGTATCAGAAGTTTATGCTGGTGAGATAGCTGCTGCTGTAGGACTGAAAAACACTCTTACTGGTAATACTATCTGCGATCCAGCTCATCCAGTGCAGCTAGAAAACATCACTTTCCCAGAGCCTGTGATACAGGTTGCTATCGAGCCAAAGACCAAGGCAGACCAAGAGAAGATGGGTATCGCCCTCTCCAGACTCGCTGAGGAAGATCCTACTTTCCGTGTTCATACAGACGAAGAAACTAGCCAAACTATCATTGCTGGTATGGGTGAGCTTCACCTAGACATCCTTGTCGATCGTATGAAGCGTGAGTTCAAGGTAGAGGCTAATGTTGGACGCCCACAGGTTGCTTACCGTGAGACTATCAAATCTACTGTGAAACAAGAAGGTAAGTTTGTTCGTCAATCTGGTGGTCGTGGTCAATATGGTCATGTCTGGCTGGAGATTGAGCCAAATGAGCAGGGTGGTGGCTATGAATTTATCAACAAGATTGTTGGTGGAGCCATACCAAAAGAGTACATCAATCCAGTAAACGCTGGTGTCAAAGAAGCCCTCGATAACGGTGTTATCGCTGGTTATCCTGTAGTAGACGTCAAAGTTACTGTATATGATGGTTCATTCCACGAAGTAGACTCCAACGAAATGGCTTTCAAAATTGCTGGTAGCATGGCTCTGCAAGAGGGTGTTCGTAAGGCAAGCCCAGTAATCCTGGAGCCTATCATGAAGGTAGAAGTAACTGTACCAGAAGAGTATATGGGTGATATCATGGGTGACCTGAACGCAAAACGTGGTCGTATCCAACAGATGTCCGATCGTGGTAATGCCAAGATTGTAGACGCATTTGTGCCTCTAGCCGAAATGTTTGGCTACGCAACAAACTTGCGCTCGATGACCCAGGGTCGCGGTACTAGTACTATGGAATTTGATCACTACGAAGAAGTTCCACCAAATGTTGCTCAGGAGATTATCACTAAGCGTGGTAAGAAAACTGCTGAATAAAAAATTTGTTCAATAAAAGACCCCGAAAGGGGTCTTCTATTAGTTTTACACAGCAGAATACCCTTGTCATATTCTAGTTTGTAGATTATAATCACGCCACAATGTCAGACGCAGTCGCGCCTGGCGGCGCGTACCGATACAGAATAGAGGTAAGTCATGAACGCTGGTCTCTTCGTACTCGAGTTGCTAGGAGTTATCCTCCTGGTAGTCTGGCTCATTGGTGCTTGTCAGCTGTTGTGGTTGGTGGGCGGAAGTCTAACTCGAGGAGATTGGCCACCGAGGGGAGAAAGGCTGGTACTCCTGTACTTGCCGCTTGCTATAGGTGGTTCTACTATCAGTAGTTGGTGGCAGCTGGCGAACGGTCGGCGGTAACAGCTGGTGGCAGTTTCTTACTACGGGTATAGCGAGAATACGCCTGATGGCACACATTGATTGGGGGAGTCATGAATCCGAATGGTCCGAAGGGCTTCCACGGGGGAGTCCAAGTACGTGACAAGGTCGCCAGGTTGGAACAGGCGGCAGAAGCGCGAAAGGCCCTGGCTGGGAGTCTCGACGGGAGAGTCATGACTACGGTTGTGACCCTGGTGGGCCTAGCGGTTCTGTGCCTGATTCCGAACGGCATCGCAGCCCTGACGGTTAAGGCTCTCCACACGCTTGGACCACTGAACTCCTTTATTGTCGTACTGACGATTTTCGTCTTCGGCGTTGGTCTGGGAGCCAAGTGGTACTGGTGGTCAGAGAACTGCCGGCTTTGCCACAAGGATGAACGCTCTAGAACTTGTCCAGGCTACTGCGGGATGTAGAGTGATTGGGGGTCTGACGGTGGGTAATATGATCGCAAGCTTCTTTTTCGTGGCAGTAGGTGCCGGCTTGGTCTACATTGGTGTCAAGATGACCTCGGCGGTATCCCGATTTCAAGACGCTGCCATGGAAGACGCTCGTGCCAGCGGTGACATGGACGCCATCATGAACGCCTGGATTGGGATAGAAGAATCAGAGGGTCTCGGCTTGCCACTGTTCATTCTACTACTCGGTCTTGGACTGATAGTCTACGGACTGGGTGGCTTCTTACAACTCACGCATCCGTTGCAGTTGCTCATCAGCGCTCTGAATGATCCCGGCTACTAGGGGCCACGACACACAAGGGGGGTTCTGAATGAAGTTGTCGGGTAATTTCAACTTCCCGATGTACCTTGCACTTGTTCCTGGGTACCAGCCGGCCATAATCTGTGCCGACCTCGCACAACTCATCGACTGTGTTGTTGCCGATCATGGCACTATCATCACAGTGAAGTACCTGGTTCAGGAGTCTGGAGACAGACCTCCAAAGGTCATCGGCAACTACTAGGGCCACGACACGCACATTCTGCGAAAGCAGGCGAAAAGTGCGGGTACGTGGCCTTTTCGTTTACTCGTATAACACACGCATTTCGATAATCTGGTCACCTAGGGCCTCTAGTGAGGTCTAGGGGCATATTTTCATAAATAATCTTGATTATTGCCTCCATATGGCATATAATCACGCCACAATGTCAGACGTAACACGCGCCTGGCGGCGCGCACCATATATGAAAGAGGCGAAGACTGATGACAGACTTCGGTAAGAGCCTGACATACCCAATATATTCTGCCTGGGTAGAGGGTAAGCTTGTGGATAGGAGCTCTGTTCAGAATATCCTGCCATTTCTTCGTAGAGTTTATCGCAACTACCCAGATAAGGTGAAACTCTGGGGAATCCAGCGTAAAGCTGGTGGCAGGATCGAGCAGATTCAGTTCGAGGATTTGCCAATCTAACCGTACAAGCGCCTGACAGTGCGCTCTTTGAAAGAGGGGAGCTGAGAGAGTTGCCAGAGAGCGACTTTGAGTTTGCTCTGCAAGAAGACGGAAGCTACCGGGTAATCTATCTCAAATTGGGATGGTTCGTCGGTACAGTTCGTCTACAGCACAGATACTGGCTTACGACGCCAGCTACCGGGCCTCACGAAACTAGGTTAGATGCCACTTGGGCACTAGTGAACCGAGTTTCCAGCAAGCGTCGCAAGTAAGTAGGGACAACGACATGCAGGAGGTGAGTACGTTGACGGCGGGTACATATCCCCGTTATACGGCCTGGTACGAAGGGCGACGAGTGGGCAACTGTGACGTTCATGGTCTGAACGCTCTGGTTGACGAGGTTGACGAGAAGTACTCTGGCCTGGCTACATGGACCATCCGAAGAAGCAACACGGTCGCTTCGGAGTTCATCTATCGCAGCGAATTGGATGCTATCCGGAAAGGATCGAGGTCCTAGAGGTCAAGACGCGCAAGAAGGTGATTCTGATGGCATTCGGGCCTTGGTTTGATGGAAGAGATGATCTATATGATCTTCCATGTGACGTTCATCGTGACAAGGACAAGCACAAGAAGCTGTCGGGACTAAGTGAGACTATCGAGCTCAAACAGAACGACTGCAACTGCGGGGAACAGACGCTTGGCGACAAGCCGCCCTGTCCGGTACATGACAAGGGCAAGTTCTTGGGTTAAAGTCCGTACAGCTGAGGAGGTAGGGAAGTTGAAAAGGTTTACGGCACTCTGCAAGGCCGCAAGTAAGGCCATGATGGCGCTAGTGGCCATCTGCTTTCCTTACGGCGTAGGTTACGCTCTGCACCTTCTGACCCAGAGGTTTCCAGACTTCTTTGCAACTCAGGTAGGGGATGCAGTTATTTCCGTTGCATTTCTTGCCAACATCTTCGTGTTCACTCCTGTATCCATCATCTTTCTTGTCTGGCTGGTTGCCCGGAGGGAGGTTGACTCCGATTTCGGACCTATGGGAGTGTAGGGTCCGAAGAGCCTCTCTAGGGGCCACGACACGCAATACCAACTCGAATAGAACGAGGAGGTCATGCGGTTCGTGGCCTTTTCGTTTATTTAAATGAAAACTATTGCACAAAAGGGATAAATATAGTAATATTTGTAAGCAAAATGAATACGAAACCACCACGCCACGCGGCGCGGACGGTTTAAATGTGTAAAGTAATTAATAAAGTCAAAACAAAAGGAGTCAAAAATGGCTGAAGTTTATCAGAGAACCAAACCCCATGTAAACGTCGGTACTATCGGACACGTTGACCATGGTAAAACTACCCTTACAGCAGCAATCACATCTGTGCTTGCAAAAAAGGGTCTAGCTACTGCTAGAAAATTTGCTGACATCGACAACGCTCCAGAAGAGCGCGAGCGTGGTATTACCATCGCTACTTCTCATCAAGAGTATGAGACAGAGAAGCGTCACTACGCACACGTTGACTGCCCAGGACATGCTGACTACGTCAAGAACATGATCACTGGTGCTGCTCAGATGGACGGCGCAATCTTGGTTGTAGCTGCCACTGACGGTCCTATGCCACAAACTCGTGAGCACATCCTACTTGCTAAGCAAGTTGGTGTACCAAAGATCGTTGTTTACATGAACAAGTGCGACATGGTAGATGACGCTGAGATGCTTGACCTTGTAGAGATGGAAATCCGTGAACTTCTTACTAAGTACGAGTTTGACGGTGACAACGCTCCAGTTATCCGTGGTTCAGCTCTCAAAGCTCTAGAAGGCGATGCCAAATACGAAGAGTCTATCATGGAGCTTATGAACGCTCTTGATACTTACATCCCAGAGCCAGTTCGCGATACTGACAAACCACTTCTGATGGCTGTTGAAGACGTTTTCTCTATCAAAGGTCGTGGTACTGTTGCTACTGGTCGTATCGACCGTGGTATCGTAAAGCTAAATGACGAAGTAGAAATCGTAGGTATCAAGCCTACTCGCAAGACTGTTGTTACAGGTATTGAAATGTTCAAGAAACAACTTGAGCAGGGTCAAGCCGGTGACAATGCTGGTCTACTACTACGTGGTATTGAAAAGAACGACATTGAGCGTGGTATGGTACTTGCCAAGCCAGGTTCAGTAACACCTCACACCGAGTTCGACGCTCAGGTATATGTCCTGACCAAGGACGAGGGTGGACGCCACACTCCATTCTTCAAAGGTTACAAACCTCAGTTCTACATCCGTACAACCGACGTAACTGGCGAGATTGAGTTTGAAGGCGAAATGGTAATGCCAGGCGACGACGTCAAGATGCACGTCAAGCTGATCCAACCGATTGCTATCGAAGAAGGTCTTCGCTTCGCTATCCGCGAAGGTGGTCGTACAGTTGGTGCTGGTGTAGTAACCAAGATCAACAAATAATAGAAAGATTGCATGGCTGAGAAGAACGAAAAACAAAGAATTCGCATCAAGCTAAAGGCTTACGATAACAAGGTCATAGACCAGTCTACGACTCAAATCATCGAGACAGCTGTCCGTAGCGGAGCTAAAGTAGCCGGACCTATCCCACTACCTACTGACCGCACACCTATTACGGTGCAACGTGCTAGCTTTATCGATAAGAACTCGCGTGAGCAGTTTGAGATGAGAGTTCACAAGAGACTTATCGATATCACGGACTTTACGTCCAAGACGGTCGATTCGCTCATGAGCCTATCACTTCCAGCCGGTGTAGACATCGAAATCAAGATGTAATGAAAAAGACCCGAGTAATCGGGTCTTTTTTTAATATCTAATTTCTTCACGTCTTTCCAGCGTGGGCTGGAATCCAGACCTCGTTATCGTTCGAGGTATTCGAGAACTACTCTTTAATCTTTTTTACCACTTTTGGTAGCAAAAGTGGTGTAAAACTGCCGCTCCGTACAAAATCGCCAGTGTCACTTCTACCTCACTCCTTCGTAAAAAGCAGAACTCATCCGGCAACTGCCGGACTCAAACAGCTGTTTTTACGATAGTCTCTCAGGTCGTCGTTCGCTGTATTTTGCAAGTCGCGTAAGGAGATACTCGCCGGCAGGTTGATTTTCAAAGAAATAGCTAAGATTGACAAAAAGAACCAAAAGTGCTATATTATAGTGTCTGCAAAAGTAGACACGAACGTCGACAACTAGGGGGTATTCAGATGCCTTTGGGCTATATACCGAGGTCTCTCTTCAACACCGTCATCTTGAGCTTCTGTCTTGATACAGATGAGGCTCCCGGTGAAGTACGCGTTAGTCTGGTCGAGGAGATCAAGGGTTGGCTGGCCGGTTTCACCGAAGAGTACCGTCTCTACGGTCTGGAACAGGGTGACCCGGGATACTCTGATGAGCTGGTTTTCCCGATTGAGCTCAACGTGTCTCACATCGGTGCAGGGAAACCCGGGTGGTCGTTCCATGACCAGACTGAGGTGCACTCGATCACGGTCGAGACCAACCCTGAGGGTAAGAACGAGCGGTTTACCCGCTACGTATGTACCCTCAACAAACATGAAGCCGCCTGACCAACCAACATTTCGACGTTCGAAGGACCGTTTACCTACGGGTACTCGGTCCTTCTGCGTTTTTATTTACAAATCGGTAATTTTGTTATATATTATAGTGTCTCAACAGAGGCACCACTACAATTTGACGTCGAGCACCCGGGAGGGGGTGTAGTATGGGACTAACTACCGAAGAGTTGGCCAAAGTTGACTATCTCAAGCGCCAACTCAAGGAAGTTCAGGCAATCATAGACGAATTGCATTTGTTGGCGCCTCTACTCAACAGCAGGAGAGTCGAGGTAAACAACGGCATTCGCTATGACCCGTCGGTGGTCTACGGACTGATTGAGCAGGCGGGTGATGCAGCCATCATGGACATCATCACTAGGGCACGGTCCGGTCCGTTGGCAGAACTTCGTTCGTACATCTCCGACTTTCCCGATCCATTTGGGGAGTAAAGGGAGTTGAAACCGCTCGACGTCGACCAACGAGGGCGGTGGGGGAAACCCCGCCGCTCCCGTCGACCAATTACAATCTATTTACATCGTTCAATCTAGGGAGACCTAGTGAGAACGACCTTTGACGTCGAACGTCCCTAGGAGGGATATCGCATGGATACAGAATCCGTACCAATGGGAATCGGAATGTTGATTGACTACTATGGGCTAGAGACATTGTCCCGAGTCCTTGGTAGAAGCCAGTACACAATCAAGAGATGGCATGCCAATCCAACGATTCGACGCAGTAGAGATGTGTTGACGAAGATCATGAAGCTGGGAATCATCGTTGAGGGTTATGCCGCTGCTAATGATCTCGGCTACGACTACTCCTCAGCGGAGATTCAAGAAGCTTTCGCCACTTGGCTCGACTGCGTTTCCACGGAGCCGTGGCCAACTAGCCGCGCGCTTCTTGAGAAGAGCGCTTTCTCGGAAGTGGCTTTGCGCATCTGGTACATACACATTCTGCGTCACTGATGACGTCGACACGCCCGGGGGTGGCACACGCCGCCCCCAGGTGTTGACCTTCTGTATAGTATATCTACATCGTTCAAACTAGGGAGACCTAGCGAGAATGACCTTTGACGTCGAGCACCGTGAGGAGGTGCGGAAATGTGCGATGACAGTATCTTCGAACCCAGGCTCCTGTATCAGTACCTTCAAGACGTCGTAACATGGGGTAACCACCCTGAAGGTGGAGCAGCCAGGTACTTCCACTTCTTCCTTCGTTGCGATCTTGCGGGAATGCCTGAGGACATGGACGGGATTGTCGAAGTCCTCAAGCGTCTTCATGATGGTGATCCGTCCAGTTGGAACAAGTTCCTGAGCTCTCTTCTCAACTCAGGGCAGTATCATGCCTATGAGATTGCCAAGAGGCTCTCGCCGTTTGCCGGTCAGGATGCGAAGATCGCGTTCGAATAGTCGTAGCTTGACGTCGACGACCGTTGGGGGTGCGCAAGTTGCGCCCCCAACGTCGACCTATTACAGTCCATTTACATCGTTCAAACTAGGGAAACCTAGTGAGAATGACCTTTGACGTCGAACACCGGAAGGGGTGTGCAACATGAGTGGAGGGGACGCACCAGGAAGGCCGAATCCTGTATTCGGTTACCTTGACGCAGTCATTGCGCTGCTCAAGGAGCCCGGGGAAGACAAGCTTCAGGACGCTGTGAACGCCGGCGTTAATGCCTATCTAGGCGATGAAGCCGGCATTCGCAAGGAAGGCGCCGCGCTGGTTGCGGGGGATGAAGCTACTTGGGCCAGGTTCTTCGGGAGTATCAATGAACCGAAGTACCGCGACGAGCTTGAAGATCTCTACGAGTTGTCGCCGTTCAACGGCCAGCTACTCTTCTTCAGAAACGAGTACGGCCGTGTAGAGGTTCTGCCAGGTTCCGCCGACCAGGTCTTGACGGATTCAGGGCTTGATGAGTCGGAGGTCCGGGTCCGGGGTTCGTACCTCGTTGCTGTTCTACCAGAACAGGTGACGCGGTACGTCCTCAAGAACCCGGAGTATGACTACACGGGCAACACCGATCCTCAGGAGCCGGCTATTCCGTTCTGACACGAACAAGTTCGACGTCGACACGCCCGGGGGTGGCACACGCCGCCCCCAGGTGTCGACCTAAAAAAACGTTGACATTTAGTCACAATTTATATATACTAGTTCATGCGTAAAAAGTTATAAATTAAGCACGCGTCGGGGGATAGAATAGTCCATTTTGGAAACTGTCTATCTGTCGAAATGTATTTTATTGCGTAAAAAAGGTGAACAATGAAGGCACTTATCGGTAAGAAAGTCGGAATGACACACATCTTTGATGATCGTGGCAATATGGTTCCGGTGACCGCTCTAGAAGTAGGTCCGTGTACTGTTGTTCAAGTTAAGAACGTAAAGACTGATGGCTATGAAGCCGTTCAGCTCGGTTTCGGCTTGGACAAGAAAATCAACAAGCCCATGGCCGGCCACGTCAAAGACAGTAAATCAGTACCAAAGGTACTAAGAGAGTTTGATCTGAACACAGAAGTAGAGCTCGAAGAGGGTGAAGAATCAAAGGCTTATAAAGTAGGCGACCAGCTTACCTGTGAAGTATTTGAGATAGGCGACATGGTTGCCGTAACCGGTACTTCCAAGGGTAAAGGTTTTGCGGGAACTGTAAAGCGTCACAACTTTGCTACTGGTCCAAAGACCCATGGTTCGCACAATTATCGTGCACCTGGCTCTATCGGTGCTGGTTATCCTCAGCACGTTATGAAAGGCATGAAGATGGCCGGACAGATGGGCGCAGAGCAAGTAACCGTAAAAAACCTAAAAGTAGTTGCTATAGATGTAGCTAACAATATAATCGCAGTTCGCGGCGCCGTACCGGGGCCAAAGAAGAGCACTGTTGTGGTGAAGGGATAATATGAAGATAGATGGTAAAGAAATCAAATTATTCGACGCAGTAGTAAATCCTGCTCTTATTCATGAAGTAGTGACAGCTCAGCTGTCCAATCGTCGTGAAGGTTCAGCACAGGCCAAAACACGTGCTGAAGTATCTGGTGGTGGCAAGAAACCTTACAAACAAAAGGGAACTGGCCGCGCTCGTACTGGCTCTATTCGTAACCCACTTTGGAAGGGTGGCGGCGTAATCTTTGGCCCTACAGGCGCTCAACACTTCAAAGTAAACATAATGAAGAAGAAGAATCGTGGTGCGATACTTTCAGCTCTTGCAACGCGCAAGGATGGGGTAGTAGTGCTAGCCGAGCTGAAGGACACTAAGACAAAAGACTTTGTGAAGACACACAAAGAAGTTGCTGAAGGCAAAAAGTCACTTTATATTTTCGCTGCACTGACAGAGGCTCACATCTTGGCTACACGCAATGTACCTGGGGTTAAAGTATGTGACTACCGAAATCTGAACGTATATGACATTTTAGAAGCAGAGAAGCTAGTATTTGTAGGCGAAGCGCTTACGCTCGCTGATAAATTCTGGGAGGCAAAATAATGGAACTACTGAGAGTTTTGAAACAACCAGTCATATCTGAGAAGAGTTTTGCCATGGCTGAAGACGGCAAGTACGTCTTTATGGTAAACCCAGATGCTACCAAGACAGAGATTCGTCTTGCTGTTGAAAAAGCATTCAAAGTCCACGTAACTGCTGTAAATACAGTTACCTACAAGGGTAAACGCAAGAAATTCGGCAAAATACTTGGCAAACGAAGTGATTATAAAAAGGCAATCGTAACTATAAAATCCGGTGAAACGATTGAGGATTTTAAGGGAATATAAGAGATGGCAGTAAAATTACTTAAACCAACCAGCAATGCTAGACGCGGAATGTCTGTTGACGATTTCGCCGATATTACAGTTAAAAAACCCGTAAAGTCTCTGACGACCTTTATTAAGCGTAAGGCTGGTCGTAATGCCCAGGGTAAGATTACTATTCGCCATCGTGGTGGTGGTGCCAAGAGACAATACCGACTTGTCGACTTCAAGATGCTTGGCAATGAGAAATATACTATCGAAACTATCGAATACGATCCAAATAGATCCGCCCGTATCGCCCTAATAAAGGGTAAAGATGGTAAGCTTGCTTACGTTCTTGCTCCTACAGGCGCCAAGGTAGGTGCTAAGCTCGAATTTGGTGAGGAAGCAGAGATCCGCAACGGTAATCGCAAGAGACTCGCAGATATCCCCGTTGGTACCACTATCTATGCTATCGAGATGGAGCCTGGTAAAGGCGCTCAGATGGTTCGTTCCGCTGGTACCAAGGCACAACTGATGGCCAAAGAAGGTGGTATGATTCAGGTCAAGCTGCCATCTGGTGAAATCCGTCTCGTGACCGAGGATTGCCTCGCATCTATTGGTACAGTTTCAAATCCAGAACACAACAACATCAAGATTGGTAGTGCTGGTCGTAAACGTCACATGGGCTTCCGTCCTACTGTACGTGGTAAGGCTATGAACCCAGTAGATCACCCACATGGTGGTGGTGAAGGCGGTACTTCTATCGCTCTTGCTTCGGGACCAAAAACTCCTTGGGGTAAGCCAGCTCTTGGTAAGAAGACTAGAAATAAGAAGAAATTATCAAACAGTTTAATTGTTAAAGCCCGTAAAAAGGGTCGAAGGTAAGGGAGCACAGATATGTCAAGATCACTTAAAAAAGGTCCATATATTGACGAACGCCTTCTAAATAAGGTAGTTAAGCTTGGAAATGAGAAAAAAGTTATCAAAACTTGGTCTCGCGAAGCGGTTATTACCCCTGAGTTTGTGGGCCACACATTTGCCGTTCACAATGGCAAGGATCATATCCCTGTCTTCGTCACCGAAAATATGGTTGGTCATAAGCTAGGTGAATTTTCAGCTACACGTAAATTTAGAAGCCACGGCGGTAAGCTGGCTAAGCAAGGAAAGTAACATGGAAGTACAAGCAGTAGAAAAATATATCCGAATCTCTCCCAAGAAGGCACGACTAGTCGCCGATATTGTTCGTGGTGAAAAAGCTGTCAATGCACTTGCTATGCTAAACTTTATGCCTAAGAAAGCAGCCAAGATTATTTACAAAGCACTTCACTCTGCAGTTTCAAACGCTACAAATAATGCTGGCCTTGCTCGTGAAGACCTAGTTATAAGCAAAATTACTATTGATAAAGGTCCAAGCCTCAAGCGCTTTAGACCACGTTCACGTGGTATGGCTTCTGCTCTTCTGAAGAGAACTAGTCATGTTACAGTTGTTGTTTCTGCTGAAAAGGCAAAAACCAAGAAGAAAGAGGAGGCCAAGTAATGGGTCACAAAGTTAGTCCAATCAGTTTCCGTCTTCAGGTCAATAAAAATTGGTCTTCAAAGTGGTTTGCTAGCAAAGATTATGCCAAACAACTTCACGAGGATTTGAAGATACGTAAATACATCTTAGGTGAGCTAGGTATGCGCGCCGGTATTGCGAGCGTGGAGATAGAGCGAAATGCCAATCAGGTAAGTGTATCTATCCATACAGCCAAGCCAGGTGTAGTAATCGGTCGTGGTGGCGCAGGCGCTACTGAGCTCAAGGCGAAGCTCGCCAAGCTGACAACCGGTAAGATCAAAGATATCAACGTATATGAAGTCAAAAATCCAGATGGCAATGCTCAAGTAATTGCCGATAATGTGGCTCAGCAACTAGAGCGCCGTATCGCTTTCAAGCGTGCTACACGTCAAGCTGTAGAAAAAGCCCAGAAATCTGGCGTTAAGGGTATCAAGATTATGGTTGGTGGACGTCTAAACGGAGCCGAAATTGCTCGCTCTGAGTTTGTGATCAAGGGCAAGATTCCTCTAGCGACACTAGACGCCAAGATTGATTACGCTACTAGCCGCGCCAAAACTACTTATGGTATCCTCGGCATCAAAGTATGGGTTTTCAATGGTATGACTGAACATAAGCAAAAAGAAGGGGCTACCGATGTTACAGCCTAAGAAGACAAAATACAGAAAATCTATGAAAAATCCTCAAACTGGCAATGCCACTAGAGGTACAAACATTGATTTTGGTAAATACGCTATCAAGGCACTTGAACCTGCTTGGATTACATCTCGTCAGATAGAAGCTGCTCGTCGTGCGATGACTCGTTACATAAAACGTGGTGGTAAAATCTGGATTCGTATTTTCCCTGACAAGCCAGTTACCAAGAAGCCAAACGAAGTACGTATGGGAAGTGGTAAAGGAAGTCTAGATCACTTTGTAGCAGTAGTGAAACCAGGCCGAATCCTCTTTGAGATGGATGGCGTACAGCCAGATGTAGCCAAGGAAGCTCTTCGTCTTGCAAGACACAAGTTACCGATTAAGACCAAATTTATAGTTAAGGATCACGGAGGTGAGTCAGATGAAAGCTAAAGAGTTAATCGAGAAAGACACAAAAGCGCTCACCAAACTGCTTATGGACACCGAGGCAAAGATTGTAAAAGATAGATTCGCGATAGCCGGCCGCGAGCTTACCAAGGTTAGCGAGATAAACAAAAGCCGCAAGCTAATTGCAAAAATCAAAACAATTCTTAGAGAACGTGAGATATTTGAGGCCGAGAAAAAGGTCGCAAAGGGAGACAAATAGATGAAAAGAGCACTGATCGGGAAAGTTGTTTCCGACAAGATGGAAAAAACAATCGTTGTTTCTGTCGAAGGAACCAAGGAGCATCCCATTTATAAAAAGAAGTACACTGTATCTAGCAAATTTACTGCTCACGACGAAGAGGGTAAAGCCAAGATTGGTGATATGGTAAAGATAGAAGAGTCAAGACCACTTTCAAAGAACAAACGTTGGTCTCTTGTAAAAGTATTAACAGCGAAGGATTTGGAGAACTAAGATGATCCAGATGCAAACAAGATTAAAAGTAGCAGACAATACCGGTGCCAAGGAAGTAATGTGCATCAAGGTTATTGGTGGATCCAAGAGACGCTATGCTTCTCTCGGTGACGTCATTATTTGTTCTGTCAAAACTGCTATGCCTGGTGGAAATGCCAAGAAAAAAGAAGTTGTCCGCGCTGTTATAGTTCGTATCAAGCAGGATTATAGCCGAAAAGATGGCTCAACTATCAAATTTGATGACAACGCTGTCGTGCTCGTGGATAAAAATAATCAACCCAGAGGAACACGTATCTTTGGCCCAGTGGCCCGTGAACTTCGTGAAAAGAACTTCATGAAGATCGTTTCTTTGGCGCCGGAAGTATTGTAGAGGTGAGTATGAAGATACTAAAAAATGACAAAGTTTATATAATTTCCGGTAAAGACCGTGGCAAAAGTGGCGAAGTCACTCGTGTTATTGGTAAAGAAAACAGCGTAGTAGTGGCAGGAGTCAATATTGCCAAAAAAGCCGTCAAACCAAGCAAAAAGAATGCTCAAGGCGGAATCGTAGAAATCACACGACCACTGCCTGTTAGTAACGTTGCACTTGTTTGTCCATCATGTGGCAAACCAGCACGTATCGGCTATACAGTCGCTAAAGACGGCAAAAAGGTACGTATTTGCAAACGTTGTAAAGCTGCGGTGAAGGAGTAAGACATGGCTAGAATGAAAGAATTATACAAAGGTACTGTTGCCCCAGAGCTAGCGCGTGAGCTTGGTCTTACAAACGTACACCAGATTCCAAAGATTACTAAAGTAGTCGTAAATGCCGGTGTTGGACGTGCAGCACTAGACAGCAAGCGCATGGATGGAGTGATAAAGGGTCTTCGTGAAATCACTGGCCAAGCTCCAGTAGTAACCAAGGCTAAGAAATCTATCGCTGGTTTCAAGCTCCGTGAAGGCATGAATGTCGGCGCTACAGTAACACTTCGCGGCGATATGATGTACGAATTCTTAGACCGTCTCGTTTCAGTAGCCCTGCCTCGAGTTCGTGACTTCCGCGGCATCAAAAAGGACGCCTTCGACGGACACGGTAATTACTCACTTGGTATTCGTGAACATGGTGTTTTCCCAGAGATTCCTTTTGAGGAAGCAAGCGAACCATTTGGTCTGCAGGTAAACATTAGCACTACCGCTGGTAGTGACGAGTCAGCAAAAGCATTATTAACACACCTCGGTTTTCCATTTAAAGGTTAGGTAAATAGTATGGCAAGAACAGCATTAGTCGTAAAAGCGCAAAGAAAACCCAAGTTTTCCACTCGCACAGTAACCAGATGCCAAGTCTGTGGTAGACAGCACGGTTACCTTCGCAAGTTTGATATGTGCCGAATCTGTTTTCGGGAGCTAGCAAACAAGGGTGAAATTCCTGGTGTAACAAAGTCAAGTTGGTAAGGAGTAACATATGGCAATAACAGATCCAATAGCAGATATGCTAACAAGAATCAGAAACGCTCGCCTCGTAGGTAAGAGCAATGTTGTTATTCCTGCTTCCAAGCTCAAAGTAGAGGTACTTAAGGTACTTGCACGCGAGCATTATGTTGGCGAACACACACTAGAGAATAACGGCGCAACCATACTAGTAACCCTCACGGGAACCCAGATGAAAAAAATCGTTCGTGTCAGTAAACCTGGTCGTCGCGTTTACGTCGGAGTAGGGGAGATCCCTACAGTATTACAAGGCCATGGTCTAGTAATACTCTCAACATCCAAGGGTGTTATGAGTGGCGCAAGCGCTCGCAAAGCAGGTCTTGGCGGCGAAGTAATTTGTAAGGTTTGGTAGGAGTAGATATGTCAAGAATAGGAAAATTACCAATTACTATACCCGCTTCTGTCGAAGTTTCACTTGCAGAAGGCATCCTGACAGCCAAAGGGCCAAAGGGTGAGCTTACTCAAGCCATCAATCCCAAGATGACTGTGAAAATTGCTGATGGTCTAGTTACTGTAGAGCAAAACACAAACGATGTAGAGGCAGCCGAATTTCATGGTCTCACTAGAACCCTAATATCAAATATGATCGTCGGTGTTTCTGAAGGATTCAAGAAAGAGCTAGAGATCAATGGTATCGGATATCGTGCCGCTGTTTCTGGCAGCCACCTAAATCTAAATCTTGGTTATTCACATCCGATAGAATATGTTATCCCAGAAGGTATTCATATTGCAGTCGAGAAAAATATTATCATTGTTTCTGGTGCCGATAAACAAAAAGTCGGACAAGTTTCTGCCGAAATTCGTGCATATAGAAAGCCAGAGCCTTACAAGGGTAAGGGTATCAAATACGTCACCGAGCACATACGACGCAAGGCCGGTAAGACGGGCGGAAAGTAAGGAGCAGTTATGTTAGAAAGATTTGAAAAAAAGCAACGTAGACAGAATCGAATAAGGGCAAAGGTTAGCGGTACTGCTACTCGTCCTAGACTTTCTGTTTCTACTAGCAACTTACACATTAGCGCCCAGCTGATAGATGACGTAAATGGTGTTACACTTGCCTCTGCATATGATACAGAAATCAAGGTAGTGGGTACCAAAACAGCAAAAGCGACAGCAGTTGGTCAGTTAATCGCTGAAAAAGCAGCCAAAGTGAAAATTTCCGAAGTTGTATTTGACAGAGGCGGCAAGCTTTACCACGGTCGAGTAAAAGCTCTAGCCACAGGGGCTCGCGAAAAAGGTCTTAAATTCTAGGAGTATATATGAGAGATAATATGAACAGAGAAAAAAATACCGGTATCACCCCTGAAACTCCAGAGTTTGAGGAAAGAGTTATCCAAATCGATCGCGTTACCCGTGTTGTAAAAGGTGGTAGACGCATGAGATTCCGAGCTACAGTCGTAGTCGGCAACAAGAAGGGCCGAGTAGGCGTAGGTGTGGAAAAGGGTAATGAAGTTATGACAGCCGTTCAAAAAGCGGTTAGTAGCGCCAAGAAAAATATGATTGATGTAACACTTGTTGGTACTACTATTGGTCACGAAGTTACCGGTCGCAAGGGCGGTGCTTACGTTTTCCTAAAACCAGCCTCTGAAGGTACTGGTGTTATCGCCGGTGGTGCTGTACGTGCCGTACTAGAGTCCGCTGGAGTCCGCGACATCCTATCCAAGATGATTGGTAGCAATAGCAAGATAAACAATGCTTATGCTACTATATTGGCTCTGTCTAGCCAAAAAGTGAAGAAGACTGAAGAGGTAAAATAGTATGAAACTCGAAAATCTATTTGGAAATATAAACAAAGATTCTAAGCGCGTTGGTCGCGGTATCGGATCTGGCAAAGGCAAAACCGCTGGTCGTGGTACCAAAGGTCAGCTTTCTCGTACTGGTAAAAAGTTACGCCCTGGTTTTGAAGGCGGACAGTTACCACTCGTACAACGTGTTCCGAAACGTCCTGGCTTCAAGGCTCTTACTGTCAAAGCCGTTACTCTGCCACTCGATAAATTCAATGGCCTAAAAGCAGATTCCAAGGTAACTGTGGAGCGACTTGTGAAAGAAGGATTTATAGATAACGCACGCACCAGTTTCAAGATTGTTGCAAGCGCTAAATATAAAAACAATCTAACTTTTGAAGTCGAATCCATGACCGAAGGTGCCAAAAAACAGGCAACTCCCAAAGCAACTAAATAAAGGAGCCGAAGTTGGATTATATCAAACGAATTTTTGGTAACAAAGATCTCACAAAGAAGATGCTTTTTGTACTTGCCTTACTTTTCATCTATCGTTTGGTAGCTCACATCCCGATTCCTGGTCCAGATCCCGCTTCTGTCCGCACTTTTCTAGCAACTACTTTCTCTAGTAATGCCGTATTATCCTTTCTCGACGTTTTCTCTGGTGGCAGCATCTCTAGATTTTCCATCGCTATGCTTGCGGTTGGGCCCTACATTACTGGTTCTATCATGATGCAGCTGCTTACAATAGTAGTACCAAAGTTTGAAAGCTTATCCAAAGAAGGCGAGCAGGGTAGAAATAAGATTAACCAATACTCCAGGCTTATTGCAATCGCAATTGCACCTATCGAAGGTTTTGGAATGATTAGACTCTTACAGGCATCTGCCGCCTCGTCTGGCACATCATTTCTGACGGGTCTTACACTGATGCAGTGGGCCATAATGCTAGTTTCTATAACCGCTGGCACAATGATACTTATGTGGATTGGTGAGCTGATCACTGAAAAGGGGATTGGTAACGGTATCAGTATGATTATCTTTGCGGGTATAGTAGCACGTGGGCCTCAGCTAGTGGGGAACACTATCCAAAAGCTCTTTGTTGGTCAGTTTGACTCGAAACAGCTGATAATCACGCTTTCTATCGCATTGCTGGCAGTGGTAGTGATAGGTCTGATAGTCCTCATCACAGAGGCACAACGCAAAATCCCCATTTCTTATGCCAAGAAGGTACGTGGCGACAAACTCTACGGTGGTATCGATACATTCTTGCCACTCAAGCTAAATATGGCTGGGGTAATCCCAATTATCTTTGCCAGCGCCTTTATGAATATACCTTCTATGATGGGATTTTTGTCTGGTGCCAAAACCGCTTGGATAGCAAAGTCCGCCAAATACATACAGACCACTTTTGCTCCCCAGACCACTCCATATGCAATCGCACTCTTTGTGTTAGTCTTTAGCTTCACTTTTTTCTCTACTTTTATCTATTTCAAACCGAACGAAGTAGCCGAAAATCTCCAAAAACAAGGTGGATTTGTACCTGGATTTAGACCAGGGACCCAAACAGAGAAGTATCTCGGATATCTTATCAACCGCATAACCCTGTGGGGCGCCATATTTCTCAGTTTGATTGCGGTTTTACCATTTATTATCTCGCCGATAACCGGGGATTCCAATTTGGTGGTAGGTGGTACAGGACTTCTAATCATCGTTGGTGTAGCGATAGAAATCAAAAATCAGCTAGAAGCGCAGATGATCCTAAGAAGTTATGAAGAGTTCTAAAAAACTCTTGTCAAACCACCCCGATATGTGTATAATTAATAACTGTCCGAAAGGGACAAAAAATATACAGTAATGAGCGATACAAAGGAAGTAATTGAAGTAGAAGGAACCGTCCTCGAGACCCTACCAAACGCAATGTTTAAGGTGGAGCTGGAGAACGGACATGTTATTTTAGCGCATATTTCAGGTAAGATGCGCATGCATTATATCAAAATCCTTCCCGCAGATCGCGTAACCATCGAAATGACCCCATATGACCTGACCAAGGGAAGAGTAGTTTATAGACACAAGGAAAAAAGACATGAAGGTTAGACCATCAGTAAAAAAAATGTGTATGAAATGCAAAATCATTAAACGTGAAGGCGTTGTGCGAGTTATCTGTGATAATCCAAAACACAAACAGCGTCAAGGTAACTAAGGAGACAGATCTTGGCTAGAATAGCAGGTGTAAATATTCCAACAGACAAGAGAGTCGAGGTTGCCCTAACCTATATATTTGGTGTCGGCCTTACTCGCAGTCAGAAGATTCTTAGTGCTACTAAGATTAACCCCGATACAAGAGTAAAGGACTTAACCGAGGGTGAAATCGGTCGTATCCGTGAAGTTCTGGAAAAGAATTATAAAGTAGAAGGTGATCTTCGTCGTGAAGTAACCCTGAATATCGCTAGACTCAAAGAAGTCGGCAGTTATCGTGGTACCAGACATAAACTTGGTTTGCCGGCCCATGGCCAGAGAACCAAGACAAACTCACGTACAAAACGTGGTGGTAAACGAGTTACTGTCGGTTCAGGACGTAAAAAAGCATCTGCTAAAACATAGGATTTGAGAGAGAATTATGGCAAAAGTTATCAAGAAAAAGAAAATCAAGAAAGTAGTATCGGCCGGCGCAGTCCACATCCGAGCTACCTTTAACAATACAATGATTTCAATCTCTGACGCCGAAGGAAATGTTATTTCTTGGGCTACAGCAGGTGCGAGCGGATTTAAGGGTTCTCGTAAGTCTACCCCATATGCTGCTCAAGTTGCTGCAGAAATTGCTATTGAAAAGGCAAAAGCTTACGGACTCGAGAAAGTTGACGTTTTTGTCCGCGGTATTGGTTCTGGACGCGATAGCGCTATCAGAGCTTTCAATGCTTCTGGTATATATGTAAGTTCACTAAAAGACGTGACTCCGATTCCTCACAATGGTTGTCGTCCACGTAAACCACGAAGGGTCTAATAATATGGCAAGAATGATATCACCAAAATGTAAACAATGTCGCCGTGAAGGCGTCAAGTTGGACCTAAAGGGCGAAAAGTGCCAAGGTGCCAAATGTACGCTTATTAAGCGCAATTTTATACCTGGTCAGCACGGGACTTCTCGTCGTCGTGGCAAGGCCAGTGACTATCTCTTGCAGCTTCGCGAAAAACAAAAGGTTAAGCGAACTTACGGAGTACTAGAGACACAGTTCCGCAACTACTTTGAAAAGGCTGACCGCAAAGAGGGTGTAACTGGTGAAATCCTGTTGCAACTGCTTGAAACGCGTCTTGATAACGTAGTTTATCGACTAGGTTTTGCGCCTTCGAGAGCGATGAGCAGACAGCTCGTCAACCACGACCACTTTACAGTAAATGGTAAAAAGGTAAATATCCCTTCATACCAAGTAAAGATAGGTGACAAGATAGAGATAATCCGCGAATCAAGAAAAAACACCTATGTTACCGAGGTTTTACCAAATGCTATCGCCAAAGTAACTGCTCCTAGCTGGTTGAAGCTAGACGCAAAGAGCCTGAAGGGCGAAGTAATCGCATTCCCAACACGTGAAGAGTTAGATCCAAACATAAATGAGTCATTAATCGTCGAGCTTTACTCGAAGTAAGTATATTAGGAGAAAGAACATGTTACACGAAATTCATCTCCCCGAGATTAAAACTGTAAAATCCAGCGGAAACCTGGCCACTTTTGCAATCGAGCCACTTTTCCCAGGTTATGGTATGACTCTAGGTAATCCGCTTCGTCGCGTGATTTTGTCTAGTTTGCCAGGAGCTGCAGTTACGGGCGTTAAAATAGAAGGCGTAAGCCACGAATTTTCTACTATCAAGGATATCAAAGAAGACGTAGTAGACATCATCCTAAACCTGAAGCAGCTTTGTGTGAAATCACATTCTGACGAAGTAGTAACTCTACATCTTTCTGCTCACGGCGAAGGCGTAGTTACAGCGAAGCAATTTGAGAAAAATGCAGACGTTGAAATTGCCAATCCAGAGTTAGTGATCGCTACTCTTGATAACAAAAATGCCAAGCTTGAGATGGATGTTTACATCGAGAAGGGCCGTGGTTATGTACCAGTAGAAAAAAGAGATGGTGGCAAAGTAGGTGCTGGTGTTATCGCCGTAGACGCACTCTACAGCCCAATCCGTCGTGTACGTTACAACATCGAGAGCACTCGTGTTGGACAGATGACCGACCTTGATCGTCTCATCATTGAAATCGAGACAAATGGTGTGATTACACCAAAAGAAGCTATAGATCAGGCAGCTGGCATCTTGGTAGATCATTTCCTAGTGCTTGCCGGCAAAGAAGTTGCTAAGGTAAAAGAGTGTACTGATGCCGTAGCTAGTGAAGAAGGTGGCGATATTCTGATTGAAGAAGTAAACCTTTCACCACGTACCACTAACGCACTAATGAACAATGATATCAAATCTGTTGCTGACATTTTGAAGCTTACTGATGGGGAATTAAAGACCCTCAAAGGTTTCGGAAGCAAGGCATATGACGAAGTAAGAGAGAAACTAACCGAGCTTGGTTTCGGTAGCGAAGAGTAAAATATGCACAGGCACCAATATAACAAACGTAAATTATCGAGAAAAAGCGGCCCTAGAAAGGCTCTCCTTCGTGGTCTCGCAACATCGGTAATCCTATATGAAAGAGTCAAGACTACCATTACAAAGGCCAAGGAAGTTCAGCCAATTGTAGAAAAACTTATCACAGCTGCTAAAAAAGGCGATTTGGCTTCCATCCGTGCACTTTCTAGCTATATTTATGGCGAAAACGCAGTAACTAAGCTTGTTACTGAGATTGCTCCAATCTATAAGACTAGAAATGGTGGTTATACTCGTATTATCAAGTTAGGCAATCGCCCTGGCGACAATGCCCCAGTAGCCATAATTGAGCTTGTAGATATCGATAAGCTTGTCAAAGCAGCCACACCAGCAAAGAAGACTGCTGCTCCAGCTGAAACCAAGGAAGCCACTAAGAAACCAGCCGCAAAAAAGGCTTCCGGCTCCGCAAAAGCTACGACGGACAAGCCTGCAAAGAAAGCCGCTGCTCCTAAGGAGAAGAAATAATGAAAACTCATGTAACTAAAAAAGCTGATTTCGATCGCAAGTGGTACATCATCGACGCAGAGGGTAAAACCCTTGGTCGTTTAGCAGTAGTTATTGCTGACTTACTTCGTGGTAAGAAAAAGCCAAACTTTTCACCTTCAGTGGATTGTGGTGACAACGTAGTAGTTATAAATACTGACAAAATAGCAGTTACTGGCAACAAGCTAGAAGACAAGAAATACTACAATTACAGCGGTTTCCCAGGTGGTATGAGAGAGCTTTCTCTGGCTGAACTGATGGGAAAAGATTCTACCAAGGTAGTTCGTTTCGCAGTGAAA